>Ga0207864_1000003_pt1 | contig 518368 bp, 440 predicted proteins | sample HigsolmetaAR202D_FD_184834 | JGI IMG/M metagenome (GOLD analysis project Ga0207864, IMG submission 184834) | Ionic liquid and high solid enriched microbial communities from the Joint BioEnergy Institute, USA - AR20-2-D (SPAdes) (version 2) ... | reverse complement strand
TGCGTCGTCAAGACGCCCTTTGAGCGAAAGGCGCGGGCCGTTCTCCGAACGCTCCACCGCCAGTTCCGCTTTGTCTTGGGCCATCCGCGCAGCTTATCGGATTCGCGGCAGTCGTCTAGGACTCAGCCCAGCCACACGGTGGCTGCCGCGGCGCCTTCGGGATACTCCGCAGGCGGCGGCACCGGATGAGCGGCAAGCCCGGCTTTTCGCCCGATGCGACGCAGAGCGGCCACGTTCATCGTCGTCGCATTGGTCGAGAGAAGAATGCGGGCATCCGGCGTCGCAATCTGCCTCGCGAGATCGAGCAGGGTTTCCAGATCACGCTCCACGCGAAACACACGCCGCTTCGCACCGCGCGAAAAGGTCGGCGGATCGAGAATGATCGCGTCGAACTTCTCGCCCCGTTTCGCGAGCCGCGGCAGCACCGCAAAGACATCGTCTGCGATGAAGCGGTGCCCTTCAAGGTCGAGGCCGTTCAATTCGAAGTTTGCGCGGCCGCGCTCCAGCGACTTGCGCGACAGATCGAGGCTGAGCGTCGCGGCTCCCGCTCTCGCCGCAGCCACGGAAAATGCGCAGGTGTAGGCGAAGCAGTTGAGCACCCGTTTCGGTCGAAGCGTCTCGAGATGCGCGCGGTTCGCCCGCTGGTCGCAGAAAAGACCCACCGAATACCCGGCGGAGAAGTCGAGCCCGAATCGCAACCCACGTTCGAGAACGGTCGTCTCGAGCGGCGCGACCGGATCGCCATGCACGAGCACGGGACGATCCTCCTCGCCGGGCTGCTTCACGAGATGCCGCACGAAGATTCGCGAACAGCGGAGCCCGAGATCACTACTCCAGCCAAGCACGGCATCGACCAAGTCGTCCGGCTCCGAGACGGAGATAAGAAAATCCTCATTGAACCGCTCAACCCATGCGCCACGCCCCGTCCAGAGGCGATGCGCATTCGTGCCTTCCTCGTGCAGCTTCGCGAGCTCACCGGGCGAAATCAGTCGACCGGTCATTGCAGCGGAGGCAGCGGACAATCCAGCACGTCGGACACTGCGCGAAGAAGCGCCGCCTCTCGCGGTCGCACGACTCCATCGTGCCGGACGGCCGCCACGCACGCGTGAAAAACCTTCCGCCTTGTGGGCGGGTCCGACTCGACAATCCGGTCGAGCGCTGCCTCGAGTCGCGGAAAATCGACCGTCGCGGCGCGCTCCATCGGAAAGGCCCCTGGCTTGATGTTCAGCGCCGAAACGCCGGCCGCGAAGGCGGCATCCCGCTCCGCGTCCGTTTCTCCCGATTGCCATGCGAGCGCCGAGAGCACCACGGAAACGTCCGGCAAAATCGGAATCAGCGACCGAACGCGAATCGTGGGTCCGCCGCTCTTTGTGAAGAAATGGTCCACGTGGCGGACCAGCGCCTTGTGGAGCACGAATTCGAACAAATCCACCCGGTCGTCCGCAGCGATGAGCTTTCGCACGTTCTCGCGAAACACGGCGTATTGCGCGTCGGACAGCCGGCGCAGCGCGGGAAGGCAAAGATCCATCAAGGCCAGCGCGTCGTTGATCTCGGTGCGACGGGCGAGGTCGCGATCCACCTGCTGTCGCTGGCCCGGCATGAGTTCGATCGCGGCAAGCTGCTTCTCGCGCACTTCCGGATCGCCGCTCAGCAACAGGGAGTAGATCAGCGGCGCGGCGCTGGCGGCGGCATTCGCCTCGTTTCGTGCGAAGTCGGGCAGGCCGGCCAGAATCGTCGCGGCCACTGCGAGATTGCCGCCGGTCACGCGGGTGGCCGGGCGAATCTCCGACGGGGCCTCCTCACGCCGTTCGCGAACCGACGCGGGATCAAACTGCGGATTGATCGCCCGGATTCGCGCCTCGATCGGCGGATGCGTGGCAAACCAGCCGATGAAGGCGTCACCCAATCCATTGCCGAAAAACATGTGGCTCGCCTCGTCGGCTCGCGAGGCATTCAGGCGCGAGCCCGCCTTGCCAATCTTGTAGAGCGCGCCCGCGATTCCGTCGGGATTTCGCGTGAATTGCACCGCCGAGGCGTCGGCGAGAAACTCGCGCTGACGGCTCACCGCGGCCTTAATCAGCTTGGCGAAAAACACGCCGATGTATCCGACGGCAAACAGCGCGAGCCCGATCAGCACAATCGGGACCTGGCTGCTGTTTCCACTCCGGCTGGAACGCACTCTCGACCATCCCGCCATGTCAAAGACGATCCGCCCGAGAATCGCGAGCAGCAGAATGCCCGTCAGCACCCCGATGAGGCGCACATTAAGCCGCATGTCGCCGTTGAGAATGTGACTGAACTCGTGCGCCACCACTCCCTGCAACTCGTCGCGGCTGAGATTCTTCAACGCTCCGCGCGTCACGGCCACCACGGCATCGCCGGTCGTGTTGCCCGCGGCGAACGCGTTGATTCCCTCCTCCGCGTCGAGCACGTAAATTTCCGGGACCGGAACGCCCGAAGCGAGAGCCATTTCCTCGACGACGTTTCGAAGCCGTTGCTCGTCGAGGTCCGTGGTGTGCGGCTCCACGGGACGCCCGCCGAGCATTTGCGCAACGACCGCGCCCCCCTGCGAAAGCTCCGCGATGCGAAACAGCGAGCCCAGCGTCACGACGACGATCACGCCACCGGCGACCATTCCCAGCAGGCGCCAGTCCGTCAGCGACTCACCGAAGACAAGGGCCGCGACGACGTGCAGCGTCAGGATGATTCCAATCACCGCGAGCGCGAAATAGACGAGCAACCACTTCGTGTTGCGATGTGCTCGCGCCTGGCTCTCGAAGAAATCCATCGTTACTCGGGAAGCGCTTCGTCGGGCGGCGGGGCATCCGTCGGCAATTCCCCGAGGAAGCCGAGCACTCGTTCACGCATGGCTTCGGCGTTCGGCCCGAACCAGACGAGGTGTCCGGCGCCCTCCACTTCCACGACCTCCGCGACCGGCAGCTTCCCGGTGATCACGGTGGGGTCGGCCCATTTCTTGGAACGATCCGCCGATCCGTAAACGACGAGCGTCGGCGCCTTGATGTTCTCGTAGGCGACCGGCAGCAGGCCGCGCAGCATCGAGAGGTCGGTGCGGGTTCCGATCTCACGAGGGCTCAGTGGAGCTTGAGTGCCGAGCATCTCGTGGAAAAACTCGAGTTGCTGCGGATTGCCGAGCACGTCCTTCACGAGCTTTGCTTGCGCGGCCTTGTCGAGGTCGGTGTCCCGCGCAATGGCGCCCGCGAGCACCCGCCCCGGATCCCGCCCGGCCATTTCGACCGCAACCCACGCGCCCATGTCGCCCGTCAGGTCGGTCAGGGACGCCTCGCCAAGCAACGGAGGGTCGTCCTCCTGCGGATTGTAAAGGTATTGCCGGGTGACCGGCGAAACGAGGACGAGGCCTCGCGTGCGATCGGGATGGCGAAGCGCGAAACGCGACGCGACCTGCGCGCCGGTGGAAAATCCAATGACCGCCGCATCCTGCACCCCGAGCGTGTCGAGCAATGCCGCCATCGCATCCGCCTGCTCGTCGAACAAAACGCCCGACTTCAGCGGCGTGCGGAGAAAGCCCGGGCGCGAAGGCGCGATCACGCGATAGCCGGCATCGGCAAGGGATTTCCCAATGAGCAACGCCTGGTCATATCCACCGGGTGATCCGTGAAACACCAGCACGGCCGGACCGGAGCCCGTCTCGGCGTATTCGATCGGCCCCACCGCCGTCTCCGCGATCTGGCTGCCGGCATCCAGCGCCTTGAACTTCTCGGTGCGCCAGCCGGTGAAGATCCAAATGACGACTCCACAAGCCAGGAGGCCCAGCACACCCAGCGCAAACAACGATCGGCCAAACCAGCGGAGGAAGGAAATCATCGGCGCCATCCTTAGCGGGACGGCGGACCGGGCTCAACTCCAAGTGCGAAGCGGCGAAGCCCGAGCCCGGGACTTCGCCGCTGGTTGATCATTGATTGTTGTGACCGGGGCTCAGCCGTTCGGCGTCCTCAACACGACCCGCTTTACGACGGAGCGCTGTCCCGCGGTGTCCACGGCAAACACGCGCACGTTCGTTTTGCGGCCCTTGAGAGCCACGCGGCGTTTCCAGCGATCGGTCCCGTTTGCGCTCATCTTTCCAGAGCCGCTCACACGCAGGACAACGTCGTTCACGCCGCGATCATCGCGGGCAATCCCCTTGAGCAGGGCCTTCTTGTTGCCAAGCACCTTCCGTTTCTTGACCTTCACCGTGGGCGGCGCGTCCGGGTCGGGTTGCTGCGGCTGCTGCGTCACGGTTACGTTCGTCACGTCCAGGGAAGCAATGTCCGGCACGAGAAGTTTGAGGTCGTCGGGAACGATGTCCCCCACCGCATAAACGAGCTGAACCGGAACCTGAAGTGCCCCCGTCAAACCCTCAAGCAGCTCGGCGAGATCGACACCCGTGAGCTCGTCGAGGACATTTCCATCTCCATCCACCAACTGAATGCCATCCCCAAGCCCCAACGACGCGAGGAACGCCAGCACGTCGGAAATATCGAGATCCAGGGACACGATGTAGGTGGTATTCGGGTCGGGATCGATATCGAGGTCGATCGTTGCCGCCCGCACTCCGCTTGCTGAGATCAACAAGCCCAACGCTAGAACACACAGTATTCGCATACTCCGGGATCGGTAGGATCCGGTATCCGGATGTATGGGGCTGTTATGGCCAAAAAGTAACATATCCCCGCGCGATGCCGCGGCGGGGTCAGTGCTCGGGCGTGCGAAGTCTCAGCGCAGCTCGTGCATCAGCGCCTCGAGTCGATCCACGGCCTCCTGCGCATCGGGGCCTATGGCCTCGAGGGTAAAGGTGGCCCCCGCCCAGAGATCCGCCATCAAAACCTCGAGAACGCGGTCGGCGCGAAAGCGGCCCGTCGACGTAACGAGGTGGATCTCGCTACGAAAGGTGCGTGCCTGCTTCACGAACTCCGCGGCGGGTCGGGCGTGCAGACCGAGCTCGTTGAGCACGGTGAGCTGGCGCGAGACCTTGACGGGGGCGTTCACGGAGCGGACGCGGCAAGCTGCAGATCGAGAAAGTCGATGACGAAGTCGTTGCCGGGGTTCATGCGAACCTCGTCCGGCGTGCCGATCTGCTGCACTTTCCCCTGGTTGATGATCACCACCCGGTCGGCGACCTCGAAGGCCTCGTCCTGATCATGCGTGACGAACAGCGTGGTGAGGTGCGTCTGGTCGTGAAATTCGCGCAGCCAGCGACGGAGGTCCTTGCGCACCTTCGCGTCGAGCGCGCCAAAGGGTTCGTCCAGCAGGAGCACCTGCGGTCGAATCGCGAGCGCGCGGGCAAATGCCACCCGCTGCCGCTGCCCACCCGAGAGCTGCATGGGCAGGCGCTTCTCGTAACCGGAAAGTTGCACCGCCTCCAGGAGCTCGCTCACACGGGTGCGGATCTCGCCCGACGAGGGTCGCTGCCGGCGCGGCAGCACACGCAGGCCGAAGGCGATATTCTCGAACACGCTCATGTGATTGAAGAGCGCGTATTGCTGGAAAACAAAACCCGCGCGGCGCTTGTAGGCGCTGTCGTTCGTCACTTCGCGACCGTTGAAAAGAACGGAACCGGAATCGGCAAACTCCAGTCCCGCAATGATGCGCAGCAGCGTGGTCTTGCCGGAACCGCTGGGACCGAGCAATGCGACGAGCTCGCCGGTCTCAACCTTGAAGCTGGTTTCATAGACCGCGGCCAGGTGGCCGAAGACCTTGTTGATGGAGCGAAGTTCGACACTCATTGGGTGGTGGTAGTGGTGTTAAGTTGGCGGGCCGCCTGCCACTCGGCAAACGTCTTCAGGAAAAGCGTGAGAAGCGCGAGAAGCGCGAGAAGCGATGCGACGGCGAATGCCGGCGCAAACTCGTATTCGTTGTAAAGAATCTCGACGTTGAGAGGCATCGTGTTCGTGCGATTGCGAATGTGGCCGGAGACCACGCTCACCGCACCGAATTCGCCCATCGCACGGGCGTTGCAGAGGATGACTCCGTAGAGCAACCCCCACTTGATCTTCGGCAGCGTGATCCGGATGAAGATCTGGAAGCCGTTCGCGCCAAGCGTCGCGGCGGCCTCCTCCTCCGCCTGACCCTGCGCCTGCATGAGCGGGACGAGCGTGCGCGCGACAAAGGGGAAGGTGACGAACGTCGTCGCCAGCACGATTCCCGGCACGGCGAAGATGATGCGGATGTCGTGCTCCGCCAGCCACGGGCCGAGCCAGCCCTGGCGTCCGTAGAGCAGGACGTAGATCAAACCGCCAATGACCGGAGACACCCACAGAGGCAGATCGATCAGCGAGGTCAGCAGGGATTTTCCGCGGAAATTAAACCGCGTGATTGCCCACGCCGCGGCCATGCCGAAAAGCGTGTTCAACGGCACGGTGATCGCCGAGACGAGGAGCGTAAGCCAGATGGCGTGCTGCGTCGCCTTGTTCTGAAACGCGTTGAAGTAGGCGGCGACGCCTTTCGAGAAAGCCTCCTGGAAGACGACGACAAGCGGCAGGAACAGGAAGATTCCGAAGAACGCAACGACGATTGCGATGAGCGTCCACCGCACGAGCGCGGATTCCGTCGTGGCCCGGCGGGCGGGCCGCGTTACCGCGCGAACGGGTAATGCAGTTGTGACTCCAGCCATGTCAGGCAACCCCCCTTCTTCTTGCGTCCCACGATTGCAGGCCGTTGCTCACGAGGACGATGACGAACGACGCGAGCAACATTACAAATCCCAGTGCGGCGGCGCCGGTGTAGTCGTATTGCTCGAGCTTCGTGATGATGAGCAACGGAGTGATTTCGGTTTTGAAGGGCAGATTGCCGGCAATGAAAACGACCGAGCCGTATTCACCGACCGCGCGCCCGTAGGCGAGCGTGACGCCGGTGAGGATCGACGGGAAAAGCCCGGGCAGGATCACGCGCCAGAACGTCTGCCAGCGATTCGCGCCGAGGCAGGCGGCGGCCTCTTCAACATCGGCGGAGAGATCAAGAATCACCGGCTGCACCGTGCGCACCACAAACGGAAGCCCGATGAAGGTAAGCGCGATGAAGATGCCGAGTTGCGTGAACGAAATCTTGATGCCGAACGGCGTGAAGAACTGCCCGATCCACTCGTTTGGCGAATAGAGCGCGGTGAGCGCGATACCGGCGACGGCGGTGGGAAGCGCGAAGGGCAGATCGGTCATCGCATCGAGAAGGCGCCGGCCGGGAAATTGATACCGTGCGAGCACCCATGCCGTAATGACACCGAAGACGCCGTTGACCAGCGCGGCAAGGAACGAAATGCCGAAGCTGATCTTGTAGGACGCAACGACGCGAGGATCGGTGACGGATTGCCAGAAATGCCCCCAGCCGCCGGATGCGGTTTTCAGCAACAGGCCGGCAAATGGGACAAGCACAATGACTCCAAGCCAGATCCAGGTAATGCCCATGGTCAGGCCGAAACCGGGTAGAATATGTCTTCGTCGACTCATCAGATGTTTTGGGCCTCGGCGATCACGGCGCGGAAGTTGAGAAGCACGGCTTCGAGCGCGAGGCACTGTGCCTCGACCTGTTCTTCCAGCGGCGCAAGGCCGGGTGTTTCAAAAATGATCTCCAGGGGCTGCGGATGTTGCCCGGGCGGTGCCGAAAGGATGCCGGGATAGCAAACCTCGATGATGCCGAGATTCGCCTGAAAGTTGTCGATGCTGCGGTCGTAGTTGCGCGGCAGCATGGTCTCGGCCCGGGCCAGCGCCGGCTCGAGCACGTGGCGCGTGAGCGCATGACCTTGCACGAATCCATAGATACCCTCGCTGGTGTCATCCGCGTGGAGCGAGACGATGCCGTCGAAGACGAGGTTTCGAAGCTGCTTCTCGAGCAGGACAACCTCCGGCTCCGACGAGTCGCGCCAGAACTCGCGGTTCAGGTCCTTTCCACTCCGCGACTCGCGCGTCCCGTGCGAATAGCCCGTGGGATTGCAAACCGGATAAACGAAAAGCTCGTAGCCTTCGGCGATGTCGGGATTCTCCACGAGCCGCTCGAGAAAGCGGACGGCCCCGAGCACACCCGCATCCTCGTCACCATGGATTCCCGCGAAAATCCCGAGCCGGAGGAAACTGGCGTCGCCGGAGTTCGGTCCGGCGAAAAGGAAGCGCGGAAACAACAAACGCTCGCCGCGAGGCCCCGCGCAACTGGCGTGCGCAGTAAAAAGCAAATCGGAATGCCGCGCCAGCTCTTCGAGCGGACGAATCACCTCGCGAACACTGCGACGCGCGGCGGTGCGCGCCGCCGGAATGTGAAGAGTGGCGCGGCTCATGATCAGCGACCCTGGGCGTAGATCTGGTCGAAGGTTCCACCGTCGTCGAAGTGGACCTTCTGCGCTTCCTTCCAGCCGCCGAATTCCCCGTCGATGGTGACGAGATTCACCTCGGGGAAAATGTCGGCATACTTCGCCTTCGCCTTCTCGCTCGTCGGACGGTAGAAATTCTTTCCGATGACGTCCTGCGCCTCGTCGCTGTAGAGATACTCGAGATACTCGGTCGCGATCTCGCGGGATCCCTTTTTGTCCACCACCTTGTCGACAACGGCGACCGGAGGTTCAGCGAGGATGCTGATCGAAGGCACAATGATTTCGAAGTTGTCGCCCTTCTCCTTCAGCGCGAGATGCGCTTCGTTCTCCCACGAGAGAAACACGTCGCCAATGCCACGCTCGGTGAACGTGATCGTCGCACCGCGCGCACCCGAATCGAGCACCGGCACGTTCTTGAAGAGCTTCGCCATGAACTCGCGAATCTTCGCTTCGTCACCGTCAAACTTCTTCGCGGCATAGGCCCATGCCGCGAGGTAATTCCACCGCGCGCCGCCCGAGGTCTTCGGATTGGGCGTGATCACCTGCACGTCGTCCCGCACAAGATCATCCCAATCCTTGATGCCCTTCGGATTTCCCTTCCGGACGAGAAACACGATCGTCGAGGTGTAGGGCGAGCTGTTGAACGGAAGCCGCTTCTGCCAGTCGGGCGCGATCAGCCCCCCTTTATCCGCGAGGATGTCGATGTCGTAGGCGAGCGCAAGCGTCACAACATCGGCGTCGAGTCCGTCGAGCACCGCGCGCGCCTGCTTGCCTGAGCCACCGTGCGATTGCTCGATGGAGATTTTTTTGCCGGTCTTTTCCTTCCAATGCTTCGTGAAGAGAGCGTTGTATTCGTCGTAAAGCTCCCGCGTCGGATCGTAGGAGACGTTGAGCAGATCGGCCGCGAAGGCCGATGGAATGAGCGCTGCAACGAGCGCGAGGATGGTTGGTAATTTCATGGTGATGTTGAGTGGGTTTAGAAGGTGACTCCGAATTGCGAGCCGAGAACGGTGGCGTTTTCGACCAGGCCTTCCCCGTTGGGCCGGATGATGTATTGGATGAATGGCTGGATGTAGGCGAAGTTGTTGAGCTGAACACGGTAGTCGCCCTCGAGCACCGCTTCGTAGGTGCGCTGAATCGTCTGGCCGGCCTGCTCGCGGGCCAGGATGCGGTAGTAGCTGTAGTTGCCGTAGGCGATCGCGACACCGAGCTGGTCCTTGTCACGCCCCGGAATGAGGCCCTGATAAATGAGACCGCTCTGGAAGTAGAACGGGAACGCGCTGTTGTATTTCGGCGCGTAGTTGATGAGGTTGAACGCGTAGAGGCCCTGCTGGTTCAACTTCGGCTTCTCGAGCGGCACCGGCTCCTTGAAGGATTTCCCATCGGCGACCGTCTTTCCGTCCGACGGTCCTTTTTCACGCACCGGGGTTTCCTTCGACGGTTCGCGGAAGAGCATTTGATCCGCCTGCCAGTAGAACGAGATGTTCTGGCCGTAATTCGCGCCAAAGAACGACGTGTTCTCCACGCCCCAGTAGATGAAGCCTGCGGCATACCGCCCCGGCAGCTCGCTCGGTCCAAACTTCGGCGTCACACCGGTCTCCACGACGAAGTAGAGCCCGTTGAGGCTCGGATCCTGCGCATAGCCTTCGAAGGCAAGACCATGGTTCGCGGTGCTCGTCGCCTCGGGATACGCCATGTAGAGGCCGGCCTGCACGTAGTGCCATGGCACGGTCTTCACCTTGAGATCACCACCCCACCCGACAAATGCCGTGCCCCACGGAATGTTGTTCGGCGTAAAACCGCGCCCCGAAGTGAGCGTGTTGTTGACGAAGAATTTCGACTCCGGCTGATAGATGAAGGCGTCGGCCGGGTTCAGCCAGCCGCCCCGGAACGAAATGGCATCCTCGGTCCAGAGCAGGTCCTGCGACTCCCATTTCAACGCGACGGTTTGCAGACGCCATTGCTTGCCACCCTGGAATGTGGAGGGGTTGAACAGACTCGAGGCGCCGACGTAGGAATTCGGGTCTTCGCCATCGCGCCAGCGGACGTTGCCCTCGGCGGAAAGACCGGTGATTCCGGCGAGCTTCTCGAAATCGACGTTGACCCCGAACTTCAGTTCCTCCTGAAACGCACCCTTGCCGGGATCCACACCTCCGTCTGCAAGAAACAGAAAGTTCGCCTTCCACAGGCCACCAAAGGTGATGCCCTTGTCGGCCAGCGTGTCGCGGACGCCGAACCAGTTTCCGGTGGCATGTTTACCATTCCACCACTCGGCAAGGGCGGAATCCTCCGCCTGCACAAACGAAGCCGCCGCCAGAAGAGTGAGAGTCGCAAGATAGGATTTCATGATTTGAGAATGAAACCGTGAACTCCGTTGGTCTGGTCGTTGTGCGGTTGCGGGTGGGAAAGGAACCTCCAGTTGACTGGTCGGCTTGGGAAATTACCGATCGTCGATTCGCATGCGACGAATCTGACGGATCTCCGTGATGCGGTGATCGTGAACGACGACTTCCACCATTCCATACGCGATCTCCCGGACAGCCTTGATGACAGCTTCCTCGGCTTCCAGGCGCGCCTCCGTCGAAGCGGGACGCTGTGATGGTGAGGTGGTGTTCATTACTTACTTGATCGGTAAACAATGAATTCCTTATCGGAGCAGTAAAGAATTATTTTCGAAAAAATTCCTTCCTCAGCAATACTCCTCACCGGCACGCCGACATGTGGGCCCCGTAGACGACGAGGCACGGGAAAACCTTTAAAACAGCCGACCCGGCCTGACCTATTCGGTGGAAAGCGGCAGCAGGATCGCCGGCGAGTCACCGTGGTCTTCTTCCGAAAAAGGAATCGGCAGATTGTCGCGACGGAGTTTTCGCAGCGTGATGTCGATGACCTGGCCAAGCGTGTAGCGGTCGAGGATGTCGGCGATGGAATTTCTGACATCCATCATCAGCATTCGCAGCCCGCAATGCTCCTCATCCGGGCACGTGCACTTCTCGTAGGCCGTCTGGCTCACGCATCCAATGGGCGCCAATGGCCCGTCAATGAGCCGGACCACCGAGCCCATCGAAATCGTGTCCGCCGGCTTGGCGAGGAAGTAGCCGCCGTTTTTTCCCCGTTTCCCATCCACAAAGCCGGCCTGCCGAAGCTGCGCGAAGATCTGCTCGAGGAACGCCGTGGGAATCCGCTCCTTCTCGACGATTTCCTGGAGCCGGAGCATCTTGCGCCCGGCAGTATGAGCGATGCCGAGGTCGATCAATGCGCGAAGTGCATATTCCCCTCGTTTCGACAGCTTCATTTCCTGATCCTACCGATCACCAATTCCCGCGCAACCGTTTTGGAATGCAAGCTGTCGAAACCGGGGAGAAACCCCACGCTATCGCTTTACGATCACCACGCGCTGAACGGGCGAGGTGTTTCCCGAGTCGTCGATGGCGCGGATGCGGATGACGTTGCGCCCGTCCTTCAGGCGGATCCGGGTGCTCCATTGATTTCCGCGGCCGATGCGGCGGAATTTCTTCCCGTCGATTGAAGCCTCGACGCGACGCACCTTGCGGTCATCCATTGCCAGACCGCGCAGGCGAATCCGGCTGCGGGTGGTGACAGCCGGCGGGGCCGATACGAGAAGGCTTGGCGGGGTCACATCCATAGCCACCTCCTGCCGGTCACCGGCAAGGAGCTGGAGCACGGCCTGCGCGAGAATCGCGTGGCCGACGCGCGTGGGATGCGTCGTGTCCCAGAAAAGATACAGGTCGACATCGTCACGCACGTAGCCACCGAGGGGCAGCAGCGGGTCCGAAACGTAGGAATTCTCCGTGACGTTGATGAAATTGTATTTTCCGGGATTGGTGATTGCGTCGTTCAACAACGTGTAGGCGTCGAACGCGTAGATGGTGATCCCCGGAAGCGAGCTGCGCAGCGAGGCGATCTTTGCGGCGAGCTTCGGATTGTAGGCCTCGACGATTGCCGTGGCCTCGCCGGCATAGAAGGGGTTCGTGCGATAGTTTGGCTTTTTGCCGAGATCGGGCAGGTTGGGCACAATGAAGTAACGACCGCCGTGTTGATAAAGCGTGGTAATGGCCGTGGCGATGTTCTCGGCCATCTGCGTGCTGAGGGCGTCGACATCAATGGGCTCGCCGCCCTGCACGGCATCGATCACGTCGTTTCCACCGCTCCAGACCGAGAAGAGCTTCGTGCCGACCTCGTAGTCGAACTGCGGACCGACAAACGGATTCTCCAGATAAAACTGAATCTGCTGAAGGAGATTCGGCAAAAGATCCTCCTTGTAGCCGGTGCCGCTGCGGCTCCCGCCCCAGGCGAAATTCTGACCGAGCGACCATGCGTTGCCGTTGTTGCGACTCCACGAGGTGAAGCCGAGCGCGGTATTCACGTGCTCGATCCACACCGGGCCATTCGACCAGCGGCCGTCGTCGTAGAAGTTCGAATTGTAAACGTCCGTCTCGTTCAAAATGATCCCGAGCTCAGCGACGGTATTGCCGCGATCGGTAAGGCTGTCGCCAAAAGCTCGGATGCCGGAAAACGTCACTGCGGATGCCGACGTGGCAAGCGCCGCAGAAAGGGCCAGGAACAAGGTGCGGATACTCATTGCGTAGCACTGATCGCAAATTTTTGGAGCCCGTCAATCGCCCGGCAAAGCGAATCGCTGAGCCCATTGCCGATGTTCCCTTCGGCAATCGCGGAATCTTTCTTATCCGCCCGCCAGCGGGAAAAGTGGGGGCACCCGGACTTGAACCGAGAACCAACCAGTTATGAGCCGGCTGCTCTAACCATTGAGCTATACCCCCGGAAAGCGATTCCGGAGGGATAGCCCAAATCACCGGTAGACGCCAGCGCCAAGCCGCGCGTCGAAGAACTCCACCACGCGCCGCCTCGCATCCTTTTCCGCCCGCGCGCCAAACGTGTGGCCTTCGTTCGGATACATGACCGTGTCGACGAATCCGTTCGCGTGCCAGACGATCCTGGCAAGCGCCTCGGCGCGATCCGGCGGAAACTTCGTGTCGTGGTCCCCGTGCAGGATCAGCACCGCCGGCACATGCTCCGGCACGTGATCCGTATCGCATCCTTCCATGATTCCGCCGGCCATGATGGTGATCGCCTCGATTTCCGGGGTATCCGCGGCCGCAGACGCAGCCAGCACACCCCCTATCGAAAGTCCGAAAACACCGACGCTCCCTCCGCTTTCAGCGGCGTAATGTTTCGCAACCGCCTGGATCGCCCGTCGCCACTCGTCGAAATGCTCCCGCGTTCCCGCCTGGGTCGCAAGCAGGGTTCCCGTCGCATTGAAGTAGTGGACCACGCACACCCGAAAATCCCGCTGCGCGAGATCGCGCGCCATGCGGCGAAGCAATGCCCCGTCGCTCAGCAACCCTCCCGCTCCGTGAAGAAGCAGAATGGTCGGACGCTGGCTGCCTCCTCCATAAATGTCGATCCGCGCCTCGCGATCTCCCACCTTTACGTATTCGATCTGTCGCGCGGCGTTTTCAGGCGACGCCGCCTGCGACGCGATGGCGAGATCCATCGTTAAACTCGCATTCATTTTCCCTCCCAATGGTTATACGTTTTCGACGCATCAACTGCGTCCTTTGTTCAATTCGGAGCCTTCGCCCTCCCGCTCCTCCGCTGCTGCAATCGGCGACTTTCCTCTGTGCCCCACCCTCCTGCTGTGGTTAATTCCTCACCCGCCATGCGTATTTTGTCCGGCATTCAACCTTCGGGAAAACTGCACCTCGGGAACTATTTCGGGATGATGCGCCCGGCCATCGAGCTTCAGAATCAGGGCGAGGCCTTTTACTTCATTGCCGATCTTCACGCCCTGACCACCGTGCGGGACCCCGAGGCGCTGCGGGCGCATTCGCGCGAGCTGGCGATCGACTTCCTCGCGTGCGGACTCGATCCCGCGAAGGCATGCTTCTTCCGTCAATCGGACGTGCCTGCAGTCACGGAACTGACGTGGATTCTCAGCACGGTGACGCCCATGGGCCTGCTCGAGCGCTGCCATTCCTACAAGGACAAGACCGCGCGCGGGCTGGCCGCTTCACACGGGCTCTTCGCCTACCCGGTGCTCATGGCGGCGGACATTCTCATTTACGACAGCGACCTCGTGCCGGTCGGAAAGGACCAGAAGCAACACCTCGAGGTCACGCGCGACATCGCGATCAAGATCAACGAAGCGTATGGCGAAGGCGTTCTCAAGTTGCCCGAGCCAAGCATCCGGCAGGACACCGCAACGGTGCCGGGGCTGGACGGCGCGAAGATGAGCAAGAGCTACAACAACACGATCGAGATCTTCGAAGAGGAGAAGGTGCTGCGGAAAAAAATCATGGGCATCAAGACCGACTCGACACCGGTCGAATCGCCCAAGCCGACGGAAGGCTCGACGATCCTCGATCTCTACAAGCTCGTGGCCTCACCCGCCGAATATGAGACGATGGTCGCGGAATTCCGCGCCGGCGGCAAAGGCTACGGGGATTTCAAGAAAACGCTCTTCGCTGCCGTGTGGGACTACTTTGCTCCGATGCGGGAGCGCCGGGCAGAAATCGTCGCGGACCCGGCATTTGTGGACGACGTGCTGGCCGCCGGCGCTGCCAGGGCAAATGAAATTGCCGCCGGCGTCATGGAACGCGTGCGTCGCGCGGTCGGCCTCGGCTGAGCGCGCTCAGGCCGTTGCCAGCTTGCGCAGGCTCTCGAAGTAACGCAGCACCTCTTCGTCGGTGAAGTTCTTCAACGTGCTGCCGGTCCGTGCGCGAATCTGCGGAATCTCCGTGCGCATCCCGAAGAGCTGCGACAATTCGCGACGGAGGATCAATCCGAGATCCGTCTCGCGACCGTGAGGGTCGAGCACGCGAATCGTTCGAAGCTTCGCGAGCAAATCCTCCCCCAAAATCTCTTCCGTGAATCGCAGCTTGAGCCCCGGCGAAGGAGGTGGCGGCGACACACGCGCGGGCTGCGGATCCGGTGTTGTGGCCGACCGGGTGGCCGGTGATCCGTTTCCCGGCACGGACGCGGTCTGCGCCGGAGCGGGGGCCGGTTTGTGAACTGGGGACGGCGACGAAAAATCAATCTGCAAGGGCAAATCGGCTTCGAAGCTGATCGGCGCGCCGGATTCTCCGAAAATCTCGATGCGAATGCGCCCGAAGCCCGCACCACTCACTTTCACCCGCTTGAGTTTCTCGGTTGCCATGGCCCCCAACTATCGCACTTTCGGCGGAAGATGCACCTTCTATATACGAAAACTACTGGGTGCCAACCCCGGAAACTCGCATTCGCACCCCATAAAGTCCCTTGCTGGCGGTAATAAAAAGCGTGCGGCCGTCGGCGCCCCCAAAACAGACATTCCCCGTCCACGGCTCCGGAATCGCGAATTGCTCAATCTGCTCCCCTTCCGGATTGAACACGGTCACCCCCTCGCGATTGGTCAGGTAAACATTGCCCTCCGAATCGATCGTCATGCCGTCCGATCCCACCCGGCAGAAGAGCGTCTTGTCCGCGAGCGTGCCGTCTTCGTTGATCCGATAACGCCACGTCTCGCGCGCTCCGATGTCGGAAATGTATAGCGTGCGACCGTCCGGCGTGCCGATCAGACCATTCGGCTCCTGTAGATCGTCCACGACCACCACCGGCTTCTTGCCACCGGGCGGGAGATAAAAGACAAACTTCCCGGGCTGCTCCATCGGCCCGCGCTTCCAATAGTCGCGCTGGTAATAGGGATCCGTGAAGTAGAGGCCGCCGTCGGGGCGAATCCAGATGTCGTTTGGTCCGTTGAAAAGTCTGCCCTCGAAGTCCTTCAGCACCACCTCGACCTTGCCCGAGGGATCGATCCGCCACAGTTCGTTTTGGTCATCCGCCGCCGCCCAGAGGTTCCCATCCCTGTCGAAACAAAGGCCGTTGGCGCGCCCACACGGCTCCATGAACGTCGTCAGCTTCCCATCGACGCTCCACTTCAGGATCCGGTCGTTCGGCTGGTCCGTGAAATAGACGTTGCCCTCGCGATCGCTCGTTGGTCCTTCGGTGAATTTGAAGCCGTCCGCCAGCAACTCCACCTTCGCGCCAGGCTCGACAATGTCGGAGCCCTGAACGGCAAGCGGGGAAAGCAACGTGGCGGCGCAAAGCGCGGCGATCGAGGGGAATTTCATACGCCCGTTCTAGCGCCCGTCGGAAGCGGCGGGAAGCCTCTACCGCTCTCCACGCGCGATCACGGCAAGCAGGCCGGGAAACCGTTCCTCGATTTCCTTGCGACGCAGCGACGTGCGGCACTTGTTTCCGTCACTGCGCATGCGCACCAATCCCGCCTCGCGCAATACCTGGAAATGGTGCGAACGCGTCGCCTTGCAAATATCCATCTCGAAATCGCTGCACGAAAACTCCTCGTCGCCCGACTCGAGCAGCCGGCGCACGATCGTCAGCCGCCACGGGTCCGACAGGGCATGCAGCACCCCCACCAGGGAAACCGATTTCAGTGAGGGATGGCGGTAGCGCTTCATGGACGGCGAACACGCTAATGTATCATCTGGTTCGACGTTGGTCGAATTTCCATTTGCTCATTTGCATGACGCGGCACTTCGCATAATGTTCGATCGATATCGAACTTTATCCTCAATGACATCCGTTCTCCAGACTCCCCTTCGCGCCGGTGCATTCGAACTTCGCAACCGTGTCGTGATGGCACCGCTCACGCGCTGCCGCGCGGCAGCCGGCCGGGTGCCTGCGCCGCTGGCGATCGAATACTACCGGCAGCGGGCAAGCGCGGGATTGGTTCTCAGCGAAGCCACGAGCGTGGACCCGATGGGCGTCGGCTATCCCGACACGCCGGGAATCTGGTCCGACGAGCAGGTCGAAGGCTGGAAGCCAATTACCGAGGCCGTTCACAAGGAGGGCGGGATCATCCTGCTGCAGCTCTGGCACGTCGGCCGGGTCTCCGATCCCGTTTATTTGAACGGCGAGCTTCCCGTGGCACCCAGTGCGATCGCGGTGAACGGTCACGTGAGTCTGATTCGACCGCTGAAGCCATACGTCACCCCCCGTGCGCTGGACCGGGCGGAAATCCCCGGGATCATCGAGGCCTACCGCCGCGGAGCGGAGAACGCGCGGAAGGCCGGCTTCGACGGCGTGGAGATTCACGGCGCAAATGGCTACCTGCCCGACCAGTTTCTGCAGACGGGCACCAACCACCGCACCGACGACTACGGCGGACCTGTCGAGAATCGCGCGCGATTTCTCCTCGAGGTGACGGACGCCGCGATCTCCGTATGGGGCGCGGATCGTGTCGGCGTGCATCTTTCACCTCAGGGAGAGTCCCATGACATGAGCGATGCAAACCCGCTCGAGACCTTCAGCTACGTGGCACGGGAGCTCGGGCGACGAAAAATCGCCTTCCTCTTCGTGCGCGAGGCGCACGACGGCCGCGAGGTCGGTCCCCGGCTCAAAGACGAATTCGGCGGCGTGCTCATCGCCAACGAGGGATTCACGAAAGAGACGGCTGAAAACGTGATCTCCTCCGGCAAAGCCGATGCCGTTGCATGGGGAAGGTGGTTCATCGCAAATCCCGATCTTCCGCGACGCTTGATCGAGGGGGCTCCGCTCAACGAACCCGACCCCTCCACATTCCACGGCGGTGGCGCCCACGGCTACGTCGATTACCCCGCGTTGCCCTGATCAGCCCACTCTCGCCAGTCCGCGCAAGCCCGGCTATAGGGGACTGATGGTCCGCGTGCCCCCCCTCGTCGCCGCCTGCTTGGTGGCCGGCTCCGCGTTCTCCGCCGAGGCGGAGTTTCGCACATGGACCGATGTGCAACAGCGACAGATCGAAGCCTCGCTCGAACGCACCGAGGCGGATCAGGTCGTATTGAAACTGCGAAGCGGCGATACCATCACCGTTCCGCTCAAATCGCTTTCCGAGGCCGACCGCAAATGGATCGAGCAGCCCACTGCCGGCGCGCTCACCTACAACGGACCTCCGGCGGAAGCCGACTGGCCGCGCACGGTTTCGCTCAAGGAATTGCCGGAAGTTACGGTCGTTCACGAGGATCCGGAGACAAAGGAATTCGTCTACGAGTCCGAGCACTACGAATTCGTGTGCGACTCGAAGCTCAGCGCGAATCTCATGCGCGAAATCAGTCGCGTGTTCGAAGCAACGTGGCTGGTGAACTGCCTGTTGCCGCTCGACTTGCGCCCCGTTCCGGAGGGGGAGCGGAAGAAGTTCCTCGCGCGGATTTTCACGAACAAGTTGGACTACAGCAAAGCCGGCGGGACGCCGGGGTCGGCGGGTGTTTACTCCCCGTCCAAACAGGCGTTGATGGTCCCCCTCGACAGCCTCGGCGTAAAGATGGTGGGAAGCCGGGTGGCGGTCGATTACGTCGCCGAAGATTACAAGACGCTCATCCACGAAATCACCCATCAAATGATGAACCACTGGCTCTCGAAGATTCCCGTGTGGTTCACGGAAGGTGCCGCCGAATACGTGGAGCTCGCGCCCTACGACAACGGTCGATTTTCCTTCCTCAAGCAGGGCAACAATCTCAAGCAGCGCCTGACTTACCTCACCGGCCCCGGCGAGTTCCCGATGGTGCCATTGGAGCGGCTTTTCAATATCACCAACAAGACATGGGATGAAGCCCTCGCCAGGAATGAGGAATCCAATGCCCAGTCATCCGGCACTCAAGGCTCCGCCATCACCAACGTCGCCTGGCGCAACTACGCCTCGGCCCTCGTGCTCACCTATTATTTTTATCACATCGACGACGACGGCAAAGGCACGCACATCAAGGATTACCTTCGCGAGATCGAAGCAATCAAATCGCGTGACAAAAAGGGACTGGACGACGCCGTGTCCAGGCATCTGATTCGCGGGCGCAGCTACGCGGAGATTGAGAAGGACCTGCAGCGGGGCCTCCGCCGCGAAGGCATCGCGGTGAAATTCACCGACTAGCGGCGACGCTACACCGCCGCTTCCGCGGTTTCCCCCGTGCGAATCCGCACCGCCTCCTCGATTCCCGACACAAAAACCTTCCCATCGCCGATTTTCCCGGTCTTCGCCGCATCCGTCACAGCATCGACCAACGTCGGCGCCAGCTCGTCGGGCACGACGATCTCCACCTTGATCTTCGGCAGAAACTCGATCGTGTATTCGCTCCCGCGATAGATCTCCGTCTGACCCTTCTGGCGGCCAAACCCGCGCACTTCGGTCACCGTCATTCCCTCGATGCCCATGGCGGCCACCGCTTCCTTCACCTCCTCAAGCTTGAACGGCTTGATGATTGCTTCCACCTTTTTCATCCCTGCATCTCCGTGTGTTTCTTTTTAATATTTTTCCGTTGCATTTCCTGCAACGCTTAAACCGGAGGAGAGCAATGCGAATGCCAGAACGGACATTCTTTTTTATCCTGATGTAATCTATCCTCGCGAAGCATCCCCGATCTTCATCGCAAACAAAAACATTCTTCTCTCGAGCATGGCACGATGCATGCTCACATTTGTTTCCTATCACGCAACATATGTTGCAGAGAAAAATCGGTCTCAACTCTTAAACCCAAAATGCCCGAATTCCTTTCCACGAAACCTGGCATCCAGTTGCTGAAATACGGCTCCGCCGAGATGGTCGATCTCGAAAAGAGTTACCAGTGCCCGGGCCTCAAGAGCTCAATCCTCGATCTCCCGGTCTCCGGCGAATCCCGACCTCTCACCGTGGGGCGTTTCGAAATGCGGCCGTCCGTGGATTTCCCGTTTTTTTACGAATACCTCGAAGTGAAGACCGTGGTGACGGGCAAAATTGTCGTGCGGGACGAGGACGGCGTGAAATACGAGGGCACGCCGGGCGACGTCTTCATTTTCACACCGCCGCATCTGGTCATGTTCTGCGCGGAATGCGACGGCACGGCGGTCTATGTCGGCCATCGCGCATCGGAGCCATCATTCCTGCCGGGATTCGAAGGGACCGTCGAAACGCCAATCCCCGAGAAGGTGACCGCATGGTGGAAGAAGGAAGATCTGCTTGCAACTTGACGCCTCGCCATGGGTTGGGTGCGAAGCAAACCAGTCTACGTCGATCTCGCTGTCGTTCCCGGCGCGGGGAGACATCTCTTCGCTAGCATGGGTGAAAGGGGAGCGCGTGCGGTGCGGCGCGCGCTCCCCGAGTCCCCCGAAAATCTCACGCATCTCCACACCGGAGATGGCGCTCCCCCGGAAGCCATCGTGCTTCGTAGCGCGGCATTTCTGCTTGCGCGGCTGGAGGCGGAGTTGAAAAGCAGCCCGGCATCAACGGCGCTCTATCTCGCGGGCCCGGAGCAATTCATCTGGCGGGCATTCCGGATCGGACGCGACTGCGGGCTGAGCCTGGACCGGATCCTGGCCGAACTCGCGGGCAGTGCCGCACGCACGGTTTACTGCGTCCATTGCAAGGCATTCACCGCGAACGTCGTCACCAACATTGTCCCCTGCAGCGGCTGCGGACACACTCTCTTTGTGCGGGATCACTTTTCCCGCCGGCTGGTCGCCTACGCCGGCGTGCGCGTCGATGCGGAGGTTCCTGGCGAACTTCCTGAACAGGAGGTGCTCTACGCGTGAAAACCCGCGTCGCAAAGATCGAGCAACTTACCTCACGGGTGCGTCGCTTCACTCTCGTCGCGGAGCGTGGATCTCTCCCCGTCTGCTCCGGCGGCAGTCACATCGGCGTCGTGCTGCCAACGCCCGGGCGCACCATACGAAACTCCTATTCCATCACCAGCTCGCCCTATCAGCGCAGTTTTCTGCAGATCGTCGTTCAACGCGATCCGCAGTCCCGGGGCGGTTCCGCATGGCTTCACGAGGTGCTGCGGGAAGGCGATCCACTGGAAATCACAAATCCGCTAAACCAGTTCGCCCTCGCGCGCAACGCGACGCGGCACCTTCTCATCGCCGGCGGCATTGGCATCACACCCTTCATTTCGCAAATCGAGTCGCTGCGTCGCTGGGGAGTTCCGTTCGAGCTTCATTACATCTACCGCGGCGTGGAAAACGCCGCCTTCCTTCCCCAGCTTCGCGACGGGCTGCGCGGGCTTTTCACCGGTTATGACACCACGATTTCCTCACGGCCGGATCTCGTTTCGCTTCTCTCGCGTCAGCCCGTCGGATCCCACGTTTACGTCTGCGGCCCGGCCTCGCTGATCGACGACGTCGTGGCCAGCGCCACGTCACTTGGCTGGCCAAAACACCACGTTCATTTCGAGCGCTTTCAGCCTCCGCCGCAGACAACGGCCCGCCCATTCGTTGCAAAGCTCGCGAAGACCGGACGGGAGATTCATGTGCCCGCCGAAGCGACGCTGCTCGATGTGCTCGAGCGCGAGGGCATTGCCGTGCCGTATTCCTGTCGCATTGGCGGCTGCGGCACGTGCGAAGTCGCCGTGGTGGGTGGCGAGATCGATCACCGCGACCATTGCTGGACCGACGAAGACCGCTCCTGCGGCACCCGGCTGCTGGCCTGTGTGTCGCGCGCCAGAAACGGACATCTCCATCTCGACCTATGAACCCGCCCGTCTCACCGCCACCGATGGCGGACCGTTTCCGCAACAGCCCGACCGCTATTGCGCGATTTCCGTTTCCATTTCTTGGCGACAGCTACGAATACTCGGTGAACCTCGTGAAAGCCGGCCAGGGCGCACCCGGTGCGTTCGACGAGCATTGGTTCGACGTCGATGAGCACTACGTCGCAGAAATGGAATTGCGCGAGCAGGTGCTGGCGGAGGATCCGGACCGCTATCTCTCACTACCTCACACGATGGATCATCAGTGGGACGTCCTCGAGATGATCATGGAGCGATACAGTGCCGACTATCCCCGACATTTTTCGCTCACCCGCGAGGGCGATCGCTGGACGTGGGAAAACCGGCTGCTCGGCCTGCGCGATACCTTCACTTTCGGCGATCCTCTCACGCTGCCGCGAGAACCGCTCGATTACATCACGCGTCAGGCACAGGGCGACTGGATCGTGCTGGACCAGCGCGAAGGCGATCTCTGGCTCGACGCAGGAATGCTTACCTTCCCCGCGGACTGGTCCCTCAAGTTCGACCTCGGCATGTCTTTCGAGGAATGGCACGGCCCGGTGCCACTCGCGCACGAAGCTGGTGTGTTCAAGCGCGCGAAGCAATTCCTCATGCGCATCAAGCCCGGTGAACCGTGGCAGCGATTCAACTGGACGATGACCATTGGCCGCCGCTGGGACACCTCCAGCGAGACCTACGACCAATGGGGCGTCGACCGCACCGCGGTCACCCTGGAGAACGCCGGGGAAAAGGTGCACCTGCGCGTCGAGGTGCAGATCCTCCCGCGGCTTCCTCGCAGCAACGGGCTGCTGTTCCTCATTCGCACGTATTTGATCAGTCTCGAAGAGCTGGCGACGAATCCCGCCTGGGCAAAGCGCCTTCGCCGGGTGCTCCAGTCGCTGCCGCCCGAGATCGCCGATTACAAGGGCCTCACGCGTTACAGGGACACCGTGATCGAGTGGTTGAGCCCTTACGAAGATCACCATCCGTAGCCCAGCCGCCGGACAAAAGGACTCCGCTGGAAGCCATTCGCTTATGACCCTGCCCGCCGCCATTACAATTCAGGATCACGTCGCCATCGTCACCGGTGGAAGCAAGGGCATTGGAAAAGGCATTGCCCGCGTGCTGGCCGGAAACGGCGCAAAGGTTCTCCTCGCGTCCCGCACCGGCGCGGAGGTCGAAGCCACCGCCGCTGAAATCACCGCCGCCGGAGGCGTGGCTGCGGCATTTTGCGCGGATGTCTCCAAGCCTGCGGAATGCGAAGCCCTGGTCGCGGAGGCGACAAGGCTCTGGGGGCGACTCGACATCCTTTGCTCGAACGCCGGCGCCTTTCCGTCGTGCACGCTGGAGGACATGACCGAGGAAACCTGGGACGCATTGATGGCGCAGAATCTTCGCAGCACCGCGTTCATGGTGAAGGCCGCTGCGACGGAAATGAAAAAGGCCGGCTACGGGCGCGTCATTCTCACGTCGTCGATCACCGGGCCCATCACCGGCTATCCAGGCTGGTCACACTACGGAGCCACAAAGGCGGGCCAGCTTGGCTTCATGCGGACTGCGGCGCTCGAACTCGCGCCGTTCGGGATCACGGTCAATGCGATCCTTCCCGGAAACATCGCCACGGAGGGAATCGCCGCTCTCGGCCCGGAATACGCCGAGACAATGTCGAAGGCGATTCCGGCCCGGCGCCTCGGCGACGTCGAAGACATCGGCTACGCCGCGCTCTTCCTCGCCTCCCCGCAGGCGAAGTTCATCACTGCGGAAACTCTTACCGTCGACGGCGGCCAGGTCATTCCCGAAACCGAAGCTGCGATTCTTTAGCTGCTACTCGCCGGGTTCGACATCCGACGCCGGCTCTTCCGGCGTGGTCTCTGCGGGTCTCTCCGTTTTCGCACCTTCCAATTCCTCCGGACGCAGATCCAACGGGTAGATCCGCTGAAGCGCGTCGAGCATCACCGGCTGGTATTGCTCGGCCAGTGCCGGCTCGCAGAAGAAATAGGCCACAACACTCGTCGTGCCGCGCGTCAACGCCGCCGCGAGCACCAGCACGTCCGCTCCATCGACCGTCGCCGTGCCGCCGCCCACCCATGCCTGAAAGCCATTGAGCGGACCAATGTCCTCCGGCTCCTCCTCGACCTTCAACTCCACGTCGTTCGCGAAGCTGGCAAAAAGCTCTTCGCTCGTCGTCTCCTCCTCCGCCGCCACGATGAGATACGAAATCCCCCCACTCTCCGGCGAAGCGACGAACGTCTCCTCGGACTCCGCGACCTTCCATGAGGCCGGCACGTCGAACCGGATATTAAACGCCTCGGCCTCGTAAGTTTCCCACTCCATCTCGTCCTCCGCCTGCAACCCTGCCGTCAATGCCACGCCCAGCGCAAGCCACACCATAAACACGCGAAACATTCTCATCCTGCTTCGTTCGAGCCGGCGTGGACCTCTGGTCTTCATCGTGTTCGCAAGTATTTCGAGTTCGGGTCGCCGCGTCGCGCCCAAAGTGGCCCGCTCTCTGCTTCGCAGGCAACGAAACTCCACGCCCGATGATGAGCCCTGCAGAAACGACCGAGACATCGACGCTTCATCCCCTCACGCCACTCTCCGCCGGGGAAATCTCCTCAGCCGTTGGAATTTTCCGTGCATCCCGTTACGCCACACCCACGATGCGCTTCGTGATGGTGACGTTGCACGAGCCCATCAGGAGCGACGTCCTCAACTGGCCTTCCACTCCCGTGGCACGCGAGGCGTTCCTCATGCTCCTCGACAACGCAACCGGCCAGACTTACGAGGCAATCGTCGATCTCTCCGCAGGGAGGATCTCGAGTTGGGAACACAAGCCCGGCGTGCAGCCACCGGTGATGCTCGACGAATTTTTCGAATGCGAGCAGACGCTGCGCGAGGATCCGCTCTTTCAGGAAGCTCTTCGCAAGCGCGGCATCCACGACTTCAGCCTGCTGATGATCGATCCGTGGTCCGCAGGCGTCTACCACAGCGACGACCCTGCGCACGCCGGCCGCCGGCTGGTCCGAGCACTCACATGGGTGCGTGGCGGAGAAGGCGAAAATGGCTACGCCCATCCGGTGCAGGGGCTGATGGCGCTTTTTGACCTCAACGAGATGAAACTTATCCATCTCGAAGACACCGGCATCACGCCTCTCCCGCCAGAGCCGGGAAACTACGCCCCGCGATTCCTCGATCGTTTCCGCCCCGGAACAATGCCGCTCGAAATCAGCCAGCCCGAGGGCCCGGGGTTCACCGTGACCGACAACCTCGTGGAATGGCAGGGCTGGTCGTTTCGCGTCGGCTTCACTCCACGCGAAGGCCTTGTCCTGCACCAGATCACCTACGACGACGACGGCAGGAAACGCCCCATCATCTACCGCGCCTCGCTCGTCGACATGATCGTGCCGTATGGCGACCCCTCGCAGGACCATGCGCGAAAGAACGCCTTCGACTGCGGCGAATACGGCATCGGCATGCTTGCGAACTCGCTGGAACTCGGCTGCGACTGCCTCGGCGTCATTCGCTATTTCGACGCCCACCTCGTCAACAGTCGCGGCGAGCCGGTGACCATTCGCAATGCCGTCTGCCTTCACGAGGAGGACTACGGGTTCCTTTGGAAACATGTGGACTGGCGCACGAACGAAACGGAACTCCGCCGCTCACGCCGGCTCGTCATTTCGTTCGTTTCAACCGTCGGCAACTACGAATACGGCTTCTTCTGGTATTTCTACCTCGACGGCACCATTCAGCACGAAATCAAGCTCACGGGCATCATGAACACGGGCGCGCTTCCCGTGGGCGAGACGCGAAAATACGGCACGCTCGTCGCACCCGGACTCTACGCGCCGATCCATCAGCACATCTTCTCCGTGCGACTTCACATGCAGCTCGATGGCGAAGGAAACTCCGTGCAGGAGATCAACACCCACGCCGAACCGCCGGGCGAGGCAAATCCCTACGGCAACGCCTACTACGCGGAAGCAACGACTTTGAAAAGCGAGTGCGCACGGGATCTGGATCTTCCCTCCGCACGCTATTGGAAGGTGATCAATCCAAACGTCACCAACGCGCTCGGCACGCCCACGGGCTACAAAATCATGCTCGCTGAGAATGCGCTGCCGTTCGTCCATCCCCAATCAAGCGTTCGGCGGCGCGCGGGATACATGGACCACCACTTGTGGGTCACTCCCTACGATCCTGCGGAAAAATACGCGGTGGGCGACTATCCAAACCAACGCTCACCCGACGTCGCGGACGGCCTTCCAGCCTGGATTCAGCAGCAACGTTCGATCGAGAACACGGACATCGTCTGCTGGGTCACGCTGAACAGCCACCACATTCCGCGGCCGGAGGATTGGCCGGTGATGCCCTGTGGTTACATCGGATTCCATCTGAAGCCGGTCGGATTCTTCCACCGCAACCCCGCGATCCATCTTCCACCAGCCCCTTCGCGACACAGCGTCGAGGTCGGCCGCAATGGCTCCTCATGCGGCTGCCATGCAAGTTGAGCGTGCGCCCCAAAAACGGGACGCACGCCCGATTCCATCAACGCCGCTCAGGCGACGTCCTGCAGAATTTTGAGCTGCGAAATGTGCGCCTCGGTTTGTGGCAGCAGGGAATTCCGAATGAGGCCCTTGCATGAGTCCATCACCTCATCGTCTTCGAGGGCGTATTTGTAATCGCTTGCGCCGGCTTCCTCGCCGGACTCCAACGCTTCGATCGCGGACCCCGCACCGAAGAGATTCGCCGTGCTTTGCACCGTATTGGCAAACGCGCCCCAGGCTCCACTCCCCGGGTCGGGAGTCCCGCCCATCGAGAGCACATTCGATTCGAGTTTCGCCACCGCATCCGCGTGCTCCTCGCGAATTCTGCGGAGGTCCGTCAGAACGGGCTTGTCGCCATACTTCTCGATGGCCTTGTCGTAAGTTTCGATCGCGGAGCGTTCCCCGCGAAGCAGTCGGTTGCAGACATCAATGCAATGTTTTGGATCAGTCATGGAATGAGGATTGAGTTCTTCTCCTCATCGCGACCAATCCCCTCCCCGGCGGTGCAACGAGCCTCCGCTCAGGGACCTCCCCGACACGGTAATTGCTAACGGAGACCGGCCGGTCTCTTGCATAAAAGCCAGAGACACGCGATGGCAATCAGCCCTGCCAAACCAAGCAGAATCGAATTCGGTTCCGGAACCGGCACCGACGAGTATTCCACGATAAACGCTGCGTAATTGTAGAACGCATTCGCGTCGTCCCACTGGGGCTGGATGGTTTCGATCATCAGGCCAGATCCCACATCCCAGTAATGGAGGTGGCTCTGCAACATCTGATGATTGTCAGGCTGGCCCTCGTGCCAGTTTGTATAGCCAAACTCCTCGCCCGTCACCCATCCCCAATTTTTGTCAGGCTCGTCGGGTAAGAATTCACGGTCTGAACCCCTCCGATCCACGGGCCATCCTACCAACCTTGTGACTCCGTGAATATCCAATACTCCGGCGAGCGGATCAGCGAGACGACAAAATCGTTTTCCTCCTGAGAGGTGATCGTCGCGAGGTAGCCGCCGCGAGCCTTCGCAAAATTATTGGCGGCATGCCAGGTGGCCTTTTGCGCCACGGCAATAATGAGCCAGATTCTCACTGCGTCAATACCCGCTCAGCATGTCCGGGATTCGTGCGTTTCGGTGGTGCTTGCTCTCATGTCTCCAGTTTCGCTGCGCTCCGGATATCGGAGACAAGCGGTATCTCATCCTTCAGTTTCACGCCGCTAAGGCCCAGCCTTCTTGACGAGGCAAGGAGAGCCGCAAGTTTCGTCGCTGCGCGGTCAAGGGGCAGGCCTTCGGGGCGGATGTTCGAGACACAATTGCGGTCGGCATCGGATTTTCCCGGCATCGGCGCATACGTGAAATAAGCACCCAGGCTGTCCGGCGAACAAAGACCCGGGCGTTCCCCCAGCAGCATGAGCGAGAGCTTCGCTCCGAGCAGACCGCCGATTTCGTCCTGGATCGCCACCCGGCCGTGGCGGACCACCACAATCGGCGCGAGGGTCCAGCCGTCGTCCTTCAGCAGTGGAAGCAGCCGCTTCAGCAACGGCGCACATTGCGCCATGGCGGCGAGCGTGGAGAGCCCGTCCGATGCGATGATCACCAGATCCGCAGGGGGCGTGGATGCGAGATCCAGCAGTCGGTCACGCGACGCATCGGAGAGTCGTCGGCCAAGGTCCGGTCGCTGCAAATACTGCGCGCGATCCCTCGCCTGACTCTCGACGACGACGACCTCGTGACCGGTCTCCGAAAGCGTCGCAGCGAGTGCTTCAGGATCGAAGGGTGCCAGCACCGCATCACGCGCTCGTGCGTGGGACAGCCGAAAGTCGAGCAGCGGCGCCGTCGGCAGGCTGCCCCCTGCCCGTCCGAGGGCGATCCTTGCCGCCGTGAACGCCCGCAGGTGCTCCCACCCCATTACACCGCCAGCTCCGCCTGCTGTTGAGAAAACGGTCCTCCGCTGAGCAGAGCGTGCCGCTCGGGAATGAACTCCAGCCGATTGCCCTCGCCGAAAATGCGCATCTTTTCCAGCCACGCCTCGAACTCCGGCGCCGGCCTCAACCCCAGCACCTGCCGCAGGTAATGGCTGTCGTGAAAGGAGGTCGACTGGTAGTTCAGCATGATGTCGTCCGCTCCCGGGATGCCCATGATGAAGTTGCAGCCCGCTGCGCCGAGAAGCGTCAACAGATTGTCCATGTCGTCCTGATCCGCCTCGGCATGGTTCGTGTAGCAAATGTCGCAGCCCATCGGCACACCGAGCAATTTTCCGCAGAAATGGTCCTCCAGCCCGGCACGGATGATCTGTTTGCCGTCGTAGAGGTATTCCGGGCCGATGAATCCGACGACCGTGTTCACGAGCAATGGCGAAAACGCTCGCGCCACCGCGTAGGCTCGTGCTTCGAGCGTCTGCTGGTCAACGCCATGGTGCCCATTTGCAGACAGGCACGAGCCCTGGCCCGTTTCAAAATACATCACGTTGTCGCCGATCGTGTAGCGCTTGAGCTCCAGCGCCATCTGGCGGGCCTCGGCGAGCAGCGCCAGTGAGATTCCAAAGCTCCGGTTCGCCGCCTCGGTGCCAGCGATGGATTGAAAAACAAGGTCCACGGGCTCGCCACGTTCCATGCACTGCATCGTCGTCGTCACGTGGGTAAGCACACAGCTCTGCGTGGGAATCTCGTATTCGGTGATGATGCGGTCCATCAGTCGCATCAACGAGGCAACCGCGGCGGGATTATCCGTTGCGGGATTGATTCCAATCGTCGCGTCGCCGCATCCGAAGAGGAGCCCGTCAAGGATGGATGCCGCGATGCCTTTGGGATCGTCCGTCGGATGATTCGGCTGGAGCCGCACACTGAGCCGGCCAGGAAGACCGATCGTGTTTCGAAAGCGCGTGACAACGCGAGTCTTCGACGCGACCAGGATCAAGTCCTGATTGCTCATGATCTTGCTCACGGCCGCGGCCATTTCCGGGGTGATTCCCGACGCCACGGCAGCGAGCACCCTGCCATCGGTGTCGTAGTCGAGAAGCCATTCGCGAAATTCACCGACGGTCATCCCGGCGATCGGCGCGAAAGCCTCGCGATCGTGCCTGTCGAGAATGAGTCGCGTGACCTCGTCCTCCTCGTAGGGAATGACCGGTTCTTCGAGAAACGTCTGGAGCGGCACCTCGGCGAGCCGCATCTGCGCGGCCACGCGCTCCTCGGCGCTCGCCGCGCCAACGCCGGCGAGCTGATCTCCCGAGCGCAGCGGCGTCGCCTTCGCGAGCAGGTCCTTCAGGTCGGCAAACGAGAAATTGCGGGAGCCGAGAGCAAGATGGTATGCCATGGGTCGTGCATGATTCCTGCGGCTCGAAACCGCCTGCTGTCCCATCCAGCACATCGCATGCCACAGCCCATCGCCAGGCAAACCTCCATTTCCTCCGGAGAAACCACCCATGAAAATCTACACACGCACCGGCGACCGCGGAACCACGGGCCTCTACTCCGGCGAACGACTGTCGAAGGCCGACCTTCGCTTCGAAGTGCTGGGAACCCTCGATGAACTGAATGCCGCCATCGGCCTCGCGCGGGCTTCAGGCGCCGCCCCGGAGGTTTCCGGGTTGCTTCGCGAGGTGCAGATTCAGCTTTTCCAGGCAGGTGCCGACTTCGCAACGCGGAACCCTGCGACCCTCCGGGTCGGCGATCGGGAAATCACTTGGCTGGAAGCCCAGATCGACCAAATGACGGCCGTTTTGCCCGGATTGACGAGCTTCATTCTCCCCACGGGTCATCCTGCCGCGGCTCACCTGCACACAGCGCGCGCGATCTGCCGACGCGCTGAGCGTTTCGCCACACAATTGTCGCTCCGCGAACCCCTGTCCCCTGTTTCCCTCGCCTACCTGAATCGCCTCTCCGATTTTCTCTTCACGATCGCGCGCTGGCAGAACCACCTCAGCGGCATCGCCGAAGATCCCTGGCTGCCCGAATCCTGACCTCCGCTCGCACTCCGCGAAATCAGGAAACAAAAGTATCGTGGCATGCAACGTGCTGGACATGCCTCTTGCCGGGAGGTTTTGCCTCCGTGGCCCAAAGCAAGAAAATCAACCGAGGTATGATCGATGGAAGATGAAGCGGTAGCGTTTCTAGGGGTGTTCGTTTCGGAGCAGTTCTACTATTGGGCGTCCGTAGTCATGCTCATGATTCACGTGGGATTCCTCGCCTATGAGGGAGGCGTCGCACGCACGAAGAATGTAATGGCTACCATGACGAAGAACCTTCTCACGGTAGCCAGCGTGGGTCTCGGATTCTTCCTCGTGGGATTCTGGGTCTACAACGCCTTTCCACTCTGGCCGGTGGCCGGGCCGATTTTCGGGCCCTGGATGAGCCCCGAGGGCTTGAGTGAGGATAACGGCACCCTGCTTGGTCTGGCCAATGCCGCCCTGCCTTGGGCGGAGGCGCTTGGGCCAAACGTTTCGGATCACCTCACGCCGGTGTTCATGTTTGCCTTCGCACTGTTTGCGATGACCACCGGCTCAATCATGTCGGGCGCCGTCATCGAGCGCATCAAAATGGGCGGGTTCCTCATCCTCGCGCTGGTTCTGGGCAGCGTCCTCTGGGTTATCGCCGCAGCATGGGGCTGGCATTACACCGGCTGGTTCACCACCAAGCTCGGCTATCACGATTTCGGGTGCTCCTCGGTCGTGCACGGCGTCGCCGGCTTCTTCACGCTCGGTGTGCTGATCATCCTCGGTCCGCGCATCGGCCGGTGGGTCGATGGAAAATCCATTCCCATTCTGCCGCACAACCTGCCGCTCACCCTGATTGGCTTGATGTGCATCTACGTCGGGTTCTTCGGGTTTCTCGCGGCCTGCGCGATCATGCTGCCCGAGCAAACCGGCGTCATCACGATCTACGGCACGCCAATGACGCTCGCCTCGATCGGTTGCAACACCTTCCTGGCACTGAGCGCCGGATTCGTCGGAGCCTACGTGGCGTCGAAGGGCGATCCGTTCTTTACGATGTCGGGCGGTCTCGCGGGAATCATCACTTCCGCCGCCGGAATGGATCTCTACGCGCCCGTGCTGGTGATTCCGATCGCTTTCTTCGGAGCCTGGATGATGCCAAAGTTCGCGAAGCTTATTGAGAAATTCAAAGTCGACGACGTCGTGGGCGCGGTCGCCGTGCACGGCTGCTGCGGATTCCTCGGCACGATCCTCGTGGGCATCTTCGCAGCTGGCTATGTGCAGGGTGAGGGTTATCCGCCCATCACCTTCCACGGCCAGCTCATCTGCTCGCTGATCTGCTGTGTGATCCTCGGGTTCCTGCCCGGCCTTGGCCTTTCCTGGGTGCTGAGCAAGTGCGGCGCGCTGCGGGTCTCGAAGGAAGAAGAAATCGAAGGTCTCGACCTTCTCGATTGCGGAATCGGCGCCTATCCGGAAACCGGTGCCATCAAGGTGCCCGATCCCGAGCTTCCGACGCCCGCAGGCGCGCCGGCCACAGTCACGAAGCTTGCCACCGAGTCCTGATTCAGTTCACGCAACCAAAACCAAAATCATTACGCTATGAACGTCAGCCCATTCAAAGGAGCCGAGGATTTCATCAACGCGAAGGGTGCCATCTACAGCTTCGCGGACAGTCCCGGCTTCCTTTACGCAATGACGATCCTTTCGGCCGCCATCATGGTTTACCTGGTCGTAAAGGCCTACCTCATCAAACACTCCTGATTCCAAGTCGGAGTTCACTCACTGCGCCCGGCCGGTCCCACTCCGACCGGGCGTAATTTTTTGATATGCACGATTTTGCCCGAACTTTATCGTCGGAATCCCCTGTGGATTCGATCGAGCAGCAAATCGGCAAAAAGATCCGCTCCCTCCGAATGGAGCGGGACGTCACCCTGAACCAGCTCGCCGAAGAGGCGCGCCTCACAAAGGGTCAGCTTTCCAAGATCGAAAACGGCAAGGTCTCCTGCCCGGTCTCGACGCTCACCCGCATCGCATCAGCACTCGGAGTCCAGGTCGGCGCACTGTTCGACACAAACGATACTCTGGCCCGCGCGGTGCTGGTCAAAAAATCGGAGCGCAAACCGATCGTCGGCCGCGGATCGAAGATCGGCCACAGTTACGAGAGCCTCGCGTTCGGCCTGCCGTTCGAGAAGCACTTCGAGACGTATTTGATGACGATCGAAGAGAAGAAAATCGATCCTGCGAAGAACATCTTCAAGCATCCCGGCCAGGAGTTTCTTTTTCTGCTCGAAGGCAAGATGGTCTACCGGCACGCGGACAAGACCTTCCGCATGGAGCCGGGCGACAGTCTCTATTTCGACGCAATGTATGAGCACGGCCCGGTCTCGGTGACCGGCACACCCGTCCGCTTTCTGAGTATCATTAGCAACGTCAGCTGAGCAGCACAGGCCACGCCCCCGTGCAGGCTCAGGCTGTCCCGTGAGCCTGTCTCATCGATTCAAACACGTCTTGCCACCACTCGAAGACGCCTGCATGATCCAACCTCCCCCAACGGCTTTCGCGGTCTCCGCATCAACTTCCACCCGTTTTCGCTCCGCCCGACGCTTCAAGAGTCCTGACAAGACGCGGCACCCGACGACGGTGTCCCCTTCGTTCGACCTTTCCTAACTCCGCCCATCTTCAGCCGGCTCAACGTCCGTTTTGGACTGCTGAACCAGGCATTGGATCCCATGCAGACCTTCCGACTCCGCTCCCGCATTTTTCTCTCCCTCCTGGCAATTGGCACCCTGCTCGCACCCGTCCACGCACAATCCACCGGCGCCACCCAGGACGTCCTGCCGGAGCCGCCGGCCGGCGTGCTGCTTACCTGGCAGGACGACCCCACCACGACCATGACAATCGACTGGCACCGCAGGCCCGGCGAACTGAAGGAACCGGCGAGAATCGAGGCGAGGCCACGAGGCGCGACAACCTGGAAGGCGTTCCCCGCTACGCGTCATGACTTTCCGAACAGCGATCGGAAGTTCGATCGCATCGAGTTGAAGAATTTGAAACCCGGAACCGAATACGAGTTCCGAGGAGGACAGAACTCAAGGGTTTACTACTTTCGCACCGCGCCGGCGACTCTCGACCGCCCACTCACGTTCGCAGCCGGCGGAGACACACGCCACCGCAGGGAGTGGCTCGAGGAAATGAACCGCACTGTCATGGCCTACAATCCGGAATTCATCGTCTGGGGCGGTGACCTCGCGTATGCCGACGGAAAGATCGAGAATTCGAGCCGCTGGGAGGAGTGGTTCGAGGGCAACTTGAACACGCTTGTCACCGAAGACGGACGCGTGCTTCCGATCGTTGCCGCCATCGGAAATCACGAAGTGCTGGGCGGGCGCTACCATGATGAAATGAAGGATGAGAAAGGTCGGCGAGAGCACGCACCCTTCTTCTACCAGTTCTTCGCATTCCCATCGCAAGGCTATGGCGTCCTCGATTTCGGCGATTATCTCAGTTTCGTGCTCGGCGACACAGCCCACTCGAATCCGATCGAGGGAGAACAGACAAAGTGGATGAAGGAAACGATTGAGCAACGGCGCAAACGCCCGCATCTCATCCCGGTTTATCACGTTCCGGCGTATCCTTCCCATCGAGAGTTCGACAAGGGCAACAGCCAGGCCGTGCGCGAACATTGGGTTCCCATCTTCGAGTCCAATGGCGTGCAGGTGGCATTCGAACACGATGACCACACGTTCAAACGGACGGTTCCGATTCGAGACGGCAGGGAAGATCCGACCGGCATCGTCTATATCGGAGACGGATGTTGGGGTGTCGAACCGCGCCCTGTTCACGATCCCGAGGCGACCTGGTATCTGGAGAAGGCCGCATCCGTCCGTCACGGTTTGATCGTCACCATCACCCCAGACAGCAAGAAGATCGTTGTCGTCGATCATGCAGGAAACGTGATCGACGAACTCGAGATCCCGGTTTTGAAAGATCGGCCCTAGTTGCGGACCTGGCTTGATCCTGCTGCCTCTCATGCCAGGACCGGCAAGTCCCGGGAGGCATTGCACCTCGAAGCTGCCTAGAAAGTTTCCTTTCCAGGAATCCAGTTCGTCCCGGCCAGCGGCAGCTTTGCCATCGCGGCGGCCTCGATGGTCAGCGCAGCCAGGTCCTCCGGCTCGAGGTTGTGCACGTGCGATTTGCCGCAGGCGCGCGCCAGGGTCTGCGTTTCCAACGTGAGAACGCGAAGGTAATTCGCAAGGCGGCGGCCGCCTTCCACCGGATCAAGTCGCGCGGCGAGCTCGGGGTCCTGCGTGGAAATTCCAGCCGGGTCCTTGCCGGACGGGTAATCGTCGAAAAATCCGGCCGAGCTGCCGAGCTTCTCATAGTCGGCCTGCCATTTCGGACTGTTGCAGCCGAGTGCGAAGAGGGCCGCCATGCCGATGGAAACCGCGTCGGCACCCATCGCAAGCGCCTTGGCCACGTCGGCACCCGTGCGTATTCCGCCGGAAATGATCAGCTGCACCTTGCGATGCATGCCCATTTCCTGCAGTGCCTCCACGGCCTGCCGCAATGCCGGGAGAGTGGGAATTCCCACGTGCTCGATGAAGACATCCTGCGTCGCGCCGGTGCCGCCCTGCATGCCGTCGAGCACAATGACGTCCGCGCCCGCTTTCACCGCGAGCTTCACGTCGTAGTAGGTGCGCGACGCGCCGATCTTGATGTAGATCGGCTTCTCCCAATCGGTGATCTCGCGAAGTTCCTCGATCTTGATCGCGAGGTCATCCGGCCCTGTCCAATCGGGATGCCGGCACGCGCTGCGTTGATCGATTCCTTTTGGCAGCGTGCGCATCTCGGCAACGCGATCGCTGATTTTTTGACCGAGCAACATGCCGCCGCCACCGGGTTTTGCGCCCTGCCCGAGCACGACCTCGATGGCGTCGGCCTTGCGCAGATCGTCGGGGTTCATGCCGTAGCGCGACGGGAGATATTGGTAGACAAGAATTCGCGACTGGCTTCGCTCCTCCGGCGTCATGCCACCATCACCGGTCGTCGTGGAAGTCCCCATTTGGCTGGCTCCGCGGCCCAATGCCTCCTTCGCATTGGCCGACAACGCGCCAAAACTCATTCCCGCAATCGTGATGGGAATCTCCAGCTCGATCGGTTTTTTCGCGAACCGCGTGCCGAGCGTGACATTTGTCCCGCATTTCTCGCGATACCCCTCAAGCGGATAGCGCGACATCGAGGCCCCGAGAAACACGAGATCGTCGAAATGGGGCAGGCGGCGTTTCGATCCCCAGCCGCGAATGTGGTAAATGCCCTCGTCGGCCGCGCGCTGGATTTCTGCGATGGTCCGTCGGTCGAAGAGCGCGGATTCGGTCTGCACAGGTTGGTTCATCGTCAATAGCTCGACGCGTGGTCGATGTGGAAGTTGTAGAGATTGCGCGCGGAGCCGTAGCGGCGGAATTCCTGGGGCTTCGCGTTGCACCCGGTGCGCTCGAGCATTTCCCCGAGCCACTCGACGTGCTCGGGACGCATTTCCTTCTCGACGCAATCCGCGCCGAGACTCGCCACCCGGCCGCGCACGAAAAGCCTCGCCTCGTAAATCGAGTCGCCGAGCGCATCTCCGGCATCTCCGCAAACGACGAGATTGCCGGCCTGCCCCATGAACGCGCTCATATGGCCGACCGAGCCCTTCACAACAATATCCACGCCCTTCATCGAAATGCCGCACCGCGCCGCCGCATCCCCCTCGATGATCAGCAATCCGCCATGCGACGTCGCGCCGGCCGACTGGCTCGCGTTTCCCTTCACGTGCACGAGACCCGACATCATGTTTTCCGCCACGCCAACGCCGCAGTTTCCTTCGACAATCACCGTCGCGAGCTGGTTCATCCCCGCGCAGTAGTAGCCGGCATGCCCCATGATTTCGACACGCACGGGAGCGTTCAGGCCCACCGCCAGCGCATGCGCGCCACGCGGGTTTTTCACCGTCCATGTCTCGTCGGCGCTCTCGAGCCGGTGCAGTGCGGCGTTGAGCTCGCGAACGGTCGATGTTTCCAGATCGACGATCATTCCTTCTCCCAGCTGTAAACGACCGCCGGCTCCGGTTCCCAAAGCTTCGCCGACTCGATGCCCGGCAGCGAAGCCAGCGAGCGATACTCCGATGCCATCGCCACGTAATCCTCGGTTTCGGCCATCACCGCCGGCTTGCAGGCGATGGGGTCGCGCAGGACCGCGAAACCGGCCGCGGTGCCCACCGCAAACGTGAAGAATCCGTCGAGATCCTTTAATCCAGCTTCGAGCGCCTCCTTCAGCGACATCCCCTGGCGCAATCGCCACGTCAGATAACCGGCGGCGACCTCCGAGTCATTGTCCGTGCGAAACTCGATGCCGTCGCGCTTCAGATTCTCCCGGAGCCGGTTGTGATTGCTGAGCGAGCCGTTGTGAACGAGGCAAAGGTCCATCCCCGTCGAGAAGGGATGTGAGCCGGCCGTCGATACCGCGCTCTCCGTGGCCATGCGCGTATGGCCGATCGCGTGCGTGCCGGTCATTTCCCGCACGCCAAATTGCTCGACCACTTCCTGCGGCGTGCCCGTTTCCTTCATAATCTGGATGCGCCTCCCCACGCTCATGATGGTCACCTCCGGCGCGAGCTCCACAATGGCCGCGCGGAGCGTCGGTTCGTCAGCGGGTGCCGTCAGCAGGAGGTGCGTCGCCTTCACGCTCGACGTCACCGAGCCGCCCAGGCGCGCCTCGAGGCGCTTCACCAACGAACCCCAGTCGTAGTCGATGTCGCTGTGCTGCAGGGAGGCCTTGATGAACCCCTCGGGCGCGGTGCCGTTGTAAATCGCAAACCCCGCGCTGTCCGGGCCGCGGCCGCACATCGTTTCGAGCATTGGACCGAACATTCGGCCCAGGTCCTGCTCATATTCGGGGTTCTTAAGGAACAATCCAACGATACCGCACATTTTTTCTCTCCTTCGAAAATTCTTCTTTGCTCTGCCGGAAAGTTTCTTTAGATGCAACTCAAATTTCTTTTAGATAACAGGAAACGCAAAGCTGGCTGGGAAAAATGGACAATCGAGCGGAAATCAAGGAGCGGATGAATGCGGACGGCGTCGAGTATGTGCTCGCGCAGTTTGTGGACGTGCACGGTGCGGCGAAGGTGAAGATGTGTCCCGCAGAGACGCTGGATGCGTTGATCGACGAGGGCGCAGGTTTTGCCGGGGCCGCCGTGTGGGGCATGGGGCAGGGTCCGCATTCCCACGACATGCTCGCGCGAATCGATCTCGGCAGCTACACGCCGTTGCCGTGGCAAAGGAACACGGCGCGGTTTTCAAGCGATCTCTACGTCGACGGCAAGCCGTATCCCTACTGCCCGCGCGTGAATTTGAAACGCGTGCTCTCGGAAATCGAAACGAAGCACGGCTACCGGGCAAACATCGGCATCGAACCGGAGCACTTCCTCGTCGTCAAAACGCCGGACGGCGGCATCGCGGTGTGGGACCCACGCGGCGTCGACGGGCTTGCGAAGCCGTGCTACGACTTCAAGGGCATCGCGCCCGCGATGGGCTATTTGCAGGATCTCACATCCTACTGCAATCAACTCGGTTGGGGCGTCTATCAAACGGACCACGAGGACGCCAACGGTCAATACGAGATCAACTTCAGCTACTCCGACGCGCTTACCACGGCCGACCGGCTCACGTTCTTCAAGATGATGACGAGCCAGATCGCGCCCCGCTACGGTGCGATCGCGACGCACATGGCAAAACCGTTCGCCGATCGAACGGGCAGCGGCGCGCACATTCACTATCATCTCGCCGACGCGAAAACGGGTGAAAACCTTTTCATCGATGAATCAGATCCGCGCGAGTTTGGCCTTTCGAAGCTCGCCTATCACTTCCTCGCGGGAATCCTGAAACACGCCCCCGCGCTCTGCGCCGTCGCATCACCGACGCCGAATTGCTACAAACGCCTGCAGGTCGGTCCCGGCCTGCTCAGCTCCCGCTCAGGCTTCACGTGGACGCCGGCATTCATCAGCTACGGCGACAACAACCGCACCCAGATGCTGCGTATTTGCGGCCCCGGCCACATCGAGGATCGCACGATCTCCGCGGCCGTAAATCCGTATCTCCTCTTCGCGGCGTATCTGAGCGCCGGACTGGATGGCATTCTCAACGAGCTGCCCGTTGGCAATCCCAACCTCGGAAATCTCTACACAATGTCCCGCGAAGACATTTACAAAAAGGGACTGAACACCCTCCCCCAGTCGCTGAAGGAAGCTCTCACCGAGCTGGAAAAGGACTCGGTAATCCTCGACGCGCTTGGACCGATTCACTCCGAGTTTCTGAAAGTAAAATGGCAGGAATGGAACGAATACCATCGCCAGATTTCGCGATGGGAAACCGATCAATACCTGACGCTGTTTTGATGTTCGTTGAAGTGACGTGAGATCGTTCGACGTAGCAGTTCTGGGCGTTGGCGGCATGGGCAGTGCCGCGTGTTATCGACTCGCCGAGGCCGGCCTGAGCGTGCTCGGCATCGAGCAGTTCGACATTCCGCACACGCGTGGCAGTTCCCATGGCATCACGCGCATCCTGCGCCTGGGGCTCCATGAAAGCCCCGCCTACGTGCCATTGGTCCGTCGCGCAGTCGAGCTGTGGAATGACATCGGCGTTAAGACCGGGCGCACGCTCTTTCACGCCTGCGGCAGCCTCGACATCTCGTCGCCGGATCGCGACCTCTTCAACAACTCGCTCACCGCCTGCCTTGCACACGGCGTGGAGCACGAGGTGCTCGATGCCGCTGAACTTCGCCGCCGCCACCCCGCTCTGCATCCCGACGACGACATGCAGGCCGTGTTTCAACCCGGCTCCGGATTTGTGAAGCCCGAGCTTTCGATCATCACGCATGTCGAGCTCGCCCACGAATGCGGCGCGGAGATTCACGGCCACGAGAAGGTGCTCGGCTGGGACGAGGCCGCAGGTGCGGTGCGCATTCGCACCGATCGCGACACGTATGAGGCACGCCAGCTGGTCATCACGGCCGGTGCATGGGCGGGCAAGTTGCTGCGTTCGTCTGGCATCACGGTGCAACCGCAGCGCGCCGTCCTTGGCTGGTTTCAGCCCACCGCAAATTCCGCCGCCTTCCAGCCTGACCGGCTTCCGGTCTGGATTCTCGATTCACCTTACGCCGATCACTTCTACGGCTTTCCGATTCACGGCATCCCCGGCTTCAAGCTCGGGCGTTACATCCACGATTTGCCGGAGCAGGACCCCGATCAACCGCTCACCCCTGCGGGCCGCGAGGACGAAGACGAGATCCGCCATTTCATGGCCCGTTATTTTCCCGATGGAAACGGCCCGGTGCTCACCATGGCCACCTGCTTCTTCGAGCACACGCCGGATCGTGCGTTCGTGATTGACCGGCTTCCCGGCAGCGAGCGCGTGTGGGCCCTCGTCGGCTTCAGCGGGCACGGGTTCAAATATGCGAGCGCCATCGGTGAAATCGCGCGGGACCTCGTCGTCCACGGGAGATCCGGTTTCGATCTTTCGCTTTTCCGCGCCGACCGCTTCGTATGAACGGGATCAGCGACAACGAACTGGCCGACTTTTTCGCGTTCCTTCGATTTCCCTCCGTCAGCGCAAATCCCGAGCATGCCGGCGACGTCCGCCGCTGCGCGGAGTGGCTTGCACACTGGCTCGAGGCGCGGGGGCTTGCCGCGTCGCTTCGGGAAACCGGCGGCGCTCCTGTCGTTGTTGCCACGAATCCGCACCGCCCAGACATCCCGACCGTCATGCTCTACGGGCATTACGACGTGCAGCCGGTCGAGCCACTGGAGCAATGGGAAAGCCCGCCGTTTGAACCGGAAATTCGCGACGGCTTTGTATTCGCTCGCGGCGCCACGGACAACAAAGGCCAGACGTTCTCCCACCTCATTGGTCTGCAGCGCTGGCTCGCGACGGAGGACCTTCCGGTCAATCTCACGATCCTCATCGAGGGAGAGGAGGAAATCGGAAGCCCGCATCTCGGGGCATTTGTCCGCGCCCATCGCGAGGAACTCGCGTGCGATGTCGCGGTAATTTCCGACACCAGCATGGTCGAACCCGGCTGGCCAGCGCTGACGCTCGGTCTGCGCGGCATCGCATGCTTCGAGGTTACGGTGGAAGGTCCGCCTGCGGACCTGCATTCTGGCATGTTCGGCGGGGCGACACCAAATCCCGCCGAGGCCCTGTGCCGCATTCTGGGAAACCTGCACGACTCCCAGGGCAGGATCGCGATTCCCGGTCTTTATGACGACGTGCTGGAGGTGCCGGAGGTCGAGCTCAAGGCATGGCAATCCCTGCCGTGGCAACGCGCGTGGTTCGAGCAGGCGACAGGACTGCCACCGACCGCAGGCGAGGTCGATCGCACCGTGTTGGAGCGCGTTTGGGCCCGGCCGACTGCCGAAATCAACGGTCTCACGAGCGGACACCAGGGAGCAGGGTCAAAAACGATCATTCCCTCACGCGCTTCCGCAAAACTGAGCTTCCGGCTCGCTCCTGCTCAAAAGCCGGACGACGTCGCGCGCAAGGTCATCCGCTGGTTCGAGGAACAATACGCCGCAGCCGGGATGCGGGGGAATATCTCCTTCGATCACGCAGGCGATCCCTTTTACACCGCACCGGACGACCCTCACATTTCCGCCGCGCGCGAAGCCCTCGAAGAAGTCTTCGGCCGCGCGCCGGCACTCACACGGGAGGGCCTGAGCATTCCGGTTGCGGCGCTGTTTCAGAAGGAACTCGAAATCCCCGTCGTGCTCGCAGGGCTCGGACTTCCCGACTGCCGAGCGCATTCGCCGAACGAATCCTATCCGCTCGAGCACCTGAGGTTGGGAGCGGAGGTCTTCGCGGCGATGATTCGAAGGTTCGCGCAAATTCGACCCGCCGATTCTTGATGCACTGCCCCCCGCGCTGCGCAATCTGCTTCGCCTTCGCGGCCAAATTCCGCACACTTCCCGCGTCATGAGCACAGTCGGGAAGTTTCGAGACAAGATGAAGGAAGCCGGTCTGCAGGGGCCGGCCATCCGTGCATTTGAACGCGCGTTCGACCAGCTCGTGTCGAACAAGGACGCGATGCTTCCCGAGTCTTCGATCAAGCCGGTGGAAAGCCTGCCCAAAGCCACTGATCTTCCCGAGCCGGCTCCGGATGAATGGGCAAGGCTTCTCGGCGAGTGCGCCATTCTCAAGCTGAACGGCGGCCTTGGCACCAGCATGGGGCTCGAGAAAGCGAAGTCGCTTCTCGAAGTCCGCCCCGGCGTCACGTTTCTCGATCTCATCGCCCGGCAGATTCTCGCGTTCCGAAAGACAACCGGCGCCGACGTCCGTTTCCTGTTGATGAACAGTTTCAGCACGAGCGCCGACACGCGGAAGTTTTTGGAAAGCGTTCCGGAACTCGGCTCACCGGACGACATCGAGCTTCTTCAGAACAAGATCCCAAAAATCAATGCCGAGACCCTCGAGCCTGCCGAGTGGCCCGCGAATCCGGATCTCGAGTGGTGCCCGCCCGGACATGGCGACCTCTACACCGTGCTCTCCGGCTCGGGCGTCATCGATCGCCTCATCGACGCCGGCATTCGCTATGTCTTCGTTTCCAATTCCGACAACCTCGGCGCCACGCTGGATCCACGCCTGCTCAAATGGTTCGCCAATTCCGGCGCGCCGTTCGCGATGGAAGTCACCGCGCGCACGCCGTCCGATCGCAAAGGCGGCCATCTCGCCATCGGAGCGGGCGGTGGTCTTCTGCTGCGGGAGTCCGCGCAGTGTCCGGATGAGGATCTCGACGCGTTTCAGGACATCACTCGCCACCGGTTCTTCAACACGAACAACCTCTGGCTGCGCCTCGAACCACTTCGCGACGCGTTGAACGCTGCGGGCGGATTCCTGCCGCTGCCGGTCATCCGGAACAAAAAGACCGTCAACCCTCGGGACAAGGACTCCCCAAAGGTCATCCAGCTGGAAAGCGCGATGGGAGCCGCCATCGAATGTTTCCCGAACTCGGCGGCCATCGAGGTGCCGCGCACCCGTTTTGCTCCCGTGAAGACGACGAGCGACCTGCTGACCCTGCGCTCGGATGCCTACGTCATCGATGACGAGGGGCGCGTGCAGCTCGCACCCGAGTGCGCCGGCATTCCGCCGAAGATCGACCTCGACGACCACTACAAGCTCGTCGACGCACTGGAAACCGCCATCGCGGATGGCGCACCTTCGTTGAAAGCGTGCAAGCGGCTCTCGATCTCAGGCCCGGTGTCCCTTTCCAGCGACGTCATCTTCCGCGGCGAGGTGGAAATTACGAACAGCTCCGCCTATCGCGTCCGCATCGAGCCGGGCACCTATTCGGATCAACATCTCTCGCTGCCATGACCTTCAAGTTCGACACCCGCCACAAGCTCATCGGCGTTGTTCATTTGAAGGCCCTGCCCGGCGCGCCCGCGTGGGGCGGCTCGATGGCAGCCGTGGTGAAGGCGGCGGTCGCGGATGCAAAAGCCTACGAAGCCGGCGGAGCTGACGCGGTCGTTGTCGAAAATTTCGGCGACGTGCCGTTTACCAAATCCGCCGTGCCTCCGGAAACGGCTGCAGCGATGGCCGTCGCGGGAGCCGCCGTTCGGGAAGCCGTTCGACTTCCGATCGGCTTCAATGTGCTGCGAAATGATCCGCATACCGCGCTGGCACTTTGCGCCGCCTGCGGAGGCGGGTTCATCCGTGTGAATGTCCACTCCGGTGCCATGATCACCGATCAGGGTCTCATCGAAAGCTGCGCGTTCGACACTCTGCGAACCCGCCAGCATCTCGCGCCTGACGTGCTGATTCTCGCGGACGTGTTGGTAAAGCACGCGATCCCCCTCGGGACGCTGCCGATCGAAATCGCCGCCCGCGACACGGTCCAACGGGCACTCGCCGATGGGCTCGTGATTTCCGGGACGGGCACCGGCGAGGAAACCGATCTCGATGATGTGCGCAGAGTCCGCGAGGCATGTCCCGACACGCCCATTCTACTCGGCAGCGGTGTCAACGCCTCGAACGTCGCTTCCTATCGCGAATTCGCCACCGGCTTCATCGTCGGTTCGTCCCTCAAACGAAGCGGCAAATTGTCGAATCCCGTGGATCCCCGGCGGGTCGCCGCGCTGCGAAAAAAAATCGGTTAATCGTTATCGCGATCGAGCTTCTGGCGCACGGTCACCGTTTCACCGGTAAACGTGTGCTGCTCGTAGACGACGAACCGCTTTTTGGTGAAGCGGAGCCTTCCCTTTACCTGGCCCATCCGCATGCCGCCGCCCGCACCGAGGAACCGCTCCGTTCCCGAATACGTAATGCGGCCTTTCTTCGCGTTGAACTCCGCGACCACCGTGCCCACAGCTCCCGTTGGGTAGCGAACCGTGATCGTGCACTGGTTTTTCCGTTTGAAAACGAAGACCCATTCCATTGGAGTGTTCGCATCTTCGAGGACCGATGCGATCTCGACTTCCGCAGTCTTTGGCGAGGAGGTGATTGAAAGCTCGGCCTCGCTTTCCAACGTATCCTGGGCCTTACCCCAGACCGAGACATCGGAGAACGTCCCCTCTCCCTCGAAGCTCCCGACGTATTTCTCGAACGCCTTGGGACTCCCCCCGGCCAGCGCCAAGGACAGGGGCAGCAGCAGCGCAGCCGCCAGACTTGCCGGGAATTTCACGAACCGAATTCTTTATTTGATCTCCGCGACAATAACCGCGGAGGTCCGGTCGGTGAAAGACGCCGTGAAGGCCACCTGTCCCTTCCGGTTGAACCCGGTAATCGGATTGAAGGTAATACTGCTAATCCTCTTTACCTCCTCGCCGACCGGGATCGTGTTTCCTTCAAGAGCGATGAGCGTGAGGTTCTTCCCGGATCGATCGGAAATCCAGATACCTGCATGATCTGCGGCGGTGTCAACGACCGCCTTGAACGCCACCTGTCCCTTGTTGTTCACGCCAACCGACTCGAAGCTATTGAAGTTTGCGTTCACGCCCGGAGCCTTTTGGTTGGTAAACGCCACCTGCATCAATTCTCTTCCGTTCGAGCTGCAGCGGAAGATCCCCGTTCCAGTATTTCTTCCGCTCGTAGTCGCAATGAAGGCGGTCAACTTGGCATTCGGACTTGGCGCCACAGGAGCGAAGAACTCGTTGAAACTTCCTCCGTTCGGCGCGGGGGTGCCTTTTACAACCACCGGCTGAAGGTTGACATTGCGTCCCTTCCAGATGCCGTCGTAGTCATCGGCATCGTCAGAAATGTCGGCGACCAGAAAGACGGTGTTTTTCTTGGAAAGAATACCGTCTGAAAATTCATTGAAGGTCGTAAAGTAAGGCAACCCGATAACGGTCGACTCCGTCGTTGCAATGGTCGAACGGGCTCCACCCCATACTCCGCCTGTCAGTTGCGGATAGGACATTGCGATCCCCGGGACCTCGATGTCGTCCGTGATGACAATATCCGCGGAAAAGGCCATGCCGCCTTTCGGGGTTACGGCAATCGGAGCCCGGAGAATCTCGTTGCGATAGTCATTGTAGGTGACCAACCCAACCGTCTGGAAGCCTCCACCGAGCGGAAAGACAGACCCGAAGCTTCCAACCTGCTCATCGTTGACGTTCTGAAGCTGGCCCTCATCGTTGTAGTTATAGACTTGGTAGAAGAGGGCCCCCGAGAAGGCGATCCGCTTCTTGTTGGAAATACCCACATTAACACCAAATCGGAGAAACTGGACCGTAGCCGGAGGAATCTGCTGATCACCATCCAGTTGGATGGTATCCGTAAAGGAATAATCGACCGGCACCCCCGTCTGCACCGCCACCTGCGCCGGACGCTTGCCCTTCTTCCGCATGATGATGGAGCCGTTCGAGAAAGCATCCACATTCGATCCGGTCAGGATACACGGATAGGCCACAATCCCCTTGTCGTTGATTCCAGGCGCACCAAATGACCCCTGGCGGGTGGAACCCGTGTAGGCGCGGACCTTGTCCTTTGTCTCCGCTCTCACATCGTAGGAGACTGCGGCGAAGCTGCTGGCAGTTGCAAAGGCGGCCAGAGCGAGACCGCAGAGAGAAATTTTACGGACGGACAGGCAGTTGGCGGGAGGACGCATGATCAAAACGAAAAGAAGGTGAGTGCGATCCTTGAATGAATAAGGGCCGATCTGATCGTGTCAAAGGGAAAAAGACTTTTCAGTAAGGATTGCACGCTGTTGTCGAAGAATCAGGGAACGACATCCGCAGGCGCAGCGATGAGGTCGCAAGGGAGTTCTCATCAAATCCGGCACGACATCGCATGCGAAAAAACAGCCCCGGCCTCTCGACCGGGGCTGTTTTTGAGCTTTCGCTGGGAAGCGGGGACTTAGTAGTCCATGCCGCCCATGCCGGGATTCGGCGCCGCGGGCTTCTCCTTCTCCGGAACCTCGGTGATGAGGGCCTCGGTGGTGAGGAGCAGGCCGCTGATCGACGCGGCGTTCTGCAGCGCGGAGCGGGTGACCTTCGCCGGATCGACGACGCCAGCCTTCACGAGGTCCACATATTCGCCGGTGGCGACATTGTAGCCTTCGTTGCCCTTGCGCTTCTTGACTTCCTGAACGATCAGGGCGCCTTCGAGGCCGGCGTTGTCGGCGAGCTGACGAAGCGGAGCTTCGATCGCACGCTTGACGATGCTGGCACCGATCGCCTCGTCGCCTTCGAGCTGGAGGCTGTCGAGAGCCTTCTGCGCGCGGACGAGCGCCACACCGCCACCAGGAACGATGCCTTCCTCGACCGCAGCGCGGGTCGCGTGAAGGGCGTCCTCGACGCGGGCCTTCTTCTCCTTCATCTCGGTCTCGGTCGCGGCACCGACGTTGATGACCGCAACGCCACCGGCGAGCTTCGCGAGGCGCTCCTGGAGCTTCTCACGATCGTAGTCGCTGGTGGTCTCCTCGATCTGGCGGCGGATCTGCGAAACGCGGCCCTGGATGTCGGAGTTCTTGCCTTCGCCTTCGACGATGGTGGTGTTCTCCTTGTCCACGACAACGCGCTTGGCGCGGCCGAGGTCTTCGAGCTGGATGTTCTCGAGCTTGATGCCGAGATCTTCCGTGATGCAACGGCCGCCGGTGAGGACCGCGATGTCCTCGAGCATGGCCTTGCGGCGATCACCGAAGCCAGGAGCCTTGACGGCGCAGACCTGGAGCGTGCCACGGAGCTTGTTGACCACGAGCGTGGCGAGCGCCTCGCCTTCGACGTCCTCGGCAATGATGAGGAACGGACGGCCGGTCTTCGCGACCTTCTCGAGCAGCGGCAGGAGATCCTTGAGGCTGCTGATCTTCTTCTCGTGAATGAGGATGTAGGCATTCTCGAGAACGGCCTCCATATCCTCGGTGTTCGTCACGAAGTAGGGCGAGAGATAGCCCTTGTCGAACTGCATGCCCTCGACCACGTCGAGCGTCGTCTCGATGGACTTCGCCTCTTCAACCGTGATCGTGCCGTCCTTGCCGACCTTCTCCATCGCCTCGGCGATGATCTGGCCGATCGTGGTGTCCCAGTTGGCCGAAACGGTCGCGACCTGGGCGATCTCGCTCGAGTCCTTCACCTTCTTGGCGATCTTGCCGAGCTCGGCAACGATGGCCTCGACGGCCTTGTTGATGCCGCGCTGGAGCGAGGTCGGGTTCGCGCCGGCGGTGACGTTCTTGAGGCCTTCCTTGTAGATGGCCTCGGCGAGAACGGTCGCCGTCGTGGTGCCGTCACCCGCGATGTCGCTGGTCTTGCTGGCGACTTCGCGAACGAGCTGGGCGCCCATGTTTTCGTAAGCGTCTTCGAGCTCGACTTCCTTGGCAACGGTCACGCCGTCCTTGGTGATCGTCGGGCTGCCGAATTTCTTGTCGAGAATGACGTTGCGGCCGGCCGGCCCGAGGGTCGCCTTGACCGCCTTCGCCAGCTTCTCGACACCGCGGAGCAGCGCCTGACGCGCGCTCTCGTCGAATTGGAGTTGTTTAGCTGCCATTGTGTGCGTTGAGAGTTGTTGGTTGAGTGGTGTTGAGAGGGCGAATTAGCCGATGATGCCGAGGATGTCGTCCTCGCGCAGGATCAGGTAATTCTCGCCGTCGATTTTGATTTCGGTTCCTCCGTATTTGCTGATGAGGACCTTGTCGCCCTTCTTCACGGTGAACTCGACCTTCTTTCCGTTGTCGTCGAGCTTGCCCGTGCCGAGGGCAACGACTTCGCCTTCCTGCGGCTTCTCCTTGGCGGTATCGGGGATGATGATACCACCCTTCTTGACTTCCTTCTCTTCGAGCGGCTTCACGAGCACGCGATCGCCGATCGGTTTGATGTTGGCTGCCATGTTTGGCTCTTCTCCTTTTGTTGGTTTGGTTGTTTAACTACGACCGCCGTTGCCGGAGCCCCGGCGGTCATTTGTTAAATTCCTTCGGCAGGGACGCGCGCCGCCGTCTCACGCCGATCCGGCGAGACGCCCCCGCCATCATCGGGGTTATTTCTTCTGGTCTTCGTCGACCATTTCGAATTCCGCGTCGACGACATCGGAGTCCTTCTTGGAAGAACCGCCCCCATCGGAAGCGCCCCCCCCCGCGGCCTGCGGATTCGGTCCGGCCTGCGCGCCCTGCTGGGCGGCGGCGGCCGCCTTGTAGAGGTCTTCGCTCACGGACTGGAACTTCCGCTGCAGCTCGTCGCTTGCGGACTTGATCGCATCGGTGTCGTTGCCCTTGAGGACTTCGCGCACCTTGGCAATCGCATCCTCAATCTCCTTCTTCTTCGCACCATCGAGCTTGTCGCCAAGCTCCTTGAGCTGTTTCTCGCACTGGTAGGCGAGGTTGTCGGCGTTGTTGCGGGTCTCGATCGCTTCCTTCGCCTTGCGATCCTCTTCGGCATGGGCCTCCGCCTCGCGCTGCATGCGCTCAACCTCTTCCTTGCTGAGGCCGGAGCTGCCGGTGATGGAGATTTTCTGCTCCTTGCCGGTGCCCAGGTCCTTCGCGGAGACGTGGAGAATGCCGTTCGCGTCGATGTCGAAAGTCACCTCGATCTGCGGAACGCCACGCGGGGCCGGCGGGATGCCGTCGAGGTGGAACGTGCCGAGATTCTTATTGTCGCGGCTGAGTGGACGCTCACCCTGCAGCACCTTGATCTCCACACCAGGCTGGTTGTCGCTGTAGGTCGAGAAGATCTGCGACTTGCGGGTGGGGATCGTCGTGTTGCGCGGAATCATCGGCGTGGCCACGCCGCCGGCGGTTTCGATCGCCAGCGTGAGCGGAGTCACGTCGAGCAGAAGCACGTCCTTCACGTCGCCGCGGAGCACGCCGCCCTGGATCGCCGCGCCAATCGCCACGACTTCGTCGGGATTCACGCCCTTGTGCGGCTCCTTGCCCACGAGTGAGCGCGCCGTTTCGACAACCTTCGGCATGCGGGTCATGCCGCCAACGAGCACAAGCTCGTCGATGTCGCTGGCCTTGAGCTTCGCGTCCGCAAGGCAGGCCTCGACGGGCTTCTTCGTGCGCTCGAAAAGGTCGTCGCAGAGCTGCTCGAGCTTCGAGCGGGTGAGCTTCTTCTGGATGTGCTTCGGACCGGTCTGGTCCGCGGTGATGAACGGCAGGTTGATCTCGTATTCCTGCGTCGAGGAAAGCGCGATCTTGGCCTTCTCGGCCTCCTCCTTGATGCGCTGCACCGCGTCGGGCTGCTTGGAAAGATCGATGCCCGTGTCGGTCTTGAACTCGTCGATGATCCAATCCATCAGGCGGTTGTCCCAGTCGTCACCGCCGAGGTGGGTGTCGCCATTGGTCGCGCGGACTTCGAACACACCGTCGCCGATCTCCAGCGCCGAAATGTCGAACGTGCCGCCACCGAGGTCGTAGACTGCAATCTTCTCGTCCGACTTCTTGTCGAGACCGTAGGCCAGCGAGGCGGCCGTGGGCTCGTTGATGATGCGGAGCACTTCGAGACCTGCGATCTTGCCCGCGTCCTTGGTCGCGTTGCGCTGCGAGTCGTTGAAATAGGCGGGAACGGTGATCACGGCCTGCGTGATCTTCTCGCCCAGCTTCGCCTCCGCGTCGGCCTTCAGCTTCGACAGGATCATCGCGGAGACTTCCGGCGGACTGAAACGCTTCTTCTCGCCGTTCACGTCGACCTCGATGTGCGCGTCGCCATTCGGGGCCTCAACGACCTTGTAAGGCACGCGGTCGAGTTCGTCCTTCACCTCCGCATACTTGCGGCCCATGAAACGCTTGACCGAGAAAATGGTGTTCGCGGGATTCGTCACCGCCTGGCGCTTCGCAGCCTGGCCGACCAGACGCTCGCCCGATTTGGAAAAAGCAACGATGGACGGCGTCGTGCGCGCGCCTTCCGAATTTTCGAGGACCACCGGCTCTCCACCCTCCATGACGGCCATGCAGGAGTTGGTCGTGCCGAGGTCGATACCTAGAATTTTTGACATAAAATTGAAAAACCTCTCCTGGATTGGGAGCAGCGCGCGAGCCGAGCGAGATGGAAAATTACAATTTTCTTAAAATAAACAACTTATAAAAGATGATCCACTCCAGAGACGACGCGAGATAGCGCAATTCTGTCGCACATGTGACAGAAACTGCCGAATTTTCGGTGCAATTCTGTCTCACGTGGTCCCGGATTTCATGAGCTGGGTGACATCGTCGAAGAAGTCCCCCCAGGCGTCAAGCAGGGCTGAATGCGTGTCTCCGCCGAAGAATTCCGCGACGGCCGCGACGAGAGCCCGGCGGGCGTCGGCGTAATATTCCGGCCGCACCCCATAGCTTCCGTGCCGGCGTCCGAGTTCGCGCAGGGTGTCGGCGGGAAGGTGGTCGATGTGGCGCACGGCTTCGTCCACGGCGCCGAGGAAGACCTCGTGCATGCGGTCCATATTGGTGCGTGCAAAGAGGGGCTCGATCTCCGGACGCTCCCGAAACAGCGCGGCGTAGAACAATTTCCCGAAGCGATGCGGATCGCGCAGAATGCGATCGCGGCTGTGCTCGACGAGGGCGTGGCGGTCGCGGTTTGCGAGACCCGTGATCTCGTGCACCGACTCCCATCGGTTCGCGATGCGCACGCGGCGGCGCTGACCGGTCTCGACGGCCGACTTCACTTCGGCCAGGAAGGAGGACGACGCGAGAATGCGCGTGCCGAATCGCTTGTTCGCCTGCTCGATGCGGCTGGCGACGTTGACCGTGTCGCCAATCACGCTGAACTGCGTCTTCTGCGGATGTCCCATGTCGCCCACCACGACATCGCCGAAGTGGAGCCCCACCCCGAAATCGATGGTGACCCCGAAGCCCTCCTCCAGCGAGCGGTTGAGCGCGGCAACTCGCTCGGGCATGCGCAGCGCGGCGCGGGTGGCGTCGAGGCAGGGCGATTCGCCACCATCGAGGCCGAAGACGGCAAGAAAGCCGTCGCCGAGGTATTTGTCGATGTAGCCGCGATTGGCCAGGACCGGTTCGCAGACGGCGTGGAGGAAGCGGTTCAGAACATGAATGACATCGTGCGCGAGCTGGCCGGCCGCGAGACGGGTGAATCCGCGCATGTCGCAGAACATCACGGCCACGCGTTTCTCCTCCCCGCGCCGGACCGTGGACTCGGGCGAAAACAACGCGACCGCGGCCTCCTCGTCCCGAACGAGGCGCTCCACCGTCACGTCGCCCAGCACCCGTGCCTGGCAGGCTAGCCGGATGTCGTCGCCCCAGCCGCGTTCGGTGGAAATTTGCAATTCCTCCCCGGTGCGCGGCGAGAGGTTGTCCGCGCCGCCGAGCACGCGCACGCGGCAGGTAGTGCAGCGGGCAAGGCCGTGGCATTGGTGAAAATGGGGAACTTTCGCGCGCAGCGACGTCTCGAGCAGGGTCTGACCGTAAGTCGCGGGCACCGAAATATTCGCGAAATCCCGATAATGAACCGTCCCTTCTCCGTCAGACACCCGGCCACTTAACTTCGAGGCATATCATTCTGGCAAGTCGCCGCTTTGGGCCCTTTTGGCGTCACGCTCGTCATGCCGTCAAAAGCGCGCAAATCTGTCGCAATTTGGGCACAATTACCGGCTGTTCCCTGCGAAGTAATTCGCGACTTCGCGATCGGCCGCCGCTATCCTGCCGCCGTGAAAAGATGCTTTCTCCCAGTCGTCGCCCTTGCGGCGAGTATTCTTTCCCCGGTCCTTTCCACCACCGCCGCAACGCTCCAGGCGGGCGATTATGTGGCCATCTGCGGCGACTCGATTACCGAGCAGAAAACCTATTCCGCCTACATCGAGGAATACCTGATCGCCTGCCAGCCGGCTCCGGATCTTCAAGCCTCGCAGTTTGGCTGGGGCGGCGAGACGTCGTGGGGATTCCTCGAGCGCATGGAAAACGACGTCCTTCGCTTCAAGCCCAACGTCGCCACGCTCTGCTACGGAATGAACGACGGCGACTACTCGAAGACGAAGCCGGACCGTCTCGAGCAGTTCACGAACGCACTCACCGGCATCGTCGAGAAATTCAAGGCCGCCGGTGTGCGTGAAATCGTCGTTGGATCCCCCGGCGCCGTGGACACGACCTCGTTCAAGGGCGCGTTGTTCCGTCCGAGCACTCCCGAGGAATACAACCGCACCCTCTCCGACTTCGCCAACGCCGCGAAGAAGGTCGCCCAGGAACAGAATGTGACCTACGCCGACCTCCTTGGGCCGATGCTCGAGGTGATGGCAAAGATGAAGGAAAAATACGGCAAGGACTACCTGCTCATCGGCGACGACGGCATTCACCCGAAGGAGGCCGGACACCTCATCATGGCCTACGCGTTCCTCAAGGCCCTCGGCTGCAAGGGCGAGATCGGCACGATCGTTTTCGACGCGTCAAAGGGCCAGGCCACCGCAAGCGAGGGACACAAGGTGCTTTCCGCGTCACGGAACGCCGTCCGGCTCGAATCCACGCGGTATCCGTTCTGCTTCGAGGGCGATCCCGCCAAGCCCGAAGCGACCTCGGGAGTCATCGAGTTCCTGCCCTTCAACGAAGACCTGAACCGCTTTCTGCTGGTCATCAAAAATGTTCCGGTCGGCACGAAGTCGGTGAAGGTCACGTGGGGCACGGAAACGCGCGAGTTCACGCCGGCGGAGGTGTCGAAGGGAATCAATCTCGCGGCGGAATTCCTGACCAACCCGTTCTCCGGGCCGTTCAAGCAGGTTCACGAGGCGGTGTTGCGTCAGCAGCGCTACGAGACCCCGATGATGAAGGACCTGCTCCACTTCGTTCCGGAATGGAAGAAGAACCTTGGTGAGCAGGCCGCGCCATTTGACGACTTCATCCAGAACATGATCACGATCGACCAGGAGCTGCGGAAGGCGGCGGTGGCCAGCGTGGTTCCGGTGGAGCACGAGATCGGCATCGCGTTCAAATAACCCGGCGGCATTGCCGCGAACTTTGAAAGTGCGGGGGCGATCGCGATCGCGACGCCCCGCACAAGGGCTGGCCATCGGGCCAAAAACGTGCCATCAACTGCGCGCGACCTCCCCTGCGAGAATCCCATGCCCGCAACATCTCCCGTGAACCCCGTTCGCAAGACCCTCGTGGCCTACACGGTCCCGTTCGCTCTGTTCATGCTGGGGCTCGCTGCGGTGCAGTTCATCGAAGGCTTCACCGAGGAATCGGGCGACCTGCTTCTCGCCAGGCCGGCCTTCTGGGTCTATCCGCTGCAGACGCTCGTCTGTGCGATCGCCCTCGTCATTTTCTGGAAACGCTACGAGTTCGGTCCGTCAAAGCCCATCCCGCTCGCGATCGGCGTCGGTCTCGGCGTGTTCGTGCTGTGGGTGAGTCCGCAGATGCTCCTTGGATTCGAACCTCGCGTGGACGGCTTTAATCCCACCCTGCTCGCCGAGCAGCCTGGCCTCTACTGGGGAACCATCGCGGCGCGCCTGCTGCGGCTCGTCGTGGTCGTGCCCTTTGTCGAAGAAATCTTCTGGCGCGGCTTCCTCCAGCGCTACCTGGTCGACGACCGCGATTTTTCCGCGGTGCCGTTTGGCAAATACACCCCGCTCAGCTTCTGGGGCGTCGCCGTGGCGTTCATGCTGGTGCACCAGACGGCCGACTGGCCCGCGGCGCTCATCACGGGTGTTGTTTACGGCTGGATCGCCGTTCGCACGAAGAGCCTCATCGCCTGCGTCGTCGCGCACATGACCACCAACCTCGCCCTGGGCGTCTACATCCTCGCGACGCAGCAGTGGGGATTCTGGTAAGCCGGGAGGTGACAGGGCTTGATTTCGCCCCCAAAATGCCTGATCACCTCTTTTCCTCCGATCCGAAATTCCAAGACTGACCCGAGATGTTTAACTTGATGCGCACGCACCAGCGCTGGCTGATGGTGCTGATTACCCTTCTCACGATCGTCGCGTTCATCTTCCTCTACAACACGACGCAGCTCGAACAACTTCCCAGCGACGCCATCCTGCGGGTCTACGGAAAGGATTACTCGATCACCGACATCCAGCGCATCGGCAGAAAATTCCCGCTCGCTCTCGGTCTCGGGCTCACCCAATACGCAAACACCCTCGACCGCACGAGCGGCATGGAGGGCGGCCTGGATTTCGTGATCAACACGATCATCCTCGAAAACGAAGGCAAGCGCCTGGGTATCGTGCCGACCGAGCAGCAGATCAAGGACGCGATCACCTCCCTGCCGGCCTTCCAGACCGGCGGGCAATTCGATCCCGCGAAATACAACCGCGTGCTCTCCGAAAATCTCGGCCCGCGCGGTTTCACGATGGCCGATATCGAGGACATGGTGAGAAACTGGCTCGTGCTGCAGCGCGTCGAGGCGATTCTCGATACCGTGCCCACCGCCTCGCCCGTTGAGGTCGAGTTTCAGGATCGCGCGTTCCGTCCCGCGACGGGCGCCGCCGTCGTCTTCAACCGGGCGGACTACCTCGATCAGGTGAAGATCACGGATCAGGACATCGAGGCGTTCTACACGGTCGGGCAGGACAACTACGTGACACCGGAAAAGCGCACCGTCCGCTACGTCCGCTTCGCGCTGCCCGCGGAGGCGAAGAACCTCGAGCAAAAGGAAAAACTCGCCGAGCAGCAGAAAATTGCCGACGCCGCGGATCAATTCGTCGAAGCAGCGGTCAAGACGTCGTTCGACAAGGCCGCCTCCGACGCCGGCCTGATCGTCCAGACGTCGCTCCCGTTCGATTCCGCCGGCAACGTGGACAACCCGCAGGGCCTCTCACCGCGGGACCTCCAGGAAATTTCCGGCCCGGTGCACGCGATTGCCGCCCCGGCATTCACGCTTAGCGAAAACAATCCCGTCAGCAGCGTGATTCAGGACGGCGATGATTTTCTCGTCATCGATCTCGCTTCCGTGACGCCCGCCGAGCAGCAGACCCTCGAGCAGGCCCGCCCGCAAATTGTCGAGGAGCTCAAGGAAACCTTCTCGCAGGCGAAGCTGGAGGAGGCCGCCGACGCCGCGTTGGAGAAAATTCGCGAGGCCATGAAAGCAGGGAAAACCTTCGCCGAAGCCGCTGCGGAGGCTGGCGTGAAAACCGAGCCGTTCACCGATGTCGCGCCGCTGGATGATCAGGCCAGCCCGGAGAGTCGCGCCTTTGCCGACGCCGCCACCACCGTGAAGGAAGGCGAGATCAGCGGTTTCGTGCCGACGGAGACAGGCGGCTTTGTCGTGTGGCTCGAGAAGCGCGCGCCTGCTGACGAAAAGGCGTTCGCCGAGCGCCGCGATCAGATCGAGGATTTCGTGGTCGCCCGCAAGCAGAGCATCCTGCTCTACGAATGGCTGCGTGGCTCCGCCGAAGCAGCAGGCTTGAGTTTGGCGACGGAGGGTTGATCCTGCCTCAATGGCAGAACCTCCACCGGAAATTCTCGAGCTGTTCGACGACGCGAGCGGCGACATCGCGGTCGGCGACCTCGAGGCCGCCGTCGGGAAATACCGCCGCTGCGTCGAGGCCGCGCCGGATTTCTTCGACGCATGGCACGCGCTCGGCATGGCGCTCATGAAGACCGGCCGCTACCCCGAGGCGATCGAGGCCGGCCTCAAGTCCGTCGAACTTCGCCCGAACGACCAGCTCGCCTGGTCGAGCCTCTCGCTCTTCTACGTGCGCAACGGCCAGATCAAGGAGGCCGAGAGCGCCGGCGTGAAGGCCCGCATTCTCGGCTGGGGCGGGAAGATCGCGAAGGAATAGCCTGCGCGCAAAACCGCGCCGCCGCGAAGGGGACTCGTCAGATCGCCCCTCGTGTGATTCCCTGTTGCATTCACCGTGAAGCCATTTTTCATCACCACCGCCATTGATTACACGAATGGCGCGCCGCACATCGGGCACGCCTACGAGAAGGTGCTCACCGATGTGATCGCCCGCTACCAGCGTCTGGCGGGGCGCGACGTGTTTTTCCTCACCGGCGTCGACCAGCACGGGCAGAAGGTCCAGCAGTCGGCCGAAAAGGCCGGCATCGCGCCGCAGGAATACGTCGACCAGATCACCGCGAAATTCCGCGCGCTCTGGCAGAAGCTTGGCGTGGACTACGATGGCTGGGCCGCCACCACCGAGGCCTCGCACAAGGCCTGCGTGCAGACGATTCTCCAGCGCCTCCACGACGAGGGCCAGCTCTACAAGGCGAAGCAGTCGGGCTACTACAGCGTGCGCCAGGAGCAGTTCCTCACCGAGAAGGAGCGCGGCCCCGACGGGAATTTCGGCCCCGAGTGGGGCGAGGTCATCCTCGTCGAGGAGGAAAACTGGTGGTTCAAACTCGCCGAACACAAGCAATGGCTGCTCGACCTGCTCGACCGGCGGCCCGAACTCGTGGTGCCGAGTTTCCGGCTCGCCGAGCTGCGCAACGCCGTGGCGAAGCTCGAAGGCGACCTCTGCATCTCGCGCCCGAAGTCGCGCCTCACGTGGGGCATCGAGCTGCCGTTCGACCGCGATTTCGTCACCTACGTGTGGTTCGACGCGCTCGTGAACTACATCAGCTTCGCGCCCGGCTACGACGCCGCGGCCGGCGCCGACCTCACCGAGTTCAAACGCTGGTGGCCGGCCGTGCACGTGATCGGCAAGGACATCCTCGTGCCCGCGCACGGCGTCTACTGGCCCATCATGCTCAAGGCCATCGGCTTCTCCGACGACGAGATCCCGCAACTGCTCGTCCACGGCTGGTGGAACATCAGCGGCGAAAAAATGAGCAAGAGCCTCGGCAACGTCATCGACCCCGACGTGCTCGCCGATAAATACGGCGCCGCCGCCGTGCGCTACTACCTCGTCGCCGACATCACCACCGGCAAGGACGCCGATTTCAGCGAGGAGCGCCTTATCCAGCGCTACAACGTCGACCTCGCCAACAGCATCGGCAATCTCCTCAACCGCACGCTCAACATGGCGGCGAAATACCGCAACGGCGTGCTCAAGCAGAGCCTCGAAGGCGGGTTGAAGGAGCGCGCGGAGTTCTTCGTGCAGGCCTACGCGCCCGCGATGGAGGAATTTCAAATCAACGCCGCGCTCGAAAAGGCACTCGGTCTGGCCGTCGAGGCGAATCAGTTTGTCGAGCAGACCAAGCCGTGGGCGCTGGCCAAGGCCGGCGACGACGCGGCGCTCGACGCCGCGCTCTACCATCTCGCCGAGACGCTGCGCATCCTCGCGATCCTGCTCTCGCCCGTGCTGCCGCAGGCCGCGCGCGGCATCTGGGATCAGCTCGGTGTGAGCGGCGAATTCCGCCTTGCGGACGCGACCTGGGGCGGTCTGCCCGACGGCCACCAGCTCGGCAAGCCCGTGCCGCTGTTCCCGCGCATCGAAACGCCCGCTTCGGAATGATGGACTCCACTTCGACGGTCCACCCCCCCACCTCCGGGGTGGGGGGTGGGTCTCCCGAGGTGCCCCCCACCACCTCGAAGCCGCGTTCACGCACCTCGGAGGCGCGACATCCCGCCTCGAAGGTGCGATCACGCGTGTCGGAGACGGGATTGCCCGCCTCGAAGATCCCCTCACGCGCCTCGGAGATGGGATCCCCCGCCTCGAAGGCGCGTCAACGCGGCTCGGAGGCGGGATTGCCCGTGTCGAAGGTGCGTTCACCCGCCTCCGAGGTGCGTCAACGGACCTTCGAGGTCCGCAACGGGGCCTTAACCGTCCCCACCCGGACCGTCGCAAGCCGCCCGCTCCCTTCGAAACCCACGCGCCCCGCGCCGCCGGCGCTCCTCCACGATGCCTGACGATCCCCTTGCCGGCATCACCGGCTTCAAACGCCTGCGCTACCGCCTCGAATACTGGGCGCTGGAATTCGTCGCGTGGCTGATTCCGAAGCTCCCCTACGACGCCATCGAGCAGATCGCGCACGACCTCGGCGCGCTCGCGTATCACTTCGATTCCCGAGGCCGCACGACCGCGCTGGAAAATCTGCGCGCCGCCTTTGGCGACGAATACACGCCCGACGAACGCGAGCGCATCGCGAAGGACTCCTACCGCAACTTTGCGCGCACGATGCTCAGCCTTTTCTGGTCGCCCAATCTCGTGCGCGGCGACTGGCGCCGATACATCCGCATCGAAGGCCTCGACGCCGACCCGTGCCATCGCGACCCCACACAGGCGGGCATCTATTTCTGCGCCCATTTCGGCAACTTCGAATGGCTCAGCCACGCCTCCGCGCTCGGCATCCAGACCGGCCCGATCATTTTCCAGCGATTCAAGAACCCGCTGCTCGGCCCCGTTTTCAGCCGCCTGCGCGGGGTGACCGGGCACGAAATCATCCCCCAGGAACGCGTGCTCATCCGCATGCTCAAGGTGCTCAAATCCGGCGGCAAGTTTGGCGTGCTCACCGATCTCAGCCTCGATCCGAAACACGGCACCGTCCCCATCCGCTGCTTCGGCCTGTGGACCTCCGCCAGCCCGATCCTCCACGCCCTGCGCGGCCGCACCAACGCCACGCTCATCCCGTGCGAATGCACCCCCGAACCCGACGGAACCTATGTCGCCCGCTATCTCCCGGCGGTGAACGTCCCTCCCGACGCCAGCGCGGCCGAGATCACCCAACTCTGCTGGAACGAACTCGAGCGCTCCATCCGCGCCCGCCCCGAACTCTGGCTCTGGGCCTACAAGCACTGGCGCTTCAAGCCCTCCACCGGCGACACCTCCCGCTACCCCGCCTACGCAAACCCCGCCAAGCGCTTCGACAAGATCCTTAGGTCTTCCAGCGACGCGGAATCGACGTAATCTGGTATACAACAAGCTCAGATCTGGCGCAGCTCTTTTTCTTTCAGGGTCAACAAGCCGTCAAATTTTCCTTGGCTCGGGTCAATATTTGATATTTTCCCCAAAAAAACGGGCATCTTCTCCCCCTTCAGGATTGTATACAATGTGATTGACATAAAAACGATCTCGCTTATTTTCGAGCGCAACTCCCGGCGCAGTTTCCTGCGAACGGAGATTCTCCCCAACATCAACTCCCGATTACAAAATGAAACTCCGATTCCTTGGCTTCGCCCTAATAGGGCTGTCGCTGTCTCAGGTGTCCCTAGCGACCATTAACGCAGGTGACAAAATCTACATCGACTTCTCCAGGCCCAACGGCAATGACGGCCAATACATGCCCGGCCCGGGAACTATTGACCCCAGTGCCGGGAACCGCATCAACGAGGCGGACGCGTTTGGCAACTATTGGAACAACGCGTGGATCCTCGACAACAATTCCAATGTCACCCCCAACACCGTCGTCAACTTGATCACCACGACGAATCTGGGGACTGGAATCAATCTCTCGTTTTCCAAAGGCTGGGAGGCCAATGGATTCAATCAGGGTGGCCTGCTTAATCCAGACTCCTCTTTGCTTGGTGATATCGCATCGAAGAACGCCACGGGTGACTACTTCTACATCAACAAGGGAACCAACGCGTCCGGTATCGCAACAATGACGTTCTCGAACCTCAATCCGTCGCTCACTTACAACTTCCAGATTTTCGCCACGCGCGACACGGCGGAAGTCCGTAAGACGGAGTATTCGATCACCGATATCAACGGGACACACACCTTCCTGCTTCAGACATCAGGACCGGGTATTGGAGCGGGCGGATACAATGGCAACAACAATACGTTTGCTACCTTTACTGGTATTGTCCCGGACGAGTTCGGCAACATCACGCTCTCGGTAAAAGTGGATACCAGCAACTATGCCTACATCGGCACGCTGCAAATGACCGCAGTTCCGGAGCCCCAAGTTTACGGTTTGGTTGCCGCAGCCGGCTGCCTTGCACTGGTGATGGTTCGCCGCCGTCGGCAGCAGGCTTGATCGGCGGACTTCCCATCAAATTACTAAAAATATTCTTCCATCGAGGCCACTCCCGCACTCACGTGCGGGAGTTTGGCTTTTGGGGGCTCCCGATTATTGAACAGCTTTCCGCAAAAAATTGGGCCGCCATCATTCTGTCGAAAACACCCAACTCTCTCGTGAAGGCGTGCCGATCCCCTGAATCAGACGGATTGTATACGATGTGATTGACGCACGAAATTGTTGCGTGCGAAATGCTTCCTGTGCCGGCCGGCTTGTTACCTCCAGATCGCGCAGATGACTCAGCTACGATGGTGTTTCTCGTAGGCGGCGATGAGGTCGTGAAACCGCTGCGCCTGGACCGTCACGTGATTGCGAAGGGCAATGGCCGTTTTTTCGGCGTCCCCGCCGGTGATGGCTTTTACGATTTCCGCATGCTCGGCAATGGATTGAGGGATGCGTCCGCTTGCACGGAGCTGCATGCGGCGGAACGGGCGAAGGCGCTTCTGAAGCCGCAGCGCTTCGCTGGCAAGGAATCCGTTCCCCGCCGCGCTGTAGATCAACTGATGAAACCGCTCGTTCTGGTGGTAGTAGTCGTCGGGGTCGTTCGCTTCGCCCGCCCGCTCACAGGCACGGGCGGCCAGTGTGAGCTCCACGAGGTCCGACGGAGAAATACGGCGCGCCGACAGTCGTCCGCAAAGCGCTTCGAGTTCCCCCATCACCTCGAACATTTCCACGATTTCCACCACGCCCGGGTAGCGGACATACGCCCCCCGCTTCGGGATCAACTCCACCAGCCCGGACCCGGAAAGCATTCGCAGCGCTTCCCGAAGCGGCGTGCGCGACACGCCAAAGCGGGACGCCAGTCGCACCTCGTCGAGGCGCTCTCCGTCGGCAAACTCCCGCTCAATAATCGCCTGCTCAAGGCTTTCCCGAATTTCGTCAGCGGTGCTTGCGGCCATGTTCCCTGTGATCGCGTTGGATACGCATTGCATGCATATTTGGCGCCCACGATGGCGACAGTCAAACCAACTCCCTCGATTGATACGTAATGGCGATCTACGGCACGGCGATTCTTTCCCTTTGCGTTATTACCGGCCTTTCGATCGGAAAATGGCTGGGAAGCTTGCTTGGCTTGGACGCGAACGTGGGCGGTGTGGGCATCGCGATGCTGCTGCTCATCTTCGCCACGGACCGCCTCCGAAGCATGGGCCGCTTCACTCCGGAGAGCGAGTCGGGCGTCGTTTATTGGAACGCGATTTATGTGCCGATCGTCGTGGCCATCGCCGCCACGCAAAATGTCCGCGCCGCATTGCATGCCGGCCCGGTGGCGATTCTCGCCGGAGCCGTCACGGTGGCGGCCTGCTTCGCGCTCGTTCCAGTCCTTTGCAAAATCGGCAAACGAACCCCCGCAGAGTCCGATGAGTGACCTGATCATCGTCCTCACGGAAAATTCTCTCGTCACCGCCTTCGCCGTGGTGGGCCTTACGGTGGCGGTCTCATATTCCCTTTCCCGCTGGCTGACGAAAGGGCGCCTCCACGGCTCGGCGGTCGCCGTGCTGCTCGGGCTCGTGATGGCCTATTTCGGAGGAGTCGCAACGGGCGGGAACAAGGGGGTGGCCGACATCCCGGTGCTGGCCGGGATGGGAATCCTTGGCGGTGCGATGCTGCGGGATCTCGCCATCGTGGCCACCGCCATTGGCGTGCGCGTGGAAGAGTTCAAGCACGCGGGGCTTTGCGGGGCAATTTCCCTGTTTGCCGGAGTATTCGTTTCCTTCGTGATTGGCGGAGCCATTGCGTGGGGCTTCGGATATCGGGACGCCGTGAGCGTCACCACGATCGGTGGCGGCGCTGCCACCTACATCGTGGGGCCCGTGACGGGTTCGGCGCTTGGTGCGAGCTCCGAAGTCATCGCATTGAGCGTCGGCGCGGGATTGGTGAAGGCGATCCTCGTAATGGTCGTCACGCCATTTGTTGCACCGCTCGTTGGCCTCAACAATCCCCGCACGGCGCTTGTCTTCGGCGGCCTTATGGGAACGACCAGTGGCGTGGTCGCAGGTCTCGCCGCGACGAATCCAAAGCTGGTTCCCTACGGGGCCATGACAGCAACTTTCTACACCGGACTCGGCTGCCTTCTGGGGCCGTCTGTCGTGTTCTTTATCATCGATCGATACCTATGACCGAGAAAATCGCGGACGTTCATCCTACACCCAAAACGCTGAAGATCGTGGAACGGGCCCGTGAACACGGGAACCGCACCGCCATTGTCGACGGCGATCACGCCCACGACTACGCGGAGCTGCTGCAGCGCTCCGAGGCGGTTGCTTCCGCGCTGCTGCAGGGGCGGCCCGATCTTGCCGAAACCCGGGTGGCCTTTCTCGCGCCTGCCGGATTCGAATACTTTTCCATGCAATGGGGCATCTGGCGCGCCGGAGGCATTGCCGTTCCGCTTTCCGTAGCCGCCACCCATCCGGAGCTCGACCACGTGCTGCGCGACTCGGAGGCGGAGATTGTGATCGTCATGCGGGCTTTCGCCGCTTCGGTTCCGCCGCTTCAGGAAAACGTCCGCCTTTTATATTGGGAAGACCTCGACCCGCAGGCGACCGGCGCGCTTCCAGAGATCCAGGAATCGCGGCGGGCGATGATCCTTTATACGAGCGGCACGACCAGCCGTCCGAAGGGAGTCGTCAGCACACACGCCAGCCTGCGCGCCCAGATCGAAACGCTCGTCGCGGCGTGGCATTGGAGCGCCGACGATCGGATTCCGCTTTTCCTGCCGCTGCATCACATCCACGGCATCGTGAACATCGCCTGCTGCGCATTGTGGTCCGGCGCATGCATCGAGACGTTCCCGAAGTTCATCGAACCGAAGATCCTCAGCCGCGTCGCCGCCGGCGCCTACACAGTCTTCATGGCCGTGCCGACAATCTACGTGAAACTCATCGATTCACTGCGGCCGGGCAATCTGCCGGATGAGGAGCGCGCCCGCATTCTGCAGGGTTTTTCGCGGATGCGGCTCATGGTGTCCGGTTCCTCCGCGCTGCCGGCCAGCGTCCACCACGAATGGCGGGAGCTCACCGGGCAGGTCCTTCTCGAGCGATACGGAATGACCGAAACGGGAATGATTCTCTCCAACCCGTATCACGGCGAACGCCGCCCGGGCACGGTCGGGCATCCGCTTCCATCGGTCGAGGTGCGCCTGCGCACGGAAAATGGCGAGCCGGTCCAGCCGGGTGAGCCCGGCGAAGTGCAGGTGCGGGGCCCGATGGTGTTTCGCGAGTATTGGCAACAGCCCGAGGCCACACGCGAATCCTTCACCGACGGCTGGTTCCGCACCGGCGACATGGCCGTGCTCGAGGATGGCTACTACCGCATCCTTGGCCGCCTCGCGACCGACATTATCAAGAGCGGGGGATACAAGATTTCGGCGCTGGAGATCGAAGCCGCGGTGATGGAACACCCGGCGATTCGCGAATGCGCCGTTGTCGGCATCGCCGACCAGAAATGGGGCGAGGTCATCGCGCTTGCCGCCGCCCTCGAGGAAGGACAGAAGGACCTTTCCCTGCACCAGCTGAACGAGTGGAGCCGGACACGGCTGTCTCCCTACAAGTTGCCCCGCAAGCTTCTGGTCCTCGACCGGTTGCCCCGCAACGGAATGGGCAAGGTTCAAAAGAAGGCCATCACCTCGTTGCTGATGCAGAACCCCTCCTCGGGTTCCTGACCACCATCCCCGGCGAGCTGAAGAACAGGAGCCTCGCTAGCGACCGGCGGCGGTGATCTTCGAGAGCTGCTGCTGGATCGCCTCGAATCTCGCGAGGGCCTCGGAATTCAGGCGGTCGATTTTTTCGTGCAGGTGCGCGACTTCGAGTTCCGCCTTGAGGTTCACGTCGTATTCGATGTCCGCGCGAATCTTGTCCTTCGCGGCCTGGCGGTTCTGGCTGAAGAGCACGAGGGTCGCGAGGAAGATCGCTTCGAGCGAGACGGCGAGTGTCAAAAAGCCGAACGGGTAGGGATCGAACTGCGGAATGCCCGGCACATGAACCGTGTTCACGACAATCCAGAACGTGAAGATGATCGCGTGCAGGACGATGAACGAAATGCTGCCGGAGAAGGCCGCAATGGCATCGGCGCCTCGCTGGATCCAGTTGCGGCTGTCAGCCTCCTCTTCGTTGACGTTGCGCGTGGCCGTGTGCCGAAGCTGCTCGGCCGTGAAACGCAACCGCTTCGCGATTGAGGCGAGCATGTGCATGGCCGCATGAGGCCGGGATTCCAGAAATTCCCGCAGATCGGCATGCGAAAGCCGGAACGCCGTCAAATCCGTCACCGCGGCTACCGAGGCACTTCGACTTCCCTGCTCGAGAAACGAGAGTTCGCCAAAGAAGTCCCCTTTGCCCGGCCGCTCGAGGACGATTTTCTCGCCGGTGTCGTTCTTGAAGAAAACCTCCGCTTCGCCCTCGCAGATCACATACATCGCGTCGCCGGGATCGCCCGTGAAGAACACCGGCTCACCGGCCTTGAAATTGACGACGGTGAGCTTCGCCGCGAGCCCTTGCGCCTCGGATGGGTCCAGCAGTTTGAAGATGGGGATTTCCTTGAGCAGGTCGACTTCCGGACACATGCCCCGGCTCTATCAGAAACCCTCCGGCGGCTGAAAGATCGTTTTGCCGATCAATACACGATCCGCACCGGCGTGCCGACGTTCACGTGTTCAAAGAACTCACGCGCCACCTGCTTGCTGATGCGGATGCACCCGTGCGACGCCGGAGATCCCGGCACGGGGATCGGCCCCTGATGCATGCCAACCCCACCGGCCGTAAGCCGCATCCAATACGGCATCGGTGCACCTTCGAAGCGGCCGCCCGGCGGCGGGCGATCCTTGCGAATGTCCGCGTCGTAATTCACGACGTTGCCCGCTGCATCGTAAATGTAGCCGTAGAGGTTCGATCGCTTGTCGCGGATCTTTTCCATGATCCGGAACGTTCCCGCAGGCGTGCCGTAGCCCTCCTTGCCGGTCGCGACCAGCGCAACGCCGGCCAGCTTCGAACCCTGATAAAAATACGCCTTCTGCTCCGTCAGATTGATCGTGATCGAGGGCGGCCCGCCGCCGTAATCCACGCCATCCCAGTAACTGACGTCGTCAATAATCTCCACCGGCCCGGTCGAAGTCCCGGCCGTTCCCTGCGTCTGGCCGAAGAACTGGGTCTCGTATTGGGGACCTAGATAAGGCGTCGTCCCGCCACCTGCGCAGCCCGAGGTTATGACGACCCCCACGAGCAACATTCCCGCCCCAATCCAGCGCATGGCTACGAAAAACATGCCTGCCATTTACCACACCCCTCACATTTCTCAACCCGTGAGAATCACCCGTCGGCAACACACCGACGCGTTATTTCCTGCCACCGAAGATCGCCGAGCCGACGCGCACGATCGTCGCGCCCTCCTCCACCGCGACTTCGAAATCCCCGCTCATCCCCATCGAGAGCGTTTCCAACGGCACGCCGCAGCGGCTCGCAAGACGATCGCGAAGCTCCCGCAACGCACGGAAATGCGGTCGCGCCGACTCAGGATCCTCCGCGAAAGGAGCAATGGTCATCAGCCCCTCCACCTGCACACGCGGCAGCGCAAGCAGGGCATCGATCTCCCCCTCCAGCGACTCGGGGGAAAAGCCAAACTTCGAGGCCTCGCCGGCGACATTCACTTCGAGCAGCACCCGCGGAAACAGCCCCAGCTCTGCCGCGATCCGATCGATGGCCTGCGCAAGCTCGACGGAATCGACACTCTGGATGAGCTCAAACAGCGGCAGCGCACGCCGCACCTTGTTTCGCTGCAAGTGCCCGATCAGATGCCACCGCAAGGCACCCGGCAGCAGAGGAATCTTCGCCTCCGCTTCCTGGACGCGACTCTCCCCAAACACCTCCTGCCCCGCATCCCACGCCTCACGCACATCCGGGGCGGGAAAGGTTTTCGAGACCGCCACCAGAGTCACTTCCTTCGGCGAACGCCCCGCCCGCGCGCACGCGGCGGCAATCCGCGCCCGCACTTTTTCGAGGTTTTGCGCGAGTTCCATAAGAAAAAATCAGCGATGACAAATTGAGATTAGCAAAACTTATACTATATAATTCTCCTGTGCAGATCGAGACGTTCAAAGTCTTCCGCGACCTGGTCGAAACTACGAGTTTTTCCAAAGCGGCGGAAGCAAACGGGATCACACAGAGCGCGGTAAGCCAGCAGGTTCGATCGATCGAGAAGCGCTTCGACGTTCGCCTGATCGAGCGCGGGAAGCGTTACTTTGTTTTAACGCCGGAGGGTCGCGAGTTTCTCGCGGCGAGTCGCCATATCCTCGACGCCTACGAGGATCTCACGCACCGCATTCAGGAGATTCGCAACGTCGTCGAGGGCACCCTTCGGATCGCCACCGTTTACAGCATCGGGCTCCATGAGCTTCCTCCCTACCTCCGCGCGTTTCGCAAGCAGCATCCGCAGGTCGAGGTAAAGATGGATTACTGCCGCTACAACGAGGTCTACGACTCGGTGCGCGATGGCACCTCCGATCTCGGCCTCGTGGCGTATCCCGCGCGAAAGCCCGGCCTCAAGATGATGACGTTCTGGCGCGACAAGCTCGTGCTCATTTGTTCCCCGGAGCATCGCCTCGCCCGCCGCAAGCGCGTGGCGCTGCGTGAGATGGTCGGCGAGAAATTCGTCGCGTTCGAACCGGATCTCCCGACGCGCAAGGAAATCGACAAACGGCTGCGCGCGCGAGGCGTGCGCATCAAGCCGGTGCTCGAGTTCGACAACATCGAAACGGTCAAGCGCACCGTGGAGATCGAGGACGCGGTGTCGATCGTGCCCGAGATTTGCGTGCGCAGCGAAACCCAGTCGGGCCAGCTCGCGGCGATTGAAATCGACGAACCGGAAATGTGGCGGCCGCTCGGCGCGGTGATCAAGCGCGCGGGTGCATGCTCCACGGCATTGAAGGAATTTCTCGCGATGCTTGAAAAGACCGACCTGGGCCGGCATTAATGGGGGTGCACCTCCCGTCCCCTCATGGAAACCGAATATTCCGACCCGAATGCCGCCGCCGTAGCCGTTATCGGAGGCAGCGGACTTTATGAAATCGAAGGCTTCACAGAAGAGCGTGAGCTCAATGTCGAAACTCCGTTCGGGGCGCCTTCGGACACCATCATCGGCGGCAAGCTCCACGGGCGGATGGTCTATTTTCTTCCACGCCACGGCCGCAACCACCAGATCGCGCCGCACGAGATCAACCACCGCGCCAACATCTACGCGCTGCGAATGCTCGGCGTGCGGTGGATCATCAGCGTAACGGCCGTCGGGAGCCTGCAGGAAAAATACGCGCCGGAGGAAATCATCCTGCCCGCGCAGTTCTTCGACCGCACGAGCGCCCGGTCGCAACAGACATTTTTCGGCAACGGCATCGTGGCTCACATCAGCTTCGCCGACCCCACCAGCAACCGTCTCCGCGTGCTCATCGCGCACACCTGCTCGGCCCTGCGCAAGAACTATCACTCCGGTGGCACGTATGTGAACATCAACGGCCCGGCGTTCTCCACCCGCGCGGAGTCCGAATTTTACCAGCGGATGGGATTCGACGTGATCGGCATGACGAATCTCCCCGAAGCGAAACTCGCGCGTGAAGCCGAAATCGCGCTCGCGACGATGGCCATGGTCACCGACTACGATTGCTGGAAGACCAACGAGGACCCGGTCACCGCCGAGTCCGTCGTCTCCCACCTCAAGGCAAATGCGCAGACGGCCAAGGAGGTCCTCGCGCATGTCATTCCGCGGATTCCCACCGAGCCAAACTGGCCGGAACATCGCGTGCTCGACGAAGCGCTCATCACACCGCGGGAAGCCTGGCCGCCGGAAACACTCGACAAACTTCGCGCGATTTTGGATCGATTCGTGGAATCCTAATTCCATGAGTTTTCGATCCCGATGGATCTCGAGCGTCATCGCGCTATCCGTTTCCGCCTGCCAGTCGGTTCACACCCAGGAACCTGAGATTTCCTCGGATCCTGCCGCGCTTGTGGACCCCTCGGGAGCGGCGGCCACGACTTCGGTCGAAGCGGTCAAGCCAGCTCCCACGCCCGATCCAACACCGGCGTCAACACCGCGACCTCCCAAGTATTCCTACAACTCGGTGGAAATCTCCGAGCCCGTGGTCGCCATCACGTTCGACGACGGTCCGCATCCGAAGCTCACGCCGCAGCTTCTGGACATTCTCAAGGAGCGCGGAGTCAAGGCGACATTCTTCGTGGTCGGCACCAATGCCGCGGAGTATCCGGAAATTCTGCAACGCATGGTCGCGGAGGGACACGAGGTCGCCAACCACAGCTGGAGTCACGTCGCCCTCAACCGGCAGGGAACCGCCGGAGTCGCGAGCCAGCTCAATCGCACAAACGACGCAATCAAAAAGGCCATCGGCCACGCCCCCACCCTCATGCGCCCGCCGTATGGTGCGACCAACACCGCACTCACCCGGCGCATCAACGAGGAATTCGGCATGAAGGTCATCATGTGGTCGGTCGACCCCCTCGACTGGCGCTACCGCAATGCCGATCGCGTGAAGCGCGAAATTGTGAATGGCGCGGCGCCGGGTGCGATCATCCTCGTTCACGACATTCATCCCACCAGCGTGGCCGCCATGCCGGGCACCCTGGATGCCCTTCTCGCCAAGGGCTACAAATTCGCCACCGTTTCGGAGCTGCTCGCGATGGAAGGCGGCAGGAAAGCCTCTCCAACCCCCACGCCGGGCACGTTGTTGCTGGCCGCTCCGCCCGCTGCGGAACCCGATGCCCAGCCTTTCGAAGTGCAGCGCTTCGAACTCGTGCCTACCGAGTAAACCCAAGCGACGCGGCGATCGACGGAATCGCCTCGCGAAAACTCTCGAACCCGGGTGACCAGCCGGTCGCCCGCAGTCTGGCATTGCTGACCCGCTTGCTTGTCCATGCCCGCTTTCGCAAAGGGTTGATGGGACCTACCGGAGGCATCGGACGATCGAAATACTCCCCCAGCCACTCGCAGACCTCCCGCTGTGTCGCGGGTTGATTGTCGACCACGTTGTAGATGCCGGGAGGCGGGCCGGTCATCGCGACATGAACCACCGCTCGGGCCGCGTCGTCCCGATGGATCTGGTTGATCCAGCGGCCGCCCCCGCCCTCCAGCACCATCTCGCCGTTCAGAAATCGGGTCATGAGCACGGAGCGTCCCGGCCCGTAAAGTCCCGCCAGCCTAAGGACGAACCCCCTTTCCTCGAGGGCCACCTTCTCCGCCGCCAGCAGTTGCCGCGCGGTTTCCCGCTCCGGCTCCGTGGGCGAATCCTCCGCAACCTCGCTTCCATCCGTGTGCCCGTAGACGCTCGTGCTGCTTGTGAAAATGACACGGGCCGTCGGCAATGCTTCGCGAATCGCGCGCATCCCGTCGACATAGACCCTTCGGTAAACGCCCGCATCGCCCCGACTGGAACTTGCGCAATGCACCACCCAGTCGATTTGCCGTCCCTGCGACAGTGCTCGAACCCCCATCGCGTCGGCGACATCCGCCACAACCACCGGATACGGTTTTCCCGCCAGACGTGACGCCGACTCCTCTTTGGCGGTGACACCCGTCACCTGCCAGCCCTGCTCAAAAAACAAATCGGCTGCGGTCTCACCGAGGAAACCGCAGCCGACGATCAGAATGGTGGGCAAGGAAAGGACTAGCTCAAGTTGAAGCGGAACTTCATCTTGGCCCGCTTCGCATTCGTCTTGGCCTTGCGACGGGATTTCTGCGTAGGCGTCTCAAACGCACGCAGACGACGCACCTCATCCATGATTCCCTCGGAATCCATCTTGCCTTTGAGGCGCTTCAGAGCGCGATCGATTGGCTCTCCCTTGCGAACAATGACTTCTGGCATGCAGCTATTTCACCTACTTTCTTCTCGTCCCCGGGTTCGAGGCGGAGGTCCATCATTCACCAATCGGCCCCGGCACGCAAGAATTTCTGATAAATAGCTGCTTTCCAGTAACTTATCTGATTTCTAAGCCGTCGAGCGACTGGCCTGGCGCATCGCTTCGGTCTCCAGCACCTCGCGGCGCAGGCTCTTGCCGCGGAACCGGGTCCACCAGAGGATGATCGGCGAAGCCACGAAGATCGACGAGTAGGTGCCGATGATGATGCCGGCGAGAATTGCGAACGCAAAATCCCGCAGCACCGCTCCACCAAAGAAATAAAGCGCCGCGACGGACAGCACCGTTGTGCCGCCGGTCAGGATGGTGCGGCCCAATGTCTCGTTGATCGCGCGGTTCATCAGCGCCTGGATATCGCGTTCGCCGCCGGTCTTCAGCGTCTCGCGAATGCGGTCGAAGACGACGATTGTGTCGTTGATCGAGTAGCCGGCAATCGTCAGCACGGCACCCACCATCACCAGCGACAACTCACCGCCAATCAGCGCAAAGACGCCTAGGGTGATGATCACGTCATGCAGCACGGCGAGCACCGATGCGAGCGCGAAGGAAAATTCGAAGCGGAGGGACACATAAATCAGAATGCCCAGCATTCCGAGCGCCAGCGCCCAGCACGAGCGCTTCGCAAACTCCATCCCGATGCGTGCGCCAACCGTATCCTCCGACTCGGCACGCACCCCGCGGTCGGGGAATTCCGACTGCAATTCACTCAGGATCTGCGCCGCCGTGTGCTCGGGGCTTCGGATGGTGAGCATCTCCTGGGTGCCTTCACGCTCCATCTGAATCACCGTCGAAGTGCCAAGCCCGATCTTGTCGACGGCACTGCGGGCTTCCTCCACCGTCACCGGTTTTTCGGAATCGATGATCAGCAGGTCGCCACCTCGAAAATCAACGCCCAGAGTGGCCTGCCCACGAATTGCGTAAACCGCAAACGAGCCGACGATCATCACCAGCGACAGCACCAGCGCGAGCCGCCGCTTCCCGAGAAAATCGAAGGTGTGCTTCGGGATGATGTCCATCATCGAAATCCGCTTCAACCCACCCTTGTCCACCAGCCACCGGAAGGCGGTGCGCGTGAAGAGAAGCGCGGAGAACATCGAAGCGATAATGCCGAGCGTGAGGGTGACCGCGAAGCCCTTCACCGAGCCGGAAGCCTCGATGAAGAGAATGACCGCCGTGATCAACGTGGTCACATTCGCATCGAAGATTGCGCTGAAAGCCTTGTCGTAGGCGCCGTGCAACGCAGCCGCGAGGCTCTTGCCGGCCGCCATCTCCTCGCGAAGTCGCTCGTAAATGAGGACGTTCGCGTCCACGGCCATGCCGATCGTGAGGATGATGCCCGCGATGCCCGGCAGGGTGAGCACGAAGTTGAACATCGCCATCATGCCCAGCAGCAGGACGAGGTTCACGACGAGGCCGAGCAGCGCGATCAGGCCGACAAAGCGGTAGTAGATGAGCACGAAAACGAAAACGAGGACGAGGCCAACAAGGCCGGCCAGCACACCGCTCCGAATGGAATCCATGCCCAGAGTCGGCGAAACGCTGCGGGTCTCCACGATCTGCACCGGCACGCGCAGCGGATTTTCCAGCGCGCTGGCGAGATCCCGCGCCTCCTTTTCATCGAACCGTCCGGTAATCACCGCGCGCCCGTGATAGGCGCTCTCATTCAAGGTCGGAGCGGAAAGGACCTCCCCGTCGAGAAGAATGGCAAGCTGATTGCCGCGGTTCGGCGCGGCGAGCGCATCGAAGAGCTTTGCGCCTTCACTGTCAAACTCGAGGCTCACCCCCCAGCCCTGCTGGTCGAAATACGCGAACGCCTTTTTGACATGCTCGCCACTGAGATCCGCCCGCCGGTTCATAAGCAATGGGATCGTGATCTCCTCGCCGCGGTCGTTGACGGTCTTGTATTCCTTGACCACCGTGCCCGGCGGCATGATCGCCTGCCCGGCCTCCACCTGCGCGAGAATGCCGGCGGAGTTCGGGTTCACGATGGCGAATTCCAGTTTCGCGACTCGTTGAAGATGTTCCTTCGCCTGGTTCAGTTGTTCGTTGTCGAGCCCCGGCAACTGCACCAGAATTCGATCGTCGCCCTGCGGGGTAATATCCGGCTCGCCCACGCCGTAGGCGTCGACACGTTTGCGAATGACTTCGACCGCGCGGTCGAGCAGGTCCTTGGTAATTGGATCCGCACCCGGCTCACGAACGAGCTGCAGAAGGAACGATGTGCCGCCCTGCAAATCGAGACCCAGCCGGATTCTCTTATCGAGAGGCGTGACTTCCTCGACGCAGAAGGCGACGAGGAGAATGGTCAGGACGACGCCGAGCCAGCGCTTGCGGACCTCTGAATCGGTGGCGAAATACCATCCGAACAGCACCAGCAGCAGCAGGCCAAAGCCAAAGACAATTTCGGGAGACATAACGAAATCAGGGCGTAAAAAGGTAACCGCCCTCCCGTGGGCCGGGATCAGGCGAGCTCCGCAGCATAGGCAGCCGCCGTCCGCTGTCCAAGAAAATCACACCGCCGGAGGAGCCGATTTCCCTTCCGGCTCTATGACAGTCGCGGCGGGAGTTCACGCTTTGAGGTGGCGCCGGATCTCGCTATTCGTGCTTCCCATGAAAAAGCTCGCCCTGGCCTGTCTTTTCTCCCTCCCCCTGGCTTTTGGCGCCTCCGCCCAGAACAATCCGGACAACTCAACACCACCGCCCACTCCCGCAGCAACTCCGAGCCCCAACCAGTCGCTGAAGGACGAACAGGAAAAGCTCACCCTCGAGAACGGCATCGCCAAACAAAAGCTCGAGCGGGAGCTCGCCGATCTCCAGGCCGAGAAACAGCGCCTGGAGATCGAAGCGGCCACCATCTCGAAGAAGCTGGAACTCGAGCAGGCGAAGCGGAAGGCCGCTCTCGAGGCGGAGCTGGCGGACATCCGGGCCGAACTCGATAAGCTGAAGGCGAAAAACGAGCTCGCCGCTGCGAAGCTGGCGGAGAAGCAGAGCGAGCTTCAGTTGAAGGACCAGGAAGTGCAGCTCCGCATAAAGGAACTGCAGCTCGAGAAGACGCAGTTCGACATCCAAGTGGCGAAGTTCAGCGCAGAGATCGATCTCTGGGAGAAACGCGGCGACTGGAAAAACCGGGTCAATCGCGAGATCCAATACACGGAGGAGCCGTTGAAGGACGGCGTCCTGACCATCTCCGACCGGCGCATTCCGCTGAACGGGCCCATTACGATGGAAACCGCCGACTACATCTGCGAGCGGATCGACTACTTCAACAACCAGAACCCGACGTATCCGATCTTCATCGTCATCGACAGCTCCCCCGGCGGATCCGTGATGGCCGGCTATCGCATTCTCAAGGCGATGGAAGGCAGCCCGGCCCCGGTTTACACGGTCGTGAAATCCTTCGCCGCGAGCATGGCCGCGGGCATCACCACGCTCGCCAAGCGGTCCTTCGCATATCCGAACGCAATCATCCTTCACCACCAGCTCTCGTCCGGAAACTTCGGCAACCTCACGGTGCAACAGGAGGCCGTTCGCAACATGGAGGAATGGTGGCGCCGTCTCGCGACACCCGTGGCAAACAAGATGGGCATCCCCCTCGATGAGTTCGTCAAACAGATGTATGCGAACACCTCGACCGGCGATTGGAAGGAATTCGCCGACCGCGCGAAGGAACTCAAGTGGGTGGACGAGATCGTGGAGACGATCCGCGAGGAGTCTCTCGTGAAGAACCCGGACATCGCCGACGCGACTCCGCAACGCCAGCCGACCTCTCCCTACCTCTCGGAGCAAACGGACTCCGAGGGAAACCGCTATCAGCTTCTTCCCCGGCTGAATCCGCTGGACTGCTACTACCTCTACAACCCGGACGGCTACTACCGCACGGAGAAGTAGCGCGGCATGTTACGGCGCCGGAAGCATGGCCTTCGGGGCCTTGCCAGCAACCGGCGCCTTTCGGGAGAATCAGGCCGGTTTTTCGCCGGTTTCCTTGCCGTCGCGGATGACCGTTACGATCGCCCCGCGGTCGAACTCGATCTTCACGTTGTCGGCGACACGCACGATCACCGTTCTTTCCTTCACATTTGTGATCGTGCCGTGAATGCCGGCATTCGTGACGATCTGGTCACCGGTCTGGAGCGAGGAAATGAGCTTCTGATGCTCCTTCTGCTTCTTCTGCTGCGGGCGAATCAGCAGGAAGTAAAAGATAACAAAAATAAAAATCAGCGGCAAAAACTGCACGAGTGGGTTCGGCGCGGGCGGGGCGCCCGGAGCCGGCGTTGCAGCCTGAGCAAAGAGAAGAAGGTCGAAAGCGTTCATGAATGCGAACCGGCAACGTAAAAAGCCGGGCGGCGGGAGTCCATGCAAATCCATGCGATGGCACGGCACCGGGACAATTCTCCGCGCTTCATGGCAAATCAGGGCTCGATGCCCAGCAGCAGGACATTCGTGGGAATGACCTGCAGCAACCAATCCATGTGCGACGGCAGCGAGCGCACGCCGCCCGATCGCGCGGTGCCCGCCACAAACAGGTCAGCTCCGGAATTCTGCACAAAGTCGCAGACGGCGAATCCGGTCGTCGAATGCAGGAGCCGGCATTCCACCTCGCGTTCGAAGCCCTCCGCCTGATCGACAATGGCTGCAAGCGCCGCCTCGTCGAATCGCTGCTCGCTGTTTCGCGCGATGGCTTCGTCGAACGGCGTGACCACTCCGATGAACACGATCTCCTCCACGCCGAGCCGCGTCGCGAGAAGGCACACACGGTTGAGGAACGAAACGCTGGGCCGCTTCAAGTCCACCTCGACAACGATCCGCCGCCACCGTCGCTGCGTCTCCTCCGGCTTGGGAAAAAGCAGCAGATCGCACGGAGCGCGGCGAAGGAGTTCCCGCGCCACGCCACCGAGGAAATACCGATGCTCCGCCTCCCGCTCGAGAGCGCCGGCGATCAGCAGGTCCATCCCCTCCTTCGCGCAGGCGCCGAGAATTGCCTCGATTGGCGTGTCGGCGACACTCCAGTGAACCGGAAAATCACTGCCCGCACGCAACCGTTCAAAAGCTTCGCGAAAGCGCGACGCCGCCTCCTCGGATTCCGCCGAGGCGTGAATCACGGACAATGGACCGCCAAAGGAACGCGCGACGCGATCAGCCTCCGCCAGCACCGCAGAAAGACGAGGCGAAAAGGTCAAGGCGACACCGATGTTCTTATATACGCCTTGCATCCATGGGGATTTAAAACGGGATGGCGCCATCGTCATCCGATTTTTCGCGAAACCTTCGTGATTCGGACGTGCCCGATTGCGAACACCTCGCGTCGCCGGAGAGCGCGGTGCAAACATGCACCCCGCCCCGCCGGCGATTTTCCACCGTCAATCGGTCAAACCCCGGAGGATTCGAACCGGCGTGCAGCCGTCTGCTTCAAGGCAATCGAGCGATTGATCGCATTCAAATAGGCGCGCGCACTCGCTTCGATCACATCGGTCGCCGCGCCCTTTCCGGTCACGAGCTCGCCATCGCCAAAGTCGATCTTCACGGTCACCTCGCCCAGTGAGTCGCGGCCCTGAGTCACCGCCTCGACGACGTAGGATGCCAGCGTGCCCTTCTTTTTCACGATGCGATCAATGGCCTGCATCGCTGCATCCACCGCGCCGTTTCCGGGGCTGGAATCCTGCCAATACTCGTCGTTGCGCTTCAATCGCACGGTCGCCGTCGGCACGGTCGTGGTGCCGCTGGTGACATTGATGTAATCGAGGATGTAGGTCTCCGCGGCATTGCCGATCGAGTCGTCCACCAGCGCGCTCAGGTCGTCGTCGTAAACGAACTTCTTTTTGTCGCCGATGTCCTTGAACCGCGTGAAGACAGCATCGATCTCCTCGTCGGTCAACCGGAAGCCCAGATGTTCCAGGCGCGTCGCCATTGCGTGACGGCCACTGTGCTTCGTCAGCGGCAGCTCCGTGCCACCCCAGCCGACCTCCGCGGGATCCATGATCTCGTAGGTCTCACGCTTCTTCAGGATACCATCCTGATGAATACCCGAGCTGTGCGCGAAGGCATTCTCGCCGACGATCGCCTTGCTGCGCGCGACGTGCAGACCGCTCATCCGCGCAATCAGTCGCGACGTTTTCAGGATTTCTCTGGTCACGACTCCGGTATCGACATCACCGAAATAATCCCGGCGCGTCTTGATCGCCATGACGACCTCCTCCAGCGCGCAGTTTCCCGCGCGTTCGCCGATTCCGTTGAACGTTCCCTCGACCTGCCGCGCGCCCGCCTTGATTGCCGCCAGGGAGTTCGCCACCGCCAGGCCCAGATCGTCGTGGCAATGCACGCTGATGATCGCGTCGTCGATGTTGCGAACATTCGAGCGCAGATAGGAAATCAGCGCCGCATACTGCTCCGGCACCGCGTAGCCGACGGTGTCGGGAATGTTCACCGTGGTGGCGCCGGCCTCGATCGCGGCCTGCACGACCTGCGCCAGAAACTCCGGCTCCGTGCGCGAGGCATCCTCGGGCGAGAACTCCACATCCTTCACCATCGACTTTGCACGCTTCACGCCCTCCACGGCCATGCGGAGAATCTCCTCCTCCGCCTTCTTCAGCTTGAACTCGCGATGGATCGCAGACGTCGCCAGAAACACGTGAATGCGGGCGCGGTCTCCGGCCGCCTTCACCGCGGCGCCGGCGGCATCGATGTCCTTTGCCACACAGCGCGCCAGTCCGCAGATGATTGGACCGCGGACCTCTTCTGCGATCGTTTTGACCGCCTCGAAGTCGCCATCGCTGATCACCGGAAACCCGGCCTCGATCACATCGACGTTGAGGCGCCCCAACTGCCGGGCCACCTCCATTTTTTCACGCAGGTTCATCGACGCGCCGGGGCATTGCTCGCCATCGCGCAGCGTCGTATCGAAAATCACAACTTTGTCGGACATAACTTGAAAATCGTTTCCGGCGGAGGAAGGAATTCGTGGCATTCACCACGCCGCCAGAGTCGCAGTTATGCCAGGGAATTAAAGCGAAAGAAGGGTAAGTCGGCTCGGGAGCAACCCGAGTCGAAGCGCAAGAAGAGAAGTGCGCGCGGCTTTAACCACGATTGGTAAAATACCCATCGGTCAGTGCATGGCAATCCTCGAATCCAACTACCTACGAAAACGGATCACTTTCGACGTTTTTTGGACTTCGTCCCCATTGGATAATATTGCCACCGCCGTTACACGGTATTTACGCCCGGTTAGACGAGAAAATCGGAAGTTGTATGGCGAAGAAGAATCGGGCCCGTAATAATATCTGTTCAAGTAAAACTTAACATAGTTCACGTCCCCAGGTGATGTCGGTTGGACCACCGCCCCGGCTCGAATACTCTTACTTTGGCGGCGGTTTTTGGCATGAAGCTTAAGCCTCACGTTCGGCGCCTTGACCAGGATGCTGATCGCGGAAGAGAAAAACGAGTCCCCGTTCGTATAGTTGACCTTCGCCTGCACGCTGTATGCGTCCGCTTTCAGGTTGCCAAACGTGCGGCTGCAAGGGGCCGTATAATCGTATCCCCACTAGCTGCCATTCACATAGAAATTCACGTCGTTCACGGCTCCCGGCGTTCCTGAATAGGGCGTGCAGGTTACCGTGAACGCTCCAGGCGAACGGTTGTCCCGTTGTGTCATGCTAATCGAGATAGGCGGGGCTCCAACTGTAACTTTCGCAACCTCGGAGGAGAAGCTCCCCGATTGATATACAGCGACTGCGTAAATCTCGTAGATATTCTCCTTCAAGTTCCCCATAGTATACTCATACGGCGAGGTTCTATCATCACCCAAATATCTTCCGTTGCTGTAAAACTCGACCCGCGATAGTCCAGTTGTCGTCGTCGGGTTTGCTGTAATCTTTATCGAGTCCGAGGAAACCAGCCCAGAGGACTTGGACAGCTGCAATGTCGGCGCACCTTGACCAAAAAGCGAATGCGACTTAAGGCATGCCGCCAACGAAATAAATAGGAATAAATACCGCATAGTATTTCGTATGCCACCACTAATTCTAGCGGGCGGACAAGCAAAAATAAATGGTCTAATTATCGTCGAAGAGCGACATTTGGTTGGCGATTGCGGCCATGTCGCGACGGCGCGTGCGGCCGTTTGAAACGGCCAGCGTCGGCTTGCCATCGGCGTTGAGTTCCGACTTTTCGAGATTCGCGAGAATCTGTTTCGCGCGGGCGATCAGCGAATCCGGAAGCCCCGCCAGCCGGGCGACCTGGATGCCGTAACTCTGGTCGGCGCGCCCCGGCACGATCTTGCGCAGGAAGATAACCTCGTCGTTCCACTCGCGCACGGAGACGTTGAAATTCGCCACACCATCACGCGTCCGCTCGAGGTCGGTCAGTTCGTGGTAGTGCGTGGCGAAGAGCGTGCGGCAGCCAATCTTGTCGTGCAGATGCTCCGCGACGCTCCATGCGATGCTCAATCCGTCGAACGTCGAGGTGCCGCGACCGATTTCATCGAGGATGACGAGACTGTCTTTCGTGGCGTTGTGGATGATGTTTGCCGTCTCGTTCATCTCAACCATGAACGTCGACTGCCCGCGCGAGAGGTCGTCGCTGGCCCCGACGCGGGTGAAAATGCGATCGACGATCCCGATGTGCGCGCGCTTTGCCGGCACGAAACTGCCGATCTGGGCAAGCAGCACGAGCAGGGCGACCTGCCGAATGTAGGTGGATTTGCCGGCCATGTTCGGCCCCGTGAGAATCGCGAACCGCTTTCCGTCACGGTCCAGCGAAACATCGTTGGGCACGAACCGCTCGCCGACCGTCCGCAGATCGAGCACCGGATGACGCCCCTCCTCGATTTCCAATGCGCCGGAATCGTCCACCACCGGCCGGCAGTAATCGTGCAGGCGGGCAACCTCCGCCAGTGACGCGAGAGCGTCGAGCGCGCCAAGCGCGGCGGCGGTCCGCTGGATTCGTGGAAGCGCATCCAGAACGAGTGCACGAAGCCGCTGGAAAATTTCCATCTCGAGCGCACGCGCGCGTTCATCGGCGCCGAGGATCTTGCCTTCGATCTCCTTCAGCTCGGGCGTGATGAATCGCTCGCTGTTCGCCGTCGTCTGCTTGCGGTGGTAATCCGGCGGCACGCTGCCGAGGTTCGCCTTCGTGATCTCGATGAAATACCCGAAGACCGAATTGTAGCGGACCTTGAGCGACTTGATCCCGCTGCGTTCGATCTCGCGCTCCTGCAAACGGGCGATCCAGTCCTTTCCTTCGCGGGAGGCGGCGCGCAGTTCATCCAGAGCCGGATCGAAGCCTTCGCGGATCATTCCTCCGTCCCGCACCAGCGCCGGGGGCTCGTCCACGACTGCCGAGCGCAGGGTCGCGCACAGCTCATCGAGCGGATCGAGCTGCGAGCCAAGCTCGCCGAGCAACTCCCCGCCACCAAGCGGATCGGTCAGGGAATCGATCACCGCACGCACGGCGGGAACCCGCTCCAGCGACTCTGCCAGCGCCGCAAGGTCGCGGGCATTTCCCGACTGGCCGTTCAACCGCGAGGAGGCGCGCTCCATGTCGCGCACGCCACCCAGTGCCTCGCGCAAAGTCCCGAGTTCCGCCGGCCGCTCCAGCAGGCGCTCGATGGCCGACTGCCGGGTGCCAATCGCCTTGATGTCGCGCAGCGGGTGAAGAATCCAGTCGCGCAGGGTGCGGGCGCCCACCGACGTCACCGTGTGATCGAGCGCGCCGAGCAGCGTCATTTCCCGCCCGCCGCGCGATTGGACAAGCTCGAGGTGGGATTGTGTGACCGCGTCGAGAATCAAATACTCGCTCACGCGGAATGGCTGCAGGCCGCGCAAGTGCGAAGCATTTCGGCGCATCTGTCGCGTCAGATAATGCAGCACGGCGCCCGCCGCACCGATGCCCAAAGGCCAGTCGCCACAGCCGAAGCCGTCGAGTGACTGCACCTTGAAATGCTCGCGCAGGAGATGCTCCGCCGGTTCGCATTCGAAAATGTAGCCCTCGGTCGGAGTCGCGGACGGCAGCGCCTGCAGCAGCGCGGTCTGTTCCTCGGGGACGAGCAGTTCGGCGGGCGATACGCGGGCAAGCTCGTCGAGCAACTGGGCAAGGCTCTCCAGCTCGGAGAGACGGAATTCGCCGGTGCTCAGGTCCGCAAATGCGAGCCCGTATCGACCCCGCTTCTCACAGGCGGCGGCGAGATAATTGTGCGCGCGATCGTCGAGGCCAAAGTCGTCGAGCGTGCCCGCGCTGAGGATCTGCGAGAGCTCGCGCCGCACCAGCTTGCCGGCCTGCACCTCGCCAACCTGATCGCAGATCGCGACACGCCGCCCGGCGGCGATCAATTTCTCGATGTAACCCTTCGCGGAGTGATACGGCACGCCGCACATCGGCGTGGTGCCGCGTTTGGTCAGCGCCACATTGAGGATCGCGCTGGCCTCCTTCGCATCGTCGCCAAAGAGTTCGTAAAAATCCCCGAGCCGGAACAACAGCAGCGTGTTCGGCGGCAACCCGCTTCGCACAGCGAGATACTGCCGCATCATCGGCGTCGACGAATCGCTCATCGGGCTCAGTTCGCGCTGAGAAAGGCTTCGATCGGACTCGTCGCGGCGGCGAAATCCCCACGCGATGGCAGGCCGGCGGCAACAGCTTCACTGGCGCATTCCACGGCCATCCGGAATGCGCGTGCCATGCGCACCGGGTCCTCCGCCGCGGCAATGGCGGTGTTCACCAGCACGGCGGCGGCGCCCATTTCAATGGCCTCCGCCGCGTGGCTGGGCGCGCCGATGCCCGCGTCGACGACCACGGGAACGCTGGCCTGCCGGATGATGATCTCGATTTGTGCGCGGGTCTCGAGTCCGCGGTTGCTTCCGATTGGCGAGCCAAGGGGCATCACCGTGGCCACACCCACATCCTGCAGCCGCTTCGCGAGCACGGGATCGGCATTGATGTAGGGCAGCACCGTGAATCCCTCCTTCACGAGGATTTCCGCGGCCGCCAGCGTTTCCACGGGATCCGGGAGCAGATAATGCGGATCGGGGTGAATCTCGAGCTTCACCCATTTTGGCAGTCCCGCCGCGGCGGCCAGGCGCGCGAGGCGCACGGCTTCCTCGGCATTCATCGCGCCGCTGGTATTCGGGAGAAGCAGGTATTTTTCCTGATCGATGAAATCGAGGATGTTCGCGTAGGCGTCTCCTTTTCCGGAAAGGTCGGCTCGCCGCAACGCGACGGTCACGATCTCCGCGCCGCTGGCCGCGAGCGCATCGCGCATGACTGCGTTGGACGAGAACTTTCCCGTGCCCACCAGCAGCCGGGACGAAAATGCGCGACCGGCGATGACGAGTTGCGAATCCTGCATGGCCTGCCACAGTAACTGCCGATTTTGGCACAGCGCAAGAATGCCCGCCGCTGTCGCGGAATTTTGACGTGCGTGCTATCACCGACGCGCGATATTCGCTTGCCGACCGATGAGACCACTTACACCCGCCGACCTCGCCATACGATCCCTTGGAGAAAGGACGATCGAATCCCCGTTGAATCGGCATTTCATGGAGCTCGGGCACGACCACGCGTTCTATTCGGACGACTCGAGAATTCTCGTCGACCATTCGATGAACGCCGTGAAGGCAGCCATCGAGTCAGGTGAAGAGCTGCCCTGTTTTGAAGTGGCGGGCCCGCGAAAGAAGCTTTATTTCGACCCGTCCGAGACCGTTTGCGCCGTGGTCACCTGCGGCGGACTCTGCCCGGGCTTGAATGACGTCATTCGCGCGATCGTGATCCAGGCGCACCACCGTTACGGGGTTCCGCGCATTCTGGGCATTCCCTTTGGATTCGAGGGCCTGATTCCCGAATACGGCCACAATCTCGTCAATCTCACGCCCGGATACGTCAGCAACATCCATCGCTTCGGCGGCACGGCCATCGGGAGTTCGCGCGGACCGCAGGATACCGGCCGCATGGTGGACCGGCTGATCGAGCTCGGCGTGAATATTTTGTTCGTCATTGGCGGCGACGGCACGCAGCGCGGCGGCATGGCAATCGAAGCCGAGGCACGGAAACGCGGCGCGAACCTTGCCGTGGTCGGCGTGCCCAAGACGATCGACAACGACATGATCTACATGGATCGGAGTTTCGGCTTCGAGACCGCCTACGCGCAGGCCGTCGATGCAATCCGCGCCGCGCACACCGAGGCTCGCAGCGCGAGAAACGGCGTGGGACTCGTGAGGCTGATGGGCCGCCACTCCGGCTTCATTGCGTGCTCCGCGGCCATCGCCAGCGGCGAGGCGAACTACGTGCTCATTCCCGAGGTGCCGTTTGCGCTGGAAGGCGACCGGGGCTTCCTCGAACACCTCCGCCAGCGGGTGCTCAATCGCGGCCATGCCGTCATCGTCGTCGCCGAGGGCGCGGGACAGGAATTGCTGGAAGGCAGCACCGAGACCGACGCCTCCGGAAACCAGCGTTTGCAGGACATCGGCATCTTTCTGCGCGATCGCATCACGGAATATTTCCGGAAGTGCCACATGGATCTGACGCTGAAATACATCGATCCCAGCTACATGATCCGCAGCGTGCCCGCGTGTCCGCAGGACCGGATCTACTGCATGCGGCTCGGCCAGGCGGCCGTTCACGCAGGCATGGCGGGAAAAACCGGCCTGATTGTCGCGCGCTGGCACAGCACCTACGTGCACGTGCCCGTGCAGCTCGCCACCTCCGCACGTCGCGAAGTCGATCCCGCAGGCGACCTCTGGCTCTCCGTGCTGGAAGCCACCGGGCAACCTCCCCGGTTCCGCTGATCAGCTTTCAGCCCGCCATTCAAACGGCCCTTAAAACAGAACGGCGTGAAAGCTTTCGCTCTCACGCCATTCTTCGGAGGGGGAATGTCGAAAGTTTGCGGATTGTTCCTAAAAGGTAAATCCCCCGGATTTCCTAGTCCTTCATCGTGAGTTGAGAATACCGGCGCGCCCCGCGTGGGCAACGTCCACCCGCCCCGCCGCCCTTTCCTTGACAACCGCATCATCCACGGAATGATCGCCCGATGACCGCCCGCCCTATTTTCCGTGTCCTGACCTGCGTTCTCACCTTCGCGATTGCGAGCGCAGACGGAATGGCCGGCCAGAAAAAGGAACGTTCCCGCCCGGTAAAAATCGGCGTCCTTGCCTCGTTGACGGGATCCTGGTCATCGCTCGGGCAAAACACGGTCGCCGCGCTCCGCATCGCCGCGAAGGAACTCAAGGCCGATTCCCAGGGACGGTTCCAGCTCGTGGTTCATGACACGCAACTCGATCCGAACCTCGCCCTCGCAGCCATCAAAAAACTTCACCGCAAAGGCGTGAGAATTGTCATCGGCCCGCAGTCCAGCTCGGAACTCGCGATGATCAAGCCCTTCGCGGATTCCCACAAGATGCTCGTGATCAGCCAGGGCAGCACGGCCTCGTCCCTGGCCGTTGCGGGCGACAACATCTTCCGGTTCTGCCCGAACGACAAACGGGAGGCGTTGGCAATCGTCGCGCTGATGCGGCACGACGGAATCAGCACGCTTGTTCCGCTGTGGCGAAACGACGCGGGAAACAACGGGCTTCACGACTCGGTGACGGCGGAGTTTGAAAGCGGCAAAGGCGGCATTGCCACGGAGGGCTATCGCTATGAACCCTCGACGACCGATTTCTCCACGGCCACAAGCGAGATCGACAAGCAGATTCAGGATCTGGTCGCCAACGGCACGCCTGAGGCGGAGATCGCGGTCTACTGCGCCGCCTTCGATGAAATCGTGGACATCTTTCACAACGCGCAGAGTCTGCCGGCGCTCACGGGCGTCGCGTGGTATGGCAGCGACGGCGTGGCTTTGTCCGCCGCTCTGGTTGGAGACGCCCCGGCGGCCGAACTCGCCGTGAAGCTCGGCTATCCGAACCCGATCTTCGGCCTCAAGGACTCGCTGAAGCATAAATGGGAGCCGGTCTCCCGCGCCGTCGAGAAACGCACGGGCATCACTCCGGATGCGTTTGCGCTGTCGGCATACGACGCGCTCTTCGTGACGAGCCGCGCGCTGAAAAAGGCAAAGGTGGAGCGTTTTCCAAAATTCAGACGGAAATTCGTCCGGCAGGCAAACCGCTACAAAGGCGTAACCGGCTCCACGGCGCTGGACGCAGCCGGGGATCGTCAGAGCAGCGACTTCGACTTCTGGTCGATCCGGTCCACGGACCAGGGCAACAGCTGGATTCGCACTGGGACCTATCACGACGGCGTCCTGACGGTGTTTTAAGGCGGAGGAGGGACATCTCAGGCCCGCTCCGGGGAGCGCGGGTTGCGGGCCTTCTCGTCAGAGGTCGCACCGTTCGGGCTAAGCTCCGTGCGAACAGGCTTTTCCCCTCGACGCGTGCGTCAGGACGGAGCCGGGAGTGACAACACTCGCGCTCGCGAATGCGGCATCCTCCGATCGATTCCCGAGGATGGCCTCCTGAAATTTCGCTTCGATTGTCAAGACGCGGCAACGCCACATTGATGCCGCGCCAAAAGTGACGTAGCTTTTCCGACGCGAAAGGATTCTCGAATCCGTCCCCCCACCACAAAGGAGATTTCAATGGCACAGGCAATCATGGACCCCGAGGAGGTCCGGCGGTTCGCAGCGGAGCTGAAGCGCTTCAACCAGGATCTTCAGGTGCGGGCATCGTCGCTGCAGGCGCGGTTCGCGGCGCTCGGGTCGAGCTGGCAGGACCAGGAGCACGAGAAATTCTCCGACGAATTTGTCGCCACACTGAAGGCGCTGCGCAAATTCATCGAAGTCTCCGAGAAGCACACGCCGTATCTGCTCCGCAAAGCTCAGCGGATCGAGCAATACCTCGACCAGCGCTGATCCATGGCGACGCACGCAAACGTCACCTCGATCGACGCGATCGGCATCTTCCGCTCCCGGCTCATCGTCTTTCGCACCGTCGCGGCGAACGCACTCGACGAGGCCGCCGGCGAGGTGCGCCGTGTGCGGCAATGGATCCGCCAGGACCGGCGATTCTTTTGGGAAGCGGAACATCGCCGCCGGCAGAAGCGGCTCGACCAGGCGTTGCAGGACTTGATGGCGGCGCGACTTTCCTCGCTGCGGGATTCCACGGCCGCGCAACAGACGGCGGTCACCAAGGCGCGCGCGGCGCTGCGCGAAGCCGAGGAGAAAATTCGCTGCATCAAGCACTGGGAAGCCAACTTCCACCTCGTCGTCGGGCCTTTCGTGAAGCAGATCGACGGCCTCCGCACCGTGCTCGAGCAGGATCTGCCCGCCGCCATCGCCCTGCTGGCAAACACCCAGCGCGCGCTGGACGAATATTCCGACCGCCAGCCCACGGACACCCCGCCGACCGAACCTCAGGAGAAACCGGACGATGAGTCTTAAAGGCTGCGCATCCACGCTCGGACAAGCCTCCCGCCAGCTGTCGGCGGAGTGGCAGGATCTTCACGACTATTGGCGCGACGAAAAGGCCCGTGAATTCGAGGAGAAGTATCTCGCTCCACTCCCGACTCTCGTTCGCAAATCGGTGGAGGCCATGGAGGAGCTGGAGCGCGTATTGCGAAAGGTGAGGGCGGATTGTGAGTAACCTCGAAAACCTCGGCGTCGAGAAAGGTCTCGAAATCCTCGACGAACTCCATGCCACGCTCGGACGATTCCGCGAAGAGGAAGCCGCGCTTGTCCGCCGCATCCGCGAGCGCAAGGTTTCGCTGCAGCGCGCGGCGTGGGCGGATCGAGAGGCGACGGAGCGGCTGCTTGCCGAACGCACGCAGCAAATCGAGTCCGACTATCAAGCCGAACGCGAGCGACTCACGGAAATTCACGACCGGCGGCGGGCGCGTATTCAGGAAGTCTCGAATACCGGCCGTCGCACCCTGGCCAAACGCGCGCAGGATCATCGCGAAGCGTGGCTGGGCGACTTGCAGATGCGGCATTTTCTCATCGAGCGACGACTGCAGGCCGAGCAGGACGCAGCCGATGGCGCACAGAAGGATGCCCTGACGAAGCTCCGCGAGGAACGCTCACGACTGCAAACGCTGGAGCGCCAGGCCCGCGACAGCTTCACCGGATACATGAGCTTTCTGCGAAAGCTTCGCGAGAAATCCGCAACACCGGCGGCGGGAGGCGAGCCCGATGCACTGCTCGAAAAATTGCATGCAACCCTCGACTCGGTCGAGAGACAGCTGGCCGAGTTTCGAAGCTATCTGCTGGTGCGCATTCTCAGTTACGCGCCGGCGCTGGTGGTTCTTCCGCTCATCGTGCTTCTCGTGTTTCTGGTCGGCTATCTTCGCGGCGAATGGGTGGTCACTGGCACGGCCGGCGGAAGCATCGCCGCTGCATTTCTCGTGCTGCACGGCATTGGAAAACGGCAATCGAAGCGCCTCGCTTCCGATGTCGTGGATGGCCTTGCAGAGGCTCGCGCCTTCGCCGACGCATCCCTTGCCGCAGTGAACGGGCGTCACGCCACCGCGCTCGAAAAAATCGAAGCGCAGCGCAGCGAGCTGTCGGCGGAGATCGAGGGGAAATGGGAACGCGCCGATGTCGTGCGATCCGAATTCGAGGCCCGCGAGCGCGAGCGATTTGCCCTCCGCACACCACGCGCGCTCGCGAAGAACGAAGCGCTTCTCGCCGCACGCATCGCGAGGCTCGATTCCGAACACGAGCGCCAGCTGGCCCGGGCGCGGGCGGATTTCGACGAAGCCCGCACGCGCAACGAGCAAACTCTTTCCAGCGGCGGTGAAACGGTCGCCGGCGAGGAAGCTGCTGCGTGGCGCGACCTCGAGCAACGTTGGTCGAGCGCGATCGATCCGATCTTCGCGGAGATTGAGCGGCGAAATCACCAGGTCGCCGCGACATTTCCCGACTGGACGCCCGATTACGTCGGAAACTGGACGCCATCGCTCGAGTTCCTCCCGGCCACCCGATTTGCCCGGCTCGATGTAAACATCCCGCCCGGTCCGGGAACGGAGGGATCACGCCTTGCGCTGCCCTCCTCGGAGCCGCTTTCGATTCCGCTTGCGCTTACGTATCCGAACCTCGGCTCCGTGCTGTTCGAGACAGACGAGCCGCTCGATCCGGCCGTCACCTCCTGCCTCAACCAAATCATTCTCCGCCTGCTCGCCACGACGCCCCCGGGAAAGGTCGGCTTCACCATTCTCGATCCCGTCGGGCTCGGACAAAACTTCGCCGGGCTCATGCACCTCGGAGACTTCGAGGAGAGCCTCATCACCCGCCGCATCTGGACACAGCCGGACCAAATCGAGGAGCGACTCGCCGAGCTCAGCCAGCACATCGAGAAGGTCATCCAGATGTATCTGCGCGACGAATACGCAACGATCGCGGAATACAACGCCCGCGCAGGCAGCACCGCGGAGAAATATCACTTTCTCGTCATCGCCGACTTCCCCGCCAATTTCAGCGAGACCGCCATCAAGCGCCTGCAGAGCATTCTCACCAGCGGACCGCGATGCGGCGTGCACACGCTCATTCACTGGGACCGGCGTCAGCCGCTGCCGTCGGGCATTTTCGAGAACGAGCTTCGCGCCAACAGCGTGTGCATTCAGGGCGGTCGGAACGGACTCGCGCTCGAAACTTCCCATTCGACGTTCAACGCGCGCCTGACGCTCGACATGGCGCCACCGCCGGAGCTGGCACTGAAGTTCATCGAAAAGGTCGGCGCGAGCAGCATTGACTCGAATCAGGTCCAAGTGCCATTCGAGCAAATCACGCCAGAGCCTGCGGAGCGCTGGACCTTCGACACCACCCACGAGCTGCGTGTTCCGATTGGCCGTTCCGGCGCCACCAAGCAGCAGGTGCTCGCGATTGGAAAAGGCACACGTCAACACGCGCTCATCGCGGGAAAAACGGGCTCCGGAAAATCGACGCTCTTCCACGTCATCATCACGAACCTCGCCCTTCACTGCAGTCCGGAGCAGGTCGAGTTCTACCTCATCGACTTCAAGAAGGGCGTGGAATTCAAGTGCTACGCGACAAAGCAACTGCCGCATGCGCGCGTCGTCGCGATCGAGAGCGACCGTGAATTCGGCCTCAGCGTGCTGCAACGCGTCGATGACGAGTTGCGCCGGCGCGGCGATTTGTTTCGAAAACTCGGTGCACAGGATGTCGCCGGCTACAAGCGCGCCGGCGGCGACCAGCCGATTCCGCGCACGCTGTTGATGATCGACGAGTTTCAGGAGTTTTTCGTCGAGGATGACGCCATCGCGCAATCGGCGTCGGTGCTGCTCGACCGCATCGTGCGGCAGGGCCGCGCCTTCGGCATCCACGTCATCCTCGGCTCGCAAACCCTCGGCGGCGCCTACTCCCTTGCCCGCGCCACACTCGGGCAGATGGTCATTCGCATCGCGCTGCAGTGCAACGAAGCGGACGCCTATCTCATCATGGACGACAACAACGCGGCGCCACGTTTGCTCTCACGACCCGGCGAAGGGATTTACAACGACGAGGCGGGCGCGGTCGAAGGCAACAGCCCGTTTCAGGTCTGCTGGCTTTCCGAGGAGGAGCGCGATCAGTATCTCGATCAGGTGCGCGATCTCGCGCGGCAGCATCCGGAACTCGATGCAACGCCCATCGTCTTCGAAGGCAATGCACCCGCCGACATTGCCGAAAATGCGCTGCTCGCGAAGGCTCTGGATTCCCGTTCCTCCCAGCCCCCGATATCCGCACGCGTCTGGCTCGGCGCCCCAAATTCCATCAAAGGCCCGACGGAAGCCGTCTTCCACCGCCAGAGTGGCAGCAACCTGCTCATCGTCGGACAACGCGACGACGCAGCGCTCACCATGCTGGCGGCTTCATTGATTGCACTCGCTGCGCAATACCCTCCGGGCACCGCCCGCTTCCTCTTCGCGCATCAGTCAACGCCCGGCTCCGCCGACGCGAATTTGATCCAGCAAACGCTCTCCGCGTGTGCTCACGACGTCACTCCCGTGAGTTCACAAAATGTCGCCGAGGTTATTCACGACCTCGCCTCCGAGCTCAAACATCGCACCGAAGGCTCCGGCGGCGAGACGGAGACGTTTCTGCTCATTCACGGGCTGCACCGCTTCCGGAAACTGCGTGCGGAGGACGAATTCGATTTCTCGATTGCCGATCCCGATGCGGCGCCAAAGCCGGGCGCGGAATTCGCCGAGTTGATTCACGAAGGCAGCGCCCACGGCATCCACATCCTCGCGTCCATCGACACGCTCAACAGCGTGAACCGTTTCCTGAACCGAAAGGCGCTGAGCGAATTTGAAATGCGTGTCGTCTTCCAAATGAGCGCCAACGACTCCGCAAGTCTCATCGACTCTCCGAAGGCCGGCAATCTCGGCCTGCACCGCGCACTCTTCCACAACGAGCAGGCGGGCACCCTGGAAACCTTCCGCCCCTATGCGACGCCGGATCCTGCGTGGTTCGAGCGAATCGCCACCCCGGCCGTCTCGAACTAGCTGCGCAACGCGGCAGCCAGCGTCTCCCACGGCAGCGTCGCGCATTTGACGCGCTGCGGAAACCGGTGCACAGAGCCCATTACTTCGAGCCGCGGGCGTCCAACCACGGCGCCGTGCTCCTCGCCGGAAACCGCATACTTTCGGAAGTCCTCGGCAAGGGCCTGCGCGGCTTCGACAGTCTGCCCGGTCGTTTCGAGGGTGAGAATCGACGCCGACGCCGTGCAAATCGCGCAGGCGCTGCCCGTGAACTTCACCTCATCCAGTTTCCCATCGTTCATTTTCAGCTCGATGGTGATTTCGTCGCCGCACGTGGCATTGATGCCCTCGGCACGATGCGTCGCGCCTTCGAGCGGGCCGAAGTTGCGAGGCTTGCGCGAATGCTGGAGAAGCACCTCCTGGTAAAGCTCCATGTTCATGCCGATGCAAAAAAGCGGATCGCCTCCGCGACGGCCTCTACGCCGCGCCGGGCCTCGCCGACGGTATTGTAAAAATAAGCGCTCAACCGGCAGGAGGACGGCGCGCCGAGCTTGCGCATGAGCGGCTGCGCGCAGTGGTGTCCGGCCCGCATCGCCACGCCGCGTTCGTTTGCGAAAAAGGCCAGATCGTGCGCATGAACGCTCTCGGCCTGGAAGGTCACGAGCCCTTCCCGTCCGTTCTTCGGACCAAACACGCGCACCCCGGGAATCTCGCGCAGCGCGGCAGCCATCGTCCCGCCGAGCGCCTCGCAGTGCGCCGCGATCGCCTCCAGACCCACGCCGTCGAGATACTCGATCGCCGCATGAAGACCGACCGCTTCGATGATCGGCGGTGTGCCTGCCTCAAAACGTGCCGGCGGAATGCGAAATGTCGCACCTTCGTAGGTAACCCGCTCGACCATCTCGCCGCCGCACTGCCAGGGCGGCATCTTCTCCAGCAACCCGCCTCGGCCATACAGCAAACCGATCCCTGTGGGTCCGCACATCTTGTGGCTCGAGCACGCGAAAAAATCGCAGCCAAGACGGGTGACATCCACCGGCACGTGTCCAGCGCTTTGCGCGCCATCCATCAGGGTGACCACGCCCCGTTCTCGGGCGGCTGCGCACAGTTCCTCCGCCGGCGTCATGAAACCGAGCACGTTCGAAATATGCGGAAACGCGAAAATCTTCGGACGCCTGTCGAGCAGGCGCTTCGCGGCTTCCAGATCCAGCGAGGCACCAAGTTCCGTGACCGGCACGTATTCCACCCGCGCTCCGACACGCCGGGCCAGTTCGAGCCACGGCACGAGGTTGCTGTGGTGCTCCATCTCCGTGAGCAGAATCGTGTCGCCGGCACCGACATTTGCGGCGCCCCACGAATTCACCACGAGATTGATCGCCTCGGTCGTTCCGCGCGTGAAAACGATCTCCTCCGCGCGCGCCGCCCCAAGAAACTTCGCCGCTCGCGCCCGGGCCGCTTCATAGGCCGCCGTGGCACGCTCGCTCAGCTCATGAATTCCGCGGTGAACATTCGCGTATTCATGCGCCATGAACTCCGACATGCGGTCGATCACCACGCGCGGCTTCTGCGAGCTGGCGCCGTTGTCGAGATATGCGACCGGCTGACCGCCAACCTCCACATCGAGGAATGGAAAATCCGCGCGAATGCGGTCCAGATCGGCACCGTTCATTCTGCCATTTTCCCATGGCGTTTCGTTGTCGTCCATCGGTGACGTCACGATTCTCCGAGAATCTCCCTCGCGCGCTCCAGTGCCTGATCAATGCTTGCGCAGAAATTATCGAGGCCTATCCGGTCAACGAGCCCCGATTCGTGCATGACCTTCATCGGCTGCGGCTGCACGGCCGTGAGAAGCACCTGAACTCCATCGCGGTGCATCTTTTCCACGGCAACCTCGAACGCGTGGAGCCCGCTCGCATCCATCATTGGAACGTGCCGCATCCGGAAAATCACGAGTCTCGGCCGGCCACCGGAGCCGCGCAGGGCGACCTCGAGCTTGTCGGCGGCGGCGAAGAAAAACGGGCCATGGAACCGGTAGAGCACGACGCCCTGGGGCAGTTTCTTGTCGCGAACCGACAGGCTGCCCTCCATTTCGATATCGGACTCCGGCGTGAGCAGGCGCACGTGAGTCATCTCCTCCATTCGGCGAATGAACAGCACGACCGCCATGATCATTCCGCAACCCACGCCCGCCGTGAGGTCGAGAATGACCGTGAGCGCAAACGTGGCAAGAAGCACCGCGAAGTCGGTGCGCGGGCCGCGCCAGATTTCAACGAACGTGTGCCACTCCGCCATGCGCGCCGCGACGACGAGCAGGATCGCGCTCAGCGTCGCCAGCGGCACGTATTTTGCCAGCGGCGCGGCGACGAGGACGATGCCAAGCAGCACCACGGCATGCACGACGCCGGCGAGCGGGCTGCGCGCGCCATTGCGGATGTTTGCGGCGGTTCGCGCGATCGCGCCTGTCGCGGCAATGCCGCCGAAGAGCGGCGTCACCAGATTCGCAATACCCTGCCCGATCAGCTCCTGGTTGGAGTCGTGCCGCGTGTCGGTCATGCCATCGGCCACGGTGGCGGATAGCAGGCTCTCGATGGCGCCAAGCGCCGCGATGGTCGCCGCGACCCCGACCAGCTCGCGAAAGCGATCCAATGAGAATTCCGGAAAATGCCAGCCGGGAAGCGTCGAGGGGATTCCTCCGAACTTTGTGCCGATCGTCTCGACCGGCCATCCCAGCCACGAGACAGCGACCGACGTTGCCACGACCGCAACGATGGGTGCCGGCACCTTTCGCGTGATTTTTGGCCAGAGCTGAACGATCGCGATGGTCGCAGCGGTGATAACGATCGCATGCCATTGAATTCTGCCGAGGTTTGCGCTGATGGCATGGATCTGCTGCGGGACGTGCTCGGGCATTTCGATGCCGAGGCCGAACGCGTTGTTGAGCTGCGCGGTGAAGATGATGACCGCAATGCCGCTCGTAAAACCGGCCACCACGGGATACGGCACGAATCGCAACAGCGCGCCCATTTTCATCCATCCCATGAGAAGCAGGAGCGCGCCGGCCATCATCGTCGCCAGCGCGAGGCCGGAATAGCCGTAGGTCGCGACCGCGACAGCGAGCACGGGAACGAACGCCCCGGTCGGACCGCCGATCTGAAAGCGCGAGCCTCCGAAAATCGAGATGAGAAATCCCGCCACGATCGCCGTCCACAAGCCCTGGGCGGGGGTGACGCCCGAGGCAATGCCAAAGCCGATCGCAAGGGGCAGCGCGAGAAGGCCGACGGTGGCGCCCGCCCCGAGATCCTTGAAAAAGTCGGCACGGGTGTAACCGCGCCACGATTCAAAAATGACCGGTCGAAATGAAATCATGCTCCCATGAAACCTGAGTCCCCCCGGAATCCTGCACTCAAAGGAAGAGCAGGACCAGCAACTGTGCACAAACCACGCGCAGCAGCATCGTGAGGGGATAGACCGTCGCGTAGGAAATGGAAGGCGCGTCGGAACCGCTCACGGTGTTGGCGAAGGCAAGCGCCGGTGGATCGGTCATGCTGCCGGCGAGCAATCCGCAAAGCGAGACGTAATTGGTCTTCAGAAAAATCCGGGCGAAAAAGCCGACGATCAGCAGCGGAAGCAGCGTGATGAGCATCGCCAGGAGCATCCATTTCACGCCATCGCCATGGACGAGGGTGTCCATGAATTTTTCGCCCGAGTGGATGCCCACGCAGGCAAGGAAGAGCACAATGCCGATCTCGCGAATCGCGAAGTTTGCGTTGTTCGGCATATACCAGAGCAGCGGGCCGATGCGGCCGATGCGGCTCAGGAGAATCGCGACGATGAGCGGTCCGCCGGCGAGACCGAGTTTCACGGGCGCCGGAATGCCGGGGAACGCAACGGGGATGCTGCCGACGAGCACGCCGAGTCCGATGCCAACAAAAACGGGAATCAGCTCGGTGTGGTTGAGTTGCCTGACGGAGTTGCCCAGCGATTTTGCGACGGCGTTGATTTCCTCCTCACGCCCGACAATGACGAGCATGTCGCCGAATTGCACGCGCTGGTCCGCCGTCGCGCTGAGCTCCACCTCGGCGCGCGTGAGGCGGGTGACGCGCACCTCGTGTTTCGCGAGAAAGTCGAGCTCGCCGAGCGTTTTGCCGAGGATTGCCTTCTTCGTAACAATCACGCGGCGCATCACGAGACCGCTCTCGAGCTTGCGAAGATCCATCTCGCTCCGCTGGCCGAGAATGAGCTGCAGCTCCTCGAGTTTCTCGGCGGGCCCCACGGCGAGCAGCGTGTCGTTGAGATGAATCACCGAGTCCGCCGAGGCGAGCCGCACTTCGCCCGCGTGATGGATGCGGGAAATGACCACGCCGAGCGACGAAAGTGCGGAGAGGTCGGAGAGCCGGCGATTTTCGAAATTCGGGTTGGTGACAAGGATGTTCAGATGGGAGAGCTTGGACGGCTTCGGGCCGGAGCGATGAAGCAGGTCGGCGGTTTCCTTTTTCAGGTTCACGCGGAAAACGCCACGAAGCAGAAGCATCGAGAGAATGATGCCGCAGATGCCGAAGGGATAAGCCACTGCGTAGCCGAGGCCCGGCATGGCGCCGGCATCGGGCGGCAGATCCGACAGGCTGCGCAGCGCCTCCTGGGCGGCGCCGAGTGAAGGAGTGTTGGTGGTCGCGCCGGAAAACAGGCCGACCGCAGCCGCCATCGGGACGGCGGCGAGTTTCGAGATCGCGAGGGCGATGACGGCGCCGAGGATCACGATCGTCGCCGCCATGATATTGAGCGGCAGACCTTCCTTGCGAAGCGAGGCGAAGAAGCCCGGGCCGACCTGAATGCCGATCGTGTAGACGAACAGAATGAGACCGAACTCTCGCGCGAACTCGAGCACGGGCTCCGAAATCCGGATTCCGAGATGGCCAATCGCGAGCCCGGAAAACAGGACGCCCGCGATGCCAAGGCCGATGCCCTTGATCTTCAGGCTGCCGAGCGCGAGGCCCAGGGCGGCGACGATTGAGAGAATGAAGACGGCGTGCGCGATTCCTTCGCCGGTAAGAAGTTGATTCAACCAGTTCATGTTGTTGCGGGCCGTTGTGCAGGCACACGTCTCCCCTGCAGGGCGGCCCGGGGCCCGATACTACCGGTTTTTGAAGGACTGGCGAGAGGCTTGCAGGTGCGGTGCAAGCCTCTCGACCAGCAATAGCCTACTAGAGGCGCGAGATCAAAAGCTCGCGCTGGAACAGCAACTCCTTCGGCAAATCCGCATGGAGATCGATGAAGAGCTCGTCCTGAAGCAGGACTTCACGCTTCCAGCCCTGCACATCGATGGAGAGCACCGCTTCGAGGTCCTCCCGGCTGTAGCCTTCGATTCCCTCGATGTTGATATCCTCGGGGCGCGGCATCCAGCCGAGCGGGGTTTCCTCCGCGTAGACCGTGCCGTTGCAGCGGTCGAGGATCCATTTCAGCACCCGCATGTTGTCGCCGAAGCCAGGCCAGAGGAACCGGCCGTCCTCCCTCTTCCGGAACCAGTTCACGTGAAAGATCTTCGGCGGGCGGGCGATTTCCTTCCGCATTTCCAGCCAGTGGGCGAAGTATTGGCCCATGTTGTAGCCGCAGAAAGGCAGCATCGCCATCGGATCGCGCCGCACCTGGCCGGTGGCGCCCACCGCCGCGGCGGTCATCTCGGACCCCATCGTGGCGCCGAGGTAGGTGCCGTGCATCCAGTTGAATGCCTGGAAGACGAGCGGCATCGTGGTCGCGCGGCGGCCTCCGAAGATGATCGCGCTGATCGGCACGCCCTCGGGGTCGTCGGCCTTGTCGTCGAGCACGGGGTTGTTCGCCATCGGCGCGGTGAAACGGGCGTTCGGGTGCGCGGCGAGTCGGCCGCAATCCGGGGTCCACTCCTTGCCCGTCCAGTCGATGAGCTTCAGCGGAGGTTCCTTCGTCAGTCCCTCCCACCAGACATCGCCGTCGGGCGTGAGCGCCACATTCGTGAAGATGGTGTCCTTCTCGCAGCACTTGAGCGCATTCGGGTTCGAGTGCGCCGAGGTGCCGGGCGCGACGCCGAAGTAGCCGGCCTCGGGGTTGATCGCGTAGAGGCGCCCGTCCCTGCCCGGCTTGATCCACGCAATGTCGTCGCCAACGGTCGTGACCTTCCACCCCGCGTATTCCTTGGGCGGGATAAGCATCGCAAAGTTCGTCTTGCCGCAGGCGCTCGGGAAGGCGGCGGCAACGTAGTCCTTCTTCCCCTCGGGCGACTCGACACCGACGATCAACATGTGCTCGGCCATCCAGCCCTCGTCGCGCGCCATGCACGACGCGATCCGCAACGCGAAGCACTTCTTGCCGAGTAACGCGTTGCCGCCGTAGCCGCTGCCGTAGGACCAGATCTCACGGGTCTCGGGGAAGTGGACGATGTATTTCGTGGTCGGGTTGCAGGGCCACGGGACGTCCTTTTGCCCGGGCTCGAGCGGAGCGCCCACGCTGTGGACGCACGGCACGAACTTTCCGTCCCTGCCCAACACATCGAGCACGGCGCTGCCCATGCGGGTCATGATCCGCATGCTCACGACCACATAGGGCGAATCGGTGATTTCCACGCCGATGTGCGAAATCGGCGACCCGAGCGGCCCCATGCTGAAGGGAATCACATACATCGTGCGCCCCTTCATGCAGCCGGTAAAAAGCGGCTTGAGCGTCGCGCGCATCTCATCGGGGTCCACCCAGTTGTTGGTGGGGCCGGCGTCGCGCTTGCGCTTGCTGCAAATGAACGTGCGATCCTCGACGCGGGCGACATCGCTCGGGTCGGAGAGGCAGTGGTAGCTGTTCGGGCGTTTCTCGGGATTCAACCGGGTGAACGTGCCGGCCTGCACCATCTGTTCGCACAGGCGGTCGTATTCCTCCTGCGAGCCATCGGCCCAGACCACGCGGTCGGGCTGGCAAAGGGCGCGAATTTCTTCAACCCAATCGATCAGTGCCTGGTTCTGGGTGGGAGGGCTGGATTCGTTGGTGGAGTAGCTCATGTGGCGCAATCCTCCCATGAAGCCGCCCGTGGGGATACGCGTGGATTGTCCGAAACCGAACGCTTCTTGCCAAAAATGCGTCAGGTCACCGCAAGCTGCGCCCGATACTCACTCGGCGAACGCCCGACGATCCGCTTGAACACGCGGTTGAAGTGCGTGAGCGACTGGAAGCCGACCTCGTAGGCGATCTCGCTCACGCGCAGGTTGGGGTTCAACAGCAAATTCTTCGCCTTCTCCACGCGCACGCGCGACAGGTATTCGGTGAAATTCAGCCCCGTCGCCTTCTTGAACATCTTGCAAAAGTAAAACGTGCTCGTGTTCACGGCCTTTGCGACCTGGCCCAGGGAGAGGTCCTCGGCCTGGTTCATTTTGATGTATTCCTTCGCCCGCCGAATCATCGGCGCCTCGGCGTTGTCCTGCTGCACGGCGATCTGATTTGCGATGATCGAGAGGTGCTGGGCGAAGATGTTGAGCAGCTGGACCATCGACTCGTATTGGGCCGGGGTCATCACCTTCGTCTTGAAGTAGCTTTCCTCCAGCTTTGCATCGACGGACATTCCCCAGCTCTCAAGCTTCTGCCGCACGCGCTCGAACTGCGCGGCGGTGGGCTTCCGGCAAAAAACCTGACCGGTCTGGAGAAACCCGATGAGCTCGTCCCCGATCTTCACCGGCACTGCGGTGTCGAGCATCTCGAGCTCGCACTTGATTGTGACCGTGTCCTGGCTTCCGGCGGCCTTCAGTTTCTCCTGGGTGCGCAGGCAGGCGGCGCACGAGCAGCTCGACTCGGCCATCACCCGGCAAAATTCGTTTTGCGTCTTCTTGCCAGTGTGAGGGAGTCGCCAAACCTCGCCACCGTCGAAGGACACGGGCAACCCGGTCGCTTCGCTGAACGCCCGCTCGTAGTCCTTGTATATCCGGGACTCGGCGAGAGTTTTGACCAAATCCGTGCTCACGATGGAATCGTCGACAGGAAATCCTCCTGTCGCAGTTCAATGTAGCGGAGCTGGAGGGAAATACGAGTTTTTAAAACACCTCCACCTCCAGTCCGCTGATCCGGCGAACCGTCCGGGCGATTTTGGACAGGGTTCGCAGCGGAAGATGCCCGCACATCGCATCGATCGCGGGGCGGTGCGCCGAGTAGATCTGGACGAGGGAAATCTGCGCCCCCTCGTCCTTCAACTCACGGAGGCGGTTCGCGTAGGTGACGATCTCCTCTTCGGACGGCCCGACCCCGTTGATTGCGGGGAAAAGACTTTGAATCACCACCGGTCGCCGTCGCGCAAAATCGGCAATGTTCGCCAGAACCCGTTCGAGGGGAATGTCCGCCGCATTCACGAGGTCCATGTAGGCCTGCGTGCCGGCATCCAGCTTTGCCCACACCTCGTCCTCCGGTGCAAACAGCTCCAGCCCGGCGCGCACCTCGGGCAGGGGCAGCCCGGTCGTGTTGGTGATGAGCACCAGTTTGAAGAACGGATAACGATGCCTCGCCCGCAGGTGCACCACCGCCTCGACAACCCGGCGAAACTCGGGGCAAAGCGTGGGTTCTCCGTCCCCGCTGAACGCCACTTCCCGGAACGGCAGCATGTCGGGACTGGGCGGGAAATACCCCAGTTTGTCGAGGCGGCCGGAATGGATCGTCGCAAGCATCGCGTCCAGTTCCTCGACGAGCTGGCTCACTTTCACGGGGTGATGCCGCTCGTGATGCGTGCGGTCGATCTCGCAGTAAACGCAATCGAAGTTGCAGAGCTTGTCCGGGTTCAGGTTGAGCCCCACCGACAGTCCCCTCGCCCGTTCCGAGACCACGCAATAGACATACCGGTTCCCGAAAAACCGCCTGGGCGGCAACGGCCGGCACGCCTGCGCGGACGACGCCGCATCTTCCTGAATCCTCACGGACATGCCGGCACCATGCTGCCAACGCGCCAAAATCGCCCAACCCCGGTTGGCAATTTTTTGTCGGATATTGTGCGCCGGCAAAGTTGCATGCCCTTCCGGAAGCCCCCTAAAAATGGCCATCCGACAGAGTAAAGGACGGGTTGATGCCCGGCAGACTTTCGCCAGCTCATCAGTTGACTTGCGGCTTCTTGCATACGAAGAAGTTACAGATCATCCCGCGGCGCGAACCCAGGGGTGATCCCCCCAATAAGGTCTTTCATGAATCCCCGTTGTGTTCTCTCCTTTTTAGGCATCACCCTTTCGCTGGCTGCCGCCGCCCAGGCCGCCACTCCGGTTGCGTGGTTCAAGGCCGACGGCCTGGCCCTCAACGACGGAAGCCCGGTGACATTGTGGAAGGACTCGAGCAATCACGGCTATCCCGCCCGGGGCAACAACCCACCGACGTATTCCGCGACCGGGATGAACGGCCGTCCCGCGCTCCATTTCGACGCCGACAATGGCCAGTTTCTGGTCTTCCCCCGGCCGGTGCAGGACGACTTTACGATCGTTGTCGTCTTCAAAAGCACCCAGGGCGTCGGCAGCGGGAACGACTTTTATTCTGGCGCCGGCTTGGTGAGCGGCGAAGTCGCCGGCGTGACCGTCGATTTCGGCATCAGCCTGAAGAATTCCGGTCGCGTGCTCGCGGGCACGGGAGCGCCGGATGTGACCGTTGTCTCGGACCGGGGTTTCAACGACGGAGAGCCGCACATTGTCGTCTTCAGTCGCGACGTGGGGTTCGGCTCCAGTGCGCTCTCCCTGTATGTGGACGGGACGCTTCAGGGGAGCGCCAATGGCACCAACCAGTCGCTCGTCGCGCCATCGGAGTTGACCATCGGTGCGCAACCCGGCGCCTATAACTTCCTCGACGGCGACATCGCCGAGATTCTCGTCTACAATGTCCCGTTCACCCAGAGCGACGCGACATCCATCACCAACGCCCTTCGCGGCAAGTATGGACTGAGCTCTGGCGCCGCACCCGCCGCACCGGAAGCCGTGACCGCCCAGGAATCCGTGATTCGCTGGGTCGAATCGATCGGAGCGACGAGCTACGACATCCAACGGGCGACCGCCCAGGCTGGCCCCTACACGACCATCGCCACGTCAGTCACCGGCAACCGCTATCTGGACACGACGGCGGAAGGCGGAAACACCTACTGGTATCGGCTCGTGGCGAAGAATGGGTTCGGTTCCAGCGCGCCATCGGTGAGCATTCCCACCACGATGCCGGTGCTCCCCGAAAACGGCCCGACCGTCATCAACGAGATTCACTACAACGGCCTCAGCAATGTCGTCCGCAGCGATTTCATCGAGCTCTACAACTACAGCTCGTCGCCGCGCGACATCAGCGGATGGCGACTGAGCAGCGGCATCGACTACACGTTCCCGCCAAACACGATCATCCCGGCGGGCGGATATCTCGTGGTCGCCGAGGACCCCGCGACGGTGGAGGCACTGTGGGGCGTGGAGGCGCTTGGACCGTATGATGGCGGGCTCAGCTCCGACGGCGAGCGCATCCGGCTGCGCAACGCCAGCAACAACACCGTGGCCGAGATCAACTACAGCTCGGGCTTCCCGTGGCCCTGCGCGGCAAACGGCGAAGGTGCCTCGGCGGAGCTCATCAACCCGGCTCTCGATCCCGCGCTGGGAAGCTCCTGGCGCGCGTCCATCGCTCCGGAGACCGAATCGTCCTACGAGGTGGCCTCGCCGGGCGCCCGGAACCATCAATATCGGGAGAATCCCCCGCCGAACATCGAGAACGTCACGCACACACCGCAGCAACCCACTTCCAACGACAACATCGTCGTCACGGCGCGCGTCACCGACCCCGACTCGGTCACGAACGTGCAGCTCCGTTATCAGATCGTCACTCCGGGCAATTACATTCCCGCCCACCTGCCGCTTCCCATCATCAACCACAACATCAACGTCGGCCCGTTGCCGCCAAATCCCGCGTTCGAAGATCCCGCCAACTGGACGACGGTTGCCATGCGCGACGACGGCATCAACGGCGACCAGACCGCAGGGGACGGCATTTACACGGGCACGATCCCGAAACAGGACCATCGCACGCTCGTCCGCTACCGGATCGTCGCTACGGACGGGCAGGGCGTGAGCGACCGCGCTCCCTTTGCCGACGACAAATCCAGGAACTTCGCCTGCTTCGTTTACAACGGCGTTCCCGATTACCAGGGCGTTTCCTCGGCCACGCTGCAAAGCCTGCCGGTCTACCATTTCCTCACCCGGAAGCAGGACTACGACCAGTGCGTGGCCTACGATTCACAAAACCAGCTCACCGGCGGCACGCCGGCCTGGACGTTTGAAAACTGGGAGGCCGCGCTGGTCTTCGACGGCGTCGTTTACGACCACATCCGCTACCGCCTCCACGGCGGCAACGGCCGGTATTATCACCGCAGCAAACGCGCGTTCCGCTTCTTCTTCAACGAAGGCTACGACTTCCAGAATCGCGACAACGACGGAAATCCCTACCCAACGAAATGGAACAGTCTCACCACCGAGAACGGCTGGGAAAACCGCGGCACCCTCACCTACTCGCTCAACGAGGTCATCAACTTCTACCTGTTCAACCTCATCGGTGTGCCGGCACCGTATGGCAATTGGGGACACTTCCGCATCATCGACACCGCGGAGGAGCAGCCCGATCCGTGGCACGGCGATTTCTGGGGCTTGATCTACATCCACGAGGATTACGACCGCCGCTTCCTCGACTCGCACAATCTCGAGAAGGGAAATCTCTACAAACTCACCCGCGACGGCACCGACGGCCCGAGCCAGCAGCGCTATCAAGCGCCCGGCAGCGTCTCCGACGGCTCAGACCACTACAACATCTACCACAACCTCCAGGCCACGAGCAGCACGGAGTTCATAAACGCCTACGTGAACGTGAAGCAGTGGTCGACCTACCACGCGCTTTGCCACGCGATCCGGCACTACGATTACTGGCCGACCGGCGACAACAACGCCGCCTACTACTTCGAGCCGAATTTCGAGGAGCAGGAGTTTCCCTACGGCAGATTGTGGACGCTGCCCAATGACGTCGACGCGACGTGGGGTCCGACATGGAACGAGGGCAAGGATATCGTGTGGCGCGCGATCTTCGACCCGCCGGCCAATCCGGAGTTCTATCCCACGTATTTCAACGCCGTGCGCGAGATCCGCGACCTGCTGTGGCAGCCGGATCAGATCAACCCGCTCATTGATCAATTCGCCGCGGTTATCGCGCCGTTCGTCGTCGCCGACAACATCCGCTGGAAGAACGCACCCGACGATGCCGGCAATTACAACGGCCTCGGCGGCGCCGGCGCCACGTCGCTTGCAGCCTTGGTGGAAGACATGAAGAAATTCGCCTGGGTTGGCGGCTCGTGGCCGGGGGGTGATGTAGACCCCGGAGGAACCGCGGCGCTCCTCGACAACCTTCAGCGAGGCGTGTCGAACAGCGAAGCATCGACGATTCCAAACAGGCCGACCCTCACGTATTCGGGCCCGGCGGGCTACCCGACCAGCGAACTCCGGTTTACCGCGAGTCCGTTCAGCGATCCTCAGGGCAGTGGAACGTTTGCCGCGGCGCAGTGGCGCGTGGCGGAAGTCACCAACCCCGATGCCCCCGCCTACGATCCGGAAGCCAAGCTGCTGCTGGAGTGGAACGCCACCTTCGACACCGGACCCATCGCGTCTTCCGCGACGACATTCACCTTCCCCGCCACGGCGTGCAAATCCGGCCACGCCTACCGGGCACGGGTGCGCTACATGGACAACACGGGCCGGTGGAGCCGCTGGTCGGAGCCGGTCGAGTTCATCGCCGGTGACGGATCGGCCATCTCCGCGCCGCTGGTCATCAGCGAGTTTCTCTACAAACCGGACAACCCCACGCCGACCGAGGTTGCGAATGGCTTCAACGACCAGGAGATGTTCGAATACGTCGAGGTCCTCAACGTGAGCGACTCCGCCGTCAACCTCCAGGGATACAAGCTGGCCGGCGGCATCGACTTCACGTTCCCGGCAAACACGATCCTTCAGCCCGGCGCACGCCTGCTGGTGGTCTCCGACGCGGCCGCCTTTGCCTTCCGCTACGGCGCGGGCAAGCCGGTCGTCGGACAGTATTCCGGCCACCTCAAGAACTCCGGTGAGCAGATCCTGCTCACCGATGCCAATGGCACCCCGCTGGTCGATTTCACCTACAGCGACTCTCCGCCATGGCCTACGGAGGCCGACACGGGCGGCTACAGCCTTGTTTTGAAGAAGCCCTTCAGCCGGCCCGATCCAAACGTCGCCACAAACTGGCGCGCGAGCCGGGTTCCGGGCGGAGCCCCCGGAGAAGCGGATGGGTCGAGCTATGCTTCATGGGCGGCTGAGAAGGGAATCAGCGCCGACCCGAATGCGGACGATGACGGCGACGGCATCTCCAACCAGCTCGAATACGCCCTTGCGCTGAACGCAAATGGCGCCGATCGCCTGCCCATTGCCGAACCGCAACCGCTCTTCCTGAACGGAGCGATGAACAACTACCTCGTGCTGACCTTCACCCGCCGGCTCGACGCCGACGACGCGGAGTATCACGTCGAGTTTTCGAACACGCTCTCGAACTGGGTGGAGAGCCCGACGCTGCTCAAGTCCATCGACAATGGCGACGGCACCGCCACGCAGACGTGGCGCAGTGCTCAGCCGATCTCCGGCGGGGCTGGATTCATGCGGGTGCGCATCTCCGGAGTTGGAGAGTAACCATGACGTTTCAACGGACAGAAAAGCTCGACCTGAAAACCCAATTGGCCATGATTTCGGCCAAGGCCCAAACCCCTGCAAAGCGCTCCAATGGAGCGAAATCCCCTGGAATCATGAAAAAACTCCTCACCGCTCTCACCGTTGCCGGCAGTTTTGCGCTCAGCGCGCATGCCTCCATCTTCATCACCGAGTTCTCCTACCAAGGCTACCCCTTTGGAGAGATCGAGCCTGAGTATATCGAGCTGACCAACTTGGGCGACACCCCCATCGACGTGACGGGGTGGAACTTCACCGACAGCGGCGGCATCCTCTTCAGTCTGTCGCCGCTTGGTGTCATCGCGCCATTGGAATCGGTCATCATCACCGACATCTCCGAAGCGGATTTCCGCTCGATCTGGACGGGCTTGGGAGCCGGAGTGCGGATTCTGGAAAACAAGGTCGACCCCGGCCTCGGGCGAAACGATTCGATCATCATCCTCGACGCCTCCAGCAATATCGTCGACCGCCTCGACTACGGCGATGAGACATTCCCCGAATCCGGTCGCTTCCGCCGAATTTCAGGCGTCACTCTGCCCGGCAATCTCGGTCAGAACGACATCTACGGCTGGGGCTTCTCCGACAATGCCGCCATGTGGCAGGGCGTCACGATGAACAACCTGGTTTCGATCAACGGTGACATTGGCAACCCGGGCTACCTCAACTTCGTCCCGGTGCCCGAGCCAGGGGTGACGTTGCTGGTCACCGCCGGCCTCGTCACGTTCGTCGTGCGTTCCCGATTCCGCCGCAGGGCCTCCTAGGGCGCCCTGCCGGCTCAGCAGTCGGCCACGCAGCGAAAGCCGAGATGCCCCGTCGAGGTGTCGGGCGTGTTTGAAGACCGCGCAGAGCAACGATAGCGGTTGCAGTAGCTCGCGTGGCAGAGATACGAACCGCCACGCATCGCCCTCCGCTTGCCGTCACCCGGTCCCTTCGGATTCTCGCGCGGGGCGGTTCGTCCGTAATTCGGGCTGAACCAATCGGCGACCCACTCCCACACGTTTCCGGTCATGTTGTAGAGGCCATAGCCATTCGGCGGGAAGGATCGCGCAGGCGCGGTGCCGCGATAGCCGTCCTCCCCCGTATCGAGTTCGGGAAATTTTCCCTGCCAGATGTTGCAACGATGCTCTCCCCCCGGCGTGAGATCGTCGCCCCACGGATACCGCTTCTGCACGAGTCCGCCGCGCGCCGCAAACTCCCACTCCGCCTCGGTCGGCAGACGTTTGCCCGCCCATTGCGCGTAGGTGGCCGCGTCGTTCCAGCTTACATGCACGACCGGATGTTCCTCCCGCCCGAGCTCGACGTAAGTGCGCCCGTCGCCAAAGGGGTGCCGCCAGTCGGCATTCGGAATGCCGAACCACCATTCGAGCCCGGCCACCCGGCGTGCGGCATGTTCGAGCCGCTGTTCCTCGGACAACTGACTCGCGTGCACGAACGACCAGCCGAACCGCTCGGCCTCGGTTACGTATCCCGTTGCCTCCACGAATGCGGCAAACGCGGCATTGGTCACCGTGGTGGCATCGATCCAGAACGGGGAAACGACCGTTTCCCGCACGGGCCCCTCACCGTCGGCAAACCACACCCCCTCCCCTTGGGCTCCCATCAGAAATGCGCCGCCATCGAGCCGCACCATTCCTTCACGGGACGGCGCAGCCGCAGAAACGGCGACTGTGACGCCGGGGGAAGACGTCTCGCGAGGCTCGGGATCAGGATTGCAGCACGGTTTCACGAAGCAACGATCAGGAAGAAAGAAGCCGCCGCAGTCGTATCGACGCGGTGCGCCCGAGAATCAGCTCTCCCGCGTCGCGCGTCAACTCGACCTGAGCCTGGTTGCGCGAAATGACGTGGACCTTTTTGACATTGAGCAAATTGATCATCCACGAGCGGTCCACCCTCGCAAACGGTGGGTTCGGAAGCATCCGTTCCCATTCGGTGATCGAGCGCAGAATCATCATCGGAGTCTGATTCCGGATCAGGATTCGCGTGTAGGCACCCTCGGCGCCGATCGCCGCGACGTCCGCCACCGCGACCATGCGAAAGACGTTCTGTTCCCGCAACGTCAGCAGATCTTCGAGCGTCAGGGCTCCGGAAACGGGCGTGGGAGGGGGCTGCGCGGGAGGCAGTCCAAGTCGCCGAATGCTTTCCGCGAGTCGCGTCGGATTCACGGGTTTGAGCAGGTAATCGAGGGCGCTGGAATCGAAGGCACGCAGGGCATACTCGTCGTGCGCCGTTACGAAAATGATGCGCGGTTGGTTCTCCAGTCCCGCGAGAAGGTCGAAGCCGGTGCGCGGCGGCATCTGGACATCCAGAAAGATCACGTCCGGCTGCAGGCGATTCGCGAGCTCGATTCCGGCGCCGACCTCCCCGGCTTCGCCGACGATCTCGACCTCGTGATGGGCAAGGAGCAACTCGCGCAGCCATCGACGCGCCGGCGGCTCGTCGTCGACAATGAGGGCGCGCAACGAGTTCTTCATGACGGGCTGGAGTCCGCGGGCAGTTTTACCACGACCTGCACTTCCGCCGGCCGCTTCTCGATCGTGAGCGAGGTGCGATCTCCGTAAAGGAGCGCGAGGCGCCGCCGCAGATTCGCGAGGCCCGTCCGGGTAGGACTCTTCTCCTCGCACCATTCTCCGGAGTTCGCCACCGCGACGGTAAGGACGCCATTTTCGACTCCGGCCCGGATCGATACCCGCAATGGCCGGATCGACGAGCGCTGCCCGAACTTGATCGCGTTCTCCAGTAAAGGCTGAACCAGCGCGACCGGCGCGGTCGTCTGCGGCGCGGCGGTATCGGTGTGGATGTAGTAGTCGAAGTCGTCCTCGAAACGAAACTTCTCCACCTGCAGGTAGTTCTCGAGGGCAGCGAGCTCGACGCCGAGTTTTGCGACATCCTTCTTTTGCTGGAGTGAGAAGCGCAGATACTCCGCGAGGGCAAGCGTGATCCGGCGCACCGACTCCGGCCGGCCCGACTCGGCGAGGATCGAGTTGAGCGCGTTGAAGAGGAAATGCGGATTCACCTGTGCCCTCAACGTCTGCAACTCACTGGCCCGCGCCTCGGCCTCGGCACGGGCCAGGCGCAGCTCGCGCTCGCGGGCCTCGATCCAGTAGCGCACGCCAAAATAGAGAAGACTCCAGAAACCATAGAGGATTCCGCGAAGCACCGCACTCGCGGCAAGGAACGGCCGCACCACCGGCTTGTCGAGATCGACGGGCAACACCTGCGCGAACCGGGTCGCAACCTCGGTGTCCAGATACCCGAGCAGTCCGCAGGCAACGACGACCAGCAGCAGGGACAGCACGAGGGATCGCTTTTCGCGCGTCCACAAATGGCGAAGCAATGGCCGCAGAAGGAACGCGGTGGCAACCAGGCCAAACACGCTGCGAAACACGCCGAGCCAGATCGCTTCGCTCAGCGGCGAGTAGATGAATCCGCCGATCCCGATCGTGAGGATCATCGCGCCTCCCCACCCGAGGCACTGCAACTGCCAGAACAGCCGGTTTCGACTGCCGGATTGCATCTCGACCACACTCATTCGCCGCGATGATAGCGGTCGTCGGATTCGCGGAGAAAGCCGCTTGTCGGCGTTCGGAGCCGGATTCGGCAAGTATTCCGCCGGATTCGTGAAGGATCACGTGCAACTGGTCTTGATCCCTGTCAAAGGTAAGCTTCCATCCACCTGTCCATATGAGCAACTCCTCTCCCCTCCCGGACGGCATCAGCCGTCGTGGCTTCCTGAAAACTGTGGGCGGCGCCGCTGCGGTGGCTGCGGCATATGGGTTTGTCACGGTTCCGGTCGGCCGCGCCCAGACCGCCAATTCCAAGCGCAACCTCATCCTGTTCCTCACCGACCAGGAGCGCGCCATTCAATGGTTTCCCCCGGCGTGGGCCGAAGTTCACCTGCCCAACTACACGAAGCTCAAAAACACGGGCATTTTCTTCGACCATTGCTTCACGAACACGGCGATGTGCTCGCCGGCGCGGAACACGATCTTCACCGGCCTTTTCCCGGCGCAACATCAGACGTTCGATACGCTTACCGAGGGGTTTGTGCAGTCCGACTCGGAGCACCAGCTCGACCCCACGCTCCCGAACCTCGCGACATGCCTGAAGGCCGCGGGATACGAGGTCGTTTACAAAGGCAAGTGGCACCTCAGCAAGGGCGTCGAAGGCTGCAGCGGCGAATACATCGACGACGACATTCTGCGCTACGGCTTCGACCAATGGGACCCGCCGGACGCCGGCCAGGACACCAAGATTGAACACTACGGCGGCGGCACCGCGAACAACGACCAGCGCTTCGTCAACGACGCGATCGCCTATCTGCAGGAGAAGGTCGCCAATCCCGGCAACAAGCCGTTCTGCCTCGTCATCTCGCTGGTCAATCCGCACGACGTGCTCGGCTATCCCGGCAACCAGGGCACCGGCGGCTACACGGCGGCCGACCTGCTCGGCGACCTCGACCTGCCGCCGACGGTTCACGAGAACCTTCTCGAGAACTTCAAGCCCACCTGCCAGGAGGCGCTCCTGCTGAAGCTTGTCGGCCTCGGGCCGCTGCCCACCGACCAGACCAAGCGCAACTACGTCAACTTCTACGGAAACCTCCTCAAGCGCGTGGATGCCCAGCTCGGGCAGATCCTCTCCGTCTTCGAGTCGCCCGCTGGTCAGCAACTCCGCAACAACACGTGGATCGTGAGGACCTCCGACCACGGCGAAATGGGCATGTGCCACGGCGGCATGCGCCAGAAGTCGTTCAATTGCTACGAGGAAACGATTCGCGTTCCGCTTATCTGGTCGAACCCCGTCGACTTCCCGACGGGCCGCACCTGCTCGGAACTCGTCTCGCACGTCGATTTGCTGCCGACGATCTGCTCCATGCTCGGCGTCGAAGGCTGGGAGGGCTACAACTTCTCCGGCGTCGACTACAGCAGCCTCATCAAGGATGCTGCAGCTCCGCCGGTGCAGGATTACATCCTCTTCACGTGGGACGACATCTGGGCCGGCCAGAACGCCCAGGGCAACCCGCAGGGCATCGTCCCTCCGCCCAACCGGATTCAAATGATCCGGGAGAAGTATTTCAAATACGCCCGCTACTACGACGGCGAGGGCATCCAGCCCGATCAGGGCGAGTTCTACGACCTCCGTCCCCAGGCGCTCGGCGGCACGGACGTCGATGAGAATACCGGCCTGCCGGTCGAAATGGTGAACCTCTCGGCGTGGGCCGAAGGGTTGCGAGTGCTCGTCGGCGAGCCCACACGCGCCACTCCGGAGCAGGTTCTCAAGCGCCAGGAAATGGCGAGCGCACTGCCGCAGGTCATCGCCGCGCGTCTGCAGCCAAGGCCGCCCGGATCCGCCGTTCCGCCGCAGAACTTCAAGACCCGCACGGTCACCTGGACCGACGACAACGGCGTGCAGCAGTCCGCGGTCGAGATTACCTGGGTCTCGCGTTCCACCACCCAATACCAGCTTCAGAAATCGAAGGACGGAAAGGCATGGCAGAACGTCGGCAGTCCCATCATCGGCAACAACGGCCCGCAGATTCTCTGCGAACCGGTGAGTTCCGAGACGACCTACTACCGCCTTGCATGGACCGCCGTTGGCGCCGCCCAGCCGCAGCCCGAGGCGTTCCTGGAAATTCGCGGTGGCGGAAAATACAAGACGAAGAACGCGCGCATCACGCTGCACGGCCGCACGAACGCCCCCGGCAATCGCATCGAATACAAGGTGCGCGGCCAGGGCGGTCGCATTCGAGGCAAGACGACCACGAAGAACAACTGGTCGCTGCCCATCAAGGGCCTGCCCCGTGGAAAATCCATCGTCTACGTTCGCGCCCGGAATGCCGCCGGCACTCCCTCGAAGTGGCAGCGCATCGTGGTCGAGCGACTCTAAGCGTGTGGCAACAGCTCCCCGGTCATGGAGCCGTCCGCCCCGAAAGGGAGTCGGCGGCTTTTGACCGGGAGGCGAAACGAACCCGGTAATGCCGGGTCCATACGATGATTCCGATGGTGCCCACGAGCGTGGGCACCAGCCACGGGATCATTCGCGGAAGAAAACTGAGATTGACGACCGCGAATGCCGTGAAGGTCGCGATGTAGGCGGCGAGCATTCGAACCATATGCTCGAACCACCACGCCATCGGGTCGCCGGATTGGCGAAGGAACCGCGTGACGTCCTGAACGGCGAAGAACCCGCCAATGCCGCCAAATGTCCACGCCACCGGCCGGAATCCCGGCGACGCACCCACCAGCGCCCATATCACCAGCCCGACCGAGGCGAGCAGCATCAGCACCGCCGCGATCCAGTCAGGCGCCGCCGCCTGCTTTTGCGGCAGCTTGTTGCGCACCGCTCGAAGTCCCGTGAATGCCAGGTAGAAACTGAAAATTCCGACCAGCAGGAGGAACCACCCCGAACGCATCACGGAGAGAACGATCGCGGTGATTGCGACCACCGCCATTGCCCAAAAGTAAATGAGACCCGCCCGTCGATGGCCGCGGCTGCCCTTGCCGACGATCATCGCAACCGGCCCCGCCACCAGCGCGAGCGTTCCCGCAACGATGTGAGTGGCCAGTGCAATCGAAAACGGAAAGGCAGGAGAATCGCTCATCAGCTCGTTGGGTGATACGCATCCACCGCAGCCCGTGGCGAGCATTATGCGGACCCTTCCCTCGGAGGCCGTGTTGCGGTTGCCGCGCTCCGCGGAATTGACAATTCCCGCCAATCACAAAGCCTTGCCGCGTGCGCTTCCGTCGTAACCCCCTCCCTCTCCCGCTAAAAAAACTCCTGCCGCTGGTCGTCGTCCTCGTCCACCTCGTCACGGGCTTCGCCTACGCGGAAGCTCCGCGGCAGCTGCGAGTAATGACCTTCAACTCGTGGCACGAATGGACGCACATCGACGGGGGATTTTCGAAAGCAAGGAAGGCAATCCTCGCTGCGGACGTTGATATCATCGGCCTTCAGGAGTCGTCGCCCGCAGTCGCACAGCGAATGGCCGACGAGCTTGGCTGGCATCGCGCCGAGGCCGGCACGGGTTCCGTGCAAATCCTCAGCCGATATCCGATCGAGGAAACCTTCACGAGCGACGGCCTCACCAGCGACCGCTTCATCGCGGCGCGAATCCAGGTGAGCCAGGAACCGCCGCTGGATGTCCTCTTCTGCGACACGCACCTCGATTACGAATACTACGGTCCATACGCCGCATACGTTTCAGGCGCTTCGCCCGAGGACGTGCTTGCCGAGAACGCAAAATCCCAGCGTGTGCCTCAAATCCGCGCCGTGCTCGAAACCATGAAGCCGTGGATCGAAACCAGCGACACGACGCCCGTCATCCTCACCGGCGACTTCAATGTGCCGTCGCACCTCGACTGGACCGCCGCAACTGCGACGTCGCACGGAGGCGTCGGCCCCGTGCCCTGGCCCGAGAGTCTACTCGTCGAACGGGCGGGGCTGCGGGATTCCTTCCGGGTCGCCCATCCCGATCCCGCAGCGACTCCCGGCAACACGTGGTCCACGATTCACAAGGAGGACGAGCCGCAGGACCGCATCGATTTCATCTACTTTGCGGGAAACCGGCTGAACGTCGTCGACTCCCGGCTCTACGCAACGGACGTCGAAGTCACGATCGGCAAGTGGGGAACTGACGAAACCCCCGTCCGGGCAAACTCGTGGCCTTCGGACCACTTTGCCGTCATCACGACCTTCGAGCTCCGCTGACTCCGGTCTTCCGCACCGTTCGCGGGATGCGGAAAACCAATGCCCTTTCCCGTCCGTGAAACATCTGGCATAGTGCCTGCGGAGGACGCCGGAGACCCGGCTCCTCCTTCGTTCATGCGCCCGTAGCTCAGTGGATAGAGCACCGGTCTTCTAAACCGATGGTCGCTGGTTCGATCCCAGCCGGGCGCGCTTCTCCGCACCCCGACTTTCGGCAAGACAATTTCCCAACTTCGCACTACGTTTTCCGCGTGTCGCACGGTGCCTCCAGACTGTTGCCCATCCTACTGGCTGCGGTCGTGTCGACACCCACGCTGCCTGCCGTGGATCCCGCCGCGCTCGAAGCATTGAGGGCGGGCGATTACGAAAAGGCAGCTCAGCTCAGCGCCGGCGAAGCAAACCAGGATGCGCGGGCCATGGAAATCACCCTGCGCACCATGCTGGCAACGGGCCGATACGAGGAGGCCGCGCAATTGGCCCGCCAGGCGATCCGGCGTTTTCCTTCCGACTCCGAACTGCTCGTCGCCTGCGCCGACGCCCTGCTTTCCGTGGGCGACGGAGCCCTTGCCGTGAACGCGCTGATGATGGCCGCCCGAACCCAGGAGGGCGGCTACAATCCCGATGCCGAAACGCCCGCCGCCGCTGCGGCGCGCGCGTTTGCCTTGCAGCAGCTCGGCGCAGACCCGCGCCTCGTCGTGGAGCGCATTCTCACGGAAGCCACAAAGCAATCGCCCGATGCGATCGAGCCGTATCTCACGCTCGCCGAGATCGCACTGTCGAAGCGCGACAACCTGTTCGCCTCGGAAACCCTTCGCGAAGCGATGCGGCGCTTCCCCGAAAATGCCGACGTGCGGTTCGGCATGGCACGCGCCCTCGCCGACCCGAAGCTGGTCGCAAAATATCTCGACGAGACGCTGGAACGAAATCCCCGTCACGTTCCAGCGCTCGTCTTCAAGGCCGAGTGGCTCACCGACCTTGACGACTTCGTCGGCGCGCAGGAGGCGCTGAATTCCGCGCTTGCGATCAACCCTTCGAGTCCCGCCGCCTGGGCGCAGCAGGCCCTGCTCTGCCGCCTTCATGGGAACGAGGCCGGCGCGGAAAAGGCCCGCGCTCGCGCGCTCCAGCCGTGGCCGCAAAATCCCGAAGTCGACTACCGCATCGGCACCGGCCTTGGCCGAAACTACCGATTCGCCGAGGCGATCGAGTCCCTTCGCACGGCGATCGCGATGGATCCGATGCACCTTCCGAGCCATTTCGAGCTGGGATCGAACCTTCTTCGATTCGGCGAGGAAAAGACCGGGTGGAATCACATCGAGCGTGTCCATCTGCGCGACCCGTATCACGTCGCGGCGTTCAACTTGATGACGCTGAAAGCCACCATGCAGTCCATGACGACGCTGAGTCGCGGCGGCGTGAACGTGCGCATGCCGCGGCTCGATCGCGAGGTTTACGGGCAGCGCGCCCTCGACCTCGCCGCGAAGGCCCGCAAGACATTCATCGAAAAATACGACGCAAAGCTGCCGTTCTCGGTGACCGTTGACGTGCTCCCCACCGAAAACGACTTCGCGGTGCGGACGTTTTCCCTTCCGGTCGGCGAAGGTTTTCTCGCGGTCTGCTTCGGCCCCTTGATCACGACCTGCAGCCCGCGCGGGCGAACCGGACAGGCAAACTGGGAGGCTGTCCTCTGGCACGAGATGGCACACACGATCACGCTCACCGCGACCCGGCATCGCATTCCGCGCTGGCTCAGCGAAGGCATCAGCGTGCACGAGGAGAATCTCGTTGACAACGGCTGGGGCATGCACATGGACTCGAAGCGGCGGCGGGCCATTCTCGACGGCAGGGTCCCGCCGATGCTCCAGCTCGATGAGCTATTCCGCCGCAACACCGATCTCGCGTATTTCTCCTCGGCGCTTGCCGTGGAATTCCTCGAGGACAAGGTCGGCGTCGACGGCATGCGCAAAATCCTGAATCACCTCGCCGGGGACATGCCGGTTGGCAAGGCCATCGCATCCGTGGCCGGCCCGATGGACACGATCGAAAAGGACTTCGCCGAGGATTTGCGCGAAAAGGCGGAGGCCTACTGCCCGGGCATCGATTGGGCGCTGCTGTCGGATGAGGAATTCCAGTCGCTCCGCGCGAATCCCGATGCCTTCCTTGCCGCCCAGCCGAACCGCTACTTCGCCGTGATGGACCGCGCCAACCAGCTCGCACGCTCGGGAAACTGGCAGGGCGTGCGCGAACTGTTGTCCCCCCTGATCGCCCAGGCGCCGGACATCCGTGAATCCGAAGGGCCTTATGCCTTGCTCGCGCAGGCCCAACGTCGTCTCGGCGATCACGCCGCCGAACGCGCCCTGCTCGAAAAGTGGCTCGCGCTCGACGCCGGTGTGCAACCTGCCGCGGAGCGGCTCGTGGAACTTGCGCGCGATTCCGGCGACCCGGCGTTCACCGAGCGCGCGGCGAATGCACTGCTGGCAATCAATCCGTTCGATCAAAATGCCCTGCTCGCGCTTGGTCGCAGTCAGTTGCGCGAAGGACGCACCGCCGACGCCATCGCGAGCTACGAGGCATTGCTTTCGATGAAGCCGATCCGCAGCTCACGGCTTCGCTACGAGCTCGCGGAGGGGTTGCGCAAGCATCACCACTCGGACGCACGGCGCCAAGTGCTGCTGGCATTGGAGGAAAATCCACGATTCGAGGAAGCCCTCGATCTGCTGCAGGAAATCAACGGAGTCTCGCGATGATTCGATTCCTCGTCCTGCTCCTGTTCATCAGCGTTTCGGCATGGAGCCAGCAAGTGACACCCGACGGCGCGATCAATGAGTCATGGACGATTCCTCCGCAGTTCAAGCACGATACGTTCACGTTCGTCCGTCTTCGTCCGCAGGATCATCCGGAGTGGTGGACCGACTACCCGGACAGCGATTTGAATTTTCCCTTCCGCCTCCAGCAACTCACCTCGCTGAAGGTGAATCCGGAAAGCCGCGTCCTCGACATCGAGAACCCTGAGCTGAAGAACTACCCGTTCACCTACATCGTCGAGCCCGGTTTCATGCGGCTGACCGATCGCGAAGCGAAGATCCTGCGCGAGTATCTGCTCAACGGCGGCTTCCTGATGCTCGACGATTTCTGGGGCGAGCTCGAGTGGCGGAACGTCTACGAGAACGTGAAGCGCATCTTTCCGGATCGCGAGCCGATCGAGCTCGAGCTCGACCATCCGATTTTCCACACGATCTTCGACCTCGACGAAAAGCCGCAATGCCCATCGATCGAAGTCGCGATGAGTGGCCGCAGCACCGGCGTCTTCTGGGAAAAAGGCGGCAAGGGCGCCCACTACTACGGCGTGTTCGACGACAACGACCGCATGGTGATGATCATTTGCCGCAACACCGATCTCGGCGACAGCTGGGAACGTGAGGGCGAGAACCAGTGGTTCTTCGAGGAGTTCTCCCAAAAGCGCGGCTACCCCATGGGGCTGAACATTGTCTTTTACATGATGACCCACTGAACTCATGAGCGCACCACCACCCCTCCCCGCCGACGAAAAGGATGTCGTTCTTCGCCTCGCCGAAGCCCGAGGCAGAATCGACCACGAACTTCGCAAAATCATCGTCGGCCAAAAGGACGTGGTCGACGAATTGCTCATCGGCATGCTCGCCGGCGGACATTGCCTGATCACCGGCGCCCCCGGCCTCGCGAAGACGCTGCTCGTCAAGTCGGTCGCGCAGCTGTTCCACCTTTCGTTTCAGCGCATCCAGTTTACGCCCGACCTCATGCCGGCGGACATCACCGGCACGGAAATCCTGTCGGAAACGTCTGCCGGCCGGCAGCTGACCTTTGTGAAAGGGCCGATCTTCGCGAACATCATTCTTGCGGACGAAATCAACCGCACGCCGCCGAAAACCCAGGCCGCGCTCCTCGAAGCGATGCAGGAGCACCAGGTCACGGCCGCCGGCAAGCGCTACCAGCTCGACGAACCGTTCTTTGTGCTCGCGACGAAGAACCCGATCGAGATGGAGGGCACCTACCCGTTGCCCGAGGCCCAGCTTGACCGCTTCATGTTCGACATCCTGATCGACTACCTCCCGGAGGCGGACGAAGTCGCCGTGATCACACGCACGACATCAACGGCCCCGGAACCGATTCAACCGCTTTTCACCGGGGACGACCTCCTCGCGTTCCAAAACGTCGTGCGGCGCACTCCAATCGCGACCGAGGTCGCGCAATACGCCGTCCGACTCGCCGCAGCGTCACGCCCCCATCGCACGGGCACGCCCGAATTCATCAACAACTGGGTGAACTGGGGCGCCGGCCTCCGCGCGGCCCAGTGCCTCGTGCTGGGAGGGAAAGCCCGCGCACTGCTCGACGGCCGCAGTCATGTGGACATCGATGACATCAAGGCACTCGCGCCGCCCGTGCTGCGGCATCGCATTCTTCCGAACTACCGGGCCGAGGCCGAGGGCATCTCGGTCGACGAAATCATTCGTCGTCTCCTCTCCTCCGTTCCCGCCCTGTAAATGAACGCGCCGGCGAACCCTTACTCCGCAATGGGCGGATCGAGTTTCATCGATCCCGCGGCATTGATGCGCATCCGCAGTCTGGAGCTGCGGGCGCGCACGGTGGTCGAAGGGTTCTGGCGCGGCCTGCATCGCAGCCCGTTTCACGGCTTCTCGTCGGAGTTCGCGGAATACCGCCCCTACGTTCCCGGCGACGATCCCCGCCATCTCGACTGGAAGCTCCTCGCGCGCAGCGACCGCGCATGCACCCGGGTGTTCGAGGCAGAGACCAATGTTCACTGTCACGTGCTGTTCGATGTCAGCGCCTCGATGCACTACGGGTCCGCGTCGTTCTCAAAATTCGAATACGCGCGCACCCTCGTCGCCTCGCTGGCGCTCTTCCTGCACGAACAGGGCGACGCGGTCGGGCTGATGACGTTCGCGGACCGCGTGCTCGACTACATTCCGGCTCAACGGCACTCGCGCACGCGCCACGAGATCTTTGCCGCGCTGGAAAAGCTCCCGGCTTCACGCCGCACGTCACTCGACGTTCCGATCGAGCAGTTGCTGCGCACGCAACGCCGCCGTGGCATCGTCCTTCTCGTCTCCGACCTTCTCGAACCGATCGAATCGTGGGGACCCAAGCTCACCGCGCTCGCAGCATGCGGGCACGACATCTCGCTGCTGCAAATACTCGATCGCGCCGAGCTGGATTTTCCCTTCGAGCAGGCGGCGCTTTTCGAGGATGTCGAGTCAGGCGACCAGCGTCATGTCGAGCCGGCAGCCATGCGCACACGGTATCTGGAACGGTTCCACACGCATCAGGAGAGGCTGCTCGATGTCTGCAGTGCGCGGGGAGTTCTCCACCATTTGTTTCCCACCGACGAGTTCCTCGAGAAGGCACTTTTCGATCACCTCACCGATCGTGCGCGACGCCGCAGAGGCGTGCAGCGCGCCCGCCAACTCCGCTGAGTCGCATGCAATTCCTGGCTCCGCTCTTCCTCGTGGCTCTCACGGCGCTGGCGTTGCCGATTCTTTTGCACGTGCGGCGGCAGAAGCCGAAGGAACGCGTGCGATTCAGCGCCGTGCACTTCCTCGACAGCGCGGCCCCAAGAACCCGTCGTCGACTGCGCATCGAGGACCTGCTCCTCCTCGTCCTGCGCTGCCTTGGCCTCGCGCTTCTCGTTCTCGCTTTCGCGCGTCCGTTCTTCATGAACGAAACCCTCTTCGCCTCGACAGTATCGACGCACCGCCTGTTGCTCGTCGACACCAGCGCAAGCATGCGGGACGGGCGTCTCGACCGGGCGCGCAACGAGGCAATCCGGCTGCTCGATCAACTTCCATCCGACGACCTGATCGCGGTCGCTTCCTTCGATGCCACGCTCACCGTGCATCTTTCCTTCGACGCATTGCAGGCAATGTCCTCCGGCGAACGCCGCACCGCAGCGCGACAGGCGCTGGAATCGTTGCAGTCCGGCTGGCATGCCACAAACCTCGACACGGCTTTGATCACCGCCGCAGACATCGTCGATCGCGCGCGCGACTCCGGCACGGGTCCGGCGACGATTCATGTGGTGAGTGATTTCCAGCGCGGCGCACAGACCGACTCGCTATCCGATTACGACTGGCCGGAACGGATCACGGTTCAACCCGTGCGCATCGCCGATGAAGAGTGGACGAACGCGGGCATTCATCCCGTCACAGCGACCGCCGTTTCATTCACGAGTCCCCGGGCCACCATCAGCAATTCCTCCGGATCCATGAACGACGCGTTCTCGGTCGAAAGGAAGGGAGGCGACAGCGCTGCGGTAACGGTCGCCCCTGGGATGAGCGAAACGATCGTCCTCGACGGACTCCAACCGCCCGGCGAGGTCACGCTGACCGGCGACCCGTTCGAATTCGACAACCGGGCATGGTTCGCGCCGCTGGCCCGACGCACGCTTGCGGTGAACTATTTCGGCAATGCAGATCCCGACGATCCAAAGGACACTCTCTTTTTCCTGATCCGCGCCCTTCAGCCGACGGCGGAATACGAAATCGATCTGCGGGTGCGTCCGGAAACCATCCGCGACGCGGATCTCACCATTCTCGATGGATCGCTCGATGCCGCGCAATGGAATGCGCTGCGTCAGCAACTCGCCACCGGGCAAAACGCTCTGCTGGTCCTTCGCGACGCAGGCGACGCGGCCCTGCTGGGTGCGCTGGCGGGGGTGGACGCCCGCGCCGAGGAGATCGCGCCGGAAGACCCCGCGATCTTCGGACAGATCAACTTCGACCACCCGGTCCTGGAGCCGTTTGCCGACCCCGCCTACTCGAACTTCAGTCGCATCCATACGTGGCGATACCGGCAGTTGAACGCAGCCGCGCTTTCTCGCCTCGACCCCATCATCCGATTCGCGTCCGGCGACCCCGCACTGCTTCACCTGCCCGTGGAAAAGGGCAACCTCTTCGTCCTGACGACCTCGTGGACTCCGGCGGACAGCCAGCTTGCGCTCTCTTCGAAGTTCGTCCCGCTGCTTCATTCCCTGCTGGCCCAATCGAGCACCGCGGACGCCGTGCAAACCCAGGCGCAAATCGGCGAGCCCGTCCGCATTCCGCCCGGAGTCGCGACGTCGGTGCGAGTGCCCGGCGGCGAAATCGTGGAGGCCGAGGCCGGCGTCTTCCGCGCCACCGACGCGCCCGGCATTTACCGAACCACGGATGACGCCTTTGTTTTTGCCGTGAATCCCTCCCCATTTGAGAGCGAGCTCACACCTCTCACTGACGTGCAACTCGCCGCACTTCACATTCCGATCGGCTCCACCGACGAGGCGATCGCCTCGGAAGCGCAACGCCAGACCCTCGCCCGTGAGGAACTCGAGCGGCGTCAAAAGTGGTGGTGGTGGTTGATTCTTTTCGCAATTGCGGCTTTCGTAGCAGAAACCCTGCTCGCCGGGCGCGCGACACGCCTGCGAGTTCCGCAAGCGACGCCATGATCGAGACCCTGCGATATGAGCTCGAACGGATTGCCGAGCGGCAGGCCACCCGGCGTCGGCACGGCGCTTTGGCAATTTTCTGGACCGCGCTGTTCCTCGTCACGGCGGCATTGATCGGGCTTCATTTCGCGGGCCTCGACGTGATGTGGCCGGCGGTCGGCGTGCTCGCCGCGGCCGGATTGGGCTGGGGCGCGATTCGAATTTTCGGAACCCGCCCGGCGGACCTTCGCGAGGTCGCCCGCTCCGTCGAGGCCGCGCATCCGGAGCTTCGCACCGCGTTGCTGGCCGCGATCGATCAGAAGCCGGGCGAGACCGGATACAGCTATCTTCAATCACGCGTCATCGAGAAGGCGCTCAATTCCGCGCAGTTGAATCCCTGGGATGACGTGACCCCGGCGCGCTCCGTTCGCTGGCGCGGATGGCTGCAGCGTGTCCTCGGCGGGCTGACGGCGCTCCTGCTTCTTTCCCTTCTCACCCTCGAGATCACCGATCGGCTCGCCGCCGCCCGCGTCGCGCACATGCTGAGGGTCACGCCGGGCAATGCAGAGATCGAGCGTGGAGAGCCGGTGACATTTACCGCCGAGTTCGATGGAGAACCGCCGGCCTCCGCGACATTGAGCCTCCGCGAGGAGAACGGAAAGACTCGCGAGATTCCCCTCGAGCGGACACTGGACGATCCCTTGTTCGCCGCATCGCTGCCGGCCGTCACCTCGAACCTGCGTTACCGCGTCGTGTTCGATCATGCGGAAAGCGAGGAATACCAGCTCACGGTTTACGATCCGCCGCGCGTGGAGCGACTCGACGCGACCCTCGATTTTCCCGATTACACCGGTCGCCCCGACGAAGCCGTCGAAGACACGCGGCGCGTGACCGCGATTGAGCAAACCGAGGTGACGGTGGCGGTCCGCACCAACAAGCCGATGCAACGCGTCGAGCTCCGCTCCGAGGACGGCTCAACCATGGAATTGAAGCCCGACGCGAACGACGACCGTCTTCACACCGCCACCATCACCGCTGCGAAAAGCGGAAAGTTTGCCGTCGCGCTTGCCGACCCCGAAGGCCACGAGGCGGTCCTTCCAAACCGGCTCGAACTCACCGTGCGCGAGAACAAGCCCCCGGTCGTCACAGCGAAGCTCCCCACCGAGGGCGACCGCGTGACTCCGCTGCAGGAGGTGAAGGTTGAGGCAAAGGTGCAGGACGATTTCGGACTCAAGGCCTCGGGCATTTCCATTCAGGTGCCGGGTGGAAAGTCCTTCGAAATCGCAGGTCCTGGCGGAGGCCCGGAAGTTCGCGACGCAATGCTTCAACAGCTTGTGAAGCTCGAGGAAGTCGGAGCAACACCGAACGACCTCATCGTGTGGAACGCGTGGGCCGAGGATATCGGCCCGGATGGCAAGGTGCGCCGCACCAATGGCGATCTTCACCTCGTGCCGGTGCGGCACTTCGACGAGATCAAACGTCAGGAAGAGGGCGTGGAATCACAGGCCGGCGAGTCGCGGTGCTTGCAGTGCATCCGAATCCAGACCGAAATCATGAACGGCACGTGGGCGACCCAGCGCGAGAGTGCGCCCGACAAACCGGCCCTGGACGAAATCAAGACGCTGCGGGAATCCCAGCAGGTGAATCTGGAACTCGCTCAAACGCTGAGAGAGGACTTCCAGGATCCGGCGGCCCGTCAACACCTCGTCAGTGCCGAGAAGGAGATGGAGGCCGCGATCGGTCACCTGCAGGAGGAGTCGATCGATCTTTCCTCGGCGGTTTCCGCGGAGCAACGCGCGCTGGCACATCTCTACCGGCTTCTTTCGGCAGAGCAGATTTTGGCGCTCGGCAGGCAGAGCATGCCCATGGCAGGCAGTCCGCCAATCGACGACCTCGAACTGAAGGATCTCAAGCCGCGTTATCAAAACGAGACATGGGGACAGGACGAACTCGACGAGAAGGCACGCGCGATCCGCGAAACCCTGGCCCGACTCACCGATCTCGCGAAGCGGCAGACCGATCTCAACGAGGAGATCAATCGTATGATCCAGGGGCTTCGCGTCGTGAAAAACGATGAGGAGCGCGCGGAGCTCGAGCGACGATTGCAGCGGCTTCGCGATCAGCAGCGGGAGCTGCTCGATGACATGGATCGTGCGCGACAGCGGATGGGCGAGACCGCACGGGAGACACAGACCGGGGGTCGTGAAGAGGAGATGCTGGAGAAGGCACGGGAATCCGCGCGACGGACGGCGGAAAAGCTCGACGCCGGAAAGCTCGGCGAAGCGCTGGCCGAGGGCACACGAACCCAGCGGGAACTCGATCGCGCCCACGAGGAATTCCAGCGCAGCTCCGCAGGCGCGCTCAGCGAGCAGTTGCGGGAGCTTCGCCAGCAGGCTCGCGAGCTCGCGGAGAATCAGGCGAACCTCGAGAAGCAGCTCGCAGACACGAGGGGACCGCTGACCAAACGCTCGTTGCGCGAGGACGACACTTCGCTGGCGGCAAAGGCCCGGCAGCAGGCCGAAGCTCTCGAAAAGCTGATGCAATCGATCGAAGCCACCGCCACCCTCGCCGAGGAGTCGGAGCCGCTGGTTGCTCGCCGGCTCGAAGCAGCGGGACGCGAGGCAAAGCCGGGCGCAATTCAGAACGCGCTGGAAAATCTGGAAGCCGCCGTCACCGTCGATGCACGGGCGGAAGCCCTCGCGGCGAATGAAATGGCCCGCCGGGGCATCGACAATCTCCGCGAGCGCATCGAAAAAGCGACCGCCCAGGTCCTCGGCTCGGAGACGGAGGCATTGGAATACGCCCAGGCCGAGGTCGACGCTCTCCGGCAATCGCTGATGTCATGGTCGAATCAGCAATCGTCGCAAAACGCGTCCGCCGAGCCGCAATCTCCGAGTTCGCAGAACGAACTCACCAGCGACTCCGACGACCGGCAATCCCGGGAATCGCAGGAACAGCAACCCGGAAGCGGGGCGGGCAGATCGCCCAACTCACAACCGGGGTCACAACCCGCTCAAGTGTCAGGCCCCCAGTCCGGCCAGGGGCAGGGACAGCAGCAGGCGGAGCAGGGACCCGGATCCGCCAGGACAGCCACCGTTGCTGATACCTCCGCCGGAGGATTGGGATCCATCGGCGGGGGCAGCACGACCGAAGGTCCAACCGTCATCGAGTCCAACGATTATCAAAAATGGGCGGACCGCCTTCAGGACCTCGAGGCCGTGGTGGACGTTCCCGAGGTTCGCGACGCACTCGCGCGCGCCCGCAGCGCCGCCCGTGAGGCGCGCATGAACTGGAAGCGCCACAGTGAGCGGCCCGGCGCCGAGTTTGTGCACGAAAAAATTCTCCGCCCGCTCCTCGAAGCAAGCGCGGGCATCAAGCAGGCACTAAACGAGCGGGATCGGCGCGAACCGCTCGCTCCGGTCGAACGCGATCCCGTTCCGGAAGCCTACGCCGAGGTCGTCCAGAAATATTACGAGTCGTTGAGTCAATGAGGATCGTCTGGTCCGACGACCAATGGATTTGGCCGGCGATCGGCGTTTTCGTGATCCTGGCGCTGCTGGTGACCTGGAGCTATCTGCGCACCCCGGCGATTCCCCGGTGGGTGCGGATCGCCGCCGCAGGCCTGAAGCTGCTCGGCTTTCTCGCATTGATCCTCTTTCTGCTCGGGCCCGAGATCGTGCAGTCCGTCGCGAAGCCCGGCACAAACTGGCTCGCCGTTCTCGCGGACACGAGCGAGAGCATGAGCATTGCGGACCAGACCGGCGGAGCGACTCGCGGGCAGGCCATGCAGGAGCTGCTCGCCAATCCCGCAACGCTCGAGCCGCTCAAAGCCCGGTATCAGCTTCGCAACTTTACGTTCGACACACACCTGCGCCGGACCGATGCGTTCGACGGTCTGACCTTCACGGGACCATCGTCCGGACTCATCGCCGCGCTCGGCCGCATTGCGAGCCAGTTCCAAGGCCAGCCTCTGGCGGGAATTGTCGTCGTCACCGACGGCATGGCGACGGACTTCGCCACTGACCTTCCGGAGAATCTCCCGCCTGTCTTTCCGGTCGTCATTTCCTCCGGGCGGACGCCCGTGGATGCAGCAATCGACGACATTTCCATTCGTGAGACGGTTTTCGAAAACGCGCCGATCACCATCGACGCCACGGCTCATGTTCGCGGAATGCAGGGGCGCCGGATCAGCGCCCGGCTTCTGGATGACACCGGCAGGGTCGTGGAGGAACAACCCCGCAACGCGACATCGGACAGTGATCTTCTAAACTTTCGCTTTCTCGTAACGCCGTCGAAAAGCGGATCGGTGACCTATCGCATCGAGTTGATCGCGGATGGCGACGAGATTCCCGCAAACAACGCCGCCTCCCTCGTGGCCAATCGAACGACCGGCCCGTTTCGCATCCTCTACGTGAGTGGCGCGCCAAATTGGGAACACAAGTTTCTCCAGCGCGCGCTGGAAAATGATCCGGAGATTCGGCTCGTGAGTCTCATCCGCGTCGCGCGCGGCGAGACGAAGGCCAACTGGCGCGAAGGCTCGAGCGGCGGGCGCAGCCATCCTTTTTATCAGGGGCAGGTCGATGACGACGAGGCCGAGCGCTACGACGAGCCTGTGCTCATGCGGATCGGCACGCGGGACGAGACAGAACTCCGCGGCGGCTTTCCGCGCGAGGCTGCGGAGCTTTTCGAATACGACGCCGTCGTGCTCGACAACATCGAAGCTCCGTTCTTCTCGCATGAGCAAATGTCCTTGATCCGCCGGTTCGTGGCCGAGCGCGGCGGAAGCCTGCTCATGCTCGGCGGCATCGACTCGCTCGACGCCGGAGATTACGCGGATACTGCCGTCGCCGACACGCTACCCGTTTACTTGAAATCCAGCGATGCCGCCGCTCCTTCCCCGCCACTCAAGATCGAACTGACTGAGGCGGGCATGCTCGAACCCTTTGTGCGTCTGCGACGGACTGCCACCGAAGAAGCGAAGCGTGTGGAGGCGATGCCGCCGCTCCTGGTTGGCCATCAACTGCCCTCGCTCAAACCCGGGGCGCAGGCTCAGGCATTGTTTCGCGATGCCGCCGGCACCACCGCACCTGCGATTGCGACGCAGCGCTTTGGCAAGGGGCGCACGATGGTCACGACCGTCGGCGACTGGTGGCGATGGGGCATGGAAAGCCCCAGGCACCGAAAGGACATGGAGACCTTCTGGCGGCAGTTCTTCCGCGAAGCGCTCTCGGACGTTCCGCGCCGGGCTTCCATTGCGGTGAGTGGCCTGGCTAACGGCCAGGCCACCGTGACCGTCACCGCACTCGACGAGACGTTTCGCCCATCGCCAAATGTCGCGATCAATGCCCGCGTGCTGAATCCGCATGGCGAATGGTCACGCCTCGAGATGAGGCCCGATCCCGGAAAACCCGGAACCTTCACTGCGCAGGTCGCCGCGAAGGAGGCAGGCGCGTGGCAGGTCGAGGCAATCGTCACCGACCCGTCCGACAATCAGGTCACGAAAGTGCAGACTGGCTGGGCGGAGAATCCCGCGACGAGGGAGCTGCGGGCGAGTCCGACGGAAAACACCGAACTCGCTCGCATCGCGGCGGCCACCGGCGGCCGGGTGCTCCGTCCCGAAGAGCTCGGAAGCATCGTCGATCAGCTAAAGAGCAAACCCCAGCCTGTGATGGAAACCCGCACCTCACCACTGTGGCATCATGGGGCGTGGCTCGCACTGGCACTCGGATGCTTCATTGGCGAGTGGGCGCTTCGTCGTTGGAAAGGACTGGCATGAAACGGCTCGCGTCCCTTGTTGCGTTCTTCGTCGCAAGCGCACTCGCCGGCGCACAAACCGAATGGGTCATCGTCCCCGGCGCCGGCGGAGATCCGCAGTATCAGGCCGAATTCGACGAACAGGTGAAGCGATGGACCGATGTCGCGAATGCCGCCGGAGTGGACAGCCGTGTGATCCCCGCCACGGAGGAATCCCGCGGGGCGCTTCGCCGAATGCTCGAGCAGCTTCCAAAGGACGGCGATGATTTGTGGCTCGTGCTCATCGGCCACGGGACGTTCGACGGACGGGATGCCAAGTTCAACCTCGTCGGTGACGACATCACTGCGAAGGAGTTCGGCGAGTGGCTGAAGCCGTTTCACCGGCGCGTGGTGGTGCTCGGCTTTTTCTCGGCGAGTGGCGCGTTTTTCCCTGAGATTGCCGGCCCGAATCGAGTCGTGCTCACGTCCACCAAGAGCGGCGGCGAGCGAAACTACTCGCGATTCGGATCGCATTTCGCAGCAAGCCTGCAGGACCCGGATGCCGATCTCGACGGTGACGGGATCACTTCACTGTTGGACCTCGCAAGGTTTGCCAACGACCAGATGGTCGCCAGCTACGAGAAGGACAAGCGCATCGTGCTCGAACACGCGCTGCTCGATGACAATGGCGATGCCGTCGGCACGGAAATCCGCGCCATCAAGCATTCCCATCCGCCAGAGGTGGACCATGAAGGCCGGGCGGTTGACGGCGCCGTGGCCGCCGAGCTGACGCTGAGCCGCGAGACGCGGAAGATTCCGCCGGAGTTTCGCGAACGGCGGGCCGCGATCGAGGAGCGACTTCGCGAATTACGCGCGCACAAGAACGAGATGAACGAGAGGCGGTATTTCAACGAGCTGGAGGCCCTGCTGCTCGAAATGGCCGCGCTTTACGACACGCTGGAGCCTCAGGCCGAATAGACAGCGCCGTCGTCGAAGACCTTTTCCTCGCGCACGGGCAGCGGTTTGCCCTCCCGGTCAAGCTCCTGGAAGAAGCAGCTCCGGTAGCCGGTGTGGCAGGCCCCGCCCTGTTGCTCGACCTCGAAGAGCAGCACGTCGCGGTCGCAATCGTGAAACCACCGCACGATGCGCTGGGTATGGCCGCTGGTCTCGCCTTTCAGCCACAGCTTCTGGCGTGAGCGGCTCCAGTAATGCATGAGGCCGGTTTCCATGCATTTCTGCAGCGCCTCCCGGTTGATCCATGCGAACATCAGCACACGCCCGGTCGGCGGGCCGTCTTTGGCACCCGGAACCGACTCCTGCACGATGGCGGGAATCAATCCATCCGCGGTAAACTTGAAGTCAAAATCCACGCGCCAACATCCCGTCGGGTGTCCCGGTCGTTCAAGCGCGAAATCGAGAGGCATTGCATCACCTCACGAATCTGCGAAGATACACGACCCATGACTGCCCAGCCGGACGCCCCTAAAACTGCGACGCCGAAGTATCGTCATTACGTCGTGCCGCCAGCCGCCGTCCGGCTCACCGTGGATGATCTTACGACTCTGCTGCCGGAGGGCGCTTGGATCGGCAGCGAGGCCGACAAGAAGCGCGAGCTCGCGCTGCCGACTGCCGAGATTCTCGAGACGAATTACCCGCGCATTCGCTTCTCCCGCCTGTGCGATCTGCTGCCTGGCTGCGTTCGTTACATGTCAGAGGCGCCGGAATGGATCGCTCTGCCCACCGATCGCGTGGTGCTTGCCTACAAGCCGGAGACGCGTCGCGAGTTGATCGAAGAGCCGGCTCCCGAGAAACCTGAGCCGAAGGCTCAGGAAAAGCCCGCCATCGAGACTCCCGCGGAGCCTGCCACGGATTCCGAGAAGAAGCCGGAAGGCACCGAGGCTGCGAAGGAGGCTCCGAAAGCCAGCGGCTGGCGCCGGCTTCTCAAACCCATTCTCGCCGGAGCCCCGGCACAGCCCCGGGAGGAGAAGGCCGCATCCGAAGGGTCGAAGGAGAACACTCCGGTCGAGGCCGAAGAGAAGGCGGAAACTCCGGTCGCCGAGAAAATCGAAAAGGCCGACGCTCCGCCGCCTGCTCCAGCGGCCCCCGCACCCGAGAAGGCAAGTGTGCCCATTCCGCTGACCCGGCTGCCCGCCGAGCTGGAGTCGAAGCTCCAGGAGGTGTTCATGGTGGAGGACGCCCTCACCGTGCAGCGGCTCGTGGACCTTTCCAGCGAGCTGCCGGGCATTCAGGGCTGCGTGCTGAGCCGTGGAACGGTGAGCGTGAGTTCCCCCGGCGTGCCGCCCGGACTCGACATTCGCGCGCTCAGCAGCGGAGCGGTGGATCTGCTTCAAAAAATGGGTGCCAGTTCCGGCCTCAAGCTCACACCGGCACTCACGCTCTACTCCGACGCCGGTCCGCTCTCGTTTCTCCAGCACGGGGATCTTCACCTGCTTGTCGTCCATCGGCAGCGAGGGTTTCTGCCGGGGGTTCGTGAGAAGCTGGAGACCGTGCTTCACACGATCAGCGGCGCATTGCCGGCTCCGGAAAAGAAGCCTTAACGGATTCGGTATTTTCCGTCGCCGACGCTGATTACCTCGACCTTCACGCGGGCGAGGCCCTTTTTGTAAAAGCCGAGTTTCTTCGCCACCGGCGCCGTGACGTCGATGACACGCCCGCGAATGAACGGTCCGCGATCATTCAGCCGAATCACGGTGCTGCGGCCATTGCTGAGATTCGTCACGCGCACCCGGCAGGGCAGCGGCAATGTTTTGTGCGCGCCGCCCTTGCTCCAGGCGTAGATGTTTTCGCCGAGCGCCGTTTTCCCCGGGAAGATGAACCACCCGTGGGAATAATAGGAGGCGATGCCGACTTCCTCGTAGCCCAGCGCCTCGCGCGGCGACATCGGGTAATAGCGCACGCCCTTCACCGTGTAGGGCTTGTATTTGTATCCGCGGTAATTGCCACCGCTGGCGCAGGCGGAAAGCAGCAAGGCGCACAGAATCGCGTGGAAAAATCCGGCGGGCCGCACGGCAACTCTCTGCCATACCAGCCCGCCCGCGTCGAGATTCAAGAGCGCATTTGCAGTGACGATGCCTTCGCGAACGTGCAACCTCGCGTCGTGAGCGCCCCCTACATTGCAGCCCCGGATCGCTACTCCAAAATGCCCTACCGCCGCTGTGGACGGAGTGGTCTGAAACTTCCCGCGCTTTCCCTCGGTCTGTGGCACAACTTCGGCGGCACCGCCTCGTTCGACAACGCGCGCGCGATGCTGCGGAAGGCGTTCGACCTCGGCATCACGCACTTCGATGCGGCGAACAACTATGGTCCGCCTCCCGGCTCCGCGGAAATCACGCTCGGCCGCCTGCTTGCCAGCGACTTCGCCAGCCACCGCGACGAGCTCATCATTTCCACCAAGGCCGGCTACACGATGTGGGAAGGCCCCTACGGCGACTGGGGATCGCGGAAATACCTACTGGCAAGTCTCGACCAGAGTCTCCGGCGGCTGGGCCTCGAGTATGTCGACATTTTCTATCACCATCGCCCGGACCCGAACACGCCCATCGAGGAGAGCCTGACCGCCGTGGCCGACGCCGTCCGCGCCGGAAAGGCGCTCTATGCCGGCGTGTCGAACTACGATGCCGGGCAGGCGCAGCGCGCGGCGGAGTTCCTTCGCTCGCTCAATGTGCCCCTCGTCATTCACCAGCCGCGCTACAACATGGTCCAACGCGTGCCGGAAACAGGCGGCCTCCTCGACACGCTCGAGCGCGAGGGCGTCGGCTGCATTGCCTTCTGCCCGCTCGCGCAGGGCCTGCTCACCAACCGCTACCTGGACGGCGTGCCCACGGATTCCCGGGCCGCCACCCCGGGCACGTTCCTGCAATCCGGACACGTGACCGAAACCCGGGTGGAAATCGCCCGCGCACTCAACAAGATCGCCTCGGAACGCGGCCAGTCGCTTGCACAGATGGCCATTTCCTGGGTGTTGCGCAAACCCGTGGTGACCTCCGCGCTGATCGGCGCCAGCCGTCCCTCGCAAATCGAGGAAAACGTCGCCGCAGCCACGAATCTCGAGTTCAGCGACGAGCACATCGCCGCCATCGACGGGATTTGTCAGCGCTTCGAGTAAGCTCGGCGAAGCAATTCAAACATTGCCTCGCCGACGATCGACCTTGCCTGGCGCCTCGGCGTAAAGCGCTGAGACGCCTTCGCGTCAGCCTTCGGTCACGTCGTCCTCGTTCTGTTCGCTGACCACAGGCGCCACGGCCTGAAGCTTTTCGCCGGAGGAGAAGTTCATCAACTTCACGCCCATCGTGTTGCGTCCGGTCTCGCGAATTTCCGACACGCGCGTGCGCACCATCTGTCCACGGCTCGTGATGAGCATGATCTCATCCTTCTCCGTAACGGTGAGCGCACCGGCGACTTTGCCGGTCTTCTCGGCGGTCTTCATGGTGATGATGCCTTTGCCGCCACGAGACTGTTTGCGGTATTCGTCGAACGGCGTGCGCTTGCCGATGCCGTTCTCGCCGACGACCAGCAGTTGCGCATTCGGTTGAACGAGCGCGCTGCCGATGACGTAGTCGCCCTTCGCCGGGCGAATGCCCCACACACCCACGGTGTTGCGGCCCTGATCCCGCAGCTCCTCCTCGCTGAAGCGGATGCTCATGCCTTCACGCGTCACGAGCACGACTTCGTCGCTGCCGCTCGTGAGTTTTGCGGAGATGAGCTCATCGCCTTCCTCGATCTGGATGGCAATGATGCCGCCCTTCCGAATGTTGGAAAAATCGGAGAGGTTCGACTTCTTCACGATGCCGCTGCGCGTGGCGAAGAGAATATGGAACTTGCTGTCCCAGGTGTCGTCCCGGGTGGCCGCGCCGGTGCCGGAGCTTTTTGCAGTGATGCGGAGCGTCGCGGCAATCTGCTCGCCGGGCTGGAAATTCAGGAGGTTCGCGATGGAGCGGCCCTTCGAGGCGCGCCCCATTTCGGGAATCTCGTAAACCTTCTCGACATACACGCGGCCGTTCTTGGTGAAGAACATCAGGTAGTCGTGCGTGCTCGCGGTGAAGAGATGCTCGACGAAGTCGTTTTCCTCTCCCTCGACCTGCGCCTCACGCGTGGTCATGCCGATCACGCCCTTGCCGCCGCGCCGCTGTGCACGATATGCGCTCACCGCCGTGCGCTTGATGAAGCCGCGGTGCGTGACCGTGATGATGCAACCCTCGTTGGCGATGAGATCCTCCATGTTGATCTCGCCTTCGTCGGGCACGAGCTGCGTGAGCCGCGGAGAGCCGTGCTTCGCTTTGATCACCTGGAGTTCCTCCTTGATGATCGCAAGCACCCGCGACTCCTTCGCCAGAATGTCGAGGAGGTCCTTGATCGTCTCGAGCAGCGCGTCGTATTCGCCCTTGATCTTGTCCCGCTCCATCCCGGTGAGGCGGTAGAGCTGGAGGTCGAGCACGGCATCGGCCTGGCGTTCGCTAAGCGAAACGATGCCATCGGTCACCCGCGCTTCGTCGCGGATCATGATGCCGAGTTTCTCGATCACCTTCCGCGACCACTCGAAGGCGAGCAACTTGATCTTCGCCTCCTCGCGGCTGCTCGATTCGCGGATGACGCGGATGAAGTCGTCGAGGTTTGCCAGCGCAATGAGGTAGCCCTCGAGAAGCTCCGCGCGATTCTCCGCCTGCGCGAGAAGGTAGCGGGTGCGACGCAACACGACCTCGCGGCGATGCTCGATGAAGGAACTGATCGCGTCCTTCAACGAGAGCAGCTTCGGCCTGCCATGTTCGATGGCGAGCATGGTGACGCCGAACGACGTCTGGAGCTGCGTGTGTTTGTAAAGGTTCGACAGGACGACCTCGGGATGCGCGTCGCGCTTGAGCTCGACGACCACGCGCGTGCGTTCGTCGGATTGATCACCGACGTAGCTGATGCCCTGAATCGTCTTGTCGTTGACGAGTTCCGCGATGCGCGAAACGAGCGCCGCGCGGTTCACGTTGTAGGGGATCTCGGTAATGACGATCTGCTCTCTGCCGCCCTTGAGTTCTTCGGTGACCGCCCTGCCGCGAATCTTCAGCGAGCCACGGCCTGTTTCGAAATACTGCTTGATGCCCGAGAGACCACACAGCATGCAGCCCGTGGGAAAATCCGGGCCCTTGATGTGCTGCATCAGGCCCTCGATCGTGATGTCGGGGTCGTCGATCTGCGCGCAAATGCCGTCGATGACCTCGCTGAGATTGTGCGGCGGAATGTTGGTCGCCATGCCGACGGCAATGCCGGTTCCGCCATTGACGAGCAGATTCGGAAACGCCGCGGGGAAGACGGTCGGCTCGGTCGTCGTCTCGTCGTAGTTCGGGACAAAGTCGACCGTGTCCTTGTCCATGTCGTCCATCAGCGCCGCACCGAGGGGCGTGAGCCGGGCCTCGGTGTAACGCATGGCGGCGGGCGGGTCGCCTTCGATGGAGCCGAAGTTGCCCTGGCCGTCGACGAGCGGTTCCCGCATCGCCCATGGCTGCGCCATGTGGACCAGCGTCGGATAAATGACCGCCTCGCCGTGCGGGTGGAAGTTACCGGAGGTGTCACCGGCGATCTTCGCGCATTTACGATGCTGGCGGTTCGGCATCACGCCGAGTTGCTGCATCGCGTAGAGAATGCGTCGCTGTGAAGGTTTCAGGCCGTCGCGCGCATCGGGCAGCGCGCGGGAAACGATGACCGACATCGAGTAGTCGAGAAACGACTTCGACATCTCATGGGCCACATTGACCTTCTCGACTTTTTCGTTTTGCGTATACATCAGGCGCTAAATCAGACGTCCAGGCGGGCGTTCAGGGCGTTGTCTTCAATGAACTGGCGGCGCGGCTCGACGACGTCGCCCATGAGGATGGTGAACATCTGGTCCGCCTCGACGGCGTTGTCCTCGTTCAGTTCGACCTTCAGGAGCTTGCGCTTCTCCGGGTTCATCGTGGTTTCGAAAAGTTCCTTCGCGTTCATTTCGCCGAGACCCTTGAAGCGCTGAATCGTCATGCCGCGGCGTCCCAGCTCGAGCACGCGATGGAGAATTTCCGGCACGGCGTAGATTTGATGCACCTTGCCGCCGTCGCGCTCGGTGAGCTCGAAGAGCGGTTTGTCCGACGCGGAGTAGTGCTCGACCTTCAGGCCCTTTTGATCGAGCTCCGTGATCAATTTCCTGACCGTCGTGGACTCGTGCAGCTCGACAAGTCGGGCGCGGCGGCGCGGGCCGGGGGTTTTCCGGGTCGACTGTGCCGGCTCGCTGTCTCCGTTTTCTTCGCCGGGGTTTTCGTCCTCGAAGAGATTCAGGTCGCGGTTTTCCTCGTGGAACTTCCGCAGCGCCTCCTCGTTCGCGAAATAATGCACCGTCTCGACGTTGCCCTCGCGCACCTTCACGAGATACTCGGGCAGCGCGCCGGTCCCGGGATCGCGATGGCTGAGGTAGTCCTCGAAATCGCCGCCATGACGCCGGATCGCGTCGCTGAACTTCGCGAGACGCTCGAGCAACGCGAGGATTTCCTTCAACTGCGCCGGCGAAACCTCGCGGCCGTCCGAAAGGTTTTTCAACGTCACTTCGTCGGCGCCCAGACCGATGAGGATGCGATTGAGCTGCGCGTCGTCCTCGACGTATTCCTCGCGCTTCTTGCGCTTGATTTTGTAGAGCGGCGGCTGGGCAATGTAAACGTAGCCGCCCTTCACGAGCTGCGGCATCTGCCGGTAGAAGAACGTGAGCAGCAGCGTGCGAATGTGGGAGCCGTCAACGTCGGCATCGGTCATGATGATGATCCTGCCGTAGCGGAGCTTCTCGATGTTAAACGCTCCCTCCTGCTCGCCATCGCCAATGCCCGTGCCGATGGCGGTGATCATCGTCTGGATTTCCGTGTTCTGCAGAACCTTGTCCAGTCGCGCCTTCTCGACGTTGATAAGCTTTCCGCGAATGGGCAGAATGGCCTGATATCGCCGGTCGCGGCCCTGCTTGGCGGAACCACCCGCCGAGTCACCCTCGACGATGTAAAGCTCGGTAAGCGAAGTGTCGCGCTCGGAGCAATCGGCCAGTTTTCCGGGCAGGCCGCCGCCGGTGAGCGCGCTCTTGCGCACCGTCTCGCGCGCCTTGCGGGCCGCCTCGCGCGCGCGTGCGGCCGTGAGGCCCTTGTCGACGATCTTTTTCGCGACCGCGGGGTTCTGGTCGAAATACGTCATCAACCCCTCGTAGGTGATGGAGCTGACGATGCCCTCGATCTCGGGCACGACGAGTTTTGCCTTCGTCTGCGACTCGAAACTCGGGTTCGGGTGCTTCACCGCGAGCACGGCGATGAGACCCTCGCGCACGTCGTCGCCGCTGATTGTCGGGTCCTTGTCCTTCAGCAGGCTGTTCTGCTTCGCGTATTGGTTGATCGCGCGGGTGAGCGCCGTGCGGAAACCCGTGAGATGCGTGCCTCCATCCGGGTTCGCGATCGCGTTGGTGAAGCAGAGAATGTTGTCGTTGTAGGAGTCGTTATATTGGATGACGACATCGACATACATGTCGTCGGTGATCTCGGTCTGGTCCTTGTTCTTGAAGGACACCTGCCGCTTCCCGGCGAGCACGATCGGCTTCGGATGGATGAGCTGCTTGTTCTCGCCGAGCTGCTTGACGAACTCCTCGATGCCCGCCTTGTAGAAGAACGTCTCCTTCCTGACCGGATCGGCGCGCTCGTCGGTGAGCACGATCTCGAGGCCGGGATTCAAGAATGCGAGTTCGCGCAAACGCACCGCCAGCTTCGCGTATTGGAACTCGGTCGTGATCGTGAAAATCGTCGGGTCCGGCAGGAACGTGATCAGCGTGCCGGTGTGTTTCTTGTTCTTGACCTCGCCAATGACGCTGAGCTTTTGCGTCGTGACGCCGCGCTCGAAGGCCATGTGATAGACCTTTCCGTCGCGCGTGACCTCGACCTTGAACCAATCGGAAAGCGCGTTGACGCACTTCGCACCGACACCGTGGAGACCGCCGGAATATTTGTAGGCGCCCTGTCCGAATTTGCCGCCGGCGTGGAGATTCGTCAGAACCAGCTCGATCGCCGGAATCTTGAATTTCGGGTGAATGTCGACCGGAATGCCGCGGCCGTTGTCGCGGATCGAACACGAACCATCGACGTGGATGGTGACTTCGATCTTCGTGCAAAAGCCGGCAAGGTGCTCGTCGATCGAGTTGTCGAGCACCTCGAACACGCAGTGGTGCAAACCGCGCTCGTCCGTCGGGCCGATATACATGCCAGGCCGCTGCCGGACGCCCGCGAGTCCCTCCAGCTTATCGATTTTTGATGCATCGTAGGCCTGCGGGGAGCTGCTATTGGAATCGGACATTCGTGGGCAAAAAGGGGATAAAACCTAGGTGCGAAGTCTAGACCGTGCGACGAAGCCGCGACAACGGTTTTTTCCGCATTCCGGCACGCAAGACCGCAGCATCTGCGTCGCGACGCGCCTGCCATCTCAATATCTTGTGATTCCGCGGTTTCGCCGAACGCCGCCGCAGGTTCTGAAATCGCACACGATGCGGCACGCGAAATGGCTCCGTCAGGCAGATTGGCAGCACCGAGAACACCCGCCCGGCAAAGACATACGTCTTGAAGGTTTAATTGCATGCCTTATAAACAGGCGGCGCGCCGATCTCTGTTTTACGCAAATGCCGCTTCCCAAATGGTAGGAGTGTCTTCCTATTGCCGATTTTCAGAGAGATCGATTCAATCCAGTAGCGTCAGATTCCCTCCGACGGTGCAGGCTGTGGGAACTGATGGAAGTTCAAACTGCAGCGAATAGAGGGGAAATCTTTGCGCCAGGAGATCCTCAGATACCATACCTAATAATGAGCAATCCGATAGACGAAGAAGGTCGGCCACGCGCCGCGAAAATCAGCATCAGCATGCCCGAATCGATGGTTCAATTCATCGACGAGCAGTGCCGCTTGTTCCGCGTAGGTCGGAGCACGTATCTCCAAATGCTTCTTGAGGCCGAACAGGCTGCACCCCGCGAGGAATTCACCAAGCGGGCCCAGCGTCCGTCCTGAAGCAACCGGAAAAGCGCTGCAATGCGCGCACCCGACAGGGCGGCGCGTTGCAGCGCTTTCTGCTGCCCGGGTCCCGGGACCGGGCAAAGGATCCTCTTCCACCGGCGTCTCCCCCGACGACAGGTAAAGCCGGGGCAAATCTCGGCCCTTGCCGCCCGGCATGGGCGGTTTCAAGATGACGCGCCCCATGCGCTGGCTCCTGCTGCTTTTGTTCTCCGCGTTGATGGCGGCAACGACGTCCGCCAATTTCAACCGGGTCTTCACCGAGGCCGGCGTCCAGTTTGTCGATGCGGATTGCTACTCGCGCATGACTCGCGTGCAGCGGGTCGTTGAAGCGCCATTCTCCCGCATCAGCCATCACGACTTCGAAAATTTCCCGCAGGGCACCAATCCACACACGACCGCACCGATGGATTGGGCCATCGCCCTGCTGGCCGCGATTCTTTCGCCATTTTCCGATAACGCTCTCGATTTCGCCGGGGCGTGGATCTCTCCGCTGCTGGGGGTTCTCACCATCGTCGCGCTCTGGGCATGGGGCGAAAGGGAACGCATCCCGTTTCGCGGGGCGATGCTCCTCCTCGTTTCCATTTCCCCCATCGTCGTTCAGGGCTTCAAACTCGGCCGCCCGGATCACCAGTCGCTTCTGCTCTTCCTGCTGGCCTGCGCGGTCGGGTTGGAACACTGCCTCTGGCAGAAACCAACCATCCGTCGCGCCATGCTGTGGGGAGTCGCCTGGGGACTCGCGCTCTGGACGAGCCTCTACGAGCCGCTGATCGTCTTCGCGCTCTTGTTTGTCGTGCGCGCGGCGATGCTACGCGGGACCCTGCTCTCCCGGCCGTGGAGCGTCGCGTTCCTTACGGCGCTGGCGGTGTTCGGGCTCGGCGTGCTTTTCGATGGCTGGCGCGTGGCGGCGCAGGATCCGCTGGTTGCGGAATACTTTTCGCGATGGGCGAAATCCATCGGTGAACTGGCGCACCTCGCGCCATGGTCCCCGCAATTCCTCGGGTGGATCGGCTGGCTCGCACCGGCCCTCCCCGTGCTGCTCGGAATCTCCTGGCTTCGCAAGCGATCCTCCTTTGCCGGACTCCTCTTCGTGCTGGTGCTTGTGACCTACGGTCTCACCTGCTGGCAACTCCGCTGGGGATCGTTCTTCGTGCTGTTCACCGCAATCGCCTTTCCGTTTGCGCTTGCGGCAATTCCAAAGCCCGCCGTGGCGTGGACCGCGTATGGCATTGGCCTGCTGCCCCTCTCCTCCCAATGGGACACCCTCCTCTTTCCCGACACGAACACCCGCGCGCTTCACGAGGAAATGCGCACCGACTACGCGCTGCTCCACGAGGTCGCGGAAAAACTCGCCTCGGAGGAACCTGCGCCGATCCTCGCGCCATGGTGGCTCTCGCCGCCTCTTGCCTACTGGTCCGGCCAACCCTGCGTCGCGGGCAGTTCGCACCAAAGCCTTCCGGGAACCGTCGACACGGCCGTCTTCTACACCACCACGGACCCCGCAGTCGCGGAGGACATCCTCGCAAAACGAAACGTCCGCTACGTGATCGCCTACGAACCCAGTCGCGTCCTCTCAACCTCCGCCTCGATTCTCGGCGAACCCCCTCCCGCAAGATCGCTCGGCGCGACGCTCTACCATGCGCCGCAGCGCGCGCCGGAGTTCCTGAAGATCGTCTTCGCGAACGCGTTTTTCCGCGTTTACGAATACACGGGCTTCAAGCCTACGGCTGCGGATTCGCCTTGATAAATTTCGAGAACCACTGACCGGAGGGTTCCAGCACAAGTTCCTTCGTTTTCGGATCCAGGCTCGTAAGCCCGAAATTGGCCGCGTAGCCCTCGGCCCACTCGTAATTGTCGACGAGCGTCCACGGCATGTAGCCGCGCACATCCACCCCATCCTCCAGCGCACGGCGCATCTGGTTCACATGCTCGCGGAAATACCGGATCTTCTTCTGCTCGCTCTGCGTGCCGATGCCGTTCTCGGAAATCACGATCGGCTTCCCGTAGCGCGCGTGAACCTCCTTCAGCACCGCGTAGAGCCCCTCGGGATCGATCTCCCAGCCATTCTGCGTGTAATTCGAGTTCTGCTCGCCAACGGGGCGCCAGATGAACCGCGCCGCCGACGCGTCCTGCGAGTAGTAGTAGTTCACCCCGATGACATCCATCGTGTCGACTACCGCGTCGAGATGGTCGAAATTCTGGTGCATCATCATGTTGTAAACGAACTGCGTGGGGTCCTGCAGGCGGTTCCGCCGCCAGTTGGGAATTGAGTAAATGCCCATCACGATCGCGTCCTTCCGCTTCGCGTGAATGATCGCCGACGCTTCGCGGAACATCGACACCGCGACCTTGTTCGCCTTTTTCAACGCACCGGGCGTGAGCAGCAATCCCGGCGGCCAGTGCCCGCCGAAGTAGCCGATGTAGAGCGCGCCGTTCGGCTCGTTTTGCGGCACGTAAATGCGGACATACGGCGAGAGCGCGTCGACCATCCGCGTCACGTATTCGCGCCACGCCGGCTCGACATCCGGATTCAGGAAATTCGAGTGCGCCTTGTCCTTCGAGTTGTAGAGCCAGTCGGGGAACGTGAAGTGCCAGAGCGTGACGATCGGCTCGATACCCGCCGCCTTCAGCTTGCGCGCCATCGAGACATACTGCGCGATCGCCTTTTCGTTGAACTTCCCGGGCTCGGGCTCCACGCGCGCCCACTCGATGCCGAAGCGATAATGCGTCACGCCGATCCGTTTCAGCATCGCGACGTCACGATCGAACTTCGTCCACGAAAACGTCGCGTCCTCGCCGCGCGGCGGGATGTGCCCTTCCTCCGCAAAGACATCCCAGTCCGTCTTGAAATATCCCGGCTCGCCCGGCTTCACGCCGCGGTCCTCATTCTGGAAGCTCGCCGTCGAAGTGCCCCACCAGAACTTTCCCGTCTTCGCCGGCTTGGTCGTGGCCGCCGGTTTGTTGTAAGGTTTGGGCGGCATGACGCAGCCACTGAGCAGTTGACCGCAGAGGACGATGCCAAGGAGGAAACGGAGATTCATATTTCTATCGCATCGGGCGAGGAAGCTGGGTTACGGACTGAAGGCCGATTCTTCAATCATGAAGTTCCTCTCCGCGCTCCTTGTCCTTGTCGCAATTTCCACGCTTCGCGCCGGCGACGACTCCCACCGCGAACCCGACACGGTCATCCTGAAAGACGGCACAAAGCTCCGTGGTCTCATCGTGAAGAACACCGCATCCGAGGTCATCCTGCAGCACGAGTTTCACGAGCGCATCATTCCGAAGAGCGACATCCTGCGTATCGATGACCACCCGGACATCCTCTACACCGACGTGCCGCGGCGCGGCGACCTGCCGTCGTGGCGCGTGATTGCGAACGACCTTCGCACCCACGACAACATCAAGTCCGTGCTCGAGATTCCCGCCACGATGATCGACACGGGCGTCTTCCAGCGTGTGCCCTACAAGTCGTTTCGGGTGAATCGCGACATCGAGCTGAACATCTACGGCGATCCGAACGACCCCGCCGGCGTGGAGCTCGGAATCTACGGCCCGAAGTCCCGCGACCAGAAACTTCGCAAGATGCTTCGCGGCTATCTCGCCGGATTCCTTACGAGTCGCGATGAGGTTGGTGCGCTTTACTCGCTCGATCTCGACGGCGGCCTGGCCCGCGTCGGGGAACTCACGCTGGAAATCACTCCGGCAAACGCGCCCGACGCCTACGGCGCGTGGTGGATATCGCTTTATCGCGAGAAGGCCCTCGACGCCGTGAGACTGGACGACAAGGAATACGCGCGTCTGACGAAGCCGCTCGACGAAGTCGTCGACAAACAGGGGCGCCTGCTCACCCGGTGGACACCACAGGAAGCCGCGCTTTCCGAGCGAATTGATGACGCCCCCGATACACCGGTGCTCCTGCGCGGCTTCTACCGCGACAAGAACGGCGAATTCCGGTTGATTGACGAGACATCCTCCGCACCCGCGCGCTGATCAATGACGCACGCGGGCGCCTCATCCGTCGCCCTCTCCCGCCCGCGCCCCTCGTGCCTTCTCATGAGCCTGAATGGTGTCGGGCATTGCGGGGCGTGAGATGCGGCGCATACATTCATGCATGGATTACGATTTCGTGATCGTTGGCGGCGGCAGCGCCGGATATGCCGCCGCGCGCACTGCGGCGAGCCTTGGATTGAAAACCGCCGTGGTCGAGGGCGGAGAGCAGGTCGGCGGACTGTGCATTCTCCGCGGCTGCATGCCGAGCAAGACGCTCATCGAATCGGCGAATCGCAACCTGACACTGCGTCGCGCCTCCGAGTTTGGCCTCCGTGCCTCGGGGCTCGAAGTGCATCCCGACGAGATCATCGCCCGCAAGCAGCGACTCATCGGCGAGTTCGCGGATTACCGCCGCGGGCAGCTCGAGAGCGGAAAATTCGACTTCGTCCGCGGCTTCGCGCGCTTCATCGATCCGCTCACCATCGAGGTCGAGTGGCCGGACACGCCCGCCCGCAAAATCTCCGCACGCAGCTTCCTCGTCGCAACCGGGTCCGTCGTCAACATCCCCGACATTCCGGGCCTCTCCGGCTGCGGCGCACTCACGAGCGACGAAGCGTTGAACCTCACGGAATTTCCGCCGTCCCTCATCGTTCTCGGCGCCGGTCCGGTCGCGCTGGAAATGGCGCATTATTTCTCCGCGCTCGGGGTGAATGTCACCGTCATCCAGCGCGGGAATCAACTGCTCACCGGCTCCGATCCCGACGTGGCGAACGCCCTCGAGCAGGCGTTGCGCAGGCGCGGCATCGAGATTTTCACCGGGACGTCGATCCAATCCATCGAGCGCACGAACACGGGCTGCCGGGTCGTCTTTGATCACGAGGGCTCCACGCAAAGTATTGTAGCGGCGCAAATCCTGAACGCGCTCGGCCGTCGCCCGCATACCCGCGGTATCGGACTCGAGGACATCGGCGTGTCGTTTCTCTCGGATCGCGTCGCGACGAATCGTCACCAACAATCGAGCGTCCCCCACATCTTCGCGGCAGGCGACTGCTCCGGACCGCACGAGATCGTCCACATCGCGGTCCAACAGGGCGAGATCGCCGCACGCAATGCCGCGCGGGTCATCGCCGGCGATCCCTCGCTCGAGGCGATCGATTACCGGCTCAAGCTTTTTGTCGTCTTCACCGAACCCGAAGTAGCCATGGTCGGCATGAGCGAAACGGAGGCGCGCACGGCCGGAGTCGAGTTTCGCGTCGCGACCTACCCCTTCGACGACCACGGCAAATCCCTGGTCATGGGCGAGACCGAAGGCTTCGTGAAACTTCTCGCCCACGCCCGGACTGGGGAGATCCTCGGCGGTTCCGTCGTCGGTCCGCACGCCGCGGATCTCATTCACGAAATCGTGGTTGCCATGAGCTTCCACGCGACCGCGGCGCAACTCGCCGCCGTGCCGCATTACCACCCAACCTTGAGCGAGATCTGGACCTATCCCGCCGAGGAACTGGCCGACTCGGCGCCTGCAACTGCAAGTCAAGGTTAAGATTTATTGACAGCCCATAGGCCGGGGCTAGGTTGCGCGAAAGCACATGAACCTCAACAATCTGACCTCCAGCCTTATGCCCGAGCCCACCCCAGGCGGCGCCGCCAAAAATGTTCTCGCCAACGATGTCGTCATCGAGGGCACCATCAAATTCGGAAATGAGCTGATTTTCGACGGGAAGATCGAAGGAGAGATTCAGTCGGAAGGCGTGCTTGTCATCGGAAAAAATGCCGAGGTTCGCGGCGAGGTGAAGACGAAATCGGTCACGGTTCACGGCACCGTTTTCGGCAACATCACGGTCACCGAGAAGGCCGAGCTCAAGTCGAGTTCGCAGCTCACCGGCGATCTGAAGGCCACGCGCATCATCATCGAGGAAGGTGCGACCTTCATCGGCAAATCCGAGGTCACGCCGAACAAGTCGGCCATCAAGTCCGCCGACCGTCCGAGCGCCCCATCCTCCTCCCAGGAACCGCGCAAGCAACCCGTCGCGGCGTAATACCCGCAGCCGCCACCGATGTTTGGCGGAATCAGAAAAGTCCCGACCAGTTGTCCGCACTGCGGCTTCACACAACTCGAGCCGGCCGGACTGATTTCGACGTATTGCCGCGGCTGCGGTGACCACTACAAGGTCACGCGGGACGCGGCCCCAGCGCCTGCGCGGAAGCCGGCGAAATCGTCCCTCATTCGGCGGCTCGTGCCGCGTTACCGGCGGCGGGTCGTCTGCCGCGACTGCGGCGCCGTGCACGGCGTCGCACTGGAGCTTGAGATCACGCAGTGCCCCGGCTGCGGCACCTCCATCGACCTGCGCGACATCGAAATCGCCCGCACCAGCACGCGCGAGATCATCACGCAGGGCTCCGTGCATGTCGCGAAGAACGCCTTTCTCAACTCCACGCGCATCATTTGCGGAAACCTGCATGTCGAAGGGCGCGTCTCCGGCCACATCGAGTGCTCCGGCACGGTGCGACTGCGCGGCCGGGGAATCTGCCGCACGAAAATTCGCTCGAAGAATCTGATCATCGATCGGGATTCCCACCTTCGCTTTCCCTACACGATCCACGTCGAAAACGCGCTCATTCGCGGCGTCATCGAGGCGGACATTGTCTGCTCCGGCACGCTGCACATCGGGCGCCACGGCGGCCTTGATGGAAACGTTCAGGCCCGCGCGATGACGGTCGACAAGGGCGCGTCGTTTTACGGAGCGGTCGAAGTCGCAAGCAACCGCCTCGAGCCCAAGGAAGCTCCACGGCAGAACGAAGAAATCCGGGTGCTGCCCGACTGGACCCACGGTCTCGCCTTCGGCGCAAGCTGACGGAACGGCGCTCCACCCGGAGCGTAAATTTTGCGTGAGTTCGGCGCCTGAAAGTCGCTTTATATCGGGCGGCGATGATTTGGCGCTCATTTTCTCCCTCGCAGCGTCCGCGATGGCTGCCGTCGAGATCGACTTTGTGGATGGCCGGAAGGAAACGTTCCAGTCGGTTGCCGTCCGGAGCGGAAAGTTGCGCTGTCAATCCGCACACGGTGTCATTGAAATCCCTCCCGCAGTTCTTGGACCGAAGGCAAAGGCCAAATTCTTTCCGCAGCTCGTGGAGCCTGCCGCCGCGGAGCCCAATCCACCGCCCATGCAGGAGGAAAAGGCGCCGCCACCGCCTGCGACACCCGAACCACCTTCCGAGACTCCGTCACAGCCGTCCGAAGCGGAAGAACCCGCAGCCGCTCCGGCAGCCGGCAAATCCGAATTCGTCAGATTCGAGGGGCGCATCCCAAGACCTCGCAACGCCCAGTTTGCATTGCCCTATCCGCTCGAGGACGCCGAATTCTTCGTGCATATCCCCGCGACGTATGACGGCAGCGAGCCATGGGGCTTGATTTCCTTCATTCATGCGGACGATCGCATGGAATTGCCACCCGGCTGGGGAGAAGTGCTTGCCCGGCACAAGCTCCTTTTCGTGGCACCGCAGAAGGCCGGGAATACACAACCCCACCGGGGCAACCTTGGGATCGCCGGCGCCCTCGCGATGATGCGTGATTACAAGATCGACCCGACACGCGTGTATGTGTCGGGCTTCTCGGGTGGCGCCCGCTGGGCGACACATCTTGGGTATCAGGCTTCGGACCTTTTCACAGGAGTGATCGCAATCTGCGGTGCGGACTTTCACAAAATGGTGCCGCGGAAAGAAGCCACCAAGTCCGACGAATACGGCTACGTGAGCGTCTCAACGAAAGAGCAGCGGGACGCAAAAAGGGCCGTGCGTTTTGCCATCATCACGGGCGAAAGCGACTGGCGTCGCGGGAACATCCTCGACGTCTTTCACGGCGGTTACGAGGCCGAGAAGTTCCAGGCACGGCTCTGGGATGTCCCCGGCATGAGACACGAAATCTGCGGCCCCCAGCCGCTCGAGGAAGCCATCGCGTTCCTCGAGAGCAAGGACTGATCGCACGAATTTATTGCTCGGAGCCAGGCTCGGCAGGTGCCTCGGCTTCAGGCGCGGCCTGCTCGAGGGCCGCGGCGTTCGGCGGCGACTTGCGCTCCGAAATCGGCCGCGACATGGCATCGAGCGCGTCGTATTGCGGGGCGGACGCCTGCGCGGAAACGGAGCCGGGATACGCCGTAAACAGCTGGCGATATGTGCGCAGGGCTTCGTTGCGATTCCAGGTCGCGAGCTGCAACTCCGCCTCGAGCATCAGCGCAAACGGCGCGGCGAAGGACTGCGAATCGACATCCGCCACGCTCTGCAGTTCCTGCTCAGCCTGCTTGAGATCATCCGCCTTTGCCTTGTTTTCGGCGATCGCGATCTTCGCGAGCGGCGCAAAGGCGCTCTTGGGCTGGGAGTCCACGAACTTCTGGAGCACGGCATTCGCCTCGTCGAGTTTGCCTTCCTGGCGAAGCGAGCCCGCCAGCAACAACGCGGCATTTCCGGCGACCGGGGACTTCGGGTATTGCTCGATGATTCCGCGATACGCCGCGGGATCGGTGGCTTCGGCAAAGGCGGCAGCGGCCTTCGCGCGATTGGCGTTGTCGATCGTGATCCACGCGAAAACACCCGCAATGATGGCCACGATCGCCACCGCTCCACCGATGATCGCAAACTTGTATTTCGCCCAGATCAGCTCAAACGAATCGATCTCGTAGACCGGCTCGTCGGAAGCGATGGGTTGATAGTCCCCGTGTCGTGCCATGGGAGGAAGTCAGGCTCCGACCTGCGCGCGAGCCTCCTCGGCCAGCGCAGTGCTGAGGTAACGCTCACCCGTCGAGCAGCCAACGGTCACGATAAGCTTGCCGGCGTTCTCGGGACGCTGCGCGACCTGAATCGCCGCGTGCACATTCGCACCCGTGCTGATGCCGACCAGCAGGCCTTCCTCCCTCGCGAGGCGGCGCGCCATGGCAAAGGAATCCTCGTTGCTCACGGTGATCACCTCGTCGACCTGGTCGAGGTGCAGGTTGTTCGGCACGAAACCCGCGCCGGTGCCCTGAATCTTGTGGGGACCGGGCTTGATCGGCTCGCCGTTGCGGGTCTGCGTGATGACCGGGGAATCCTTCGGCTCGACGGCGATCGCCTTGAAATCCGGCTTCCGGCTCTTGATGACCTCGGAGACTCCGGTGATCGTTCCGCCCGTGCCGACCGCGGCGACCAGAATGTCGACCTTGCCATCCGTGTCGGCCCAGATTTCCTCGGCGGTCGTCTTGCGATGAATCGCGGGGTTCGCCGGGTTGTTGAACTGCTGCGGCATCCACGCGTTCGGCGTTTCGGCGACGAGCTGCTCGGCCTTGGCGATTGCGCCCTTCATTCCCTCGGCACCCGGCGTGAGAACGAGCTGCGCGCCAAGCATCGCGAGCAGGGTCCGGCGCTCGAGACTCATCGTCTCGGGCATGGTGAGGATGAGCTTGTAGCCTTTCGCCGCCGCGACAAAGGCGAGCGCGATGCCCGTGTTGCCGCTGGTCGGTTCGACGATCACGGTGTCCTTGTTGAGAATGCCCCGCGCCTCGGCGTCTTCGATCATTGCCATGCCGATGCGGTCCTTCACGCTCCCGAGCGGATTGAAAAATTCACATTTCAAGGCCACCGTCGCGGGCAGCCCTTCGGTGACCCGGTTGAGTTTGACGAGCGGAGTGCGACCGATGGTCTCGACGACGTTGTTGTAAAGTTTGCCCATAAATTTCGGGGTGGTTCGGGAGTTGGAGAGGCTACACAAGGCGCCTTGCCGCGGCAAAGGGTTTCTTCTAGCGTCGGAGCGTGATGCCCGCTCCCCCGGGACCTCCCCTGCTTGAAGTCTGCGTCGACTCGGTGGACGACGTCGTCGTCGCACAATCGGCGGGCGCCGACCGCATCGAACTTTGCGCCGCGCTCGCGGAAGGCGGGCTCACCCCAAGCCCGGGAATCGTGCAGGAGGCGCTCGCCCGGGCAACGGTGCCCCTCCACGCAATGGTCCGGCCGCGAGGCGGGGATTTCCTCTACAGCGCGGCGGAGTTCGGCGCGATGCTCGCGGATGTCGCCGCCCTCGCGAAACTCGGCGTCGCCGGAATCGTCTTCGGCTGTCTCACGAACGACGGCGACGTGGACATCGAGCGAAATTCCGCGCTCGTCGCCGCGGCGGACGGTGCCAGCACGACGTTTCACCGCGCGTTCGACATGGCGCGCGATCCGTTCGAAGCGCTCGAAGCGGCGATCGCCTGCGGATTCGATCGCATTCTCACAAGCGGGCAGGCGCCGACCGCGATGGACGGCGCCATGCGGCTTCGCGAGCTCCGCGAGGCGGCCGGCGAACGCATCGGCGTGATTGGCTGCGGAAGCGTGCGCGCCGACTCCATCGGCCCCCTGATCCGGCTCACCGGCCTCCGTGAGTTTCACCTCGGCCCACGGTGTGCAACCCGGAGCGCCATGCAATTTCACAATCCCCACGTGAGCATCGGAGTGCGGGGCACGGATTTTTCCCATCCGCGACTCGACGAGGCCGCGCTGCGGAAGGCCATCCTCGCCGTTCGTGAATCCGCAAGATTCCCGGTTGCCGCAGGCGGCGAATGACCTACGTTGCTCTTCATGAGCAGCTGCCTTTCCGATGCAAAGATCGAGCAGGCGCTCGCAGCCGTCCCGCTTTGGAGACGTGAGGACCGGGAGATCGTCCGCACGTTTCAGTTCGCGAATTTCGTGGAATCCGTCGAGTTCGTGAACGAAGTCACCGAGCTTGCCGAGGAAGCCGACCACCACCCCGATGTCGACATCCGGTGGAACAAGGTTACGCTTCATCTCACGACCCACAGCAAGGGTGGGTTGACGGCAAAAGACTTTGAGCTGGCTCAACGGATCGACGCGCTGGTCTGAGGGCGATCTTGACGAGCACGGGGCCCGTGGCCTTTACTTTGGGCAGCGGGTGATCCCGCCATTGATCTTTTCGACCAATCCTTCGGCCTAGGGAAGCGGGGTGCAATTCCCCCACTGTCGCGCAACGGTAAAAGTCCGATTTACGAACCGGAGGAGAAAACCGCACCGCCCTGAGATGGGCAAGGACGTCGCGCAAGCGTCTGTGCCGGGGGTAGTCCTTTCGCCACGGGAGAAAGGCTGGCTCTCGCAAAGCCCAATCCCGTGTCCAGAAAGAACATGAAAAGACCCTCTCTCATCCGTTGGATCGCGAGCGCAATCACTGCCGTCGCCGCTTCCGTTTCCCTTCACGCCGCCACCATTGTGGGTTCCGGCCCCCACTCGTCATTCCTCGTCATCGAGGCGGGGGATTTCGGCGCGCCGATCGTTTACGAGTTTCGATACACGTTCAGCTCGATCCAGCCGCTCGACACCTACGACATGCTCGAAGCCATCGACCTGGCCGACCCGGACATTTCCTTCACCTACCTCAACTACGGCACGCCTGGATCGCCGAACTATTTTCTCGAGGCGGTTACCTACAACGGAGTCACGATCACAAACACCCCGGCCCCCGACTTCGAGCCCTATTGGGTGCAATCGGTGAGTGGCGGCAAGGCCGGCTACATCTCGCTGGAGCCGGTTCCGGAAGGGGCGTGGTTCGAAGGCTCCGGCATCTCCTACCCGTATCGGGAACTCGAGCCAGGGTCCTGGGACGGCTTTTATTACGGCATCTTTGGCGACACCCCGACCATCGCGCCCGTGCCTGAGCCCGCCACGTGGCTGCTGCTTGGCCTTGGCGGCGTGGTGGCCGTTCTTTATCGTGGAAGACGGCATGCGTGAGGACGGTTACACGGTGCTCGAGATGCTGGCCTGCGTCTTCGTGCTGGCCTTGTTCATCCTCTTTGGAGCGCCCGCCGCGTGGGAGGTCTACAAGCGGTCCTCCCTCGCATCCTCGGCAAACAACATCCGCCAGCTCACCGCGGGCGCAGCAAGCTACCTTGCCGACAACGACCATCGGTTCTGGAGCTTCTGCGAGAACAAGGTCACCACGATGGACAATTACGGCAACAAGGTCACCGGCGCGCGCTGGTGGTTTGGGTTCGAGTCCGACGGCAGCAAGGGGCGCGGCGAAGGAAAGCGGAGCTTCGACGCCAGCGAAAGCCCGCTCGCCGGTTACGTGCCGGCCGGCATCCGGCCCGATCCGAGCTTTGCGTTCACCGGCGCGGCGTTTAAGCCGAAATACCGCTGCGGTTACATCGGCGTCGCCTACAACGTCGAACTCGCCGGCGGCTGGGTGGCCTCGAAGCGTTTCCAACCCCTCTCCTACTGGGAACTCAGCGACCCTTCGCAGGTCGTCGTTTTCGCCACCAGCGCCCAGGTCAATACCTTCCAATCGCCCGCCTCGCCGGACCACCCGATGCTCGAGGAGTTTTACGGAATTGATCACCGTGAAACAACGGTCCACTTTCGCCACGGCGGGCTTGCCATGGTCGGCTTCGCGAATGGATCCTGCGGTTTGCTACCCATGGAAGAATCGACTCGCGATCCCCGCATGCCCGAGGCTAATGTGGGGCGGTTCGCACCGGTCGGCAGTTTCAAATACCTGAAATGAACACTACAACCCGTCTCACGCGCGGCCCCGCCCTGTGGCTGGCCCTTTTTCTTCTCCTGTTGGCGGTTGGATTCCGACTCCTCCGAGCGACCCTCCTGCCTGAACTGCCGAACTTCTCGCCCGTCATGGCGATCGCGCTCTGCGGAGCTCTCGTGCTCCCGCGTTCGCTGGCGACGATCGTGCCGCTCGCCGCGCTCATCGTCACGGACCTCCTTCTGAACGCCGCCTACGGCTGGCCGCTCTTCGGACCGGAGGAATTGCTGCGCTACGCGTGCTACGGCCTCGCGGTCGCCTCGGGCCTGAGCCTGCATCGGCTGCACGCGGGCACCGCTGCCGTCTTTGGAGGCGTTACCGCAAACACACTCCTCTTTTACATCGTCACCAATACGGGTTCGTGGCTCGCCAACCCCGCCTACGCAAAGACCCCCGCCGGGTGGTTCCAGGCACTCACGGTCGGCATGCCGGGCTTCCCGCCCACCGTGCTGTTCCTCGGCTACTCCCTCGTCAGCAACCTGCTCTTCACGGCGGTCTTTCTGGCCGCGATCCGCGCCTGCGCAACCGCGCAAGCACGGCCGGCCCACGCCTAGTCGTGGCCTGAAAATTTTTCGCGAGTTCTTCTCGCATCCTGTTGCGGTGCATCGGCAAACTCCGCGCCGATGCACGGCAATCTGGACCTGATTCTGACGTTCACGGGCGGGCTCGCCGCCGCGCTCGTCTTCGGTTTCATCACGACCCGCATCGGACTTTCCCCCATCGTCGGCTACCTCCTGGCGGGCATCGCAGTCAGTCCACACACCCCGGGATTCGTGGCCGACGAGGGACTGGCCTCGCAGATGGCCGAGATCGGGGTGATCCTCCTCATGTTTGGCGTCGGCCTGCAGTTCCACATCAAGGAATTGCTCGCAGTGCGCAGCATCGCGGTGCCGGGAGCCCTCGCGCAAATTGCCGCCGCCACGACACTGGGCGCCCTCATTGCGCACTCGTTCGGCTGGGACTGGAATGCGTCCATCGTTTTTGGCCTCGCGATTTCCGTGGCCAGCACGGTGGTCCTCGTGCGCGTGCTGTCGGACCACGGCGCACTCCATACCCGCACGGGTCACATCGCGGTCGGATGGCTCGTCGTCGAGGACATCTTCACGATCATCGCGCTCGTCATGCTGCCCGCGTTCGCGAATGGCACGGAAGGCGCGAGCATCGCGAGTTCGCTTGGCATTGCACTGGTGCGGCTGGCCCTCCTCGTGGCGCTCACGTTCCTGCTCGGCAGTTACGTCATCCCGAAAATCCTCGGCTACGTTGCCCGCACCGGCTCCCGCGAGCTGTTCATGCTCACGATTCTCGTGCTCGCGCTAGGGGTCGCCGTCGGCTCCGCCAAGCTCTTCGGAGCATCGATGGCGCTCGGCGCCTTCCTGGCCGGCATGGTCGTCGGGCAATCCGAGTTCAGCAACCGCGCCGCCAGCGAGGCGCTGCCCTTCCGCGACGCCTTCGCCGTGCTGTTCTTCGTATCGGTCGGCATGCTGTTCGACTACTCGCACCTGCTCGAGGACTGGCCGCTCATTCTCGCCATCACGGCCGTTGTCATCTTTGGAAAATCCCTCGCCGCGCTCATCGTGGTGCGCCTGCTGAAGTATCCCTTCCATGTCGCCATCGGCGTGGCCGCTGCTCTCGCGCAGATCGGTGAATTCTCCTTCATCCTCGCCACGCTCGGTCGCAGCCTCGACATCCTTCCCGGAAGCGCCCTCAACGTCCTTGTGAGCACGTCGGTGATCTCGATCACCCTCAACCCGCTCCTTTACAAGGCAACTCCGGCACTCTCCCGCTGGGTCCGCCACCGTCCGTTGCTCGATAAATGGCTCAATCCACCCGAGCCCCTTCCCGATCAGCCTCACGAGCCGGACCACGCGCTCGAACACCACGCCATCGTCGTCGGCTATGGTCCGGTCGGCCGCACCGTCAAACGCATCCTTAGCCGCAACGGAATCCAGCCCGTCATCATCGAAATGAATGTCGACACCGTGCGCTCCCTGCGCAAAAGCGGCATCCCGGCCTATTACGGCGAAGCCTCCCGCCGCGAGACCCTCGTCTCTGCGGCAGTCGAGACGGCCGAGGCCCTCATTTTCACGGCGTCCAGCGTCAACCATGTCGATGAAGCCATTCGCATCGCCCGCGAACTCAACCCCGACATCCGGATTCTCGCCCGCGCCAATTACCTCAACGAAACTCCCACGCTCGACCGCGCCGGCGCCCATCGTGTCGTCACCGCCGAAGGCGAGGTCGCGCTCACCATGACCGAGTTCGTCCTCCGTTCCCTCGGCGCCACCTTTGACCACATCAACCGGGAGCGCGAACTCGTTCGACGCGAGCTCTTCGGCGACGAGTAAGCGAACCTTGCAATCGCAACGCATCAATATATTGTGATTCGTTGTTGTGTTTAAGATGAATTCCTCTGACGCCCTTCGCGAGCTTCTGTCCCAGCGCATTCTCATCATCGACGGCGCGATGGGCACCATGGTGCAGCGTTACAAGCTGCAGGAGGCGGACTACCGCGGCGAGCGCTTCGCCGACTGGCCGCGCGACGTGAAGGGCAACAACGACTTGCTTTGCATCACGAAGCCGGAGGTCATTCGCGAGATTCACGCGAAATATATCGAGGCCGGCGCCGACATCATCGAGACGAACACGTTCTCCGCGACGCGCATCGCAATGGCCGACTACGGCATGGAGGATTTCGTGCCAGAACTGAACCGCGCCGCCGTGAAGTGCGCGAAGGACGCCGCCGCGCAGTTCCCCGACCGCCGCGTTTTCGTCGCCGGAGCCATTGGACCGCTCAACCGCACGCTGAGCATTTCGCGGGACGTCAACGACCCGGGAGCGCGCGACGTGACGTGGGACCAGGTTGTCGCCTCCTACCGCGAGCAGATCGAAAACCTCGTCGAGGCCGGAGCGGACATCCTCCTCGTCGAAACGATCTTCGACACGCTCAACGCCAAGGCGGCACTCTTCGCGATCGCCGATTATTTCGCCGCAACCGGGAGGGAACTCCCCGTCATGGTCAGCGGCACGATCACCGACCTCAGCGGCCGCACGCTCACCGGCCAGACCGTCGAGGCGTTCCTGAATTCCGTCAGCCACTTCCCGCTCCTTTCCATCGGACTGAACTGCGCGCTCGGCCCGAAGGAGATGCGCCCCTACATCGAGGAACTGGCCACGAAGGCGCCGTTTTACGTCAGCACCTATCCGAACGCCGGACTGCCCGACCCGCTCTCGCCCACAGGCTTCCCCGAAACGCCCGAGACGCTTGCCCCGCAACTTCGCGAATGGGCCGAGCAGGGCTGGCTGAACATCATCGGCGGCTGCTGCGGCACCACGCCAGATCACATCCGCGAAATCGCGAAAGCGGTCAAAGGTTACGCGCCGCGTAAAATTCCCACCGACCGTCCGCGCACCCTGCGTCTGTGCGGACTCGAGCCGTTCACCGCGCGGCCGGAGATTCCCTTCATCAACATCGGCGAGCGCACGAACGTCACCGGTTCGCCGCGTTTCGCGAAATTGATCCTCGCCGGCGATTTCGACGCCGCCCTCGCCGTCGCCCGCCAGCAGGTCGAGGCCGGCGCGCAGGTCATCGACGTGAACATGGACGAAGGCATGCTCGACGGCGTCGCGTCGATGCGGAAATTCCTCAACCTCATCGCGAGCGAGCCCGATATCTCGCGCGTGCCGATCATGATCGACTCCTCGAAGTGGGAGGTCATCGAGGCCGGCCTGCAATGCCTCCAGGGCAAGGGCATCGTGAACTCGATCTCGCTCAAGGTCGGCGTGGAGGAATTCAAGCGTCAGGCCACGCTCATCCGCCGCTACGGCGCCGCGACGGTCGTGATGGCCTTCGACGAGCAGGGCCAGGCCGACAACTACGAGCGTCGCATCGAGATTTGCGAGCGCGCCTATCGCATCCTCGTGGACGAGGTCGGCTTCCCGCCCGAGGACATCATTTTCGACCCGAACGTCCTCACCGTCGCCACCGGCATCGAGGAACACGCGAATTACGCGAAGGACTTCATCGAGGCCACGCGCTGGATCAAACAAAACCTCCCGTTCGCACGCGTCAGCGGCGGCATCAGCAACGTCTCGTTCTCGTTCCGCGGCAACAATCCCGTGCGCGAGGCCATGCACGCGTGCTTCCTTTACCACGCGATTCAGGCCGGCCTCGACATGGGCATCGTTAACGCCGGCCAGCTCGAGGTTTACGAGAACGTCGATCCCGAGCTCCGCGAGCTCATCGAGGACGTGCTACTCAACCGTCGCCCCGACGCCACCGAGCGGCTCGTCACCTTTGCCGAGGAACTCAAGGCGAAGAACTCCGGCGAAAAGAAGGCCTCCACCGCCGATCTCAGCTGGCGTGAAGGCACCGTCGAGGAGCGCCTCAAGCACGCGCTCATCAAGGGCATCACCGATTTCGTCGATCAGGACACCGAGGAGGCGCTTGCAAAATACGGCCGCCCGCTCTCCGTCATCGAAGGCCCGCTCATGGACGGCATGAGCGTCGTCGGCGATCTCTTCGGCGCCGGCAAGATGTTCCTCCCGCAGGTCGTCAAAAGCGCCCGCGTGATGAAGAAGGCCGTCGCGTGGCTCACGCCGCTCATGGAGGCGGAGCGCGCCGCGAACCCGAACGCCCAGTCGCAGGGTCGTGTCCTCATGGCCACCGTGAAGGGCGACGTCCACGACATCGGCAAGAACATCGTCGGCGTCGTGCTCGCGTGTAACAACTACGAGGTCGTCGACCTCGGCGTGATGGTCCCGTGCGAAAAAATCCTCGCCACCGCCCGCGAGAAAAACTGTGACATCATCGGCCTCAGCGGTCTCATCACGCCCTCGCTCGACGAGATGATTCACGTCGCGAAGGAAATGGCGCGCGAGGGCTTCACCATTCCGCTCCTCATCGGCGGCGCGACCACGAGCAAGGCGCACACCGCCGTGAAGATCGCCCAGCACTATCCGCACGGCGTCATTCACGTGCTCGACGCCTCGCGCGCGGTGAACGTCGTCAGCTCGCTCCTCAGCCCCGAGCAAAAGCCCGCCTACCTCGCCCAGATCAACGCCGAATATCAGACCCTGCGCGAAGAACACGCAGGCCGCACGCGGGAAAAGGCAATGCTGACGTTCGAGGACGCCAAAGCGAACGCCTTCCAGATTGATTGGGCGACCGCCGACATCGCCGTTCCGGAAAAATACGGCATCCAGGTCTTCGACGACTTCCCGCTCGACGAGCTCGTCACCTACTTCGACTGGTCGCCGTTCTTCCACGCCTGGCAGCTCCGCGGCCGCTACCCCGCGATCTTCGACGACGAAACAGTCGGGGCCGAGGCGAAGAAGCTCTACGACGACGCGCGTCGCCTGCTCGACCGCATCATTGGCGAAAAGCTCTTCCGCGCCCGCGGCGTGCTCGGCTTCTGGCCGGCAAACCGCAACGGCGAGGACATCGAACTCTACGACCCCGCCGATCCCGCCGCGCGCAAGCTCGTCGGCCATTTCCACTGCCTGCGCCAGCAGATGAAAAAGCCCGCCGGCCAGCCCAACTGGTCGCTCGCCGACTTCGTCGCGCCAAAATCCTCCGGCCGCCTCGACAGCGTCGGCGGCTTCGCCGTCACCGCCGGCCCCGAGGTTCACGAGCTCTCCGAGAAATTCAAACACGAGCACGACGACTACAGCTCACTGCTCGTCAGCGCGCTCGGCGACCGCTTCGCCGAGGCCTTCGCCGAGTGCCTGCACAAAAAGGCGCGCGACATCTGGGGCTTTGGAAAGAGCGAGAACCTCTCCAACGAAGAACTCATCCGTGAGAAATACCGCGGCATCCGCCCGGCGCCCGGCTATCCCTCACAGCCCGATCACACCGAGAAATGGGAGCTCTTCCGCCTCCTCGACGCGACGAAGCACACCGGCATCACGCTCACCGAATCCCTCGCCATGCACCCCGGCAGCAGCGTGAGCGGCCTGTATTTCGCGAACGAGCAGGCAAAATATTTCGCCGTCGGCAAACTCGAGCGCGACCAGGTCGCCGACTACGCCACGCGCAAGAACATGCCCGTCGCCGAGGTCGAAAAATGGCTCGGCCCGTGGCTCAACTACGAGCCGGGTCAGTAAGTCCGAAACGCGATCCCGTCCATCGGGACCCCGTTGCGAGCTAGCCCGCACGCTCTGATTCGGAATTTACCTTTCCGGAATCATGCCGGTTCCCGGCACCGCCACACGCTGCTTCACGACGTTGCCCTTGTTCGCTCCGATCCCTGCACGGCGGGCAGGAATCTCTCGAACCCCGCGCGCGCCGTGTGGTGGAACGTGCTGCCGGAGTTGAAATTCGACCGCGTGCACCGTTCGTGGATCGTGGGCGGGCGGCACGTGCTGCGTCCGCGACGCGCTCCGCACGCCCGAGCCTTCCGCGTGAGCGGGAACCTTGGCGCTGACGCTACCTACCACCCGGGCGGGAGCTGTGGAATCGCCACCGCGGGCGTCCGCATCCGGGATGAGACTAGAAATCGGGTGCGATAAAAATTCGGTCGCCGCAACGAGGCAAAGCTCACCACGGGCCTGCGGTGCGGTTCGGCAAAAAACTGACGCACCGCGTTGAAGGCGGGTCCCCGGGTGGCACCGGTGCTGTGACCGCTACGCGGCACGCTGATGACAAAAGCGTTCCGCAGGCCCAGCAGACGCGCGGCATCCGTGCCGCCACGAGACGGCGTCTGCGCATCCATGTCCCCCTGGAGCAGAAGCGTCGGGATGGCGCTTCCGAACGGCGGCTTCAGTCCGGTCGGATCGTAGCGCACCGGCCAGCGATTGATCGCCCGGGCGAGTCGGGAAACGGTGACGCGTGTCATCTCCTTGAACGCACTGTCCGGCAGCGCATCAACGGCGGCACGCGCTTTTGCCGCAGACCCGGGCGGGAAAAAATCGCGCGACATCACCGAAAGATACATGCCGAAGGCAAAACTCCGATCTTTCACCGGAGAGAGGTCGTCCGGAATAAAGCGACCGATCTCCTCGTAACGTCCTTTCCACGTGGTCTGAATGAAAAGCGGCACCACGCAAATGGTGTTGGGCGCCTGCATGAGCCCAAGCAGGGCCATCTGGAAGGAAAAGGCATCCAGTCGCACGAGGCGTCCGAATCTCGGCACCATCACCGGCTTTTCGAGCAGCCTCGCCACCACCTCTTCGTAATGTCGCGCGAGATTCGGAAACGCCGCGCGCGCCCTTCGAGTGCGACGCACATCGCGAAACAGTGCCCGCAATGCATCGCGCTGAGCGAGCTGGTTCCCCGGCACGAAATCCCATCCGCGCAACGGCACCACCCCGCTGAGAACCACCGAACGCAGGTTCGCCGGAAAGTCGCTCATCATCTGCTGCGCGAGCACCGAGCCATACGAGTGCCCGAGGAGATTGATCGCGCCGTAACCCAGCGCCACGCGGACGGCCTCGATATCGGCGGCATTCTCCGCCGTGTTGAAGCATTCCAGCGGAATGCCGGTGGAGCGAAATCGCGCCAGCGCCTTCTTGATCGGGGGATAGGGCACGGTGACGTCGTTGGAATTCGCGCCAAGAAACGGCCGCGAAAATCCGCATCCGCGCTGATCCACGAACACGATATCCCGATCCTGCGCCAGGATCGAAAACGTCGGCGAGAGCGGCAGGTAGCTCGCCGTCCCTCCCGGACCACCTTCGAGAAAGAAAATAGGATCCGGTCGCTTCGGCGATTGAGTCGCAGGCAGAATGGTGACCGCAACCTGAATCATCCGCCCATTGTCCGATCCCCTGTTCTCGGGAACCGCCACGTAGCCGAAGCGCACCGTGTCTGGAAGACCCGCCCTTCTCAACAACGCCGGAAGCGGAGCAGGCACGAAGGTCTGCGCAAGAGCCGGACCCGCCCCGACGAGAAATGCCGCGAAGACACGCAGCGAAAGAAGGTGTCGGAGCATGCGTGCCTTTAATCCAGTCCGCCCACTTTGACAACGCCGCCACCACTCTCCGCCAGTCGTCGCCCTCGCCGGGGTGAAGATCGACCGGGAGTTGGGTGGATGTCCTTTCCGTGCAATCTCAAGGCAACGAGGCCACGGGAACCACCGGGCGCATCGCCTTCGTGCGGGAGCGCTGCGGGAATCTCGTGAGGTAGAAGTGCCGTTTCCGAAGCGGGGCCAGATTGACGATCGGTCGCCGATTCGGCGTGTCAAAAAACTGACGAATGGCGTCGCACGCCGGCCCTTCGGAAAGACCGGTCGCGTGGCCACTGCGGGGGAACGACATCACAAACGCATTCTTCAAACCAAGCAGCCGCGCGGCGTCCGTTCCGCCCTTCGGCGGTGTCTGCGCATCCATGTCTCCCTGCACGAGCAAAGTTGGCACCGCACTGCCAAACGGCGGCCGGATCGCGCCCGGATCGTAGGCCACCGGCCAGCGGTCGAGCGCCTTGGTGAGGCGGTCGACGGTGTAACGGGTCATCGTCTTGAAGGGACCATTGGGCAGTCGATCGACTTGTGCCAGCGCATGGCGATGGGTTCCCGGCGCCCGGAAATCGTGAGACACGACGGAAAGAAACATCCCGAATGCGAGACCGCGGTCGCCCGGCCGCATCGGCGGGTAAAGATACGGCCCCACCTGCTCGTAGCGTCCTTCCCACGCGGCCTCGATGAGCAACGGAACATAGCGGACCGTTTGCGGTGTCTGCAGGAGCACGATCAGCGCATTTTGAAACGAAAACGCATCGAGCCGGATCTTCTGTCTGCGATGACGGAGGATGACCGGCCGCTCCAGAAGCCGCGCAATCACCTCATTATACCGCGAGGAGAGGGCCGGAAACGAACGCCGATCGCGCCGCGTGCGTCGCACGTCGCGAAACAGGCCGCGCAGGCCATCCATCTGCACAAGTTGATTGCCGGGCACAAGGTCCCAGCCACGCAGCGGCACCACTCCGCTCAGCACGACCGACCGGAGTCTGTGTGGAAAATCACTCATCACCTGCTGTGCGAGCACCGTCCCGTAGGAGCTGCCCAACAGGTTGATTTGACCATAGCCGAGCGCCTTCCGGACCGCCTCGACGTCCGCTGCATTCTCCGGCGTATTGAAGCTCGCAAGAGGAATTCCACGCTCGCGGAAGCGGGCCCTGGCACGAGCGATCGGACGGAATGGAACGGTCACATCATTGGAAGCCGCACCCAGAAACGGTCGCGAGAACCCACACCCCCGCTGGTCAATGAAGACGACATCGCGATCCCTGGAGAGCAGGGAATACACGGGATCGCCAGCCACCAAGGTGGCGGCCCCTCCCGGCCCGCCCTGCAGAAAGAAGATCGGGTCCGGCTTCTTCGGCGATTCCCTCGCGGGAAGGATCGCCACCGCGATCTGGATCTTCTGTCCATTAATCATCGCCCGGTTCGCGGGGACAGTGACGTAACCGAAGCGCACCGTGGGAGGAAGGCCCGCCTTCCTCAACAAAGCCGGCATCGGAGCAGGCACAAAGGTTTGCGCAGAAGACGGCGCCGCCCCGGCGAAAAGCAGAGCGGAAAGGTGCAGCAGGAAAAAAGGGCGGCGCATGCGGTTGCGTTTAATCAAGTCCGCATGCTTTGACAACGCCCTCCGCCATTCATTGCGCGTCGTTCACCGGTGCGATGACGCAACGATCATGGCTCCGGAATGTGCCCGCCGAATGCCGCGCAGAAATGCCGCACACAACCTTAGCTCCAGGCCTGTAGCTCCGACGTCCGGGAGTCGTGCCCCGCCGGGGCGCCCTGCGGGATCAAATGCCACCAGCGCCCTGTGCCTGGGCAGCAATCTTCTTCAGGATCGGACCAAACTCCGCCGACCACACGCCGGACATGCGAGTGCTGTCCTCGAATCCCGCCTGCCCTGCATCCGTCACATGGGAAACCCGCGTGCTCAAGCGGAAGTCGTTCGTGCCCGGAAGCTGCGTGGTCACGAGCGTCACGCGAAAGGTCGTCGTCTCGTCGAAGCCGCCATACATCAGCTCACCGAAGGCACCCGCCGGTTTGTCGAACGAAATGGATTCCGGGTAGACAATCGGTCCGGGCTGGTAACCGTATTCGGCAAACACGGCCTGCGCGGCGGCGTTGATCGCATCGACATTCGTGTCGCGCACGGTCGTCGCACCAAGACCACCGGAACTGGATTCCGGCGCCACGAGGCAGCTTGCGAGGAGCATCGAAACGACGCCGGTGAGAAGGGGGAGCAGGAATTTCACGCGCGGAGTGTCGCAGATTTCACCCGGACGCACAATTCCCACGGAAGGCGACTCGCGCTTGGCCGAGATCAACATTCCCGCTCGCCGCACCTCTTAAAGTAAGGCGATGACCGTGGCGCCGATCGACAAATACGATGCGCCACTTGCCGCCGCGCGCCTGGGCGGAAATCGCTTCCACCTCATGGCGAAGCCGGGCGGCAGCACGTGCAATCTCCGATGCGACTATTGTTTCTATCTCGCGAAGCCGCGTTTGCCGGGCGGACCGAGGCCGACGCGAATGTCGGACGAAACGCTGGAGGCCTTCATCCAAAAGCAGCTCGCGGCTTTCGACACCGGTCCCGTTGTATTCTCGTGGCAGGGTGGCGAGCCGTCGCTTCGCGGCATTCCGTTTTTCCGGCGGGTTCTTGAGTTTCAGCGCCGGCATGCACGTCCCGGCCAGCGCGTCGAAAACGACCTCCAGACCAACGGCACACTGCTCGACGACGAGTGGTGCGAGTTTCTTGCGGAGAATCGCTTTCTCGTTGGGCTGAGCATGGATGGTCCGCCGGAGATTCACGATGCGCATCGCGTGACGAACTGTGGCGGGCCGACATCGCGCGCGGTCATCGAGACCGCGAAGCGACTGCACCGGCATCGGGTGCCTTTCAACACGCTGACGTGCGTCCATCGCGACAACGCCCGTCGTCCGCTCGACGTGTATCGTTTCCTTCGAAACGACATCGGCTCCCGGCGGATGCAGTTCATTCCGATCGTCGAGCACCGGGATTTCGAACGCGTCGCCCCGGGGAGATGGAATCCCACGGAACTCCCACGCGCCGGAGCGCCCGACTCCCGCTCGATCGTCACGCCGTGGAGCGTGGACCCGGACGACTGGGGATACTTCCTCATTCGAATCTTCGATCGCTGGATCACCAACGACGCGGGCAGAATCTTCGTCAGCATTTTCGAGGATCTCGTCGCGCAGCGGGCGGGCCTGCCTGCGCAGAACTGCACGTCCGCCGAACTCTGCGGAAAATGCCTCGCGATCGAGGCCGACGGCGGCGTCTACGCCTGCGATCACTTTGTTTACCCGGAATTTTATCGCGGAAACATCCTCTCCGATGATCTCGTCGATCTCGTGTTCTCACGGGAGCAGGTGAAGTTCGCCTACGCGAAATCGGAGACGCTTCCACGTGCCTGCCGCCGGTGCGAATACCTCCGTGTCTGCTGGGGCGAGTGTCCAAAGAACCGCCTGCTTCGGACCGCCGATGGCGAGCCCGGCCTCAACTGGCTGTGCGCCGGCTACCGCGCGTTCTACGAGCACGCCATGCCCGCGATCGACCGGCTTGCGGCCGACGTGAAGCGGCGACTGGAGATCGAATAAATGCGCCCGCGGCGGTCGATCACTCGACGCCCTCCGGATCGGCCGTCCCGCGTCCTCGCGTGAGGAAATACAGCACGGTGATGACAAGCAGCACCGCACCGGCGATCACCGGTGCGCGAAGGTCGCCATTCGACAGCCGGCTGCCGATCAATCCCACGCAAACGAGCGCGCCCAGCGCAGGGACGATCCACGGAATCTCGAACGCTCCCTTCGGCTCACCCGGCCTTCGCTGCAGGATGATGAGCGAGAGATTTACGATGAGGAACGACGTCAGCAGCAACAGACTCGTTGCGGACGCGAGTTCCGCGATGTTGCCGCTGAGGATAAGAATCGCGATGACGACGAACAGCACGCCGATCGCGACGTGTGGCGTCCGGCGCCGTGCATGCACGCGACCGAGAACCGACGGCAGCAATCCCTGCCGCGCCATTCCATAGATCAACCGCGAGCCCATGATGTTGTTCATGAGTCCCGTGTTCGCCACGGCAAAGAGGGTGATCACCGTGAAAATCCCCGGAGGAACCCATGGTGCCGCCCGCGCAATGATTTGCTCGGTCGGTGCGCCCTTGCTCACGTCGGCCAGTTCGCGAAATGGCACCACCGACACCGCCGTAACGCTGACCGCAATGTAGAGCGCCGCCACCGCGACCAGCGCGAGCACGATGCCGAGCGGCATGTTTCGCGTGGGATTCTTCGTCTCCTCGGCGAGATTCAACAGATCCTCGAATCCCACGAATGCGTAGAACGTGAGCACCGCTCCCGAAAGCACGAGCACGACGGAAAGCCCCTCTCCATCGATCGCTCCCGGCGTTTCGAAATAGTTCACCGAGCCCCAGAACTTCGCACCCACGGCAATGATGAACAGCAGCCCGCCGACCTCGACGACCGTGCAGACAACGTTCATCACGAGGCTCTCCTTGATTCCCCGGAAATTCACCAGGCTCAGCAGCAACAGGTAACCCACCGCGAGCGAGACAACCGGCAATCCGCCCGCCCACGGCTGCACGAAGCCCGCAAACACCCGGCTGCCCGTCGCGATGGACGTGAGCCCCGACGCCACGACCGCCAGCCCCACGACATACGAAAGATACGGCACGCGAAATGCCCGGTGCACGACGTAGGCCGCACCCGCCGCACGTGGATATCGCGAGGAAATCGACGCGTAGGAAAGTCCGGTAAGCATCGCGGCGATCATGGAGCCGACGAACGCCAGCCAGACGGCGTTTCCCATGACCCCTGCCGCCACGCCGGTGGTCCCGTAAATTCCGGCGCCAACCATGTCGCCGATTCCATAGACGACCACCCCGGCGAGGCCGATTGTGCGGGCAAGCTTTGGGGATCCGGTATTTTTTTCCGCCGCCATCGCGGGGGATTGAAGCATGGGATGCGACTTTCACGAAACGAAAAGCCGGGTTGCAAGGCGGCGAAGGGTGCCTAGGGTGTCGTTGCCGGCCATGCATCGCCTCGTCACCGTCTTTCTTTGCGCCTTTCTCGTCGACGGCGTTCTGTCCGTCTCCGTGGACTGGCAGCCGGTTTCCCTCGTGCAGCCCGTGGTCGCGCTGGCGGTCTTTGGATTTGCGCTCGTCCTCTACGCCATCATGGCCTTCGACCGGCGGCTCCCCAAGCGACTGCTGCTTCCGCCGATTCTCTTTCTGATCTGGGCCTCCATCTGCGGCGGATTTCCCCTCGCCTTCCTGGAAGTGCCGCATGTTCACGTCGTGATATCGTGGATGCAACTCGCGCTCGGCCTTCTGCTTTTCGGCATTCATCTCAAAAGGCCTCCGATTTCCGATGCCACCCCATCACCTGCGTTCACGTGGCGAAATTTCGCGCTCACTCTCGTCGCCACGATGGTCCTCGTGCCCCTGACGCTCGTCACCGGTGCGGTCAACGCGATCGGCGTTGCTCTCGAAACGACCACCGACGGCTATCTGAAGATTCGGCCGAAGGGTCTCCTGCTCGAGGAACGGGAATTTCAAAAGGGAAACAAACGCGTCCGGCTCGTGAGCATGATGCACATCGGCAACCGCGAGTTTTACGAGAGCGTTCGCGATTCCTTTTCGCTGCAACTGCCCGCGGTCGTCCTGATGGAAGGCGTGCGCGACGACAGGGGCACGTTCGATGGCGACTTCTCGTATGCGCCTCTCGCGGAGAAGCTCGGGCTGCAGGCCCAGGAGGCGGACATATTGATGAAACCGCCGGCGAAGCAAGAGCCGACCGGCGATGTCACGCAGCCGGACTTCCGCCATTCCGATGTCGATGTCTCGTCGTTTCATCCGCGAACCCTCGAAATGATGAGGGCGATTGGGCATTTCCTCGCGAACCCCACGCTCGAAACGGCGCTGCAGACCTTCGGAGCGGAGGACTCCCCGTTTCAGGGAGCGGATGTCGAGGACATCGTGATGACCGACATTCTCACGAACCGCAACGCCCACCTCGCGAATGAAATCCGCTCCGCGCTGGACGACTACGACGTCGTCATCGTGCCCTGGGGCGCCCTGCACATGCCCGAGATCGAGGACACTCTCGAATCGTGGGGCTTCCAGAAAACCCGCGAGATCGACCGGCCGGTCGTGAAATTTGGCAAGTCCGCCAAACGCTGAACCACGCGAGAAGGGCCGCAGCTCCGTTTAACCAGTGGAGATTTGCGAAAGAAGGGATATTTTTCCGGAAAGCGATGGCCATTGGTCAAAAGGGTTGCTCGCTTCGCGCGCTGGCAATGCTGTCAGCGTGCCTGATCCCGCTTTTTTCCGAAGCGACGGAGGAGGAACCCCCGCCGCCCACGCCCGAACCCACCTCGCAAGCGGATCTCCTCTCAGTGCGCCTGTTCACCGCCATTGCGGACTTCGATAAAGAGGCCCTCCGGCTGGCGTTGAATGAAGGTGCCGATCCCAATGGAGGCCTTCCCGACGTGCCCGAAGCAGCGGCGTTGCGAGCGCGATATCCCGACGGCGACCTTTATTACTATCTGCACAAGGAGCCGGGTTACACGCCGCTCATGTTCGCCGCCGCGCTCGGCAACGAGATGGCCGCGAAGTTCCTGCTGCTGGCCGGCGCCGATCCCCAGCGCCTCTCGAAAAAGAGCAAGACCTTCGCGCTCTGGCAGGCCGCCCGCCGCGGACACATCGGCATGATGCGCCTGTTGATGGGCATCACTCCCGACTCCGAGCCTGCGAGATACCGCGTCACCGTCGATCTCAAGCTGCAGCAGGCGGTTCTTTGGAAGGACAATGAGATCCTGCTTCTTTCCCCGATTTCCTCCGGCAAACCCACCACCCCCACGCGCACCGGCACGTTCCTCGTGACCGACAAATACCGGCATTGGAAGTCCACGATCTACGACGCGAAGATGCCCTACTTCCTGCGGCTCTCGTGCGGTGACTTTGGATTGCACGCCGGGCATGTTCCCGGTTATCCAGCCTCCCACGGCTGCGTCCGCCTCCCGGAGGAAAACGCCAGGCAGCTTTTCTCGATGGTGCCCATCGGCACCCTGGTCGAGATCAAGTAACGGTCACTCCTGCGGCAAAACGTTGTTGACTGTTCAGTCAAATTCCCCGATGGTGCTCCCATGCCACCGATCAGCACGGCAAAAGAACGCCTGACCGATGCTGCTCTCCAGATCATGTGGGAGAACAGCTACGGTTCGACGTCGGTGGATGCGATTTGCGAGCGGGCGAACGTCAAGAAGGGCAGCTTCTACTATTTCTTCAAATCCAAGTCGGCCCTCGCCTCGGCGGCCTTGGAAGCCGATTGGGAAAAGCATCGCAAGGATCTCGACCGGGATTTTTCGCCCTCGCTGCCTCCGCTCGAACGCTTCCGCGTTCATTACGAACACAGCTATGAGTTCATCAAGGAGTCCGTGAAAAAGCACGGCGCCGTGCTCGGATGCCCCATTTTTTCCCTGGGTTGCGAGATTTCCACGCTCGACGAGGAGCTCCGGACCACGATCCACTCCATCCTCGAGCGAAAGCTCCGCTACTACGAGAGCGCCATTCGCGACGCCCACGCCGAGGGCCTCGTCGACGCTCCCGATCCGAAGGCAAAAGCCCGCGCCCTTCTGGCCTTCATCGAAGGCACCCTTTCCCAGGCCCGCATCGAGAACAACGTCGAGGTTCTGCGCCAGATGTATCCCGGCACCCTCGCCCTCCTCGGCGCCAAACAGCCCGTCGCAGCCTGATTTTTTTTGCCCAGTCACTAGACGACCAGTCAAATACCAACCACACGCACGCATGAAAATCCTGCCTGTCGCGTTCATCCTCACCTGCCTTGTCGTTTCCGGGTGCGGCAAAAACAAATCCGAGTCCACGGCACCGCCGGCGCCTGTCGTAACGGTCGCCCCGGTGGTCGAGAAGGAGCTCATCGAATGGACCGAGTTCACTGGTCAGACGGAGGCCGTGGAGGCCGTGGAGGTGCGCCCGCGCGTCTCCGGTTACATCCAGGAGGTGCGGTTCCAATCCGGGCAGCTCGTCAAAAAGGGCGATGTCCTGTTCGTCATTGATCCGCGCCCCTACCAGGCCGAGGTCGAGCAACGCGAAGCCGAGCTCGAGCAGGCGAAGGCACGCCACGCCAACGCCGGCCGCATGGCCCACCGCGCCGACCAGTTGCTGAAAAGCAGCGCGATCTCGAGCGAGGAGGCCGACACGAGCATTTCGGATTTCCACCAGGCGCGTGCGGCGGTCCTCGCCGCCGAGGCCGCGTTGAAATCCGCCCGGCTCGACCTGGAATTTACCGAGGTCCGCGCGCCGATCGATGGCCGTGTGAGCCGGGCGTTGCTGACCACCGGAAACTACGTGAGCGGCAACGCCGGCGGCGCGTCGCTCCTCACGACGATCGTTTCCGTGGATCCGATCTACGTTTACGCCGACGTCGACGAGCGCTCGCTGCTCCAGCTTCAGGCGCTCATGACGAAGCAGGAAGGCCTGCGCATTCCCGTGGAAATGCAGCTTGCCGATGAGGAGGGCTATCCGCACCGCGGCTTCATCGAGTCGCTCGACAACCGCGTCGATCGAAACACGGGCACGATCGTCCTGCGCGCGCAGATTCCGAATCCCGATGGCCGGATCATTCCCGGATTGTTCGTCCGCCTTCGCGTCCCGCTGAGCGAGGAGCGACCGACCTTGCTCGTGGACGAGACCGCCATTGGCACGGATCAGGCACAGAAGTTCGTCTTCTCGATCGGGAAGGACAATACGGTCGAATACCGCAAGGTCACACTCGGCCCCGTCGCCGACGGCAAGCGCATCGTGCGCTCCGGCCTGAACGCCGGCGACATGATCATCGTAAACGGCGTCCAGCGCGCGCGGCCGGGAGCTCCCGTGAATCCGCAGCCGCAGGTCGCACAGGATTCCGCCTCGTCCGCCGGTCCGAACACCGCCGCCCGCTGAGTCATGAACTTCGCGATCTACTTCATTCGGCGGCCGGTTTTCGCGGCCGTGCTGTCGATCATCATTCTGCTGCTCGGCCTCATCGCCATGGTGCGACTGCCCATCAGCGAATATCCGGAGGTCGTGCCGCCGACGGTCGTCGTGCAGGCGACGTATCCCGGCGCAAATCCGAAAACGATCGCCGAAACGGTCGCCGCGCCGCTCGAGCAGGCGATCAACGGTGTGGAAAACATGCTCTACATGTTTTCCCAGTCCACGCCCGACGGCGTGATGTCGCTCACGATCACGTTCGCCCTCGGCACCGACGTGGACAAGGCCCAGGTGCAGGTGCAAAACCGCGTCTCGCAGGCGCTGCCAAAGCTCCCCGAGGAAGTGCGCGCCCTCGGCGTCACGACCACGAAGCAATCGCCCGACCTCACGCTCGTCGTCCACCTCACGTCCCCGACCGGACGCTACGACGAGATTTACCTGCGCAACTATGCGACGCTCCAGGTGCGCGATGTTCTCGCGCGCATTCCCGGTGCGGGATCGGTGCAGCTTTTCGGTTCCGGCGACTACGCGATGCGCGTGTGGATCGATCCCGACAAGGCGGCGTCCCGAAGCCTTACCGCCAGCGACATCGTGGCGGCGATCCGCGAGCAAAACGTGCAGGTCGCGGCCGGCAGCGTGGGCAAGCCGCCGGAGGATGCGCCCGTTCCCTTTGAACTTCAGATCAACGCAAAGGGCCGTCTGCTCGATGAAGAGGAATTCGGCAACATCGTCGTGAAGACCGGCGAGCACGGCGAGAAGACCTATCTCCGCGATGTCGCGCGTATCGAGATGGGCGCCTCGTCCTACGCATTGAAGTCGCTGCTCGACAACCACCCCGCCGTCGCACTCCCGATTTTCCAACTTCCCGGAGCGAACGCCCTGCAGCTCTCTCGCGACATCCGCGCGAAAATGGAGGAGCTGAAGAAGGACTTTCCCGACGGCATCGACTACTCCGTCGTCTACGACCCGACGGTCTTCGTGCAGCATTCGATCGACGCCGTGGTCCACACGCTTTTCGAGGCTCTGATTCTCGTCGTCCTTGTCGTCGTGATCTTCCTGCAAACGTGGCGCGCCGCGATCATTCCCATCGCCGCGGTGCCGGTTTCGTTGATCGGAACCTTCGCCGTGATGCTGGCGTTCGGATTCAGCATCAACGCCCTCTCGCTTTTCGGACTCGTGCTCGCGATCGGCATTGTGGTCGATGACGCCATCGTCGTCGTCGAAAACGTCGAGCGAAACATCGCACTCGGCCTCTCACCGGTCGAGGCCACCGAGCGTGCGATGCGCGAGGTCACCGGTCCCATCATCGCAACGGCGCTCGTGCTCTGCGCGGTGTTCATTCCGACCGCGTTCATCAGCGGACTCACCGGCCAGTTCTACAAGCAGTTCGCCATCACGATCGCGATCTCGACCGTCATCTCCGCATTCAACTCGCTCACACTTTCGCCGGCACTCTGCGCGCTGCTCCTCAAGGATCACCACGCTCCGAAGGACGCGATCGCCCGGCTCATGGATCGCTCGCTCGGCTGGTTCTTCCGGCCCTTCAACCGCTTCTTCGACTGGACCGGCCGCGTGTATTCCGCCGGTGTCCGCAGCATCATTCGCAAGAGCGTGATCGTCCTGCTTCTCTACGGCGGACTCGTGGCACTCACCGGATGGAGCTTCCAGAAGGTGCCCACCGGCTTCGTGCCCACGCAGGACAAGCAATACCTCATCTCCTTCGCGCAGCTTCCCGACGGAGCCTCGCTCGCGCGCACGGAGGAAGTGATCAAGCGGATGACCGAGATCGGCCTGAAGCAACCAGGCGTCGAGAGCGCGGTGGCCTTTCCCGGATTGAGCATCAGCGGGTTCAGCGTCGCGTCGAATTCCGGCATCGTCTTTTTCTGCCTCGATCCGTTCGAGGAACGCAGCACGCCCGACCTGAGCGGGCCGGCGATCATGCAGGCGCTCAACCAGAAGTTCGCCGAGATTCAGGACGCCTTCATCCTCACTGTGCCGCCACCGCCCGTGTCGGGCCTCGGCACGATCGGCGGATTCAAGGCCTACATCGAGGATCGCGCCGACCTCGGCTACGACGCGCTCTACGCGAATCTGCAAAACCTCATGGGCGGGAGCATGCAGGTGCCGCAGCTCGGCGGCGTGTTCTCGACGTTCACGGTGAATGTCCCGCAGCTCGATGCGGACATCGACCGCGTGAAGGCGAAGGCGCAGGGCGTGCCGCTGCAGAATCTCTTCGAGACGATGCAGGTCTATCTCGGCTCGCTCTACGTGAATGACTTCAACCGCTTCGGCCGCACCTTCCAGGTCATCGCGCAGGCCGATTCGGAATTCCGCCAGAGGCCCGAGGACATCGCCCGGCTCAAGACGCGCAATGCCGCCGGCCAGATGATCCCGCTCGGCGCGCTCGTCAAAATCAACGAGACGCACGGTCCCGATCGCGCAATGCGCTACAACGGCTACCCCGCCGCCGAGATCAATGGCGCGCCTGCACCCGGTTTCAGCTCCGGCCAGGCCGAAGCCGCGATGAGCAAACTCGCGGAGGAGCAGCTCCCGCCGGGCATGACGATGGAATGGACCGACCTCACCTACCAGCGCATCCTCGCGGGCAACACGGCGGTTTACGTCTATCCTCTCTGCATTCTGCTCGTGTTCCTCGTGCTTGCGGCGCTCTACGAGAGCTTCCGCATGCCGCTCGCAATCATCCTCATCGTGCCGATGTGCCTGCTTTCCGCGATGACGGGCGTCTGGCTGCGCGACGGGGACAACAATGTTTTCACCCAGATCGGGCTCATCGTGCTCGTCGGCCTCGCCTGCAAGAACGCAATCCTCATCGTCGAATTCGCGAAACAAAAGCAGGACGAAGGCCTGCCGCTTGCCGACGCGACGCTGGAGGCGTGCCGGCTGCGTCTCCGCCCGATTCTCATGACGTCGATCGCGTTCATCGCCGGCGTGTTTCCGCTGGTGGTTTCAAAGGGCGCCGGCTCCGAAATGCGCCAGGCCATGGGCACCGCCGTGTTTGCCGGCATGATTGGCGTCACGCTCTTTGGGCTGTTCCTCACGCCGGTGTTCTATGCCGTGATCATGAAGCTCGGCGCGCGCAGAGCACCCGCGACCCAACCTTCTTTGCAACCAGCGTCTGCTTGAAGCCATGAAGACCAACACCCTCACGCACTCATCCGTCTGGAGCGACATCCGCATCGCCGCCTTTGCCGGCACGGGCAGCTACGTCCCGCCACAGGTCCTCACCAACGCGCAGCTCTCCGAGCGCGTGGACACGAGCGATGAATGGATCACCACGCGCACGGGGATCAAGGAACGCCGCATCGCCACTGCGGCGGAAACGACCACTCACATGGCCACCGAGGCCGCCCGGCGCGCGATGGCCAGCGCGGGTGTCGAACCCGGCGAGATCGACCTCATCGTCGTCGCCACGATCACCGCGGACAAAACCTGCCCGTCCGCTGCGTGCGAAGTGCAGAAGCAGCTCGGCGCGCTCAATGCCGTGTGCTTCGACGTTGCCGCCGCTTGCTCCGGCTTTCTCTTCGCCGTGGAGAACGCCCGGCAGTGGATCGCGAGCGGACGCTACGACAACGCGCTCGTGATCGCCGCCGACCGGCTCAGCGACGTGATTGACTGGACGGATCGCAACACCTGCGTCCTCTTCGGCGACGGCGCGGGCGCGGTCGTCCTCACCGCGAGTCCACATGGCCGCGGCATCGTGAGCACCTCGCTCGGCAGCGATGGACGCTTTGGCAGTCATCTCGAAATTGGCGCACCAGATTCAAACGGCTTCCTGCGCATGAACGGCCGCGAGACTTTCAAGCTGGCGATCCAGTGCATGGCGCAGTCGATCGACAACGTCCTGTTCGCCTCGGGCCTTCGCCCCGAAGACATCGCGTGCGTCGTTCCGCACCAGGCCAACATCCGCATCCTGCAGGCCCTCGCCGAAAAACTGGAGATGCCCTTCTCGCGGTTTTTCACAAACCTCGACCGCTACGGAAACACCTCCGGCGCATCCTGCGCGATCGCGCTCGACGAGGCGTATCGGGAAGGCCGTTTCAAGGAAGGCGACCACATCCTGCTCGCAGCCTTCGGCGGTGGCCTCACCTACGGCGCCACGCTCGTTCAGTGGTGATCCGGCTTTTGCCGCGTCGCTGAGTCGCTAACCTCGCGGGATGGCCCTGGATTTCCGGCTTCTCGCGGACGTGCCTCACCTCGCGCCGACTCTGGCCGCGTGGTATGACGCCGAGTGGCCGTATCTGTTCCGTCCCGGGTTCACCGCCCTGGACGAGGCGGAATCCTGCGCCCGCAATCGCGACCGCCCCGACTGCACGGTCGTCCTGCTCGAAAACGACGAACCCGTCGCCGCGGCGTCGCTCCTCGTGGACGACGTGCTGCCCTATCCGGAGTTCAGCCCGTGGCTCGGCTCCGTCATCGTGCGCGCCGACCGTCGCGGTGCCGGGCTCGGCACACAGATCGTCCGCGAAACCATGCGTCGCGCCGGAGCCATGGGCATCCGCACGCTGCATCTGTGGACCCCCGACCATCGGCATTTCTACGAACGGTTGGGCTGGAATCTGGTCCGGGAGGAAAATTTCCAGGGCAAACGTGTCACAATTCTGCGCCTTTCGCTCCCGTAAAATCCTGCTAAGTCTCGTGCTTTGTTCCTTCTGAAACCGTGGAAACCATCGTCATCGGCCACAAGAACCCCGACATGGACGCGATCGTGTCTGCGATCGCCTATGCCGAATTCAAGCGACTGAGCGGCATGGAAAATGTCGTGGCCGGCCGCTGCGGCAACACGAATGCCCGCATCGATTTCGTGCTCGAAAAATTCGGCGTGGAGCCGCCGGCATTTTACCCCGACGTGCGACCGCGCGTTGCCGACGTGATGGAGCGCAACGTGGTCACGGCACATGTTGGCGCGCCGGTTTACGAGGCGATGCTTCAGATCGGCGAGAATCGCTTCCGCGGTCTGCCCGTCATCGACGACGATCGCCGCTGCATCGGCCTGATCTCGGGCTTCAAGATCGGCCGGCACCTCTTTCCACCTCCCGAGGCGATCTCCGAGACACGCGAAGTGGATGCGTCGCTCTCGAACATCTGCGCCACCATTCACGGCAAAGTGCTCTGCGGCACGCTTTGCACGGAAGCCATGCGGCATCGCCTGATGGTCGCCGCGATGCACACGAGCTCGTTCCAAAGCCGCATCGCCTCGCAGGACATGTCGCGCACGGTGCTCATCGTCGGCGACCGGTTCAACATCCAGCACATATCCATCGAGGCCGGCGTGAAGGCGCTCGTCGTCACGGGCGGGCTCCAGGTCGGCGAAGACGTGCTGGAAGCCGCGAGAAAGAAGGGCACCGTCGTCATCAGCTGCCCCTACGACAGCGCGACGACCGTGCTGCTCGCGCGAAGCGCCGTGACCGCCGAGCGAATGCTCTACGCGGACTTCGAATCCCTCGAAATCGACATGCCGCTTTCCGAGGCGCGCCGCGAAGTCGCGATGTCGTCCCAATTTGCCTTCCCCGTCCTCGGCGAGGAGGGCCGGCTGGAGGGCATTCTCTCGAAGAGCGATTTTCTCAAGCCGATTCCCCGTCAGCTCATCCTCGTGGATCACAACGAGCTCGCGCAGGCCGTGAGCGGCGCGGATTCGATCCCGATCATCGAAATCCTCGACCATCACCGCCTCGGCACCATTTCGACGGAGTCGCCCATTCTTTTCCTCAATCGTCCCGTGGGCTCGACGAGCACGATTGTCGCGACCTGCTACCAGCAGAGCGGCATCCCGATTCCCAGGCCGATCGCGGGCATTCTCATGGCCGGGCTCATCTCGGATACGCTGAATCTCACCTCGCCGACCACCACCGATGTCGATCGCGGTGTGATGCGCGACCTCGCGGCGATCGCAGGCATCGACCCCGGCGACCTCGCCCGCGAGATTTTTGCCGTCGGCTCCCCTCTGCTCACCATGACGAGCAAAGAAGCCATCACGGCGGACTGCAAGGAGTTCACCGAAGCGGGTATTCGTTTCAGCGCCGCGCAGATCGAGGAACTCAGTTTCTCGAATTTCCCGGAAAAAAAAGCCGATCTCCTGCAGGCGCTCGAGGAATACCGCGCCGCGCACGATCTCACGTTTTCCGCACTCCTCATCACCGACATCAACACGCAGAACTCGCTCCTCATGGTCGCGGGGCCGCCGAGTTTCACGCGCCATATCGATTATCCGCACCTCGAGCCCCATCTGTGGCGCCTCGACGGCGTGGTCTCGCGCAAAAAACAGCTCCTTCCTTACTTGACCAATCTGCTCGCGCGGATGACTTAACTGTCCTCTCCCTTTTTGTTTTATGATCCGAAACCTCCCCTTGCTCGCCGGTCTCATGCTCGCGGCAGGCGCTCTCAGCGCCCACGCTCGCGACTACGTCCAATATGTAAACGTCCTCCAGGGCACCGATTCGACTCACGACGTCTCGACCGGCAACACGATCCCGATGGTCGCGCGGCCGTTCGCCATGACCGACTGGACGATGCAGACCAGGGAGGAACGCTGGTTCTTCGATCCGAAGAGCAGCTCGATCCAGGGCATCCGCTCCACGCACCAGCCGAGCCCGTGGATGGGCGACTACGGCGTGTTCAACATTCTCGCCGCCGCCGGCGACGGCAAGGCCATGGGCGACGACGTCACGTCGAAGAATCGCGAGTCGCGCTTCGAGGCGCTCCGCCTCTCGCCGAATGAAATGTCGCTCACGCTCAAGCCCGATGACGTGAAGGTGCGCATGACGCCCACGGACCGCGCGGCGATCTTCGAGTTCACCTTCCCTCCGGGCAAACCCGGCCGCGTGATGCTCGAAGCCCTGTCGAAATCGCAGGTCGAGCTCTCGGACGACGGCCAGCAGTTCAGCGGGTTCACCCGTTCGAACTCCGGCGGCGTGCCTGAAAACTACGCGTTCTACTTCTCCGCCGTCTTCGACAAGCCGGTCGCCAAGGCCCAGATCTCCGAGCTCGGGCACATCAAGAAGGACGCCAAGGCCAAGCTCGAGGGCGACAACATCGGCGCCGTGATCGACTTCGCGCCGAGCACCGACGGCAAGCCGCTCGTCGTCACCATGCGCATCGGCACGTCGTTCATCAGCACCGAGCAGGCTGCATTCAACGCGCAGAGCGAGATCGGCGACCGCGACTTCGACACCGTGAGCGCCGAAGGCCGCGAGATCTGGAACAAGGCGCTCGGCAAGATCGACATCGAGGCCACCCCGCGCGAGACGCGCACGTTCTACAGCTGCCTCTACCGCGCGCAGCTCTTCCCGCGTGAATTCTTCGAGTTCAACAAGGAAGGGAAGCCGATCCACTACAGCCCCTACACCGGCAAGGTCGAGCCCGGCATTCTCTATTCCGACAACGGATTCTGGGACACCTACCGCACCTACTACTCGTTCCTCTCCATCGTCGATCCCGAGCGTTACGGCCAGATCATGGACGGCTGGATGACCGCTCTGCGCGAGGGCGGCTGGTTCCCGCAGTGGCCCGCGCCCGGCTATCGCGCGTGCATGATCGGCTCGCACAGCGATGCGGTTGTCGCCGACGCGGTGGTGAAGGGCATCGGAAACTTCGACGTCCGCGAGGCGTTCGAGGGCATGCTCAAGCACGCCGACACGATCGTTCCCGGTGACGACGGTTTCGGCCGCCCCGGCCTCTCCGGCTACCTCGAGCGCGGCTACGTTTACGACGGCGAGGCGCATGCCTCCGCCAGCGCGGCGCTCGACTACGCCTACGACGACTTCTGCATCGCGCAGGTCGCCCGCGTCCTCGGCGAGGACGAGCTGGTCGAGAAGTTCGAGAAGCGCGCGCTCAACTACCAGAACAACTTCGACAAGGAGACCAACTTCATGCGCGGCCGGCTCAAGGAGGGCGGCTTCAAGGAGCCCTTCGACGAATTTGCATGGGGCGGCCCCTACGTCGAAGGCGGCCCCTGGCAGAGCACGTGGTCCGTTCAGCACGACCCGGCCGGCCTCATCAACCTCATGGGCGGCCCGAAGAACTTCGTGGACAAGCTTGACGAAATGTTCGCCAAGCCCGGCACCTACCACACCGGCCCCGACGGCTACAACAGCGTGATCCACGAGATGGTGGAAATGGCGCGCCTCCCCTTCGGCCAATACGCGCACAGCAACCAGACCGTGCACCACGTGCCCTACCTCTACGTGGCGGCCGGCTATCCGTGGAAGACCCAGTATTGGGTGCGCCGCGTGATGGACGAGGCCTACAGCCCCGAGGGATTCGGCGGCGACGAGGACAACGGCGAGATGTCCGCCTGGTATATCCTCAGCGCGATCGGCCTCTACCCGCTGTGCCCGGGCCGCGACGAATTCGTCATCGGCTCGCCAATGGTCCGCAAGGCCGTCATCCAGCTCCCCGGCGGAAAGCACCTCACGATCAATGCGCCCGACAACGCGCCGGGCAAGGTGTTCGTCGAGTCGCTCACGGTGAACGGCAAGCCCTACGACAAGCTCGCGATTCCCTACAAGACGCTCATGGAAGGCGCCACGCTCGACTTCACGATGAGCCGCGAGCCGGCGATCCGCACCGAACCGTGGCGGCCCGACCAGCTGCCGCAGTCGCTCTCGGAATACGTGGATCTCACGATCGACCCCGAAACGGCGAAGATCAAAGACCCGGCCTTCCCGCAGGAATAAGCCGGATTCCTCTTCCGAAAGGGCCTCGGCGCAAGCGGGGCCTTTTTTTTCGCAGGCGGAAAAAGTGCCCGATGCTGTCCGGAACGCCACCGCCCATTCGTCGGGTCTATGAGAAACGAATTCCCGATATGAGAAATCCCGCTCCCAAAAATACGATTTGCCTGTGGTTCGAAAACAACGACGCCGAGGAAGCGGCGCGCTTCTACGCCTCGGTCTTTCCGGACAGCGAGGTCGGCGCCGTGCACCGCGCTCCCGCGGCCTACCCGTCGGGCGAGGAGGGTGATCCGCTGGTCGTCGAGTTCACCGTGTGCGGAATCCCCTGCATCGGGCTGAACGGCGGCCCCGGCGTCTCGCACAGCATTGCCTTCTCCTTCCAGATCGCGACCGACACACAGGAGGAAACGGACCGCTACTGGAACGCGATCGTCGGCAACGGCGGCGAAGCCAGCGAATGCGGCTGGTGCCAGGACCGCTGGGGCATCTCGTGGCAGATCACCCCTCGCACGCTCACCGAGGCGATGGCCGCAGGCGGCGCGGAGGCGAAGCGAGCCTTCGAGGCGATGCTGACAATGGGCAAGATTGACGTCGCGAAAATCGACGCTGCGCGACGCGGGGATTGATCGCGAGGTCGCCCGTCGTTGCGATCCGCAGGAATTGGCCGCCGCGCGGCAGATCCCTCTTTGGGCTGGCTGGAAGAGGCCGTTCCTGCGAGAGTGCCGCCATGCGGACACGCGGATTCCTTGCGGTGCTGGCGGTGGGAGTAATCGGCGGAACGTCAGCACGAGCGGAGTCGCCGTCCGACTGGCTGGCGGATACGCAGTGGTATGTGCCCGCGGCCAATCTGCTCGCCTACCTCGCACCGGGCACGGATCTCTCGTCGCCGATTCCGATCGGCGACCAGACGCTGTGGAACATCACCTCCGCCTCGGACGGGACGTTCATCGGCGAGAGTTCGGCGACGTTGACGATTCTCGGCGAGGATACCGTGTCGACCGCCTCGATGAGCGGCATCGTCACTCCGGAGGGACAGGTGCGCATTATCTTCACTCCTAACGGAGAGTCGGCGGGCGGACCGGTGACCGTGGGCATCGGGCAGGTGCGAACCGTGGAGGGGCTGAAGTTCATGGAAATGCAAATGATGACGGGGATCGGGGCCGCCTACGTGACGCATTGGGCCTACATGGCGCAGGTGCCGGACGGGCCGTTCACTCCGCCGACGGACTGGGACGAAGGGACGCTGCTCTCGACGGAATGGGCATGGATGGACGGCACGACATGGAATCTGGCGGCGCCGGGAGTTTTCGGAACCGCGGACCCCGCGCAGTTTTCCGTGATCGGTTATCGCAACGGCTATTTCTGGGGCACCGGCCTCGCAGCGGATGGCGATGCGTTCACGCACATCGGGTCCGTGACGCCGGAGGGCAACGTGCTTTTCAATGTGCTCGTCGACGGCGTGCTCACGAACCTCACCGGCCAGATCGTCGGCGACGCCACGACGGGAACGATGGCCCTGCGCGGCTACGTGGGCACGGAGGATTTCGGCGATGCTGCGATCGCCTCGGTGGTGCCGGAGCCGGAAACCGTGGCGCTGCTGGCGGCGGCCGGTGTGCTGGCCATGGGCGCCGCGCGCAGGAGACGTCCTGCGACGGCCCGCAACGCGTGAGCTAGATCCGGGTGATACGCGCCCTCTTGCGCTTGCTGACGTTGCCGTTGCCATCCACGGCACGCAGGCGGACGACATGGGCGCCGGGTTCACGCAGTGCGAGGCGCAGCACCCAGCGTTTTTCCTCCGGCCCCTTGCCGCGCAGCTTCGCCTTTCGCCATTTCGTGGTTCCGGCTCCGGGTCGTTTCAGGCGGTATTCCACCCGCCCGGCGTAGAGATCGTCCGTTACACGGCCTTTGAGCCGGATCCGGAGGGCATCGGTCGCCCGCCGCTTCTTCACTCCGCGCAGCCGGGGTCTCGTGGTATCGAGGGAGGCCCGATAGAGTTCGCTGCCGGTGGCGGGCGTAATCGCCTCGAAGAGGAGCGATCCATCCGGCGCGACGTGGGAGACAACCGTTCCAATGCTGCTAACGGACCCGGGATTGATATCCTTCACGAGGCGGGTGCCGGCGACGGTTCCGTCCGTGGCCCAGATCTCGTAGCCGTGCGGGTCATCGGCGGCGGCGAAAAGAAGTTCGTTTCCGATGACACCGAGAGCCCGGGGGGACGATCCCGGCGGGCCCGGGCGGATCTCCACGAACAATGATGTGCCCGCCGGTGTGCCATCGGTGCGCCAGAGTTCCGTTCCCTGAGCCGGCGTGAATGCGGAAAACAGAACCATCCCATTCAGCCCGACGAAGAAAGCCGGGAAGGAATCTCCCCCGGGATTAAGATCGCCGAGCATCACCGTTCCCGCGGGCGTGCCGTCACTGCACCAGGGCTCCCGACCGGTGGCGGGGATGGCCGCGGAGAAGAACAGCCGGTTCCCGATGCCGACAAAATTGGAGGGGGAGGATCCCGCCGCCCCGGGATTGATGTCCAGCGTGAGCGTGGTTCCCGCGAAGGTCCCATCGCTCACCCAGACTTCGGTGCCCGTCGCTCCATCGGTGGCGGAAAAAAACACCCGATCGCCCACGGGCGTCATCAACGTAATGTTGGAGGAATTGACCCCCGGGCCGGATATCTCTCACGAGAGTCGTCGTGAGGAAAGTGCCCAGCGTGCGCCAAAGCTCCCGCCCCTCGGCAGGCCGTTCCGCGGAAAAGAACACGGCATTGCCCGCCCGCTGGAAGGACGCAGGCGCAGAACCGGACGCCCCCGGCCAGATGTCCATCACCAGTGCGGTCCCCGCTGCCGTGCCATCGGTGCGATAAAGTTCCGCGCCGGTCGCGGGGACTTCGGCATCGAACATGAGCGCCCCGTCGATCTCCACGAGCCCGAAAGGGTTCGAACCGCTGGCGCCGGGATTCAAATCGAGAATCTGAACCGTATTGGCGGACAGGCCTTCCGAACGCCAGAGCTCGGCCCCGCCATTGTCCTCATACGCCCGGAAAACCAGCAGTCCATTCAGGGAGCCGAAACTGTTCGGCCCCGGGAACGCCGACGACGGGCCGGGCCGGATGTCTACAACCGGCATCGTGCCCCCGGGCGGGCCGTTGGTGCGCCACAACTCCCGGCCGGTCACACCATCTTCCGCCGTGAAATAGACGATTCCGCCCGCAGTTTGGAAATTCCTCGGGGACGATCCGTCGCTCCCCGGCGCGATATCCCGCACGAGTTCGACCTTCCAGCGCTTCTCCTGCGCCGTCACTTCCGGCAACCCGACAGAAAAGCCGACGACAAGGGCCCAATGAAAAGACACGTAACTGGACAGGCGCCGGATATTCATGAGGCAACCGTCGCAACGGATTTGCAAAAGTCAACCACATCACGGCCCCGGCACGAAAGCAGAGCGCGCGTTCGGGGCATGGTAACGACGGTTCCAGCCGGGGGCCCCGCAAGGATCAGGCGCGCCGCCTCAGGATTCCACGGATGCGGGCATCCACCGATCGAGTGCCGCCCGCAGCTCGTCGATGCGCAGCGGTTTCGACAGGTAGTCGTCCATGCCGGCGGCAAGGCACTTCTCGCGATCCCCAGGCATGGCATGCGCGGTGAGAGCGATGATGCGAATCGACGGCGGGAAATTCTCGCGAATGCATTTCGCGGTTTCGTAACCATCGAGCTCGGGCATCTGGCAATCGAGCAGCACAAGGTCGTAGTGGGCCCGGCGCAGTGCCTCGAGCACCTCCCTGCCATCCCCAACGACATCGGCTTCGTAGCCAAGCCGGCGAAGCTGACCCAGCACGACCTTTTGGTTCACCCGATTGTCCTCCGCGAGCAGGATGCGAATGTCGCTCCTTGTCCCGACACTTCGAACCGGCCGGCCGCGGTCGGCCTCCTCCTCGCGGCTGTCGTCACCGGGCGCGGGAACGGTGAAGCGTGCCGTGAACCAGAACGTCGCGCCGTTGTTGGGCTCGCTTTCGACACCGATCTCGCCACCCATGAGCTCGACCAGCTTTTTCGCGATCGCGAGCCCGAGTCCGGTGCCGCCGTATTCGCGCGTCGTGGAGCTGTCAGCCTGCGTGAACGCATCGAACAAATGCTCGCGACCCGCGTAATCGAGACCGATCCCCGTATCCTCGACCTCGAACCGCAGCCGCACGCCGTCCGCCACCTCTCCATCACGGGCGACCCGCACAGTCACGCCGCCTTCCTTCGTGAACTTGATCGCGTTGTTCACGAGATTCGTCAGCACCTGCCGGAGCCGCGCCGGATCTCCACACACCTTCTCGTCGACATCGGGGGCAATTTCCGTCTTGAGCGACAACCCCTTTGCCAGCGCCGAACTGCGAAGAAGCGCCACCGCTTCGTGGACCGTCTCGTGCAAGTCGAACTCGATGCATTCGAAGTTCAGCTTGCCCGCCTCGATCTTGGAAAAGTCGAGGATGTCGTTGATCAACGTCAGCAGCACCTCTCCCGAGTGGCTGATCGTTTTCACATACTCGCGCTGCTCGTTGTCGAGCTTCGTGTGCTCAAGCAGGTCCACGGTGCCGATCACGCCATTCATCGGCGTGCGGATCTCGTGGCTCATGTTCGCGAGGAATTCCGCCTTCAGCCGCGCGGACTCCACGGCCTGATCCCGCGCCTGCGCGAGCTCCTTGAGGGTGCGATTCAACTCGCTCGTGCGCCGTCGCACCTGCACGCGCAACAGGCCGGCCCAGGAGAGCGAAACCATCAGGACTGCGCCAAGACCCGACAGCGTCCACCATGTGTAGCGGGACGTCCACCACGGAGGCCGGCGCAGCACCGCGATGTCGCGAGTGGAGTTGAGGTAAATCTCGAAGGAGGTGACGACCTGCCCGAAGTCGGGAACGTTGTCGAGGCGCGCCTTGAAGACCCCTTCGAGCCGAATGACGCTCCCGATGGGGATCATCTCCAGAATATCCGGCTGCGGAGGCAGGTAGGCGTAGAACACCTCGTCGACCTCCTCATTCCGCAGTTCAAGGATCTGCACATTCTCGTTGAAGCTCCGCCCCATCAACGTCGCATCCACGGTCACCCGGATTCCATCGCTCCCGATGCGCGTCACCGCGGAATCCATCATGCGCAACTCGATCGGCCGCGCCTCCGGCAAACGCCCCTCGCCAACCCGCCGCACGTAAGCCTGCGCAAACTTCGGCGCCAGCCCGTCGGGCTCGGCAAGACCCGCCACCTCCACGAGGTCGCCCGGTTGAAGGTCCACGCGATCCTTTGGGATGACCCGCATCGCGTCCGTGCCGTCCTGAATGAAAATGTGGCGGCTGTCCGCATGCGTAACGACGCCCGAGGTGTGGACGAGGCGGGTGGGCGGGGCATTGCGCCCTTCCGTCGTCATGATGCGCGAGAGTGGCGTCTGCGGAAGCTGGAAGGGATCCTCCGGGCGGGCCTGCAGCACTTCGACAAAGGCGGCCGAGGGCACCAGCAACCGCACGCCGATCCGGTGGCCGCGCTCGTTTCGCACGGTCAGGCAAACGCCGCTCACGCGCACGTAGCTTCCCAGCAGGCGCTCCTGGGTGTCGCGATCCATTTCGTTCACCCACGCGATCAGCTCACCGCCATTCACCCGCACCGTGAGGCGGTGACGCTCGGCGGCCGTCACGATGCCATCGACCTGCACCCATTTGCCGTCGTCGTTCCCGGTCATCATGTGATCCCAGGAGTGCCGGAGCGGTTTCGGCATGCGGCCGCGGCCGAGGATCTTCACGAAATCGGTCGGCACGACTCCCGAGTTTGGATTTTCCACAATGCCTTCCAGCTCGACGTAAAGGCCCTCCTGCTGCAGGGCCGGACTCAGCCCCGCGCCGACCTGATGCTGCACGATGATGCTGTCCTCATCGTCCTGCAGATGCCACCGATACAGGCCCAGATCGACGTAGGTAATAACACCCCGCACCTTCACATGCACCGGCTCGCCGGGGTTTCTCTCGAGCATCTCGTGAATCTCGCTCACGGTCCTCGCCACTCGCGGCTCTGCCTGTTCCGGAGCTTCGGGCGACGGGGCGCTGGCAACCGGCCGCACCTGGCAACGGGTCAGCTCATACCCATCGCCGTCGCGTGAGAGAAATCCCGCCGCTTCCACGAGGGTATCCTCCGGCAGATTTCCAATCCAGTCGGCAAACTCCAGCGGCGAACTCCCGATCTCGACGCCATATCGATCGCCGCGCATCGACTTCAATGCACCGCGCACCCGCACGAACCGCCCCAAAGGCGCCCGGCGGCTCGATGCGGTAAACTCGCGCAGGGAATTCCATTCTTCGTCGGTGAGCGGGAGCACCTCCACGTCCTCCGGGCTCGCCACCCACACGATGCCGTAGGTCCGGCGGCCGTCGGGTTCGAACGTCGCCTCGGCCACACCCTTCACGCGCAGCCGCAGGTCGGTGAAATTCGGCAGACCGCGCGCGTTCGAATTCAGAATCCGGATCTGCACATTCGACTCCTCGTCGCCCCGTTCGAGCTGTAGCGTTGCGTATTGCCGTCCCGCCGATGCCGACATCGCGCGCCCTTCAATGGCGATTCGTGCAAAGTCATGCGCGGCGGGCACCAGCCCGGTCCCGGGAATTTTCGCGACCTCAGGAAGCTCCCCGGCATTCGTCACGGCCGATTCCGCCACCTTTGGAAGAGTCCCGTCGAATCGCAGCCGCCCGGAAATCCGCACTCGGTCCCCCGGCACAACACCGGTCACCCCTCCCTCAACCTCGATCCTCTGGAAGCCTGTCTCGTCGATGAGCATCACGCGGTCGCCCTGGACTCCGATCAACACGCCTTCGAGATCCAATGTCAGTCTCGGCACCCACGGCTGCACCCAGGCATCCGTATCGGCCCGCACGACAGGCCGCTTCTCTCCGGTGATTGAAGACCACTCCACCCACGCACTCCCGGAGCCGTCGGCCAGCCACGACGTTCCGGAGTCTCTATCGAACGCCATCTCCACGGCATGGTTCGGCGCGTTTTCCCGCTCCGCCGAGACGGCGGTGGAATACTGCACGACGTCATTGTCGGATTGATAGAGCGGCTCAATCTCCGCAAGCGCGATCCCCTCCGCGCCGTCTCTGGGCTCGATTTCGAGCCGGTAAAGAGAAAATCGCGCCGGCCGGACCAGATCAAAAACACTTCCCTGCGTGTCCTTCAGCGTCTCGTTCTTCCGGCTGTCGAGCTCCTGCCAGGTCTTTCCGTCGTCGTTCGATCCCAGCAATCTCCACGAGGTCGGCGGTGGCGCTTCCCGACCGGCCATCAGGCGATAGCCCGTAAGCTCGCGAGGCGCTCTCCGGATCGTCTGCAACTCGGGAATTCCGCGTCCCAGTCGAGCGAGCGGACGCAGGTTGATGAGCGGCAGGCCCGGCACCTCCGGCAGCGATTGCCACTGGATCCAGCACGCGTTTCTTCCCACCTCGGAAAACGACAGCCACTTCGACCGCGGGTCGCCGTCGAAGGCCATCTCGGCGGTTTCCATGGGCGGATTCTCGGAATCGCTGGAAATCACCAGCGACCGGCGCTGCGTGGCGTCCTCATACAACGGCTCCACCTCGCCAATCTGCGCCGCGTAGGACTCCGAGGGCTCGGCAACCGAATCGATCTGCAGACGGTAGAGCGCGAACCGGGCAGGCTCGGGCAGCATGAAGACGCGGCGCTTGAATCGTGTGGGAAAAATCTCGTTCCGGCGCTCATCGACGGTTTCCCAGGTGGCGCCGTTGTCGTTGGAGCCGAGCAGACGCCAGTCGCGCGGGTCGCGGGCGGGCTCGTCGTTGGCGGAGGTCAACGCATAGCCTTCGAGCGGCGGCGGCGGGAGCTTCCGCGACTCCTCCAGCCGCTGCAGCACCTCCGGCGCCTTCTCCGCAAGCAGGGCACGCCGGCCCATCAACCGGCTCACCACGTTCAATTGCCGGATGTCGCGCACGCGCATCTCGGCGTCGCGCACGTATTCGCACTGGATCCAGCATCCGCCGTTCGCATGCGGCGCGAAATCCATCCACTGGCTCGAGAGATCTCCGTCGAATGCGTTCCAGGCCGAACCCACCAGCGGGTTGTCCTGCGAGGATGTGATGATCGCCTGCAGGTCCGCCGCGTCCTCCACGCCGACCACCGGCCCGGCAAATTCCACCTCCGCAAGCCCCACACCGCGGTCCGCGCCGGTGTTGGTTTCGTGAACCTCCAGTCGAAGAATGCGGAAGGGCTCGCGATTCTCGACCGGGAAAACGAGGTGCTGCCCCATCTCGAACTTCTGGTCCCGCCGCTCGTCGAGCACCGTCCATTTCTTCCCGTCGTTCGATCCCAGCAGCCGCCAGCTCGCCGGATCCCGCCCCACATGATCCTGCCCCGTGGTCAGCGCATACGAGGTGACCACTCTGGCCGGCTCCTCCGAACGACCGCACAAAGGCGCCACCAGAAGGAGCAAGCCAGGGAGGAACGGGAATATCTTCATACGTCAGGTTTGGGAACCGCTCCTGACCATTTCTGGTGCACCCGGGGGGGCCGGATGCACAAAAAGCATGTCACATCCCGAAAACGATCGCCAGCCTGATCGTCGGCCGCAATTGCGTTAGTGGCTTGTCGCCTTTTCGGCGCCGAGGCCCGTATTTGCCCGAACCTCGAGTTCCGTGAACTTCGCTTCGGCGGAGGGCTCGCGCGTCATCAACGCTCCGATCACCGCGGAAATGAAGCCGAGCGGGATGCTGACAATCGCCGGATTCTTCAACGGGAAGATCGGGTCCTCCTTCATGAAATCCGGGCTGATCAAAATCAACGCGATACTCGACACGAGGCCGACCGCGAGGCCGGCCACCGCGCCAACGGTATTGAAGCGCTTCCAGAAGATCGACAGCACGATCACCGGAAGATTCGCGCTCGCCGCCACGGCAAAAGCGAGGCCGACGAGAAACGCGACATTCACCGAGGGGCCGAGAAAGATCGCGAGCCCGATCGAGAACGCTCCCACGACAAACGCGGTGATTCGCGCCACGAGCACTTCCTCACCGGGGCGATGCTCGCGTCCGTGGTGAATGACGTTCGTGAAGAAATCATGCGCGAAGCTCGTGCTCGCGCTGATCGTCAGTCCCGCCACCACCGCGAGAATCGTCGCAAACGCCACCGCGCTGATGAACGCGAAGAAGAGCTCTCCGCCGAGTGCCTGCGCCAGCAGCGGAGCGGACATGTTGTTGCCGCCATTTGCCTTGATGAAATCCGGTCCCAGCACCGACGCCGCACCGAAGCCGAAGAACGTCGTCATGATGTAGAAGAGGCCGATAATGATCATCGCCCACACCACGCTCGCGCGTGCCGTCTTCGCGTCGGGCACCGTGTAAAAACGGATCAGGATGTGCGGCAGGCCCGCCGTTCCCAGCACGAGCGCGAGCCCAAGCGAGATCTGATCCCACGGATTCGTGAGCACGAGACCGGGCGTCAAAAAGTTCCGCACCACTTCCTCACCGTCCGGCCCCGTCGAGCGAATCTGGGTGAGCGAGCTGAAAAACTCCGCGAAGCTGAAGTTGAACTTCGCCATCACGAGCACGCTCAAAAACAGGCTGCCGCTCATCAGCAGGATGGCTTTCACGATCTGCACCCACGTCGTTGCCAGCATGCCGCCAAAGACCACGTAAACGACCATCAGGATACCCACGCCGACGACGGCGACTTCGTAGGACACGCCCGGGAGCAGCTGCCGCACGAGCGTTCCCGCACCGACCATCTGCGCAATCATGTAAAAAATCGAGACGGTGAGCGTGCTCAACGAGGCCATCGCGCGCACCGGCCGCGGCTTCAAGCGATAGGCCAGCACGTCGGCCATCGTGTATTTGCCGGAGTTCCGAAGCGGCTCGGCGACGATGAAAAGCACCGTGAGATACGCCACGAGAAACCCGACGGAATACATGAAGCCGTCGTAGCCGTTCATCGCGATCATCCCCGCAATGCCGAGGAAGCTCGCCGCACTCATGTAGTCGCCGGCCACCGCCAGCCCGTTCTGCCAGCCCGTGATCCGGCGGCCCGCGGCGAAATACGCGCTCGAGCCCGAGGATTTCCGCGCGCTGAAATACGTGATCACCAACGTCGCCGCAACGAAGGCGAGAAACATCCACAGGGCCGTGTTTCCCTGCGCCGCCAGAGCAAAAAGGACCGCCATGACGCTATCGGCGATTGAATTTCTCGAGCACCTGCTCTGCTTCGCGATCCCAGCGACGCGCGACCCTCACGTAGAGGCCGGCCAGAATCCACGCCATGAAAAACTGCGAGAGCGCAAAGGCGTAGGCGAGGTTCACCTCTCCGATAACCTTCCGGCTCATGAATTCCGGAGCAAAGCCCACCAGCACCGGCAGCGCAAAGTAGTAGATGACGAAAAATGCCGTCGCGGGAACGAGGAACTTCGCCTTGTCGATGAGGAGCCGGCGAAAATCGCGGTCATGCGCGATTTCATCCCAGTTGACCGGCTCGGGCGCGGAAGGATTCGGAGGGTTGTCGTGGGGAGACATGGCGGGACTCTTAAGGCACCCCGCCCGCCGCGAAAAGCCTCAAATGGTCGCAATGTCGCAAAAGAGAACGGGGCATATTCGCTTTGCATTCGCCCGCCGAAGTGCTCTAAGTGGCGCTTCGAACATAGCCTCTTCCGGCGCGGTAGATTTGCTTGGGGATGCCAGCGCGAATGGCGCTGATGATCCGTGGCGACTCGAAATTCGGCCAACGAATGCCACGACAGACGGGCTCAACGATTCACTACATGCCCAACAAACTCTACATCGGAAATCTGTCCTTCGGCACCACCGAGCAGGACCTTCGTGAGGCCTTTGCCAGCGCCGGCACCGTCACCGACGCCGTCGTGATCACGGACAAAATGACCGGCCGCTCCCGCGGTTTCGGTTTCGTTACCATGACCACCGACGACGAGGCGCAGGAGGCCATTCGCAAATTCAACGGTCAGCAGTTCGACGGCCGCAGCATCACGGTCAACGAAGCCCGGCCCAAGGAGGGCGGCGCGCCATCGGGACCGCGTCGCGGCGGTGGCGATCACCGGCGCGATGACCGCCGGCCGCGTTACTGACCGGCTCCGGTCTCTCCGCCTCACGCGCAGACGATCGACAACGGACTTGCCTCGGCGGTGGTTCGCCGCCGACAGTCCGGGTCGATGGAATCGCGTTTTCCATTCTCGCTGCAACTCATCACCGTCGCAGTGCTCGCCTTCGGGGCGATGTGGTTCTCGGCCCTGCACCCTCGCGGCTACTACAACTACACGCAGGTGATTGCCGGGTGTTTGCTCGAAGGTTCGGTCGGAACCACCGAGCAGCCGCCGGGGTGGCTTAACGAGATGGTCCCGCACGAGGGACGCTACTACAGCGTCTTTCCGCTGGGCGCCGTTTTGAGCGTGCTGCCGTTCGAGTGGCTCCGGGCGCGGCAGTTCGTAAGCGAGTTCCCGCTCCGGTTTCTCATTTCCGCGATCGCCGCAGGAATCACCGTCTTCGGCTTCGCACTGGCGGCGCGTTATTCCCTCCCTGTCTGGAAGCAATGCTTCCTTGCCGCCGCGCCGCTTTTCGGGACGTGCCTCTGGCCCAACCTCGCCTTCGGAGGCGCGTGGCAGGTTGCTCTGGGGTTCGCCGTGCTCGGGACCATGGGCGCAATCTGCTTTGCGACCGGGACACCGCGCCCCTTTCTCGCCGGCGCGTTCTTCGCACTTGGGTTTGGCAATCGCACCGAAGTTCTGCTCACCGCGCCCGTGTTCTACTTTCTGCTGGGGCGAAGCCGCCCGAAATCGCTGGTCGCCGCATTCGTCACGTTCTCGATCGTCCCCACGATTCTCGGCATCTCCACACTTGCCTACAACGCCGCGCGCTTCGGCTCGCCATTTGATTTCGGCTACGCGCGAATCCCGGGGGTGCTCGACGAGCCCTGGTATAAGGACGGCATTTTCGCGCTCTCCGCCATTCCGCGAAATGCTTATGCGATGCTCATTGAACCATGGAAACGCCTGCCCGGGTTTCCCTGGCTGGTCCCGGACGGATGGGGCGGCTCCTTGTTCCTTTTCTCACCCTTTCTTTTCCTCCTCGCGCGCTTCGGTCGCGGCGACCTCGCCGTCCGCCTCGCGGGCTGGGCGGCGATCGCCGTGCTGACCTTCCTCCTCTGGATCCACGGCAACCCCGGCGGCTGGCAGGTTTCCTATCGCTACGCGAGCGTCCTCTTCCCCTGGGCGCTGCTCATTTTGCTCGAAACCGAGCCACGCCAGAAAATCGGCTGGTTCCCCGCACTCGCGGCACTCTCGATCGCCATCAACGCCTACGCGACCTGGATCTTCTGCGAGACAAAATACATGGTGCCCTGACGGGCGCCTATTTCCCCTGGATCCCCGCCGAGACGGTCTGGCCGATGCGCAGCGGGATCGGCGGCTCCCCGGTCACGCGAATGCGCACGGGAAAACGTTGCGGCAGCCGCACCCAGTCGATCGTCTGGCTCACGATCGGCAGCAGGTCCTCCGACGAGGTCGAACCGTCCGCGAGAAAAATGCCCCACGAGATGCTCTCCACCACGCCTTCGAACCGCTGGTTGTCGTGCCCCATCAAGGTCAGCCACACGCGGTCGCCTTCGTTGATGTGCTTGAGCTGCGTCTCCTTGAAATACGCGGCGATCCAGAACGAGCTTGAATCCACCAGCGCCAGCAACTGCTCGCCCTCGTTCACGTAGGTGCCCGGGCTGGTGTTCACGTTGGTGAGGTAGCCATCGACCGGTGCGAAAACCTTCGTGTAGTCGAGGTTTAGCTGCGCCGTTTCGAGGTCCGCCTGCGCCGCGGCGACGTTCGCGTCCGCCGCTGCGTAATCATCCTGCGCATCCTGATACGTCCGCTGGTCGACGACCTGTGTCTTGTAGAGTTCCGTGAACCGCTGCAGGTCCTGCTCGGCTTTCAGCCTCGCAGCCTCCGCCTGCTTCAACTTCGCGGCGGCGTTGTCGACCGCAGCCTTGAACGTGGACGGATCGATCTCGAAAAGCAGATCGCCTTTCTTCACCGTTTGATTGTCCTTGATCGGGATCTGAATGATGGGCCCGGCGACACGAGGCGCAATGCCCACCACATTCGCCCGCACCTGCGCATCACGGGTCCACGGCCGCGTCGTGTAGCGGTCATACATCAGCAATGCGGAAACGATCGCGAGCACGATCACGACCGCCGTAACGAGAAATTTCCGAACCTCCGGCTTCATGGCGCAAACACCAACCCGAGCACACAACCGAAGAAAACCGCCAGCGCGACGAAGAACAGCGGCAGGTTCCAGATTTGCCGGGTCCAGCACAGCCGTTCCGCCAATCCCACCACGAACCAGGCGAGCAGGAATCCGATCGTGCTGATCACCATTCCCCACGGAACCAAAAACTCTCCCAGCCGGATCTCGGGCGTCCGAAGCTGATCGAGGAACCACATGGCGCCAGTTTCCATTTCCGCCCCGCCAAGGCAAGTCTGGGCACGGCGCGGATTTTCTTGCGGCCGCACCAACCGGCGGGCTTGCATACCCCCATGTCGCGCGCGATCGAGGCGGTCCGAAAATTCCTTGCCGCGGGCGACATCCGTTACGGCATCAAGTTCGGTCTCGCCGGCATGCTGGCCGTCTTTCTCTCGCTCGTCGTGCGGCTCCAGGAGCCGACCTGGGCGCTGTTTACAGTCTACGTGCTCATGATCGCGCAATACGTCGGCGCGATCGCCGAGAAATCGATCTTCCGCATCATCGGCACCACCGTGGGCGGCGTGCTCGGTTATCTCGTGACCGCGAGCCTCGAGCAGACTCCGATGATTTTCCTGCCACTCATCGGCATCATCGTCGGCACGGCCACCGCGATGTTCGGCCAGAGCCGCTATCCCTACGCCTTTCTGCTCTGCGCGCTCACGATGGTGGTCGTCGTGAGCAACGGCCTCAACAACCCGGAGTTCTCGTGGTGGTTCATGCTGCTGCGCATCGAAGAGGTCAGCGTCGGCATTCTGTCGGTGATTCTCGTGCACGCGCTGTTCTGGCCGCGATTTGCGCGAATCGAATTCGGCGAGAAGTCGCGGGCGGCCTTTGCGGACCTTCGCGACTGCTTCACCGAGAGCGCGAAAGTCTTTCTCGATGGCGGCAACGCCGGGGCGCTTCGCCGCGCCGAGCAATTCCCCGCTCGCATCACCGAACTCCGTGGTCTGCTGGACTTCGGCGCCCGTGAAAGCGCTTATTTCCGGCATCGCCTGCCGACGTATTCGGCGATCGCCACCTGCCTCTCACGCATCGCATCCGCCATCGTCACGCTCGGCAACACCCTGCCAACCCGGGCGATTTATCGCACCGCCGTCGCCGACGAGTTGCGAGCGGTGCACAATGCGATTTCGAGCGCCCTCGACGGATTAAGCGACAGGGACGGCACACCGGAAATTCGGCGGGAACACCGCGGGCAAATGCAGGCTGCCATCGACGCGTTGAATCGCCGTCTGGACGAGCTGCGAAACGACCCTCACCTGCTCGAGATCGATCCGGAAATCGCGATGGCGATGGGCATTCACATGCTGGCGCTGATGGAGATTCGCGAACACATTCACCGTGCCCACGAGCTGCTCGACTCGCTGCCCGCGGATCCCACGGAACACTCGCGGGAGATGGAAGCGTTTACCTCGCCCGCGCCCCCACCATTCTGGATGCGCACCGGCATCAAGGCGGGCATCGCCACCATGGTCGCGCTATTGATCGCCAACTGGGTCCATCCCCCCGGCGCGACCATGTTCATTCTCGGCGCTTGGGTCTTCACGGCGCTCGACGCCACGAGCCCCGGGGGCCAGGGCGATCGCCGCTCGTTTCATTACGTCATCTACAACGTCATCGCCATGATCGCGCTCGCGCTCATCATCCTTGCAGCCCGGCCGATGCTGTCGAGCTACGCGGTGATGAACATCATCCTGTTCACGTGGCTCTTCGTCTGGGGCTTCCTTTCGTATTCCGTGCGCGGCATGACGATCCCGATGCAGCTCGGTATGCTCGCCTCCGTGGGCATCCTGAGCTTGAACGGACAGGAACCCATCCCCTTCCAGGCCGTGGTCGATTTCTGCCTCGGCCTCGTTCTTTCGCAGATCCTCGCCGCCGTGATTCAGCGGGTGCTCTGGCCTTCGCTGCCTCAATGGGAGCTCCGCGATCGCTTCATCGAGTATTTGCAAAACTGCCGGCTGATTCTCGAGAAGGGGCCCGACCAGCTCGAATTCTGGAAGAAAGTGCGACTGGCGTTGATCCCCGGCGAGGCGTTGCAACGCATCGGTGTCCTGCGGGAACCGATTTGCCCGGCCGGCGAGCCGGCGGAGCTGGCATCGTATCTCGGCGCCCTGCAACGCATCGGCAACCACCTCGTGGTCACCGTAGGCAAACTCGCTCCACTCCTGCCCGCCGAACATTCCGCGGAAGGCCTCGCGCTCATTCGCGAGATGGAGCAGGCATTCGATCGCGAAATCACCACCCACCTCGCCGCGCTGCGCAAGGGATCGACGTTCCCGCTGGACACGACTGCGATCCAGCAACTGCTCACGCGCTGGAGCGAATGGGTCGGCTCGCTTCGGCGCTGGATGCTTGGGCAGAAATTTCCCCCGATCGACATCCTGCGCATCGTCGGCCTCTCCGGGCGTTACGAGCAGGCGGGACGCGATCTCGTCAATGCTGCGGAGCAGGCTGCGCGGCTGCGCATGCCGCTCTACATGGGCGACTACGCACTCTGACCATTGACCCACATGGCCGCAGGCGGCGTGCGATTTTCCACCACGGCCTCGATCGCATCTGCAGGACTGCCCTCAAAGGAAATCGCGATGAAATCCGCGCGACAGCCCGGCGCGAGCCGCCCGAGCTTCGCGCCAATGGCCGCGGCGGGATTCCGCGTGACCATGTCCAGAATCTCCCCGGGCGGAACGCCCGGAAAATTCCGACGGAACGTCTGCATCTCGTCGAAGAGATTCAGCCCGCGATTGCTCGCGCAGCTGTCGGTTCCAAGACTTACGCGGAAACCGAGCCGTCGCCAGGTTTCGAACGGGAACGGCGCGCGATCGAAATACTTGTGGCAGTTCGGGCAATGGACGATTGGAAACTCCCCGCTTTTCGCCGCCAGCAGTTCCTCGTCACCGGGACCGAGTTGATTCATGTGCGCAAGGATTGCGCCTCGCGGCAGCGCCTCCGCCTCAAGCAGGTGGCGGATGGGCGTCTTGCGCCCACAATCGCGCATGTCACGCCCGAGTGATTTGAGAAAATCGAACAACGGCCCCGCGCCTTCGGCGAACATGCGCATCTCCTCGTCCGACTCGGCGAGGTGCGTGGTGAATGGCATGCCGTATTTCTCCGAGCAGAAGCGAATGAGCCGATAGAGCTCGATCGAGGTTGTGTAGGGCGCATGCGGCGAGAGGCCAAAGCCGCCGTGCCACGACGGTCGTTGCTCGAAGAAAGTCAGCGCCCCCGCCACGACATCCTCGGTGTGGATGCGATTTCGAATGTCGAGCAGCTCGTAGAACCACCATGTGCGAATCGGCGGCGGCGGCATGTGCACCATCAACTCCGGCAGTGATTCGATGTTCAGCACCGTCGTGGTGCCCCATTTTTTCAGCTCCTGCAGGCCGAGAGTGATCGAGGCGAGGTAGTCCTCGTCGGACAGCGTCCGCTTGATCTCGTTGATGCGGCGCACCCACGCGGAAAAACTGCCGGTGTGGAAAATGGCACCCCGCATCACGGTGTAATCGAGATGGCAGTGGGCATTGATCAAGCCGGGCAGCAGAATCGACTCTCCGTGATCAACGATCTCAACGTTCGGATGATCGGCCCGAATCTCCTCGAACCGGCCCACGGCAACGATATCGGGAGCCTGCACGAGCACGGCGCCATTCTCGACCGGCGGAGAGCTCAGGGGTAAAACGATGCGCGCGCGATGGAGAGTCACGTGTATTGGCTCGCGAAGAGGCGCCGCGCTGTCAATCCGCCTTTGGCAGATTCTGTTTCGCCACGGGACGGCAATCGGCCACGAGCAGATTGCACGCTTCTACGCAGAGGATCGGGATCGATCCCTTTCCACGTTCGATGACCGCCTCCGTGAACGGGCTGTTCATCGTGGGGGAAATTTTCCAAAGCTGCCGCCGCAGGCATCCCGCCTTGCGATCGCATCGCCGGCGGATCACTTCCGCCGCCTGATCGTCGGTGATTCGATGCGTCACCCGATACATGCCGGTCTGGCGACTCAGCGTATCCCGCAGATCGACCGGCGTGATTTCGCCGCGCTCGTAGGCGATCCAGGTTCCAATCGCGGCGGGATAAAGAAGATCCAGCGCCAGCCGGACTTCAGCGACGGACGTCAATCGAAGCCGCCAGCCGTGGCGAAGGTTGGGCGCGGTCTTCAGCGGACGATACACACCCGCGTCGTCGTATTTCGCGATCTCGCGCGCATCCTCGGGCCGAAAGAAGCATTCCTCCGGCTCCGCGTCGTCAATGTGCTGGAGCTGGAATTCCGGAGAGACGCAAACCTGCCCGATCGAGAATCCGCCGGCGCGCAGTTGCGCCGCCAACCAATCGACGATCATTGCCCGACTATCGGACTCCGACCGCGACTCGACAACTGCGATCAGACCGCGCGGCGGCGCTTGACCTTCAGCTGGGCGAGCGACTTTTGCAGCATGGCCTGCAGCGCCGCGTATTGCTCGTCGCTGATGTGCTCATCCCTGAGCGCCTCCTCGGCCCGCTTCACCGCCGCCTCCGCAGCCGATTCGTCGATCTCGCTTTCATTGATCGCCATGTCGGTAAGCACGGAGACGGAAGTCTGCGTGATCTCGACAAACCCCTCGCCCACCGCAAGGCGAATCTCCTCGCCACCCTTGCTGACGCGCAGCTCACCGGGCGCGAGCTTTGTCATCAACGGAACGTGTTGCGGCAGGACGCCCATTTCGCCTTCGATGCCGGGAATGACGACGGAATCGACATCGTCGGAATACGTCTTGGCTTCGGGAGTGACGATTTCGAGTTTGAGAGTGGCCATGATGCGCGTTGAGGGGTTGAGAGTTGAGGGTTGAGAGGAAACGCCTCCCAACTCTCATCCGGAAACTCTCAACTATTCTTTGATCTGGTCGATGCTGCCCTTCATGTAGAAGTTCACCTCGGGCACGTCGTCGTGCTTGCCCTCGAGGATTTCCTCGAAGCCGCGGATGGTCTCCTCGATGGAAACATACTGGCCGGGCGTGCCGGTGAAGACTTCCGCAACGTGGAACGGCTGCGAGAGGAAGCGCTGGATCTTGCGGGCGCGGAAGACGGTGAGTTTGTCCTCCGGCGAAAGCTCGTCCATGCCGAGAATCGCGATGATGTCCTGCAGGTCCTTGTAGCGCTGGAGCACACTCTGCACGCCGCGCGCGACCTTGTAGTGCCGCTCGCCGACGATTTCCGGCGCGAGCGCCTTCGACGTGGATGCAAGCGGATCGACCGCGGGATAGATGCCAAGCTCCGCAATGGAACGCTCGAGAACGATCGTCGAATCGAGGTGCGCGAACGTGTTCGCCGGCGCGGGGTCGGTAAGGTCGTCCGCAGGAACGTAGACCGCCTGGAACGAGGTGACCGAGCCCTTCGTGGTCGAGGTGATGCGCTCCTGCAGGCTGCCCATTTCCGCGGCGAGCGTCGGCTGGTAACCGACCGCCGACGGCGTGCGGCCCAGCAGCGCGGACACCTCGGAACCGGCCTGCGAGAAACGGAAGATGTTGTCGATGAAGAGAAGCACGTCCTGGTTCTTCTCGTCGCGGAAGTATTCCGCCATCGAGAGCGCCGTGAGTGCGACGCGGAGACGGGCTCCGGGCGGTTCGTTCATCTGGCCGTAAACGAGCGCGACCTTCGACTCCTCGATCTTGTCGAGCTTGATGACACCGGCCTCGGCCATTTCGTGGTAGAGGTCGTTTCCTTCACGCGTGCGCTCACCGACACCGGCGAACACGGAGTAGCCGCCGTGCCCCTTCGCGATGTTGTTGATGAGCTCCATGATGACGACCGTCTTGCCGACGCCCGCACCACCGAACGCACCGACCTTGCCGCCCTTCGTGAACGGACAGATGAGGTCAATGACCTTGATGCCCGTCTCGAGAATCTGCGCCTTCGTGTCCTGGTCGACCAGCGCCGGAGCCGGGCGGTGAATCGGATATTTCTTCGTCGCGTTCACCGGACCGCGCTCGTCGGTCGGCTCGCCGATGACGTTGAAGATGCGCCCAAGCACCGCTTCGCCGACCGGCACGGAAATCGGAGCTCCTGTCGCGATCACTTCCTTGCCGCGGGTGAGGCCTTCGGTCGACGACATGGCCACGGAGCGGACCCAGTTTTCACCGAGGTGCTGCTGCACTTCGAGCACGAGCTTGACCGGAACGCCGTCAACGACGTGATCGACTTCCAACGCGTCGTAGATGGCGGGCAGTTTGCCGTCGGCCGGATTGAACTCGACGTCCACGACGGGGCCGATGACCTGAACGATTTTGCCTTTTTGACTCATGATGGGAATGCGGGTTGGAGGATTCTGTTAGCCGAGCGCCAGCTGGGCCGTGGTGATCTCGAGCAGTTCGTTCGTGATGCTGGCCTGGCGGATCTTGTTGTATTCGAGGGTGAGGTCGTTCACCAAATTCTTCGCGTTGTCGGTCGCGCTCTTCATCGCGACCATGCGCGCGCTGTGCTCGGACGCGCGGGCGTCGAGGAGCGTCTGGTAAATCGAAAAGTGGATGTAATACGGAAGGATCGCGTCGAGGACGTCGTAGGCCGACGGCTCGAACATGAAGGAGGATCCCTCCTCGGGAAGCTCCATCTTCTCGTTGATCGGCAGCGCGGCGATCGGCAGGACCGTCATCGCGGTCGGCGCCTGGGTGAGCGTGTTGACGAAGCGCGGGTAGAGCACCGTCACCTTGTCCACCTCACCGGAAAGGAACTTGTCGACGCAGAATTTCGAAACCTGCTTCACTTCGAGGAAGCTCGGGTGGTCGCCAATCTCGAAGTCGGCGATGAGGTTCCGCTTCGTGCGGGCGAGGAACTGCTTGCCCTTGCGGCCGATGTTCACGAAGTCGGTCGTCGCAACGTCGAATTTCGACGCCTCGCGGAAGAGGTTCGTGTTGAGACCGCCGCAGAGACCCTTGTCCGTGCTGATCAGCAGCACGAGCTCGCGCTTCACCTCACGGACCTCGAGCAGCGGGTGCAGGCTGTGATCAACGCGGTCCTTGAGCGCGACGAGCACGCGGTTCAGCAACTGCGCGTAGGGATGGCCCGCAAGCGCGGCGTTCTGGGCCTTGCGCATCTTCGACGCGGCGACCATCTGCATCGCCTTCGTGATCTGCGCGGTGTTCTTGACGGACTTGATGCGCCGCCGGATGTCGCGAGTAGAGGGCACGGCCTAGCTGGAAGTTGAGGTTTGAGGTTTGAGAGGGTTCAACGAACGGGCTAGTTCCAGGTCTTCTTGAATTCGTCGAGCGCGGCGATCGTCTCGACCTCGAGGTCCTTGTCGAACGCCTTCTTCTCGAGAATCTTCGCGAGGAGATCCGCCTTGCGCGTGGTGAGGTATTCCTGAAGCTTGTTCTGGAACTCCTTCACGCGATCGACCGGCACCTCATCGATGTAGCCGCGCTGCATCGCAAAGAGGACCGCAGCCTGAAGCTCGACGGGCATCGGGCTGTATTGCTGCTGCTTGAAGAGTTCGACGATGCGCTGACCGCGATCGAGCGTCGCCTTCGTGCGGGCGTCGAGATCGGAGCCGAACTGCGCGAAGGCCGCGAGCTCGCGATACTGGGCAAGGTCGCCCTTGATCTTGCCGGCGACCTGCTTCATCGCCTTGATCTGCGCGGCGGAACCGACACGCGACACCGAGAGACCAACGGACACCGCCGGACGGATGCCCTGATAGAAGAGGTCGGTTTCGAGGTAGATCTGGCCGTCGGTGATCGAAATGACGTTCGTCGGAATGTAGGCCGACACGTCGCCCGCCTGCGTCTCGATGATCGGAAGCGCGGTGAGCGAGCCGTTGCCGTGATGCTCGTTGAGACGCGCGGAGCGCTCGAGCAGGCGGCTGTGGAGGTAGAACACGTCGCCGGGATACGCCTCACGGCCGGACGGGCGCTTGAGGAGCAGCGAGACCTGGCGGTAAGCCACCGCGTGCTTCGAGAGATCGTCGAACACGATGAGCGCATCCATGCCGTTTTCCATGAACCACTCGCCCATCGCCGCGCCGGCGAACGGCGCGATGTATTGGTTCGTGGCGCTGTCGGAGGCCGGAGCGGAAATGATGATCGTGTATTTGAGGGCGTCGTGGTCCTCGAGCGTCTTCACGACGCGGGCGATGTTCGCGTTCTTCTGACCGACCGCGACGTAGATCGAATACATCGGGCGGAAATCCTTGTCGCCCGAGGCTTCGGCGGCCTTGTTGGCCTGCGCCTGGTTGATGATCGTGTCGATCGCGATCGTCGTCTTGCCGGTCGCGCGGTCACCGATGATGAGCTCGCGCTGACCGCGACCGATCGGAATCATCGCATCGATCGCCATGATACCGGTCTGCACCGGCTGGCTGACGGATTTGCGCTTGATGATGCCCGGAGCGATTTTTTCGACCGGACGGAATTCCTTCGCATCGATCGGGCCCTTGCCGTCGATCGGCTGGCCGAGCGCATCCACCACACGGCCGAGCAACTCCTTGCCGACCGGCGCCTGGAGCAGTTTGCCGGTCGTCTTGACCTCGTCGCCTTCGCGGACGTGCGTGTAGTCGCCCAGCACGACCGCGCCGACCTCGGTTTCCTCGAGATTCAGGGCGATGCCGTAGAGGCCGCCCGGAAATTCGATCATTTCGTTGAGCATCGCGCCGCTGAGGCCTTCGATGCGGGCAACGCCGTCGCCGATCTCACGCACGACACCGACGTTCGTGCGGGTCGTGGCGGCGGATTGAATGCCCTGAATCTTGGATTCGAGTTCCTGAAGGATGCTGCTCATGGCGTGATTAGAGTTGCTGTTTCAAAGTTTGGAGCCGGTTGAAGACCGAGCCGTCCCAGACATCGCTGCCAACCTGCACTCGCAGGCCGCCGAGCAGGCCGGGATTGGTATTGAATTCAATGGTGAGGTCGGAGCCGAAGCGGCTGCGAAGTTCGTTTTCGATTTTCGAAGCCTCGGAGGCGTCGAGCGGCGCGGCGCTTTGCACCACGGCGTGGCGGCGCTGGAGTTCGAGGCGGATGAGTCGCGCGAACTCCTTGAGGATTTGAACGTAGCCGCGCGGCTTCTCTGCGATCAGCCGGTCGGAATAATCGGCCACTTTCTTCGGGTCGATCCGTCCGTCGGTCAGCGAGAGCACGAAGAGCTCTCGGGCGATGCGGCGGGATTCCTTGCTGATCTTCATCGGTAAAAACTAGACCGCGAGCTGCGCGGTGGTTTCCTCGTTGAGGCGTTTCTGGTCCTCGGGGGTGAGCACCTTGCCGGTGACCTTTGCGGTGGTGTCGACGACGAGGCCGACCATTTCCTTCTTCACCTCGGCGACCATCTTCCTGCGCTCGTTTTCGATGTCGGCGCGGGCCTTGGCGATGATCTCCTCGGCCTGGCGGATGGCATTCTGCGCCTCCCGCTGGCTGAGGGCCTCGGCGCTCTTGCGCGTCTCCTCGATGAGGGCGGCGGCCTCGGCGTTCGCCTTCTGGAGAATCTCGGCGTAGTTCTTCTCAGCCTCAGCGAGCTGCTGCTTGATTTTCTCGGCGTTGGTTTGCCCTTCCTCAATGCGGCGGCGGCGCTCCTCGAGCACCTTGATGATGGGGCCGAACGCGTATTTGCTCAGAATAAAGTAAACGATGAGAAACAGAATGACCTGCGCGATGAACTTCGGCCAGGTCACCCCAAAGGTGGTCAGAAGCTGATTAATGGCGTCCATGTGTTAGAAAAATGCCGCTGGGGAGAAGTGCCACGGCCGCCCCGCGAGCGGGACGGCCGCGACAGAGGGTTACGCTCCGGCGAATGCGCGGATCAGCGCGTAAATCGCGATCGCTTCCGCGAGCGCCATTCCGATGATGCCGATCGTGAGCACCTTTCCGAACGAGCCCGGATTGCGGCCGACGGCCTCAGCGGCCTTCGCACCGATCAACCCGATGCCGATGCCGGCGCCGGCGCCTGCCATACCGAGCGTGAAGCTGCCGGTGATGCCGGCCGCCGCCGCGCCGTGCGTGGCAGCGTCAACTGTAGCTGCGAGGAGTGGGAGCATGATGTTGGTCTTTCTATGTTGGTTTTATCGCCGCCGCCCGCGGTTCGCCCACGGTCCCGACGGTGAAATTTGTCAGTGGTGTTCTTCCTCGTCGTGTGTGGTGGAGAGCTGGATGTAAACGGCGCAGAGCAGTGTGAACACCAGCGCCTGCAGCACGCCGACAAGCAGCTCGAGGAAATAAAAGGGAATCGGCACGATGACGCTCGACAGGTAGGCGACGATCGGCGGCAGGCCGAGGTCCTTGCCGAGCAGGATCATGGTGGTGAGGAGGTTCTCACCGGCAAAAACGTTTCCGAAGAGTCGCAGCGAGAGCGACACGGGGCGGAAGGCGATCGAGATGACTTCGATGATTCCGACGAAGAAGAAAATCGGCGCGAGCGCCAGCGCCATGACGCCTTTCAGGCCGCCTTTGACTCCGAAGATGTGCTTCGCCGTGCCGACCACGCCCATTTCGCGGAACGTCCACCAGATCCACATGATCATGAAGACGGTCGCCATGCCGAGGGTGGTGTTCAGGTCCGCCGTGGCGGGACGCAGCAGCGGATACTCGACATGATCGAGCGACAGGAACGGACCCGGCTTTTCCTCCGCCGTGCCCCAGCCGATCGAGCCGACGCCGGGCAGCAGGCCAAACCAGTTCGAGATCAAGATGTAGATGAACAGCGAGGCGAGCAGCGAAAACGTTTTCGCGATCATGTGCTTGCCCACGATGCCCTCCATGAGGTCGTAGATGCCGCTGATGATCGCCTCGAGGAGGTTCTGCGAGCCGACCGGCACAAGCTGGATGTTTCGGGTGGCCGCGCGGGTCATCCACAGGATGACGAACACCACGATGGCCGCGACCACGATGGAGTTCGTGATCCATTCCAGGAATGGCTCGTTGTGGAACTCTTCGAAGACCGACTGTGCTTGAAGCGGGATCGCCGCGGCCAGCATTGCGTCAAATTTCATTCATCAAAATCGGGTTGGGGCCTCCCCCGAGACAAAAACGAGCCCCGGTTCGCAACCCGAGGGCAGCGAAGGGCGAACGCGAGAATACGGGAGAACGCGCCGGCAACAGGCATAGCCGGCGTTTGATGGTTGACAAGCCTATTTGTGAAATTTTTCACAAGGTCACGGGGGGAGGGTCTTTTCCGGTCCGGGGGGCGGAATATTGACGACGGCTTAACGCATCGAATTCGCGGATGCAACCCTCCAGCGTCCCGATTTGCGGTTCGGCTTCCGGCGTCACTTCCCCCCGATGCCGCAACCCGTTTCTCCTTCTCATCCGTGTGGGCGGAGGGTTATTCACCTTCTGCTCAATGCTGTCCGTCATCATTCCGATCTACAACGAGCGGGAAACCATCCGTCCGCTTTTCGAAAAGACTGCCGAGGTCATGCGCCGGATCGGGCAACCGTGGGAGATTCTTTTCATCAACGACGGCAGTCTCGACGGAAGCGAGGAATTGCTCGACGAGCTCGCGCAGTCGCATCCGGAGGTGAAGGTGCTCCATTTCCGCCGAAACTTCGGCCAGACCGCGGCCATGATGGCCGGTTTCGATTACGCCAAAGGCGACATTATCATCCCGATGGATGGTGACTATCAGAACGACCCCGAAGATATCCCGAAGCTGCTCGCGAAACTGGACGAGGGCTACGACGTCGTCTCGGGCTGGCGGCGCGACCGGCAGGACAACGCCATCAAGCGGAACATTCCGAGCATCATGGCCAACAAACTTATCTCGTTCGTCTCCGGCGTGCGGCTGCAGGACTTCGGCTGTTCGCTGAAGGCGTATCGCCGCGACGTGATCGAAGGCGTGCGGCTCTACGGCGAGATGCATCGTTTCCTGCCCGTTTACACGAGCTGGCACGGGGCAAAGATCACCGAGGTCGTGGTCGGGCACTTCAAGCGCCGCGCGGGCAAGTCGAAATACGGCCTCGAACGCGTGCTGAAGGTGCTGCTGGACCTCATGGTGGTGAAGTTTCTCGACCGCCACGCGCAGAAGCCGATGTATGTCTTCGGCCTCGTCGGCTTCATCATGATCGCCATTTCCGGAGCCTTCGGCCTCTGGGCGGTGCTGCTCAACATTTTCGACAACAAGCCGTTCATCACGACACCGCTGCCCCTGATGACCGTCTTCACGCTCATGACCGGCATTCTCTGCATCCTGATGGGATTGCTCGCGGAAATGATCACCCGCACGTTTTACGAGTCGCAGGGCAAGCGCATCTATCTGGTGCGCGAAAGCCGGAACCTCGAAACGTCGGATGGGTGAAACTCGTGAATTCGGGAATGCCGCCCGGGTGCGGGCCTTCCTGAGTTCGGAATTCCTTCTTTCATGTGCGGGATAGCCGGCTTCGTGGGTCGCGGGGAGCGCGAAGATCTCCTTCGCATGACCTCCGCCATTTCCCATCGCGGGCCCGATGCCGCCGGGGAGTGGGTCGATGAAGCAGACGCCGTTTATCTGGGCCACCGCCGGCTTTCCATCGTGGACCTCGCGGGCGGCGGGCAGCCCATGTGGACCGCCGACGGTCAGATCGGGGTCGTCTTCAACGGTGAGATTTACAATCACGAGGACCTGCGTGCCGCGCTGAAAGCGCGCGGGTGCGAATTCCAAACCGACCACTCCGACACCGAGGTGCTGCTGCACGGCTATCGCGAGTGGGGCGATGAATTCGTCTCGCGGCTCAATGGCATGTGGGCGTTCGCGTTGTTCGACCGCTCGCGGCATCGGCTCCTCCTCAGCCGCGATCGCTTCGGGAAAAAGCCGCTTTACTGTTTTCTGGAAGGCGAAACGTTTGCATTCGCCTCGGAGCTCACCGCGTTGCTCGCCCACCCGGCCTGCCCGCGATCGGTTTCGCCCACGGCGCTGCAAAAATTTTTCGCCTACGCGCTGATCCCCGCACCCCACACGATTCTCGATCGCGTTCAAAAACTGCCAGCCGGTCACAATCTCGTCTACGACCTCCGAGAGCGTTCCGCGAACGTCGTCAAATACTGGGATTTCGTGCTCGAGCCCGTGGAGTCGGCGAAATCGGAGGACGATCTCGCCGAGGAATTGCTGCATCTCATCGACGGCGCGGTGCAACGGCGGCTGATGTCGGACGTTCCGCTTGGCGTGTTTCTCAGCGGCGGCATTGACTCGTCGCTCGTCACCGCGCTGGCGACGAAACATGTCACCGCCGGCTCGCTGCGGACGTTCAGCATCGGATTCACCGAGGCGTCGTTCGACGAGTTGTCCTGGGCCAATCAAGTCGCCGGTCTGCTCGGCACGAATCACCAAACCGAAGTCCTCGACCTCGATCGCGCGCTGGAAGTGCTGCCGGAAATTTTCGACAAACTCGACGAACCGCAGGGCGACGGCTCCCTGCTTCCCACGTGGCTGTTGAGTCGCTTCACGCGCCGGCACGTCACGGTTGCGTTGGGCGGCGACGGCGGCGACGAACTCTTTGCGGGTTACGATCCCTTTCTCGCGCTGCGGAGGGCCGAGGCCTACGCGAAGCTCGTTCCGAAGCCCGTCCATCTCGCGATCCGTCTCCTCGCGGACCGGCTGCCCGTCTCGCACGAGAACATCAGCCTCGATTTCAAGATCAAGCGCACGCTCCGTGGCCTCAGTCACCCGGCGAAGCTCTGGAATCCCGTGTGGCTCGGGGCACTGGAGGCGGCGGACATCCGGGATTTCCTCGGCGATGCGGCGGACCTCGAGTCGCTTTACAGCGAGGCGATCGAGGCCTGGGACTCCTGCCCGCAACGCGATGTCGTCGACCGCACGCTCCAGTTCTACACGAAGATCTATCTGCAGGACGGCATCCTTGCGAAGGTCGATCGCGCGAGCATGATGAACAGTCTCGAGGCCCGCGCGCCGTTGCTCGACATCGAGGTTGCGGACTTCGCGCGCCGCCTTCCGCATCATTTCAAGCTCCGGGGAAACACGACGAAATACCTGCTCAAGCGCGCGGCGGCGCGGGTGCTGCCCGCTGAAATCGTCAACCGCCGGAAGAAGGGCTTCGGCTCGCCCATCGGACCGTGGTTTCGCTCGGGCAGGCTCCGCGTGGAGAGCGATGATCCGTTCGTGCGCCGCCGTTACGAATCCCATCGGCAAGGAAAGATCGACGACCGCCTGTTCCTGTGGTGCCAGCTCGTCTTCGAGCAATGGAAACGCCGGCGACTGCCATGAGCGAGCCGATGCGCATTCTCTGCCTGAACTACGAGTATCCGCCCGTCGGCGGGGGTGGCGGTCGCGTCGCACACCGCATCAATGCGGAGCTCGTGAAGCGCGGCCACTCGGTGCTCGTCCACACCGCGGGATTGAAACACCTGCCCGCCCGGGAGGTCGTCGACGGCGTCGACGTGCGTCGCACGCCCTCGTTCCGAAAACGCGAGGACACCTGCACGGTGCCGGAGATGGCGCTCTACATCGCGACGAATCTCCTGCCGACGATCCGCCTGATCCGCGCGTGGAAACCGGATGTCCTCCACGTTCATTTCGCGGTCCCGGCCGGCGTCGTCGCATGGCTGGCCTCACGATTCACCCGCGTGCCCTATGTGCTCACCGCGCACCTCGGAGATGTGCCCGGCGGCGTGCCCGAGCAGACCGCGGCCTTGTTCCGATTCGTCGAGCCGTTCACACGACCGATCTGGAAACACGCCGCCGCGGTGACCACCGTCAGCACATTCGTCGCCAACCTTGCGGAAAAGGCGTATCGCCGCCGCCCGGAGATCATTCTCAATGGCATCACGCTCGGGCCGCGCCCCACGATCGAAATACGATCGCCCGCGCGCCTCGTCATGGTCGGCCGGCTCAGCGTGCAGAAAAATCCGCTGCTGGCGATTCGTGCGCTGGCCCTTGTTCAGGATCTGCCGTGGGAGTTTCACGTGATCGGCGACGGCCCCTTGCGGTTGGAGATGGAAGCCGAGGCACGCAGCCTCGGGATTTCTTCGCGAATCCAGTTTCACGGCTGGCTGGATGGCCTCGCGGTCGCGGAGCGAATGGCAACTGCGGAGATCTTCCTGCTTTCCTCGACCAGCGAGGGGCTGCCCATGGCCGCAATCGAAGCCCTCGACAAGGGGCTCGCCATCGTTTCGAGTCGGATCGACGGAATGGCCGACGTCGTCGAGGATGGCGTCAACGGACGCCTCTGCGAATTGACGCCCGAATCCTTCGCCGCGGCCGTCCGCGAGTTGCTTTCCAATCCGGACCGGCTTCAAAATTGCCGTCAGGCGTCGAGCGAGCTGGCGCAAAAGTTCGATCTGAACCGGAGCATCGACGCCTACGAGGCCACGCTCCGAAAACACGCCAGCCGGGGCCATTCGCAGACCCCGGCCGGCAGCAAGGGCGCCTGACAACTCAGGCGCGCGCCCGACTATTTGCTCCTTCCTTTCACGCGAAGATTATATGCGAATGTCCCCGTCCCGAACGACTGGATCAGCGATTCGCTGACCTTCAACCGCGACTTCGTCCGGCGAATGTTGCCGACAATGTTCGCGGTCTCGCTTCCGCCCAACCCAATGAGAACGTTGTAGGAGATACGACCGTTCTTCTTGATCCTCGCGGACCCGTTCGCGCTCACCGCCATGCCACTGACCGCAAGGGTGTAATTCACCCGGCGCTTGTTGAACCGGTAGGTGGCGTCCACCGGAGCCAGACTTCCTCCAGTGCTGAAAATGGATTTCAGGGCCAGCTTTCCTTTCTCCTTGTTCGATGAGGTGGTGAACTTCCCCTGGCAGGTCCCAAACACAACTTCAGGAAACTGACTCAGGGTTACGTTGCCTTTATATTTTCCCTCGAATTGAGAGATTCTTGATTTCGAGTCCTTTGCTGCAAAAGCAGCGGACCCGACAATGAATGCGACTCCGACAATACACGCACCAATTGTTTGTTTCATAGGACTTGCAATATGGCACCATGCAACCATTCTGCAAGTGGCTAGCAAGGAGGCACGGTATCAGGGCGTGAAGCGCCCGTTCGGAACCTTGATCAGCCCCTGGAACGCCGGATGAGAATCAAATTCCGCGCGTAGATGAAGAGGCCGGTCCCCTGCCCGAGAATTCCCACGATGTCGCGGCGCCAAATGAAGTAAATGACGAGCATCACCGCGCCACCAAGACTCATCCACCAGAACGCAACCGGGATCACCGAACGCCCCGTGCGTTCGCTGGCGATCCATTGCACGAGCATGCGCCCGGTAAAGATCAACTGCCCGAGCAAGCCGAGCGAAACCCAGAGGATGCCGGCCGGGCTCGTGATGTTGAAAATCGCTTCCAGCCAGCTTGCCCGCGTCTTGCTGCGATAAACCAGCGCAGCAAACTCGTCGGGAGTAAGCACACGGTCCGTCCCCGCGCCAACGCGCTCGACGAGATAGGCCATGTCGCCGTTTTCGAGGCGCACGATGCGCACATGATCCTTTGCGCCCGGCAGGTCGATCTTGATGCGCGCTTCCGGTCCCTCGAAACGGACTTCCGCCGCGGGCCGGCCCACTTCATCCAGCGTGTCGGATTGCGACCCGCCGCACCCGACCAATGCCAGCGCGGCCGCCAGCCCCAAACTCCACTTCACGACTCTGCGCATCAGGCCGGCGCTTATCGCACCGCATGCGTCGTTTCGCAAGGCTCCGTGGGGTCCGGCAGCTCGGAACCCGTGATCGGCTCCGGCTCATCGGGTTCGATTTTTTGATTTCCGCCGTCGTCCCCGCCATCGCGCCGGTGCGGGTCAAACAAATGGTCGAGCGCGATGAAATACGCCTTCGAGTGCCGGGCGAACAGGAAGTTGAAAAGGACCACCGGCGTCAGCACCGCGATGAGCATCATCTTCAGGGACGGGTGATGGAAAATTTCCAGAATCAGGTAGATCAGAATGCCGAGCAGGCTGCCGCATCCGTAGTTGATCGCCCAGATCGCCATCAAAAAATACCCCGGCTCGCGCTCGAAGGCGTAGCCGCAACGCGGGCAGCCATCGAGGGGCGTGAACCAATCGGAGAGCCGCCGCACGCGATGCACAGGCGGGAAAATCGGCGTTTTGCCACACACAGGGCATCTCAAGATCGTCGCCCTCCAGAGGTAGGCGGCTGCCTTCCGGATCATCCCCGCGTGTTTCACTAGGGGAGATCATGCGGCGCCCCTGGACCCGCGTCAAATCGCTTCGCTTTCTTCTTGTCACTCTCAGACAAACCCCCGACCCTGCTCAATTCCGGACAGCGACACGCGCTGCATCCGGCTTTTTTGTGAAAATTTCGACAGAAGACGTATGGCCAACACAATCCTGATCGGTGCCCAGTGGGGTGACGAAGGCAAGGGCAAGATCATCGATTATCTTACCGATGACGCTGACATCGTGGTCCGCAGCCAGGGCGGCAACAATGCAGGCCATACCATCGTGCTTGGCGGCGAAAAGTATGTGCTCCACTTGATCCCGTCGGGGATTTTGCGCCGCGGCAAAACCTGCGTGATCGGCAACGGCGTGGTCGTGGACCCTGTCGGGCTGGTCGGCGAGATCGAGGGCCTTCGCAGTCGCGGCATCAAGATCGCAAAGAATTTCCTGCTCAGCGGCAGTGCGCATCTCGTGATGCCCTACCATCGCGCACTCGACGAGCAGCGCGAGGTGCTCAAAGGGAAGAACAAGATCGGCACCACGAAACGCGGCATCGGTCCCGCCTACGGCGACAAGGCGGCCCGCACCGGCATTCGCGTGGAGGATCTCATGAATCCCGACATCTTCATCGCGAAGCTCAAGCTCCGCATGAAGGAAAACAACGCCGTGCTGAAGAGCCTCGGCGCAAAGCCGCTGAACGCGAAAAAGGTCCAGGAGGATTACCTCGCGGCAGCCGAGGTGCTGCGCCCGTTTGTCACGAACACCGTGGTTTACCTCCACGAGGCGATGGCGAAGGGCAAGCGAATCCTCTTCGAGGGCGCCCAGGGCACCTTCCTCGACATCGATCACGGCACCTATCCCTTCGTCACGAGTTCGAACACCACGGCCGGCGGCGCCTGCACCGGCTCGGGCGTGCCGCCGCATCGCATGGATCTCGTGATGGGCGTCGTGAAGGCCTACACGACCCGCGTGGGCGAAGGCCCGTTCCCCACGGAAAACGATGAGCTGGGTGACATCCTGCATGGCATGGGCCGCGAATTTGGCGCCACGACCGGCCGGGCGCGCCGCTGCGGCTGGTTTGACGCGGTCGCCGTCCGCTACGCAAACATGGTCAACGGCATCGACGAGCTCGCGATCACGAATCTCGACGGCCTCGATGGCGTGGAGACGATCCGGGTTTGCACCGCCTACCGGCTCAACGGCAGGAAGATCAATGTGCTCCCGACCCTGCGTGAGGATGTCGAGAAATGCGAACCGATCTACCAGGAATTCCCGGGTTGGATGACGTCCACCGAAAAGGCGACCAGCTGGAAGAAACTCCCGAAAAAGGCCCGCGACTACGTGATGGCCATCGCGGATCTCGTCGGCGCGAAGCCGACCATCGTCAGCGTCGGTCCGGCGCGGGCGCAAACCATCCGACTTTGAATTCCCTCGTCCCCCAGCCCATGAAAGCCGACGAAGCCGCGTCCAAGATTCCGCGGCACATCGCCGTCATCATGGATGGCAACGGCCGCTGGGCGCAAAGCCGTGGTCTGCCGCGGCTCAAGGGGCACGAGCAGGGCAGCCAGGCCGTCGGCCAGTGCGTGGAGGGCTGTCGCGACGCCGGCGTGAAATACCTCACGCTCTACGCCTTCTCCTCGGAAAACTGGAAACGCCCGGCCTCCGAAGTCGAGGGTCTCATGCTGCTCCTCGAGAAGTTCCTCGATCAGAAAACCGACGAAATGGTCGAAAAAGGCGTGCAGCTCCGCGCCATCGGTCGTTTGCACGAGCTGCCAAAACCGTGCTTTGAGCGGTTGAACCGCGCCATCGCCGCCACCGCTCAGAACGACAAGCTCATCCTCACTCTCGCGCTCAGCTACAGCGGCCGCGTCGAGATCGTCGACGCCGTCCGCGCGCTCGTTCGCGAGGCTCGCAACGGGGAGATCACCGAGGAGGACGTCACCCCGGAGCTCATCAGCGCGCACCTTTACACCTGCGACACGCCCGACCCCGACCTGCTCATCCGCACCTCCGGCGAGATGCGCCTCTCGAATTTCCTCCTCTGGCAGCTCAGTTACACGGAAATCCACGTAACCCCGAAGTATTGGCCCGACTTCACAAAGGCGGATTTACTCGCCGCCATCACTGACTACACTAACCGCCATCGCCGCTACGGCGGCCTCTAGCATCTGGAATGACGAAGCCTGTTCATAAAATTCTGATCGTTGATCGGGAAACCGACTTCCTCGAGTGGGCTCGCAATCAGCTCGAGACGCCTTCGGTAAAGGTGCTCACCGAAACGGCCTCCGACACCGCCTTCAAGACGTTCTGCATGGAGAAGCCGGATCTCGTGCTGGCCGAGATGCATCTGCATCCCTCGAGCGGGCTCGAGCTCCTTGCGCGGATCCGTAAGCAGACGCCGAACGCGATGGTCATCATCACGAGCACCTACGGCAGCAACCAGGGCGTCATCGAGTCGATGAAGCTCGGCGCGTTCGACTTCGTGCGGAAGGAACAGCTGCCGTTCAACCTCAAGATGGTGGTCGATTCCGCGCTCAAGGAACTCGCGGAAATGCAGGCCGCCTCGCCGTTCAAGCCGGTGCTCACCGTCGACGAGCACAAGGACGAGATCGTCGGCAAGAGCGAGGCCATGCAGCAGGTTTTCAAGATGATCGGCCGCGTCTCCGCCAGCGAGGCGCCGGTGATGATCACGGGTGAAAGCGGCTCGGGCAAGGAACTCGTCGCCCGCGCGCTGCATCACTACAGCCAGCGCAGCGACCGGCCGTTTCTCGCGATCAATTGCGCGGCCATTCCCGAAAATCTTCTCGAAAGCGAGCTCTTCGGCCACGAGCGCGGCGCCTTCACCGGCGCGCACAGCCAGCGCATCGGCCGCTTCGAGCAATGCGACAAGGGCACGCTCTTTCTCGATGAAGTCGGCGAGATGCCGCTCGCGACCCAGAGCAAGCTCCTGCGCGTGCTGCAGGAAGGCGAGTTTTCCCGCGTCGGCGGCAACGAAACGATTCGCACCGACGTGCGCATCATCTGCGCGACCAACAAGAACCTCGAGGAGGAGGTCTCCAACCGCACATTCCGCGAAGACCTGTTCTATCGGCTGAATGTCGTGCGCATCCATCTCCCGCCGCTTCGCGCGCGCAAGGAGGACATCCAGCTTCTCGCCGAATACTTCCTGCAAAAGATCGCCAGCCAGCGGCATCGCCCGCTGCTGCAGCTCTCGGAGGAAGCCGTGCGCGCGCTCGAGAACTATCCGTGGCCCGGCAACGTGCGCGAACTCGAAAACACGATGCACCGCGCGGCGGTGCTCGCACAAAGCGACGTGCTGCTGCCGAAGGACATTCCGCTCGGCCAGGTCGGTCCCGTGGACCGCTCGGTCACGGCCGCCGTGCCCGCGGCGGTGCCCACGGATCAGCCGCCGCCCGCCGCGTTTCCCAAGACGATTGACGCAGCGATCGATCTGCTTTTCGAAACCGCCGCGACCGACGACGCGATCCAGCTCCTGCCGTGGCTCGAGCGGGAGTTCACGCTCAAGGCGATGGAGCGCACCGGCAACAACCAGGTGCAGGCCGCCCGTCTGCTAGGCATCACGCGCGCGACGTTGCGGAAACGTCTCGAGCGAAACGGCCAGCTTGGAAATTCGGACGACGACTAGGTCCGGCGCGGAACCCTGCGCAAGCGCCGGACCGGGTTGAAAGCCCCGTGACCGGCCGGAGCGGCGCCGACAAATTCCAAATTCGAGGCACGCATTCCCGGCCGGGAGACGAAATGAAAGCGATGACTTGCACATTCATTCTCGGCCCAAAAGGTTTCGACAGGGAGGCGAGTCTACCGCTCACGGACCGCGGATTTCGTTACGGCATGTCGATCTTCGAGACGATTGCCATCCGCGATTCGCGCCCGATCCTCGCGGACGAGCACCTGGAGAAGCTCGCCGGAATTTCCGACCATGTGAACTTCGCACCACCGGCCGGCTGGCTCGAAGCCACCCGGGCCATGCTCGCGGACACGCCGATCGTCGAGGGCGTGTGCCGCGTCTATCTCACGGGCGGCGATGGCGGCATGGAGCTCACGGTTCGCGAGTCGCGGGTTGCGTTGATCTTCGAGGAAACGCCCATCCCCGCACCCGAAAAAGTCGCGGCGACCACCGCGATCTCGACTCCGTTCATCCCGATGCTCCCGCCGGGAAAAACCGGCAACTACTGGGGCCACCTCATCGCAAACGCGCAAAGCGGCGACCAGCAGACCATCCTGTTCACTCCGGACGGCACACTCCTTGGCGGCGCGACATCCAATCTTTTCCTCGTCAAGGCAGGTCGCATCGTGACACCCGCATTGAACGGAGAAATCCGGCGCGGCGCCGTTCATGACTGGGTGGTCAGCGAGTTTCCGGTGAGCCGCGAGACGCTCACGCTTCAGGACATCGACGAGGCCGGGGACGCATTCCTCACCAACAGCCGGATGGGAGTTCAACGCCTCTCGAAGCTGGACGACCGCGCGCTGCCGGGCCACCCTTTGGTTGAAGAAATCTGGCAACGTTATCGCTCGCAAGTCCTCCAAATCCCAAGTTCGTGAGGCGCTTCTCGCCCGCCTCGAAGGTGCCATCGGAGGCGCGGACATTCTCGAAGCGAAAAAATGCTTCGACTCCATCACGGCCTCCGCGCACTCCGCCGTCGCCGCCTTGCTCGCGCGCCCGGCCCGCCACAACACGTGGATCTTCTGCGCGGACGTCCGCCGGCAGGAGGAGCTCGCCGCCGATCTGGCAACCTGGGGAATAACCGCCAGCGTTTTCCCGCCCCTCGAGGCAACGCCGGATGGCGATTTCGTCCCCGATCCCGAGACGCTCTCCGAGCGGCTGGAAATTCTCACCCGACTCGCAGGCGGCGCGACGGGGCAGACTGTTGTCCTCGTCGAAACCGAGTTGAACGGCCAGGTGCCGGCGCCGGAAGCCTTCCGCCGCAACGCGCTCGTCTTTCGCAAGGGCGATCGTGTCGATTTGCCGGCGATCGCGGAAAAATTGACCGCAGCCGGCTACGAGGAGGTGCCGAAGATCTTCGGCCGCGGCCAGTTCGCCCGGCGCGGGGGAATTCTCGATGTCTATTCGTGGCAGCATCCGCTGCCGGTGCGCATCGAGCTGTTCGACGACGAGATCGAATCGATTCGCGAGTTCCGGCTCGACAGCCAGATTTCCGTTGGCGTGATCGACCGTTGCGAAGTGCTCACGGGTGATCCGGAGCGGGGTCATGTGCCAATCACGGATTACTTTCACGCCGACGATCGCGTGGTGGCGGTCGCGTGCGAGGCGGAACCGGCGGCGATCACGATTCGCGAAGGCGGCGACGACCCGGTGGCGGCATTTCATCCGCCGGGCATCGACTTTTTCGCGGCGGGCGATTTCGTGCTCAACGAGGCGAAGCGTGCGCGCTTCGTTTCGCAGATTCGCGAATGGAATGCGGACGGCTGGCAGATCACGCTCGTCTGCAACAACGAAGGCGAGTGGGAGCGTTTTTGCGAACTTGCGCGCGACAACGGCCTCGACCCCTCGATGCTCGATTTCCTGCCAGGCAATCTCACTGCGGGCTTCACCTGTCCGGCCGCAAAGGTCGCCGTGCTCTCCGACGCAGAGCTCTTCGGACGCTCGTCGAGCCAGCTCGCGCGGCGCTCGATTGTCCGCCGCGAACGCGCCATGGCAGCGAGGGCGGCGATGGATTTCACGGAGTTCGAACCCGGCGATCTTGTGGTGCATCTCGACCACGGCATCGGACGCTACCTCGGGATGGAGAAATCCCCGGAGGAGGGTGACCAGCTCGCGATCGAATTCGCCAACGACGCGCGGCTTTACGTGCCGCTCGAGCAGGCGTGGCAGGTGTCGCGCTACGTCGGGCTCGGACGAAAGAATCCTCCGCTCAGCACGCTCGGCGACGGGAAATGGCAGCGCGCACTGAAGAAGGCCGAGCGGTCGATCTTCGAATACGCCGCGACGATGCTCCGCCTGCAGGCCGAGCGCGAGACGAGCGCGGGTTACGCCTTTCCACCGGACACGCACTGGCAGCAGGAGTTCGAGAAGAGTTTCGTCTTCGAGCCGACCGCGGACCAGGCCCGCGCCATCGCGGAAACGAAGGCCGACATGGAGAGCACGCGGCCGACGGACCGATTGATCTGCGGGGATGTCGGGTTCGGCAAGACGGAGGTCGCGATTCGCGCGGCGTTCAAGGCGGTGATGGGCGGCAAGCAGGTCGCGTTTCTCGCGCCGACCACCGTGCTCGCGCAACAGCATGCGCAGACATTGCGCGAGCGAATGAGTGATTACCCGGTGCGGATCGAGTCACTCCATCGCTTCCGCACGCGATCCGAACAAAACGCCGCCATTCGCGGCCTTGCCGACGGCAGCGTGGACATCGTCGTGGGCACGCACCGGTTGCTCTCGAGCGACGTGACGTTCAAGGACCTTGGCCTGGTGATCGTGGACGAAGAGCAGCGCTTCGGCGTGAAGCACAAGGACCTGCTCAAGGAACGCTTTCGCCTCGTGGACGTGCTCACCCTTTCGGCGACGCCGATCCCGCGCACGCTGTATCTGGCGCTGATGGGCGCCCGCGACATGTCGCTCATCGAGACTCCGCCGCCCAACCGCCAGCCGGTGGAGACGGTCATTTGCGCCTACGACGAACGCGTGATGCGCGATGCCATCCAGCGCGAACTCCAGCGCGGTGGACAGGTCTATCTGCTGCACAACCGCGTGAAGTCCATCGAACGTCTCGCAAACCGCATCCGTGAACTTTGCCCCGATGCGAAGGTGGTCGTCGGTCACGGCCAGATGCACGAGCACGAGCTGGAAAGCGTGATGGCCCAGTTCGTCGCAGGGAAGGTCGACGTGCTTGTCTCCACGACGATCATCGAAAGCGGCCTCGATATCCCGAATGCCAACACGATCATCATCGACCGCGCCGACCGCTTTGGCCTCGCCGACCTTTACCAGCTCCGCGGCCGCGTCGGGCGCTCACATCACAAGTCCTACGCCTACCTGATGCTCCCCCGCGAGTTGATGACCACCGGCGACGCGCGCAAGCGGGTGCAGGCGATCCGGCAGTATTCGGAGCTTGGTGCCGGCTTCAAGATTGCCATGCGCGACCTCGAGATTCGCGGTGCGGGCAACATCCTCGGCACCGCGCAAAGCGGGCACATCCTCGCCGTCGGCTTCGACCTTTACTGCAGGCTTCTGAAACGCTCCGTGGCGACTCTCAAGGGCGAGGCCGCGCGGTCGGGATCCGCAGCCATGGTGCGGCTGGATTTCGTCAGCTTGAACGAGGCGGAGTTCGCCGCTGCCGGCGAGGATGTCGCACCGGCATTTCTGCCGGCTCATTACATCACCGACGCCGGGGAACGGATCGAAGGATATCGCCGGCTCGCCGACGCGCCGGATCAAGAGGCCCTCGATCGTCTCCGCGACGAGTGGCGCGACCGCTATGGCAAACTTCCTCCGGCCGCCGAGAACCTTCTCACCCTTCAGGCGATTCGTCTCCTTGCCGCGGAAAAACGCCTCACGAGCGTCGAGGCCCGCGAGGGCAAATTGATGCTCAAACGGCGCAACGATTTCATCCAGTTCGGCGGAAAGTTCCCCCGCTTGACTTCACCTGACCCCCAAATAAGGTTGCGCGAAGTCCTGACGTTCCTGCAAAAACGTCCTTTGCTTTGATGAAACGCCTTTTCGGTATCACTTGTGCGCTTGCCCTGCTCACCAGCGGGATTGTTCGCGCCCAAAGTGAGGTCATCGACGGTATCGCTGCCGTCGTGAATGGCGATGTCATCACCTACTCCCAGGTCCGGGAGCTCATCGCCGGCCGCGAACGCGCCCTCCGCGCCGCGTATCAGGGCGAGGAACTCGAGAACAAGATCAAGGAGATGCGGCTTTCCGCGCTCAAGGACCTGATCGACCGTCAGCTCATCCTGCAGGAATTCCGGAAGAAGGAACTCACGATTCCGGCGTATCTCATCGACGATCGCGTGCAGCAGATCATCCGCGAAGAGTTTGGCGGCGACCGCGGCGCGTTCGTTCGCACGCTCAAGAGCCAGGGTTACACGGTCACCAAGTTCAAACAGATCGAGCACGACAAGCTGGTCGTGGCCGCGATGCGTCAAAATTACGTGAAGGAGGATTTCGTGATCTCGCCCACGCGCATCCAGGAATACTACGACCGCCACAAGTCCGAATACACGACCCCGGAGCAGGTGAAGCTGCGCATGATCGTGCTTCGTGAGGACGCGGATGCCGATCTGGGTCTGCCGGGCGGCAAGCGCGCGATGGCCGAGGAAATTCGCGCGAAACTCGTCTCCGGCGCGGAGTTTGGCCGCATGGCGCAGATGTATTCCGAGGATCCCAGCACGCAGGAGGCCGAGGGAGACTGGGGCTGGATCGATCGCAATACGCTCAGCGAGCCGCTCACCGAGGTTGCCTTTTCGCTGCGTGCCGGCGAAATCAGCGACGTCATCGAGATCGGCAACTCGTATTACATCATGATGGTGGAAGCGCGGAAGAACGCCTCCACGAAGTCGATCAGCGAAGTGCGCGACGAGATCGAGCAGAACCTCATCCAGCAGGAAAGAAACAAGGAACTGCAGCGCTGGATCGACACCCTCCGCGAGCAGGCCTACATCAAGATTTACTCGTAGGGGTCCCCGCCGTGGCTCGCATTGCCATCACCCTGGGTGACCCGTCCGGCATCGGCCCGGAGGTGGTGAATGGCGCCCTCGCCGATCCGCGCATCGCGGGCTTGGCGGAATTCACGATCCTCGGGAGCACCGACGGATTCGAGCCGGGACGCCCCACTCCAGCCTCCGCGCGCGCCGCTTTCGCGGCTCTGGAGGAAGCTGTGGCCGGAGCAAAGTCGGGAAAATTCGACGGCGTTGTTACCGGACCGATTTCCAAGCAGCCCATGCACGCCATCGGCTTCGATTTTCCCGGCCAGACCGAGTTTTTCGCGGCACGCACGGGCACGACGAATCACGCGATGTGTCTCACCGGCGGTCCGCTCACCGTGGGATTGGTGACCGCGCACGTCCCGCTGAAGAACGTGCCCGAGATGCTGACCATCTCCGAGATCTGCCGCGTCTCGAAACTGCTCGCCACCTTTGTGCATCGCCGCGGCGTGCAGACCCCGCGCATCGCCGTTGCAGGGCTGAATCCCCACGCCGGCGAGGGCGGAGATCTCGGGAACGAGGAGCTGGACATCATCGCTCCGGCCGTGCGCCGGCTTCAGGCGGAGGACACGACGACCACGTTTACCGGTCCCCTGCCACCCGACACCGTGTTTTTCCGCGCTGCGGCCGGTGAGTTCGACGCGATCGTGTGCATGTATCACGATCAGGGTCTCATCCCGCTGAAGCTTCTTGCTTTCGATTGCGGGGTGAACGTCACGCTCGGGCTTCCCTTTCCGCGCACCAGCCCGGACCACGGCACCGCTTTCGAGATCGCCGGAAAAGGCGTGGCACGGCCCGACAGCATGATCGCCGCGATCCAACTCTGCGTGGAGCTGGCACAGCGCCGCGCCTAGGCGCTCGGGGCGATCCCCGAACGCGCGCTCAGGGAAAGCGCAAAGGTGAAATCACGCGCGATTTTCCGGCATGGACGCGTTGGAATTACTCGGCATCGCGCTGGCGAGCGTGGCGGGGATTCTGGTTGCGACGGCGACGACGGTTGCCTGCGTGTCCCAATACGCCCGGCGGCGGCGCGATCAGCAACTCATCGCCACCTACATCAGTCATCCCGAGCGCGTGGAGGAGTGGCTCGTGAATGGCGCCATTCATTACCTGGAAAAGGCGGGCACGGCCCGCTCCGGGTGAGCAAGGTCACATCTCTTCACGCTCCCCGGGCTCCAGCACGTGGCTGCGGATGATCCCTGCTTCCACCTCGATGTTTTTCAACGAGAGGCGCGTGGCGTGAAAGAGATTGTGCGTGCCGACGAGCAGCCCGCCCACACCCGCCGCGCCGAGAAGCAGGCCGATCGTGGTGAGCGTCTCAAACCAGATCTCAAGATGAGCCTGCTCGATGAGCGCGGCGATCAGCGTGATCAATGTCGCCGCCGCGAAGCCACCCAGCGCAACGTAAATCGCCCGCAGAGCCCGCAGCAGCAGTTTTCCCTGCCGCTCCACCCGCTTCACCTGATCCAGAAAGTATTTCTTCTCGGGCATCGCCCTGCCCTCCGCCATCGCGGCCTGGTAGAGCTGGGACATTCGTTCGCGGGCTCGGAGAAAACGATTGATCGTGCTCATCGCGAGCACGCTAGAGGCATTCGTCAACATCGCCGGCGCCACGATGAACGTCACGATGGCGAACGGACTCTGACTCACCGAGAAGGCATCCATTCCGCCGGATCCTACAGGGTCACCCCACGCTCCGCGAGCGGAAGCTCAGGGCCGAAACCGCGGCGGCTGTCATTGCGCAAAACCCGCCAATCCACAATGCTGCAGCCATGCGATGGGTCGCGATACTTCTGCTTGCCTCGGTGATTGGTCAGCATGCGTTCGCCGCCGTCGATGACCGGATCATGAAAGCCGCCGGCCCGAATGCCCCCGAAATTCGCAGATTTCTCGAGTCCGCCGCGGAGCGTCACGGCGGGTTCGGCGCGCGCGCGGCGGAGTTTCTCGTCACGAACATGCCGGAGCCGGACTTGCAGTCGTTGAGCGCGGACTTCCTGAACGAGAACCTTGATCTGGCCATCAAGGCGCGCGAAACGTTCCCGTGGGCGAAGGAGGTTCCCGAGGAAATCTTTTTCAACGACGTGCTCCCCTATGCCGTCTTCGACGAGCCGCGTGATCCCTGGCGGGCGGACTTTTTCGAGAAATGCAGCACGCTCGTGAAGACGTGCAAAACCGCAACGGAAGCGGCCCAGACGCTGAACCGCGAGTTCTTCAACCTGGTCAACGTCCACTACAACCTCCAACGGTCGTTCACCAACCAGAGCCCGAAGGAAGCGATCGCCGATGGCGCGGCGACCTGCACCGGCCTGACGATCCTGCTCGTCGATGCCTGCCGGAGTGTCGGAGTGCCCGCCCGCGCCGCCGGCATTCCGAAGTGGCCCCACAAGGACGGCAACCATACCTGGGCGGAGATCTGGGATGGCGAGTGGATGTTCACGGGCTCCGATGAATACGATCCCGCAGGCCTGAATCGCGGGTGGTTCAATGGCGACGCGAACCTCGCGATCGAAGACGAGCCGGAGCATGCGATCCACGCGACGAGCTGGAAGCAAACGGGCGCGTATTTCCCGATGGCGTGGAATCCGCGCAAGGAAGGCCGCAACGCAACCGGCGAGCGGGTGAAGGTCCCGTCCGTAAACGTGACAAGCCGGTATAAACAAACCGGGACGGCGGAGCCTGAGAAGACGGAGATCAGCGTGCGGCTGCACGATGGGTCCGCGCCGGGTCCGGACAAACGCGTGGTGGCCGATGTCACGTTGATCGACGCCGACGGAAAGATCGTCGCTCGCGACCAGACCCGGGCGGGCCGGGCGGACCTCAACGACATGCCCAGGTTCGAGGTCGACCCCGGAACCACCTGCCTCCTCCGGTTCACCCGCGACGGCGAGAGTCGCGAGGCGTCTGTTGAGATCAAGGACCCCACGCGGCAGACGCTCGACCTGCATTGGGACAAGCTGCCGCCGTCATCCGCAGCCGTAATGGCGGTCGAAAACTGGCTCGCGAAACCTGCGGGCGAGCGGGGTGCGGCGCCGGATGCCCCGCTGACGAAGGCCGAAGCCGAACGCATTCGCGAAATGCTCTGGGCCGATCGCGCGGCGACGTTGCAAATCGAACGGGGAGACGACCTGCGCGCGAAGAAAATCCCTCATGGCGACTTTGAACTTCGCCTGCTCGAGAAAACCTTCGGCGAGGAGCCCGAGGGAGGTCACAGCCTCTGGATTTCCCTCCACGGTGGCGGCGGCACGACGCGGGAGGTCAACGACCAGCAATGGCACAACCAGATCCAGATCTACACGATCGACGAAGGCTATTACGTCGCTCCGCGATCCCCCACCGACACGTGGAACATGTGGCACCAGGATCACATCGATCCTCTGTTCGACCGGCTCATCGAGGACTACATCGTCCTTCGCGGGGTGAATCCCAACAAGGTCTATCTCCTCGGCTACTCCGCAGGGGGCGACGGCGTTTACCACCTTGGCCCCCGGCTGGCCGACCGGCTCGCCGCCGCGAGCATGATGGCCGGTCACCCCAACGACTCCTCGCCCCTCTCGCTCCGCAATCTTCCGTTTGCGATTCTCATGGGCGCCGACGACTCGGCCTACAACCGCAACACCGTCGCCGCCGAATGGGGCGCAGCCCTCGACGAGCTCGAGAAAAAGGACGGCAGGGGCGGCTACCCGCACTTTGTGCGCATCTTCCCAAACACCGGCCACGGCATGCGCCAGCAGGACGCCATTGCCCTCCCGTGGATGGCGAAATTCGAGCGCAATCCCTGGCCGAAGCGGATCGTCTGGGAGCAGGGCAATGTGCCGGCCACCCGCTTCTACTGGCTGAGCCTGCCGGGACAGCAGCCGCAAAAGGGCAATCGCATCGACGCCGAGGTGGATGGGCAGACCATTCGCCTCACCTCGAGCGACTATTCGGCCGCGACGCTGCGCCTGTCGGATGAGTTGCTGGACCTCGACCAGCCGGTCACCGTCTTCGCCAATGGCCGGGAGGTCTTCTCCGGGAAGGTTTCCCGCAATGCCGCCGCCATTGCCCGCTCACTCGAGGAACGCGCCGACCCCGCCTCCGTGGCGTTCGTCGAGCTCCCCGTCGAATGGACTACGGCCGGCCCGGCGTCGAGCGACGTTCCCCCGGTGGAAATTTCCAACACCTCTTCTTAGTCTTCTCCGCATGAAACTCTGGATGCGCGTGGTCGCCGCCCTTGCGGTGGTCTGGATTCTGGCCGCCGGCATCGCATGGATGGCGCGCTCCGCCAAGCCGACCCCGGAGTCGCTTGCCATCTACATCGTGGAGCATCCGCTGGAGAACGCCTCGCCCGCCGAGCGCGCGAAAACGATCGAACGGGTCGCGGAGCAGTTGAACCGGCTGGAATACAAGGACCGCCGAAAGTTCCGCCGCGACGACGCGCTCGATGTCTTTTTCAAATCCCTCACCGAAGAGGAACGCACGCGGTTCCTGAACCTCACGCTTCCCGAGGGTTTCCGGCAAATCATGCTCGCGCTGAACAAAATGACACCGGAGGAGCGCAAGCGCATCGTTGACCGCGCGCTTTCGGATCTCGAGGAGGATTCGCCACTGGAGCGCGACGAGGATCCGCTCACGGAGAGCCAGCGGGCGACATTCATCGAGCATGGCATGAGCGCCTTTTACGAGGAGGCCAGCGCGGAGGTGAAACTGGACTTCGCACCGGTCATCGAGCAAATCCAACGCCGCCTGCAGCACCGCGAATGACCCGCGCCTTCACATTGATCGAAATGCTGGTGGCCGTCGCCATCGTCGGCGTGCTGCTGGCCATTGCGGTCCCGACCGTCTCCGGAATGCGCGCCCGGGCCCACGCGACGCAGTGCCTGAGCAACCTCAAGCATCTCGGCGTGGCCCTGCAGGCCTATCTCGCGGAGCACAACCAGCAAATGCCCGTGCTGGAGGCCGGCCGGACCTCCTCCGGCGAAAACGTCGCGACGATCGACAACACCCTCGATGGCTACGTGGACGATCCCGCGGTCTTTGCGTGCCCGGCCGACCCGGAACTCGCGAAACTCACCGGCACCAGCTACTACTGGAACGTGGCGATGAACGGCCAGTCGACCACGAGCCTCAACTTCCTGAAAATCTTCGGCGCGAAAAGCAGCATTCCCGTGATGAGCGACAAGGAAGGCTGGCACAAACACCGCGACCGCAAGGTGAACATCCTTTACGCCGACGGCCACGCGACGAAGGAACTCCAGCTTTTCGCGAGCCCGTGAGCACCGCGATCCGGATCGCCGGCATTACCAAGACCTTTCGCAAGCGCGTCGCCCTGCACCCCCTGGAGCTGGAGGTCGATCACGGCGAGCTCTTCGGCCTGCTCGGCCACAATGGCGCGGGCAAGAGCACGACATTCGGCATCCTGCTGGGGCAGGTGCATCCCGACGGCGGGGAAGCCTTCATCGACGGCATCTCCGTGCAAACCAATCGCGCGCAGGCCCTCGCGCATGTCGGCGCAATTTTCGAAGCCCCCGCATTTTACGAGTATCTCAGCGGCTGGCAGAACCTGAAGATCCTCACGGCCTGCACGGCGATTCCGCGGAAACCGGCACTGGAGGAAGTCGTGGAACTCGTGGGGCTCGCTTCGCGGATTCACGATCCCGTCCGCACCTACAGCCACGGCATGCGCCAGCGTCTCGGCCTCGCCCAGGCCCTGCTGCCGAACCCGAAGGTGATCCTGCTCGATGAACCGACCGAGGGTCTCGACCCGGAGGGGATTCGTGAAATGCGCCTCCTCATCCAGCGACTGCGTGCCGAGCGCGGGCTCACGGTGTTGCTGGCCTCGCACCTCCTCGCCGAGGTCGAACAGCTCTGCGACCGCGTGGCGATTTTGAATCAGGGCCGCCTCGTGTTTTGCGGCCCGTGGAAGGAACCCGCAAACCTGCGCGTGCGACTGGATGTGGACGATCGCGAGGCCGCCGCACGCGTGCTGCGGGGGCTCGGTGCCACGCTGGAGGAGGGATCGATTGCCAGCATCCCGGCGGGCACGGACCCGGCGAATGTCGTCGCCGCGCTGGTGGCCGCAGATGTGCGCGTGCGGGCCTTCGAGCCGGTGCGGCGATCCCTGGAGGACTTCTACCTGGAGCAGATCGGACAATGAACCTGCTCGCGCTCCAGATCCGTGGCGAGCTCCTCAAGCTCTTCGCCCGCAAGAGAACCTACATCGGCTTCGGTGCGTTTTTCGCCATCGAACTCATCCTGCTTTTCCTGCTCCGGCTCGACCGGGTCGAACGCTCCATTCGCCAGGCGATCGAGCGCACCGGCTACGCGGCGGATGAATACCTCTCCGGCCTCACCCTCGCCCTGCTCATCCTGTTGTGGTCGGTCTTTCTCCTTGGCTCGCTCTACCTTGCGCTGATCTCCGGCGATCTCGTGAGCAAGGAGGTCGAGGACGGCACGATGCGCATGCTGCTGTGCCGGCCGATTTCGCGATTCCGCCTTCTCGCGATCAAGGCATTCTCCGCATTCGTTTACACCGTGTGCCTCGTGCTCTTCATCGGGGTCACCGCGCTGGCCACGGGCATGATCTACGGGGGTGCCGGCGGCATGTTTGTCTTCGCGCCACTGGAGGGAATCTTTGCGCTCTACGACTTCGGGACCGGCCTCTCGCGGTATGTGCTGGCCATGCCCCTGCTCGCCGCGAGCCTGTTCACGGTTTCGGCGCTGGGCTTCTGCTTCTCGTGCCTGAACATGAAGCCCGCCGCCGCCACGATCCTCACCCTCTCGGTGTTCTTCGTGGACATGATCGTGAAGAACATCCCGTATTTCGAATCCATCCGGGAATGGTTCCTCACCGCGCGCATGGGGGCGTGGATTCACGTTTTCGAGCCGCGCGTCCCTTGGGAATCGATGGTCGAAAGCTACGCCTGGCTGTTCGCCCTCGACGTCACGCTGCTGGCCCTTGGCTGGCTGGCTTTCGAACGGCGCGACCTGAAATCCTGATTGCAGAGGCGCCTCTTGGGGCGATCCCGGCGATTTATGCGCAAGTGGTTCCCGCGCAAGGGCCTTTTGCGTGCAAAGAGGGCCGCTTGGGTTTTCAAGCAGGGGTCTTTGCACGCAAAGGGGGCTGCCTGACTTCCCAGGCAGGGGTCTTTGCACGCAAACGGGGAGCAGGCTGGTTGGGCGGCGCGAAATTCCGGGTTTGGAACGTTTGTGCGACAATCTCGGAGCGTTGGACCCGAAAGAGTTTGACGATTCCACCTCCAGAGCGAATGAGTTAGCGGTTTGGGACCGCAGGGCAGGACAGTGGTGTAATGGCAGATTTCAATCCGAAAAGAATCCCTGATGAGGAGCGCTGGTATTGCATTCGCGTCCGGCCCAAACAGGAAGCTGTCACGGCAAGAATGTTGCGCCACGAGGCACGGGTGGAGGTCTTTTGCCCGTTCATCCGCTTCAAGCGTGCCCGGCGCGGCGGCACGATGTGGGTCACCGAGGGAATGTTCCCGGGCTACCTCTTCAGCCGGTTTCGCTTCGCGGAGCGCCACCGCCATATCGCGGCAATCTCGGGGGTGATGACCATTGTGCGGTTTGGCGACGCTCCGGCGATCGTGCCGGAGGCGGTCATCAGCGAGCTTCGCTCCCATATTTCCGGGGACGAAACGGTGATCATCCCGCAGGAGATCGAGCCCGGAGCGGAGGTGCGCATCGTCGAGGGCCCGCTGGCGGGGGTGCGCGCCGTCGTCTCGCGGGTGATGCCGGCGAGGCAGCGCGTCGCGGTGCTGCTCGAGGTGCTCGGGATGGAACGGGAGGTCGAGATCTCGACCGACGCCCTGCTGCCGGACGCCTCCCACCCCCTCGCGCCGAAATAGCCGCCCCCAAATCGCCGCTGATTTCCGATTTACATTCCTTCGGATCGGCCTTTGATTCTTCGTTCCGCCCATTGCCTTTGGCGGAAGCCGGTCATGATTAATTGGATTTTAAAGCTGTTCCTGGGTTCGAAGAATCAGCGCGAGCTGCGCCGCATGCAGCCGACGGTGCGCCGAATCAATGAACTCGAGAACGAATACCGCTCGCTCAGCGACGACGCGCTCCGCGAAAAGACAGCCGCCTGGAAACAGGAGTTGTCGCAGATCGAAGACAACGCCGCCCTGCAGGCCCGCCTCGACGAGATCCTTCCCGAGGCATTTGCAGTGGTAAAGAGCGCCGCCCGCCGTCTCACCGAGCGGCAGCACAGCTTCACGGTGTGTGACCAGCCCGTGGTCTGGAACATGGTGCACTTCGATGTGCAGCTCATCGGCGGCATGGTGTTGCACAAGGGCCGCATCGCGGAAATGGCCACCGGCGAAGGCAAGACGCTCGTCGCGACGCTCGCGGTCTACTTGAACGCGCTCACGGGCCGCGGCGTGCACGTCGTCACGGTGAACGATTACCTCGCCCGCCGCGACGCCGAGTGGATGGGGCAGCTCTACGAGTTTCTCGGCCTCACCACCGGCATCATCCAGGAGGATCAGGACCCGTCGACCCGGCGCGCGCAATACGCCGCCGACATCACCTACGGCACGAATGCGCAGTTCGGCTTCGATTACCTTCGCGACAACGGCATGGCGACCAGCCGCGAGCAGCAGGTGCAGCGCGGCCATTACTTCGCGATTGTGGACGAGGTGGACTCGATCCTCATCGACGAGGCGCGCACGCCGCTCATCATCAGCGGCCCCGCGACGGTATCCACGCACCAATACGACCGCTTCAAGCCGCTCGTGGATCAGCTGGTCCGCCGCCAGACGATGCTGTGCGGCCGCCTCGTCAGCGAGGCCAAGGAGCTTTTGGAAAAAGGCGAGAAGGACGCCGCCGGGCGGGCATTGCTCAAGGTGAAGCTCGGGCAGCCGCGCAACAAGGCGCTCCTCCGCCTGCTCGAGGACCCCGAGATCCGCCGCCTCCTCGACAAGTCGGAGCTGTATTTCTACCAGGACAACAAGACGAAGGAGGAGCTCATCCAGCTCAAGGAGGAGCTCTTCTTCACGATCGACGAACGCCAGCACGAGGCCGACCTCACGCAGAAGGGCCGCGATTTTCTCAACCCCGACGATCCCGATGCATTCGTGCTGCCGGACCTCCTCACGGAGTTTGCCGACATCGACAACGATGCGTCGTTGACGCCCCAGCAGAAGGCCGAGGCCAAGGCGAAACGGCAGAATTTCTGCGATCAGCAGAGCGAGCGCATCCACAACATCACGCAGCTCCTCAAGGCCTACTGCCTCTACGAGCGCGACGTGGAATACGTCGTCGAGGACAACAAGGTCATCATCGTCGACACGTTCACCGGCCGAAAGATGCCCGGGCGCCGTTGGAGCGATGGATTGCACCAGGCCGTCGAAGCCAAGGAGGGCGTGCAGATCGATCGCGAAACCCAGACGCTCGCGACGATCACGATTCAGAACTATTTCCGCCTCTACCAGAAACTCGCCGGCATGACCGGCACGGCGGAGACGGAGATCAACGAGTTCCACGACATTTACGGGCTCGACGTCACGATCATCCCGACCAACCGCCCCGTTCAGCGGATCGACATGAACGACCGCATCTACAAGACGCGGCGCGAGAAATACAACGCGGTCATCGAGGAAATCAAAAAAGCGCACGCCAAGGGCCAGCCCGTGCTGGTGGGCACGGCGAGCGTCGAGGCATCCGAACTCGTCAGCCGCATGCTCAAGCGCGAGAAGGTGCCGCACACGGTCCTCAACGCGAAGTATCACATGCAGGAGGCCGAGATCGTCCAGCGCGCCGGTCTCAAGGGCGCGGTCACGATTTCCACGAACATGGCCGGCCGCGGCACCGACATCAAACTCGGTGAAGGCGTCAAGGAACTGGGCGGACTTTACGTCATCGGCACGGAGCGTCACGAAAGCCGGCGCATCGACCGCCAGCTGCGCGGACGCTGCGCCCGCCAGGGCGACCCGGGCATGTCGCGGTTCTACGTGAGTTTCGAGGACGACCTCATGCGCAACTTCGGCGCCTCCGAGCGCATGACGAAGATCATGGAGACCTTCGGCATGAAGGAGGGCGAGGAGCTCGAGCATCCATGGCTCAACAAGAGCGTGGAAACCGCGCAGAAGCGCGTCGAGCAGCGCAACTATATGATCCGCCGCCGCACGCTGGAGTTCGACGACGTGATGAACCAGCAGCGCGAGGTCATCTACGGCTATCGCAACGAGGTGATGGATACCGACAATCCTCGCGCGATGATTTACGAGGTCATCGACGAGGTGGTTCCGAAGAAGGTTGCCGAATACCTCGAGCCGAATGAGAACGGCGAGGTCGACAGCCAGGGTCTCCTGAACTGGTTGAACACCACCTTCCCGCTTGGCCTCTCCGCCGAGCGCGCCGAGCTTGACAAGCGCACGCCCGAGGAAAACGGCGCCTACATCGTCGAGATCATCAAGAACGCCTACGAGCAAAAGGCCGCCATCGAAGAGCAAGCGGCCCTCAGCGGCCTCGAGCGCTACATCATTCTCAACGCGATCGACCGCCTCTGGCAGGAACACCTCTACGCGATGGATGGACTGCGCGAGGCCGTTTCGTTGCGCGCCTTCGGCCAGAAGGATCCGCTGGTCGAATACAAGAACGACGGCTACGCGATGTTTGTCGAGCTGATGGACAACATCAAAATGGAGATTCTCAACAATCTCTTCCGCAGCACGACGAATCTCCAGGCCTTCGAGAAGCTCCTCGGCTCGCTCCCGCAGAATCTTCTGCACGAGATGCTCAACAGTGGCATCACCCTTGCCGGGTCCGCCGCGGCCCAGGTTCCCGACGACGAAGAGGACGACTCACCGGTCGAAATCTCGCTGCCCGAGAAACCGACAATGGAATTGCCGCTCGGCCGCAAGCCACTCCCGCGGGTCGGGCGCAACGATCCGTGCCCCTGCGGCAGCGGCAAGAAGTTCAAGAACTGCTGCGGGCGCAACGCCTGACCCCGATTGCCCAAACGCCGCGGCCCTCAACGGACCGCGGCGCTTCCCCTCCCGAAACTGCGCGCGTCTCAGCGATAGCCGCCGGCGACCTTGATGAGTTCGCCGGAAATCCAGGCGGAATCATCCGACGCCAGAAACGTCACGACTGAGGAAACATCCTGCGGCTGTCCCGTGCGTCCGAGCGGAGTCTGCTCGACCACGAGCCGTTCAAAATCGGATCCCACAAACCCGGCGGAGCGGGTGCCTTCGGTGTTCACAATCCCCGGATTCACCGAGTTCACGCGAATCTTGCGCGGACCGAACTCCCGCGACAGCGCGCCGGTAATCGCATCCACAGCCCCCTTCGTGCCCGAGTAGACGGACGTGGTTGGCGGCGTCGACCAGCTCGCGACGGAGCCGATGTTGATGATGCTCGCTCCCTCCTTGAGATGGGGCAGCGCGGCCTGGGTCACGAGCAGAAGCCCGAGAACATTGACGTCGAACAGCCGGCGGTAGTGCGCTTCATCCACCTGCTCGAGCGGACGAAATTCGTAGACGCCCGAGTTGTTCACCACCACATCGAGACGCCCGTAATTGGAAACCGCCGCCTCCACGATCGCTTTCGCCTCCGCAGCCTTCGAAACGTCGCCCTGCACGGCGACCGCCCTCCCGCCATCGGCGACAATCGAGTTCACGACCTCGTCGGCTCCGGCCCGCTCGACGCGTAGTTGACAACCACCGCCGCGCCCTCCGCGGCAAGGGATCTGGCAATGGCGGCTCCGATTCCCTTGGAAGCTCCGGTGACGATGGCGACTTTGCTGGCTAGCTTTTTCATAATGGTCCTTTGTTCGGAACTTATGAACTATTGAACCAAGGTCAAGGCGATTGTAGAGTGTGCAGGTGAGGCCGTTGGTGCATCCCAAGATCGAGGACGTAACCGTCGAAGGAATCCTCCATGCCCTGTCCGATCCGGTGCGCGCGGCCATCTTCGTCGAGATCGCGCAGGGGGACTGCGCCAAGAAGTGCTCCGAATTCCTGAGCATTCACGAGCGGCAGATTCCAAAATCCACGCTTTCCCAGCACTTCAAGATCCTGCGCGAGGCGGGATTGATCCACAGCGAGCGCAATGGCGTCGAGATGCGCAATCGCACGCGCTGCAAAGAACTGCAGAAACGCTTCCCGGGGCTCGTGAAGGCCATCCTGAACGCCCATCGCATTCAGCAGGAAGGCCGTTAAGCGGATCAAACCGCCGGCGAACTCGACTTGGAGGAACCGCCATCCCGTCCTAGGATGCAAGGCATGAAAGTCACCTACTACGGTCACTCGTGCTTCGCTGTCGAAACCGCCGGGAAGACGCTGCTTTTCGACCCGTTCGTCACGCCGAACGAGCTTGCCGCCTCGGTGGACGTGAATTCCATTCCTGCGGATTTCATTCTCATCACGCACGGGCACTTCGACCACATCGCCGACGCGGTGGCCATCGCGAAGCGCACCGGCGCGAGGGTCATCTCAAACTTCGAAATCTTCCAGTGGCTCGGCAAACAGGGCGTGCAGAACGTGCACCCGATGAACCACGGCGGGAGCTTCCGGTTCGAGTTCGGCTCCGTGAAGTATGTGAATGCCATTCACAGCAGCAGTTTTCCGGATGGCAGCTATGCGGGAAATCCCGGCGGCTTCGTCGTATCCACCGACTCGGAGGGCACCTTCTACTACTCGGGCGACACGGCGCTGACGATGGACATGCAGCTCGTCGGTGAGTCGTTCGATCTTCGCTTCGCTGTGCTGCCGGTCGGCGACAATTTCACGATGGGCGTCGCCGATGCGATTCGCGCTGCGAAAATGATTCGCTGCGATGACATCATCGGCGTGCACTACGACACGTTTCCGCCGATCAAACTCGATCACGAGGCCGCGAAGGCCGCATTCCAGGAGGCGGGGAAACGCCTGCACCTGCTGAAAATCGGCGCTTCGGAAAGTTTTTAATCTGCCAATTTCGCGGTTTCGCTGGCAGAGTGCCCGGGATGTTCCCGGTGAAAATTGTCGAGCAACTCGCCTTGTTTCTGGCCAACGAGCCGGGCACTCTCGCCGCCGTTTGCGACGCCCTTGCCGAGGCGAAGATCAACATCTACGCGCTCAGCATGAACGACACGGTGGACCACGCGGTCGTCCGCATGGTCGTCAGCGACCCGCGACGGGCCATCCACATTTTCGAGGCGCACGGCGTGCTCGTGGTCGAAAACGATGTTCTCATGATCGAGAACGACAACCGGCCCGGCAGTCTTTCCCGCATCGCCAAGCTTCTTGCCGCAAACAAGGTCAACATCGAATACGCCTACCTCGCCACGCAGCCGACCGCCCGCCGGGGACTGCTCATCCTGCGTGTGAACGACGCGAAGAAAGCGCTCCGCACGCTTCAAAAGCACCCCGCCCCCGGCGCCTAGGTGGCGGCAACGGGAAGTTGATTCCCGGAAAGTTTGTGTCGAGGCCGTGTTGACATCGGCTCCACCCAAGGAATGATCTCTCTATGGCCAGCAAGGCAGTTTCGGTTTTTCACCACGGCCCGTTTTCCGCGGACGCAGCAAAGAATGCCGCGCTCCGCATCCGGCAGGAGCTCTCGGAGCCGACGACGATTGCGCTCGCATTCGTCTCGCCGGACTACCAGGCCGATCTCGAGGAGTTCGTGGACATCATTCGCGTCGACGGCCACGTCTCCGAGGTCGTGGGCTGCACCGGCACCGGGCTGGTCTTTGACGAACGGGAAAACGAAGGGATTTCCGGATTTTCGATTCTCGCGCTTCACGCCGAAAACACATCGATAACCATTCACGAACTCACCACGGAGGTTGTCGAGGCTTCCGGATCTCCGGAGTATTGGAAGCAGCACCTGCCCCAGGCCTCGGGCTGGATCGTTCTGGCGAACCCGTTCGGCTTTGCCGTCGACGAGTGGCTCGTCGACTGGAATCGCGCGTTCCCGGGAGTTCCCATGGTCGGCGGTCTCGCCAGCGGAGGCCGCGAGGCGGAGAGCATCGCGGTCTTTCACAACGCGAAAACGGTCCACGGCGCCGTCGCGGTTGCGCTCAATGGCCAGTTGCGGCTGGTGCCCGTCATCAGCCAGGGTTGCCGGCCGATCGGAGAACCGCTGCCGGTGACCAGCGCGGATGAAAACGTCATTTTCTCGCTTGGCTCGCGCCCGGCTTATCAGGCGCTCGAATCCGCCTTCCAGTCGCTCACCGAGGCGGAGAAATCCCACGCGCAGGGCAACCTGTTCGCGGGACTCGCGGGCGATGAATACGTCGAGGAATTTCGCCCCGGCGATTTTGTGATCCGCAACATCATCGGCGCCGACCCACAATCCGGCGCCGTCGTAATTGCCGGCATCCCGCGCCTTGGCCAGACGATGCAATACCAGCTCCGCGACCGTGACGCGGCGGACGCCGATCTCCAGCGGGTGCTCAACCACGTCGCCCCGCTGGTCCGCAAGCCGATCGGATCGCTCCTCTTTTGCTGCACGGGTCGCGGCACCGAGTTTTTCAACGAGCCGCATCACGATGCGGGTATGATCTCGCGCGTGCTCGGCCGGCACAGCTCGGCAGGATTTTTCTGCAACGGAGAGATCGGCCCGGTGGCCGGGCGGAATTGCGTGCATGGCTACTCGGCTGCGTGCGCGATTCTGGTCGACGCGAAATCCTAGCAACGTCCTTCCCGCCCCGGGGTTACTTCTGAGCCGCGGCGGTTGACACTGCTCCGCGCTCGGCGAAACTCTGGATGCTTCCACGCATGGCGGCGAAACGAAATCGAGTCCTACCCATTCTGGTCATCACGCTCCTGCTGCTAAGCGGCGCAGGGGTGTGGTTCCTCATGTCGGGACAGGAACTCCTGAGGAAGGAGGAGGGAATTTCGCCGCAGCTGATCAGCCAGGCGCAGCGTCGGGACATCGAGTCCAACCTCTTGCTTTCCGGTGAGGTGATTCCCGCCTTTCAGGTCGAAGTAAAGCCGGAGGTCGGCGGGAAGATTCAAGCCATCCACGTCGAGACCGGCCAGCAGGTGAAAAAAGGCGATCTACTCGTCACGATCGACGACACCGATCTGCTCACCGAAAAGGCTGCCGCGGAAACGGAGATCGAAGGCGCCCGCATCGCCGTCGAAAAGGACCGCGGCAACTACATCCGGGCGAAAGCACTCTACGAGGAGAAGCTCATCAGCAAGGAGGTTTACGCAAACCTCGAGGCGGATCTTCGCATTTCCGAGAACACACTCGAGAAGGCGCAAAGCCGCCTGCGCTCCGTCGAGGACCGGCTCGCCAAGACGCGCATTGTCGCGCCTGCGGACGGCACCGTTCTAGACATCCCGGTCGATGAGGGTCTCGTCGTCACCGCCGCCGCCAGCGTCAACTCCGGCTCCGTGCTCATGACTTTCGCCGACCTGTCGCGCTTGCTCATCGACACGCATGTCAACCAGATGGACATTTCCAAGGTCCACAAGGGACAGCCGGTGATCGTGGAGATGCAGGGTGAGGAAGCGGAACCCGTGCACGCGGAAATCGAGTTCGTCGCACCGCTCGCGACCGTCAAAAACAACATCAAAGGTTTCCAGGTCCAGGCCGTCATCAAGGACAACAACGGCCGTCTCAAACCCGGCATGTCGGTCAGCATGAAGCTGCCGATCGGTCATGTGCAGAACGCCATCAGCGTTCCCGTGGCGGCCGTGTTTCAGGAGAACGACGAGCACGTGGTTTACGTGCACACTCCCAATGCGAAGGTTCCCATTCGTCGGAAGGTCGAGGTCGGCCTCTCGAATCTTTCGTTTGCCGAAATCAAGTCCGGCCTGAACGAAGGCGAGGAGATCCTGCTTGTGGATCCGAAGCTCATTCAAAACCGGTCGTGACGACGTGCCGCTGGTCCTCCTCGAGAACGTCAAAAAATATTACACGCTTGGCGGACAGGAAATCCGCGCACTGGACGGCGTTTCGCTGACGATCGAAGAGGGCGAATTTGTCGCCATCATCGGCCCGAGCGGCAGCGGCAAGTCGACGCTCATGCATTTGCTCGGCTGCCTCGACACCCCGACCGATGGAAAGATGACCATCTGCGGTCACGACGTCGCCAACGCAACGCCCAACGAGCTCGCAGCCATCCGCAATCGCGAGATCGGATTCGTCTTTCAGTCGTTCAACCTCCTGCCTCGACTCAATGTCGTCGAAAACGTCGCCGTGCCGATGATCTACACCGGCGCGGGAATGCGGGAGCGCCGCAAGCGCGCCATGGAGCTTGTCGAAAAGGTCGGCCTCAAGGACCGGATGAACAACCGCCCCACGCAGCTGAGCGGTGGCCAGTGCCAGCGCGTCGCGATTGCCCGCGCCCTGGTGAACGACCCGAAAATCATCTTTGGCGACGAGCCGACCGGCAACCTCGACAGCCACACCGGCGAGCTCATTCTGCACATGTTCACCGAGCTGAACCAGGCCGGGCGCACCGTCGTGCTCGTCACACACGATCCGGACGTCGCCGCGGTGACGCATCGTGTCATTGAAATCCGGGACGGACGCATCCGTCGCGAATACGATCCGCGCAAGTCGTGAACCTGCTCGTCACCTTCGAGACCGGTCTTCGCGAGGTCGCCTCGCACAAGTTCCGCAGCTTCCTTTCGATGCTCGGCATCACGCTTGGCGTGAGCAGCCTCGTTGCCACACTCGCGCTCACGAACGGCATCGAGCGCGGCACCCGCCAGTTCATGGCTCAAATGGGCGGCCTCGAAATGGTGAAGGTGGTCGACAAGGACATCTCGTCCGAGATGCTGGATTTCTGGAACCTCTCTCCTGGTCGCACGATCCAGGATGCCCGCGCGATTCAGGAATCCGCACCTCTGGTCACCTACGTTGCACCGGAATTCGACGAAGGCATGCCCGTCTCCGCCGGTGGGCAGACCATGCGGGTGCGCGTGCGCGGCGTATGGCCGGAATACGGCCCCGCGACTGACAGCGTGATCGAAGCCGGTAGGTCGATTGTCGATCTCGATGTCGACCGAGGCACGCGCGCCGTCGCCATCGGGGCAAGCGTCGCCAGCACGTTGTGGCCAACGCTGACGCCGCAGGAAGTGCTCGGCAAGACGCTCTTCATCCGGCAGGTGCCATTCGAGGTTGTCGGCGTTTTTCAACTCTACGAACGCGAGAGCGACCGCAAGGAACGCGAGCGTCAGAAGAATCAGAAGCGAACACCCCACACCACGCAGCGCCGCTGGGACCCCTTCCGCTGGAAAAACGAAACCGTCATCATTCCTCTCTCCACGATGTTTTACGAATTTCAGTCGGGACTGTTCCCCGACGACTCGCTGGAAACCGTGCGACTCCGCGACTTCACCTTCCGGGTCGGAGACCTCGACCATTTTCAGGCGGCACTTGCGCAGGTGCGGACAACCCTCATGGGAACGCATCGGAACGTCGACGACTTCGAGTTCGAAACGCGGGAGGAATGGTTCGACAACATGAACGCCAGCATCCGTGCCACCCGCACGAGTGGCGGTTTGATCGCGGCCATCAGCCTCATCGTGGGCGGCATCGGCATTGCCAACATCATGCTGGCGAGCATCACCGAGCGGGTTCGCGAGATCGGCATCCGGCTTGCCGTTGGTGCGCGCGCCCGCGACATTTTTCTTCAGATCATCATCGAGAGCGTGACGATCGCGATCATCGGCGGATTGCTCGGCGTGTTTGCCGGTCTCGGGCTCATCTGGCTGCTGAACATCGTGGCGCCGAGCGATAACACACCCTTCGTCACGGCGGGCAACATCATGCTGAGCGTCGGCTTTGCCGCGCTGGCGGGAATGCTTTCGGGAATCTATCCGGCCTTCCAGGCCTCGCGCCTCGATCCGATCCAGGCTCTGCGCTACGAATAGCTCAATCGAGCCGGATGCGATGCCGGTCCAGCGTGGTGCCGGTCACGCGCGCGTAGTTCGCGATCGCCTTTTGGTAGTCGGTCAATGCGCGCACCTCGGCGATTTCGGCCTCCGCAAGGTCGCGCTGGAATTGCAGCACTTCAAACGTCGTCGCCGTGCCGGCCGCCAATCGCGCCTGGCCCGCCTCCAGCGTCCGCTCGGCAAAGATTCGCGCCGCCCGACTCGCGTCGATGCGCTTGCGCGTCGTCTCGATTTGACCCGCGGCGTTGTCCACCTGGATGAACACGCTCTGCTCGAGCTGCTTCAACGCCACGATCTGGCGCGCAACCTCCAGCTTCGAGATTTCCAGTTCGCCGGTCGCTGTCCGATTTGGAATCGGCAGGCTGAAATTCACCCCGGCGCTCGCGTCGAAACTGCTCGGCACCTTCAACTGCGAGGCGCTGCCGCCAAGCGTGGTATCGAGTCCGTTGAGACCGAGACTCGCAACGAGATCGAGCTGCGGCAGCGCCTGATTGCGCGTAAAGACGACGTTGATGTTGCGCTTCTGGAGATCGAGCAGCGCCTGCTGGTAATCCGGCCGAATCTCGAACGCCCGCTTCAGGTCGGCTTCCTTGTCCACCTTGAGATCCAGATCAAACGGCGGCGGCGCGATGGACACGCGCATCTTGAGGACGTTGGCGACGTCATCGGTCACCAGTTGCTTGAGGAAATTCTCGGTATCGGCGACTTCTCGTTCCGCCACGAGCACCCGGCCCTCGCGGTCCGCGACATCCGCCTGTGCCTGCACGATGTCGAGCGGGGACATCACGCCAATCTCCGCCCGACGCTGATTGTCCTGCAACGTCTGCCGTGCCAGCGCGAGCGAGCGCTGCTCGACGTCGAGGTTTTGAATCGCGAAATAAAGGTCGTTGTAAACGGTGATCGTGTCCGTCACGACGTCGATGATCGTCTGGCGCAGAGTCCACGCGGAAATCGAGCGGTCCGCACGGGCAATGCGAATCTGCGCGAGGTTCACGTCCGTGCCGAAGTTGCGCAGCAATGGCTGAACGATCGTGCCGCCGATGAACGTTTGGTAACGCTCGTCGATCGAGCTGCGGGAATCCGTGTCGCGGGTCACCGACGTGCCGAAGTCGTAGTTCAGACCCCACGGCGTGAGTCCCGAAACAGTGGCATCGAACTCCGTTCCGCTCGTGCGCGCAAAGCGGTCGCTATTCGGGCTGTCCGGCGCCGCGGAATCGAAGGTCGGATCCAGCGATCGCAGGTCGCGGCGATTCTCATCGTAGGTGTAGGAAAGATCGACCGTGGGATCGAACCGGCCCGATTCGCTGAGCTGGCGCGCCTTCGCGATCTTCGGATTGAACTCCTCGACCTTGATTTGAAAGTTCTTCGCCAGCGCACGCTCGATGGCGCTGCGATATGTCAACTCCAGCACCTCGGGCTCCGCGGCCCGCGCAACCATGCAAAAGGACACTGCGCCCGCGAGCGCGACTGCTATCCTTGCTTTTGTATCCACTTGTAACTTCCGTCGGGTTGTTTGACCTCGATCCACTCGCCGGTGAATGAGCGATTCACCCATAATTCCGCCTGGCGCCGCTGCACTTCCTCCAGCGACACCTTTTCCTTTTCGGCAATCTCCTTCATCTCCGCCATCCGGTCCGAATTTTCGCGCGTCACCGTCTGCCGGACGAAATCCCCCTTCTCGCCCTCCAGCTCCACCAGCACCACGAGCAATCCATCGCGGCCTTCGCCCACGAGTCGCGAGTTCTTGAGCGTCTGAATGTCCGCCTCGCGATCCTTGCGACGCTCGGATGGCGTGCGGTCGGAGTTGCGCACCGGCGCCGGCGTGGCCGTTGGCGAAGGCCCCTCGCCATCCGCCTTGTGCTGGTAAACATCGAGTCGCATTGCGATGTCGACCTTGATCGGCTCGTTCGTGGCGAGGTTGATCGCCGGAATCTTGCATCCCGACAAAAGGAGCGGGCCCGCCACGAGGGCGACTACTGTTTGCCGAGTTTTCCTTGCTGCCATGGGTTGTTGGTATCCGGGCCGTCGTGGAGGACGACCTCGAAGATGCGCGAGCCATTCGGTCCGCTCAAGTCGAGGTTTAGAATGCCCTGCGATTCCACGAACCAGAACCGCCCGTTCGCGTCCGTGTAATCGAAGTCCCGCAGGGTCTCGAGCGCGATGCGCGTGCTGTCCTGCTTGAGGCTCGTCCATGTATCGGGGATTCGCGCAATGAGATCGTCCAGCTTCCCGATTTTGAAATGCCCCGGCTCCGTGATCTTGAAGTCGCCCTGCACGCGATCGATGTCCTTTCGAAACGCATCGAGCTGAATTTGGAAATCGATCGGCCCGGTCATTTGGAAGTTTTGCGGCGAAAGGACGTTCGTCACCGCATGGGTGTCCAAACCCGTGCCGGCAACCCAGCCAATCCACGGCGAGTCCTGCTGAAAGAAAAAGCTGAAGCCGCCGTTCAGATAGCCGGAATAGGCCGCCGCGCCGAACTCCCCGTTGATTCCCTTCACATCGAACGTCACCGCGATCCACGCGTCCTTTGACTCGAACTGCCGCCAGCGCACCTCGGCGAGATCCAGTTTCTGCACGAGGTTTTTTTCCCCCTTCTCCGGCGGATATGCGAAGCGCAGGTCGCCCTGCACATCCTTAAGCTCGAGCTGATAATCCGGAAAACTCCGGCTCTGTTTCGGAACGCGCAATGCGACCTGGAGATTCAGATCCGCCAGATTGTTCAGCGCCACATTCTGCGCCTGCGTTTCGAATTCGATGGGTAACCCGACATCCGAGCGCTCACCGCTGCCGATGACCAGTTTGCCAAATTTCACATCGAGCTTCTCCACCGACCATCCGGACAATCCGCCCTCGGACGACGAGTCTTCAGCGCCTTCCTCCGCAGCGGTCGCACGCTCCATGTAAACAAACAGATCCTGACTCAGATAAATCGTCGGCCGAAGAATCACCACCTCCCGCAGGTGCTGCTCCGCCAGATCGCCGAGCGTGAATCGCACGAACACGCTTCGCAGCGAAAGCACCTTCCGCGAGCGATCAAGCGGCGAGCGCAGGACAACATCGGCAAACTCGACCGTCTGCACCTCGTTGACCAGCTGACTGGACAGCCCCGACGCAGTCACGTCGTGAAGCACGGTGTTGAGGGTGAAAAAGACATCCGTCACCTCGGGGCGCTCGTCATCGATCCGCGTGCGCACATTTGAGATGTCGATCTCGCCAATGGTCCAACCGCCATTCTCGTCCGGAGTCTTCGCGGCATCTGGTGTCTTTCCGTTTTGTGCGAGCAGCTTTTGCAGCGCGCCGCCCACACGGAGCCGGCCGCCATCGATCTTGATGGAGGCGATGTGCCGATCGCGAAGCAGCTGCACCGGAGAAAACTCGACGCGCACGAGATCGAGCGTCACGAAGGGCTCCGGTGCATCGACGAGTCCTTCAATGCCCCAGAGCGTAAGCGCGTGCACGGTTTCGGCGGCTTCACCGGTAATGCCGAATTTTTCAAAGTCGAACGCGAAATGCGCGCTCGTTTCCAGGTCGCCATCACGCAGACCGCGCAACCGCAACGTGCCGTAACGACACCTGGCACTCTCGACGATCCAGTCCAACGAGGGCCCGGCAGGTGCGGGTGTCGTTTGTCCTGGAGACCCGGAGAGCGACGAAACATCCAGGTCGAGCGTCGGGTTCTCGAGATCGAGCGACGCGATCCGGTGCGAAGCAAGGCCGTCCATCGTGAAAGCAACACGCGCCGAAGTCGCCGTGAACATCGGTCGCTCAGGTTCCACTTCGGTGAAAACCTGCAGGTCGGAAACAACGACGGACTGCCCGGCTCCGTCTGTCCCGGTTTCCGTCGAGCCAATGTCACGCAATGACGCCTGAATCCGAAAATTCACGCGTCCCAACATGCCGGGTGCGTCCGGGATGGTAACGTCCATGCCATCGAGCTCCAAAGAGCCAACGCGCCATCCCGCCTTTCGTTCGCCTTCCGGCTCGGCGGACGGTTTGTTAAAAAATTCGATCAACTCGGGGGTAACGACGAGCTGCCCCTCGCCGATTCGAGCTGCCTCGATTTGCTTGTGCGAGAAAAGTCCTTCCGTCGTGAACGCGACATCGATCCCGGCAATCTCGAGCATCGGGTCGGAATCCCCGTCTTTGGCAACGATCTTCTCGATGCGGGCTTGATGAACGATCGTGCCGAGTTCTCCGCCAACCCCGAAGTTGGGAAGCTCCGCCGATACGAACATCTCCACCACCGGCGAGTCCTGCCAGAGCCGCGCAATGCGCACGCGGCCTTCGTCGATCACGAGCCTCCCGATCGACCACGCAAACGGATCGCCATCTTCCGCAGCATCCGCTGCTCGTGGCTCAACACCCAGCGCCTCTCCAAGGTCGGGCGAGACAATCAAATCGGGATTCTCCAACCGCAGCTCTTCAATGCGCGCACCGAAAAGATCCGTGAGATGAAATACCGCGCGTCCCCCGCGAAGCATCAGCAACGTCTCATTCGACGCTGTCGATTTCAGCTCGAGATCCCGCACCTCCAGCACGCCCGGAAGTCGAACGCTCATTGCGGACATCTCCGCCCGCACGCCGGGAAACACCCGGTGGATGGTCCATCGTGCAATCCAGTCGAGATGCGTGACGGCAAAGAGGATCGATGCGACTGCCCCGACCGCGATCAGTGCGAGCACGATCAGGATGCGCCGAATCCAGCGGCGGCGCGGTTTGGGAGGCGGTGCGTCAGGCAAGGCGATCAATCAGGATCGACGCGACGAAGACCACGCCGATCCACGCGTTGGAGTGGAAGAACGCCTCGTTGATCGCGCGAACATCCCGCGACTGCGCGATCCGATGTTCGTAGAAAAGAATGCCGAGAACGATGACGAGCCCGACTCCGTAGGCGACGCCCAATCCGGCGACCCATCCAAAGGCGACGAGACCGATCCAGGTCAGCGCGTGGAGCACTTGCGCCACCCTCAGGGCACGCGGCACTCCGAGCCACACGACCATGGATTTCAAGCGCTCGCGCCGATCCACCTCGTAGTCCTGCGTCGCGTAGATCATGTCGAATCCCGCCACCCAGCACACGACCGCCAAGGCGAGCACCAGCGGCGGCCATGCAAAACCGCCGGTGACCGCAAGCCAGGCCCCCACCGGAGCGACCGACAATGCAAGCCCAAGAAAAAACTGCGCGGCATGGGTGAACCGCTTGGTGAGCGAGTAGAAGAACACGATCGCCAGCGCCACGGGCGACAGGGCGAAGCAAAGCGGATTGAGCAGCCACGAGGCGACGATGAATAGCAGCGCCGAAATCACGCATCCGGTGCTCGCAGCAGCCCGCGAGACAAGGCGATGCCGTCCCATCGTGCGCGGATTGCGTTTGTCGATCTCCCAGTCGGCGAGGCGGTTGAACGTCATGGCCGCCGTGCGGGCGAAAACCATTGCGAGAACAATGAGCAGAATCACCCTGCCCGTGGGCAACCCGTCCGCGGCCACGATCATCGCGCCCAGCGCAAACGGCATTGCGAAGATCGTGTGCGAAAACCGCACGAACTTCAGAAAGTTCGTGAAGGAAGTCACCGAGGTCACTCTTTCGACTCGTCGAACCAGGTCGCCAGCGCGTCGTCGACCCGCAGGTCGATGAGGCGCCAACGGTCACCCGCATTGTAAAAGTAGAACCGCCAACGCAGCGGCAGCGATTCCCCCTGCAACAGGTAGGTCCGCCGCATCAGGTTGCTGCCGAGCTTTTCATCGAGGATCAACTCGTAGCCGCGCACCGGGCCGTATGCGTCGAGCGCCTTCTGCGTCTGGTCACGCATCCGCTGTGCTTCATTGCCCGGCTCGGCCACCGCGAAATCGGCATCGAGTTCGTCGTAGGCGGCGTTCACGCGATCGGCTTTCAAGTTCTCGAAAAACTTCGCGACCACCTCGTCGGGCGTGCGAACAGCGGGCGTCGGCGTCGGCTTTGCCGGCAGCGAGTCGGGCAGCTTCCTGGGCGGATTTTCGGCAACCGGCTTCTCGGCCGGCGCGGATTCAATCTGGGCCACCACCGCGGCACACGGCAAAACGATGCAAGCCACGGCGACGGTCCACGGGCGGCTGGGAAATCTGATCATGCGTAGCTATTCTCGGCGCGTTCGGGATTCCCGTCTAGCACATCGGACGGCGCAAACGACTCGACCAGCGAGATGAATTTGTCGCGCACGATCGGCTTCGACACATACCCGTCCATCCCGGCCTCAAGGCAAATCCGCTCGGCATCCCGCATCGCATCCGCGGTTTGCGCAATGATGGGAATTCGCCGTCCGTTCTGCTCCTGACGCCGAATCTCTCTCGCGGCAGCATCGCCATCCATTCCCGGCATGTGCATGTCCATCAGGATGAGATCGAAATCTCCATCGCGCCAGGCCGCCACCGCCTGTTCGCCATTGCCGGCCACCGACACGGAATGCCCGCGCCGCTCGAGCAATCGACGGGTCACCATGGCGCTGACGCGATTGTCCTCGGCGAGCAAAATGCGCATCGGCCGCGCCGCCCGCCCGATGGGGCGCAGTTGGTGCCGCTGAACGACCTGTTTGTTGATTGTCGCATGAACCGCCCGAAGCAGTTCGTTGCGCGTTACGGGCTTCGTCAGAAACAGGTTCAACCCAAACTCCGATAGATCGAGGTCATCAGCTCGAAATGCGGACGACAACATGATCAACGCCGCTCCGGGGCATAGCTTCCCTTCCCGGATGCGATGCGTGAGCTCGAATCCGTCCATCCCGGGCATGACCGCATCGAGGACGACAAAATCGAACGGATGTTTCCTCACGTCCTCGCTTTGCAGGATTTCAAGCGCCTCGGGACCACTCGAAGCGGAAACCGTGTCGACGCCCCACGCGTCGAAGCTCTCCAGCAGAATCTCCAGATTCAGCGCGTTGTCGTCCACGAGCAAAGCGCGCTTTCCGACGAGCATCGATGAATCGAGCGAGCTCTGCCGGGGCACCGGCTGGCCGGCCAGCGGCAGTTTCAGGGCGACGTGAAAGACGCTGCCTTCCCCAACCCTGCTCTCGACCCAGATTCTTCCGCCCATTTGCGAGACAAGTCGTGAGCTGATCGCGAGTCCGAGCCCCGTGCCGCCGTAGAGCCGCGCGGTGGAATTGTCCGCCTGGCGAAAGGATTCGAAGATCACATCGAGCTTTTCCTCCGGGATGCCGATGCCGGTATCCTTGACGGAAAGGTGAAGCGGGCATCCCGCCGCATCCGGTTCGCCATCGAGTTCGACGCGAACAACGATCATGCCCTCGGGCGTGAACTTCACCGCGTTGCCCACGAGGTTGTTGAGAATCTGGCGCAACCGGCCCGGGTCACCGGTCAACGCATCGGGCACATTCGGGCGGACATCGTAGATGAGCTCGAGCTCCCGCTCCGCGGCCTGAATCGCCAGCGCGCGGATCGCTTCGTCGAACGTATCGCGCAGCGAAAACGGAATGTCCTCAAGATGCAGCTTGCCGGACTCGATCTTCGAAAAGTCGAGAATGTCGTTGATGACCGTGAGCAGCGAGAAGGTCGATGCCTTGATGAGGTTGACGTATTCGAGCTGCTGACTCGTGAGCTGGGTATCGAGCGCGAGTTCCGCCATGCCGAGAATTCCATTCATCGGCGTCCGGATCTCGTGACTCATGTTCGCGAGAAACTCGCTTTTCACCCGGGCGGCCCGCTCGGCGGCTTCGCGCGCCTCATCCGCACGCGCCTTTTCGCGCGTGAGTTCGTCGTTTCGTCGCTCGAGCTCGGCGGCGCGATCCGCCAATTGGCGGTTCAGGCGCGCATTGAGCAGCAGGCTCTCAAATGCCTGCGAAAAACGCTCCGCATCCTCCACACGGGCCTCGTGAAATCCCATTTCGAGCACCACCCTTTCACCGCTTGGAAGCAAAATGCCCCGCCGCAGGATTGCCACCGAGGAAAACTCCGGATGGAAAAGCAACGAGTCCCCGCCCGCGCCCGCAAGGCCGGAGTCGGGTCGCCGGCGGACGTCCTCCAGATTCAACGCGAAGCGCACCCCGCCTTTGTCGAAATGGCGCCCGTCGAACTGAATTTGCCGAATACCGAGCGCCTTTCGAATTCCATCGGCCACCGAGACGACATCCGCAAAGGTCGTGATCGAGGCGAGGTTCTTGTGCCAGCCGGAGAGCGCGTTGTTGATGCGGGCGAGCATCGCGCTGTGAAAATCGCGATAGTGCCAGATGAATGCCTCGGCAATCACTTCGGCGACGCCTTCCTCGGCCATGCGGCGTCGCGTCGCTTCGTCCTCCGCATACGTCGTAATGCCACTTAGAAAGGCCTGGAATCGCCGCCAGAGGTAGAAGCCGAACACATCGTTCAATCCGCTGTGAATCACCTGCCGGATCGACTCGTTCAGCGACCGTTCGGAAAGGTCCCCGTCGAGCGCGTGGTAAAGGACCGCCTCGGCAAGCTCGGTGACGGCGAGGTCGGCAGGATTGCGCCCGGCGAGCGTGCGGCGCATCGGGGCATGGATGCAATAGTCATCGACCGCCGGCGAATCCTCACCCGGCGCCTCCAGTGACCGCACCGACTCGCGAAACACCAGCGCCGGTGGAATCAGCGTTTCCATCGCGCCACTGCCGCCTTCGATCTCCTCTCTCAACCGGAGCAGTGCCCGGTAGCCGATCTCGAATCCGGGATACGCCAGCGTCGTCAGCGGCGGATCCGACAGCGCGGGATCGAAGCTGTCGCGCAACGCGAAGTTGTCGAACCCGGTGACGGATACGTCCTCCGGCACGCGCAGCCCTCCCCGGCGCAATCCCATGACCGCGCCCTGCGCGATCTGGTCATTCGCGCAGACCAGCGCATCGATACCACCGCAGTGCCGCGCAATATGTTCGCCCCACTCAAATGCGCTGCGTATGTCCCAACTGCCGGTGTGGAACACCCGCCGATCCGGAAGATCGAGGCCCGTGCCGCGCAATGCATCCCGAACTCCCTCGAGTCGCAGTTTGTTTTCCCAGTAATCGGGCTCGCCGCCGAGGAAGGCGATTTTTCGATGGCCGCGCCTGAGCAGCGCCTCGGTCAGTCGCCGGCAACCGAGGCGGTTGTCGACAAAGATGGCCGGCAGATCGCCACCTCCGTTGCCGCCCACCAGCACCTGGGGAATCCCGCGAGCCCGCATCTTTTGCATGAGCTCGCGGCTGTCGCTGCCCATGTCGAAAATGATGAGCCCGCGCAGCGGAAAATCATCGAACGCGTCCGCCTGCTCCGACACCGCAAGGCGCCATCCCGCCTCCTTCGCGCCAAGAAAAGCACCCGTCGCCATTGCGAATCCGACATTCCGGTTTCTCTCGGGGTTGATGTAGAACCCGATGGCAGCTGGGGGGCGCATGAATCTCTTTGAGGCAGCGAACTCGGTGTAGCGCGTTAGCGTTACGTTTCACCGCAGGCTACAACGATTCCCAGTCATTTACCAAGGAATCTCAGGAGGCGGTTTCCAGCTCCTTTGCCGACCGGCTCCAACGAAAACCTCCGGGATAATCGATCCAGCCGTGGCCCCAGTCGTAAGCCTCGAGACCGGCAAAGCGCAGCTTGTAGTCGTAAACCGAGGGCACCGTATAGGCGTAGCCGAGATACAGATGCTCACATCCCCTCTCGCGTGCGTATTCCAGCTCGACGAGAAGTGAGAAGTTCCCAGGACCGCGCTCCGAGAATTCCGGGTCGAAACACGCATACACGCTGGATGCACTGGCAGACCCGATGTCCAGGAAGCTCACGGCAACGAGACGTCCGGCCAGCCGGAACTCCGAAGCCACAGCGGTGCAGGGAACGTGATCCGGTGACGGCGAAAGAAAGTCGCGCAGCGAGTCCGGGACATTGTCGACGAAGCGCGTCCGATGCCGCTCAAACAACTCGTCGTATTCCGCACAATGTTTCGCCGGGACATGCCGGACATCCACGTCCGCATTGCGACGAACAAGCCGGCGCTGACTCTTCGAGAGCGAGAATCGATCCAGCCGGATGCGCAGGGGAAGCACGCCGCAAAGAACGCCATCGTGAAAAGCGAAGTTGTAGCGAAAGAAGCGCGTGCCGAAATGGCGCCAGCCCTCGGCGAGTCGATGGTCGAGTTCGATGGGCTCGATCGATTCCATCTCGATGTCCTCGAAAACGGGCACGGGCAGGCCGGTCTCGGGGAAGCACCTCATGCGCGTCACCATGCTGCAAGGCTAGTTGCACCCCCGACCGACACCAGCGGGATTTGCCTCGAATCCTCCATCCCGCTAGCCTCGGAGGGATGCGCGTTCCGGATCCCGTCTTTCTCGACTGGACCATCCCCACCGCCGAGGCGGCTGCAGAGTGGCTCGTGCGCCGCGCCGCACCCGGCGATTGCGTCGACCTTTCCGGATTCCTCGTCCTCGTCTCGACACGACGCGCCGGGCGATTGCTTCGGGAGGCCATCGCCTGCCACGCGGCACCTCGTGGCGTTCTCTCGCCGACAATTCAAACCGTCGCTCAATGGCTGATGCCGCGAAATCCCGCGACGGCAGGCCCCATGGAGAGCACGCTGGCGGCCATCCAGGCTCTCAGAAAGTTGGCTCGACACGAGTTTCCGACGCTGCTTCCGCGCGGCATGCCTTTCGAGTCGTTTGATGAACAACGCCTCTTCGCACGCGAGTTTCTGTCATTGCGCGCCATGCTGGCGGAGGCAGGTCACTCCATCGAAAGCGCCACGGAACGGCTCCCCGGTCACGGGGACGCCGAACGCCTTCGTGAACTCGCGACAATCGAGCAGGCCTATCTTGAGGAGCTTTCCCGTCTCGGCCGCGTCGATCGCGCATTGCAACAGCTCGACACGACTCATCCTCCCGAGCTGCCCACAGCTCTTCGCGAAATCGTTCTTGTCGCCATCGCGGACCTCTCCCCGCTCGCGCGCAACACACTTGCCCGCATTCCCGAAGAAGTCGCCCTCCACTCGCTGATTCCAGCGCCCGCGGAATCGGAGGAGTTGTTCGATACTTGGGGGCATCCGGTTCCATCGGCCTGGGAGGACCGCGCTCCTGGCTGGAATTCCTTCGACACGGAGGTTCGCCTCACCGCCCGCGCGTCGGACGTCGCCACCGATCTCCTTGCGTCCATTCCGCCCGACGAACCTCCGAGTCGCGCGATTCTCGAGATCGGACTGCTCGACCGCGATCTTTTCGCTCCGCTGCGAACCGTATTGCGATCGAGAGGCGGCGAGCTTCACAACCCGGAAGGCGAACCCATCGCAAAGCACTGGCTTCCAGCTCTCCTTCCGGAGATCGCGACGTTCCTGACGGAGCGGGACTTGAAATCCGCGACCGACCTTTTTCGAAATGGCGCGGTGGCGAGCTGGCTCCGCTCGACTTCCCGCCAGTTCGACTTCGATGCCTGTCTGATCGACGCCGACGAGATTCAGGCAAATCATTTCCCCGCCACGGCGGCGGAGGCACTCCGCTGGTGTGACGAGCGGCCGCATTTGCATCACGCCCTCTCCACGCTTCTCGATCTCGAAAAGCAGCTTCGCTCGAAAAACTGGCTTTCGGCGCTGCGCGAGTTTCTTAATGCGGTCGTTCGCGCATTCCATTCGACGTTGAGCGCGCAGGATCTCGATGCGCTCGAGACCGCCGCGGATGCCACGCTTTCCACGCTCGACGCGGCGGAAGCGCTTTCGGAATCTCAGCCCCGCATCTCCTGTCCCGACTGGCTGAAACTCATGCACGCCTCGCTGGAGACCGCGCGGCACTATCCCGAACCTCCGGAGAATTCCGTCGATGCGTCCGGCTGGCTCGAACTTCAATGGAGCGCAGCGCCACACCTCGTCCTCAGTGGATTCAATCAGGGGTTCGTGCCCGAGGTGATTCCGCGAAGCCCCTTTATAGGAGCCGGTGCGCGCAAACTGCTCGGTCTCCCGACGGATGAGGAGCGCGCGGCACGGGACGCTTATTTCCTGGCACGGCTGCTCGCCATGCGGCGTCCGGGCAGAGGCCGGGTCGACGTGCAGGTGCTTCAAGTCGCCACAGACGACTCCCCGCGACACCCCTCCCCGTTGCTCTTTGCCGGAGCCGGCGACGAGCTTCCCGAGCGGGTGCGACGACTGTTTGCGGAACCACGTTCCGCCCGGGCGGAGCCACCATGGCACGTGGGATGGACCTACGAACTGCCGGCGCTCGAGATTCCCCGACGAATTCGCGTCACGGGATTCGCGCGGTATCTTGATTGTCCTTTCGAGTTCTATCTGCGGTTCGGGCTCGGGATGGAACCGTTCGATCCGACGGCCAGCGAAATGGACGCGAGAATCTTCGGATCGCTGGTGCACCATGCGCTGGAGTCATTCGGCCGCGATGCCTCGGCTCGTGACCTCACCGATCCCGCGGCGATTCGCAGCGCTTTGTCGGCCTTTCTCGACACTTATGTGGCGGCGTCGTTCAGCAAGCCGCTTTCGCTGCCCCTGACCATGCAGGTCGAGTCGGCACGCCGGAGGCTGGCGGCATTCGCCACGGCACAAGCGGAGATTCGTCGTGCGGGCTGGCGGATCCAGCAGGTCGAGGTGGACTTCGCGGACCTGCTGGGTGCTCCGTGGCAGATCGATGGCTGGGAAATCCGCGGTCGCATTGACCGCATCGATGTGCACGAGGACACGGAGGCGTTGCGGATCCTCGATTACAAGACAAGCGATCACGCGGCGCCTCCCGCCACGATGCACATGGCAAAAGTGCGTTCCGACTGGCCTCCCGCCTACGCGCTCATCGGCGACACCGCGCCCGACAAGCATTGGACCAATCTCCAGCTTCCTCTCTACCACCAGCTCCTCGTGACAACCGGCCGTGATCCCGGGAAACTGAGTTGCGGATATTTCAATCTCCCCAAGGCACTTCACCAGACCCAGCTCGCAATCTGGGAGGACTTCGACGAGACGCTCGCGAGTTCCGCGATGCGATGCGCGAGGGGAGTTTTGAACGACATCGCGCAGGGACGGTTCTGGCCTCCGCATTCGAAAGTCCGGCACCCCGAGTTCGCCGAATGGTTCGAGCCGTCCGCCGAGGAGACCATCGCGGCAGATGCGGCAATCCGCTCGTTCGGAACATGAGCACGATTTGCAACGAGATCATCCGCGCTTCCGCCGGCACGGGAAAGACCTTCGCGCTGTCCGACCGGATCGTTCGCCTTCTGCTTCTGGGTGCGGAACCCGACAGCATCGTTGCACTGACCTTTACGCGAAAGGCCGCCACGGAGTTTGTCTCGAGCGTCTTTCGCAAGCTTGCGGACGCGGCGGAAGACGGCACGCATGCACGGGAACTCGCACGGCGCCTGTCGATCGAGGTGAGTCCCGCGGCCTGCGCCTCGACCCTCGCGAGAATGATCCGCTGCATGGATCGTCTCCAGTTCGGCACGCTGGACGCCTTCTTCCAGCGCATCGTCAACTCGATCCCGTTCGAGTTGGGACTCGCCGGCCCGGTCCAGTTGCTCGAAGAGCGAACCGCAGACGCCACCCGCGAGCAGGAACTCGAGCGTCTTGTCCGTGGCGACATGGCGGACGATGAGTCGCGCGAGGCGATGCTCGAGGCGTTTCGTCAGGCCACGTGGGGAGCCGAGGAAAAGCAGCTTCTGCCGAGATTGCTTCGGTTCATCGATCGTTGCCGTGAGCTTTATTTGCAGGCGCCGGATGCCGATCAGTGGGGAAAAGCCGAGTTCATCTGGCCGGAAGGATGTCCCTGTCTTCCGCCACCTGCCGACATCGCCGGGCCGCTTTCCACGCTTCAGGAGTGGACCGAATCGCTCGACGGAAGATTCGGAGATGCTCTGCGAAAATTCGTGGAGAGCATTGCCGAATGGCAACCGGGAATGAGTCTCCCCACCGACACGATTGCCAAACAGCTTTTTTCCAAGCTCAGCGAGTCGTCCTGCGCCGGACCACTGACCCTCACCTATTACAAAAAGTCCTACGACCTACCCGTTCACGCGGCCACCGCTTTGCGGGATGTGGTGCGTTACGTTCTCGGGCGCTGCCTCTCCGTCGCGCTGGATGTCGCAGCGGGAATGCATCACTTGCTGAAGGTTCACGACCGGCTGCACCGCGCACGGTTCCTTCGCACGGCACGGCTGAGTTTTTCCGATGTCACCGAGCTTCTTCGTTCGGCTGACACGATCCTCTGGCAGGAGCGCCTCGACAGCCGGCTGGATCACTGGCTCTTCGACGAGTTTCAGGACACGAGCGTGGCCCAATGGTCCGTCCTCGCAAACCTCGTCGAGGAAGTGCTGCAGGATCCCTCCGGCTCTCGAAGTGTCTTCTTCGTCGGTGATGCAAAGCAATCCATCTACCGCTGGCGCGGCGGCGAGCATCGACTGCTCAATGCTCTCGAGGACGGATTCGAAAAGGCGTTCAAGATTCGCTCACTGGATCACTCGTTCCGCTCCGCGCCGCCAATTATCGAACTCGTCAACCGATTCGGCGAAGCGGCGAAACAGTCGGCAGGAAGACTTCCCGAGACAACCATCACTGATTGGGCGCGCGTCTGGCATCCCCACACGTCCGCCGTCGAGTCCGCGCGCGGTCACGCCAGCGTGCGAATCGTTCCTGACCTGCCGTCAATGGCGGATGAGATGCTGCAGATTCTTAAAACCGTGCGCCCTCTCGAACGCGGGCTCACCTGCGCGATCCTCACCCGTGACAACGCGGAAGCGACGGCCATCGCCAGACTGCTTCGCGAGCGCGGATTCCTCGACATCGCGGCGGAGACGGACGTGTCCGTGGCGACGGACCATCCGTTCGGACGCACGTTTCTCGCGTTGATTTCCGCCATCGCGCATCCGGCCGACATCGTATCGCGTCGCATTGTGGAAATGACTCCTCTCTTCGAAGTGGTGACGAGCCACGGGGGATGGCGTGGAATCCGGCGACTGGTGCTTGCGCTGTTGGCTCAACGCGGCTGGGAAGGCACCTTGGAGGAAATTATCACGCAAACCCCGCGACTCCCCGAGGGCGAGTTCGCACACCTTCGTCGGGAGCAACTGTTCGAAATCGCGCGAAAGCTGGATGCGGATGGATCGAGAAATCCCGATGACTTTTTACGCACCGCGCGCGACACGACCCGACGGGACGCCGCCTCTGCAGGCCGTGTGCAGGTGATGACGATCCACAAGGCGAAAGGGCTGGGATTCGACCTTGTCCTGCTCTCCATCTCCGACAAGACCCGCATGGATGCGACGGACAATTCACCCTTGCTGGTCGCACGCGCTTCGAACCGCCTTCCCCGCTGGCTGATTGGGCGTCCGCCTTCCATCGTGCAGGAATCCGATGCGACATTGTGCAAGGCGCAACAGGAGGATCGGGCCGATGCCGCTTATGAATCTCTCTGCGTTTATTATGTGGCGCTAACCCGCGCCAAATATGGGCTTCATGTCTTTCTGCCGGAGACGAAGGAGAAGTCCAACTCCTCGCACTCGCCGGTCTCATTGCTGCATGCCGCTGTATCGGACGGGGATCCGGGGCCCACATCGATCGTATGGCAAACGGGCGACCCGGAATGGTTCACCACACACGATCCATCGGAAGCCACCCCACCCGCCGAGGCCCCACCGCCGGCGGACTGGTCGCAGTTTCCAATCCGCAAGCAGCCAACGCTGATGAATCCCTCCCGGCACACGACCCCGGGGCGGACGCCGATTTTTCTTCGGGAGCCTTCCGCACGATCCCTGGGAACGGAGGTGCATCAAGCTTTCGCAGCGATTGAATGGCTGGACGATCCGACGTCGGCGAAAACACTGGAGCAAGATTCGGAAGCAATGGAAGTGGTGCGCTCGTGTCTTCGCGACGACTCCATCGCGCGGCTGTTTCAGCAGCCGGAGGGCCTTATCGGACTCTGGCGAGAACGCGCCTTCGACGTGCTCGTGGGCGAGCGCTGGATCAGCGGCGTGTTCGACCGCGTCATTCTCTCCGAGAGGGAAACCGTGTTGATCGATTTCAAGACGGACAACGACTCGCCCGAAAACGTCCGCACGCGACATGCCGCACAAATGGACGCTTATTTGGAGGCGTTGACGGCACTGGGGGTGAAGCACCCGGTTCGCGCCGTCATCGTGCACACGCCGACGCGCAGCGTCCTCGATTTCGCTCAAAAATAGAACGGCAGATCGCGCTTCCGAAATTCCTCCATTTGCTCGCGGAGGTATTTTTCTCCGAGTCGCTGGAACCCGCCGGATGAGCGAAAGGCTTCGATGAATGCATTGACCGAGTCCACCAGCTCGGGATTCCCCTTCCGCACACCAATTGCCCATTGCTCCGTTTGGAACGGCTCGAGCAACGCGCGGGTTTTCTCCGGATGCTCCGTCCAGTTTTTCCAGATCGACATCTGGTCGTAGACAAATGCGTCGGCTCCACCCTGCATCACTTCAAGCACCGCGGCCGACTCCCTTTCCACCGCCAGAATCTTTGCGTGCGCCAGCGCTCGACGCGCCCACGCCTCACCGGTGGTGCCCTGGCGGACCACCACGACGCGGCCCGGCTGATCGACGTCCGTGACGGATTGAACCGGTGAATCCTTCCCCACCAGCATTGCCAGGCCGATCGTCAAATAAGGGGCGGAGAAATCTATGGATCGCCGCCGCTCCGGTGTGTCCGTCATCGACGAGATCACCACATCCACCCGTCCCGACTGCAACGCAGGAATCAAACCGACGAAGGGAATATTCTCGATGACCACCGGCCGACCGAGAAACTCTCCCAGCGCTTCGGCCATCTCCACGCTGATCCCCGCAGGCTTTCCGGCTTCGTCGATCGTTTCGAACGGCGGGTAGCTGAGGTCCATCCCCACCGCGAGAGGCTTCCCGCCGCGCGGTCCTCCACAGGCGACAAGCAACAATGAGAGCATCAGGCACAGCAGCGCTTTCATCACCTGAGAAGCAGGGTTGCGACGCCGAAATACCAGCCAAGCGTGCAAATGTCAGCGAGAGCGAGAGTGAGAGGCCCGGAGGCGATTTTTGGATCGAGCTTCGCAGCACGCAAGGCCGTGGGGACCATCAAACCCAGCAGGCTCGCGGTGATCATCGCTCCGCAAATGCTCATCCCCACCGCACCTGCCGCAGGAAAATCGCGCTGCCAGCCTGCGACGATTGCCGCGACCACCACCGCGCAGGTCACCCCAAGGAGAGCCGCGGTAAGAAACTCCTTTCCGAAGGATTTGAGCAACCAACCCCAGCTTGGCCGCATCGAGTGAAGCGCCTGCAAAGTCACAGCCATGGACTGCGCAGACACGCTCTCGCCGAGACCGAGCACGAGCGTCAGAAAAAACGCGAGAACGATTCGCTGCTCGAGTGTTTCCGCGAAAAATCCCGTGATGAGCGCACACAGCGTGCCGCTGGCAATGGTTGCCATGAGCCACGGAATTCGAAAGCGAAACGCCTTGGTGGGATTCGCATTTCGAAGCGCCTCGACGTGGAAACCGAGGGATTGAAAGATGTCGTCGCCTTCGTCCTTTTCCTCGACGTTCAGCACTTCCTCGGTGAACAAGCTCACGTCGATCACGCCCTTGATGCGCCGCTGCGAGTCCACCACCGGCAGCGCATAGAACTTGTAGAGGACAAAGAAATCACACGCGTCGAGAAGAGTCGCGGTTTCCGGAATGGCGATTACCCGCGCGATCATGATTTCACGAATCGGGCGGTCGAGGGGCTCAGTAAGGAGCCGCCTGGTCGGCAGGACGCCCTTCAGCGCCCCATGATCATCGACGACATAAAAATAAATGATGCGATCGCCCAGACCTCGGGCGCGGATTTCATCGAGTGCCTTCTGAACCGTCCAGTCCGCCTCAACCGTTGCAAAGTCGGCGCGGAGAAACTCGCCGACCGGGCGCTGAAAATTCGTCTGAAACTGCCGTGTTCCGAGCATGCACCAAAGCCCAAAAGGTTTCCTTCACGGTGCAGGGCGATGCCGGGTTTGAGAAGGCGAAACTGGCCCGTCCCGACAGAGGATCCGGGTCGCAGACCCCGGAAAACAAAAACGCCTCTCCGTGTCTGACACGGAGAGGCGTTGTTAAATCGACGACGGATTAGTTCAGATACTCGTAGTTGTATCGGATATCTCCGTTATCCTGCGGGAAGATGTTGGTGCTGTTGGCATCCTGCACGCGCTTGTAGATACCCCCGCTGCCACCCTTCGCGAACATCACGAAGCCCTTCTTTCCATAGGGGCTGTCGGTGGTCAAAGCGCGGCCCGACCAGTTCTGAGTGACGACAAACGGCTGATCCGCCGGGGACGACTCTTCGACCCAGAAGATCCGGAACGCAATGTTACCGGCGCCGAAGCTGTTGCCCGTGGGCTGCTTGCCCGGGGCGCTCATCAGCTTCCGCAAATCGGTCTGGGTGAGGTAGTTGTTATTGGTGAGAGCATCGAAATACTCCGAAAGGCTCGCTTTCTGAATATCTCCATTCTCGCTAACGGTCGACGTCCACTGAAGGCCATCACCACCGGCGTTGAAGGTATCCAGCGACATCATTTGCGTGGCGAGATGCAACTGACGGGCGTTGTTGAGGGTCTGGGTCATCTGCCCCTGCACGAGGGCATTGTTCACCGCCGGAACGGCCAATGTCGCGAGGATGCCGATGATCGAGATCACGACAAGGAGCTCGATGAGGGTGAAGGCGGAGGGTTTGCGAGTGAGTTTCATAGTCTGGAATGGGACTGAGATACTAACGCACCGCCTGTGAGGCCCGTCAAGCCCTTCCCTGCTGGAAAGGGGCGCGAACAAGCCCGCGCTCAGCCGATGTGTTTGAAGGCGCTGACCGACAACGGCGGCAGGTCGATCAACAGCGAAAATGGGCGGCCCTGCCACCCGATGGGCTCCGCACCCCGTCCGCCCCAATTTCCCACATTGCTGCCTCCGTAGGTCTCGGCATCCGTGTTAAGCACTTCCTGATACCAGCCGGGGTCGTCGACGCCGACTCGATAGCCGCTCCGCACCACCGGAGTGGCATTCACCACGAAGACAATCGTGGCTCCATTTCGCGGCTTTCTCATGAACGACCACACCGAGTTGTCGGCGTCGTGGAAATCGATCCAGTCGAAGCCTTCGTAGGAGTCGTCCTGTTCGTAGAAGGCGGGCTCGTTTTGATAGATCCAGTTCAGGTGCTGCACGAGCCGGCGCATGCCGTCGTGCGGCGCATACTGGGTGAGATGCCAGTCGAGGCTGTGGGCGTGTTTCCACTCAGACCATTGGGCAAACTCGATGCCCTGGAAAATGAGCTTCTTGCCGGGGTGGGCCCACATCCATGCGAGGAACATGCGGAGGTTGGCAAACTTCTGCCAGTCATCGCCCGGCATCTTCGTCATCATCGAGCCCTTTCCGTGCACGACCTCGTCGTGGCTGAGCACGAGGATGAAGTGCTCGGTGAAGGCATAGAGCATCGAGAAGGTGATGTCGCCCTGGTGGTGCCGGCGATAAATCGGGTCACGCGCGATGTAGCGCAGCGAGTCGTTCATCCAGCCCATGTTCCACTTGAAGCCGAATCCCAGCCCGCCGACATACGTCGGCCGTGAAACGCCGGGCCACGACGTCGATTCCTCGGCGATCGTGACAATCCCCGGGTGGCGCGTGTAGCAGACCTCGTTGAATTTCTTGAGGAAATCGATCGCCTCGAGGTTTTCGCGTCCGCCGTAACGATTGGGCACCCATTCGCCCGGCTTGCGCGAGTAGTCGAGGTATAGCATGGATGCGACCGCATCCACGCGCAGGCCGTCGATGTGATACTCGTCGAGCCAGAAGAGGGCGTTGCCGATGAGGAAATTTCGCACCTCGTTCCGGCCGTAGTTGAAAATCAACGTCCCCCAGTCCATGTGCTCGCCGAGCCGCGGATCTTCGTGCTCGTAGAGGCACGTGCCGTCGTAGCGGGCGAGGCCATGCGCGTCCTTCGGGAAATGGCCGGGAACCCAATCGAGGATCACGCCAATCCCCGCCTGATGACACCGATCCACGAACGCGCGAAAATCATCCGGATTTCCGAACCGGCTGGTGGGCGCGTAGTAATTGACGACCTGGTAGCCCCACGAGCCGTCGAACGGATGCTCCATCACGGGCATGAGCTCGATGTGGGTGAAACCGAGCTCCTTCACGTAGGGGATCAGGCGATCCGCGAGTTCCCCATAGCTGAGCGAGCGGTTGCCTTCTTCGACCACGCGCTGCCATGACCCTAGGTGAACCTCGTAGATGCTCATCGGCGAGTTGTAGATGTCCCGCTGGGAACGAGTCCGCATCCACTCCCCGTCGCCCCACGTGTAGCGGTTGAGGTCGAAGACCATGCAGCCGGTCTGCGTGCCATGCTGCGCATAGAACGCCATCGGATCCGTCTTCAGAAACACATCCCCGTGCGGACCACGAATCTCGACCTTGTAGTGATCCCCCTCCGCGACCTCCGGGATGAAAATCTCCCAGATGCCGGAGGGCACGAGCTTGCGCATCGGATGCACGCGTCCGTCCCAGTGATTGAAATCGCCAACGATGCTGACCCGCTGCGCATTCGGAGCCCACACGGCAAAATGAACGCCGCGCACTCCGTTGATCTCCATCAGGTGAGCACCGAGCTTTTTGTAAATGTCGTAATGGGTGCCTTCGTTGAAGAGATGGATGTCCATCTCCCCGAGCACCGGTGGAAAGGCATACGGATCGAGCTGCGACCACTTTTCTCCATTGTGCCCCTCAAAGTCGCAGCGATAGCCGATCGGCGCGTCGCCCTCGAGTTCGGCTTCGAAAAGTCCGACATCGTCCTTTTTCTCCAGCTCGAAGCGGCGGTTCAGCCCGCCCTCCTCGACAATCGTCACCCGGTTCGCATCCGGCCGAAACACCCGCGCCACGGTGCGCCCACCCTCCTTCCTGATGCCCAGCAACCGAAAGGGATCGCAATGGCGGGCTTCGATCAGCGGGAAATAATCATCGTCAGGAAGGAACGAGGTATTCATGACACCAGCGACGACCCTACTTGCCCCGCGTCACCAATCCCAATCAATTCCATTCCCGAAGGATCGGGGCCGGGCCTGATTGGCCGCATCCCATTTCCCCTGCCCCGGGATTCTTCGATCCAAAACATGCCCGCCCGAGGAATCCAAACGGCGCCCCGCTGCGAGATCCTTCATTGCCATGGGGGGCGTGGCAGTGCATCTTCCGAGCGAACCGGGGCGTAGCTTAGCTTGGTAGAGCGCCTGCTTTGGGAGCAGGAGGCCGTGGGTTCAAATCCCGCCGCCCCGATTTTCGACCGCTTGATCGATCGCCACGCGCCTGCGATACCCGTTACGGTGAATGCGCGGCTCGTCACTCGGATCCTTTCCTCGCTGTATGCGCTGGCCGCACTTCTCATGGTGTATGCCACGGCGGTTCTTTTCGTGCTCCCGGCCAAAGGCGCACAGTTTTCGCTTCCGAGCCTGGTGACGGTCGCCGTGGTGCTGACCGCCATTTACGCGAGCGCGGCATGGACAATGTGGCGTCGCACGGACTGGAAGCTCGCGCTGCTGCTCTGCGGACTCTCCATCTTCGGATGGCCCGTTGGCACGTTACTTGCCGTGATTTCCCTCGTCGTGCTGATGCTCCCGGAAGTCCGGGGGAGCTTTGCACGCTGATCGCCCGCAATTTTGTCATACCGGGATTCTCTTTTGAGTTCCCGGCGGGTGCAGATAGGCTTTCGCGAAATGACTCCGCCGGTCGGCACAATCACGTTTCTCTTCAGCGATATTGAAGGGAGCACACGGCTCTGGGAGCAATACCCGGCGGCCATGCGCGAGGCGTTGCATCGTCACGATGAAATCCTTCGCGCTGCAGCGGAGCAGCACGCCGGTTATGTCTTCAAGACGCTCGGCGACGCGTTTTGCATCGCATTCGACCGCGCGATCGATGCCGTGCGGGCCGCGGCACACGCACAGCACGCGCTGAGCGAAGTGGAATGGGGGGAAACCGGCCCGCTGAAGGTGCGGATGGGCCTGCACGTTGGCTCGGCGGAATTTCGCGACAACGACTATTTCGGCAACAGCCTGAACCGAGTCTCGCGCATCATGACCGCGGCGCACGGAGGTCAGGTCCTGATTTCGCTGCCGGTGGAGGAACTCGTGCGGGATCACCTCGATCCGGGCATCCAGCTCCGCGATCTCGGGGAGCGCCGGTTGCGCGATCTCGCGCGTCCCGAGCATCTCTTCCAGCTCGTCCTTCCGGGGTTGCCCTCGGAATTTCCGCCGCTCCGCTCGCTCGAGATCACGCCCAACAATCTTCCGACGATGCTGAACACCTTCGTCGGCCGGGAAAAGGAGCGCGCCGCGGTGAAGCGTCAGCTACAGTCCACCCGCCTGCTCACGCTCACCGGCACGGGCGGCACGGGAAAGACCCGCCTCGCCGTGCAGGTGGCGGAGGATTTGCTCGGCGATTTCTCCGACGGCGTGTGGCTGGTCGAGCTGGCCACGATCAGCGATCCGGACCGCATTCTGGAAATCACCGCGGCAACCGTCGGTCTGCGCGAGGAACCCGGCGAGCCGCTGCTTGAGACGCTGGTGCAATTCCTCTGCGGTCGCAGCACCCTGCTTGTGCTCGACAATTGCGAGCATCTCCTCGACGGCTGCGCGACCTTCGCAAACCAGCTGCTGCAGGGCTGCAACACGCTGAAGATTCTTGCGACCAGCCGCCACGCGCTCGGCATCGCCGGCGAGCGGACCTGGCCGGTGCCGCCGCTCGCAGTGCTGGATCCCGACCGCGACCTCTTCCAGGAATCCGACATCGTCACGAAGGTCTCGCAATACGAAGCCGTGAAGCTGTTCATCGATCGCGCTTCCGCTGCAAAGCCGGGGTTCGAAATCAACCGGCAGAACGCCGCCGCGATCGCCCAGATCTGCTGGCGGCTGGATGGCATTCCGCTCGCGATCGAGCTTGCGGCCGCGCGGTCGCGCGTCCTCACGCCGGAGCAAATCGCGCACCGCCTCGATGATCGATTCCGCCTGCTCACGGGCGGCGGGCGGTCCGTGCTTCCGCACCAGCAGACCCTGCGCACGCTCATCGACTGGAGCTACGATCTGCTGAGCGAGAGCGAACGTGTGCTGTTCCGCCGCCTCGGCGTGTTCGGCGGAGGCCGCACGCTCGACGCCATCGAAGCCGTCTGCACCGGCGACGGCGTGGACGACTACGACGTCATCGACCTCCTCCAGCTTCTCATCGACAAATCCCTCCTGAGCGCGGAGACCGATTCCACAGAGACGACGCGATACACCATGATCGAGTCGATCTGGCAGTATGCCCGGCAGCGCCTGGAGGAATCGGGCGAGTTCGACCGGCTTCGCGACCGGCATCTCGATTATTTCCTGAAGCTTGCCGAGGAGGCGCATCCGAAGCTGCAAAGCCGCGATATGGCAGCGTGGCTCGATCGCGTCGATGCCGACGTTTACAATTTCCGCCTCGCCCTCCAGTGGGCGGCAAAATCGCCCGAGGGGGTGCAGAAGGGTCTCCGCATCCTGTGGGCGCTGGCGCGCTACGCCGAGATTCGCGGCAATTTCGCAGAGGCGCACGACGCCTTCGTGGAGCTGCTTACCGCGCCGGGCGCCGAAGAACCCACGCTCGCCCGCGCCTATGCGCTCGCCGGCGCGAGCCGCATCGCGTGGTGTCGCGACGATTCACAGCTGGGTCTCGAATACGGACGCGAGGCGGTGAAATTGCTCGAGCAGTTCGGGCGCGACCGGGATGCGATTCTCCAGCGCGCATTCATGGGGTTCATGGCGCGGAACGTCGGCATGCGCGACGGCATCGAAGAGCAATTCCAGCGCACCTACGACGAAGGCGTTGCCCGTGGAGACTGCGTGCTGCAATCGATCGGGTTGAGCGGGCTGGGGACCTTTGCCTCCGATCGCGGCGAGACCGCCAAAGCCCGCGAACTCCGCGAACGAAGTCTGGAAATTCACCGTCGCACGGGAGACCAATGGACCGCCGGCTACATCCTGTGGGGCATCGCCCGCACGTGCATTGCCGATGGCGATCCGGCCAGCGCGCGTCACGCGCTCGAGGAATGGACCGCCATTGCCCGCCGGCTCGGCAACCGCTGGGTCACGCCCTACATTCTTCAGCTCTACGCGTCCATTCTGCTTCTGGAGGAATCGCCGACGGAGGCCACGCGTGTGCTGGCTGCGGCGGAGGCGGGACGCGAGGCTCTCGGCATCACTCTGGATGACACCGATCGCGTGGAATGGGAGGCCGCCGCGGCGAAACTGGAAACCGCCCTCGATTCCCCCACGCGGCTCCGTGTGTGGAACGAAGGCCTCGAACTTGGCGTCTGGGAGGCAATCGACCTTGCCGCCCGCACGCGACCGAAAGCTGCCGCCGCCGCATGAGCGACGCGCGCTTCTCAAGTCTCGCGCGCCTCTTCGGCAATGAAGCTCTCGATCGATTGAGCCGCGCGCATGTAGCCGTGATCGGCGTCGGCGGTGTGGGATCGTGGACCGTCGAAGCGCTCGCCCGCTCGGGTGTCGGGGCGCTGACGCTCGTCGACATGGACGACGTCTGCGTCACGAACATCAACCGCCAGCTTCCCGCGCTCGTGCCCACAGTGGGGCAGCCGAAGATTCGCGTGCTCGCGGAGCGTATCGCCGCGATCAATGAAAACTGCACCGTTCACGAGCATTGCGAATTCCTCACCCCATCCAATGCCCGGCGTCTGCTCGACGGAGGGTTTGATTTCGTCGTCGACGCCACCGATCGCATGTCGGTAAAGGCCGCAATCCTCGCCACCTGCCGCGAACTCGAAACCCGCTGTGTCACGATCGGGAGCGCCGGCGGAAAAACGGATCCAACGCTCGTGCGTTGTGTCGATCTCGGTCGCGTGGGCCACGACGAATTGCTTCGCCAGGTTCGCCGGAAGCTTCGCCGCGAATATGGCTGGGAAGGCGGCGAGGGAAATCTTTACGGCGTGCCGGTGGTCGTCTCGCAGGAACCTCAGCGCTTCCCCTGGAGCGACGGTCGCGTGTGTGCGCAACCGGAACCCGGCTCGAATCTGCGGATGGATTGTGCGACGGGATTCGGCGCGGCGTGTTTCACAACCGGGACCTTTGGCTTCGTCGCCGCCAGCGAGGTCGTGCGAAGACTCGCGGAAGGCTAGCCGAAAAAGCGAAGGAAGTTCTCTTCGACGGCGTCGGCGAGCGTTTCCGGCGCCATGCCACGCAGATGCGCGAGGCCTTCGTAAGCGACGCCGAGATTCGCCGGATGCGCGAAATGTTCGTCCTGCCCGGGGAGCGAATAGCGCTCGAACTCGCGCGGAATCGGCATCGCGGGTGCGTCCGTTTCGACGAGCAGACGATCAAGGGGGATTTTCCGAAACGGCTCGAGCTTCCGTTCACGACCGGGCGCGACGAACGATCCGGAGAACGAGAAATACGCACCCATTTCCGCGAACTCCGCGGCCATTTCGACCGACCCACCGTAGGCATGGAGCAGGAACCCGCGATCCGGCAATCGTCCTTTTCGAAGCTCCTCCGCCAGCGCACCCCAGGCACGCAGGCAGTGAATGGTCACGGGAAGATTTCGCTCCGCCGCGTGCGCGAGTTGGAAACGAAAGACCTCCAGTTGCAGCTCGAAGTTTTCCGACGTCTTCCAACGATCCAGCCCGATCTCGCCGACACACCCGCCGGCGTCGATCCGCTCGACGAATCGCTCGCGCCAGTCGGTCGAGATTTCATCAACATTCCACGGATGCACGCCAAAGCTCGGCCGCACGATGGGATGCCGCACCGTCAGCGCGGCGACAGCCTCCCAATCGTCCTCGCACGTGCCGTTCACGATCATTGCCGCGATTCCCTCGCGCTCGCAGGCGGTGAGAATCCGATCCAGCTCGCCCCCGAGAACCGGGTCCTGCAGATGGTTGTGCGCGTCGTAGAGTTTCATCGCCGGGCGAGTTCGCGGATGCGGCGACACACCTGCGTGAGACCGTTGAGCCGGGTCGGCGTCAGCATACGGGTAATGCCAAGCTCATCCAGAATGGTCGGCTCGAAGTTCGCGGCATCCGCCGGATTCGAGCCATCGAACAGTTCACCGAGAAACATCACCAGACCGCGCACCACGTGGGCATCCGCATCGGCCTGAAGTCGAAACCGGCCGCCGTCGATGCTGCCGCGAATCCACACCTTCGACACGCATCCCGGCACCAGCAGCTCGTCGCAGCGTTCCTCGGGCGGGAGTGTTGCGATGCGCGGCCGGCGATTCACGATTCCCGCGAGGCGTTCCTGCGGATCGGGAAGAATGGCAAATTGCTCGAGCAGCCTGCGCTGCCTGGCGGCGGGATTCATGGCACCAATCTATCACGCCGCGGAAGTGCGCTCGGGCCTTGCGAGGCGCGCAAAAGTCCGCTTGCTTGATGAACAATGAAAACGGTCCCCGGCGCCCTCTTTCGAAGCGTGCTCGCCGCGATCGGGATGGCGGGCCTTGTGCAGGGCGCCGTCGCCGCAGGATCGGTGGACGCCGAGCTGGCGGTGCCGGCCGGTTACACGAAAACGGCCGATGAGGCGAAGGTGCGCATCGACGCGTTGCGGGACCTCGCGAAGGAGCATCCCGAACGCGAGCTGGAGATCAACGCCTACCTCATCCCGCTTGAACGACTCGTGGAGGCGGGGCGGGCCGAGAAACCGCCCGAAGCGAACGAAGCGAAAGAGGCGGTCCCGCCGCCTCAGCCGAAGATTCTCGCTCTCGTCCGCATCGGCCCCGGTGAAACAAAGGCCGTCCCTGCAAAATCGGTCGAGGAGAACGGGCCAATGGTCATCATCACCGGCGAGGATGGCACACGCTCCGTGGTGCAGCCGCGAAACGTCGTCGGCAGGTTGCCCCGCTACACCGATGAGGAATTGCGCAGCGGCGCCGTCGATCTCGAGGGCCTCGCGAAGCAATACGAAGCGCTCTCGCGGTCGCAGAGTTCGATTCGCAATTTTCTCGCCGGTGAGGCGGCCCGTATGCGCACCATTCATCAGGCCATCACCGCGAAGCAGATCGAGACCAAGCCGGCGGACTCCGGCGTGGTGGACCGGATCATTTCCCAAACCTACGACCCGGAGACGGACTACTCGACCAAGGAGCTCGCCGGCCTGTTGCTCGAGGCCGAGAAGGCGCGGAAGGAATTTCCCGACTCGGCGGAGAAGCTGGATGAATGGGCCGCGCCGTTTCGCACGCATTTCGAGCAACGCCTCGCAGGACGCCAGCGGTTCGATGGAAAGTGGCTGTCCCCGGCCGAAATCATCGTGCGCAAACGCGAGATTGCCGAGGACGCGTTCCAGCGGACCTTTTCCGCTCCGCTCGACGCCGTGGCCTTGACCAATGGCGAGATGAAAACGCTCGTGGTCCTCTCCGGTGGCGGCGCTGCGCTGCTCATCCTCGTCGGGATCGCCCTGCTCTTCGTTCGCAGCCGTCCCGGTCTGCGCCTCCTCGGCGTGGGACTTTCCCTTGGAACAATCATCCTCGCCGGCGCGCTGTTCCTGCTCGCTTCGAGCGATCCGAAGGACGTGCCTCCCATTACCGCAGACACCACCACCGCGCCCCTGATGAGCGCTTTGTTCGCGGCATCAAAACAGCCCATCGACATTATGGCGCATCCGCAGAGTGTCAGCGATGCCTCGATCAACACCCTTCTCGCCCAACGCGCCGCACCAATCCGCCCCTCCGAGCGGGACCCGTGGATTGCACGGCGCGAGGCGCTCGCCGTGCAGCTTGCGGGCAATCGCGCGGTTTTCTTCGAACTCATCCGCGCGTTCGATCGCGACTGGGTGGTGCGATATCAGGTCGTGCTCGGAGCCGAGCCGAAATTGAACGGAGCGTGGATTGGTCGCGTGAAGTGTCCGCCCCCGCTCAACGGGTGGCTGTGGGACAGCCTCCGACGGCAGCTCGAGCGCACGCTTGCGAACACCGCGATCCTCGCCACCTACGACGCCCGCATCGACGAAGACGGCATGGTTTACCTGCAACCGAAGGCGGCGGCGAATCGCTAGGAAGACGGCAGTGGCGTTTCCACACGTCCAGCAAGGTTCGGCATCCGATATTCGAGCACACGCCCACGATGATTCTCGACGCCTATTGCACCCTCACGCTCGAAGCCAGCACACCCCTCCCCGCGGTCCTGATGCTGCGCCCGCGCAGCGGCTGGGGACAATGGGTGATGCGCGAGGAGTTTGTCACCAATCCTCATCTGCCGATGATCGAATACACCGACGACTTCGGAAACCTGTGCCAGCGCGCAGTGCTGCCGGCCGGGCCGCTGTCGGTGCGGGCAAGCTGCACGGTCGACACCTCCGATACCATCGATGTGTGTCGCGAGGCGGAGTTCATCCCCGTTGAGACGCTGCCCGATCCCATTCTCAAATACCTGCTGCCGAGCCGGTATTGTCAGTCGGACAAGTTCGCGGACCGGGCACGGAAGATCGTTGGAAAGGCCAAGCCCGGCTACCCGCAGGTCGAGACAATCACGCGGTGGATTCACGAGAACATCGAATACCAATACGGCGCCAGCAATGCCTCGACCTCGGCCCTCGAGACCCTCGAGTCGGGAAAGGGCGTCTGCCGCGACATGGCGCACCTCGGCATCGCGTTTTGCCGGGCGCTGAACATCCCGGCACGTTTCGTCACCGGCTTTCTTTATCAGCTCGACCCGATGGACTTGCACGCATGGTTCGAAGCCTACGTCGGCACCCGCTGGTATACCTTCGACGCCACGCAGGCCGAGGCGAAGGGCAACCGCATCGCCATCGCCTATGGCCGCGACGCCGCGGATGTCGCGCTCCTCACGAGCTTCGGCCCGCTCGCCCTCAATGAGATGAAGGTGGACGTCTCCCGAAGTCCGCTGGCGGACGCTTGATTCCGAATCAATCTTGCGTTTGCACGGGCCTGGGCGCACCCTGAAGGACGATGTCCTCCGATGATCCCCACCTCAGCGAACGGTCGCAAAAGGCTGCGCGAATCATCGCCAATCCGGGGAACTTCAAAGTTTGCGAGAGCTGCGATTCGATCGTCACGCGCCGCGTGGCCCTGTGCCCCAACTGCAATGGCTATCGATTTGACGAGTCTCCCGAAACGGTGGCGATGCAGGCCCGGGCGCTTGCCGCGCGCGCCCAAACGACCGTCACCCACGAAGATTTGCAATGACCGCGCAGCGGTTTGACGTGGTGGTGGTGGGCGCGGGCCCGTGCGGCCTGCTCACCGCGTTGTTGCTGGCGCGCCACCGCTTGCGCGTTGCCGTTTACGATCGCAAACGCGAGCTGGTGGATCACCCGAAGGCCATGGGCATCTCGCGGCGCTCCGCGGAGATTTTGCAGCAACTCGGCCTGCGCGAGCAGATGAAGGCCAGCGACCTGCTCCCGCCGGAGTATTCGCTTTCGCGATGGACGGAATCGCTTGTCGGCGAGGAATACGGCCGCGTGCCGCTTCAGCCTCCGGTTCCCGACATCGCGCCCTATCCGGCCTTCCATTGTCCCCAACCGGTGACGGAGCGTGTGCTTCTCGACGCTCTCGAGCGGGAAATGGACGCGAGCATTTTCTTCGACCACGACGTCACCTCGCTCACCGATTGCGACGGCGTGGTGAAACTCTCGGTCCACCGCGCGCGATGGGATCAGACGATCGAGGTGGAGGCGCGCTTTGTGGTTGCGGCGGATGGCGCAAGCAGCCCGGTGAGGCATTGGCTCGGCATCGAGGGCGTGGGCCCGGGAGACCTCGGCCATTTTCTGAACACCTACTTTCGCGCGCCCTACGGCGAGCATCTCAAAGGCCGACGCGCGGTGCTGCAGAACATCCTTCGACGCGACCTTTTCGAGATTTTCGTGGCCGTGAATGGCGACGACCTCTGGCTCATGCACCACTTCCTCGACGAGGGAGAGAAGCCGGCGGATTTCCCAAAGGAGCGGCTGGCGGAAATCATTCGCTCGGCATCCGGACTTCCCGATGTGCCGGTCGAGGTGCTCAGCGTGACGCAGTGGGTGATGAGCCCAAAAATCGCGACGCAGTTCCGCAAGGGCAACGTGTTCCTCACAGGCGATGCTTCGGCGCGGCTCTCGCCCGCGGCGGGCCTCGGCATGAACACCGGGCTGCAGTCCGCCCACAACCTCGCGTGGAAGCTCGCCGCGGTCGTTCGAGGCGCCCCCGAAGCGCTGCTCGACACCTACGACTCCGAGCGCCGTGGGCACGTGATGCGGACGTTCGAAATGTCGAACGATTTCGGCTCCGAGGTCTGGGAAACGGTGACTGCAGGCCTCGCAGGCGATACGGCTCGTGTGCGGGAGCTCGTTGCCCAAAGTCGCCGCGCCGGTTCAGGGCTCGGCATCGACCTTGGCTGGAAATACGAGAAAGGCGCCTTCGTGCCGGAGGCCACCGCTTCTCCCGCTCCCATGGATCTCGACACTTACACGCCTAGCGCCGAGCCGGGCCGCCGCGCGCCACACGTCTGGATCGAGCGCGAGGGCACCCGGCTCTCGACACTCGACTTCTTCGGACGGGGCTTTGTGCTGCTGGTGGCCGGCGATCCCTCGCCGTGGAAAGGCGCGACGACTTTGCCGGCAAAGAGTGGAGGATTCCCGCTCGAGCTTTTCTCCATCGGCGGGTCGGAGGGCTACGCCGACGTGGACGGGCGATTCCTTGGCGAATACGGGCTTCAGCCGGGTGGGGCCGTGCTGGTGCGGCCCGATGGTGTCGTCGCCTGGCGAACCGTCACGCCGCCCCAGGATCCCGCTGCCGCCGTCTCTTCCGCACTCGAGCGCACGCTCAGTGGAGTGTCCGCCTGACCGTTTTCTCGTTTACGAAGCTGCCATCGGCTGCTTCTCAAGCGTCGGGGTTCAGATGGGAGAAATCGTGTTCGAGAAGCTGCCCGATGCGATCGATCGTGATGTCGGCGGGCGGGTATTTTTCCAGCAACCCGGGCTCGTGCGCGTAGTGGCCCTGCCTGACGAAAACCGTCGTCAGCTTGTCGCCCCAGATTTTCTTCATCGCCGTGAGGATGCGCAGCTTGTCATCCACCATCACATAGTGGTGCGCCGGGTGAATGCGCTCCACGTGGTCGAGTTCGTTCTCCTTGTGAATGTAAATGAGCACATTCCGCTGCACGGCCTGAAAAAGCCCCGATCGCTCGGCCTTGCGCGGCTGGAAGACGGCATCGCCATCCGACAGGATCGCCACCGTGCCCCAGCGCTGGCAGTGCTTGATTACGTCCAGCGACTCGGGAAACAGCCGGTTCGCAAACGGGTAGTCCACGAGATACGAGGACATCCGCAGCATACGCGCGTCGTGCTGCGCGGTGAGGCGGTAGCGCTGCAGCGCGCCGAGATAATCCGCGTAGCCCAGTTCCTGACGCAGATCCTCGAAGATCTCCCAATACCGGAGGCACATCTTGTTGCCGAAATTCGAGGACAGGTAATGGCGGATGTCCTCGGTGACGCCGTCGTTGTTGAGAAGGGTGTTGTCGATGTCGAAGAGAAAGACGACGGGCTCGGGAGGCTTGCTCATGGCGCCTTCAGACTACGGGGCGAACCCGGACGAGGCAAACCCCGATCAATCCTTCGTCGCGACTGATTTCTTCGACTGCCGCAATGCAATCTCGCGGTCGATCAACGCCGCCTTCGACGGATCAAGTCGCTTCATCGCTGCGCGAACGACCTCCCAGTATTCGCGATACGCGGCATCGAGCATTTCCCGCGCGGCTTTCACGTCGGGCTCGGCATATGCCTTGAGCCGCAGCGGCTTCAATTCCCTGCCAATGGCCTCCAATTCCTCCGCCTTCGATTTCTCCTCAGCCGTCGCCGCGGCGGAGAATCCCAGCAGAATCCCTGCGCATACAACCCACCGAGTGGAATGCATGACGCTGTGTTAAAGGGCAAATCGTCAAGCGTCCAACCAAAATACATCTTATTACGAAAAGTCACTCTGCAACCCCGCACAAAATTCGAAGTATTGGACCGTATTTATCCCACACCATGTTGTGAAATGGACGCATGGTTTGTTCTTCTTATTCTCGCGCACAAATTCACCCCCCCATGAGGTTCATCCCAAGAATGCACTTGTGATTATGCGCATAATAGTTTCATGTAAAACCCTCCATAAAAGAGGCTCCCAATACAATGGTTTGTCACTGTATTCGAGTATCGCGGACCTACTTTGAAGGCACCTGCTCAGGGGCCATACGGATCTGAAGAATATTCCTTTCAGCCAAATGACTAGTTTCAGCGACTTCTTCCTTAAAGCCACGAGCCATCATCCATATGGCTATCAGTGCCGCCTCGCCTGTGGCCCGGAAGCCACCAAGGAAAAGCAGGAAACCCTGCAACACGGCACCTGTTGCCAATCCCAGCTCATCAACATCCCCACCGGCCTCGGCAAAACCGCCGCCGTCGTGATGGCATGGCTCTGGAATCGCGTCGCGCGTGATGACGAGAGATGGCCCCGCCGCCTCGTTTACTGCCTGCCCATGCGCACGCTCGTTGAGCAGACGCGGGACGAAACGCGCAAATGGATCAACAAACTCGTTGATGCCGGCCTTATTCCCACCGACCGCAAGCCGCGCGTCGTTGTCCTGATGGGCGGCGAAAGTTTAGAGGACGAAGACAAGGACTGGGACATCTATCCCGAGGCCAACACGATCCTCATCGGCACCCAGGACATGCTCCTCTCCCGCGCCCTCAACCGCGGCTACGGCATGGCACGCGCCCGCTGGCCGATGCACTTCGGCCTCCTTAACAACGACGCCCTGTGGGGGCTCGACGAGACCCAATTGATGGGCGCGGGACTATGGACTTCTGCCCAGCTCGACTGGCTTCGGCAAGACCGTTTCAAGTCTGCGAAGAGCTGTGTGACTTGGTGGATGAGTGCCACGATTGGCACCTCATTTCTCGAAACCAGAGACTGCAAAGACTCAAAACTACCCGCACCGGAAAAAATCGAGATTACCGCCGATGAAGCTGCGGAGCTCGACATTCTCAAGGCCGTCCGCCCTGTCGCCTATTGGCAGCCGAAAAAGACCAAAGACCGTAAAGACCGAAGTGCTTTTATTGCAGCTCTGGCGGCCGCAATCCACGCTCAACACACGAAATCGACGCTCTCACTCGTTGTCTGTAACACCGTAGCTGCCGCCCAAGACCTACATAAAGCACTCACGGACGCCAACCCCAACGGAACCGAAGTAGTTCTTATTACTTCACGCTTCCGCCGTGCTGACCGCAAAGAACGCATCGCCAAGCTGCTCGCATTTGAAAACGCTCGCAAAGCAGCCGTCAGAAACGGTAATTCCACACCTGGTCACGATGGTCTGATTTGCATAAGCACCCAAGTTATCGAAGCGGGTGTGGATATTTCCGCACGTCGCCTTTGGACGGAACACTCGCCTTGGACTTCCACGCTGCAACGCCTCGGCCGCCTCAATCGCGACGGTAAACTTAACGCCGAAGCCGCCGCATTTATCTTTGAGATTCCTGCCGACAAAAACGGCACAAACGTAAGCCCCTACGAACCGAATGATCTGAAAGCGGCAAAAAAGATCGTCGATGCGCTCGTCCAAGCGAGCGCGGCCCGCCCGTCCACGCCGATCCGCGAAATTATCTCGGAGCTATCTGATAGCCGCAGTTCCGTGTGCGCTGCAATTGCTGCCGCGCTTCAACCCAAGCCTGCGCCGTTCCCACGCGCGTTCGATATTCACGGTCTATTCTCCACCGAACCAGACGTTTTTGGTGGCTTCACGGACGTCAGCCCCTGGGTGCGTGGTGGCGACAAGAATGCAGATGTCACCCTTTTCTGGCGCGATTGGGACGTAGCGAAAAAATCATCTCCCAATCCCGCTAGCGGCGATGATTTCGACGGTCCCACATTCCAGCGTGATGAAGGTTGTCCAGTAGCTGTCCATCGCGTCCGGGAATTCGTGAAACGTGCCAAAACTGCCTTCATTTGGGATGATCGCACAAGAAAATGGGAATCAATCAGCCACGACAAAATCTGCCCCGGAATGGTCGTGATGTTGCCCGCTCTCTCCGGTGGTTACGATGTGGAGAAAGGCTGGACGGGAAACAAAACCGACAAGCCCGCGAACACACCGCCGCCTGGCCCGTTTGACGCGGAGAGCGAAGACGACGACACGCAGACAGTCGCCAAACTTCAGTGGGTTAAACTCGATGCCCATCTTGCCGCCGTTGCTGCCGAAGCGGAAAAGGTTGCCGATGCGCTCGCACTACTGCCCGAGCTGAAAAAAGCGCTCGTTCGCGCAGCCGCGTTGCATGACATCGGCAAGAGCTTCCCTCAATGGCAGAACGCCCTTCTGACGCCGAGCTCAGATAAAACGACACTTTGGGCGAAAGCGCCGTCATTCACAAAATTCCCTGGAATGCGCCATGAAGCTGCCTCCGCGCTCGCTGCGTGGCGACGCTACTACCGTGATCGCGCGGCCGATTTCCCCGCCCTCTCCATTTACCTTATCGCCACCCATCACGGACTTGTCCGCACAGTTCTAAATTCCCGCCCTGCGGTGAAACAGCCCAACATCGCCGGCATCCCAATTACCGAGCCACCGCCACCGTTGCCGTGGCATGAAAAGCCGGGTGACAACTGGCAGCTCGACTTCACGCCAGCTTCCGACGGCACCGACGGCACATTCACCGAAAACGACGCTGGCGAACTCGTTTTCATACCGTCCACTCCCGGTTGGTCCGCACTCGTCGCCGATCTCCTCGGTGGTTGGGAGGCAGAAGCCCCCCCTGCCTCCGCCGGTGCAGTTCCTGCGAATGAGCCACATTCGCTAAATCCGTTTCACCTCGCCTTCCTCGAAACACTTCTTCGCGCCGCCGACTGCCGTGTGTCGGCAACTGAAAAAGGAATCCCCGCCACGGAGGCCAAATCATGACACCGATTTCGGCTAACTCTCACGTGCTTCCCGTCGTTCCACTTCCAGGACTGCACCTCGACACGCTCGGACACTATTTCGCCGCGCTCGGTTTGCTTCGTCTCACTGCCCGTCAATGGCCATCCGTCAAAGGTTGCTGGCGCGATGGTATTTTTCACCTCGTTGGCGGCCCGAAAGATTTCTCTCAGCTTGAGACATACCTAATTGATGTCGGAGCAAATGCGAAATGGACGCGCTATGAATACAAATGGGACTCCGCTAACAAAAGGGCTTCGGACATAATTACAAAAAGCGCGTCAAAGAAGCCGGAGTTAAAAGCAGAAGCAATAAAGGAGGCTGCCCTGATACTTCAACTTTGGCAAAACAGTGCGGACGAAACGGACATCCCGTTGTTCTTGTCGCACATCGTTGCTGCCGAACGGCGCAGCATTAACCCATTGTTCCGCAATCCCGGGGGGAAACGGAATTATCCAGCGGGATGGTCATCCGCTCGGGACGCCGTCAAAGCCGTTCTTCCGAGATCAAGAAAACCCAAACCAGATTCTCCCTCCATTACTGAAAGCGCTGTGACGCCAGAAGGCGCTCGTAAGGACCTCACCGCTTTCCTCAAAGGAAAGGTCTGCTCCTTACTCGGTGCTTATAATGCAGGCAGTTGGTTCAGCGACGCTAACAAGAAATACAATTTTTCTCCGGATCGTCCATACCGCAACGGTCAGATTACACCATGGGCGATGCTTTTGGCGTGTGAGGCTTTTCCGCTTCTAGTCGGCGCGACTTCACGCCAGCTTGGATCCGCTCGCGAAGGTGTTGGAGCGTTTCCCTTCGTCACCAACGGGCCAGCACCAGAAGCCGAAGGCGAAGTGGGGCTTTCTGTCGGCGAGTTTTGGGCACCGATTTGGAATAAGCCCTTCTCCGTCGCCGAGGTTTCAGCGCTCTTCAAGCGAGGACGTGCCGAGGTCAACGGGCGTGGTGCTATCACCTCAGCCGCATTCGCTGCTGCAATTATGAAGCATGGCACTGATGCCGGCCTTGTTGAATTCCGTCGCTTTGCTCTCTTTCCGACCACCAATCCAAAGACATTCGAATCACGCTTGGCGTCCGTTCATCCACTCGGAGCGACACAAGCAGACGACTCTGCGCAAGCCGACGCAGTTTCCCGCGTTATTCGCTTCCGCGACGTTCTCCCGCGCGAATTCAAGAAGGGCCAATCATGGGTGTATCGCGGATTGCAGGGCCCAATAGACACCGCGCTCGTGCGCCTCTCCGCCTCCGGCAGCAACGATGAACTTCGCCGTGAAAACTCATGGGCTTTGCTCGATGCCGTTTTCTCTTCGCTCGAAAGAACCTCGAAAAACAAAACCTACCGAGAATACGAACCTCAGCTCGAGTTGCTGCCTGCCTCGTGGGCGATTTCGCTGCTACAAAAAGAACACACTCTCACCCCGGAAATCCGTATTGCGCTGGCCCTCGCCACTCTTCACCCCAGGAGCAAAAAAAAGGACTCAGATCACGACGATGTCAGCGAACGAAACCTGCCCGCTCCCCTCATCGCTTACCGGGTCGGCGTCGTCCCCGCATGGAAAAACAAGTGGAGCCGCGTCAAGATCGCCAAGGGCACGCCACTACGAACCGAATGGAGCGAACGCCCGCTTATCGACAACTTGGTCTCCATCGTTCGCCGCCGCGCCGCCAGCGAAGCAGATACGCACAGCGAACCACCATTTAACACGCAACTGACTCTGCCGGTTGGCGATGTCTTTGCTTTCCTGAACCAAGAAACCGACGATACCGTAGTAACCCGCTGGCTCGATCGCTTCCTCCTCTTCGATTGGTCATTTCTTAATGACTCCGAGCGACAGGCGCTTTCCGCGTTTTTGCGTCCCGCTGCTAACAGTTCCACTCGGAGGCTTCGCGCCACCGATGCGTTGATTTGCTTCCTCCGTCCACTCTTTCACGCCCACACGTTCACCCAGATTCAATCTGAACCTGAAACGACCACGGCCCCCACGAGTGGGATGCTCCGCCCGATCATCGCTCACCTAGAACGAGGTGATACCACCTCGGCGTTCCACGCCGCACAGAGCCGTTACAGAAGCCTGCTGATTGAGACCGTTGATTTCGGGGAGAGCAATTTTGCCGTCCCAGACACACGCCGCCTACTTGCTGCACTGCTTCTGCCCGCATCACCGTCGGCCATCGCCCGATATTTCTCACGTTTCCAACTCACTAAATCATCCAACAACCGATAAACACCATGGCTACACAACCGCTCGATATCGCCGCGATTCTCGGCGGAAACCAAAACCGTCTCGTCATCCAAGCGACGCTCAAACCGGTCGCGGGGAAAACCCGATTCCAACCTGCCGGATTTCCCGAAATCGGACACGTCATCTACGACGCACCCGATGGACGCAAAGTCTGCATCGTTGATAGCGCCGCAAGCATGGCAAACCATCTTGAAAGCGTTTGTGTCAACCCCTTCGACCAAACGCTCGTGGATGAACTCAACGGGCTTCCCTACGTCCAATGTGTTACCGATGACAACAAAGACGAACTTGTCGTTACTTCACTTTCCGAAGGCCATCGCCTCGCCTCATCGTATTTCTTAGAAGGGAAGCGTCTCTACACTGAAGATAACGAGACAAAAGTAGCAGAAAAAGAGTTCGGTGCGGAACTGCGCGACGATCCCGACATGTTTGGTTTGCGCGATCTTGGGAATAAAACCCACCCACTTCCGGCACAATGGTGGAATATTTTCCGCACAATTTTCCGCTATGACCCAAACTCGCTCGTTCACGGCATCTTATTTCCCTCCCTTGGCATCAAACTGCCGCGTGTTCTTACCGCTACACTCGACGCTTACGGCGCGGCCCGGGTCGGCACTTCCGGCGTAAAGTTTGACAAACTTGGAAAGACAAATTCCGGTCAGCCGATTTTCGCAAAGGACGAGGAAACTGCCTCCGAAATCCGAGCTACCTTTGTCATCGATTTGTCGCTCATTCGCTCCTTCGGGCGGGACCCAGACAAAGGTCTCAACGCTGCGCAAAAACAACTCCTTCTCGGCCTTGCGCTGTGGAAGATCGGTAAACTCCTTAGCTCCTCGTTCCGCTTCCGCTCCGAATGCGACCTGGAACTCGACGGTCTAAAGATCGACGAGAAAGAACAGCTCATTGAAGACCGAAAGGTGGATGTTTCTGCGCTCAGCATCGACATTGGTAGCCTCATCACCAACGCGGGTTTTCAAGACCCGGCTCCGCGCATCACCAAGGTTTATTGGCCGGACAGCGAACTCTTCAAAGCCGCAAAGGATAAGGACGCTGGTTCTCAGGAGGGCCAGACCGATGGCGATGAGGATGAAGGTGCCGGCGAAGATGAATAATCTGCCATGCTCATTGTTCTAAAACAAAGTTTCCCGCTCGGACGCTATCACGCCAATCCGTGGCGCGCCTTCGCATTCGACGATCCACATGGTGAATGGCCTCCTTCGCCATGGCGTCTCCTTCGCGCCATTCTGGCCCGCAGCTTTCAACTTTCTCGCGAACGAGAAAACATCGATGACGATGCCTTACGGAGGCTACTAGTCCGAGCGTTTTGCGAAAGCAAAATATCCTTTCAGCTTCCCGCCCAATCGTGGCGAGGCCCCGGCTTGCAACAATACCAACCATCGGAATTCAAAAAAATCCCGGCAGCCGCCGCCAAGCCAGGTGAGAAGACCTATAACACCACCAAAAACAAAGATAACTTCTGGCTCGTTTCATCTGAAACCGCCGCGCTGTTTTGGATTTTGGAGAGCGAGAACTGGACGACGGAATTGCTCTCACATCTCGACGAATGCCTCGCTCGCATGACCTATTTCGGGCGCGCCGAATCGATCACCCAAATTGAGCGGTCGAAAGGCGAAGCCGACGGCATCCAAGCCAACTGCGAGCTGAAAGATAAACGCACCTCCACCTCGGTTCCTGTCTTGTGTCCTAAACCCGACGCCACGCTGGAACAAGTCGCCTGCCAAACCCACGAGGATGCAGTCGCCAATTCGACAACGCCTCCCGGCGCGATTTGGAAATACGCCGAACGCCCCGCTCGTGCAAAACCCGCACCACAAGCGTCGGCTCGCAAAGCCCTTCCACCCGTCCAAATCGTTCAATTCGCCATCGGCGGACGTGTTTTCCCACCCCTCAGATATTGGCTCCGCATCACTGAAAAATTTCGTGGCATTGCCCTGCGTCAACTCGCGCAACAAGTGAGCGGAGATCGTGACGCGAGGTTTGCCGAACTACCGTCCGAGATCCGCGCCAAGTTTTCGTTGTTCACCGGAAAAGGTTCCGACGACACCGCGCTTGCTGGACATCAACACGCCGCATTTTTCCTCATCCCCGATTCGCAAGGGAAGCCCTCGCGCCTGATCTGCTGGCGCAAAGTTCCATTTTCCGACGAAGAGCAAACCGCTCTTCTCGCCGCCGCTGAAGCACCGCTCGCGTGGCACTTCGGCAGCGATGATTGGAAACTTCGACTCGTTCCGCTTCCCGCCGAAACGCCACTGCCACCCAATAAGAACATTTTCGGCCAAAGCACCGTTTGGGAGACATTCACTCCATTCGTCCCGCCGCTTCATTTTTTGGGGCGAAATGGAAAGCCGAAGCGCGGGTGTGAGATAGAAACCCAAGTTGGGAACTCCCTTGCCGACTGCGGACTGCCACCGGCAACTGTAACCGTTCTTTCAGCCGGCGAGAGGGCTAGCCAATGGGTAAAAGTTCACCGCCCTCGTCGCTCCCGCACTGAACAAACCAATGACGATAAGCGGGCCTTCAATATCAGACTGCAGTTTGAAGCTCCTGTTCAAGGTCCCCTCTTTATTGGCCACTCCTGCCACTTCGGCCTCGGCCTTTTTGCTCCCGTGGAGTGATTGTTTGCCCTCATGGATCCCCGCACTGAAGAGGAGGAAAAAATGCTGCCATCAGGCATGCCTGCCTCGGTGGGATTTGATTCCCATTTTGGGAGAAGATGGTCTATCCTGCGGCATCCGGAGCCGGTGCCATGGCTGCGCCCCCAGACCAGATGGAACTGGATTTCTCCGCGCCGCTCGCGCGTCGCGAACAGCCGGCTTCCTCTTCTTCTCCCACCGGCACCACACGGGATCCGCCTCCTGCCGTCGAGCCCCAACCCGCCGCGCTTGGCGAACCGCTCGGCGTCCGCATGATCAACGAATACGTCTACTGCCCCCGGCTGTTTTATTACGAAACGGTTGAGGGGCTCTTCGCCCACAACGCGGATACCCTCGAAGGCGCGGAGGCTCACCGACGCGTGGATGCCGCCCGTCCCGGCAAACTGGATTCGAAGTCGTCAAAGACGGAATCCGAGAATGAGCCCAGGGAAACCGACGAACCCGAGACGATCCACGCGCGCAGTGTCTCGCTGTATTCGCCCACGCTGCATGTCACGGCCAAGCTTGACCTTGTGGAAGGCGCCCGAGAGGGCGCGGCGGAATCGATGCTCTACACCCCGGTCGAATACAAGAAGGGCCGGCCACGTGAAGGCGAGGACGCTCGCGAGCTGTGGGATGCCGACCGGGTGCAGTTGACGCTCCAGATTCTCCTCCTCCGGGAAAACGGATTCCCCAGCGAGGAAGGCATCGTTTACTACCGGGAGACGCACCAGCGGGTGACCTTTCGCCCGACCGATGATGACGAGGCCTGGGCCCGTCGCATGGTGGAAGAGGCGCGCGAGTGCCAGCGCGGCGCGATTCCCGCACCGCTCGACCATTCGCCAAAGTGCCCGCGCTGCTCGCTGGTGAGCATCTGCCTGCCCGACGAAACGCGGTTGCTCGCCGACGAGACGCCGGCGGCGCTCCATCCGAACAACCAGCCGGAGCTCCCGCTGCCTCTGCCGTCCGCCGTTGCCGCGCATTACCCGCGTCCGCATATCGCCCTCATCGACTACATCAATCGCGTGCCAATACCCGGCATTCGCCGCGTGAAACCCGATCCGGAAATGCGCCGGCTCATCGCGCCGAATCCGGATACACGCACACTCTACCTCAACACCGCCGGCACATGGGTCGGACGCAAAGGCGGAACCCTCACCGTCAAGGAAGACGGCAACCTGATCGGCGAGTTCCGCCTCAAGGATCTCCATCACGTCGCACTCTTCGGTCCGGTGCAGATCAGCACGGCCGCGGTCCAGACCCTATGCGAGGAGGAGATCCCGCTTACGTATTTCTCGACCGGCGGCTGGTTCTACGGCCTGACGCGCGGCCACACGCTCAAGAACGTTTTCACGCGCATCGAGCAGTTCCGCCTCGCCGCGGACCCCACGGGCGCCCTCGCGATTGCGCGTCAGTTCATCTACGGAAAGATCGTCAACCAGCGCACGCTGCTCATGCGCAATCACGTCGAGCCTCCGCGCGAGGTGCTGCGGGCCTTGAAATACTTCGCAAACGCCGCGCTCACGGCCACACACCTCAACCACCTCCTCGGTGTCGAGGGAAACGCCGCGGCATTCTACTTTGGGGCATTCGGCGGCATGCTCAAACCGCGCACCCAGCCGGCAAATGGTGGGGAGAACCTGGACGACACCAAACAGCCAATGACGGAGCCTCGAGAGGCCACGTTTCCCTTTTACCCCGACGCCCGCAACCGCCGGCCGCCGCGCGATCCCGTCAACGCTTTGCTCTCGCTCACGTATTCCCTGCTCACAAAGGAGTGCACACTGGCCTGCTACGCCGTGGGACTCGACCCCTACGTGGGTTTTCTCCATCAGCCCCGGCACGGCCGTCCCGCTCTGGCACTCGATCTCATGGAGAAATTCCGCCCGCTGGTCGCCGACAGCACCGTGCTCACGCTCGTCAACAACGGCATGCTCGGGGAAAACGATTTCATCCTTTCCTCCCACTCGGCCGCGCTCCAGCCCGCATCGCGCAAGACGGTCTTCCAAGCCTGGGAACGCCGGCTCGCCGAGGGCGTCACCCATCCGCTCTTCGGTTACAAGGTCAGCTACCGCCGCGCGATCGAGCTCCAGGCCCGCCTGCTCGCCAAGTTCCTCACCGGCGAGATCCAGGAATACATCCCCTTCATGACCCGCTGAGGCTCCATGCGCATCAACTACATCGTCACCTACGACATCCGCAGCGAAAAGCGCCTGCGGCGGGTCTTCCGCATCTGCAAGGACTTCGGCGTGCACCTCCAGTATTCCGTCTTCGAATGCGACCTCACTCCCGCAGAGCGCGTGCGCATGGAGGCGCGGCTCAGCGAAGTCATTCATCACACCGAAGACCAGGTCCTTTTCATCGAACTCGGCCCATCCTCCCAACGTGGCGAACGAACCGTCACCGCGCTCGGGCAAACCTACGCGAAGTGGATGCAGCCGTGTTTTGTGGCATGAGCCCCGGCAAAAGCCGGTGGGAATGATCTTTGACAGTTGAAAATCGGAAGATTCCGCGGCGTGCGAGCGGCAGGGTGGCCCTCCTTTTTACCATCCCCTCTCGCGCATTGATTCTCAATGCGTTGCGAGGAAAACGACGGTGAGAGGCGGCCGCGCCAAACGTCTGGCGCGGCACCTCTCGCATCGACAACAGCAAATCTTTGTCGTTCAATAGCCCCTGAAGGGCACGGTTTCCGCGCTGAACACAGCGCGGCTCCGTTGAAGCGAGGGTCTTGGACGCTGTATCTGCTGGTGCTTGCGGAAGTTTCCGCGCTGAACACAGCGCGGCTCCGTTGAAGCGACGACACGCTGCTCGATGTGCGCGCGGAGATCCGCGTTTCCGCGCTGAACACAGCGCGGCTCCGTTGAAGCGGCGCTGACGATTATTTGAGTGTCGCGGATGATGACGTTTCCGCGCTGAACACAGCGCGGCTCCGTTGAAGCCCAGGCTCGGGCGTGTCTTCGCCCTTGGCGTTCTTCGTTTCCGCGCTGAACACAGCGCGGCTCCGTTGAAGCAAGGAATGGCGGATTGCCTGCCTCTTTGGCCTCTATGTTTCCGCGCTGAACACAGCGCGGCTCCGTTGAAGCCGAAAAGTGAGAAACTCGCCCGAAATATACGTTCGCGTTTCCGCGCTGAACACAGCGCGGCTCCGTTGAAGCAGGGCGGGCTGCTGGCGCGGGACCTGATTCTGGTGACTCGTTTCCGCGCTGAACACAGCGCGGCTCCGTTGAAGCAAATGCTTACGGACGAGACCACGGAAAATCCGCACCGTTTCCGCGCTGAACACAGCGCGGCTCCGTTGAAGCTTTCTGACGAGGTGATCGATAAGGCAGCGGCTTCGGCGTTTCCGCGCTGAACACAGCGCGGCTCCGTTGAAGCCTACAACTTCCGCACCGGCTCGCGGGCGGACGACGCGTTTCCGCGCTGAACACAGCGCGGCTCCGTTGAAGCCCTCGTCGTCCTTGCCGAGCCACCACACGAGCAGCGGTTTCCGCGCTGAACACAGCGCGGCTCCGTTGAAGCTGAATGGCCTTCTTTGTTGCGGCAACATCCCATCCAAGTTTCCGCGCTGAACACAGCGCGGCTCCGTTGAAGCACATTCGTTGGTTCAGTGCCTCGCGAACTTTGTGAGTTTCCGCGCTGAACACAGCGCGGCTCCGTTGAAGCGGGGTGTGGGAGTTGTTCTACCCGAATCACCCAAAGTTTCCGCGCTGAACACAGCGCGGCTCCGTTGAAGCCGGGTGCGGGGTGACCACTCACTCTCCTCGAGCCAGGTTTCCGCGCTGAACACAGCGCGGCTCCGTTGAAGCCCGAACGGCCACGAGCCAATGCTTCTCGTCCTCGTCGTTTCCGCGCTGAACACAGCGCGGCTCCGTTGAAGCCCGGGCGATCATCGCGCTTTCCGCCGCCGGCTACTCGTTTCCGCGCTGAACACAGCGCGGCTCCGTTGAAGCGACTTGATCTCGAGGCAGATCACTCGCTTGTTGCCGGTTTCCGCGCTGAACACAGCGCGGCTCCGTTGAAGCTTGGGGCTGGTTTCCAATGCTGTTCCTGCTGAACAGGTTTCCGCGCTGAACACAGCGCGGCTCCGTTGAAGCACCCCACCGCCGAGAAACCGCTCCGTCTCGCGGCGCGTTTCCGCGCTGAACACAGCGCGGCTCCGTTGAAGCTCGTAGCGATAGGTTACTCCTTCCCGGCGCATGGAGTTTCCGCGCTGAACACAGCGCGGCTCCGTTGAAGCGGGGCAGCTACTCGCGCCTGCTCTCTCGCTCGCGCGTTTCCGCGCTGAACACAGCGCGGCTCCGTTGAAGCGATGCAATGAATTTCAGCAGTGATGGTTTTCCCCGTGTTTCCGCGCTGAACACAGCGCGGCTCCGTTGAAGCTTGATGCACCCCGCCCCACGCCACGAGTCGCACGCGATGTTTCCGCGCTGAACACAGCGCGGCTCCGTTGAAGCCGGTTGACCGCTGCGTCCCGGCACCAATGTCAGCCCGGTTTCCGCGCTGAACACAGCGCGGCTCCGTTGAAGCCATCTCTCTCGGCTCGCAATGCCTCAAGCTCATCAGTTTCCGCGCTGAACACAGCGCGGCTCCGTTGAAGCCGCGACCGCGCGACCGCGATCGACTTCATCGGCAGCGTTTCCGCGCTGAACACAGCGCGGCTCCGTTGAAGCCGCGACCGCGCGACCGCGATCGACTTCATCGGCAGCGTTTCCGCGCTGAACACAGCGCGGCTCCGTTGAAGCAAGGAGAAAGGTTCTCATGGTGGCGTTCATAGTGTGCGTTTCCGCGCTGAACACAGCGCGGCTCCGTTGAAGCCAGAGTATCGCCAGCTTGATGATATGATCTTCCGCGTTTCCGCGCTGAACACAGCGCGGCTCCGTTGAAGCAAGAACAACGACCTTGGGATCAACTATGCCCGCGCCGTTTCCGCGCTGAACACAGCGCGGCTCCGTTGAAGCTTGAGGTGAAGGCAAAACTTCCGTCGAGTAAGTCGTTTCCGCGCTGAACACAGCGCGGCTCCGTTGAAGCACTTCGCTGTGGCGATGATTAGATTCATCATCGGAACGTTTCCGCGCTGAACACAGCGCGGCTCCGTTGAAGCGCGAGCTGGTCACGATCGGCGCGCGGTGGATCGACCCGTTTCCGCGCTGAACACAGCGCGGCTCCGTTGAAGCCTCGGCACCATGATGCTGCTCGACAACAGCCTCGCTGTTTCCGCGCTGAACACAGCGCGGCTCCGTTGAAGCAGTGTGGTTGTTTTCATCATGACGGCGACAGTTATAGTTTCCGCGCTGAACACAGCGCGGCTCCGTTGAAGCCGGGCCGTCCATGACCGTGCCGCCGAACTCCTGCGTCCGTTTCCGCGCTGAACACAGCGCGGCTCCGTTGAAGCACGAAGGCGTTGGGAATCTTCGCCCGATTTCGCTTGTTTCCGCGCTGAACACAGCGCGGCTCCGTTGAAGCATCTCTGGGACATTCGCGCCCCGTCGAGCTCGCTGTGTTTCCGCGCTGAACACAGCGCGGCTCCGTTGAAGCCTGGTAGCCGGTAATACCCTGAACGCGCACCTTGTCCGTTTCCGCGCTGAACACAGCGCGGCTCCGTTGAAGCACGTGCAAGGAGTTTGAGCCGGAGCGGAAGCTCGTGTTTCCGCGCTGAACACAGCGCGGCTCCGTTGAAGCACGAAGGCGTTGGGAATCTTCGCCCGATTTCGCTTGTTTCCGCGCTGAACACAGCGCGGCTCCGTTGAAGCATCTCTGGGACATTCGCGCCCCGTCGAGCTCGCTGTGTTTCCGCGCTGAACACAGCGCGGCTCCGTTGAAGCCTGGTAGCCGGTAATACCCTGAACGCGCACCTTGTCCGTTTCCGCGCTGAACACAGCGCGGCTCCGTTGAAGCACGTGCAAGGAGTTTGAGCCGGAGCGGAAGCTCGTGTTTCCGCGCTGAACACAGCGCGGCTCCGTTGAAGCGAAAGCTGGTCGAGCACGGGCCCCTCGAGCACGCGGTTTCCGCGCTGAACACAGCGCGGCTCCGTTGAAGCGCGTCGGGCGTCGGCTCGGCCTTGCCATCGGCCTTGGTTTCCGCGCTGAACACAGCGCGGCTCCGTTGAAGCAAATAGATGAGCGGCAACAATGTCATCGACAACGCCACGTTTCCGCGCTGAACACAGCGCGGCTCCGTTGAAGCCGGTATCCGTGCCGCCTTCGCCGCCGCTTTCCGTTCCGTTTCCGCGCTGAACACAGCGCGGCTCCGTTGAAACAGGATGCCCATTTCGTTGCCTTTCTGTTGGGTGGAGTTTCCGCGCTGAACACAGCGCGGCTCCGTTGAAGCTCCAAGAACAAGCGCGTCGTGGAATGGTGGCGCCGAGTTTCCGCGCTGAACACAGCGCGGCTCCGTTGAAGCATCTCTGGGACATTCGCGCCCCGTCGAGCTCGCTGTGTTTCCGCGCTGAACACAGCGCGGCTCCGTTGAAGCATCTCAAAGCCTTTGTATTGCGCTTCACCGAGCTTGTCTCCGCTGAATAACCGCGACCTCGTTGAAGCAGGATGCACTCATGCTCCGTCGATGCCGAAAGATCGCCTCGGTTTTTCCACCCGTCGATCTGGTTCCGCCGCAGGTATTGTTATCCGTCGAGGCGGCAGGGCCCCAAGGCAAACCTACCTGCTTATGGCCTTCGAAACGATTTCCTGCGCTTCGGCCTGGATACGCTTGAGGTGATCGGCGTCCAAGAAGCTCTCGGCGTAGATCTTATAAACGTCTTCCGTGCCGCTCGGGCGGGCGGCGAACCAGCCGGATTTCGTCTCGACCTTCAATCCGCCAATCGCGGCGCCGTTACCGGGAGCGGTGGTCAGCATGCGCGTGATCGGTTCGCCGGCCAGCTCGGTGGCGTGAACTTGCTCGGGCGAAAGTGCCTTGAGGACTTTCTTCTGCTCGGCATTGGCGGGCGCGTCGATGCGCTCGTAGACGGGCGCGCCGAATTCCTCGGTGAGCGCCTGATAATGCTGGCCGGGATCCCGACCCGTCTTTGCGGTAATCTCCGCCGCGAGCAGTCCGAGGATCGGGCCGTCCTTGTCGGTGGACCACACACGGCCGTCCTTTTTGAGGAACGATGCACCCGCGCTTTCCTCGCCGCCGAAACCCAGAGTCCCGCTGAACAACCCGTCGACGAACCATTTGAACCCAACCGGCACCTCAACCAGCTTGCGGCCGAGCCTGCCGGCAACCCGGTCGATCATGCTTGAGCTGACAAGCGTCTTGCCGATGCCGCAGTCCGCGGGCCACTCGGGACGATTCGCGAAGAGGTAATTGATCGCGACGGCCAGGTAGTGGTTTGGATTCATCAGGCCGCAACTCGGAGCGACGATGCCATGGCGGTCGGCGTCGGTGTCATTCGCAAAGGCGATGTCGAACTTGTCCTTGAGCCCGATGAGGCTCGCCATCGCATACGGTGACGAGCAATCCATGCGAATCTTTCCATCCCAATCCACGCTCATGAACCGGAACGTGAAGTCGATCTCCGTGTTCACCACAGTGAGGCCGATGCCGTAGCGTTCGGCGATCGGCTGCCAGTAGGCGACCGAGGAATTTCCAATCGGATCCACGCCGATGCGCAGGCCGGAAGCCTTGATCGCGTCGAAATCAATCACGGCCCCCAGGTCGCTCACGTAGTCGGCGATGTAGTCGAACTTCGTCGCGGCAGAGCGCGCCCTTGCGAGCGGGATGCGCTTCACGTCCTTCAATCCGCCAGCGAGCAGCTCGTTCGCCCGCGCTTCCATCCAGCCGGTGATGTCGGTGTCGGCGGGGCCGCCATTGGTCGGGTTGTATTTGATGCCGCCATCGGTCGGAGGGTTGTGCGATGGAGTAATGACGATTCCATCCGCGAGGCCGCTCGTGCGACCCGCGTTGTAGGTGAGGATCGCATGCGAAACCGCGGGCGTGGGCGTGTAGCCGTCCTGCGCATCGATCATCACGGCGACACCATTCGCCGCGAGCACCTCGAGCGTGGAAATCCATGCCGGCTCGGAAAGCGGATGCGTGTCCATTCCGAGAAAAAGCGGACCCGTGGTTCCGACGCTGGCGCGGTAGTCGCACACCGCCTGCGCGATCGCGAGGATGTGTGTCTCGTTGAACGTGCGCTTGAACGACGACCCTCGATGTCCGGAAGTGCCGAAGGCAATGCGCTCGCCGGCGACGTCAGGATCGGGCTGCTCGGAATAATACGCAGCGATGAGACGCGGAATGTTCGTGAGAATCGACGTCGGGGCGGGCTTTCCGGCAAGCAGGCTCAGGCTCATGGGTTGACGGTTTTGCACGAACGTAGGATTCCCGCCGTGGAATGGCCAGTCTCGACAATCCGCACCGTTGATCTACGGTAGATGCGTGACCCCCGCGTTCGGCGAATTCGTCGGCACTATGCTGTTGATCGTTCTCGGTGACGGCGTTGTGGCGAATGTCCTTTTAAAAAAATCCAAGGGTGAAGGGTCCGGTTGGATCGTCATCGCGACAGGCTGGGCGCTGGCGGTGTTCCTCGGAGTGGCCGTCGTGGCGCGGGTGAGCGGCGCGCATATCAATCCCGCCGTCACGCTGGGGCTCGCGCTGGATGGTGTTTTTCCATGGGCGGAGGTGCCCGCCTACATGGTCGCGCAGGTGGCGGGGGCGTTTGCCGGAGGGGTGATCGTGTGGCTGGCGTATCTTCCGCACTGGAAGGAAACGCCGGATGGCGACACAAAGCGCGCGGTTTTCTGCACGGCGCCCGCGATCCGTAATTACCCGTCGAATGTCATGTGCGAAATCATCGGCACGTTTGTGCTCGTGTTCGGTGTGCTCGCGATGAAAGGCGCCTTCGAGGGCGATCCCATGAGCGGCTCGGCAATTCCCATCGATCTGGGAGCCTTGGGGGCCGTGCCCGTCGCGTTGCTCGTGTGGGCGATCGGCCTCTCGCTCGGCGGTCCCACGGGCTATGCCATCAATCCCGCCCGCGATTTCGGTCCGCGCCTTGCCCATGCCATTCTCCCGCTTCCCGGAAAAACCCACAGCGACTGGGCGTATGCCTGGGTGCCCATCGTCGGACCGCTCGTCGGCGCGGCGCTGGCCGTCGGCGCCTATGTCGCGCTCGGCAGATTTTGACGTTTCCCATGAAATACCTTCTCGCTCTCGACCAGGGCACGACGAGTTCCCGCGCGATTGTTTACGATGCCACCTGCACGCCGATCGCCTCAGCGCAAAAAGAGTTTACCCAACTTTTCCCCCAGCCTGGCTGGGTGGAACACGACGCGAGCGAAATCTGGCACGGCGTCGAAGAGGTCGCGCGGAATGCCGTGCGGCAGGCCGGCATCGATGCGGCGGACATCGCGGCAATCGGCATCACGAACCAGCGCGAGACCGTGGTCGTGTGGGATCGAAAGACGGGGCAGCCGGTCGCGCCGGCCATCGTGTGGCAGGACCGCCGGACCGCCGATTACATGACCGCACTGCGCGAAGCGGGCAAGGAGCCGTTCATCCAGCAGAAGACCGGGCTCGTGCTGGACTCGTATTTCTCCGCCAGCAAGCTCCACTGGCTGCTGCGTCAGATCCCCGACGCGCGGGCACGCGCGGCCAACGGCGAACTCGCCGCGGGCACGATCGACTCGTGGCTCATCTTCAAACTCACCGGCGGCCGGGAGCACGTGACGGATGTCACCAACGCGTGCCGCACGATGCTCATGAACATCCATTCCGGCGAGTGGGATCCGGATCTCCTTGCGCTCTTCGATATTCCGGCATCGCTGCTGCCGCGCATCATGTCAAATGCCGTGCCGCTGGGCGAAACCGAACCGGGTTTCCTCGGCCGGCCGGTCACCGTGTGCGGCGGGGTGGGTGACCAGCAGTCCGCATTGTTCGGGCAGCTCTGCACCGCGCCCGGTCTGGTGAAATGCACCTACGGGACCGGGTGCTTCATGCTCGAATTCACGGGCGCTGAGCCGGTGACGAGCAAGAACCGCCTCATCACGACCGTGGCGTGGAAACTCGGCGAGGCCCCCACCCAATACGCGCTCGAAGGCAGCATTTTCATGGGCGGGGCGGCGATCCAGTGGCTGCGCGATGGACTCCGGATCATTCGCACGGCCCCCGAGGTCAACGAGCTTGCCGCGAAGGTGCAGGACGCCGGCGGCGTTGTGCTCGTGCCGGCATTCACCGGTCTGGGCTCACCGTATTGGGATGCGAGCGCGCGCGGCACGCTCCTTGGAATGACGCGCGGAACGACCGACGCGCACATCGCTCGCGCGACGCTCGAGGGCATCGCCTATCAGGTCGTCGATCTCGCGACGGCGATGGAGAGGGATTCCGGACATCGCATCACGACCCTGCGGGTCGATGGCGGCGCGGCGGCGAGCGATCTGCTCATGCAGATCCAGGCCGACCTTCTCGGCGTGCGTGTGGAGCGACCGAGGAACGTCGAGACGACCGCAATCGGCGCGGCCATGATGGCCGGGCTCGGCGCGGGCGTTTGGCGTGATGTCGAAGAGCTCACGGAGGTGCGCGCCGTGGACCGCGAATTTCATCCGATGACCACCGCCCGGGATCGCCGGGCCAAAATGAAAATCTGGAAAAAGGCCGTGCGGCGTGCCCGCGCGTGGGCCGATTGAGTTTATGAACCGAGAAGACATGCTGAAGCGGCTCGGAAGCGAGCCGGAATGGGACGTGGCAATCATCGGCGGAGGGGCCACCGGTCTGGGATGCGCCGTCGATGCCGCGAGTCGCGGCTACCGGACGCTCCTCATTGAGGCGCACGATTTTGCCAAGGGCACGTCGAGCCGCAGCACGAAGCTTGTGCACGGAGGCGTGCGCTATCTCGAGCAGGGCGACATTCCCCTGGTGCTCGAGGCGCTGCGCGAGCGCGGCCTGCTCCATCGCAACGCCCCGCACCTCGTGCACCACCTCTCGTTCATCGTGCCGCGGTATCAGTGGTGGGAGGGGCCGTTCTTCGGGCTTGGACTCAAGATGTATGACCTGCTCGCGGGAAAGCTGAATCTCGCAAAGTCGCGCCTCCTCAATCGCGAGGAGACGATGCGCATGATTCCAAACATCGAGACGGAGCGCCTTCTCGGCGGCGTGGAGTATTTCGACGGGCAGTTCGACGATGCGCGACTCGCCGTGGCGCTTGCACGCACGGCCGCCGATCACGGGGCGTGTGTGTTGAATTACGTGGAAGCCACCGGTCTCACGAAGGCCGACGGGCTGGTGAACGGCTTCACCGCACGCGATGTCGAGACGGGCGCCGGGATCGAAGTGCGCGCGAAGGTCGTCATCAATGCAACCGGCATCTTCGCCGATCGCATCCGTCAGTTCGATGAGCCGGAGACGCCGGCGGCCGTGCAGCCCAGCCAGGGCGTGCACCTCGTTTTCGACCGTGAATTCCTGCCGGGCGACTCGGCGATCATGGTGCCGCACACCGATGACGGGCGCGTGCTCTTCGTGATTCCCTGGCACGGAAAGGTGCTGGTGGGCACCACCGATACGCCGATGGAAAAGCCCGAACTCGAGCCGCGCGCACTCGAGGAGGAGATCGGGTTCATCCTTCGCAATGCGAATCGCTACCTCGCCCGCGATCCGCGCCGGAGCGACATCCGGAGCGTCTTTGCGGGGCAGCGTCCGCTCGTGCGGCCGCCGCGCGCGGATGGCACGGCCACCAAGCGCATCTCGCGAAACCACGAGGTGCTCATCTCCGATGGTGGACTCGTGACGATCGTCGGAGGGAAATGGACGACCTATCGCAAGATGGCGGAGGATACGATCGATCGCGCGTTGCAAATCGCGGGTCTCGACGAACGCAAGTGCGTGACTGAGACGCTGCCGATTCACGACGCGGGCGAAGCCGGCCCGAGCGAGCCGATTCATGCGAGCTGCGCGGACACCGAGGCGGACGTTCGCCGCGCCGCGCGCGAGGAGATGGCGCGCACGGTGGAGGATGCGCTCGCGCGCCGGTCCCGACTCCTGTTTCTCGACGCGCAGGCGGCCATCGACAGCGCCCCGCGCGTGGCGGCATTGATGGCGGAGGAACTCGGACGCGACCAGGCGTGGATCGACGCACAGGTGAACGAATTCCGCTCCGTCGCCGCCGGCTATCTTCCCCGTTGATTGCCTGGAGACGGCGGACGGCGCGACATTCCCGCTGGACATCCCGACGCGGCGGAGTGGGAATTTCCCCATGAACCGCCGCTCGATTCCCTCGTTCGCGATGAGCGAGGTCGGGCGCGAGTCGCTGCGGCAGGAAGGAATCGTCGTCACGACGTTGGAGGAATCGCTGTCGCACGACCCCGCGCGGCTTCATCCGCACTACCACGATTTCTTTCAGGTGATGCTGCTGCGCGGGCGCGGGGCGGTGATGCACGATTTCCGCGACTTCGCGGTGTCGGGCGAAACGCTCCTGTTTCTGGCGCCGGGCCAGGTTCACACGATCCGGCCGAGGAAAGGCTTCGGAGCCACGATTGTCTCGTTCACGCAGGAATTCTTCGACCACACGGCGCCGCCCCCGAGCGCTCTGCTCGACTTGCCGGTATTTTTCGAGCCCGGGACCGCTCCCATTCTTCGGATTCCGAAGCGCGATCCGCATCGCATCGCGGAGGTGTTCCCGGAAATGCAACGGGAGTTCACCGCCGCAGAATCCGGTGCGGCGGACGTTCTCCGCGCGTGGCTGCGCATTCTTTTTGCGCGTGCGATGCGGCTGCATGCGCTGCGTGAGCCGGAACAAGTCGTCGACGCGCGAACGCGGCTCGTGCGCGAGTTTCATCTCGCGGTGGAGCGCAGCTTTCGTCAGCGCCGCACGCTTGCGGACTACGCCCGCGACCTCGGAGTGACCGCCGATTATCTCAGCGAGATCGTGCATGAGCGCACCGGTCGATCGGCGGGACAGGTGATTCGCCAGCGCCGTCTGCTCGACGCGAAGCGGTTGTTGTCCCATTCCGACCTCGATGTCGCGGAGGTCGGATATCAGACCGGATTCAAGGATCCGTCCTATTTCGGGCGGTTTTTCCGGCGGGAGACCGGCCGGACTCCGGCGGAGTTTCGCGCGGAAATCCGGGAAAAATACCATCGAAAACCGGATTAGTGCCGTGCGATGGCGTTGAGAACACGCCGGTGATGGGGAAATTTATCCCCTCTTCATGTCGACAGCTTCCACCGAAAGTTCCAGCGTTCGCCCCGGAGCCTCGACCACCACGCTCGCGATCCTCTTCGCGATCAGCTTCTCGCACCTGGTCAACGATACGATCCAGGCACTCATTCCCTCGATCTATCCGATGATCAAAAGCTCGTTCGATCTGAGCTTTGCCCAACTCGGCTGGATCACCTTCACCTTTCAATGCACGGCCTCGCTGCTCCAGCCGCTGGTCGGATGGGTAACCGACAAGAAGCCGATGCCTCACTCGCTGGCCGTGGGCATGGGGCTGACGGTGCTGGGGCTGCTCGGGCTCGCGATGGCGAACAGCTATCCGCACATCCTCCTTTCGGCTGCGACCGTTGGACTTGGCTCCGCGATCTTTCATCCGGAGGCATCGCGCGTCGCCCACATGGCAGCCGGGCCTCGTCGTGGCTTTGCGCAGGCCCTCTTCCAAGTCGGCGGAAATGCCGGCACCTCGCTCGGGCCCCTGCTGGCGGCGCTCATCGTGGTTTCGCGCGGACAACGACACGTCGCGTGGTTTGCGTTGCTCGCGCTCATCGGCGTGATCGTGTTGTGGAAAATCGGCAGCTGGCAGGCAAAGAACCTGCACCGCATCGCGAAGAAGCCGTCCGGCACAACCGTCGGTCACTCTCCGCTGCCACGCGCCCGTGTCGTGCAGGCGATTGCCGTGCTCGTGGTGCTTGTCTTCTCGAAATACGTCTACCTCACGAGCATGACGACGTATTACACGTTCTACCTCATCCACCGGTTCGACGTGTCGGTGCAGACGTCGCAAATGCTCCTCTTCGTGTTTCTTTTCTCCGTCGCACTGGGCACGATCGTGGGCGGCCCTGTGGGAGACCGGATTGGTCGCAAGCGCGTCATCTGGGCGTCGATCCTTGGCGTGGCGCCGTTTTCGCTGCTTTTGCCTTATGTGGGACTTGCCGCGACGGCGGTGCTCACGGTGTTCATCGGATCGATCCTCGCATCGGCGTTCTCGGCCATTCTCGTCTATGCGCAGGAACTCGTGCCCGGAAAGGTCGGAATGATCGCCGGTCTGTTCTTCGGTCTCGCATTTGGTATCGCGGGAATCGGATCCGCCGCGCTCGGTCAACTCGCGGACCTCACGAGCATCGAGTTTGTGTTCAAGCTCTGCGCGTTTCTCCCGCTGCTGGGCATGCTCACCGTGTTCCTGCCCGATGTCGAGCCGACCGGGCGGCGGCACTGACCTCAGCCGCCTCCAGCTTTGGACTGCACCGGCACGTGGAGCGTGCTAGCGTTTCCGGACGCCATGAAGCTGAACGATCCCTCCCTGCTGGTGACGAAAGCCTATCTCTGCGGCGAATGGCGGGACGCTCGATCCGGCCGCGTCATGAATGTCACGAACCCCGCGACGGGAGAGTTGGTCGCAACAGTGCCGGAACTCTCGGCCGACGAGGCTCACGAGGCGATCGCCTTTGCCGCCGCGTGCATGAAGGAATGGCAGAAACGCTCGGCGCTCGAACGCTCGAAAGTGCTGCGACGCTGGTTCGATCTCATGATCGAGAACGCCGCCGACCTTGCGCTCATTCTCACGAGCGAGCAGGGCAAACCGCTCGCGGAGGCGCGCGGCGAGATCCTCTACGGTGCCTCGTATGTGGAGTGGTTCGCCGAGGAGGCAAAGCGGATTTACGGGGACGTGATTCCCGCGCCGTCTGCGGATCGGCGCATTGTCGTGCTGCGTCAGCCGGTCGGCGTGTGCGCGGCAATTACGCCGTGGAACTTTCCAAACGCCATGCTCACGCGAAAGCTCGCACCGGCGCTTGCGGCCGGGTGTGCGATGGTCTGCAAGCCTGCGTCGCAGACTCCGCTCTCGGCTCTGGCCATCGCGTTGCTGGCTGAGCGCGCAGGGGTTCCGCCCGGACTCATTGCCGTGCTCCCGGGACCTTCCTCGGAAATCGGCGAGGCATTCACATCGAGTCCGATTGTCCGAAAGCTCACATTTACCGGATCAACGAGCGTCGGAAAGAAGTTGATGGCGGCATGTGCCGGCACCGTGAAAAAAGTCACGATGGAACTCGGCGGGAATGCGCCGTTCATCGTGTTTGATGATGCCGATCTCGACGCCGCCGTCGAGGGAGCGATGGCGTCGAAATTTCGCAACACGGGACAAACCTGCGTGTGCGCGAACCGCATCCTCGTGCAGTCGGGTGTGTTCGACGCCTTCGCCGAAAAACTCGTTGCCGCGACGAAAGCACTCAAGGTCGGAAATGGCGTCGAGGACGGCGTCACCCAGGGACCGCTCATCGACGGGAAGGCGCTGGAGAAGGTCGAGACGCTCGTTGCCGATGCCGTCAACAAGGGCGCGAAGGTGCTGCTTGGCGGCCGGCGTCACGCGCTTGGCGGAACTTTCTACGAGCCGACGGTGATCACCGACGCGACGATGGAAATGGAATTTGCGCAGGAGGAAATCTTTGGTCCGGTCTCGCCGTTGTATCGCTTCGAGACGGAGGAGGAAGCCATTGCCATGGCAAACGACACGAACGTCGGCCTCGCGAGCTATCTCTACACGCGCGATCTCGGCCGCGCATGGCGCGTCGCGGAAGCCCTCGAATACGGCATGGCCGGCGTGAACACCGGACTCATTTCCAATGCAATGGCCCCGTTCGGCGGCGTGAAGGAATCCGGCCTCGGCCGCGAGGGATCCCGCTACGGCATCGAGGATTACCTCGTGATGAAATACGTCTGCATGGCGGGCATCTAGACCGCCATCGATCCTCGTTCACGTCACCAATCGACGCGCGGTTTCGATCGTGTCGATGTCCGCCACGGTTTTGTCGGTGCGGATGCGATGAATGCGCGGAAACCGCATGGCGAGTCCGCTTGCGTGACGTTTGCTGGGCTGGACCGAGTCGAAGGCGATCTCGAGAACGACCTCGGGTTTGACATCGAACACCCGCCCGCGTTGTCGAAGGATCGATTTCTGAAAACGCTCGGTGAGCGTGAGAATCTCGGCATCGGTGAGTCCGCTGTAGGCCTTGCCGATGTTTGCGAGCCCTCCGTTCTCGTCGCGAACGGCGAATGTGTAATCGCTCAGGACATCGCGGCGTTTGCCGTGACCGTATTCCACCGACACCACCACCACATCGAGCGTCGCGAAAGCTTTCTTCAACTTGATCCACGCCATTCCGCGGCGACCGGGCGCGTAGCTGCTGTGTGGCGATTTGGCGATCAACCCTTCGTTGTTGCGATCGCGCGCACGATCGAACTCGAGGTCGATCGCTTCGGCGGAAGTCGCGCGCCGGATCGGAATCACCTGCAACGGCATTTTCAATTCCAGCCTCTCGAGCAGCTCCCGCCGAACGGTCAATGGCTCGCGAAACACGGACCGGCCATTCATCCAGAGCAGATCGAACGCCGTGAATGTAACCGGCACCTCCTCGCTCATGAACAAGTCGCGCTCCGTTCTGCCGAGTCGCTTTTGCAGCTCGAAGAATCCGAGCGGACGTCCGTCACGCCATGCGACGATCTCGCCGTCGAGAACGAATTCTCCACCGATGCCGGCGGCCGCGATCTCCGGAAATGTCGTGCTGATCTCACGAAGATCGCGGGAATAGATGGCTGAGCGACCCGCGCTGCAATGGAGCTGCGCGCGGATTCCGTCGAGCTTGTCCTCGAGCCAGACTTCCGTTTCACCATGTTCGGTCATGCGCTGCCAGACCTCGAGTGCGGCCGGCTCCGGGCTCGCGAGCATGCATTTGATCGGGCGAAAGGGCTGGAGCTGCACGTCTCGCAGCGTGTTGGCAGCGGCGCGGACGGCGGTCTCCCCGAGATCGCCAAGCAGCATGTGCGCCTCGCGAACCGCTTCGGACGAGCGGTCAAACGCCGCGGCGATCGCTTCTTCGACGAGGCCTTCCTTCAAGCCAATGCGGAGGTCGCCTGTGAGGATCTTCACAAGCGTCTTCGCGTCGCGAGCACTGAGCCCGCGCAACCGGTCCTCGAGCAGCGCCGTCTTGGCAACGGGACCGCGTGCGGCCTCGACCTGCACGAAGAATTCGTGAATCCCGGCGAGGGAAGGCGAACGCGGGACGTCCTGATGAGCAAGAGCATCCTCGGTGGTCAGGCCAAGGTCGTTGTTTCGTCGGGAAATTGCCTGCAGGTCCGACGGCGACAACCCGGAGACCGCACGAAGCGAATCGCGAATCACCGCCCAGCCGAGCTTCAGCGGGCGGGCGGAAGTTTGTGGAAATGCACGGCCCGTGAGCCACGTGGCTGTGAGCGCGAGATCGTCTTCCGGAAGACTTTGAAAATACGCGGAGAGAAGCCGGATCTTCGCGAGCTTGCCGGTGCAGGCGGCAATTTCATCGCAGAGCACGGAAAACGCACCGAAGCCATCGACGGCGTTGCGAGACGCCGGAGGACGACGACGCGCCGGCGGCGGAGCACCGGGAATCGGCAGTTCCAGTTGATCCGCGCCGGTGAGCGCCCATGCCTCGACACCGCGAGCCCGAAGGTCACGGGCGAACTCCCGTGCGAAGCCGTGCAGTGTGAGAACGCGCTTCGGTTGCACGAGTTCCACGTAACGCAGGAGATCGGAGTAGTCGGCGTGGTCCGACAGCGGAAATGCCGCGTCCACCTGCATGCGGTAAATTGCGCCCGGGTCCATCGCCCAGCCCGTGAGACTGGCGACACGACGATGGGGAATTTTCCGAATCGTGTTCGTCGCGCCAGGCGGGCAGATCACGGCGTGATCGCGAATTTCCGTGGGCACGAATTTCTCGTAGCCCGGAAAACGCACACCCATTGATTCATAGATCTGCGTCATCTCGTGGACCGCGCCCTGCAGCATGATGGGAAGTCCCGCGCCGGCGATCGCGAAGAGAATCTCCTGCGCCTTGCCCAGTGAATAACCGAGCAGGACCGGCGTTAAGCCATCTTCACGCGCCTCGACGCAAAAACGCACCACCCGTTGAATGACCTCCTCAGCAGGCGGAAAGACGTATTTCGGCAACCCATAAGTGGTCTCCATGATCAGCGTCTCCGCGTGCGCCGGCTCCGCCCGCTCGCTGCTCAGCCCCTCACGAAGCTTGAAATCGCCGGTGTAGAGCAGGTTGCCGGCCTCGGTGCGAATCAACGCCTGCGCCGAGCCGAGCACATGCCCGGCCGGCAGAAGCTCAATTTCAAAGTTTCGAATTCGAGCCGGTTTGCGAAAGGGAAGCGTGATCTCACGCCCGGACGCCCCGCCCATTCGAGCGCGCATAAGCCGAGCCGTGGCATCGGTAAGGATCGTCTCCCGATGCCGACCGGTATGGTCGCTGTGGGCGTGGGAGATGAAGGCGAATTCGCGCGGGCCACGTGGATCGAGCCACAGACCCTGGGCGGGCAAAAACACGCCCTGCTCGTATCGCACCTCGATCATCGCGGAGTTTAGCACACTCCGGACGCAACGAGCGCCGATCGCGCGCGTTTACACGGCGCTTTCGGCGTCTGGAGCGGCATCCCGGGCGACTTCGCCGGATTCCACTTTCGCCGAAACTTTGTCCCAGAACAGCACGGCAAAGGTCACGAAAATGACGGCCGCCATGCCGGCGGGAAACAGCCAGTAGTCCTTCCACTGGTTCATGGCAGCGGAAATGAGCGCGGGATCGACGCCTTCGGGATAACCCTTGCCGAACATGCCCGTAAGACTTTCGAGGAATGTGGGCGGCGGCTGATCGCCGGCGGCACGCGTGATGTCCTCCATGAGGGCGAGATGCGATGTCGGCTGCGCTCCGTAAATGCCAAGCGTGTTGGGCAATGCGATGTCGGTGAACGGGAACTTGCCACCAAAAGCCATCCGGAAACCAAAGAACATGCCGATCCCCTGGGTGAGGAAAACGAGCAGGGATTGCGCCTGCCCGCGAATCTCGGCGGGCGCCTTTTTGTCCGTGTAAATGAAGCCCGTGACGAAGAAGAAGTCGTAGCAGACGCCGTGGAGCGCGACTCCAAGAAGGAGCATCCAGGCGACCTGATCAGGAGCACCGAAGGCAAACAGCGCGTAACGCGCCACCCACGCTCCCATGCCGATGAGCAGCATCGCCTTGACCCCGAGCTTCCGGAAGAAGAACGGGATCAGGATCATGAAAAAGATCTCCGACATCTGGCCGAGAGTCATCGTCGATGCAGGCTGCTTGAAGCCCGCCGCACCGAGGTAGGCAGAGGTCTGGCCGTAATAATAGGCAAGCGGCACGCAAATGAGCGTCGAGCAGATCGCAAAGACGAGGAACGGCGGATTCTTGAGCAATTTCAAGGCGTCCACCATGAGCAGCGAGCCGAGGTCGAGCGGCTTGTCACGCGCGGGCGGAGGCGTGTGCGGCAGCGTGAAGCTGTAAACGCCCAGCGCAAAGCTCGAGATTGCGCCGAGCCAGAAGATGTTCAGCGAAGCGGACCATCCCGCTGCGCCGAGAAATAGACCGGCCACGATCCATCCGATCGTGCCCCAGACACGGGCCTTCGGGAAATCCTCCTGCGCGAGGTGTGTAAACGTGATCGAGTTGCCGAGCCCGAGCGTCGGCATGTAGCAGAGCATGTAGGCGATCATCAGCCAGACGATGAGCCCGCCTTTTTCCGCCCCTTGTGGAGCGATCACGGCAATGGCGCCCATGATGACGCCGCCAATGAGCATCAGCACGCCCATGACCCGTTCCGACGCGAAGAGGCGGTCGGCAATGAGGCCAAGGAACAGCGGGGCCACGATGGCGGCAATCGGCGCGCTTTCGTAGGCACCGCCGATGAAGTCGGCGAGGTTGTGGTTGCCCATTGCGAGGGCCAGGGTGACGAACCAGGACCCCCAGGCAAAAAACTGGAGGAACATCATCACCGAGAGCCGGAGGGTGGCAGCGGGAGGTCTGGACGTTGTCATGGGAGGTTAGCCCAGCAGACGAAACCAAACCCGGGTGTTAGGCAAGGCGGGAATCGGGTTGACCTCGTGTGGCCGGCACGCATTTTCTCCCCCCGTGCTTTCGATCTCCGGCGTCTCAAAATCCTTTGCAGGGCGCGTCCTGTTCAAGGACGCCTCCATGCAGGTGAACCGTGGCGACCGCATCGGACTGGTCGGCGTGAACGGCGCGGGCAAGACGACGTTGTTTTCGCTCATTCTCGGGCAGGACTCTCCGGACGAAGGCTCCGTGTCGTTGCAACGCGGGGCAACCGTCGGGTTCCTGCCGCAGGAGAGCGCACCCGCCGGCGACGAGACCGTGCTCGACCTCGCCACCGCACGCACCCACGCTCCTGGTGAGATCGACCCCGAGGACCCGGACGCGGATTTTGCCGCGGAGATCGAGGCGCTCGAACGCGAGCCGAAGGCAAAGCGCATCCTGGCAGGGCTTGGATTTCGCGAAACGGATTTGGACAAACCGGCACGCACCTTCAGCGGCGGTTGGGTGATGCGCGCTCATCTCGCGCGATTGCTCGTGCTCGAACCGGACCTCCTGATGCTCGACGAACCGACGAACCATCTCGATCTCGAGGCATTGCGCTGGTTCCAGGAGTATTTGAAAAGCTACCCCGGCGCTTTCGTGGTCATTTCCCACGACCGCGAGTTTCTCAACACCCTCGCGAACACGATCATCGAGATCCGCAGCAAGCGCCTCTGGCGCTACACGGGCAATTACGACCAGTTTCTCGCGCAGCGCGAGGCCCAGCAGGAGCAGCAGCTCGCAGCCTACGAAAACCAGCAGCGCGAAATCGCGAAGCTCGAGCAGTTCATCAATCGCTTTCGCGCCAAGGCCAGCAAGGCCGCGCAGGCCCAGGAACGCATCAAGCAGCTCGCGCGCATGGAACGCATCGAGCCGCCGGAGGCGTTGCAGAAAACCGTGCGCTTCTCATTTCCGCAGCCCGAGCGCAGCGGCCAGCGGGTGATGACGCTCTCGGGAATTCACCAGGCCTACGGAGACCACTGGGTCTATCGCGGGCTCAACCTCGAGCTGGAGCGCGACCAGCGCATGGTGCTCGTCGGGCCAAACGGCGCCGGAAAATCCACCCTGCTGAAGATCCTTGCCGGAGTGATTCCATTTCAGGAGGGGCGTCGCGAACCCGGCCACAACGTCCGCATCGGCTACTACGCGCAGTATCGCGTGGACATGCTCGACACCTCGCGAACCGTGCTGGCGGAAGCGCAGGCCGGCGCTCGCAACGCGAACGAGGAGTTTGTGCGCACCGTGCTGGGCGCCTTCCTTTTTCGCGGCGACGACGTCTTCAAGAACGTCGGCGTGTTGAGCGGGGGCGAGAAAAGCCGGCTCGCGTTGGTGAAGCTCCTGCTCGATCCGCCGAACCTGTTGCTCATGGATGAGCCGACGACCCACCTCGACATCCCGAGCATCGACGCGCTCATCCATGCGTTGCAGCAATTTTCCGGCACGCTCGTCTTCGTGAGTCACGACGTCTATTTCATCCGCGCCATTGCGCAGCAGGTGCTGCATGTGCAGGCGGGTCAGACGACGTTCTACCCGGGCGACTACCAGTATTTCCTCGACAAGACCTCGGCGGAGTCCGAGCGCGACGCACTGGTGGCCGGCGAAAAGATGCCCTTCGCACCCGCCGAGGCCAGGCCGCAGCGCGAGCGCATCTTCAAGACGAAGGAGGAGAAACGCGCGGAGGCCGAGGCCCGCAATGCCCGCGCACGCGCACGCCGCGAAGCCCGCGCGCGGGTCGATCAGCTCGAGGCGGAAGTCGTCGCGCTGGAAACGCGGCAGAAGGAACTCACCGAGATTCTGGAGCGTCCGGAGACCTACGACGACCCTTCCGCGACCATGAATGCCAATCGCGAGCTGATGGGCATTGCCGAAGCGCTGGAGCGTGCCACCGCCGAATGGGAGCAGGCGGCGGAAGCCTTGTCGGCTCTCGTGGATTCAGAATGAATCTTTGAACCCGGCGCCACGCGAGCAAGAATCGGGTGTCGGACCTTCGCCACCCGCGTTTAGCCTTGCTCCCATGGACTCTCTCACGCTTTCAGCCCGCCATTATGCGCAGATTGAACGGGCCATCCTGTTTCTCGATGCGCGGTGGGACTCCCAGCCCAGCCTCGCGGAGGTCGCTGCTCATGTCGGACTGAGCGAGGCCCATTTCGACCGGCTGTTCACAAGATGGGCGGGAGTGTCGGCAATGCGCTTCCTCCGCTTCCTCACGAAGGAGCAGGTGAAAGCACGGCTTCGCTCTGGGATGAGCGTCCTCCACGCATCGCTCGACGCAGGACTCTCGGGTCCCGGGCGCCTGCACGATCTCATGGTGACCTGCGAAGCCGTTACGCCGGGCGAATATCGATCCGGTGGAACGGGAGTGGAGATTCGTTACGGATTCGCTCCCACCCCGTTTGGCGAAGCACTCATTGCCGCCACCCCGCGCGGAATCTGCTCGGTGCAGTTTGCAACCGACGCCGGCCCCGAACCGTTGATTGAGCGCCTGCGCCGCGAATGGCCTGCCGCCTCGCTTGTCGAAGATCGTCGCCGCGCGAAGCAACTTGCGGGGGAGATCTTCTCCGATTCACGCCCGTCTCTGCATCTTCGCGGCACGAACTTCCAGCTTCAGGTCTGGCAGGCCTTGCTCACCACGAAACCCGGCGACCTCGTGACTTATGGGGACCTCGCCGAATCAATCGGCGTGCCTTTCGCATGCCGGGCGGTCGGCACCGCAGTCGGCGCGAATCCGATTTCCATTCTCGTGCCGTGCCATCGCGTCATTCGCAAAACGGGCGCCTTTGGAAATTATCGCTGGGGAGCACCTCGCAAGATCGCACTCTGCGGATGGGAGGCGGCGCGAATCAACGAGGTGGTTGCGCGGACCGCACCCTCGCGTAGGCTGCAGCCTGCGTGAGTTTCGAACGACTGCTGGTCCCATTTTCGTCCCGGAATTACCGGCTGTATTTCAGTGGCCAGCTCATTTCCCTGCTCGGAACCTGGATCACGCAAACGGCCACGGTGTGGCTGGTTTATGAACTCACCCGCTCTCCCGCGTGGCTCGGTCTGGTCACGCTGTTGGGGCAGGCTCCCGCCGTGCTCCTCAGTCCGCTGGGCGGTGTGTGGGTGGATCGTCTCGATCGACTGAAACTGCTCACCGCGACGCAGGCATTCGCGATGATTCAGTCGCTTGCTCTCGCGGTCTTCACCCTCTCGGGGCACATAAACATCTGGATCCTCACCGTGCTCGCGATGGTCCAGGGCGTCATCACCGCCTTCGATCTCCCCACGCGCCAATCGCTCAATTTCCTGCTCGCCGAGAAGCGCGAACATCTCTCGGCGATCATTGGATTGAACTCCTCGATGTTCAACCTCGCACGACTCGTCGGGCCGGCACTCGGGGGATTCATCATCGCCGGAGTCGGCGCCGGATGGTGCTTCCTCATCGACGGCCTCAGCTACATCGCGGTGCTCGCGGCGATTCTGTCCATGCGCCTCGCGACGCCGAAGCCGGCGCCGCGCACCAACTCCGTGTGGAAGGAGATGCGCGAAGGCGCCCGTTACGCATGGAGCATTCTGCCCATTCGCGCGCTGATCCTGCTCACCGGGTCCGTCGGAATGTTCGGATGGTCGTTCACGGTCCTGATCCCGGCCTACGCGAGCCACGTTTTCGGCGGAGACGCACGCACACTCGGCTACCTCATGTCGAGTTCGGCGGTGGGCTCCATTCTCGCGGCGCTGTATCTCGCCGGGAGGTCCAGTCTGCGCGGTCTGGGCAGAACCATTGCCATCGGCGGCTGTCTGGGCGGGATCGGGTTGTTCATTTTCGCATTCTCCAGCTCGCTGTGGCTCGCCGTTCCCTGCCTCGTCTTCACGGGCATGGGCGCGATCCTCGTCTTTGCATCCAGCAACACGCTCGTTCAAAACCTCGTGGAGGAAGACAAACGCGGCCGGGTGATGAGCATCTACACCGTGGCCTTCATGGGCGGCATGCCAATCGGCGGCGTGCTCACCGGCGCGCTGGCCGATCGCATCGGCGTGACGGCAACAACCTGCCTCAACGCGACCGCCTGCATTGTCATCGTCACCGCCTTTTATCTCTGGCTTCCCCGACTGCGCGCCGAAGCGAGACCCATTCTCGAACGGGCGGGATTGATCCCGAAGGATCATTGATTTCCTCAATGTTCCCTATCTAACTATCAATTCAGGCACTTTCTTCCCTCGCGCTAGTCTCGGCGCGAGATGAAAACACACGAAATTCGAACCACGCCTCGCGAGGGCTGGTTCGAGGCGTCGGAACGGACACTTCTTTTTTATCGCATCTGGGAATCGCCGGTCGGTTGTGCGGACCGCGCGATCCTTCTGCTGCATCGCGGACATGAACACTCGGGTCGGCTCAACGAAGTTGCGAAGCACTTCGTGGCACGCGGGCACACCGTTTTCGCCTACGACGCACGCGGGCACGGTCGATCTCCGGGGCGCCGGGGAGAAGCTCGAAACGTTTCGGTTCTCGTGAGGGATCTCGATGCCTTCGTGCGTCACATCACCCGGAAACACGGCTACGCGCCGGAACAAATCTGCATCGTCGCCAACAGCATTGCCTCCGTGGTTGCCGCGACGTGGGTGCACGACTACGCACCGCGAATCCGCTGCATGGTGCTGCTTGCTCCGGCATTCGACATCCGGCTTTACGTGCCGTTTGCACGGCCTCTGATTCGCGCCGCACAGCTCGTTCACTCCAATTTGTTCATCAAGAGCTATGTGAGCCCGGGGCTTCTGACTCGCGATCCCGAGGAAATGGCAAAATACCGGCACGATCACCTGATCACGCGCGACATCGCCGCGCACCTGCTGCTCGAGTTCCACGCAACGGCGCGACGGATCGTCGACGACGCACCCGCCATTCATACGCCAACTCTGGTGCTGATCGCCGGAAAGGATTGCGTTGTGAACGAGGCGGCCCAGCAGCGCTTCCACGCCCGATTGGGAACGGACCAAAAGCGGCTCGTGAGATTCCCCACCATGCGCCACGCCCTGCTGCACGATCGCGGCCGCGACAACGTCCTGCACGTGATCGATCAGTTCCTGGATGAAATTTTGACTCGTCCCGACAAACGCCCCACCCACTTGCGTCGCGCCGACTCCGAAGGCCACACCTACGAGGAATTCGTGAATCTCAGTGGACCTGCGACGTTGGGACGGCGTGGAGTTTTCGCGATTCAGCGACTCGCCCTCTCCACGCTCGGACGGCTGAGCCGCGGGATTCAAATCGGCCTGCGTCACGGTTTCGATTCCGGCCGCTCGCTCGATTACGTCTACGCGAACAAGCCGCAGGGATTCACCGCGCTTGGCAGGGCCATCGACCGCGCCTACCTGAACGCGATCGGCTGGCGGGGCATCCGTCAGCGCCGTGAGCTGCTTAAACAGGCTCTTCGAGAGGCGATCCACTCGAAACACGGCCAATGCCATCTGGTCGACCTGGCGTCCGGCGGAGCCCGTTACGACATCGAGGTCCTGCGCGAGTTCCCCCGCTGCACCGCTCTTCTCCGCGATTGGTCGGAGATCAATGTCGCGGACGCACGCGCCGCGGCCACAGCAGCCGGACTTTCCGGGGTGCACTGCGAGCGGGGCGATGCGTTTGCGGAAGACGAAGTTGCCGCCCTCTCGCCAAAAGCGGACATCGTGGTCGTTTCCGGACTCTACGAGCTTTTTCCTGGCAACGAGGCGGTCATCCACTCACTGCGTGGCATTCACCAGTTGCTCAAGGACGACGGAATCCTCATCTACACCTGCCAGCCGAGGCATCCCCAATTGGAATTGATCGCTCGCGTGCTGCCCAACCGCGAGGGACGCCCATGGCTCATGCGCCGCCGCTCCCAGGCCGAGATGGACATTCTCGTGGAGGACGCCGGCCTCAGGAAGGAACAGACGCTCGCCGACGATCACGGGATTTTCACCGTCTCGATCGCGCGAAAGCGACGCGGAATCACCTGAAAGGCAACGGCTTGTCTCCCGGCCGTTGCGCCCGCTCTGAACGCCGCGGGCCTCTCTCGGTCCCACACGTGAACTTTCTCAAAATTTGAAGACCCAACCGCCCGGTTTGCGGCGAATTACAGAGGGAAAAGAGATAAAAAAACTTTGAACGAGCAACCGAGGCCTCTGTCAAAGATTAACAACGTTAAATAAAGGGACCGAGACTGGATTGAATAAAAATCATCCGTCGCACGTCCCAACCAAGGAGGAAGGTCGGAAGCGACCTCACATTAAATGGCGATTGAAGATACAGATACCGGTTTTCAGCTCTATTTGCGTGAAATCGCGCGGTTCCCGCTGTTGACCCCCGAAGAGGAGGTCAAGCTTGCGGCGAAGATCAAGCGAGGCAACGCAAATGCCCGAGCCCAGATGGTGCGCTCGAATCTGCGCCTCGTCGTGAAAATCGCGCGCGACTATCAGGGGCTGGGTCTCCCGCTCCTGGATCTGATCTCAGAGGGCAATATCGGCCTCATGAAGGCCGTGGAGCGCTTCGACCCCAAGAAGGGCGGAAAGCTCAGCACCTACGCCGCGTGGTGGATCAAACAGTCGATCAAGCGTGCGCTGGCGAACCAGAGCAAGACGATCCGCCTGCCCGTCCATCTCGTGGACAAGATTTCGAAGATCCGTCGCGTGGCGATTCAGATGAGCGAGGAACTTGGTCGTGAGCCGACCGACGACGAGCTGGCTGAGGAGATCGGCATGTCGGCCGCGAAGGTCTCACAACTGAAGACAGCCGCGATTCGTCCGGCTTCGCTCGACGCGCCGATCGGCGACGAGGATTCCACGGAGTTTGGGGAAATTGTTGGCGATGCCGAGGCTTCGGACCCGTTCGAGCTGCTTCGCGACAAGGATCTCCGCGACGAGGTCGGCGACCTGCTCGACGTCCTCGACGATCGCGAGCGCAAGATCATCAACTCTCGATTCGGGCTCGACGGCCAGAAGCCGAAGACGCTCGAAGAAGTGGGTGAGAAGTTTGGCGTCACGCGCGAGCGCATCCGGCAGTTGCAAAACATCGCGCTGCACAAGATGCGCAAGGCACTCAACAAGAAAGAGAAGCCTCGTCCCGAGGTCTTTGCCTGACGGATTTGGCTAGTTGGTGGGTTGGTAGTGAGGCCGGATGTCGGGGGGCATCCGGCCTTCCGCTTTTTCGGAAGCGTTAGATCGGGACGGGGCGACCCGGGTGCGGGATGATCACGTCGGTTTCCGGCAGCCTCGCGGAAAGCTCCCGCTCGAACCAGGCGACCGCCGGCGGGTCTCCGTGCACGAGCAGAATTTTCCGCGGCCGCAGCCGCACCGCATAGTCGAGCAGGGACTCGCGCGACGCGTGCGCACTGAAATTGAACTCCTCGATGTGGCACCGCAGCTCGACCGGTGGCAGCTCCGGATCAAGCTCCACGAGATCACCGGGCTTCGCGGCGCGGACCTTCCCGGCCGGACTCTCCGGATCGGAATATCCCACGAAGAACAGGCTTTGATTCGCGTCCGGCAAAATCTTGCGGACCCAGTAATTCGACAACGTGTGCTCGGTCATCATGCCGCTCGAGAGCGCAAAGATGCAGTTCCTGCGCGGCGAGAAGGTATGAACCTCGTTTCCGGAAAGGACGTAGGGCGCGACTTCGTTCAACAATTGGAGTTGCGGGCGGGTGCGGTCCGGTGAATGCGCGAAGGCATCGTAAGCCGTCGTGATTTTCGTGCTCAGCCCGCCGATGTAGATGGGAATCACGTCGCGACTGAGCCTGCGGCGCATTTCCCACAACATTGTGAGAATTTCTTGCGTCTTCCCGAGCGCAAACACGGGAATCGTCACGCTGCCTCCCCGCTCGAAGGCAGCGCGAATCGCCGTCTCAAGCCTCTCCTCTTCGTCAGCGCGCGTCCATTCGGGGCGTTGCGGCGAATCGCCGCGCGTTGCTTCCATCACGAGCACGTCAACACCCTCCGTGGGAAAATCCGCCGGCGCCATCAGCGTCTGCCGGTCGAAATTGACATCTCCCGTGTAGAAAACGCTCCGCCCTTCGCCACGAAGCATCACACCGACCGAGCCCAGAATGTGGCCCGCGTGGTAAAACTCGAGAGTGGGCTCGGTTCCATTGCCCTCCCCTTTGTCGCCTTCGAGCGTGAAGACCTTGCGAACGGGCACCGGCCGCCACATTTCGCGCGAAAACTCAACGCCGCGATGCGTGAAAAGCGGGTAGTCCATCACGCCCTCGTCCTCCCGCTGCCGCGTCATGACGTTCACGGAATTGTGGAGCATGATCTCGCCAATGCGCTGCGTGACATCGGTCATGAAAACCGGCGTGCCCTGCTGGTCGCGAGTCAGCACCGGCAGGGTCCCGATGTGGTCCTGATGCGCGTGCGTCACGACGATCGCGTCGAGCGGTCCACTGGAAACCAGCGAGTAGTCCGGCATGGCCGCATGCCCGCGCCGTTTCGGGTGCATCCCGCAATCGAGGACGATCCGCCGCCCATCGACTTCGATCAGATAGGAGTTCGCACCGATCTCGATCTCCCGATTCAGGCTGACAAACTCCATCGCGGCTACATAGTCGGGCCGGCGGGTTCATCAAATCAAAAGTTTCCAAACTTCCCCGCCTACGTCGCAGCGCTCGCGGGAGGAATCGGCTGATCGTTGTGGTCTTCGACCTGCCGCCTTCGATCCGCTCGGTTCCCGATGAAAAACAGAATCAAGGCCAGCAGGGGCATCAGCGGCACGACGGCCCACGACGCCACAAGCCGAAATTCCTGATAAATTCCCAGCGCAAGCAGCACCCACAAAAGGGACGCCGCGACGGCCCACAGCAGTCGCTCACCACGCGTTCCCGGCCACCACGGCAGCGACGCAACCACCAGCACCGCCACAACCGCCAGCCACGGCGGATTCACTCTTTCCGTGAGGCGATTGCACACGGCCGCGACTCCAATGCCGCCGCCACCTGGATCCCCCGTTACACACGCGGCCAGCACCTTTCCGCGAATCATTCCCTCCAGCGACAGGTCAATCTCCCCCTGCTCGCCGCGCTCGACGCGGAGCAATATATCCTCGAGTTCGACCGATGAAGTCAGCGCGCCGGCCAAAGGATTGGATTCCGTCGCGCCCTTTGCATCCACCGGACTGAGCCAGCCTCCCGCGTGTAGAAATCCAGGCGCCGATCCTTCGAGGGCACCGGGCGCCTCGTCACGCACCACGAGTGCCGATTGGAGCGTCACCGTCGGCACGATCCCCCGACCGAGTCGCGCGAGAAGCGTCACGCTCCCGGGACTCGAAACAAAAGCCCCCGCCGGCCACGAAACGGGCTCCAGCATTTCCACGCTGACCGCCGGTGCGATCGAATCGGTTGCCGAGACCCGCGGCAGCTTCGGGACGCCATCGATTCCGCAAAAGACGATCGGGACTTTCACCTCGCTGAGGCGCGATCGAAGGATCGACGCGGACGAATCCGGCTTGATCGGATTGAGAAAAACAATCATCCGCGGAGCGAATCGCTCGACGGCGCGGATCAACAGCACGGCATCGAGCGCGGGAATCGATTCACCATCCCCGGCGAATCGCACCTCAGTTACGGCAACGGATTCCCTTTCGAGAGTCTGGCCCGCCAGCCAGCGACGCATCTCGTTCCCCACCGGCCGGGCAAACGGCGTGGCCTCAAAGAAAATCGCTGCGATCCCAATCGCCGCAAAGCCCAGCGTCAGCACCCACCGTCTCACGCGCCCAGCAACTCCCGCGCGTGCGCCAGCGCCGCTTCTCCGCTCCGGCTCCCCAGCATTCTCGCGATCTCCTTTTCGCGCTCGGCCTTCTCGACCTCCGTGAGCCTCGAGGAAGTTCTTCCTCCCGATACGGATTTCTCCACGACAAAATGCGCCCCCGCAGAGGAGGCCACCTGCGGCAGGTGCGTGATGCAGAGCACCTGCCGGCATTCACCGATCTCTCGCATCTTTTGTCCGACAGCATGCGCCACTTCGCCCCCGACGTTTGCGTCGATTTCGTCGAAAACAAGCACCGGCACATCGTCCTGCGCCGCCAATGACGTCTTCAACGCGAGCATCACACGCGAAATCTCGCCGCTCGATGCGATCGCCCGCAAAGGCTTCGCAGGCTCGCCGGGATTCGGCGCGAACACAAATTCCACGGTCTCCAGTCCGTCGGGGCCGGATTCGCATGCAGTCAGCTCAATCTCGAATCCCGCCTTGAGGAACCCGAGATCCTTCAAATGCCGACGCACGGATGCCGCCAGTTTCGGTCCCGCTGCTTTTCTCGCCGCGCTGACTTTTGCGCCGAGGTTCAGGGTCTTCTCGCGCGCCGCGGCAATCTGCTCGTCCAATCCCTCGCGTCGCTCGACCTGTCTGCGCAACTCCGCAAGTCGGGTCTCCGCCTCTCGTCCGTAGTGAATGACCTCGGCCAGTGTCGTGCCGTATTTCCGCTTCAGGTTCTGAATCAAATCCAGCCGTTCCTCGATCGTCGCGAGCACCTGCGGGTCGGCGTCGATCCGCTCGCCATAGGACGAGACCATGTTCGAAAGCTCGTCCAGCTCCTCCGCCAGCGCGGCGTGCCGATCCACCAGCGCGGATTGGGATTCATCGAGCCGGGAAATCTCGCGAAGCAGGCGCGCGGCCTCCGCCATGCGGCTTTGGATGGAATCCTCATCGCCCGCGAGCAACTGGGCCGCCGACGCCGCAAGCTGTTTCAGCTTTTGCGCATTCGCAGCGACCTGGTGCTTCGCGACCAGCGTCTCCTCTTCATCCTCCTGCAGCGCGGCCTCGGCGATCTCCGCCGTCTGGTGCTCGAGAAGATCGATCTCCCGCTCGCGGGATCGCGCGGCATCGTCCGCCTCGTTTCGCTCGTTCTCCAACGCGAGCCATTCGGACCTCGCGCGACGATACTCATTCACCGTCTCCTCGATTCCCGCAAAGGCATCCAGCAGACGAATCTGCGCCTCCGTGGCGAAAAGCGACTGATGATCGTGCGAGCCGTGAAGATCGACGAGACAGTCACCGATCCGCTTGAGCAAGGCGAGCGTGCACGGCGAGCCATTCACAAACTGCCGCCCCGCTCCGGTCGCGGAAATGATTCGCTTCACGAGAAGCTGGCCATCCTCACACGGGTCCACGCCGGCCTCCTCGAGAATCCCGTGCACCGGCGATTTCCTATCCAGCACGAACGCCGCCTCGATGGCGCATTCCTTTTCTCCGGTGCGAATGGCCGACTTGTCGGCGCGATCACCGAGCAACAGCTGCAATCCCCCGATGAGAATGGATTTGCCCGCTCCGGTTTCGCCGGTGATCGCGACAAATCCGGCCGGCACGGTCCATTCCAGCAGATCGACGAGGGCGAAATTGCGGATACGGAGCGAGGCGAGCATTGCAGCAGCGAGTCGGAATATGACAGCTTCGCCCTCGAAATGAAAGCAGCGCCGGAATTCGAAGTCACCTTTCTCGGCACCGGCACCTCTCACGGGGTCCCCATGATCGGCTGCGAATGTGCCGTGTGCACTTCGGAAGACCCCCGCGACAATCGACTGCGCACCTCGATTCTCATTCGCACCCCGGCTGTGCGGATTGTGGTCGATACCTCGCCGGATTTTCGCACCCAGTGCCTGCGCGAGCGGATCAACGAGATCGACGCCGTCCTCTACACGCATTCGCACACCGATCACATCATGGGCTTCGACGATCTGCGTCGATTCTGCGAGCTCAACGGGGGCAATATTCCGATCTACGCCACGCCCCGCGTGATGGCCGACCTGCGCCGGGTCTTTCAATTTGCCTTCGACGGCAGCACGCAAGGCGGAAACTACATTCGCCCCGTCCCGCATGAAGTCACCGGCGCGTTCCAGATCGGCGACCTCGACATTGTGCCGGTGCAGCTTCCTCACGGTCGCTTCGACACCACCGGCTACATCTTTTCGCAGAATGGACGGAAACGCCTCGCTTATATGACCGACTGCAGCGCGGTCCCGGCCGAGGCGGAGGAGGCGGCGCGAGGTGCGGAATGGTTCATCGTGGACGGCCTTCGCCACCGCCCCCACCCCACGCACATGACCGTCGCGGGAGCCATGGAAGCTGGGCGCAGAATCGAAGCGCGCAAAATTTTCCTCACGCACATCTGCCACGACCTTCCTCACGAAGAAACCGAACGCACCCTTCCCGAGGACGTCCGTCTGGCGTTCGACGGTCTTCGCATCGCCGCATGAAAGCTCTTGCCACCGCATTGTTGCTCGTCCTCGGCGGCACTTCCGCCGTGCTTGCGGAGCCGTCGAATGAGGCCCGGGCGACCGTCGTCCTTTACAACCGCAACGATCCGGAATCCCGCGCACTGGCAAAGTTCTATGCAGAGAAGCGGGAAATTCCTTTCGATCAGGTCCTCGGGCTGAATTGCTCCAGCGACGAGGAGATCACCCGCGACCACTATCTCGTCCGCATCGAGGCGCCGCTTCGCGATGCATTCACCAAACGGGATTGGTGGAAGATTGAACGCGACGACAACGGCCGCCGTTTCGTCGCGTCTTCGAACAAGCGATTCGTCGCGATCATGCGCGGCGTGCCGATGAAAATTCGATCGGACGAAAAGGTCCGGTCCTCCGGAGTGCTGGGTGACATCAAGCCCGGAGCCCCGCTGGAAAAGCTCGTCCAGCAAAACGAAGCTTCCGTCGATTCAGAGCTGGCCGCGCTTTTCTCGCTGCTCGACGAGCCTCCGGCGTTCATTCCGAATCCCTATTTTCGCCGCTTCACCCGCATTTTCGAGACGCTCCCCTCGCAGACTCCGCTGCTGGTTTGCCGCCTCGACGGCCCCAGCGACGAGATCGTTCGCAAAATGATCACAAACGCGATCGAGACCGAGCGCACCGGGCTGTGGGGGTGGTCCTACATCGACGCACGCAGCATCAAATCGGCCGGCTACGTCGAAGGCGACAACTGGCTGTTTGCCGCCGCGAAGTCGATGCGCTCGCAGGGCCTGCCCGTCATCACGGACATCGATCCCGATGTGCTGCCCCGCGGCTTTCCGGTCACCGACGCCGCCGTTTACTACGGATGGTATACGAGTGAAGTCACCGGCGTCTTCGCGCAGCCGAAGTTCCGGTTTCTTCCCGGTGCGATCGCAATTCACCTCCACTCGTTCAGCGCACGCACCATTCGCGATCCCAACGTCGCCTGGGCCGCACCGCTGCTCGCGCGCGGGGCGACTGTCACCATGGGAAATGTCTACGAGCCCTATCTCGGTCTCACGGTGCATTTCGACGTGTTGCAGGACCGCCTGATGTCCGGCTTCACCCTGGGCGAAGCCGCCTACATGGCGCACCTCGGGCTCTCGTGGATGAACGTCATCATCGGCGACCCTCTTTATCGCCCCTATGCAAGCTGGTCGGATTTCAGCACGACCGACCGGCCGAGCATCTGGCAGGAATATCGCAGCATTGTGCTCAACGCGGGCGGTGATCCCATCAAGGCGGCCGACGACCTTCGCAAGCTGGCAGAGGAGCGAAAGAACTCGATGCCGCTCGAGGCGCTCGGCCAGGCGCAGCAGGCGGAGAAAAAGTTCAGCTCCGCGCTCACCAGTTATCGCGAAGCGGAGAAGATCGAAAAGAGCACGGCCATCCGGTTTCGCCTCGCTCTCGAGCAGATCGCCGTCCTCCGGCAAATGGGGGATCGTGACGCGGCCATGCGTCAATTGAGCCGGGCCCTTGAGGAATTTCGCAGCGAGGAGCAGCAAAGTGTGCTCGGCAAACTCGCGCTGAAACTGAACCCCGGAGGAGGCGGATCGTGACCTCCTACCGCTCGGCGTTTCTCGCGGGCGGGTCCACCATCGGCGAGGGCACGCGCTCGTTCGACGACATTTCCGAGCTCGAAATCCAGGCGCGCTGGCTGACTGGAGAGCTGGGCAACGAGTGGACGGATTCGAAAGGCCGGCACATCGTCATCGAGGACTTCGGACGATGGAATCGCGAACCTGGCCCGGACTTTGTCGATGCCCGTGTCCGGATTGACGGGAAACTCCTCCGCGGCCCGGTCGAGATCGATCTCGACCCGCGCGACTGGGAGCGGCACGGGCACGCGACCAATCCGGATTTTCGCGACACGATCCTGCACGTCTTCCTCCGGCAACCCTCTCAGGAATGCTTCACGCGCACCTGCGATCATCGTGACGTCTTCCAGCTTCACCTTCCCTCCCGTGCTCCCTCCGCCACGAAACCGCCTGCGTTTCTGATCACCGAGGATCCCGAACTGGCCGGTTCGATTCTCCGCGCCGCAGCGAAGCATCGTCTTGAAACGAAGGCGGCGGCGATCGAACGCCAGGTCGCATGGCGCGGCGAGGATGAAACATGGTTCGAGGCAATCGCCGCCGCACTTGGTTACAAGCACAACGCCCTGAATCTCCGCCTCCTCGCCCAACGCACGGGACTCGAGCTGGCAGCCAGCCCCGCTGGAGAAGCTGCGTTGCTCGGCCTTGCTGGCTTTCTCGAAGCGCCCGAGCCGGTGGTCGCCGACGCGGAAGCTCGAAAACACCTTCGCTCGCTCTGGCAGGCATGGTGGAAACGCCGGGCCGCCCATGCACGCCTCATTCTGCCAGCCAATGTCTGGAAGTTCGGCGGTAACCGCCCGATCAATCACCCCCATCGTCGCGTCGCCGCACTCGCGGTCGTCGCCGCCTCCTGGAGTCCAGTTCGCGATGCCCTTGCCACCGGATCGCGACGCGAGTTTCTCCATCGGCTCGCCGCTCTCGATCACCCGTTCTGGTCAATGCGCTACAATCTGAACGGCGCAAAGATGCCCAGGCCACAGGCCTTGATCGGCACGCAGCGGCGCCAGGACATTCTCCTGAATGTCTTCCACCCCGTCGCATTTTCCCGAGGCTTCCACCATGAAGCTGCCTGGCTTCGCGAGCCCGGTCCTGCTCCCGGTTCCGCACTGCGCGAGATCGCGGAGCGACTTTTTGGACGGGCGGCGGATTCCCCGAAGTTCCTCGCGTCCGCCGCGCACCAGCAGGGTCTGCTGCAAATCGACCGCGACCTGCGCGAGGCGGCGGATGTTCGCGCCGTGGTGAAGGCGCTGCGCGATCTCGGCTAGTTGCTCGACGACCCGCCTAGTTCGGTTTATCGATCATAAGCCCCATTCGCGAATGAACCTGCAGCAACTCTGCGATCTCACCGTCAACAACGGCGCCTCCGACCTCATCCTTCACGAAGGCTCCCCGGTGGCGCTTCGCATTGGGGGCGGCATGGCACGCGTCGACGCCAACGACGTCCCCCCGGAGGTCTTCGACGAGCTTTGGGCGGCCTGCCGCGCGCCGGAGTCGGCGCTCGATTTCGACTCCTCCTTCGTGGCGGACTCCGGCCATCGATTTCGCGTGAATCTCTTCCGAAACCTCGGCCGGCGCGGCGCGGTGCTTCGTCACATCCGCGCGACCATTCCCGAGCTCGAGTATCTGGGCGTTCCCGCGCAGGCACTGCGCGAGTGGCTTTCGAAGCAAAACGGAATCATTCTCGTAACCGGGCCGGCGGGCTCCGGAAAATCGACGACCCTCGCCGCATGTCTCGAGGAAATGAACGAGAGATATGCGCGGCACATCGTAACCATCGAGGATCCGATCGAGTTTGTTTTTCGCGACAACTGCAGCGTGTTCACCCAGCGTGAAGTCGGCATCGACACCTCGTCGTTCGCCGATGGGCTCCGCCAATCGCTCCGCCAGGCGCCCGACGTTCTCTTCATCGGCGAGGTCCGCGACACCGATTCCGCCGTCACCATGATTCACGCCTCCGAGACCGGCCACCTCGTGCTGGCGACCATTCACGGCTCCGATACCGGCGACGCGATCGAACGCATGTCGCAACTGCTGCCCGAAGCGGATCGCCGCATGCTCGGGCGCGTGTTTTCCGAGCAGTTGCTTGGCGTGCTGGCCCAGCGGCTCATCCCGAAGGCCGGAGGCGAAGGCGTCGCCCTGGCTTACGAGTTCTTTTCCAACGTCGGCGCCACCCGCAAATACATTGAGGAAGGCCGCTCCGACGAACTGCGCGATTTCATCGAACGCTCCGACGGTACCCATGCGCAAAGTTTGCTCCAAAGCGTCGCCGCCCTTTGCCGTCGCGGGGTCATCAGCGAATCCGCGGCCATTGCCGCCGTCGATCGCCCGGGCGAGCTCAGCCGCATCCTCCGCGGAATTTCCCACCTCACCCAACGCCGTTGATTCTCCATGCGCGACCTCATTTCGCTCCTCAGTGACGCCGTCGCCCTCAAAGCCTCGGATCTCCATCTCGTCGCGGACATGCCGCCGCTGGTCCGCATCAATGGCGAGATCGCCGGCATGGACACCGAGCCGTTGAAGCCCGACGAGATCCGCCGTCTGTTGCTCGACACGCTTACCGAAGCGCAACGCGCGCGTTTCGAAGACGAGTGGGAACTCGATTTCGCCCTGCAGGTCGAAAATCTCGGACGCTTCCGCGGCAATGCCCACTACAGCCGGGGGGCTGTCGAGGCGGCATTTCGCTACATCCCTCAGGAAATTCCCAGTCTCGCCGAGCTGGGGCATCGTCCGTCCATCGAGCGCGCATGCCAGCTCGAAAGCGGGCTGGTCCTTCTCACCGGCATCACCGGTTCGGGCAAGAGCACGACGATGGCGTCGATCGTGAAACGAATCAGCGAGACACGCTCGGCGATGATCATCACGGTCGAGGATCCGATCGAGTTCGTGTTTTCCAACGCCCGCAGCGTCATCAAACAACGGGAGGTCGGCAACGACACAAAGTCCTTCGCCGACGCGCTGCGTCACGTCCTGCGTCAGGACCCCGATGTCATTCTCGTCGGCGAAATGCGCGACCTGGAGACGATCCGCGCCGCGATCACCGCGGCCGAGACCGGTCACCTCGTGCTCGCAACGCTGCACACGATCGACGCCCCGAAGGCCATCGACCGCATCGTCGATGCCTTCCCCGGCGATCAGCAGCCGCAAATCATCGCGCAGATCGCAAACGCCCTCGAAATGGTCGTTTCGCAACGCCTGCTGCTTCGCGAGGACAAATCCGGACGCGTGCTTGCCACCGAAACGCTCGTTGCGAACAACGCAATCCGCGCCTGCATTCGCGACCGGCGCTACGAGCAGCTCGTGGGATTGATCGAGATCGGCGGACGCGAAGGCATGAACACCATCGACGACTCGCTCGCCGAGCTATACACGACGCACCAAATTTCGAAGGAGGAAGCGCTCGCGAACTGCCGCGATCACGCGCGCTTCGAGGCGATGACCCGCACGCCGCAGAAGCGCAAGGGACTGTTTGGCTGAGCGGTTCAGCGAGCCCGCCGAACACGCTCCTTCTTCTCCTCGCGCTCCTCCTCGAGCCGCTTTACCTCCGACGCCAGCTGCCGTCGAAGCTCCTCCTTCTCCGGCGGGTCGGCCGTTGCGATCTGCGATTCCAGAAAGACGCGCCGCTCTGCGATCTTCGCCTCGTAGAGATTGTCGATCTCGGCAATCTCGGCCTTCTGCGCGTCGGTCAACTTCACGGTCGGCTCCGTCGCTTCGAGCCGGCTCATGGCGATCTCGTATGCGGATTTCATGGGGAAATTATCTGAAACTCCCGATCGCGCAGCGATGCAAATCTTTCTCTCTTGTCGCCGGCCTCCACCCGGAAAATGGTGACGAAATGTCCATCCGGCTCATCAGCACCGATTTCGACGGCACCCTCGTGGGCCACCCGTCGGACGGCCGTTGCGTGCCGGAACTCGCCGCTGCCCTGCAGACGGCAAAGGACCTCGGTGTGCTGTGGGCGATCAATACCGGACGCTCCGTCGAACACACGCTGGAAGGCCTCGAAGAACTCCGCGCGCCGGTCCAGCCGGACTTTCTCCTCACGCACGAACGCGAACTTTACCATTTCGACGGAGGCCGCTGGGTGGCGTTCGGTGAATGGAACGAAGTGTGCCGCGCCCGGCACGCCGCGCTTTTCCACGAAACCGGCGAAATCCTCGAACAGGTGCGCTCCATCGTCGCGACCATGCCCGACGTTCGAATGATCAACGAGGATGGTCATCTCGCCGGATTGATCGGCTTCGACGAAGAGGCGATGGACCGGGTCACAGAGAAACTCGCAGCGCTCTCGCAAACCTATCCCGATTTCTCGTGGCAACGAAACACCATTTATCTGCGATTCTGCCACCGCGCTTATAACAAAGGCACCGTTTTGGGAGAGCTAAGTCGTTTGACTAAAATAGGGCCTGCAGAAATTTTGGCAGCGGGCGATCACTTTAACGACTTGTCCATGCTGGATGGCCGCTTTGCGAAACATCCCGCGTGCCCGGGAAACGCGATTAAGGAAGTAAAGGAAACGGTCGCTCGCGCCGGAGGATTTGTGTCACAACATCCTTGTGGAAAAGGAGTTGCAGAAGCAATTTCCCGCGGAATTTCGGCTGGAAACAAAACCGGCGGTCACGCCTTCACGCGACCGCCAGTCGGAAATGCTAATTTGGCGTAATCGTTTACTTCACGAGCGCGTAGCGCGCCTCGCCGACCTTCTTGACTTCCGGGAGCTTCTTGCCGGTCGTACTGAACCAGACATGCACGTTTTGATTCTTCACACCGAGCTTGCTGGAGATGTCCTTGACCGTTGCCCCCTCCGGGCCGGCACCTTCGAGAAGCTTCAGGATATCGTCCTTGAGCGCGCCACGCTTGCCACGGGGCTTTGCCGCCTTCGGCGCCGCAGCCTTTACTGGAGCGGCTTTGCGGGCGGGACGACCCGGCTTCCGGCCAGGGGTTTTTGCCGGACGACCCGGCTTCCGGCCACGGCGTTTCGCAGGCGCAGCCGCAGCGGGAGCGCCGCTGCCGATGGCGGCGATCCGGGCATCGAGCGCGTCGAGTTCCTTTTGAAGGGCCGCCTTTTTCTCCGAAAGCTTGAGAAGCTCGCGAAGGGTATTTGGATGTAGTTTGGTGAGGTCCATGAGCCGTTAACTAATGGATTAGCTTAGCCAGCGCAAATACGAATTTAACAAAGTTTTCCACTTTTCTTGAATTCTAATCGTTTGAACGTTGGGGCCTGGATGCTCCGAATCGGCGAGGGAACCCCCGAGGATCTCCCGCCGGCGGAGCGCCTTGCCACGGTGGCCATCGAGAATCCGGTCCTTCGCCGCAGACATCTTTTCACACGCTTCGCATTGCGTCGCGTGCTCTCGGGGATTCTCGGGGTTCGGCCCGCGGCAATCCGGATTTCCCGATCGGAGTTTGGAAAGCCTTTCGTTGAGGGAGCGGACGCGCTGCATTTTTCGCTCTCACATTCCGCGGACTGGCTTGCGATCGTCGTCGGAAATGTGCCGGTCGGCATCGATGTCGAGACGCGAATGCCCCGCAATCCCCTCGCGCTTGCGCAACGCTTTTATTCACATGCCGACTTCCGGCGCCTCGAATCGCTGCCGCCGCACGAGCATGCCTCCGCCTTCTTGCGCCAGTGGGTCGCGAAGGAGGCCGCGCTGAAAGCAAAGGGATGCGGAATTGCCGGCGCGCTCTCCGAAACGGAATGCAAATATCACGACGGGAAAATCACCGAGGTGCGTTGCCGAGACGGGCACTTTGCCATCCACGAATTTGATTTTGCCGGCGGATTGCCCGGCGCGATTTCCAGCGCGGGGAATCACCGCCTTGAAATTGAATGGCGCGACACGCTCGAGGCGCAGCGGTGAATCACGCGGAAAAACTCTCGCCGCACGAGCAGTGCGCGACGGCGTTCGGATTCCGGACCTTGAACCCTCCCTTTTGCAGATCCTCGCTGAAGTCGAGCTCCGAGCCGCTCACGAACAGCGCGCTCTTCGGATCCACGACGATCCGCACGTCGCGCGACTCCACCATGATGTCCCGGTTCGCCGGACCGTCGACGAGATCCATCTTGTATTGCAGTCCGGAGCAGCCGCCGCCGATCACCGCGACGCGCAGAGCGCCATTCGCCCGCCCCTGCCGCTCGAGCAAAGCGCGCAGCTTGCGGCTCGCCGCTTCACTCACCCGGATGAGCTTTTCATTGCCCATGCGGTATTGGATGGTTCCCTCTTCAGACATCGTTTCTTAGCTATCGCTGATTGAGCCGGACCGCGCAAGGGGCGCGAAATTATCCTGCGCGGCCGCCCAATCGCGGATATAGAAAAGACAAATGCGAATCGTGATTGCCGCCACCGGTGCCAGCGGCGCCATCTACCTCCAGCGACTCATCGACGCGATCGCCGCCGACGGGCCTCACGAGATGCACCTCGTAGCGAGCGGCTACGGGCAGCAGGTGATCCACGAGGAACTGGGCGAGCTGCGCGTGCCCGATTCCCTCATCCAGCATTCCGATCGCTCGATGAATGCGCCGTTCGCCTCCGGCTCGGCCCTTTTCGACGCAATGCTCATTGTGCCGTGCTCGATGGGCACGCTCGGCCGCATCGCCGCCGGCACCAGTGATTCGCTGATCCTGCGCGCGGCCGATGTTTTTCTCAAGGAATCGCGGCCGCTCATTCTCGTGCCGCGCGAGACGCCTTGGAACCTCATTCATGCTCGCAACGTCGTGCGCGTAATGGAGGCCGGCGCGCGCGTGCTGCCCGCGATGCCCTCGTTCTACAGCAAACCCGGAACGATCGAGGAACTGGTCGACACCGTCGTCTGGCGCATTCTCGACCAGATCGGCATTCGCTCGCCAAATGCCTGCCGCTGGCGGGAGTCTTAGCGAAGAGCGGTCATCCATCGTGGACACCTCGATGCGTCTTTGCTAAGGGTGCAACGCGTTTAGGCCCGAACCAGGCGCCGCACTTACATTCATGGAAATTCCCCCTTCGATCGAGCTCGATGGACGACAGCTCATGCGCATTCTTAATGAGCCGGGATTCTTTCGAATGCTCTTCGATGCGCTGCCGATGCAGGTCGTCGTCAAAAGCACCCGGCCGGAAAGCTTTGGCGAGTTTTTGCTTTGGAATCGCGTCGCCGAGGAGTGGCTCGGTTTCAAGGCCGCGGACGTCATCGGCAAAAGCGATTACGATCTCTTCCCGAAGGATTGCGCGGACTTTTTTCTCGAAATGGATCGCGCCGTCGTCGCCTCGCGACAAACACTGGAGATCCCCGAGGAACGCATTTTAAGTCACACGCGTGGTGAGCGGTATCTCCACACGATAAAGACGCCGATTTTCGACGACCAGGGCGAGCCTCTCGCGCTGCTGGTGGTATCGGCTGACATCACGGAGAAGAAAAGGGCAATCACCAATCTCGACAAGGCCCTGCTCGAAATGCGCAACGAGCGGAATTTGTTTCGCGCCCTCCTCGACAACCTGCCTGTCTGTGCGTTCGCGAAAAGCGCCCGGCCCGAAAGCTTCGGCAAATACATTTTGTGGAATCGCGCCGCCGCAGAGCTCCACGGAAAATCCGCCGATGAAGTGCTCGGGCAAACCTCGGAAGACGTTTACCCTTCGAGCCTCGCGAAAGCCGCCATCTCGCAGGACGAGCAGGTGCTCGAGACTCGCAAGCCGCTCGACGTTCCCCTGCAAGCCGTCGAATCAAAACAGCACGGCACCCGCTGGATGCACATAACGAAGGCGCCGGTTTTCGACGACCGCGGCGAACTGGTGGCGATCATCGGAATCTCGGAAGACATCACCGAGCGCATGAGTTCCGAGGCCGAGCGGGCGCGCACGACGGAGGTGCTGCGACATCTCACGAGCCGCGTGCCGGGAGCCATCTATCAATTTCGCATGGGTGCGGACGGAAGCTGCGGATTCACCTACGTCAGCGAGCGCATCGAGGAAATTTACGGCATTCCGCGTGAGGAATTCCTGCGCGATGTAACGGCATCATGGCACAGCGTTGTGCCGGAGGATGCTCCGCTCGTTCAGGAGGCTCTCCATGCGGCCCAGGAATCCGGACGCTCCTTCCAGTGCGAGTTTCGAATCCGCCATCGCGATGGCAGCATTCGCTGGGTGCATTCCAGCGCGTCTCCACACAAGGAAGCCGGCGCGCTCTACTGGAACGGGTTCATCATGGACGTCACCGAACGCAAGGAGTCCGAGGCGGCGCTCCGCGAACGGGACGAACGCTGGGAGCTTGCACTCGCGGGCACGGAAGCCGGCGTTTGGGACTGGAACATCCGCACCGGCGAGCTGTTCTACTCCGAGCGTTGGAAACAGCTGTTTGGCTACGAGAGTTCGGAACTGCCCGCGACGCCGCAGGCGCTTCTCGAACTCATACATCCCGACGATCGGGAAGAGGTGCGGCGCGGCATGCTGCGGCACCTGCGAGGACGGACGGAAATCTTCCGTTCCGAGTATCGCATGCTCACGACCAGCGGGAACTACGTCTGGATTCTCGCCCATGCGAAGGCGCATTTCGGCAAACGCGGCGAGCCCAGGCGGCTGATCGGCACGCTCATCGACATCACGGCGCGAAAGCAGGCGGAGCAGTTGCTGCAGATCGCGAAGGAGGCCGCCGAGGAGGCCAACCGCGCGAAGGGCAACTTCCTCGCGATGATGAGCCACGAGATCCGCACGCCGCTCAATGGCGTGCTCGGCTTTGCCGAGTTGCTGGCGGAAACCCAGCTCGACGAGGCGCAGAGCGAGCACGTGCGAACGATTCGGGAAAGCGGCGCGAGCCTGCTGCGCGTGCTCAACGACATCCTCGACTACTCGAAAATCGAGTCCGGAAAACTTTCCATCGAGAAGGAGGAGGTCGATCTGCGGGAGCTCGTCCGCTCCGCCGTGGAAACCTTCCGGGTGCTCGCGCAGGAAAAAAACATCAGTCTCACGTGGACCGTTGCCGACGACGTGCCAAACGTTGTCACCAGCGACAACCTGCGGCTTCATCAGATCCTCACCAACCTCGTGAGCAACGCCGTGAAGTTCACCCAGAAGGGCGGGGTTCACGTCTCGCTGGATCTCCGCGCCATGCAGGCTCGCGGCGCCGCGCTGCGATTCACCATCTCGGATACCGGCATCGGAATTGCCGAGGAGCATCTGCCCGACCTGTTCAATCCGTTCCAGCAGGTCGATGTCTCAATGGCGCGACGCTTCGGCGGCACGGGGCTTGGCCTCACCATCGTGCACCGCCTGGTGAGCATGTTGCACGGGAACATCGAGGTGAAGAGCAAGGTCGGCGAAGGCACGACGTTCATCGTCGAGGTGATGCTGCCGATCGCGGCAGGCCCGGGCGATACGCAGCGACTGCCTTCGACGCGGGTGGCGAAATCATCCGGACCTGCCGATCTCGCGATTCTCCTCGTGGAAGACAACGTGGTGAATCGCCGTCTCGCGCGATTGATGCTTGAGCGGCTCGGTCATCAGCCCGACGAAGCGGAGGATGGCGCCGCCGCGGTCACGGCCGCCGCGCGACGCCGCTACGACTTGATCCTGATGGACATTCAAATGCCGGGAATGGACGGCTACCAGGCGGCAACGCAGATTCTCGCAAATTGCAACGGACACCCGCCGTGCATCGTCGCGCTCACGGCGCATGCGATGCCGAGCGATCGGGAGCGATCCGCGGCCCACGGCATGGCCTATCACATCACGAAGCCGATTCGCACCAACGAGCTTCGGGACGTCATCGCGCAGTGCATGCAGCGCCGGCACGAAACGAAAGTGTGCAACCCGCCGGGGAGCGATAAAATGCCGCAGTGATGGCATTGCGTCCCCTGCATTGGCTGTTCCTCGCGTGCATCCCGGCGGCGATGGCTGCCGCTCCCGTCGACGTGCAGTTCACAAAGCAAAGCGACTGGGGCAGTGGATTCGTCGGAGAATTCGCGCTCACGAATACCGGAAGCGACGACGTGAAAGACTGGCGGTTGCGCTTTCGAATGCCGCAGCAAATCCAGGGGCTCTGGGGCGCGAAGATTCTCCAGCACGCCGGCGAAACCTATCTCCTCGAACCGGAGGACTGGTCCCGCCAGATCCGCCCTGGCCAGCGGGTCGTCTTCGGATTTCAGGCCGAGCCGGGAAACTCGGAGGGCCCGCAGGACATTGTCTTCCAGCCGCTCATTGCGGGAGACGCCCCTGCCGACACCACGGCCCTGGTGGAAGGCAACGTCGAGCAACGCCCCATCTACGGCGGCGCGACCGACATCGATGCAAAGGCCGGCAGTGCCGAAGTGCGCTTCCGCGTCCTTTCGGACTGGGGCTCGGGCTTCCAGGCCCAGGTGACAATCCGCAACACCGGCTCCGAGCCGATCCCGAACTGGTCGCTCGAGTTTGCGCTGCCCCGCCGCATCACCGGGATGTGGAACGCGCGCATTACGGGCATCACCGGCAACGGTTATATCATCAGCGCGGCCGACTATAACCGCGTGATTCCATCGGGCGGCGAGCTTGTCTTCGGGTTCCTTGGCGCACCGGGCGGCGTCGTGGGCGGCCCGAAAGACATTGCGTTCAACGAAATGAGTGCCGACGAAACCACCCCGCACGTTCCGCAGATCATCACACCCGTCGTTCCCGGTCCCACGCCAGCACCAAAGCCGACGCCGCTTCCCGAAGTGCCGAAGACGTTCAACTACGCCGAAGCTCTGCAGAAATCGCTTTTCTTCTACGAAGCGCAACGCTCGGGCCGGCTCCCGGCCGATTCGCGCGTGGCATGGCGCGGCGACTCCGCACTCGAAGACGGCGCGGATGTCGGCCTGGACCTCACCGGCGGATATTACGACGCGGGCGACGGCGTGAAATTCGCACTCCCAATGGCGGGAGCCATGACGCTGCTCGCATGGGGAGGCATCGAGTTTCGCAAGGGTTACGAGGAAAGCGCGCAATGGAATTACCTGCTCGACGCCGTGCGGTGGGGCGACGACTGGCTGATGAAGGCACACCCCGAGCCGAACGTCTTTTACGGCCAGGTCGGTCGCGGAGATCTCGACCACGCCTTCTGGGGCCCTCCGGAGCTGATGAAAATGCCGCGCCCGGCGTTCAAGATCGACGCACAGAATCCCGGCTCCGATCTTGCCGGCGAAGCGGCGGCAGCACTGGCGGCGGCGGCGATTCTCTTTCGCGATGTTGACCCGGACTATTCCGCAAAATGCCTCGAACATGCGAAGCAGCTGTTCGATTTCGCGGACACGTATCGCGGCACCTACAACGACGCGATCCCCGACTCGCGCGCCTATTACACATCGTTCAGCGGTTACGAGGATGAGCTGGCATGGGCTGCCGCATGGCTCGCATGGGCGACGGGCGAAAAGCGTTACCTCGAGCAATCAGAGAAGATCTACGCGGAATCCCTGCGCGGCGGCGAATGGCGCTGGACGCACAGCTGGGACGACAAGAAATACGGCACGGCTGTCCTGCTCGCGCAATTGACCGGAAAATCGGAATACATCGCCGACGTCACGAAGTGGCTGAACTACTGGACGGTCGGCGACGAAGGAAAACGAATCGCCACGACACCCGGGGGCCTCGCGTGGCTGGATCAATGGGGCTCGCTCCGTTACTCCGCAAACACGGCGTTTCTCGCGCTCGTCTTCTCGAAGAACCCCAAGGTTCGCGACGCGCAGCGCTATCGCGATTTCGCGTTGCGCCAGATTCGCTACATGCTCGGCGACAACCCCCGCCGCAGCAGCTACGTGGTCGGGTTCGGGGTCAATCCGCCGCGCAACCCGCACCACCGCGCCGCGCACGGATCGACCACGAACAACATCAACGATCCCGTGGAGAACCGTCACATCCTTTACGGGGCGCTCGTCGGCGGACCCTCCGCGCCGGACGACAACGCCTACGTCGACGATCGCACGAACTACATCTCCAACGAAGTCGCGCTCGATTACAACGCGGCTTTCACCGGCGCGCTGGCGGCGCTCGTCGAAGAGCACGGCGGCACGCCGCTTGCGGATTTTCCACCTCGCGAGCCGGCCCCCGTTGCGCAATAAAGCGCCATGGCGAAAAATGTCCTCGGCGGCGAGCTCGAGTGTTGCTGCATGAACCCCGTCACGGGGTTTTATCGCGACGGCTATTGCCACACCGGCCCCGGCGATCACGGCCTGCACACGGTCTGCGCGGAGATGACCGAGGAATTCCTGCGCTACTCCTACGAGCGGGGAAACGACCTCGTGACGCCACGCGAGGAATCGGATTTTCCCGGCCTGCAGCCGGGCGACCGCTGGTGCCTCTGCGTGTCGCGATGGGTGGAGGCACTCGAAGACGGCGTCGCGCCGCCGATCATTCTCTCAGCGACTCACGCATCGGTGCTCGAGTTTGTGACGCTCGAGGACCTCATGGCGCATGCCGCCGACGATTGATTGCCCGTTGCAAATGCCATCCGATCGGACGATCCGTCCCGCATGAAAGACGAGGCGCAGCCGCTGGAGTTCGAGGTTCTCCCGCCGGGGAGCACCCGCGACGACATGCACCTCTCGCGGATCATCGCGTGGATTCTCGATGACCTCATCCCGATACCCGGCACGAAATATCGCATCGGCCTCGACCCGCTCATCGGCTTGTTTCCCGGCCTCGGCGACAGCTCCACAGCGGTCTTTTCCTCGCTGATTCTCATCCACGCACTCCGGGCGGGCCTGCCACGCATCGTCCTTGTGCGCATGGCACTCAACATTCTCCTCAACTCGCTCGTCGGCGCGATCCCCGTGGCCGGCGACGTGTTTTCCGCATGGTTCAAGTCGAACCAGCGAAACTATGCGCTCCTGCGGAAACATGCCGGCGCGGCCCGAAATTCCACGCGCACCGACTGGATCTTTGTAAGCCTGATCATCGGCGCCGTCCTGCTCGTGGCCATTGGCATGTCGCTGCTCGTCGGACTGGTCGTTTACAAGCTCTTCTCTGCCCTGCTCGCGGCCTGAGCTTCCTTGCCCGGCACGGGAGCCGGGATAAGATGCCTCATCATGAGTTCATCCGCTCCCCGCAGCCGGTTTTTCGAGTCGGTCAGCATTTACTTCGATCGCGCCGCCGATCTCATGAATTTCCCTCCCGGTCTGCTCAGCCAGGTGAAGGCGTGCAACAGCGTCTACCGGATGAAGTTTCCCGTGAAGGACGATGACGGCGAAATCGTCGTGATCGAGGCCTATCGCGCGCAGCACAGCCAGCACCGCCTCCCGTGCAAAGGCGGCATCCGATACGACCTCAGCGTCACGCAGGACGAGGTCATCGCGCTCGCCTCGCTCATGACCTACAAGTGCGCCATCGTCGGGCTGCCATTCGGCGGCGCGAAGGGCGGTGTTTGTTTCGATCCGCGCAGTTGCTCGCCCGGCTTCCGTGAGCGGGTCACCCGCCGCTACACCGCGGAGCTGGTGAAGAAGAATTTCATCGGACCATCGATCGACGTCCCCGCGCCGGATTACGGCACCGGTGAACAGGAGATGGCGTGGATCGCGGACACCTATCGCGCGATTAACTTCCACAGCTCCGATCCGTTCGCGTGCGTCACCGGCAAACCGATCGGCATGCATGGCATTCCCGGCCGTCGCGAAGCCACGGGGCTCGGCGTGTATCTGGGAATCAAGGAATGCGTGTCGCGTCGTTACGACATGGACGAACTCGGCCTCACGCCCGGCGTGGAAGGAAAGACAGTCATCATCCAGGGATTGGGCAACGTCGGCTCACATGCCGCTCATTTTCTGGAGAAGGCCGGCGCCCGCATTGTCGGCATCGGCGAGCGGGGAGGCGCCATCTACGACACGGCGGGCATCGATGTCAGCAAGGCGATCAAGCATTTCCGCGAGCACGGTTCGCTCGCGGAATTCGGCTCCGGCACGTGGATCGAGAACCCCGCAGCCGTGCTTGAGATGCCGTGCGACATTCTCGTCCCCGCGGCGCTGGAAAATCAGATCGTTGCCGACAACGCACCACGCATCCAGGCGCGCATCATCGCCGAAGCGGCAAACGGCCCCGTGGATTTCGAAGCCGAGGAAATCCTTCGCCAGCGCGGCATCCTCATCATCCCCGACATCTATCTCAACGCCGGCGGAGTCACCGTCTCGTATTTCGAGTGGTTGAAGAACCTCTCGCACGTGAGCTTCGACCGCATGAACTCGCGTTACACCGAGATGTCGAAGACGAAACTCGTCGACGCGATCGAGACACTCACCGGCCGGAAACTCGATGCGGACCAGCGCGCCGCCGCCACCGCGGGACCCCGCGAAATCGACTTCGTCCACACCGCGCTCGCCGAAACGATGGCACTCGCCTACCATCACATTCACGAGGCCTGGCGCACGCAGGACCTGCCGGACCTCCGCACCGCCGCTTACTACGTCGCCATCGATCGTGTGTGCCGCAGCTACCTGTCCGCCGGCATCTTCCCCTGAGCGAATTGACAAAGGAGCGCACGAATGCTCCCTTAAGCCCCGTGAAGAACGTCTCCACGCTTCGACTCATCGACCTCGGCCACGCCGCCATTCTTCCGGCGGTCCCCGTCCTGGTCGTCCTGCACGGCGCGGAATAGAACCCGATTTCTTCCGTCGCCGACTCTCCACCGGCGACGATTGCTTCCTCCGCAGTAGCCGTCGGTTCCGAACCTCACCGCGGCCATGTTTACTGCCATTCTCAACGAAAATCGAAAAACGCTCGCGCTCGCGTCGCCGATCATCGCCGGCCACGTCGGGCAGATGCTCATGAACTGGGCGGATACCGTGATGCTCGGTCGCGTCAGCGTCACCGCGCTCGCAGCATGCGCCTTCGCGAACATCCTGCTCTCCGTCGCTATGATCTTCGGCTTTGGCGTGATGTCGGCCGTCACCGTGCTGGCCTCGCGGGCGTTCGGCGCCGGACGTGGAACGGAAAAGGTTTACCGCTCGGGGCTCGTCCTCGGCGTGGGTCTCGGCACCATTCTTTCCGCGATCGTCATTTCGCTCCTCGCCGTGATCGACTGGTTCGGGCAGCCGGCGGAGGTCAACACCGTTGTCGGCGACTACCTCATCCTGACCGCACTCTCGATCATCCCGGTCATGATGGCTACGGCTTCAAAAGGATTCTCCGAGTCGCTCTCGAAACCATGGCCCCCCTTCTGGATCGTGCTCGGCGGCGTGCTGCTGAACGTCCTGCTCAACTGGCTTCTCATCTTCGGGTCGCTCGGGTTTCCCAAAATGGGCCTCGCCGGCGCCGCGCTCGCCACGCTGCTTGCGCGCATCGCCACGCTGATCGCCATGCTGCTCTATGTCGGTCGCGCGAAATACTTCCAGCCGTTCCTTCAGCGCATTGCCGCGGAGCGAAGTTTGAAACGGGAGATCGGCGATCTGCTCCGCATCGGCCTTCCGGCCGGGGGACAGTATCTTGCCGAAGTCAGCGCATTTGCCGCGGCGACGATGATGATGGGCTGGATCAGCGTGGACGCGCTCGCCGCGCACCAGATCGCGCTCACCTGCGCCGCGACGACATTCATGGTCTCCCTCGGCATCGGCATGGCGCTCACGGTGCGGATCGGCCAGGTCGTCGGAGCCCGCGCCTTCGAACGCGTGCGACCAATCGCCTTTGGCGGGTTTGCGATGTGCGTGGCCTTCATGTCCGGCTCCGCGATCGTTTTTCTCACCTTTGCGCGGCCAATCGCGAGCCTGTTCACGGAAGACCCCGCGCTCCTGCATCTCGCGGCGAGCCTTCTCGTCATCGCAGGATTCTTCCAGCTCGTTGACGGCACGCAGGTCGTTGCCATGAATGCCCTCCGCGGCCTTGGTGACGTGAATGTCCCGATGGCGCTCGCGATGTTCTCCTACTGGCTCATCGAGCTCCCCGCCTGTTATCTCCTCGCATTTCCCGCCGGTTTCGGTCCGAAAGGCATCTGGAGCGGACTTGCGCTCGGGCTTTTCACGGCGAGCGTTGTGCTTTCATGGCGGTTTCTTTGGAAATCCTCGTCAGCCCGACTCGAGGCATCCTATCGTCTGCGGCATGCCTGACCTCGAGCCATTCCGCGTGCTGCTTTGTCAGCTTGGCGATGCGATTCGCGACGCCGTGATCGCGGGGCGCGGCGGGCAATCCGTGGAACAGCTTTCCGCCGTGGCGGCGGAATCCGCAGCCGACACGATCTACGCGATCGACAAGCTCAGCGAGGACGCGATCCTCGCGTGGTTCGCGCAACACTGGCCCGCGGACGAGCCGGTCGAGCTGATTTTCGAAGGCATCGACGAAGACCACCCTCCGTGCTTTCCGCAGGGCACCGCGGCCATCGACACGAAATGGAAGTGCATCCTCGATCCGATTGATGGCACGCGCGGGATCATGACCGACAAACGCCCCGCCTGGGCGCTCGCAGGCCTCGCCCCGCAACTTGGCGAGGCCACGATGCTCTCGGATATCGTCGTTGCGGCGATGACGGAAATCCCGCTCACCAAGCAATGGCGCGCCGATCAAATCAGCGCCGTCAAGGGATCCGGGGTGGTCGCCGAAGCCGTGAACGTCCTCGACGGTTCGCGCACTCCGCTCGAGCTTCGCCCGTCCGGGGCGACCGATTTCCGCCACGGCTTCGCATCGCTGGCAAAATTCTTTCCGGAGGGCCGCACGCTCCACGCGCAGATCGAGGAGCAGGTTTGGGACGAACTCGTGGGGCTCGGCAGCACGAGATCCCCCTCCATTTTCGACGACCAATACATCTCGACCGGCGGCCAGTTTTACGAGCTGCTTGCGGGGCACGACCGGTTCATCGGCGACATCCGGCCGCTCATCTACGCCGCGCTCGATCTCGATTCGTCGCTGGTCTGCCATCCCTACGATGTCGCCGCGGCGCTGGTGCTCTCCGAAGCCGGCATCATCTACGAATCGCCTTATGGCGGGTTTCCCGACGCGCCACTCGACACCACGTCGCCCGTCTCCTGGCTTGCATTCGCCAACCCCACCCTTGCCGACACCCTTCGCCCAGTTCTTCACAGGGCACTCGGCACGATGCTCTCATGAACCGCGAGAAATTTCTGGCCCTCATCGGTTCGCTCATCGCCCGCGCGCTTTTCGCGACGCTGCGATTTCGCATCAAGGACCAGTCCGGCTTCATCAAGCAATCACCAGACTTCCCGGTCATCTTCACCTTCTGGCACAACCGCATCCTCGCGATCACGATCGCACACATGCGCTACTACCATCACAAGACGCGCAAGGGCGTCTCGGTGCTCACCAGCCCGAGCCGCGACGGCGAAATTCTCGCCCAGCTCATGGCACGCTTCAACATGGGCGCCATTCGCGGCTCCAGCTCGCGCCGCGGCTCACGCGCCTTGCGGGAATGCGCGGACCATTTGAACTCCGGCGCCGACCTTGCCGTCACTCCCGACGGGCCGAAGGGCCCAAAATACCATCTCGGCCCGGGATTGATCCTGCTTTCCCAGACCACCGGCGCCCGCATCCTGCCCATGCACGTGAAGTTCTCCCGCGCCCTCGAGCTGAAAAGCTGGGACGGCTTTCGCATCCCATTGCCCTTTTCGCGGGTGGACGTCACCATCGGACCCTACGAAACGATTCCGCCCACGCCCACCGAGGAGGCATTCGAGGCGGAGCGCCAACGCATCGAAACCCTGCTCCGAAATGAAGCTGATTAGCGGCACTGAAATCGCGAAGAAAGTCCACGAAGAAACCGTCGCCCGCATCGCGGCGTTGAAAGCGCGCGGCGTCACGCCCGGTCTCGCCGTCGTGCTCGTTGGCGAAGACCCCGCATCCATGGCCTACGTGCGGTCGAAGGACAAACGCGCGGCCGAACTCGGCATTTACTCGCGAAAGCACGAGCTGCCCGCATCGACGACCCAGGACGAATTGCTGGCCCTTGTCGAGGAACTCAATGCCGACCCGGCCATTCACGGCATCCTCGTTCAGTCGCCGCCTCCACCGCACATCGACGAGGCCGCGATCGTGCGGGCCATCGACCCGAACAAGGATGTCGACGGGTTTCACCCGATCAACGTCGCCAAGCTCGCGCTCGACGATCCGACCGGCTTTGTTCCCTGCACACCGCAGGGCTGCCAGCGCCTGCTCCTCGAGGCCGGCGTCGAAACTTCCGGCGCCCGTGCGGTCGTGCTCGGCCGCAGCATGATCGTCGGAAAACCCATGGCGCTTCTTCTCATGGCCAAGGGCAGGGGCGGCGACGCCACCGTCACCGTCGCCCACTCGCGCACACGGGACATTGCCGCCATCACGCGCGAGGCGGATATTCTCATCGCGGCCATTGGACGCCCCGGCTTTGTAACAGCCGACATGGTGCGCGAAGGCGCTGTCGTGATCGATGTCGGCATCAACCGCGTCGAGGATCCCGGCTCGAAGAAAGGCTATCGCATCGTCGGCGACGTCGATTTTGACAGCGTTGCCCCGAAATGCTCCGCGATCACTCCGGTGCCGGGCGGCGTGGGACCCATGACCATCGCTCTTCTCATGGCAAACACCGTCACCGCAGCCGAGCGGCTTCATCCAGCCGGCTGAGCACGAAACCCGCTGCGTCGTTGGTCATGCATCATCCGTTCCGTCTGCTTGCCGCGCTGCTCCTCGGCATTTCCAGCCTGCTCCCCACCGGCTGCGACAACGCGAAGCCGCCTGCGCCGGAAGCTGCAGCCGCCACGCCGACTCCGAGCCCTGCCCTTGAGGACGAGGAGCCGGAGCTCGCGGAAGACGATACGCCGGAGGCAAAGCCCGTCGATACCGGCGAGCCGCCGGTGCTCAACCTTCTCTGCTGGACGGAATACGTTCCCCAGCGCGTCATCGACGCGTTTGAGAAGCAGACCGCCATCAAGGTCAACGTCACCACCTGCGAGTCGAATGAGGAAATGCTCGAGATGCTCTCGAGTTCCGACGAATACGACCTCATCCAGCCCAGCGAATATCTGGTCGATGCGCTCGTGAAGGCGGGTCAGCTCGCGCCAATCACGCACGAGAACATTCCGAATCTCAAAAACATCGCCCCCGAGTTTCTCGACCGACCCTTCGACCCCGGCAATCAGTATTCGGTCCCGTGGATGGCCGGCACCGTCGGCATCGTCGTGAACACCGACCTCGTTCAGGACACGATTTCCGGCTACTCGGACGTCTTCCAGGAGAAGTTCAAAGACCGCATCGTTGTCGTGAACGACTCCCGCGAGATCGTGAGCTGGGCGCTCGCGTCGCTGGGGATTCCCATGAACGACATCACGGAGGAAAACCTCGCAAAGACCCGCCCCGTGCTCGCCAGATGGCTGCCGCTTGTCCGGTATTACGATTCGGACCGGCCCAGCCAGCGGTTGCTCGACGGCGATGCATCACTGGGCATCGTCTGGAGCGGAGAAGCCGCCCTGCTCCTTCGCGCCGACCGGAAGTTTCGATGGATCCTGCCCTCCGAGGGCACCCATCTTTTCATCGACAATCTCGCCATCCCCGCGAAGGCAAAGCACCCGCGCAATGCCGAGCTGTTCATGAATTTCGTCCTGCGGCCGAAGATTTCGAAAATGATCTCGGACGAGTTTCCTTATTTGAATCCGAATCTCGCCGCACGCGAACTCCTCAGCGAAGCCGACCGCAAAAACCCCGCGAGCTTCCCGCCCGAGGAGGAAATCTCGAAAATGCCGGTCCTCGAGGATATTGGCGACCTCACGCCCGCGGTCGAGGACCTCGTAACCACCATGAAGATCCAGTAGCCGGCGAATCGTCGGAACGTTCGGCGCCATTGCGCACGCCCGCTGCTTGCCTTCCACGGCAACATCGGGTTCTTGGAAGAAAGCCATGCTGCGGAAGACAAAAATCATCGCCACTCTGGGGCCGGCCACGGAATCGCCGGAAATGATCAAAGCTCTCATCGAAGCCGGCGCCGATGTCTTCCGGCTGAACATGAGCCACGCCAATCACGACTGGGTTCGCAACGTCGTGCGCACGATCCGCCAGACGGCCCGGGATCTCGGCAAAAACACGGGAATCCTGATGGATACGCAGGGCCCCGCGATCCGCACCGGCGATCTCGGGACCAAGCTTGACCTCAAGCCCGGCAACATTCTCGAGTTCACCGTGCGCGGCGCCGTGAGCGAGGAAAACTACTCGGTTGATGTCAATTACGACGGCCTCATCAATGACATCGCCGTCGGCGACACCGTCCTCGTCGACAATGGCGTGATCCATTTGAAAGTGCTCGCGAAGCAGGACAACAAGATCCGCTGCGAAGTGCTCACCGCCGGCACGCTCGGCTCCCGCCGCCACATCAATCTTCCCGGCGTGAAGGTGAATCTTCCGCCGCTCACGGAGAAGGACCTTGCGGATGTCGCGCTCGGCGCCGAGGTCGGCGTGGACTTTGTCGCACTGAGCTTTTGCCGCGAGGCGGCCGACATCGAGGAACTCCGCCGCGTGCTCAAGGAGCACGGCAGCCGCGCGCGCGTGATTGCAAAGATCGAGGATCAGCACGCGGTCAAAACCATCGACGCCATCATCAAGGCATCGGACATCATCATGATCGCGCGCGGCGATCTCGGCATCGAGTGCCCGATGGAGGAGCTTCCGATCATTCAGCGAAAGATAATCAAGCGCTGCATTGCCATCGGACGGCAGGTCATCGTCGCCACGCACATGCTCGAGTCGATGATCGAAAATCCGCTTCCCACCCGCGCGGAGATCACGGATGTCGCAAACGCCGTCTTCGAGCAGGCCGATGCCATCATGCTCAGCGGCGAAACCACCGTCGGCAAATATCCCGTCGAATGCGTGAAGATTCTCGACCGGGTCGCGCGGCGCATCGAGCGCAGCGGGGGCGCGGGTTACGCCGAGAATGCCGTGATCACCGACCCCCGCCACAAGACGGTGAAATCCGCCATCGTGCTGGCGAATTCCTTCCCGGAAAGCAAACTCGTGGTGTTCACCCGCCGCGGCATCATGGCCGATTACGCGAGCCATCTGCGGCCGATTCATTCGCCCATCTACGTGTTCGCGCCCGACGAGATCGTCGTTCGTTACCTCGGCCTGAACTGGGGCACCTATCCGCTGAAACTCCAGTTCGACCCCCGCCCGGAACACACCGTCGCGGACGCCGAAGCCATGCTGAAGAAACTTGGCCTCGTCGAGCCGGGCAACCGCCTCGTCGTCCTCAGCGACATCCAGGCCGGCGAGGAGCGCTTCGACTCCATCCACCTCCGCGTGGTGACGTAACCGACCGGCGCTCCCGGCAACTCTCCCGTGAATAATCAGCGCCGTCAGGCCGCGCTGATTTCACCGGCTTTTCACGAAGCGTTCATCAAGCGTTCACGACGAGGCTTCACGATGCTCGTCCATGAAATCGCTGAATGCCGCGATGCTCCTCGGCCTGGCCCTCAACCAGGCCACCGCGGAGCCATCACTCTCCATTGGCGAGCGTGCCGAGGTAACGCTGCCCTTTGCCGAAATTCGCAAACTGCTCGATGCCGCCTCATCGGCCCCGACCGATGAACAGCCGCCAATCCCTGCGGCAGTAACGAAAGCCTCGCTCGAACTGTCACTCGGCGGGGAGACTCCCACCGCCACCGCGCAATTCGAAGTCGAAGTCCTTGCGCAAGGATGGCAGGTCGTGCCGCTGATCGGTGCACTGTTCCGTTTGGCCGAGGTCTCGAGCGATCAGGCTACGATCGTTCAAAAGGACGGCATTCTCTGTCTGGTGACCAACAAGCCTGGGCGAACGACGGCCACGCTGAACTTCGAGGTCCCGCCACAACTCCTCGGCCTAGGTCGCCTCCCTTTGCGTTTCGCTCCGGCGACCGCCGCCGATCTTGTGATCCAGTCATTGCCGGAAGGAGTTGAAGCAACGTTCGAATCGGGTCTGCCCATCGCGGTCGGCACACCGGTCTCCATCTCGACGGATCACAAGGAAACCATCCTTCGCCTCGCGAAAGACACGCCGGTTCTCCCGACACGATGGAGTGCCGACGCGAAAACCATGGTGCGGCAACGGGAGGGGCGCCTTGTCTGCGAAACAGTTCTTCGACTGGTGGGCGAGGAAGGAAGCGGAGTCGCGGCAACCATCCAGCTCCCGAATCACGCGATCAACATTTCCGTGCAAGGCACCGACCTTCTCCCCGCGGACGTCCCCGCATCCCGATCCCTCACGCTCAAGTGGAGCACACCCGGTCTGCTGGAGCGCGAGGTTCTAATTCGCTACGACCTGCCAATTGGTGCGGAAGACGGCTCGTGGACGGTCCACGCCCCGGAAGTTCCGGAAGCAACCGGCTCGCAATGCCGTGTGGCTGTGATCCCGCTGCCCGGAACACAACTCGAAGGAAAGGACGGCAAACTCGTCGCGTCCGATGTTCCTGCGTGGGTCGGCCCGCTCGCGTCCGGCGCATCGGTATTTGTGTCCGGGAAGCCCTCGTTTCTCGTGACGGCGCGCCCGCGACCCCGGCTTGAAGTCGACACGGCACGCATTCCCGAGGCGCGTTTTCAAAGCCGCATCGAGCCGGATGGCGCGAGATTGTGCGAGGCGGCACTGTCGTTCCAGCATCGCGGTCCATTGCGGTGGCGGTTTTCGCTGCCGGAGGACTGCGAATTGCTGAGCTGCCAGGTGGACGGGCGCGCGGAAAATCCGATCGTCCTCGAAGATCGTCAGCTCGAACTCACCATGGGCGACGACCTCGCGCCCGACGCCGACGCCACCTCGCGCGTCTCGCTCGCCTACATTTCCCGCACGGACAAACTCGCTCCCGTCGAGGGCCGGATCTCCGATTCCCTCTTGCGAACGTCGCTGTTCATCCAGGAGCTCTCGTGGACGATTCTACTTCCCGACCGCTACGAGCCCACCGCCTTCGAAGGAAACGTCGAGCCCGTGCCGGGCCAGCACGGGCTCACCTTCCGCAAGCGCCTCGTGCGAAACGAGGCTCCCGCCCTGGAGATCTACTACCGCAAACGCGAAATCCAGCACTGACCATGAACTCCCATCCACTCACCTTTCTGCGCATTCTCGCCATCGGCTTTATTCTCGTCTGCACCACAATCGCGTGGCTGGTGCTCGGTTCGGCGATTCTCATTCGCACCGAGCAGCGGGATGGCGAATTGGGAACGTCGGTCAACCAAATCTGGGGCAGCGCGATCACCCAATCGCATCCGCAGGCATGGTATCTGTCGCCCACCGGCGAGAAAGGCCGTCGGATGCTGCGTCCCACGCAGTCCCGCATCACGGTCGATCTCGACTACGAGCCAAAATCGAAGGGGCTTCTGCGCTATCGCACCTATTTCGTGCGGTTTCGCGGGGAATATCAGATCACCAACCCCACCCCGATTGCACAGACGATCTATGTGCAATTTCAGCTTCCCGACGGCGGAAGCGAACTCGAGGGCGTCGAGTTTCAGGTCGGAGATGGCGAGAACGCCGTCACTTCCATCGCTCCGCAAAATCAGGCGCTCACACAGGCGATTGTCATTCCCTCAGGTGGCTCGGTGCCATTGCGGGTCGGCTACTCCACTCGCGGTCGCGACGTCTGGTCCTACGACCTGAGCGGCATCGATCGTCTGCGGGACTTCTCACTCACCGCGGTCACGAATTTCGACGAGATCGACTTTCCGGCGGGCACCACTTCCCCGTCGCGTCGTGAGGTTCGTCCGAATGGAGGATGGAATTTGCAGTGGAGCTACTCCGACGTCATCGATCCGCATCGCATCGGCGTTGCCATGCCGAACGTTCTCAATGCCGGCCCCGTAGCCGCCCGCATCAGCTTCTTCGCGCCGATCTCGCTGGTCTTCTTCTTCGCCGTGCTCCTCATCCTGGGCGCGGTGCGCGGCACCAATCTGCATCCGATGAACTATTTCTTCCTCGCCGCCGGCTGCTTCGCCTTTCAGCTCCTCTTCGCCTACCTCGTCGACCATCTTCCGGTGCACGCGAGTTTTGCGATCTCGGCGGCCGTATCAATGCTCCTCGTCGGCGGATACCTCTACCTGGTCGGCGGCCGGGCACTCGCGAGCATCGCGCTGCCGGCGCAGTTCTGTTACATGGTGCTCTTCAGCTACAGCTTCTTTTTCGAAGGCGCGAGCGGACTTACCATCACCATCGGCGCCGTCATCACTCTTGCTGTCCTGATGGTCGCCTCGGCGCGGGTCGACTGGTCGGCGCGATTTGCGCGAAAGCCGAAGACCCCAGCGGTGGTTTGATTTGGCGACAGGGTCTTTCTACGATCCCGAAATGGCCGCCGACCGCCCCCGCATCCTCATTGTGGAGGACGAGCCATCGATTCGCGACGCCGCACAATACGCCATCGAGACCGACGGATGCTCAGTGAACTGCTGCTCGACCGGCGGCGAAGCGCTTGAGCAGGCCGGGAATTGCGATCTCATCGTTCTCGACGTCGGGTTGCCCGATATGAGCGGGTTCGACGTCTGCCGCGAGCTTCGCGCCCGCAAGTCCACGGTGCCCGTGCTGTTTCTCACGGCGCGTTCCGACGAGATCGATCGCGTCGTCGGTCTGGAAATCGGCGGAGATGACTACGTGACGAAGCCGTTCAGTCCGCGCGAACTCAGCGCGCGGGTGCGGGCCATTCTTCGCCGGACCGGGCATGGCTGCATGGGCGGGAACGGCTCCGTGTTTGTCGTCGACACCGAGCGCTTTGTGATTCGCTACCACAATCAACCGCTCGAGCTTTCGCGCTACGAATACCGCCTGCTCGCCGCGCTGATCGCGAGTCCCGGCCGGGTGTTCTCCCGCGCACAGCTCATGGATGCCGCATGGGAGGAGCCTGAAGCGTCGATGGAACGCACGGTCGACACGCACATCAAGTCGCTGCGGGCTAAGCTGCGGGCCATCCGGCCGGATGAGGACCCGATCCGCACGCATCGAGGCTTCGGCTACTCGCTCGAGACGTGAGCCTCACCTCGCGCATCCTCACCGGCTTTGTTCTTCTGGCCCTCGCCGGACTCTACTTTTTGCTCAATCCCATTCTCGACCGCGTCGAGCGGCAGTATCTGGAAGCCGCGGAGGAGCCGATGGTGGACGCCGCGGAGCTGCTGGCGGGAATCGTTTCCCGCGAGCTGGAAACATCCGGCCGCCTGCCCGATTCGCTGGGACCAGGCATCGAAAGCGCCGCCCGCCGTGAGCTCGATGTCGCGATCTATGGGCTTCGCAAGGAATCCATCTCGATGGACGCCTACATCACCGATGACCGCGGCATCGTGATCTTTGACTCCGGCCAGCCCACACGCGTCGGCGCCGACTTGTCGTTCTTCAACGACGTCCGCCTCACCCTTGCCGGCGAATACGGCGCGCGCTCCACGCGGGAGGACGAGTCGGATTCCGGCTCCTCGGTGATGTATGTCGGGGCACCGTTGATTGTGCACGGGCAGATTGTGGGCGTGCTCTCGGTTTACAAGCCCCAGCGCAGTCTGCGCGGCTTCGTCGCCGAAACCCGTCGCGAGATCCTCACCCTCGGCCTCGCCGGCATCGCCGCCTTCCTCCTCTTCGGGTTCCTGCTCTCCCGTTGGGTCACCGAGCCGCTCGCGCGACTCACCCGATATGCGGAGGCGGTCACGCGCGGGGAACACCCTCCCCCACCCAAAATGCCCGGGCGCCAGCTTCGCATTCTCGGCGAGTCACTGGAGCGAATGAGGGATGCGCTCGAGGATCGCAACTACGTCGCCTCCTACGTGCAGACGTTGAGCCACGAAATGAAAACCCCCGTCGCAGCGATCCGCGGCGCCTGCGAGTTGCTGCAGGAAAGCAGTCTCCCGCCTGATCGTCGCCGGCAGTCCACCTCAAACATCGAAACCGAATCGGCGCGATTGCAGAATCTCATCGAACAACTGCTCGCGCTGTCGTCCCTCGAAACCCGGAGGCGACTGGAAAATCCACGGGTGGTCGATGTTGCCGAGGTGGTCCGGCGCGTGGTTGACGAGGTTCGCTCCCGCGGTGCCAGCGTGAATCTGACCGCAAAGACTCCGCTGCCCGCGCTGGGTGACGAATTCCTGCTCGAGACTGCGGTCCGGAATCTCGTGCAGAACGCTCTCGATTTCTCTCCAAAGGCCGAGCCGATCGATGTGGAGGCGCGAGCGGATGGCGGGGAGATCGTGATCACCGTTCGCGACAAGGGGCCGGGCATTCCCGACTATGCACTGTCCCGTGTCTTCGATCGCTTCTATTCGCTTCCCCGCCCGGATTCCGGGCGCAAGAGCTCCGGGCTCGGCCTTTGCTTCGTGCGGCAGACCGCCCTTCTTCACGATGGCAGCGCCCATCTCGAGAACGCCTCCGGCGGAGGCGCCGTCGCGACGCTGCGCCTGCCTGCGTCCTCCTACTCCTCGCCGGGCGGTGTTTCGAGCCCGAGCATTTCGTAGATGTTTTGCTCCTTGGGAGTCGGGGTCGGCTCTGGCGTCGGGCGTGGAGTCGGGGTCGGCTTCGGAGTTGGCGCCGGTGTCGGAGATGGCAACGGCTTGGCCATGGCGGTCAGTTCGAGCGCGCCGGGATCCACCCGCGTAAGTCGGTAGGTCGCGCGGACGTAGGCATCCTTCATGGCCGCGCCGACCGCCTCGCCAAGGCTCTCGACCAGTGGCCGCGCGGCGCGTGAGGAAATGGCCACTCCGTTGATCGTCACCGCGGGATCCTTGAGCACGAGGTCATTGACCCGCGGCTCCGCCGGGAAGTCGTAGCGGACCAGAAACGTCCGTCCCTCCCACTCGAGCAGCTCCTCGACGATGACTCGATTGGCCTCGAGGGCAACCTGCAGGTCCTTGCGGGTTACGACATGCTCGGGCGATGGATCGCTGAACGTGACGCGCTCTTCGATGAACGCATTGATGTCGGCTTCATTGACGACCCTTACGCGCTTGCTCTCCTCGCGCGGGGGTGCTCCGAGTTCCGCCTCGGCGGAGTTGAGAACGATCTCCATTGCCGCGTCGGCATTGCCTCCCCCGGGAGCCTCCGCCATTGCCGGCGCGGGCTCGAACAATGGCTTGAACCGGAAGTAACCCCACCCGAGCGCGCCCAGCACAATCAACACACCAAGGACGCGCCACATGCCGCCGCGGCTCAACAGGCAGATCGTTCCCACGAGCACCGCCAGCGCGTAGATGCCAAAGGCCCATTGCAGGGTCGACCACACGCCCCCGTTCGTCAGCGCGCCGCCATTGAGCACCGCGCGATAGGACTTCTGGAGTTCCTCGCGGGCGGTGCGAAGTTCCTCCGCCGTGGCGAACTTCTTCGCTTCGCGTCCGTCGATCCATTCCGTGCCGTCGAAGACCTTGCCGCTCCACAGCTTTTCGAGCGCCTCGCGCATTGGCACCGCGACCGAGTCAATCTGCTCGACCGCCTCGGGATGGGCCTTCCGCAGCTCCTCGGCAACGAGCAATTGCTGCGCGAGTTCCCTCGGCTGCATCGTCGGCGACGGGGCAAACCCCCGGGAGAGGAAGGCTTGCAGTTGATCCGGCTCGTCGACTGTCGGTTGGGCGCTCGCCGCGGCGGCGGTCTTTTCAATCCGCTCCGCCTCCGCGAGCAGCTCGGCCTGCACCGGTTTGTTCAGCGAGGCATGCGTTTGATACCGCGCAACCAACTTCGTCACCTGCTCCGGGGAAAGCTTCGCGATCTCCTCGTCGGTCGGCCACGACATGGCCGCCACGACACTCTTGCGATCCCACACGCTTCGCCGGCCGGCGACATCCTCGACAACAATTGCCTCGCCCTGCTGCCTCGCGTTCACGACACGCAGAAGCATCACTCCCTCAGGAGCACGAACGATGATCAAATACCGGCGCTGCGCCTCCGCTTCGGCCTTCGCCACAGGGCTCCTCGCAGCCGCACTGTCCACCACGCGCTGGAGCGGAATCTTGTAGGCCTCGAACTCGACCTGCCGGGTCGGCGTCGATTTGATGATCTCGTCGATCTCCGCGATGCGTGCCTTTGCCGCCTGAGGACTGGCGAGCATTTCCTTCGTAGGCGGGGTTGAGAGAATCCGGTTCGCCGCCGCGTCGGATACCGCGTGGGCCGCTCCGATCGAGAACAAGGCAATTGCGGCAACAAAGGGGATGGGGAGCGATCTCATAAGCGGGAACCCGCACACGCATACCAGCGCCGGCCACAATGGTAAACAATTCCCCAGAATTTCCCAACGCCGGCACGCGCTGTCGTAGCAATGCTGCTGTTCCTCATTCTTTTTCACTGGTAAAGCACGCAATTTTCAGGCCACACCGCCCGCCACAGCACCGATTCGGACATGAAGGTGCGGGAGCGGGCCCGAAGCTCCATCAAGGAACCCGAAACAACGGGCGGGGTTTCGCTGGGCAGGTCGCAAAAAGCGTTCTACGGTCCGCCATGGAAAAGAAACCGTTTCCGGAACTCGGATTGTCGCCGGAGATCCTCAAAGCAATCGAACGCATGGGCTTCGAGGAGGCCTCCCCGATTCAGTCGGCCGCGATCCCGCCTCTCCTGGCGGGGCATGACTTGATTGGGCAGTCGCAGACCGGCTCCGGGAAGACGGCCGCATTTGCGATTCCGGCAATCGAGAAGGTCGATCCCGGCTCCAACGCCACCCAGGTGCTGATCCTGTGCCCGACGCGCGAGCTCGCCGTGCAGGTCGCCGAGGAGGTCGCCAAGCTCGCGGCCTTCAAACGCGGCGTGCGCGAGCTGCCCATCTACGGCGGCGCGTCCTACGACCGGCAGATTCGCGGGCTGAAAAATGGCGCGCAGATCGTGATTGGCACGCCGGGCCGGGTGATCGATCACCTCGAGCGCGGCACGCTCCGGCTCGACGCGCTGGAAATGATCGTCCTCGACGAGGCGGACCGCATGCTCGACATGGGCTTCCGCGAAGACATCGAGGCAATCCTCAGCGAGGCTCCCGAGGACCGGCAGACCGTGCTGTTTTCCGCCACGCTGCCGCGTGCGATCCAGGAGTTGATTCGCAACTACACGCGCGACCCGAAGAGCATCCGCATCGAGCCGCAAGCGCTCACCATGCCGGCCATCGACCAGGTTTACTATGAGGTCGATCGCCGCTCGAAGCTCGAGGCGTTGTGCCGGATCATCGACATTCAGGACGTGAAACTGGCCATCATTTTCTGCGCCACGAAGATGATGTGCGATCAACTTGCCGAGCATCTCGTCGCGCGCGGCTACATGGCGGACAAGCTGCATGGCGACATGACGCAGGCAATGCGCGAGCGCGTGATGCGGCGCTTTCGGGATCGCAAGGTGGAATTTCTCGTCGCGACCGACGTTGCGGCGAGAGGTCTGGATGTGGAGGACATCGAAGTCGTCTTCAACTACGACCTGCCGCAGGACGGCGAGGACTACGTGCACCGCATTGGGCGCACCGGTCGCGCGGGTCGCAGCGGGCGCGCGATCACGTTTGTCGCCGGTCGCGAGATTCGGAAGCTCGAGGGCATGATCCGTCTCACGAAAGGGCGCATTCGTCGCGAGCGCGTGCCATCCCTCGAGGAGGTCGAGGAAAAGCGGACGAACCAGACTTTCGAGCTGCTCCGCGAAACGCTTGAAAAGGGCGACTACGTGCGACGGGACAATTTGATCGACCGGCTCCTCGACCAGGGGCATGCGCCAACGGACATTGCCAGTGCTCTGCTCCATTTGCTCAGCGCGGAATCCGCGCGCGGCGGCGAGGCGGAAGACATCCCGCCATCCCGTGAACGCAAGGAATCCCGCGGATTCGAGGAGCGTGGAAAGCCGGAGCGGCGGAAGAACGATCGACGCGAGGTGGGCGATGTCTCCGACGAACCCGGGATGACACGACTTGTCTTCACCGCCGGCCGTCTCAGCAACGTGCGCCCCGCGGACATTGTCGGCACCATCATCGGCGTGACCGGCATTCCCCGCGACGCGATCGGCGCCATCCACATTTTCCCGAAACACACGCTTGTCGACATTGCCGATGATTGCGTCGACGCGGTGGTCACCCAGCTTGGCGGAATCAAGTTCAAGGGCCGCAAGCTTGCAGTCTTCGTGCCCGACGGCGACTGAGTTTGTCATCTTCCGGCGCTCATGAATACTTAGACGGGTGACCCGATCGACCGCCGCTTCACTCACCCTTCTCGCGCTCGCGTGCCTGCTGAGCGCGTGCCACGACACGCGACGGAGCGCGGTCGTGGAGTTCGTGACCGCGAACCCGCCGGTGAACTTCGAGCTGGTGGCGATCGACGACAACTTCCACTTCGTGAGGGAATCGGACGACGTCGTAACAACCGTGGTATCGGCGCGCTATCGGCTGACCACGCCCACGTTCACCTTCCACGACGGGCTGTCCAATCCCGAGGGCCGAAAAATCCGTGCGCGAGCCAGCGCGGTGCGGCAATGGGCACTGGCCAACCTTCCGCCCGACCACGCCGTGCGGAAGGCGATCACCGAGGAATCGCCCCCCGTCGAGCTGCAGGTGAAGCGCGTCGAGGAACCAGCCGGCACGGAGGAAGAGGCGATGGTCACCCTGCGGCTGCGCCGCGAAGGAGAAGCCTGGAAGATCGAGGAGGTCGAAAACACCGCGTCCTATCGCGGCACGCCGGAAGCGGCTGATGGTGTTCTAATCGAGAATTCCGAACTGCACGCCAGTGCGCTGCGCCAGCTCGCGGAAATCGTCGGCGGCCTCGAGGGATTGAAGGAAAACTATCTCGCCGAGCGTCGCCGTGCCGCCGAGCGATCGCTGGAAATTCTGCGGGCCCGGCTGAAAACCGGCAGGACCTTCGAGGGCGAATTGAAGCAGCCCGATGCTCCCCCGCAGGCGATTCGATTGATCATTTCCCGGGGCCTTGACCAGGATCAGACGGTCAGCGGCGTCTTCACCGATCGCAACTCTCCGCAATCCTCCGCGCGCTTCGTGGGCCAGCTCGTGCAGCTCCCTTCCGGGGAATACGCCTGGAGCGCCGTCCTCGGCGAAACCCTCTCCGCCCCCGAAGGCACGCGATTCTTCACCAGCAAGCCGCGGAGGCCCTCCATCCGCCTTTCCGGGGTAACGGACGGGCTCAGTGGCGAGGTGCGGGAGGGCGCGGATGCCCCGCCGGGCACGATCGAATTGAAGGACGCGGGCGAGGTCGATCTGATCCCCGAGCCGGCACCGTCGGCTTGACTCCCCGCGACGCGGCGTCAGTCTGTATCGCTTCGCCATGACCAGCGCCGAGATCCGCCAGTCCTATCTCGATTTCTTCCGGGAGAAGCAGCACACCATCGTCCCGTCGAGTTCGCTGATGCCCGACAGCCCGAACCTGTTGTTCACCAACGCGGGCATGAACCAGTTTGTGCCGATCTTCCTCGGGCAGAAAACGGCGGATGTCTCGAAGTGGGCGAACGCAATTCCCGGCCTCGATACGCGCGCCGCGGACACCCAGAAGTGCATCCGCGCCGGCGGCAAGCACAACGACCTCGAGGACGTGGGTCTCGACACGTATCACCACACGTTCTTCGAGATGCTCGGGAACTGGAGCTTCGGCGACTACTTCAAAAAGGAGGCCATCCAGTGGGCATGGGAGCTCGTGGTGGAGCGCTGGGGATTTCCCGCCGCGCGGCTTTACGCGACGGTCTATGCGCCGGGCGAAGGTGACCCCGGCGAGTTCGACCAGGAGGCCTACGACCACTGGAAGGCTCTGTTCGAAAAAGCCGGACTCGACTCCGCCGTTCACATCGTCAACGGCAACAAGAAGGACAACTTCTGGATGATGGGCGACACCGGCCCGTGCGGTCCCTGCTCGGAGCTTCACGTCGATCTCACGCCCGCCGGCGATACGAAGGGCTCGCTGGTGAATGCCGGCGACTCGCGCTGCATCGAGATCTGGAACCTCGTGTTCATCCAATACAATGCGAATGCCGACGGCACCTTCTCGCCGCTGCCCGCGAAACACGTGGACACGGGCATGGGCTTTGAGCGCGTGACGTCGATCATCCAGAGCACGAAGAATTTCACCGACTTCGCGAGTGCGACGATCTCGAACTACGAGACCGATGTGTTTCGCCCCATCTTCGACGAGCTGGAGCGGATCAGCGGCCTGAAGTATGGCAGCACGCTCCCGGCGCCGGGATCGACCGGCGACACCGAGCAGGAGCGCGTGGACGTCGCGTTCCGCGTGATTGCGGATCACATCCGCACGCTGAGCTTCGCGATCGCGGACGGCATTCAGCCGGGAAACACGGATCGCAATTACGTGCTGCGACGCATTCTTCGTCGCGCCGTCCGCTACGGTCGCACGCTCGGCCTGCACGAGCCGTTTTTCTACAAACTCGTCGACGTGCTGGCGCGCACGATGGGCGATGTCTTCCACGAGCTGCGACTCAAGCAGAAGCACATCGAGGAGGTCATTCGCCGGGAGGAGGAGGCGTTCAACAAGACGCTTGATCGCGGCATCAAGATGTTCGAGAGCGAGGTGTTCGCCCGCGCCCTTGCGACCGCGGCCCAGGCCGATGGCATGGCGATGGTCGTGAAATCGGAGGCATTCTTCGTCCCCGAGCCCGGCCGGTCGCCCGAGGAAATCGATGTCGCGGAAGTGAGCTTCTCACGCGGCGGCGAGACCGTCGCGACGTTTGATGCCGCGGAATTGCTCGCCGGCGCGTGGCGCAAGGTGCTGAGCACGACGCCGCAGATTTCCGGCGAAGACGCCTTCAAGCTCTACGACACCTACGGCTTCCCGCTCGACCTCACCGACCTGATGGCGAGAGAGCGCGGGCTCGCGGTCGATCACGCCGGCTTCGAAGCGCTGATGGAGGAGCAGCGCGAACGGGCACGCGCCGCGCAGAAGAAGGAAGTGATTTCCGCCGAGGGTCGGACCATCGAGGCGGAGACGGAATTCGTCGGCTACGACCAGCTGAGCGCCGACGCGCAGATCCTCGAGGTCATTCACAAGGACGACGACACGTTTGCAGTCGTCAACATCTCGCCGCTCTACGCCGAAATGGGTGGCCAGGTCGGCGACACCGGCACGATCACGATCGGCGACCAGACCTACCCCGTTACAAACACGCTCAAACGCGGCAGCGCTTTTTACCTCAAGGTTCCATCGGCGATCCCCGCCGCGCCGGCATCGGTCACGCTGCATGTGGACGCCGCCAGGCGCGCGGCGATCCAGCGCCACCACACGGTCACGCATTTGCTGCATTGGGCCCTGCACGAGGTCGTCAGCCGCGAGGCAACGCAGAAGGGCTCGTTTGTCGGACCGGACAAGCTGACGTTCGACTTCAACAGCGCAGCGCTCACGCCGGCGCAGGTTCGCGACATCGAGCGACTGGTCAACGAGCGCATCCTCGAAAACGCCGGCGTCACGTGGTGCGAGGTTCCCTACGTCGAGGTGAAGACGCGCCCCGACATCATGCAGTTCTTCGGCGACAAATACGGCGATGTCGTCCGCGTCGTGCAGATTGGAGGCCGCCCCGAAGAACTCGACGGCTATTCCATGGAGCTTTGCGGCGGCACGCACACCCGCGCGACCGGTGAGATCGGCGTGTTTCGCATCGTGTCGGAGTCGGCAATCGCCGCCGGCGTGCGACGCATCGAAGCCGTGGCCGGATTGCCCGCCTACGAGAGCGCGCGTGCCGACATGGACCGTCTTTCGCAGCTCGCCGGCACGTTGAATGCGCCGGTGACCGAAATGGAGAAGAAGCTCGAGGCTCTGCTCGCGCAGCAGAAGGCTCTCGAGAAACAACTCGCCACCCTCAAGCGGCAGCAGGCCGCAAGCGTCGCCACGGAGCTGCTCGACAAGGTGCGCAGCGCGGGTCTCAAGGCCCCTGCGATTCTCGAAAACCTCGGCGATGCCGATGGCGATTACCTGCAGGCGGTCGCCGATGCGCTCAAGGGCCGGTTCGACGGCGTGGTCGTGCTCTGCGGCAGCTCGAATGGCAATGTCGCTCTCGTCGCCACCGTGTCCGCCGCACGCACGAAGGAAATCCAGGCCGGCAGGCTGATCCAGGGAATCGCCCCGATCGTCGGCGGCAAGGGCGGAGGCCGTCCCGACAACGCCCGCGGCGGCGGCAAGGATCCCTCGAAAATCGACGAAGCTCTGCGCGAGGCCGAGCGACTGCTGAGCTGACGGTTACGCCAGCAGCGCTAGCTGCCCACCGCGTCGCGCACGAGCTCCGCAATCTCCGCAGGCAATTCGAGCCCCAGCGCAGCGTTCTGCGCGGCGGGCGTCATTTTCCGCCACGTCTTCTTGAGAATGCCGACGAACTTCTCGCGCGGGTATTCGCTGTGCTGCGCGGCGAAGCTGCCGATTTCCTTTTCGAGGAAAACAAGGCACGCTGCATCCTCCAGCGCCTGCGTGCCGGGATTTTTCATCAGCCCTTCCTTCGCGATCCACCTCGCGACCTCGGCGGCATCGGCCTCCGGCACTCCCGCTTCGAGCAGGAGTTCGCGGGCGCGATCGGCCTGCTTTTGATAAAGGCTCCTGCGCCACGCGAGGTAGCCCGGGCGGCCTTCGGGAAACGTATCCCGCGGAACGGTCCAGCGCTCGAGGTGCTGGCAACGCGCGGCGAGGCGCAGGAGCGGCGAAGCATCCGGCACCAGTCGCACGACCCACTTTTCCATTTCATCCGCGTAGGCAAGCTCGGCGGGACGGCCATCGGGCGCACGCTTCGGGTCGGCGGTGTGGGCGGCGTCGATCAATTCGCGGGCGCGAGCGAGGGAATCCATGGCCACAGTTTGCTCGGAACGACGCTGCGAGAAAAGCGCGACGCTCAAGCCTCGAGCTCTTCGAATACCTTCTTCACGACGCCCATCGCGTTGTAGGCGGCCGGATAGCCGATGTAGATGGTCATTTGAATCACGATCTGCTCGATCTCCGCTTTGTTCAGCAGTCCGCTCTCGAGCGCGCCGCGGGTGTGCCACTCGAGTTGCGGCAGACTCGCGGAGGTGATCAACGACGCGAGCATGGCGATCTTCCGCGCACGCTGGTCCAGCGCATCGTTGGTATACATGTCGGCAAAGCCGTGCTCGACCACGAAGCGGGTCAGCTCCGGCGATCGCGCCTCCGCGATCCTCGCGCCCCCGGTGCCGAGGTGCAGTTCCAGCAACGGACGTCCCTTTGCGTATTTCCCAGTCATTGCGGCCCGAAGAGCGCTTCGCGTGCCATTTCACCGGATCATGCCCTGCTCAAATCCTTGCGTGGCCGCGCCAAAGGCGTCACAAAGCGAGCGTGATCATTTCCCCGAAAATCCGCGGTTTCATTTGCACGACGGCGCATCCCGACGGCTGCGCGGCACATGTTCAGGAACAGATCGACTACGTGAAGTCGAAGCCACCGCTCGAAGGCTGTCCGAAGCGCGTGCTCGTCGTGGGCGCCTCCACGGGTTACGGGCTCGCGTCGCGCATCGTGCCCGCGTTCGGCGGCGGTGCGTCGACAATCGGCGTGTTTTTCGAAAAGGAGGGCACCGACAAAAAGACGGCCTCCGCCGGCTGGTATAACTCCGCCGCCTTCGAGGAGGCGGCCGCGCGGGACGGTCTCTACGCGAAGAGTTTCAACGGCGACGCCTTCTCGAATGAGATGAAGACGCAGGTCATCGAGGCCATCAAAGCCGATCTCGGCCAGGTCGACATGGTCGTATACAGCCTCGCGTCCCCGCGCCGCACCGATCCGGTCACGGGCGAGGTTTACAAATCCGTTCTCAAGCCGACCGGCAGGACCTACACGAACAAAAACCTCAACACGGACAAAAAGGAAATCGAGTCCGTGACGATCGAGCCCGCCACTGACGACGAGATTGCACAGACGGTAAAGGTGATGGGCGGCGAGGACTGGAAACTCTGGATCGAGGCACTCGCGGATGCCGGCGTGCTCGCCGACGGCTTCAAGACCGTCGCCTATTCCTACATCGGGCCCGAGCTCACCTGGGCGATTTATACCGATGGCACGATCGGTCGCGCGAAGGCGCACCTCGAGCAGACCGCAAAGGAATTGAGCGCGAAGTTCGGCACCGGCACCGCGCTGGTGTCGGTAAACAAGGCGCTCGTCACCCAGGCCAGCTCGGCAATTCCCGTGGTGCCGCTCTACATTTCCCTGCTCTACAAGGTGATGAAGGCAAAAGGGCTTCACGAGGGCTGCATCGAGCAGATGCACCGGCTGTTTGCCGACCACTACTGCGCCCCCGACGGTCCCAAACTCGACGACAAGGGCCGCATTCGCATCGACGACTGGGAAATGCGCGATGACGTGCAAAACGAGGTGAGCGCCGTGTGGGACAGCATCACCACCGAGACCATCGACACGCTCACCGATTTTGCCGGCTACCAGAAGGAATTCTACCGGCTCTTCGGCTTCGGCATGGACGGCATCGACTACAACGCGGATACCAATCCCATCCGGCCGATTCGAAGCCTGCCCAGCGCGGGGTAACCCCTCGGGCGGATAAGAAATTCAGACCAGTCGCGAGTTACCGCCCGCATGCTTCCAGCGGGCGGTTTCGCCGCGTGTTGCAAAGGCCGTTCCCGGGCTTGTCCTGTCCGGAGCATCGCCTGATCTGACGCTGTCGATCGAGAATCCGTGTCTCGCAGACGAATCCTCCGTTCAGCTGAATGGCGGTGTTTTGAACCTCGACTTTGTCGGCACGGACACCGTCCATGCTCTTTATTTCGACGGGGTTGCCCAGGAGCTGGGAACCTGGGGTGCTGTCGGCTCCGGAGCTGAGTTTGAGACGGATCGCATTACTGGCACGGGATTGCTCGTTGTGGTGCCGGAACCGGGCACGATTGCGTTAAGCATCGGCGCGCTGGGCCTGATTGCCCTTAGCCTGCGGCGACGCAAGGCTTGACCAACCATCCATCCAAACACTCGAAATGGCGGGCTGGACTCCGGCCCGCCGCTTCCTTGGAGGCAGTCCGTGACCGGGTTGGACCACTGCATTCAGCAGATTGCGCTTCAGCGGAGAAACCTTCGCACGAAGCTCACCGGCGTCGAGACCATCACTCGACCGCGGCGGGCACTTGGATGAGAAAAGATTAACTGGCTGGCAATGCAGGCTTGACAGTGCTAGGAGGCGAACCTGATGATTCCCTCGCTCAATTCGCTTCGAGCCACCCCCACGTAAAAAACCCCATAGTCATGAAATCATCCCTGAAGGATACCTCTGCCCTTGTCGCGAAATTTCTGGCGGCTACTGCACTGCCGGTCTTTTGCATCCACACCTCGTCTGCAGCGACGGTCAACTGGGACGGCACGACCGGCTCGTTTACCGATCCCACCAACTGGGTGGGTGACTCTGTCCCCGTGGCCGGTGACAACGCGACCATCGCAAATGGGGGCACCGCCATCATCGCGGATGGCGACATTATCAACGTTTCGGAGCTGACTCCCGGATCCGGTGACGACGATGGCGGACGCGGCGTTGGGAGCGGAACGTTGAACATCACGGGCGGGCAAGTCACCGTCAGTGGGTGGTATAACCCTGCGCGCTGGTCCAACGATGCGTCGGTCACCGGAACGGTCAACCAAAGCGGCGGCACGGTGACGACTCATATCTTGGGTCTCGCCGATGGCGCGGGCAACACCGGTATCTACAACCTTTCGGGAGGATCCTTGACCGTAACCAACACCAACAATGAGAGTCTTCTTATCGGCATGGGCGGGGCCGACTCGACCTTCAATATGACGGGAGGCACTCTCGATGCTCAGGGCCAGGTCTGGATCGCCAATGGTGGCACCAACTCGAAAGGCACGATGGACATTAGTGGCGGCACCGTCACCTTCAACGACTGGGTGGCGGTTGGCCGCGACGGCACCGGCTCAAACGGCACGATGAACATCAGTGGCACCGCCAATATAACCAAAACGGCGGCCAAAGGAAACTTCGTCCTCAACGGCTACAGCTCCACCCTCAATCAGACCGGTGGAACGCTCACCGTTCAGAGCGAAACCTGGATCGCTGAGTTCGGGGATCGCTCCGGTGTATGGAACGCTTCCGGCGGTGTCGCCAATCTGCAAGAGCTTCAAGTGGGCCGGGGCGGCACGGGAACGATGACCATCTCCGACACAGCAGAAGTCACCGCCACAAACGTCGTTCTCGCCCGATATACCGGTTCGAATGGAACTTTGAACCTGGACGGCGGCATTCTCACAGCCAACGGTCTCACCAAAGGACACTACTCGGGAGAACCTCCTGTGTTCCAGTCCGGGACTGCCACCCTCAATTTCAACGGCGGAACTCTCAGAGCGGGTGCCGACAATGCCAATTTCCTTGGCGATCTGGCATCTGGCGACATCCATATCCTGGAAGGAGGATTGGTGTTCGATACCAACGGGTTCAACGTGACGATCACTCAGGATCTGTCGGGTGTCGGTGGCTTGGAAAAGATTGGGGAAGGCATCCTCACTCTCATGGGCCTCAATACTTATGAGGGCGATACCTTGATCGGACTGGGCGAACTGTCGATCGAGAATCCGTATCTCGCGGATAATTCCTCCGTTCTGCTGAATGGCGGTGTTCTGAACCTCAACTTTGTCGGCACGGATACCGTTCGCGGTCTCTACTTCGATGGAGTGGCACAAGCATTAGGGACCTGGGGTGCCATCGGCTCCGGGGCTCAATTCGAGACGGATCGCATCACGGGCCCGGGCATGCTTACAGTGGTTCCTGAACCCAGCACGATTGCTCTGGGAATCGGCGGCATGCTGGGCCTGATCGCTCTCAGCCGGCGTCGGCGCAAGGCGTAAGCACGAACCCTTACAAGAACCTCGAAACGGCGGGCTGGAAATCCAGCCCGCCGTTTTCTTTTGCCCGGTTCGGGTGGGAGGTCACGCTAATCGCGTTCGGCGCCCTACTGGGATTGTTCATAAACTCGTGAGCTATGGAATTAGCCACGGGTTCCGGTTGCTTCGACGCACGTTGGTGGTGCGGTCGGCTTCGCAAGGTTTCGCAAACTGGGTCATTCACCGACCCAAATCAAAATTTCCACGTCTTGTGACGCCGCGCTCCGGGTTGTTGGATCGGCTCGCGGTTCAGTCAAAACCCCAAAAACCGCGTTTAATCCCCTAACCAAAAAAAATCCCCATGAAAAGACTGTCCAGTCTGACGGCCTGCCGTCGTCGTGTATTGAAGAACCTGGTCGTGCTCACGACCATGACCGCCCTCCCGGCAATGTCCGCCACCCGCGAATGGGTCGGCGGCGGCTTGAACCTGTTCGCAGATGCTGCCAATTGGAACCCCGCTGGCGTCCCGAGCGCCGGAGACGAGCTGCGGGTCTTGAACGGCGAGGCGAACATCGTCACCGGCAACGACCTCACCTTTGCACTCCTGCGTATCACACGGAATGCGGATGGTGTCATGAGCGCCACCGTCAACCAGACCGGCGGAAAGGTCACCATGACCGGTGGCTCCGGTCTGCGAATCGGTGATGGCAATCGAGAGGTCGGTGGTCAACACGTCGGAACGCTCAATCTCTCCGGCAGCTCCGAGATGTTCGTCAACGGCGGCTCCACATTGATGGGAGCGAACTCCGGCAAGGGCACGCTGGCGATGAGCGGCAACGCGCAGTTCTCCACGAGCGTCCTGTTTACCGTTGGCGACAGCGGTGAGGCTGATGTCACTCTCGAAGGCTCGTCGAAGCTCACCACGAGCGGAGAGTTCAGAATTGGCTTCGGCCCATTTGCCACCGGTTCCGTCACGGTTTCCGACAACGCGGAACTCTCGAGCACCGGCACGACATTCACCGTCGGCCGGGGAGGATCACACGGCACTCTGACCGTGAACGACAACGCGGTGGTCTCGACCACCAACACTATCGTGGTGGCGGACGTTCTCGGTGGCGGAGGAGAAGCTCCTGTCGGAACGATCGAACTGAACGGCGGCGTCATCGTCGCGAATGCGATCACCGAGGGCGTCGGATCCGGCACGATCAAGTTCAACGGCGGAATCGTGCGGGCTGGTGCCGCCAGCGACGATTTCTTCGCGGACTTCGAAAGCGAAGACCTTCAGCTCATCGACAGCCTGAAGTTCGATACGAACGGCAACGACGTGACGATCACGCAGGCCCTGAGCGGTGCCGGCGGCGTGGCGAAACTCGGCTCGGGCACGCTGACGTTCTCTTCGATCAACGTCGGCTATCTTGGAGACACGATCATCGACGAGGGCACTCTGTCGATCAACTCAGCGTTCCTCGCGTCCAGCTCGGCTGTCTGGCTTACCACAGGCGCCACGTTTGACCTGAGCTTCGTGGGCAGCAATCAGATCTGCGAACTCTACATTGATGGAATTGCCCAAGGTCCGGGCACCTATGACAGCAGCACGCTCTCCGGATTTATCACGGGCACGGGTGCTCTTGTTGTCGCCGTGCCGGAGCCTGCGGATTACGCCCTCGGAATCGGTGCTCTTCTCGGCATCGCCATCGTCGCCCGTCGGCGGCGCATGGTTCCCTCGATTCGCTAACATTCCGTGACAGGGGACCCGCGGCACACGCGGGTCCTCGTCCTTTTTCGATCTCATTACCAAAAAATCCCCAACCCCATAGAAGTCATGAACACACGCATTTTTGGCTCATCAGTCCTTGGACTTGCTCTCGCCACCTCGACCTTCTTCGCCTCTCCAGCCCTCGCCGTGGACTACACCTGGTTCGGTGATGAAGGAGCTTTCACTGATCCTGTAAACTGGAGCCCTGAAGGAGTGCCCGGCATCGGCGACAATGCACTTGTCGATGGCGGCACTGTGAACATCGCCGAAGGAGACGCTCTCGAGTTTAACTATCTGCGGATCACTCGCGGAGGTTCTCCGGCAGACGCGGAAGCCCATGTCATCCAGACCGGAGGCGACGTCATCCTCACCAATCTCCGTGTTGGCGACGGGAACACCCATGTCGGAACCTTCGAGATGTCCGGGGGGTCAATGACCATTCCCTCCGGATCAGGTCAGGTGATCGTTGGAGCCAACGCCGGTTCCGACGGCACGATGACCGTAAAGGGCACCGCAATGTTCGATAACCTGGGAACGAGCAACCTTCGATTCGCCGTTGGCGACACCGGAACGGGCCGGCTTTACATCCAGGATTTCGCATCAGTCACCTCCACCCGCATGACGATCGGCAACAACGCCGCGGGCGTGGGCACCCTGGAGGTCTCCGGAGGCTCGTTGAGCATCCACGAGCATCTGCTGATTGGCCGAAACGACGGTAACGGCACCGCTACGATCTCAGGATCCGCACAGGTTACGGTCGCATCGGGCGTCACGCTCGCTGCGGATGGCACCGGACTGGGTTCGGGAACCTTGAATCTCAACGGCGGTTCGCTCACGACCTCCGGCATCACCAAGGGGTCCGGCACCGGCACCGTCCACTTTAACGGAGGAACGGTGATTGCTCTTGCGGACAGCCCCGACTTCTTCAGTGGACTCGACGGAGCGAACCTCCATGTGCAAGCGGGCGGGCTGAAGTTCAACACCGACTTTTATTTCGTCACGGTTACCCAGGGCATGAACGGAACAGGCGGGCTCACGAAACTCGGTGAAGGAATCCTGACCCTCGAGGGACAAAACACTTTCATCGGGGTGTCGCAGGTCGCCGAGGGCACGCTGGTCATCGCGGACGGCGCCTCGATCACCGGCACGCTCGAGGTCGCCAATGGCGCGACCCTGCAGGTGGAGGGCGCCCTTTCGCTCGATCAGGCAATCGTGCTCAATCTCGTGACGGGCGCGAATGTCGTGCTCGACTTCGAGGGGACCCAGACCATCTCCGAACTCCGGATCAACGGCGTGGCGGTCGCCTCCGACGAATATACGCTGGCTGAACTCCAGAACCTTGCCGGCGGCGTGAACTTCTCCGGAAATGCCGCCGCAGTGTTGAATGTGACCCCTGTGCCGGAACCTGGCACGTTCGCGCTCCTTGCCATCGGAGCGTGCGTGGGCGCATTGCGCATGCGCCGGCGGACATCCATCCGCTCCTAGTCACAAAGCGTTCCTTCTCGACAAGGGAACACCTGCATCTCCCGGGAGGCATTGGGGGCTTCCCGGGAGTTTGCTTTTTCCGGGAGGCTTCCACAAGCCAGCAAATCACCTCCCTACCCTCACGGACCTGAATCCAGCGTCCCGGCGCAAAGCCAGCCGCGTCAGCTCGCGGACCCCGATTTTCTCGAAACGCCGTGACGGTTCACTGCCCCGCCATTTTCCCGGAAAGCATCGCCACCGCGATACCCGCCCATCATCCAATCCGCCGGGGCTGGCCCCAGAGACGGACCGGAATGAAACTGCGCCTGCGCGAGAAAACACTCGTTGGTTGGGTGTCCCCGAAGCGCGCCATCCACCCACTGCACAGCGCGGCGAATCACTTCCTTCCAGTCCGTGCGAAAATGCGCCGGCAGCAGATCGATCTCACACTCGCCGTCCAGGTAGCCGCAGATGATTGACACGTCGGCAGGCACGCGAACTCCGCGCTCAGCAAGGAAGAGCTGCAATGCCACGAGCAGCTTCATGTTCTGCACAAAGATTGCCGTGGGCGGCGTCACCCGGAAAAACTCGTCGAGAAGCGAGCGCAGGCCTCCATTCTGCTGCGCCCAGACCGGTGTGTTGTAGGGCGCGCTGGCGGGAATGCCGCGACGCGTGAGTTCGTCGAGCACTTCCCGCGGAACTGACGAATGGGGCAACTGAAAGCGCTCGCGCAGGATGAACACCATCTTTCGGTGCCCTAGATCCGCAAATCGGCGCACCGACTCGCGCACCATCGCCGCCATGTCCTTTCCGATCTGCGGAGTTCCCTCCACCTTGCCTCCGCAAAAGGAGAGCACGGGCCGTCCCGATTTCCTCAGCGTCTCAATAACATCCTTTCGCGCGCCAACGACGAGCCACACATCCGATTCAACCTCGCCCGCATAGCGCAGAATCTTCTCCGGTTGATGCTGCAGCTCCACCAGCGACTTCGGCGGCAGCTTGCACTCGCAATCCGCCGCGCGGAGCTCCTGCATGAGATGCAGAATAAGCTCCCGCTCCGCCGGCTCCATGTCGCTCTCCGGCCGGTCAAACAACACCAGAACCCGCCGCGCGAGCGAGCGCTTGCTGGCGCGGCTGCCGATCACCACACGGGAACCCCGCGGCCCTTCCGGTGCCACCACCCCTTCCGCTTCCAGCAAACGCAGCGCCGCGCGCATCGTGACCTTGGAAACGTTCAGCTCCTCTGCGAGACGCAGCACACCGGGGAGCTCCCGCCGCCAGCTTCCGGAGCGGATTCCAGCGCGCAAGGCCTCTGCCGTTAATTCAGGGATCGTGGGACGACGGACGGCGTGTGCCATTCTGTGGGGGTCCACGCCTTTGTCCCGAACAGAGAAAAACCGGTCAATGGCACAAGTGTATCATGCGCCCCTGAGCAACTGCCCGCGCCTGAAATCAAGCGTCTGCAGCAACCTTCAGCGCTGCGCCGCCGGCCGCCAGCGCCTGCGCAAGACTCTCGAGCCGGATCGGCTTGCCGAGGTGCATGTCCATTCCCGCGTCGAGACAGCGCTTCGCATCGTCGACCGTCGCATACGCGGTCTGGCCGATGATGTAGAGCCTCCGCCGCCCGGGGTCCGTCGCTTCCCGACGCCGGATTTCCCGAGTCGCCGCGATGCCATCCATCACCGGCATCTGCACGTCCATCAGGATCACGTCAAACTCCTCCTGCTCGATCGCATCGAGAACATCCCGACCGTCGCCCACGGAGTTGCACTGGCAGCCCAGCCGCTTGAGCAGCTTGATGAGCAGGCGGCGATTCGTCGCGTTGTCCTCCGCGATCAGGATTCGCAACCCGGGAGGTGGCGCAATTTCCGCAGGCACGCTGGTCGCGTTATCACCCCCCGGCTGGGGTTCGTCCGAAACCATCAGCGGAATGGAAAGCTGGAAGACGGACCCACGCGCGTCGCCACGCGGCCAGGCACCGAGAGAGCCACCCATGGCCTCCGCGAGATGCCGCGATATCGAGAGTCCGAGCCCCGTGCCGCCAAACTTCCGATGATGCGCGGAGTCGCCCTGCACAAACGGCTGAAACAGGCGTGCAAGGGTTTCCGCGGTCAGGCCAATGCCAGTGTCAGTCACCGACACGCACAGCATGCGACCGTGCCTGCCGCTCTTGCAGGCGACATCGATCTCGACCCGGCCAGCCTCGGTGAACTTGATCGCATTGCCGACGAGGTTCGTGAGGATTCGCTTGAGTGCACGCGCATCGCTTTCGATGAGCCGGGGAACGTCCGCCGCGAGCTGTTTTCGCAGATCGATCCCGCGCATCTGCGCCAGCGGCGAAAGCAGGTCGTGCACCTCGTCAATGAGCGCGTGCAGATCGAGCGGGGCATAGTGGACGTCCACCACGCCGGCTTTCATCTTCGAGAAATCGAGAATGCCGTTGATGATCTCGATGAGATTCGAGCCCCCGCGTTCGATGTTTGCCACGTAGTCGGCCTGCTCGGCGGAGAGCTCGGTGTGCCGCAACAGCTCGCAGAATCCGATCACCGCGTTCATCGGCGTGCGGATCTCGTGGCTCATCATCGCGAGGAACTCGGACTTCGCTTCGTTCGCGCTTTCCGCCGCCTCGCGCGCCAGCTCCAGGCGATTGGCCAGTTCGCGCCGCTCCTCCTCCTCGGCCCGGCGACGGGAAACATCCCGCGCCACCGCGAAGACGATTCCCTCGTCAGCCAGCGCCACCGACCGCCACGAAAGCCAGCGGTAGCTGCCATCCTTGCAGCGGTAGCGATTCTCGATATCCAACACCGGTTTTCCCGCTGCGAGCTGCCGTCGCGCTTCGAGCGCCGCGGCTCGATCATCGGGATGCACCAGTTCAATGACCGGCATGCTCAGCAACTCCGCTTCACTCCAGCCGAGGACGGCCGTCCAGGCCGGATTCACCTGCCGCAGATAGCCGTCGAGCCCGGTGATTGCGAGCAGATCGGGCGAAAGCGAAAAGAATTGCTCGAGCTCGCCGATGGCACGTTTTCGCTCCGTGATGTTCTGAATCTGCGAGAGGAAAGTCCGCGGCTGCGAATTCTCATCCCGGATGAGCGACACGCTCAACAGCCCCCACACGATCTCGCCGGACTTGTGGACGTAACGTTTCTCCATCTGGTAGGTCTCGCGCTTCCCCGCAAGCAGCTGGGACATCAATTCGAGGTCCCTTGCGAGATCGTCCGGATGCGTGAGTTCCTGAAAACTGCGCTCCCGCAGCTCCGGCTCGGAATAGCCCAACATCTCGCAAAGCGCGCGATTCACCCGGATCCAGCGTCCGTCCGGCGCAACAAGCGCAATGCCGATCGCAGCGAATTCGAACGCGCTCGCAAACAGCCCGGCATCATTGCTTCCGTGCTCCGATGGGGGAACTGAAGGATTCATGAGACGGCAGCCTGACGACCATGGCGAGTCCCGCCCGCGAGAGAGGACCCGATCCTCTGGATCGATACTGAATATCAAGAACCGTCTTTTCAATCAACCTCGACACCGAAACCAAGTCGGGATTGCGACGCCACGGCGCGAGAAATGACAGGCTCCGGAGCCTTCAAACTACAAGTTGCAATGACGTTGCGCGCTTCTTAATCGCCGTCAGTCACCGGTGTCATTGACGGTGGCGCATCCTTCGGAGCACTTCCCCACTCCTTGTTCGGCTGCGGCCCCATTTCGAAGACGAAGTGCCCGCCTTCGGCAATGTCCGCGTGACTGAACCATGGCTTGTCCCACGGCTTGCCGTTGAGCGTCGCGGACTGGACGTAGCAATTCTCCGGCGAGTTGTTCTTTGCTTCGATGACGAGATCCTTGCCGTTGCCCATGTGAATGGTGGCCTTGTCGAAGAGAGGAGACCCGATCACGTAATTTGGACTCGAGGGATCTACCGGATAGAAACCGAGCGCGCTGAAGACATACCACGACGCCGTCGCGCCCTGGTCGTCCATGCCCGGGAACGCGAGGCCGTATTTGTCGCTCCCATACATCGTTTCGAGAATCTGCCGCACGAGTTTCTGCGTCTTCCACGGCTGGCCGGAGTAGCAGTAGAGATACGGCGCGTGCTGGTCGGGCTGGTTGCCCTGGCAGTAGAGCCCCACCATTCCGGTCACGTCGCGGGCAATGCCTTTCGGCTCGTAAGGCGTGCTGAAGAAATAATCGAGCCGCTCGTTGAACACATCACGCCCGCCCATGAGGTGGATCAGCCCCTGCACGTCGTGCGGCACGAGCCAGAGCGTCTGCCAGCCGCTGGCTTCCTTGAACATGTAATTGTAGTAGGGCTCGTAGGGGTCAAACGGCTCGATCCATTTGCCATCCCCGGTGCGCCCGCGCATGAATCCCGATTCAGCGTCGTAAACGTTTTTGTAATTCGAGGCGCGCTTGAGAAACATCTCGTAGTCCTCCTGTTTGCCGAGCTTCTTCGCGAACTGCGCCAGCGCGTAATCGCTCCACGCGTATTCGAGCGTCTTGTCCACGCCGGAATTTCCATCGGCTCGCGGCGGGCTGCCATTCTCCTGGAAATCATCGTGAATCCAGCCCTTTTCGAGATACTCCGCGAGGCCGCCTCGCGGGCCCTCCGGGTCCATCGCGTTTTTGCGCAGGTAGGGATAGATCGCCTCGTAATCGAACGGGATGCCGCGCTCCCAGTCGCCGAGATACATCATCACGCCGTTGTCGCCGTGGAACGAGGTGTGCATGAAGCCCTCGCGCTGCGCCATGGCGAGATGGCTCTTCAAAATGTCGGCCTTCACCTCCGGCTCGAGAAGCGTGAGAAGCACGACCTGATTCCGCCCCGTGTCCCACAGCGCAATCGGCGTGTAGATATCATGCGGAGCCACCACTTCGCCCTCCGCGCCGCGCCGACGGACCGGCTCTCCCTTTTTCACGATCAACCGCGGCGTCAGCAACGAGTGATAGAGCGTCGAGTAAAACAGCCTCCGCTGTTTTTCGGTGCCGCCTTCCACCTCGATGAGCCCGAGTTTCTCGGCCCAGATGTCTTCCGCAGCCTGATGCGCCTCGGCGAATGTCTGCGGGTCCGCCTTCAAGGTTTCCTCCGCAGCCTCCACATCGCGGCCGGCTGCGATGCGCACCAGAACCTGCTCACCCTCGGAAGTCGAAAACTCGAGATACGCGCCGGCGTAGTCGCCCGACACGTCGCGCCTCCCGGCTTCGATGAAATCGTCCCTTCGAACGAGTCCGCCATCCAGGTGAGGTGGGTTCTGACGAAAAACTCCAAATCCATCAAACGGCCGCGAAAACTCCGCCACGAAACTCCGCCGTCCCGCGCGGCCGCGCACCGTGCGATCCCCGACAATCTCCACCTCGCCGCCGCGCCCCCCGAGATCGATCAGCACCGTCGAGCGCTTCGACTTCGGAAACGTGAAGCGATAGTAGCCCGTGCCCTCGGTCGCGGTGAGCTCCGTGCGGACACCCGTGTCGGGAAACTCCACCGAGTAGTAGCCCGGCGACGCCGTCTCGGTCTCCTTGTTCCATGGCGACGCGTAGCTGCGATCGGGCGGGACATTCCACGCCCCGACGACCGGCATGATCGTGAGGCCCGGCATCGGTGAGGAGAATCCGAGCATCGTCCGTCTCGAGTGAATGTAGGAGGAGCGGATGCCGTGGTTGCCGGCGGTTTCCTCGAGCACCTTGTTGATCGGACCGACCTGCACCCATCGATGCGGCAGTCCCGGGCCGGGATGGGTAAACCCCGTGTAGGCCTCCTCTCCCGGCGGCGGAGCATTTCCAATGAATTCGGGGTCGAGCGAGGCGGTGCCGACAAGCGGATTGGCAAGCTCGACGGGAGATTGGGCGACAGCCGTGGCAACAATTCCAGCGGCAACGAGAAAATGGGTGATGGAAACAGGCATGAGGGCGAAGCCAATTTAACCTGCCTTCGGCGCAAAGGTTGCACCAGAAAAGACAAGGATTCCCCCGCCCTGCGGACGCCCGTGCCACGCGATGGACTCCCCTTCCCCGCGCGACCCGGGCTCAAAATTCGCGGCTACTCCATCCGCACGCGGAAGAACATGAACGGTTCCTCCATCATCGTGTCGTAGGAGAGCGTTTCGATGGCACCGAACGCCCCGTCCACCGACGTGGTGGAACCCGTCGCCGGCTCCCAAAGTTCCAGATCGGTCGATTTCTCGAGCGCGTAGGTCACGTCCTTTGCCTTGCGATTCCTGGTGATCTTGAGGCGGAGGTTCGCGCCGGATTGCGATTCGATGTCGTCGAAATCGAACGGCTCATCGTCGGCGACGTGCGGATTCAGGCCCCGCGCGTATTCCTCGAAATTCGTGATCCCGTCGCCGTCCGGATCGCTCGTCGGGAGAATGTCCTGTTCGTATTGCGGATCGTTTTCGCTGAATCGCAGGAAGTTGATGACCGGGAAATCATTCCCCGCGCCGGGGCCACCCGTGATCGTCAGCGTGATCGTGCCGCCGGCTGACGGTTGCAGGCCGGGCACGGAGGTAATCTCGGTATTCGTTGCCGCGTCCACGATGACGGATACCGGAGTCCCGCCGCCGGTGAACGTGTAGATGCCGGTGTAATCGTATCCCGCCACCAGCGAGCCGCGCCGCGCAAAGAACGCGAAGTCGTAGGTCTTGTTGGGATCGAGCCCGGAGATGGTCATGCTGCCCGTGAGCGGGTTGTCGTCGCGCAGGGCAAACATCGTTCTCTGCGCAGTCGCCGGGTAGTCCGCCAAAACGGACCCGCCATCGTCACGGGTCTGGTCGAAACCATCCGTGATGGCAAACGTGTAGCCGCTCGAACTTCCGTTCGTATCCACAAGGGCACGCGGCGTGGTGTTGGTCGAGCTGCTGATCGTGTTCCAGGTCGTGCCGTCGTAATTCGGCGAAGCTGTCGTGTTGAAGTCGATGAGGTAGGTGGACGCGTTGCTAGCGAACTGCTCCGCCACCCACTCGTCGTAGGAAAGCGCGCTCTGCCCGCCGGCGACGATGGTCACGACCTTGCTGTAATCACCCTGCAGCGCGCCTTCCGCGGTCGAGACGCGGTAATCGTAGCTTTGCCCGGATATCAACCCGGAGTCCTCGAATCCCGGCACATTTCCGGGGCTGGTGCCCGCCGTGGTCCAGGCCTCGGCCACACCCGTGCGACGGCGCTCGATCGTGAAACCGCTGCCACCGTAGCCCATGCTCGTCCATGTGAGGCTCGTGGTGCCGGGCGCGAACGAATACGCGGTCAGGTTGTCCGGCGGAGGCTGCGCAGTGATCTTCGTGAAGCTGGCCGTGTTGAGGACTGCGTTCGTGAGACTCTGCGCCCGGTTTTCGAGTGCCTTGCCCGATTCCGGATCGCTGTCCGCAAGCGGAGAGAAAATTTCCAGACTCGCCTGCTGCGTGGCGCCGTTGCTCTGCGCCATTGCCTCCTCGGGAGTCCACGATGCGCGATAGATGCACAGCTCGCGATAATCCGCCTGGGCCGGGGCGGGCACGCGTCCCGCGGCACCATCCGCACCGCCGAGCACGAAGCGATCGGGTGCAAACGTCTCGTTGAGGGTCGCCCGCTGCACGCCATCGATGAACACGAACGTCTGATTCGTCGCGTAGCGGTGAGAGAGCGCGATGTCGTGCCACTTTCCGTCATTGATGTCGACAATGATGCTCTGGGCCGCACCGTTCGGGCCGTAGTAAATGACCCCGGCGTCCTGCACCTCGAGCGTTGCGCGATTTGCGCCCGCGCCAATTGCGGCAATTGTTCCCGTGCCCGTCAGGCGCACGCGGAACGCCATCGTGGCCGAGTGCATGGGATGCGGAGGAACAAAACTGATCGGTGCCGGCTGCGCGTCATTCCGCGTGAGGCGCAGGTAGGTATTCACGCTCGGCTCGCGAACTCCCGGCAGCGCGGTCTTTCCGGCCGCGATGGCGTCAAACAACGACGGCACAATCGTGTAATACATCTCGCCGTGCCCGGCGTTGTTCGGGTGGTAGGGATCGGTCTCGTGCCCGGGCGCCCATTTGCCCGAGCCATTGTCCGGGCCGCCAAGGAAGTTGAAGCTCGGCACGTTCCACGAGTTGAGCAACAGGTTCATCCGTTTCACGAACCCGTATTGGGAGGCCGTGTAGTTTCCGTTCGGATACACGAGGCCGATCACGGGATAGTAGCCGTTCTGCCGGCAGCGGCTGATGATCTCCGCCATTCCACTCCGGAAGCTCTCGTAAACGCTTTGCGCGGCAGCGTCGTTGGCCCCCACGAGCCCCTCGTTGGCGAGCGACAATCCGATGATCACGATGTCGCCGTCGGGATGCGCATTCACGAGGTCGTTCTGGAAGCGGGCCAGCACCTTGCCCGTCGTATCCCCGGGGATCGACGCGTTTGCCACCTGCCATTTCACCTCCGAACCCGGCACGATCGGGGCCTGATTCTGCAGGAGATTCTGCAAACGATACGCCCAGCCCTGGCTCTGCGGACTCGCCCCCTGCCCCCACGCGACGGAGGATCCCAGCACCACGACCTTCTCCGGTGAAGCTCCCGGCGCAACCGGGCACACATCCGCGAAGGTCGTGCCAAGGCGAAACTCGTCGATCGATCCCGTGACTCCCGACGACGCGATGCGAATACGATCATACGTGATCGGGGAGTTCCTGGTGACCGTCAGGCGCGCATAGGGCGGCTCGATCGGCGAGGTGGGATTGACGTAGAGCCGGATCGTTGCGGAGTTCGCAGCGAAGTCCACACGGCAAACGATCAGCGAAAGCTTGCTGACCGGCGTGGCCGTGGCCGCCTGCGTGCCATCGTGGGTGTCGACGCCAAAATAGCCGTTGATCCGGCCCGTGTAGAGCATCTCCGTGTCACCCTGGAACAGCGACACGCCCGCGTAGCTGCTGCCGCTGGTCACCTGCGCGAGGTAGCTGAAATAGATCGTCGTGCCCGGCGTCTCGGGAGAGTGCGTCAGCTCGGCAAAAATTCCGTTCGCGGTGCCGGAAAGCGCGACCTTGTTACCGGTCGTCGGCAATCCTGCATACACCATCCCCGGCGAAGCGGCACTCAGGCCGGAGCCCATCGCCGTGTAAGGGGATTTGAAACCCAGGGCACCCGTTCGGCCGACCAGGGAGCCGGCAGGATGGTCAAAACCTTCGTATGCAAGCAGCTCGGCGCGGGCGGAGGCGCTTACAATCAGAGAAAACGCCGCAGCGCACAGGGAAAGGGCAAATCTTTTTGGGGAAACACTCATAAACTTTCACGCGCAATCCCGTCGAGCCAGTCCCGTTCTGCCGGATTGCCTGTCAACCTTCCCATACGCCATGATTGTATACAATTCCACTTTTTTGAACGATGCGCCCCCGGAGGTCCGTCGCGTCAGCACGCGACCCTGGCAACAGAATCGCCATTTCCTGAATCCGGTAAGGTTCTTCTATTTCTTACGCTGAGCCCGAGTCTTGAATGGGCTCTTCATGCTCCCTGGAGGAAATCCAAAGCTTGCAAGAGACGATGCCCCTCCGCGCCGGCGATTCGGGCCGACGGCTCCCGCGCAGCCGACTCCGCGATGTCGGGAGCTACCATCGCCCATCCATGCGAACGGCGATCTTCAGCTGCTCTCAAATATGAGGAGCTTGAACGTGCGATCCCCGCAATCTCCGCCAAAGGAAACGCCGCGATCTTCGACGAATCCGGGACCGCTTTCCCTTCAGGTCAACCTCGCATGACATGCCGGCACGCGCCGCCATCCTTCTTGACACGAGCCGCGCGCCGTTCCGCATCTCGCTGCTCGTCCCTCGTCAGCTCATGCCAATCTTTTTCGGGTCACACTCCGGCTGCGGCGCGCTGGAGGGGTCGCAGCCCGGAGGGACACAGGCCGGGCAAGGCGCGTCTTTCTCTTCCGCGAGCGACGGGCCAGCAATCCGACCAGTTTCACGATTGCGGCGTAGAGGTTTGCATGAGTCGCGGTCGCGTGGATATCGCGTCCGGCCACGGCGAGCCGTGCGCTCGCCGAGAACTGCCGGCCCTTCGAGGTGCCATGGTGGCGACGCAGGACAAGGTCCGCAGCCTGCACGTCTCTGGCGAAACGCGGAACCTTCGCGAGCTTTCCACGAGCGAACTCCTCGAGCGCGGGGCTCAGTCGAAGGTGATGCGGGGTGATGTGGATGGGCAGTGATGCTGGGGTGGTTCTCTCATTCATAAGTGGATTGGGATTCCGCCGGATGAAATCCGAGCCAGTTGCCGCCCTCGTTTTCCCAACGGTCGATCCAACGCAACAACGCGGGGTCCGACTCCCACGAAGGTCTGCGTGGAATCTCGGTATCGCGTTTGGAGGATCGAGAGTTCTGGAAACGCCTGGATCGAGGTGGAGAGAGGGAAATCATGGCTGAACGATTGCGTTGTCTGATCTGGCTGGCCGCAGTCACACCAGTCCGGCCGGTTCGCGGCAGTTCCGCTCATGGACATCGAAGGGTGCCTGTCGGCGCTTCGCGGGAATTTTGAGCCTGGTGACCGGCGGGGCTTCCCTCGCCAGGATGCGCACCATCTCCCGTCCGGCGGCCCAGGCTTCATCCGGAGGCGATGCGGGATTCACCAACGTGGAGTGCAAATGCCAGAGCGCATCCGCGGGATTCGCGAACGGAGAAGCCCCGTGAAGATTCGGGGGGCGTGCATTGCGGTGGAGATTCGGAAAAACGGTTGGCATGGCGGTGATGACTGGGTTGATGCATCCAAGATAACGCGGCTTTAACATATTGCTTCATACTGTGTTTTTATCGATCCGATCGCTTTTCCTTATCGCTGGGATGTCCTTCGATTTCCGTGACGACGTCGCCGGCCGCTCGTGTCGAAAGCCTGACGGGAAGCCGGTTTTCCAGGGGCTCCCGGGCGGTGCTGGAATACCGCAAATGTTCACTCTTCAAGCCTCCGTCGTGGCCCGAAACCGGTCATGAAAAGCTATGGAGAGATTGGACAGATAAGAGATTCCTAACTAAGAGTCCCGGAAATGGAGTTTTTGAACTACCACCATCTCCGTTACTTCTGGACGGTGGCGAGGAAAGGCGGGGTGCGCCGCGCGGCCAGCGAACTCGGTGTGTCCCAGCCATCGATCAGCGCGCAACTCAAACTCCTCGAGGAGTCGTTGGGGGAAAAGCTGTTCCAGCGGAGCGGTCGGCATCTCGTGCTGACTGAAGTCGGGCAAACCGTGCTCAGTTACGCCGACGAGATTTTCTCGGCGGGGCGGGAACTGATGAATGCGGTGAAGCAGCGGCCCGGCGATCGTCCGCTGCGGTTCAATGTCGGAATGACGGATTCCCTGTCGAAGCTCCTCGCTTTCGAGATTCTCAAGCCTGCGTTTCGGTATTCACACCCGACGCATGTCATCTGCCGGCAGGCGGAAATCGGACCACTCGTGCGGCTTCTCCAGACACATCGGCTGGATCTGGTGCTCTCCGACGAACCGGCTTCGACCGCCCTCAAGGCGAAGGTTTTCAACCACCGCCTGGGGCGGTCCAGCATGACCTTTTGCGCCCCGCCCGAGCTTGCCGAGAAGCTGCGGCGCGGGTTTCCCGGTTCATTGAATGGAGCGCCGGCGGTGCTTCCGACCGAGAATATGGGAGCGCGGGTCGCCCTCGAATCGTGGTTCGACGAACAGGAAATCCGGCCGCGGATCGTCGGGGAATTCGAGGACGCGACCTTGATGACCGTGGCCGCGGCAATGGGCGGGCTGGGCTTCACGGCGGTGCCGACCGCCGTGAGTCGCGCTGCGATGAAACATTACGGCCTGAAGGCCATCGCAACCGTGCCGGAGTGCGGAAGTGTCTTTTACGCGATCACCGCGGAGCGTCTCGTTAAGAATCCGGTGGCCGCAGCCATCACGGAACACGCCTACACACGGCTTTTTGCCTCCACCGATTCCGGGAAAACCCGCGGCAAATCGCGGTCCTGAGCCGAGGCCCAAGGAGCCACGCTTCCGGTCCGTTCGATGCTTCCGCCGCCAATTCTCCTTCTCTTATTTGGCAAGTGCCCTGTGAGAACCTCCGGGAAGGCTCTCACAGGGTGGACGCCTGAACCGACGAGGGGATCGCTTCAGCGGATTCTATTGAAGCGCGCTTCGAGTCTCGCGAAGGTCCTCGCCCGCTGCTTGAGGTCCTTGATCTTTGTGGCCTCGAGCGCGTCGTCGAGCAGCTTCACCAGCGCGTTGTTGGAGGGATCGGCGATGACCGCGCGGGCAACCTTTATGCAGAATTGCAGCTCTGCAACCGTCTGCGTGCGCTCCTTGCCGGAGAGCTGTTTCCGCGCCTTCTTGATCCCATTGCGGAACTTCTCCAGATACCGCCGCGCCTTGTTGATGACCGGCTGGTAGTTCGGCGTTGGCGCCGGGGTCGCGGTCGGCTTGGGCGTCGGACTCGGAGTCGGAGTGGGTGTCGGTGTAGGGGTGGGCGTGGGAGTGGGGGTCGGAGTCGGGGTGGGCGTTGGACTTGGCGTCGGGGTCGGGGTCGGGCCGGGTTCCGAAGACACGCCGAAAGAGAACAGGTATTCGCCAGCGGGCAGCGGCTTTTTATCCGCGCCGACGAGGTTTGCGTTCAGCATGAGCCGGCCCGTATCGAACTCCCTGCGATCCACCACGCGGATCGCCTCGTTTTGAGGAATGGGATTCCCCGACAAATCGGCGACGGTCACCGGCGCCCCGAGGAAGGTTCCAAGCGAGTCGTCGCCAAATACCCGGTAAAACACCTTCGCAAGGTCTTCGGCGTGACGCGCTGGATCACTGTCGGGCTGGGTGGTGTCCACATAAGGAAACTGAGGCAGCGCATACCAGAACCCGGGGTTGGTCACCGGAATCGTGGACGCAACGGGCGCCCCGGAGGCGTCATCGAACAGATCGAATGTGAGCTTCGTGACATTCCCCACACGGAATTTCTTCTGATTGAGGGGATGGTCCACCGGGAGGAGGCCGCCGAGGAAAATGCGGGCGCCGTCGGCCAGCTTGTGATCAATGGTGGTCACCGTGACGGGACCCTGAGCGCTGACGCTGATGCTCGTGTTGTTCCATTGGACGTGCGTCCCGTGATCATCATCCGCAGGGCCTGAGTAGGGCACCTTCACGTTGAGCACGGGACCCCATGGCGTCTGGATCTCCCACGGGATATCCTTCGGCAGGCCGCCCTCGCCAGTGACGGACAGCTGGATGCTGTTTGCTCCTCCCGCACCGACCTGCGATTTGTCGTCATCCAGGGAAAATCCATAGCCGGTGAAGCCGAGCACCTTGTGCACGAACCAGACGTAGGGATTGAGGTTGAAGACATTGAAGCCGGTGCCCCAATGGTCGTCCTTCGGATCGGGATGCCAGTATTGCTCGCCGTAAACGGTGAAGTCGCTCACGCCGCGCAGGATGGATTTGATGCGGTCGCGGATCTTGGCGATGAGCATCTGGCCATCGGGCGCATCCTTGGCGGCCTGGGTGAAGATGTAGCCCATGTTCCCGCCGACAATGTTCTGCATGGCCTTGAAAACGGTGTCGCTGTTGGGGTGGCCCACCTGATTGAGAGAAGCCATCACCAGATAGATGGACTCCGCGAATTTGAACGGGTCCCGGCCCTCCGCGGATTGATCGACCTTCGAGAAATCGAATGCCGGTTTGCCGCCCTCTCCGAACAGCGGATAACCAATCACGTCCTCGGACTCGGGCGTGAAGCGCAGTTTCGCCTTCTCATGCATCGGCGGATAGAATCGATACGAGACGTCCGAGTGCGCGGTGGCAGGCACCTGACTGATGATGACCGACTTGTGATCTTGCGCGACCTCCAGGATCACGGGCAGTCCCTGGGCTTTTGCATCCGTCTCGGTGAGGGTCTCCTCGAGATTCAAGCCGGGACCTTCCACGGACATGCCGGGAACGATTTCCGGATGCGGTTCCTTGAAATGCATGGTCCCCTGGTGGGCGCCGATGTGGTCGATGACGATATCCTTCGGCGCCGTGGGCGCGTCCGGGTGCTTCACGGCCCACTGCGAGAGGTAGTATTTCACCCAGGAAAACCAGAGCCGGATCGCGGCCTCTGACACGTAATCGCGTTGAGGCCGGGAAAATGTCAGGACCGCCGAGCCGAGGCTCCCGGGCCACGTGTTGCTTACCGTCACCACCCGGTTCGCGTGATCAACGTCGACGACCTTGGTGCCGTTCGGGATGGGGTTTCCGGACACGATCTGGCCCACCTCGATGAAATCGATGGCGGATTTCGACTCGTTCGGGCTGAGGCGGATCTGCTTCTCCTGCAAATTGGACTGATCTCCCGAGACACCGACGCTGACCTGGATCACCCCCGTCCCCCCGCTCGACAGCATGTAGATGAGGTTGTTGTAGCTCGATTTGTCGCCATCGCCTTTTGCCGGACTGTTGGCGAAAATATTTGCCCCGGAAGGGATCTTCAGAGGCACCGTCGAGTCCCCTCCCTCGGTCAAGCCGGGGTAATTATAAAAGGGCCACCCTTTTCCTCCCTCGAAATAGTTTCCCAGCAGCGTGTTGGGCTCAGCGGTGAACTTCCTGAACTGCTCCTGAAGATCCGAGACCGATCCCACCGCTCCGATCCAGCCCATCGCCTCGGGGTGCGACCCTGGAATATACCCTCCTGTCTGGTTGGGACGGCTTTTGTCCGTCGCCTTGCTCGGGTCGGTGACGTTCGGAATGACCCACGAGTCGAGAGCGGCCATCGACATCGGAAGGAAGAGATTGTCGACGTAGGAGACGTCATAGTTGATCAACGTGACGATCTCCGTATCGGGAATCTCATTGTTACTCTCCGGCGAGATCTTCGCCATGTAGGCGTTGTCGCGAATCGTGAGTTCGGAGATTTGGTCGTGGTTGTCGTCGGTGGGCGACTCGGCGGAGCCGTTGCGATACCACATCACCACATGGTTCTCGTCGGGATCGTGCGTATCCCCTTCCTTCTTCGGGCAGGCCAGGGTGATCGAGCGGACCGCCGTGGCACGGTTATGGAAGGGGTTGTTGGTATCTCCCATCTTCCAGATGTATTCCGCCTCGGTGCCCGTATGGATGCGGCACCCGTTCCAATACACGAGCGGGATGTCCACCACGACGGTCTCATTGGGCCGGATCCCAAAGTAATATTTCCCGTCCGTGCCCTTGTAGCCGACATACCCCCGATACTCATGATTCGGGGGATCAAAAGGGTCATACTTTCCCTTGAGATTGTTCTTGGCCATCGTCGCGTTATTCGGGCTTCGAAGAACGGGATAGACGATTTGATCCGTGTTGTTGGTGATGCGGATGGTCTTTTGAGGGACGACGTTGCCGTTGTGGTCGATGCCATAGACCATCACCTTGTTCGTGGGAGATTGCGGATCCCTCGGGTTCGGGTCGAAAGGCTGGTGACCATCGTCCGGTGTGTTGCCGCCCTTGCCGGTCGGCATGGGGACGGGTGTGGGTGTGGGCGTCGGATCCGCCGCGCGCGTGGAGGCCACGGCCAACACCGCCAGCACCGCGAGGGAGCGGACGGGAAATCTGCAGAATGCCGGACACGAGGAAGGACGGCGGCGGCGGGTCGGAATCGACGTTTTCATATCATGCAAGAGTAGGTTTCGCTGCTGACGATGCGTCGGATCCCAACGGAGACTCCCCGGTGCATCCCGCGCCTGCCTGCTCTCCTCCGATTCGCCATGGTCAGGCTATTGATTGTGCGTCGTCGGACTCTCGGCTGTCGCCCTCTATTTAGAGGAGAACATGAGAAATGGCATGACCGGCGCCGGCCCAATCACATCCGGTTCAACCACAGAGCCATGAGCGCCACGCGGCTGTTCACGCCATACTTCTGCAGAATCGTCGTGACGTGCTTGTGAGTGGTCTTGGGCGATTGCCTCATCACCTCCGCGATCTGCCGTTCGCTGCGCTCGGTCAGCAGCAGATGCACAATGCGGCGCTCGGTCGGAGTCAGCGGTTCCTGCGCCATGAGGAGGCCGTTGCTGAGGAGAAGCTCACGGTGAAACCACCTCAAACCCCGCATGGCAAATGCGAGCGCCTTGGAGTCTGCGACCGTGAAGCAGCCTCCGCGATACCGGTCCACCAGCAGGAAGGACTCCGCATCGGCATTGACCGGGACGCCCGCGAACATGCGGTCCTTGATGCCCGCTTCCTGGTAAATGACGCGATAACTCTCGGTCCGCTTCATGGCTTCGAGGTCCACAAATCCATCGTGCAACCGATGCACGCGGAGCCGCCCGGCACCCGCGACCAGAGCGCGCGTGGTAAGGTCGGGGGCGGTTTCCTGCGTCTGCGAGGCGTATCTTGAGCGCTCCAGAATGCTCGCCGACGGATTGTAGTGCCGAATCGCGAGACCGCGCCATCCGCGCAACAAGTCGCGCCGGGCGGATGCGCCGTTGTTCAGCCGGGCAGCACCCACCCAGACCACATCCTCGGCATGGAATCGGGCGGAGATCGTTCGCATCAGGTGGTTGAGCGCGTCGTCCGCTCGCGATGCGGGAAAGTCCGCAAGCGAATCCCAGAGATCGGAGCAAAACTGGAGTTCGGAGTCCGCGATGAACATTTGGGAGCCACATTTTATGGCGCGGAAAAGGGAGGTCTCAAGTTCTGCGTGGATATTCACTCGTTTTTCGGCGCGTTGACGCCCGGGTCCTTCAACGGTGACCGCCGGAACGATCTTGCCGAGAGGAATAACCGCGACACGCCTGGTGCGGCACCGACGCACCGCGGGAGCCGTCGCACGCCCTTCACCATTCCACGTCGTCGCGAAAGCGAAGGATCCCCCTGTGTTTGATGGCCAGCGGGCGTTTTACGACCGTCGAAAGGCAGAACACAACGGTCGATGCGCAGATCACGACCGTCGATGTCGAGACCGCGACCCGTCTTCCCCCCACGCCCGGTGAAGAGATCGGGGCGGCGTCCTCCTCAACAAAGCCCGGTTATCGCCAAAGATTCCGATCCAGCGTGCGGTATTGGATCGCCTCGGCGATGTGCTCGGACCGGATGGCGGCGGACTCCGCAAGGTCGGCGATCGTGCGCGCAACCTTGAGAATGCGATCATAGGCGCGTGCCGAGAGCTGGAGTTCGCTCATGGCAAGCCGGAGCATTTCGGTGGACTCCGCATCGAGACGGCAATGCGTCTTGAGCTGCCCGTGTGACATCTCCGCGTTCGTGCGGATGCGGCTGTTCCTGAAACGCTCCGCCTGGGTTTCCCGCGCGGCGACGACTCGCTCACGAATCGCCGCCGACGGCTCGGCGCGTTCGTCGCTGTGAAGTTCGCGAAACTCGACCGCCGGCGCCTCAACGTGAATGTCGATGCGATCGAGCAGCGGACCCGAAATGCGATTGCGATAATTCTCCACCTCGCGCGGCGAGCAGCGGCACTCGCGTTTCGGATTTCCGAACCACCCGCATTTGCAGGGGTTCATGGCTGCGACGAGCATCACGTTCGCGGGAAAGACGACCGTTCCCGCCGCGCGGCTCACGATGACCTTGCGATCCTCGAGCGGCTGGCGAAGCACCTCGAGCGTCGAGCGTCGAAACTCCGGAAGTTCGTCGAGGAACAGCACGCCATGGTGGGCAAGACTGACTTCCCCCGGCGCGGGATTCGCCGAGCCGCCGATGAGTCCGATGTCGGAGATCGTGTGGTGCGGCGAGCGAAACGGACGCGCGGTCACGAAGCCCCCGCCATCGAGCAGACCCGCGACGCTGTGGACCTTCGTGGTTTCGATCGCCTCCTCGAGCGTGAGCGGCGGCATGATCGTCGGGATGCGTTTAGAGAGCATCGACTTGCCGCTGCCAGGCGGGCCGATGAGGAGCAGCGCGTGATTTCCCGCCACGGCGACTTCGATGGCGCGCTTCACCTGCTCCTGTCCCTTGACCTCCGCAAAATCGAGTTCGTGCTCCTGCGAAATCCCGTTGCCAAATTGCGAGACGACCGGCTCGAGCTCCCGCTGGCGCGTGAGAAACTCATAGGCCTCGCGCAGGGACCTCACGCCGTAAACCTCGATGCCCTCGACGGCGGCGGCCTCCGCGGCATTCGCCATCGGAACGATGAGGGCTTTTTTCCTCCTCCGGCGGGTTTCGATTGCGATGGAGAGCGCTCCCTTGATCGGCCGCACCTCGCCGTTCAATCCCAGTTCGCCCGCGATGAGGCAACGCTCGAGCCGCGGCACATCGGCATCCTCCGCGACGGCAATCATTCCAATGGCGATCGGCAGATCGAAAGCCGGCCCTTCCTTTTTCAAATCCGCAGGGGCGAGGTTCACCGTCGTGCGATGCCGCGGCCAGCGATAGCCGCTGTTGGCGATCGCCGTCGTCACGCGGTCACGGCTTTCCTTCACGGAGGCATCGGGAAGACCAACGATAACGATCTGCGGCTCGCCGCTGCCGCTGTTGACCTCGATCTCCACTTCGAGCGCGTCCACTCCCCTCAACGCCGCCGAGAAGACCTTCGTGAGCATTCAGGAGCTTTTAATGCGATCGCGCCACAGGTGAAGCGCAAAGGCAGCCGGCAGGCGGAATGAAGCCGAATTGCGCTGGCCGCGCGCATCGCGGCACAAGTCAGCTCACACGAACGAGACGACGACGACGCAGTGCGGCGACACCGAGCAAGCCCAGCGCAATCATCACGCCCCACGTCGCAGGCTCCGGCACCGGAGAGTAGTTGAGGATGAGATTTGCGCCGTCGCTGGTGATCGAGAAACGGCGCCAGTCCGGCGCGTTCGAGAATCCGGAGGCTTCGATCACAAATCGTTCCGGGCTGAATCCGATGATGCCGCATTGGGCCGTCGCGATGATCCACGAGTAACTCTGCGACGGATCGAAATTCGCGGCGTCTCCCTCGGTGTCGCCGTCGAGAGACCTCACGGTGATGAGGAACGGATACTCCCCGTCGATACCGATGAGCGAGAGTCCGCCATTGATGTTCAGCCAATCCCAGCCAGCGTCGCCGCCGCTTTTTCCCGTGGCGTCGTTGATCTCCCACACATAGGCGCCGCCACTCTCCCACCAGACATTTTCCGCGGTCAGCGTGCCCGTTGAATTTCCGGGAGAAATCACCCCTCCCTCGTCGATGAGCAAATCACCTACGCTGCCGTTGCCGGAAATCTCGCCACCCCACGAAACAACCGTGAACGAGTCGCATGAAATTGTGCCGTCCACGTTCAAAACCCCGGTGCCTGCCACCTCGATTTCCTCTGCGTTGAGCTCGGCACCGGCCCCGACGTGGAGGGAGCCCCCTTCGACAAATGCGTCGCCAACAATCACAAGGTCCGCTTCCGCACTCGAGCCCGCGCCCGTGATTTCCACCGCTCCAAAGGTGATGAGCGCATCCGTGGCAAGTTGGCCGCCCCCGGTCACGGACAGCGCACCCCCGGACGAGTATGTGAAGGTTGCCGAAACCGAACCGCCGTCGATCTTCAGCGCATTGTCGGGTGTGCAGCCGCACAGGCTGAGGATGCCACTGATCGTGCTTGCTCCCGTCAGCGTCAGGGTTCCGCCGCCGGTTTTCTCAAAAGCCCCGAGCTCGCCAACGGTGATGATGGAACCCGAGAACGTCGTATCAGTGCCATCCGTGCCCACCGACAGAAACGCAAGATCGTCGAGCTCCACGGTGCCGCCACCGGCCAGGGAACCGATCTCCACATAGGATTCGGGCTCGCACGGATCCTCCAGAACTCGCAGCGTTGCCCCGGAATTGACGGTTACCGCCGAGTCGGTGGACAGCGCCCCGGGGACTGCGACAAGGGTCCCCGCCGAAATGGTCGTCGGGCCCTGGTAGGTATTTACACCGGTGAGTGCGAGCAGACCGGCGCCGTCCTTGACGAGTTCGCCCGTCCCGTAGAGCTCGCCGCTTTGAGTCGCGGCACCATCCGAAACCATGAGAGTGAGCGGGTGTGCGAGCTCGTAGCTGTTCGTGTTCGTCTCGCCGTCCGTGTAGGTAACGATCAGCTGCGCAAACATCGTCGGGACCGAAGACGCCGCGACGGCGAAAAAGAGGAAAAGGCGCAAGGGGATCATATTTGTTGAAAGGTTGAGCGGCGCAGTTCCCGGAGACGTCCCGAGGCAAAGGGTGGCTTCGCGCCCCGGACACACAAAGTCAAGCTACTGATCAACTGCGTTTCTACTTTTGCCGATTTCGCCGGAGAGCAGGTGTGGTAAGCTTTCTTCAACATTCCATGACGCTCCGACCTCTCTGCACGATCGGCCTTCTCGTCGCATCCCTCCTCCCCGGCAGCGCGGCCACCGCGGCTCCCAAATCCCCGGTGCCGCCCGGCAACTACTACTTCGTCACGGTTCCGGCCAAGGTGGATCGCACCTCGCCGCTTCTCGTTCCACAGGTCGTGGAGGTCACGGTGTCGAACGATGAAAACGGCACCTTCCTCACCATGCCCGCTGCAAACGGCGCCTCGAAACACGCCATCCGCACCGAGGACAACGCGATCCTCATCGAGATTCAGCAGCCGCCCTACACGCCGTTTGGCCTCAGCACCGGCGTTTATTCGGCCGGGGCAACCGTCAGCAGTCCGAGCGAAACTCCGAAGCGGTTCGACGGCTCGTTCTGGATCATCGGCGGCTGGGGCACGGAATCGATCTCCGGAACGTTCGCGCTGATTCGCAAACCGGAGTAGCCGCCATGCGATTGCGCACTCTCGCGGTGATCGCCACCGCCACTTTCGGTCTTGCTACAGGCGCCTTCGCCGGCGTCAAGGACACCATCCAGCGACTCACCTCGATCTTCGAGAACAGCACGCCCGAATTCCAATACACCTTCTGCGAGAACATCGGGGATCAACGCGGTTGGACGTTCGGGTTCGTGGGATTCACCAGCGGCACGTATTCCGGCACGATGTTTCTCGAGGAATACATCCGGCTCCGGCCGGGCAATCCGCTCGCGCGATTTCTCCCGGCGTTTCGCAGGATCGACGCCGGCCCGCACGACCGCGAGGGACGCAACCCCGACACTCGCGGCCTCGAGGAATTTCCCGACGTCTTCCGCTCGCTCGGAAACGATCCGCTCTTCCGCAAGGCGCAGCACAACATGGCCGACAAACTCTCGTGGATTCCCGCGCGCAAACTCGCCCGCCGCATCGGGGCGCGGCTTCCAGTCACGCGGGGGCAGCTCTACGACGCCTACGTGAATCACGGCGAGAGCGGCATTCGCAAACTCGTGCGAAAAACCGACCGCCGCTCGGGAGGCACTCCGAAGACGCGGGGCGTTTCCGAACGCGCGTGGCTGAAGAAATTCCTCGCGGTTCGCCTTCGCGTGCTGCGCGCGGACGCCACCTGGCAGCATGCCGTCGATCGAATCGCCGTTTATCAAAAGCTGCTGCAGGACGGAAATGTGCGGCTGCGGCGTCCGTTTGAGGTCGATTGCTACGGCAATCACTTTCGCATCGAGTGACCGGCTTTTGCCTTCTTCTCCGCCCGTCGCCATGCTGAGCTTCGCGGGTGGAGAGGACTTTTCTTCGAATCCCGGCCGCTGCGGCACTCGCAACCCTCGTCGCCGGCTGCGGCTCGACGATCGTCACACGCGAAACGCCCCCACCCGCTCCGGGCGCCCCTCCAAAGGTCGCATTGGTGACGCCGGGCACGTCCCCCTCGCGCGCCTCGACGCTCTCCGGGCCCGAGCTTTCCCGGGCTCTCGTCCGGTGGGCGGACACGGACTCCACACGCCTGTCGCGGGCCGCATCGCTCATCCTCCAGCAGGCGGAGGCACGGCCCGTCGCCGGCTCCGGGTTGGAACCGGGCTACGCCCTCATCGCCGCGCGGCTCGCGTGGCAGAGCCTGATCGCTTCCGGTGCGGCACCCGCCGACTGGCAGCGGACGAACCGCGACGCGTTGAACACCTACAACCGCGCCCTCGCGGCATTCATCGCGCCGCTCTCCACCGGGATCGCGAGCGGATCCTCCTTCACAGTCGAGACTCCGATTGGCGTGCAGAACGTGGACGTGCGTTTTCCCGATCACGACACCTATCGACCCGGCTACTTCGACGACCTGCTCATCGCGGATCGGATCAAGATCACAGGATTCCGACAGCGTTCCGCGGTGGGCGACTTCGGCGTCGCGCTGGTCGGAGAACGCCAGCGCACCGATGAACGGGAGGCCGAGCTTGCGCTTCAACCTCCCCGCACCGGCGTCAACGCACCGCTCAGCGCGATCGCGCGCTTCCCCGAAAACGACCATGCGATCATCGAAATTCTCGATCCCACCGAAACCATCACCGCTCCGGTCGCTGGCGGGCACGCGGCCATTGCCGCCGATTTCACGGCACCGCTCGCAATCTCGTTCGGTGGAATCAACGACCTGCTTCTCGGCTTGCAGGGACTGCTTCACGCCGGACGCTTCGAGTCGGCCACCGGCATCTATCTCACCACGCCCCTCGATGACCGGCGGATTCCCGTGCTGCTCATCCACGGCTTGAGCTCCTCACCGCTCGTGTGGAGAAACATCGTCGCCGAGGCAATGACCGTGCCGGAGGTCCGGCGACGGTTTCAATTCTGGTATGCCTATTACCCGACCGGCGTTCCGCTCGTCCAGTCGGCGGCCACGATTCGCAACTCGCTCGCCGACATCCGCAACCACGATGATCCGCACCACGCCTCCGTCGCGTCGAGGAACCTTGTCATCGTCGGCTACAGCATGGGCGGCATCATTGCGCAGATACTCTCCACGGACGTGGGCGACCGGCTTTGGAACGCCCTCTCGCGCAAACCGCTCGACGAGGTTCCGCTCTCCCCGGAGGAAAAGGCGGCACTGCGAAACATCGTCTTCTGGCACCCGGTGCCCGGTCTGCGCACCGTGGTGTTCATCGCAACGCCGCATCGTGGCGCGCAGATGGTCGACATGTATTTCGCGCAGCTCGGCAGCCGGCTCGTGCGCCTGCCGGGCGACATCCTGCAGTTTCAAATGCGCGTGTTCCGCGCGATCGGCGACGCACTGGATCCGGGCATTTCGCCGAAGGAATACTCCAACGGAATCAATTCCATGTCGCCACGGTCACCGCTCTTCGCCGCGCTCAACGACTCGCCCTTCGCTCCCGGAATTCGAATCTACTCCATCATCGGCGATCGCGGCCGTGGCGATTCACCGAACAGCTCCGACGGCGTCGTGCCCTATTGGAGCACGCATCTTCCCGCCGCGGATGAGGAAATCATCGTGCCCACCGGCCATGACGCGCAGACGCACCCGGAAGCCGAGCGCGAAATCGTGAAGGCGCTTCGCGAGACGATCAGCCGCTAAAGCTGGTGCGCTTCCTGCCACTGGTGCAGGGCCTGCCGCAAACGCAGCGAGGCGGCATCGAGATTCGCGCGCAGCTCGCGACGGCGCGCAGCCGACACTTCGTTCCGGCGCTCGCGCGCAGCCCGCCATTGCTCGAGCGCATGCTCCCATTGGGCCAGCGCATCGTGCATCGATTGCTGCATCGTGTGAATCATCTGCTGCGCGGACTCCGCCAGCGGCGTCGGGTGCGCGGCGAGGCGCTCCGCATGCCGCTTCTGCTGCTCGGCGATCTCCGCCTTGAGGATCTTCTCCTCGGGCACCGTGCGCAGGTTCTTCACGAGCCCCACCTTGTGAAGCAGCCAGATCGTCCATTTCGTCGGGTCGAAATGCCAGGGCTTCACGCCATTGCGGTAGTCGTATTGAAACTCGTGGTGAAAGTTGTGATAGCCCTCGCCGAACGTGAAGAACGCCATGATCAGGCTGTCGCGCGCCGAGCACTTCGTGGAATACGGCCGTTCGCCAATCCAGTGGCACAGCGAGTTGATGCAAAACGTCATGTGGTGGACGAAAACCACGCGCGCCACCCCGGCGATGAGGAATGCGCCCAGCGCCGCCACCCAGCCGCCGACGAGAAAACCAATCAAGGTCGGCAGCACGAAGCTCACGCCGAATGCGAGCGGGACGTAGTAATTGTGCTGCCACACCGCGAGGCGGTCCTTTTGCAGGTCGCGCACCCACGTCAGCGGAGTATCCGGCCCCGTCCGAAAGAGCAGCCACCCGATGTGCGCGTGGAAGAAGCCCTTCGAGATGTCGTAGGGGTCGTCGTCGTGATCGACAAATTTGTGATGCCGGCGGTGGTCCGCACACCAGACCAGCGCGGATCCTTCAAACGCCGCCGCACCGAAGACGAGCGTGAACAGTTTCACGATCGGGCTCGCCTGAAAGGTGAGGTGCGAGAAAAGCCGGTGATACCCGAGCGTGATGCTCAGACCCGTCGCGATGAAGAACGCGAGGAAAAGTCCGATCTGAAAAGCGCTCAGGCCGAAGTGCCAGATGTAAAGCGGCACCGCCACGACCGTGGTGAGAAAGGTGCCCATGAGAAATACCGTGTTGATCCAGCGGACCCGGTGGAGGAAAGCGAACATTGCGAAACGATGGTAGTGATTGGACCGACTGCGGCCGCGACGTGCGCCTCCCCAGACTGAACGCCGTCAAGGTAGAGTTTCATTCGGAGCTGTCAACGACTGCATCGTCTTGTTTTTGACAGTTCGCCTCTGTCCGGCACGCAGGATGTGTCGGCAAAACGCAAAGTCCATCACCGCATTTCCTGCCTCACGCCAATCCCTCCGGCCTGCGACCTTGAAGACGGCGGGGCGCCTTGTCATTTTGCCGCCATGAACCTCCCCCCGCCGGTTTTGGCCAGCCGCGCTGTTGGTTGCTCCTCCCCTCCCCGGCGGCGCCGTTGTTCCTCATCCCGTCCCATGAATCTGCGAAAGTGCATTGCGATGTTTGGATTGCTTGCGGGATTCGCGCAGGCCGGCCCGGTGGAAAATCTGATGCCCATGCCGGCATCCGTGAAAGCGGGCGATGGCAGATTTCCGGTCACCAGCGAATTCGCGATCGAGGTCCGCGGCGCGGAGGACCCACGGGTGAACGCGGCGGCGGACCGATTGAAACAACGCTGGCAGGCCCGCACCGGCATGACCTTTGCCGGCGTGCCTCAGGAATCATCGGTCGTGGTTCAATCCGAATCGCAAGGCCCGGCGATTCCGGAGCTCGGCGAAAACGAAAGCTACTCGTTGAAGATCGATTCCACCGGCGTCGAGCTCACCGCACCGACTTCCACGGGAGCGCTCCGGGGCCTCGCGACGCTCGAGCAACTGCTCGATTCCGACACCGACGGCTGGTTTCTCCCCGCGGTTGAGATCGAGGACGCTCCGCGCTTCCCCTGGCGTGGACTCATGCTCGATGTCTGCCGCCACTGGCAGCCGATGGAAGTGGTCAAGCGCACGCTCGACGGCATGGCCGCCGTGAAGCTCAACGTTCTGCATCTCCACCTCACCGAGGATCAGGGCTTCCGCATTGAAAGCCGTTCCGCTCCGAAGCTCCACGAGATGGGCTCGGACGGAAGTTTCTTCACGCAGGAGGAGATGCGGGAAATCATCGCCTACGCCGCCGGGCGGGGCATTCGCGTGGTGCCGGAGTTTGACATGCCGGGGCATGCAACGAGCTGGCTGGTGTCGCATCCGGAGCTGGGCAGCCGACCCGGTCCGTATGCGATCGAGCGCAAATGGGGGATCTTCGAACCGGTGCTCGATCCCACCAACGAGGAGGTCTACGTGCTGCTCGATGGATTCCTCGGCGAGATGGCGAGGTTGTTTCCCGATCCATTCCTCCACATCGGCGGCGACGAGGTGAAAGGCACGCATTGGGACGCCAACCCGCAGATTCAAAAATTCAAGCGCGAGCAGAAACTCAACTCCAACGCCGAGCTGCAGACGTATTTCACCCAGCGGGTGCAGGAGATCCTCGCGAAGCATGGAAAGCGGATGATCGGCTGGGACGAAATCCTGCAGCCGGGACTTCCGACCACGGCGGTGATTCAATCGTGGCGCGGCCCCGACTCGCTCGCCGAGGCCGCAAAGAAGGGCTACTCGGGCATTCTTTCGAACGGCTACTACATCGACCTCAGCTATCCCGCCTCCGACCATTACCTCAACGATCCGCTGCCCGAAGACGCGTCACTGAGCGAGGAGGAAGCGCGCCGCATCCTCGGCGGCGAGGCCACGATGTGGGCCGAGTGGGTGACGCCGGAAACGATCGACTCACGCATCTGGCCGCGCACCGCCGCGATCGCCGAGCGCCTGTGGTCGCCACGCGACACACGTGATGTCGACGCCATGTATCGCCGCCTGCCGGTGATCAGTCTGCGGCTCGAGGAAATCGGACTTCGCCATCGAAGCTACGTCGATCCCCTGATCCGCCAGTTCGCCGGCGACGAGGCGACCCCGGAAGATCTTCGCAACCTCCGCGCGATTGCCGACATCATTGAGCCGGTGAAGGGATATCAACGCGGCCAGCAGCAGCCAAACTCCACCCAGCTGTCGCCCCTTACGGGCTTTGCAGACATTGCACGGCCCGACAGCCGCCCCGCACGCGAGCTTTCCGATCAGATCGACAAAGCCATCTTCACCGATGCCTCGATCGAGCCTGCAATCGACGCACTGGCTCAATGGCAGGCCGCCGCCGAGGCTCTCCTCGACCGACGACGGACGTTGTCGCCGAGGGTCCAGGCGCTCACGCCCCTTCTCGAGCGAGTGCGGCTCGCCGCATCCATCGGGTTCGAGGCCGCGGGCAAATTTCAGTCCGGCGAACCGGCATCGTCGGACTGGATGAACGACCAGCTCAAGACACTCGAGGAAGCCGCGACTCCGCACGATGCCTGCGAGCTGGTTTTCATTCCAGCACTGCGCCGGCTCGTCGTCGCCACGGCGAACCCGATCGGTGAGATGTCCGAAGCGGATTGGCGCAAACACATCGACACGCTTTCCGCGTCGAAGGAGAAGCAATAACGTGCACCACACGGCCGCTCCCGGAAACCGACAGGGCTATCTGCTCTCGCTCGCCATCATCGGCGTTCTCTATTTCATCTTCGGCTTCGTCACCTGGCTGAACGGCTCGCTGATTCCATTTCTCAAGCTCGCCTGCGAACTCACCGACCAGCAGGCCCTGCTCGTGACCTTCGCGTTTTACATGTCGTATTTCTGCCTCGCGCTGCCGTCCTCTCTCATCCTGCGCGCGACCGGATTCAAGCGCGGCATGGCCCTCGGCCTCGCAATCATGGCGGCGGGCGCAGTGGCCTTCATCCCCGCCGCAACGGCTCGCAGCTATCCGCTCTTTCTCGCGGGACTTTTCATTCAGGGAATGGGACTCGCCCTTCTGCAGACCGCGGCGAATCCCTACGTTTCAGTGATTGGTCCGATCGAGAGCGCCGCCCGGCGCATCAGCGTAATGGGCATCTGCAACAAGACCGCCGGCGCGATCAGCCCGCTCATCCTCAGCGCGATTCTTCTCAGCGGCGCGATCGAGCTGCAGGAAAAGCTCGCCTCGGCCACGACCGGCCGCGAAGCCCTGCTGCAGGAGCTCTCGAATCGCGTCATCGTGCCCTATGTCGTCATGGCAATTGTGCTGTCGCTGCTCGGCGCGATGATTCTTTTTTCACCGCTCCCCGACATCGACGACAGCGCCGGTGAAGAACCGGCCCCTCCGGGCAACGCCCCCACATCCATTTTCCATTTTCCCCACCTGCTTCTCGGCGTGGTTGCCATCTTCGTTTACGTCGGCGTGGAGGTGATGGCCGGCGACGTCATCACGCTCTATGCGAGCGCCCTCGGGCTCGACCTGCACGTCACGAAGAATCTCACGTCCTGCACGATGTTCGCGATGCTTGTCGGCTACGTTGTTGGGATTTTGACGATCCCGCGATTTCTCCGGCAGAACACGGCTCTGATGCTTTCGGCCATCGTCGGCATCGTCTTTGCCGTGGGCGCACTGGTCACCTCGGGCGTCGTGTCGATCACGTTCATCGCCCTGCTCGGACTCGCGAATGCCTTGATGTGGCCGGCGATTTTCCCGCTCGCAATCGATGGACTCGGCAGATTCACCCGCATCGGGTCGGCACTGTTGATCATGGGCATCGCCGGCGGCGCCATCATTCCGCAGATCTACGCCTCGCTCTCCCGGTCGATGGACACCCGGCACGCGTTCTTCTGGTGCACGGTCCCGGCGTATTTTTACATCCTTTTTTACGCGGTCCGCGGCTGTCGGATCGGCCGCGCGCGCTGATTCGACATTTCTGCAGAAGCCGGAACTCGACTCACAAATCGGCATTGCCGGATTCGTTTGCCGCCGCGGGACGCCCGGACTAAAAGACTCCCGCGTGAGGGTTCTCGCGGCATCCGATCTCCATTACGCCCTGCCGCAGTTCGACTGGCTGGTCGCCAGGGCGATCAACTACGACATGGTCGTGCTGGCGGGAGATCTGCTCGACCTCTCGTCCACCGTCGAACCCGACGTCCAGATTCTCGTGATCACGAAATACCTGCGCGAGATCAGCCAGCGCACGGTGCTCGCCGTCTGCTCGGGCAATCACGATGGCGACGTGCGCGTCGACACCGGGGAATTCGCGGCGGAGTGGCTGCGCGAGATTCACGCCAACGATCTTTACATCGACGGCGACACGTTTCTGCTCGGTCCCGATCGTGTTTCGATCTGCCCGTGGTGGGAGACCGATGTCTCCCGGGCCCGCATGGTCGAGAAATTGCGCGCCGACGCCGCTCTCGAGCCCCACGGACGCCGCTGGATCTGGGTTCACCATTCTCCGCCCGACCAGTGCCCGGTGAGCTGGAATGGCAAGGCCTACGCCGGTGATCCTTTCCTGAACAACCTCATTCGCGAACTGCACCCGGACATCGTTTTTTCCGGGCACATTCACAACGCACCCTTCTACGCCGACGGCGCATGGGTCGCAAATCTCGACGGCACCTGGGTGTTCAATGGCGGCTGCCAGATCGGCCGCATCCCATCCTTCATCACACTCGATCTCGAAACCCTCGAGGCGCGATACCGGAATCTCGAAGAAACGGACACGCGCTTCCTCACGCCCGCCTAATGCCCGCGGCCTTTCCGCTCGATGCGGCGCGGCTGCTTCGCCATCAGCGTTTCCACGACATCGTCGACCATGTCGAGGTGAGCCGAGCCCTGGCGGCACTGCTCCTTCACGTTCGCCACGTAGCGGGTGATCGACTCCAGCCGCGTCGCGAGCAGCCGCGCGATGTTGAGCGCAACCTGCGGATGCGCGTGCAGAAATGCCGCCCCATCCTCGGCGAAATAAAACGAACTGTCCTGCCGCGCACACACGGTCGCGGTGGAGCTGCTCTCGAGCAGCAGGGACATTTCCCCGAAAACCGCACCGGGCGTGGACTCGGTCGCGACCCGCGTGGGGCCCTTGAACACGTCGACCACGCCGCTCTTCAGAAAAAACAGACTCCGCGCCGGCTTCGACTCCGCAATGATCACGTCACCCGCGGCAAAGTCGAGAGTCGGCAGATCGCGCAGTGCTTCCTGCATCTCGGCGTCCATCGTGTTTCAAAATCAAATGAGCGGGCCGCCCTTGGCGAGCAGAAAGCCCGCGCGGGCCGCCCCTGCGTCGGGACTTGCCCGTCTTCGCAAAATCGGCGAGGCAGAAGCATGCCCCGCAAATCGAAAGGAGTGCGCACGCTGGAGCAGGCGCGACGCTTTGTGCTCGAGGTGGGCATGTGCGGAATCTTCTCCGATGCCGGTGGCAGGATGCCCTGCCTTTGGGACGTGGTTGACCTGCCGCATCGCAAGCCCGGCGAGAAAGGCTGGGGACAAAAGGTGATCGCCATCTGGCGATGGAAAAACGAGCTTCCGGCCCTGTTCCCCGACGAGATTTTCTACGGGAAGATTCCCGGCGGTCTCGCCGTGCTGATGAGCATGGACACGCTGCGCACGCACTACGCTAAGACGCATCGCCCGCTCAAGGAATGCAGCCCGCTCGCGCGCCGCATCGCGGAAGTCATCAAGCTCGATCCCATGACGACCGGCGAGCTGCGGCGCGAACTCGGGATGACGCACCGGTCGGAGAAAAACCGCTTCGACCGCGCGCTGCAGGAATTGCAGACGACGTTGAACATCGCGCGCCGCAACAGCCTCGAGGACAAAAACGACACGTGGGTCCTGTTCTCGGAGCAATATCTCTCCATCGCGCGGCCTTGAGCCCGACGCGAATTTGTCGCGGCCGGAAGAACCCGGCCTACCACCAATAGGGACCGAAGCCGTCCCAGGCCCAGTCGTCGGCCGCCATCTCGTTCTCGGCCGCCGCCATTTCGTTTTCCTCGGCGATGTTCTGCTGAATGGTCAGCTGCTGAAACTTCTGATACTCGGCCGGGCTGCCCAAATAGAGCATCGACTGGTTCGGATCGGCATACACGTAACCGAGGCGACCCTCCGCCTGCACCGGAACCACTTTGAAGGGAGGCAGGCTCTTGAGGCGCGCCAATTTGGACGGTGTGTCGGCCGGTCGTGCCTGGAAGCCGGCGGCGATGAGCGTCTGCTCCGTGGAGCCTGAATTTGCCTCACGGAACAAGGTGCATGCGGAAAGCAGGCAGACGGCAACCAGCAGGAGGGATTTCGGCGAGATCATCGTGAAAGGAAGGTTGCTCCGCATCGATCGCCATTGGCAAACGGAAACTTCCGCGCGCCCGTTGCGGCGGAGCGGCGGAAGTGGCGGTTGCAACCCGTGCATATGCCAACTATTTTTGCGGTTCCCCATCCCCATGTGTCGTTCCCCCAGTAGTTTGAAGTGCCTCTCCGTCTTTGCGTTTTGCGCGGCCGCCGGCGCATCGTCCGTCTCCGCCGCCTCGCTGAACCCCGTGCCACCCAGCTGGGAGCCGGCGGCGATCGTGAACTGGAGTCCGCAGAACGATCCCGCCTCGCCCTTCAACATCAGCCGCGTGCCGCTGGCGGATCGTTTTCGCCCTCCGACGGCGGCTGAAAATGCCGCCCTCAATGCGGCACTCAACGTCAACCCCCACGCGCGCCCCGGCGAAGCCCGGGTGCAGGCCTTGATCAATTTCGGCGAGTCCGCGGTCAATGCCCAGGGCCAGCGCTCGACGCACGCCTACATTCCGACGGCCTGGCAGTATATCGACAACCTTGGATTCTGGGGCGGCACGGGCGGGCCGATTTCCATTCCCACCGCGCAGGTCACCGACGCCGCGCATCGCAATGGCGTGCCCGTGATGGGCCTCGTCTTTCTCGCGCCGAAGGTCTACGGCGGCACCGACCAGCGCGTGGCGGATTTCCTGAAGAAGAATCCCGACGGATCGTTCCCGGTCGCCGACAAAATGATCGAGGCGGCGCGCTATTTCAAATTCGACGGCTGGTTCATCAACATGGAGACCGAGGGCCAGAACAGCGCCACGGCCCAGCTGATGCAGCAGTTCATGAAGTATTACAAAGCAAAGGCGCCGGAGCTGCTGCTCACGTGGTATGACTCGATGGTCAGCAGCGGCGTGATTTCCTGGCAGCGGCAGCTGAACAACTCGAACCAGATGTTCTTCCAGGACGGGAGCACGGTCGTCTCCGACATGATGTTTCTCGATTTCTACTGGGGCTGGTCGTCGCGCATTCCGAATTCGCGGACCAAGGCGATCTCCCTCGGCCGCGACCCCTACGACGTCTATGCCGGCATCGACACCGAGGGCGCCGGCGACAGCGGCCGCAACACGTGGGGTGGCAACACGCCGATCGACTGGGAGGCGCTGTTTCCCGAGGGCCAGCCGCACCGGCTCTCGCTCGGCATTTACCGCCCCGAGTGGACATTCGTTTACGGGTCGAACTCTCCGGCCTCGGCGATCGAGACGGAGATCCGCTATTGGTGCGGGCAGAACAAAAACCCCGCCGACACGAGCATCCCCCCCGGCTCCGATCGCCCGAACTGGCACGGCATCGCCCACTACATTCCCGCCAACTCGCCCATCACTTCCCTCCCGTTCGTCACGAACTTCAACATCGGCCAGGGCGAGCAGTTCCGGATCAACGGCTCCTCACGGATGACCGGCCAGTGGACGAACCTGAGCCTGCAGGACGTCCTGCCCACATGGAAATGGATCGTCAACAGCGCGGGGGCCCTCAAACTCGCGCCGGCGTTCGATTTCAGCGATGCCTACTACGGTGGCACGTGTCTCCGCGTCACGGGCACGCTGGTGGGCGGCCAGCCGAACGAAATCAAGCTCTACCAGATGAGCCTGCCCGTCGAGGTGTCGACCACGCTCCGCATGGTTTACAAGCCCGGTGTTTCCGGCTCCTCGACGATCCAGGTTGGCCTCGCATTCGAGGACGCTCCCAACACCTTCGTTTACTCGGATCCCGCTCCCGCCACCTCGACCAGCAGCTGGTTGACGCTCGATTTCCCGCTCGGCGCCCACGCGGGGAAAAAGATCGCGGTCCTCACGCTGAAATTCTCGAGCCCCACCACGATCGCCAATTATTCCGCGCGCATCGGGCGCATCCAGATCAGCAACGCCGGTGGCACCGCGCCCGCTCCCGCCAGCAACCTTGTCATCGACGCCGTCGCCGGAAAGCCGGACGACGCCTACGCGAGCCAGTTGCGGATGCACTGGACGCCGTCGCCGGACCCCGTCCTCCACTACAACGTTTACTATCGCCGGACGCTCACCGCCGGCACCGTGAGCCAGCGCGTCTGGCTCGGCGCCACGCCAAACAACTATTTCTTCGCGCCGGAAGTTCGCCGCATCAGCAACGAAAACGAAGGCTATATCGAAATTGAGGCCGTCAGCCCCGACTATCAAGCCGCTCCGGCCATCAGCACAAACGGCCCGTCGTTTTCCTTCGACGCGCTCCCCGACCTCAGGAACAAGTTGCGCGGCATCGTGATTGGCACCGAGGGCGCCTGGACTTCCAGCGGCTCGAACGATGGCCCCGACACGCGCGACCGCGTGTTCGATGAAAACACCTCCACGTTCTTCGACGCACAGCTCGGCAACGGCACCGACTGGGCCGGCATGGACTTCGGGCCCAACAACGCCAAGCGCATCACCGCCATTCGCTACAATCCCCGCAACAATGGCGACTGGCAGCGCCGCATGATTGGCGGGCGATTCCAGGGCGCAAACAAGGCCGACTTCTCCGACGCCACGACGCTCTTCACGGTGGAAACCGCGCCGGCACAATGGGCGTGGTCAACAGTCAAAATCGACAATCCCACGAAATTCCGCTACGTGCGCTACATCGGGCCGGACGGCAGCCACTGCAACATCTCGGAAGCCGAGTTTTACGGCGAGCCCGGCACGTTCTACGAGACGACCGTCGATAACTCGGCAGCGACCGGAGTCGAAATGACCGGAACGTGGGCGACAAGCACCGCCGGCGGTGGATACTTCGGCACGAATTACCTCTCCGACAACAACACGGGGAAGGGAACCAAGGAGATCACCTTCCGTCCGACCCTTCTCACGACAGGCACCTACGAGGTCTTCCTCCGCTGGACGGGCGGCTCCGACCGCGCCAGCAACGTGCCGGTCGAAATCAAGCACGCCCTCGGAACTCAGGCACTCACGATCGATCAGCGCGTTCAGGGCAGCCAATGGATCTCCCTCGGCAGCTACACGTTTACCAAGGGCACGGCGGGCTTCCTCAAGATCCGCAATGCCGGCACGAATGGCCGCGTCATCGCGGATGCCGTGAAGTTCGTCACGACGACGCCACCGCCGACACCCACTCCAACCCCCACTCCAACCCCCACTCCAGAGCCAACTCCTCCACCCACTCCGACTCCCACTCCGGAACCGACGCCGGAGCCCACCCCCGTGCCGACTCCAACTCCCGAACCGCCCCCTCCGCCGACTCCGACTCCCACGCCGGAGCCAACACCCGAGCCAACTCCGGAGCCGACCCCACCGCCGACACCGACCCCCACACCGGAACCAACGCCGGAACCCACACCCGAGTCGACTCCGACTCCCGAGCCCACGCCGCAACCCGACGAGCCGGCGAAATTCTCGAAGGCCGTGAAGATCCAGCAGGTCGGCAAGCTCGTCCGCCTGAAGGGTAAGATTCGCGACAACGACCGCATCAAGAAGCTGCGGGTGCGCGTGAACGGCAAGCTCGTGAAGTTGAGCACCCAGTCGCGGCGCGGCAAGCGGGTCGGACTCTGGACGCTCGAGTTCCAGCCAAAAGGAGAGGTGTCGAAGCTCCTTGTGCGGAGCCGCGACATGCGCGGCGGGGTGTCCTCGAAGACCTACCGGATCAAACCGCCGGGATCCGCGGGCTGATTCGCGAAGGCGTCCGCGTGCGTGATTTGCACCGGCGCCGGAACGCAGGGCGGAGCCGGTGCAGGAAACTGATTAGAACTCGGCTTTGATCGCCTCGTCCACCGAGTCGTAAATCGGCACGGCCTTGTCAATTCCCGCCACCTTGAAGACGGCACGCACCGATTCGCCGAGATTGGTGACGACGAGTTTGCCGCCCTGCGGCGCGAGCTGCTGATACGGACGAATCAGGGCGCGAATCCCCATGCTGGCGAGAAAATCGACGCCGCCGAAATCCACGATCATTGCCTTTTCACCTGCGGCGATGTGGCGGTTGGTGACCTCCTCGAAAATCGCGGCTCCTTCGTGATCCAGCCGCCCCTCCAGCTTGAGAACCAGCACGCCGCCTTCCCGTGATTCGTCGATCTTCATATCAAGCGCTTAGCACGCAGACGGGTTGGGCGGAAAGGTCTTTGTCGCGATCACGACATTCTCGTGTCCGCGGCGTTCGTAACGCACGTCGTCGGTCATTTCGCGAACAAGATGAATCCCGAGCCCGCCGATCTGCCGCTCCTCCGCCGAGAGCGTGGTGTCCGGCGATTCCTGAAGCAGCGGGTTGAACTCGTGCCCGTCGTCGCGAATCTCGATGCTGAGTCGTCCCTCCTGAAAATCGACCGTCACGTCGATGAAATGCCGCGCATCGTCGTCGTAACCGTATTTGATCGTGTTGGTGACGAGTTCCTCGACGATGAGGTCGGCCAGGAACGCGGCCTCGCCGGGCGCTCCACAGCTTGCGAGGTGGGCGCGCATTTTCTCGCTCGCGGGATTGATCGCCGCGAAGTTGTTTTCGATCTGGAGGCTGAGCCGGCTTTCCATACTAAAACTCCACACGAACGATCGAGAAATCGTCCTCCAGCGGCTGCCCGCCGCGCAGTTCACGCACCCAGTTCAGAAGCCGCCCGAGCCCGTCGGGCTGCAACCCATGCTCCCGCATGAAGCGCGTGAAGTCGGCAAATTCAATCATCGTGCCGTCAACGCGCTTGATCTCGTAAGTGCCGTCGCAAAGAACAAACAGGCGGTCCCCGGGCCGCACCTCGAACGTCTCCGAGCGATAGACCATGTCCGGCATCGCGCCCACGAGCATTCCCGGTGCGCGAAGCTCGATCACCTCGACCTTACCGCCCTCCTGCGGACGAAGCAGCAACGCGGGAGGATGCCCTCCGCTGGCATGGCGAAGCATGCGGGTCGGCATGTGATACACGCCATACCAGATCGTGAAATACATGTTGTTCTGCTTCTCCATCGGGAAGGCGTTGTTCAACGCCTCGAGCACCTGCGCGGGATCGCGAAAGTCCGTTTCAGGCAGCGAAGCGGAACGAAGAACGTTGATCGCCGTGACGGAGAGCAACGAGGCGCCGACACCGTGGCCGCACACGTCGAGCAGGTAGATCGCAAGGTGGTCGTCGTCGATCCAGTGGTAGCCGAAGGCATCGCCGCCAAGCTCCATGGATGGCGCGTAGGACCAGTCGATCCGGAATGGCTCGGTGACCGGCTCGGGAAAGATCGACCGGACATATTTCGCCGCTTCGTTCAACTCCGCCTTCAGCATCGCCTGCGTCGTCTCGATCTGGCGGAGGTAGCGTTGCTCCTGGTCGCGAAGCGCCTTTTTTTCCAGGCTGGCGCCGATTCGCGCGCGCAGCAGGGTCGCGTTGAATGGCTTCGGCAGATAGTCCTCCGCTCCCTGCTCGATGCACCGCACCACACTCTCCAGTTCGTCGAGCGCCGAGATCATAATCACCGGAATGTGGCGCAGATTTTCATCGGCCTTCAGCGCCTCGAGGGTGCCGTATCCGTCGAGCACCGGCATCATCACGTCCAGCAGCACGAGATCGTAGGATCCCTCGCGGGCAAGTCGCAGCGCCTCTTCACCGTCGGCGGCCATCGTCGTGGTGTGACCCTGCCGCTGCAGGCGGCGCGCCAGCGTTTCCCGGTTTTCGAGATTGTCGTCAACCACGAGAATCCGGCCCGTGACCGAAGCCGGTTCGTCCGTCGTCGCCTCGACCGGTGGCGGCGCATGGGTGGCGGGCTCCGGAACCGCCGTGGGTGAATCAACGGGATCGCTCGGATCGTTCGCTGCGAGGCGCGCAAAGCCTTCCTCGGACAAATGATCGCCCACCATCGCGAGAAGCTGGCTGGCTGCGTTGCGAATCTTCTGCAGATCCGCGGCCACCGAGGTCACGCCGGCATCCTCCAGCTCCTCGGCCACCAGTTCGCTGTAGCCGAGGATGTGGTTGATCGGAGTGCGCAGGTCGTGGCGAAGCTTCGCCAGCGCGCTCTCCTTCTTCGGCCCTTCCGTGGTCGATGCGTCGCTCACGCGCTGGGGGCCGATTTGCCGACCCGTTCGAGTTGGGCGGTGATTTTCTCGAGAAGCCGCGGCAGCTCGATGGGTTTCGTGTCGTAGTCGTCGCAGCCTGCACCGAGCGCCTGCTCGCGGTCACCGGCCATCGCGTGAGCGGTGAGCGCGATCACCGGGATCGCCTTCAACGTGTCGTCGGCCTTGATCCGCCGCGTCGCCTCCCAGCCGTCGATCACCGGCAGACTCATGTCCATAAGAATCAAGTCGGGCGCCTCGGACGCAGCCATGTCCACTCCCTGCTGGCCATCCACGGCGATGACCACTTCGTAGCCTTTGCGCGAGAGCCGGCGCGAGAGCATGTCGCGGTTCATTTCGTTGTCTTCGACGAGAAGGATCTTGGCCATGTTCAGTGAGGGCGGGTTTTTCCGATGAGATTGCAGATCTTCGCCAGCAGGTGGTCGTAGTCGATCGAGCTTTTCCGGATGACCTCCTCCGCGCTGCCGCGCAGGCGCCGGTGGTCCTCGTCGGAAAGGTCTCGGGCGGTTACGATCACCACGGGAATCTCCGCAAAGCTATCGTCTTGCCGGATTGCGGCGAGAAATTCAAACCCGTCCATCACCGGCATCATCAAATCGAGCAAAATGATCGCCGGCCGCACGGCCCGCACCCGCTCGAGAGCGACCGCCCCATTTTCCGCCTCGAGAACCTCCATGCCGATCTTCGACAGCACACGCACGAGCATTTCCCGGCTCGCGGGGTCGTCCTCGACCACCAGCGCGGTCTTTCCGGCGCCTTCCACAAGCCGGTGAATGATCCGCCGCAGCCGCTCGCCATCGACCGGCTTCGTGAGAAAGTCCGCGGCGCCCAGCGTGAAACCCATCTGCCGGTCGCGCAGCAACGTCACCATCACAACCGGAATGTCCGCCGTGGCCGGATCCGTCTTCAATGCCGAGAGCACCGACCAGCCGTCCATTCCGGGCATCATCACATCGAGCGTGATCGCCGAAGGATGACGCTCCTTCGCCAGCGCGATGCCCTCGGGTCCGCTCGTCGCGATCAGCACCGAGTAACCGCCCTTTTCCAGCACGCGCCGGAGAAGATCGGACGCCTGCGCGTCGTCGTCGATCACCAGAATGAGCTCGCCGGTGCCCGTCGGCGTCGAAGGCGCAGCCGGAGCGGTCGCCGGGGCGGCAGGCTCCGCGGGGCGCTCGGGAACATTCACCGGCAGATCGACGCGGAAGGTGGAGCCCTCGCCATATTCGCTCTCGACGGTGATGTCGCCGCCCATCATCTGGCAGAACTGCCGGCTGATCACGAGACCGAGCCCCGTGCCGCCATACCTCCGCGTCGTCGAGCTGTCCGCCTGCGTGAACGCCTGGAAAAGCCGGCCGAGCTGTTCCGGCGTCATGCCGATGCCGGTGTCCCGCACGCTCATTTCGATGCGGTCGCCGCGACGTTCGACGGAAAGCGTGATGCAGCCGCGCTCGGTGAACTTCGCGGCGTTGCTGAGGAGGTTGAACAACGTCTGCCGCACCTTCGTGAGATCGGCGCGCATCCGCCCGAGATCCGGTCCCGCCTTGAGTTCGAGACGGTTCGAATTCTTGTCGATCAATGGCTGCACCGTTGCGACGACCTCGTCGAGCATCGGCGCAACGTCGAACTCCTCGAGGTAGAGCGTCATCTTTCCGGCTTCGATCTTCGAGAGGTCGAGCACGTCGTTGATGAGGGCGAGAAGGTGCTTCCCGGCGGAGCGGATCTTTTGCAGGTCGGGGATGAAATCCTCCTGGCCGAGGTCCTCGCATTCCTCGATGAGAATTTCGCTGTAGCCGATGATCGCGTTCATCGGCGTGCGCAGCTCATGGCTCATGTTTGCAAGGAACGCGCTCTTCGTGCGGTTCGCCTCCTCGGCGGCATCACGGGCCTCCGCCAGTTCGGCCGTCCGCTGGCGCACCTTCTCATCCATCGTCTCGACCAGCTGACGCAGCTGCTCCGTCATTCGATTGAAATCCTGCGCGAGCGCGCCGATCTCATTGCGCGAGCGAACCGTGACGGTGCGGTGCAGATTCCCCAACGCCACGTCGTGGACGGCGCCGGTCAGCAACTCGATCGGACGGGAAAACGACCGCGCCACCAGCAATGCGGCGGCCGCCGCCAGCACCAGCGTGACGACGCCGATGATCGCCGCCAGCTGACCCAGCTTCGCCACCGGTGCATAGGCCTCGGCGGCATCAATCTTCACCACGACGCCCCACTGAAGCGCGGGCACATACTCCCAGCTCGCCAGCACCTTCTGGCCGCGATAATCGACCGCGATTCCGCTGCCGCGATCGCCCTGCACGCTTTGCCGCAGCGGAAGGGATTGCGGAGCGTCCAGCGGCACCCTCAGGTTGAACGCGGCATCCGGCCGATGCCGGGTCGGCGCCACCACTTCAAGGGCGTCACCATCGCGCACCGCCACCACGATTTCGCCGGTTTGTCCGAGACCGGTCTCGTCGGCGAGCGCCCGGTAAATGGCCTCCGCGCGAACCTGCAGAACCACTGCACCGCGAAGAACTCCACCGGGCAGCACCGGCGCGGCAAGAAAGGTCGCCGGCTCGTTGTCCGGCGCATAGAACTCGAAGTCGGACTGCTCGATTCCGAGCGTCATCATCGCCGACTCCGCCGCCTTGCCGAGGCCCGTTTCCGACGCGGGAGGGACGCTGAGGTCGACCCCGAAATCCGGACCGCGACTCGCGGCAAACACGACGCGCCCCTCGGGTGAGACCAGATAGATGTCGTCCAGCTCCAGGGCTTCCCGCGCGCGCTCAAAATAGCGCGAAAAGCGCTCCGCCGCTTTGGAAAACGCGGCATCGTCCAGCCGCCCGTTTGTCCAGGCCGCGGTGAAGGCCTCCAGCGCCGCTGCCGTCGTCTCACTGCCGGACAACACGACGAGATCGCGCTCCTGCGCGTGCAAATACGCCTGGATCTGCGCGACCTGATGCCGGCCGATGGCGCGGAGATTCGTCTGAATCTGGTTGGTCAGCAGTTCGCGCGACGCCTCGTAGGTGAGCCACGTGCCGACTCCCAGCGGAACAAGCGCCAGCACGAGAAACCACAGTGCAAGCTGGACGGCAATGCGGGCGCGTGGACGCTTCACGGCTGCTCCTCCTCCCGGTTTGGATTCACCCATTTGCCGCCCCAGGCCGCGTGCAGGTCCATCAGCATCCTCTCCCATTCCGCCCGTGAGCGAAACGCGGGATAGGGAATCGGCCGCACCGGCTTTTCCGTCGACCACACAATCTCGAACTGCCCATCGGTCCGGATCTTCCCGAGTCGCGCAAATTTCCACGCGTGCTGCGTCTCGTTGTCGATGTAAACCACGCCTTCGGGGGCCAGCAGCCCCTCGCCGCCGAGCACCTTTCGAACCGTCGCGGGATCGGTGGTGCCCGCCTCCCGCACGGCCTGAGCCCACAGCTTCACGCCGAAATACGCGGCCTCGACCGGATCGGACGTCACTCGATCTCCGCCGTATCGCTCCCGGAACGCGCGGACAAACGCTTCGTTCTGGGGAGTCTCGACCGTCTGGAAATAGTTCCAGGCCGCGTAGTCGCCGGCGAGGGTGGCAATATCCATCTGGCGAAGCTCCGTTTCGCCGATGCTGAATGAAATCGTCGGAATGTCCCCGGGTGTGATGCCCGCCTCACGGAGCCCCTGGAAAAAGGCGGCATTCGAGTCACCATTGATCGTGTTGAGAATCACGTCGGGCTTTGCCTGGCGGATTTGCTCGATGATCGGCGCGACGCTTTTCCCACCGAGAGGCACGTAGGACTCGCCGACCACCTCGCCTCCCAGCGCGCGAACCTGATCCACGATGATCGCGTTCGCCATTCGCGGAAACACGTAGTCGGAGCCGACCAGAAACACGCGTTTGCCGAAATGCCGCAGCGCATAGCTCACCGCGGGCATCACCTGCTGGTTCGGTGTCGCGCCGGTGTAAATGATGTTTGGCGATTGCTCGATGCCCTCGTATTGGACGGGATAGAAGAGAAGGTGATTGCGCTCTTCGAACACGGGCTTCACGGCCTTGCGGCTCGCGGAGGTCCAGCATCCGAAAACCACGCAGACCTTCTCGTCGTCGATCAATCGCGCAGCCTCGCGGGCAAATGCATCGGGATCGGACGCTCCGTCAGCCACGACCGCCTCGACCGGACGCCCGAGCAGCCCGCCTGACGCATTGATTTCCTCGATGGCGAGTTTCGTCGCGTCGACGACCGCCGTTTCGCTGATCGCCATGGTCCCGCTGAGCGAGTGCAGGATGCCGACGCGAATCGGCGGTGCGGCTGCCTTGCGACCGCAACCAAAGGGCAAAAGGGCAATGCCAACGAGAAGCGCAAGGAGACCGGTGTGGCGAAACCTCGATGTCCCCTGCCGCGTCATTTACGTCCCCTGGTTGAATTCCTTCACCATGGTAACGACTTCCCGAAGCAGCTTCTCGCGGTCGATGGCACCCTTGGCGATGATGTCCTGAACACTGCCGTCGAGAATCCGGCGGTCCTCCGCTGTCAAATCCTTGGCCGTGATGACCACCACGGGAATGTCGGCCAGCTGCGGCTCTCCGCGCAACACGCGCAGAAATTCGAACCCGTCCATCACCGGCATCATCAAATCGAGCAGGATCAAATCCGGCCGCTCCTGCGCGGCGAGCTTCTCGAGAGCGACGCTCCCGTTTTCCGCCGTGGTGACGATGAGCCCCTCGCGCTCGAGGAGGCGGGAAAGCATGTCGCGATTGTTCGGTTCGTCGTCGACGACCAGCACGTTCGCCTTCGGCTTGCCGATGCGGGAGGTGATGACGTTGCGCAGCTTGTCGGCATCCACCGGCTTGGTGAGGAAATCCGAGGCGCCGAGCGCGAATCCGAGCTGGCGGTCCTGCAACATCGTCACCATCACCACGGGTATCGATGCCGTCTCCGGATCGGATTTCAACACGCTCAACACACTCCACCCGTCCATGCCGGGCATCATCACGTCGAGCGTGATGGCATCGGGCTTCTTCTTGCGCGCGAGTTCGAGGCCATCGCCGCCCCGGTGCGCACGGAGCGTCGCGAAGCCGCTCTTCTCCAGCGCGCGGGCCATGAGGTCGTTGGCATCGGGATCGTCGTCGATGACCAGCACGGTCTTCCCCGCGCGCGGAGTCGTCATCGTGCCGGTCGTCGTCTGCGTCGTGGTTACCGAAGGTTCCGACGGCTCCTGCACTTCCACGGGTAGTTCGAACGTAAAGGTCGTGCCGACGCCTTCGGTGCTTTCGACGGAAATGTCGCCGCCCATCATCTGGCAGAACTTCCGGCTGATCACGAGCCCGAGCCCCGTCCCGCCATACTTGCGCGTGGTGGAGGCATCCGCCTGCGTGAACGCCTGGAACAGCTTGCCGAGCTGCTCCTTGCTCATGCCGATGCCGGTATCGGCGACGCGGAAGCAAATGAACTCGCCCGCCTCGCGCGCAATGCGGGAGGCGGACAGCGTGATCGTTCCCTTTTCGGTGAACTTGCTCGCGTTGCTGAGGAGGTTGAAGAGCGTCTGCCGCACCTTCGTGAGGTCCGCCTTCATGCTGCCGATGTCCGGCGCGATATTCAGCTCGAGGCGATTGCTGTTCTTCTCGAGCAACGGCTGAATCGTCTCGACGACCTCCCGGATCATCGTCTGCAGGTCGAACGTCTCCAGGTAGATCGTCATCTTCCCGGCCTCGATCTTCGAGAGGTCGAGAATGTCATTGATCAACGCGAGCAGGTGCTTGCCCGCATTCCGGATCTTTTGCAGGTCGGGAATGAATTCGTTTTGGTCGAGGTCCTCGGCCTCCTCGATGAGCATCTCGCTGTAGCCAATGATCGCGTTCATCGGCGTGCGCAGTTCGTGGCTCATGTTCGCGAGGAAGGTGCTCTTCGTGCGGTTTGCCGATTCCGCGGCGTCGCGGGCTTCGATGGCGGCATGCGTGGCCACCTCCGCGCGCTCGATCGCGTCGGAGAGTTTCGACGCGAGGATGAAGGAAACCACCATCACGGCAATGATCACGCCACCCACCAGCAGGCCGGCCTGCCAGATCATTTGAAAGGTCACCTCCCGGATGTCAGGTAGATAAAGCGCGCCCATCACCTCGTAGTCCCACGGCTGGAACGTGCGACGCTCGACCTTCCAGTTCTTCGTGTCCTGACCGGAAACGAGTTCCTCCGCTTTCGCATAGAGCGGCGAGCGTTCATCCGGAAACACCACGCGGTCCCTGGCATCCAGCAGCGCGAAGAATCCCTCGTCGAGAATGCGCTGCTCCTCCAGCGCCTGATGAACCACCTTCAGCGTCTCGAGCGCGTAACCGACATAGTAAACGCCGATGATCCGGCCCGACGCATCGAAGATCGGCTCGTAACCCGTGAGGTAAGGCTTTCCGAGAATGTCGACGACTCCGTAAAACGCCTCGCCCTGGCGGATTTTGGCAATCGCCTTCCCGTTCGGATCAAGCTGCGTGCCCACCGCGCGACCACCTTCGGGCCGTTCCACGTTCGTCGTGATGCGAATAAAGCGATCGCCATCCTTGATGAAGATGGTCGCGGTGCCACCCATCAACGCCTTGACCTTGTCGACGAGTTCGAAGGAACCGGACATCGCGTGGTCGCCAAAGAATAGTTCCTCCCGCGTCTTCCCGTCCGGTTCCCGCACCGTTCGCAGGCTTGGCTCGCCAAGACGTTGGGCTTCCAGTTTCAGCACCCGCATCGACGAACGCACGAGGTCCATGCAAATTTGGTCCGTCGCGACCAGCACGTCGATCACGTGAGCAAGCTTCGCGCCCATCTGCGCTTCGGCCTGCGCATGGATCTGGTCGTAAATCCGGCGGTAGCCCATCAAGGCCGCGGTCCCAAGGACCAGCGCGATGATCACGAACCAAAGAACGATCTTGGTCTTCAAGGAACTATGCATCGGGAGGGCTCGCCGCCGCACAAAATAAGGGGCGCATCTGTCGGAACAAGCTCTTTTCCGGCGGCAAATCGTCGCACCACGCCCGCTGCTGCAACGTGGCTTCGACTCTCGACCTGCGGATCACTGGGCGATCGCCGGACTAGGACGACATGAGTTTCTCGATCGTCCTGCCCCAGCTTTCCTCGAGAGCGTCGATCCCCCAGCGGTATTGCCGGCCATCGACCGTGATGTCGAGAGCCTGGTCCGCGGTCACCTCGCCGAGGCGCCGGGCGGGCACGCCACGCCACGAGAGCAACGCGAGCACGGCGGCGGCATTTCCCCGCGGAGTCGTAATGACGATGCGGGACTGTGATTCGTTGAACAACGCCTGGTCGGGACGGAGCCCGTTGGTATGGAGATTCAGCTTCGCGCCGAGTTGCGGGCCCGCCGCGAGGCACGATTCCGCCACCGCGACCGCAAGGCCACCTTCCGAGCAATCGTGCGCGCTCTTTACGAACCCGAGCCGGATCATCGCCCGGACCGCGTTGTGGACCGCGAGCTCACGATCGTAGTCGAGCAAAGGCGGTGCGCCTTCCTTTCGGCCGTGGCAGACCTTGAGGTAATGCGACGCGCCGAGTTCGTGTCCGAGATCGCCGATGAGCAGGATCGCATCTCCCGCCTCCTTGAAGGCCGAGGTCGTGATGTGCTTCGGATCGCTGATGATGCCGACCACGCCGACCGTCGGTGTCGGGTCGATCGCCGCGATCGGACTTTCGTTGTAGAGGCTCACGTTTCCGCCGGTGACGGGTGTGTCGAACACCCGGCAGGCTTCCGCCATTCCTTCGACGGCCTCGCGGAGCTGCAGGAAATTCTCCGGCTTGTGCGGATTGCCGAAATTCAAGTTGTCCGTCAGCGCCAGCGGCACCGCGCCCGAGCAGGCAAGGTTGCGGCAGCATTCCGCGACCGCAATGCGCGCGCCGTCACGCGGGTCCTGCCGGCAGTAGATCGCGTTGCAATCGGTGGAGGCGGCGAGAATCTTGTTCGCCTCGCGCACGACGAACACGGCGGCATCCGAGCCCGGCAGCACGGTCGCGCCCAGGCGCACCATGTGGTCGTATTGACGCCACACCCACCGCTTGCTGGCGATGCTCGGGTGCGAGAGGAGTTTCAGGAGCGATTCCGTCGGGTCGAGTTCCGGCACGGTCGCGAGATCGAGCGCCCGCACTTCCTTCTTCGGTGCGGCCTCCCGCGAGTAAAGCGGGGCTTCGTCGGCAAGCTGACGCGCGGGGATCTCCACCACGACGCGGTCGCCTTCGCGCACGCGCATCATGCCGTCGTCCTTCACCTCGCCGACCTGGGCGTAGGGGAGGTCCCACTTTTCGAAAATCTCCCGCACCTTGTCCTCCTGCCCCTTGTGCACGATGACGAGCATGCGCTCCTGCGATTCGCTGAGGAGAATCTCGTAGGGTGTCATCCCCTCCTCGCGCTTCGGCACGAGATTCAAATCGATTTCCACGCCCGTGCCGCCACGGCTCGCCGTCTCGCACGTCGAGCAGGTCAGCCCGGCGGCGCCCATGTCCTGAATGCCCGCCACGCAGCCGCTGGCCAGCAATTCGAGGCAGGCCTCGAGCAGAAGCTTTTCGCGGAACGGATCGCCCACCTGCACCGCGGGACGGTCCTCCTTCGATTCCTCGGTCAACTCCCGCGAGGCAAACGCCGCACCTGCAAGCCCGTCACGGCCCGTTTCCGCGCCGACGTAAAAGACCGGGTTGCCGATGCCGACCGCGCCGCCTCGCGCGATCTGCTCGTGCCGCAGGATGCCGAGGTTGAAGACGTTCACCAGCGGGTTGCCGCTGTAGCTTTCGTCGAAATAAATCTCCCCGCCCACGGTCGGGATGCCGATGCAATTCCCGTAGTGCGCGATGCCGCTCACGACACCGGCGAACAGGCGGCGGTTCGTCTTCGCCTCCTCGTCGTCACCCTCGATCGGGCCGAACCGGAGCGAGTTCATCGAAAAGACCGGGCGCGCGCCCATCGTGAAGATGTCGCGAATGATGCCACCCACCCCCGTCGCCGCACCCTGGAACGGCTCGACGGCACTCGGGTGATTGTGGCTTTCCATCTTGAACGCGATGGCCCAGCCGTCGCCGATGTCGATCACGCCGGCGTTTTCCTCGCCGGCCTTCACGAGCACCTTCTCGCCGGTGGTCGGAAATTTTTTCAGCTCGAGCTTCGAGTTCTTGTAGGAGCAGTGCTCGCTCCACATCACGGAGAACACGCCGAGCTCGGTGAAATTCGGGTCGCGGCCGAGGATCTTCTGGATGCGCTCGTATTCCTCCGGCGTGATGCCGTGCTTTGCAATGACTTCGGGAGTGATGGCGGGATCGGACATCGTGCTCAGTTCCTTTCTGCCAGGATCGACTCGAAGATCACGCGGCCGTCCGCGCTGCCGAGGAGTGGATCACAGGCGCGCTCGGGGTGCGGCATGAGGCCGAAGACATTGCCCTCGCGGTTGCGAATGCCGGCAATGTCGTCCAGCGAGCCGTTGGGGTTCGGGCCGGCGTAGCGAACAAGCACCTGGTCGTTCTTCCGCAGCTCGGCCAGCGTCGCCTCGTCGGCGGTGTAGCAGCCCTCGCCGTGCGCGATTGGAATTCTCAAAGTCGTTCCGGGAGTCGCCGCGCGCGTAAACCGCGAATTGTTCGTTTCGACGCGCAGATCGACATGCTCGCAGATGAAATGCAGGTCGCGGTTGCGCACGAGCGCGCCGGGCAGGAGCCCGCTCTCGCAAAGGATCTGGAAGCCGTTGCAAATGCCCAGCACCGTGCCACCGCGGGCCGCAAATTCCTTCACGGCACCCATCACCGGCGAGAATCGAGCGATCGCCCCGCAGCGCAGGTAATCGCCATACGAAAAGCCGCCGGGCACGACGATCACATCGGCGTCGCCGACCGATGTGTCCTTGTGCCACAGATAGTGCGCCTCGACACCCTCGAAGCTGCGCAGCGCGTGCAGGACGTCCTGGTCGCAGTTCGACCCGGGAAACTGAATGACCGCAAATCGCATCAGCGCTCGATCTCCAGCTCGTAGTCCTCGATCACCGGATTCGAGAGCAAATCCCGGCAAAGCTCGTGGAGCTTCGCTTCATCGGCGCCCTCCGGCAGCTCGATCTCGATCGACTTGCCGACGCGCACCTTGCCGACGTTCTTCAGGCCTAGGTGGTCCATCGCCTGGGCGACGGCGGCGCCTTGCGGATCGAGCACCGATTTCTTTGGCATGACTGTGACGACGGCTTTCATGGCGGGTAGATTGCGGGGTTCGGGCGACGCGTTCAAGGCGTGCGTTCAATTTTCACTGAGATCGCGACGACGGGCGGTGACAAGATGGGTGCGAATCGACAGCAGCGCGCCGAAGAAGCATGCGATGCTGAACAGGTCGCCGTAGCGCGTGTAGAACGTCTTCTGCGGCTGCACCGTCACGTCAAACTCGTCGTAGAGAAACCCTTCGATGAACGTGTTGCCATCGGGAGTCTGCAGGATTTCCCGCACGCGACCCCAGGGGTCGACCGAGCAGGTCACGCCGGTGTTCGCCGCGCGCACCAGCGGGAGCTTTGTCTCCACGGAGCGGAAGATCGCGTTGATCATGTGCTGGCGCGAGCCGGAGCTCTCGCGAAACCAGCCGTCGTTGGTGAGCGTGATGAGGATTTCCGCCCCCTTGTCAGCAAACTGCCGCACGAGCTCGCCCACGGTGTCCTCGAAGCAAATAAGCGGGGCAAACCGGAAGTGCTTCTTGCGGCCCTGCGTCATCATCACGACCGCCTCGGTGCCTGCCTCGAAATCCCCCGGCACCTGATCGCCGACGACCCACGCGAAAAGCGGGAAGCTGTGCCGGAAGGGAATGAATTCCCCGAAGGGCACGAGGTGCATCTTGTGATAAAGCTGCACGCCGCCCGCAGCATCGAGCATCACCGCGGCGTTGAACCCGCCGGCGTAGTTGTAGTTTTCCGTGCCGAGCAGGATGTCGCTGCCGTGTTTCGCGAGAATGCCCGTGACGAACTTCTTCATCTCGTCATCCGTGAGCAGCGGGCGCGGAAGCGCCGCCTCGGGCCAGATGAGCAGGTCGGGCCTGCGCGCGATCGCGATCTCCGAGAGGCGCTGGTAGGTATCGAGAATGCTCTGCTCGAACGCCGGATCCCACTTCTCATGCTGCGGGATGTTCGCCTGAACCGCCGCAAAGCTGAACGGCGCGGTCGTGCCCGGATCGCGTGAAAGCCGGCTCACGCCATAACAAAACGTCGCGGCAATCAGCATGATCGTGAGGCTGAAGTCATAATGCGGTCGCAGGCGCATGCGACCGGCCTCCACCGACAGCCGCTTCACGCTGATGACGAGCATGAGATTCGCCAGCACGACGAGAAACGTGATCCCGCCGACCCCGGTAATGTCTGCAATCTGGATGAGCGCTGTGTTTTTCCAAAGCGCGACGCCGAGCTGATTCCAGCCAAAACCCGTGAACAGTGTGCCGCGCACCCACTCCAGCCCAACCCATGCCGCCGCCGCGCGAAAGGCCAGGCGCAGATTGTTGAACGAGCGCGTCCACTCCACGCCGGGAGCGGTGTCGTCCGATTCCCGGCGCGGACGGCACACCAACCCGGCAAACAACGCCCAAAGCGCCGGATAAATCGCGAGGTAAAACGCCAGGAGGAACCACCCCAGCCCGGTCACCTCGGTCAGCCAGAAAAACGCGGCCCAGAAGAAGACCAGCCCCGTGAGATAACCGAGCCCAAACAGGCGGAGCACCCGCCAGCGGCCATCGGTGCAGCCAAACCACACCGCCACGATGAGTGGCGTGAGCGCGACCCATGCCAGCGACCCCAGCTCGACCGGGGGAAACGCCAGGGCCATCAACAGGCCGCTCAGCGCGGCAAGAATCCAGGGCCACAGGTGTCTCATCGGCGCACAGGCGACCAGCGACTGCGGACTTTGGCAAGTGCGCGATTCACTGCGGAGTGGTTGCGGAATCCAGCGTCGCCCGACACGGGCCGGGTTGCGCATCGGAGGGTGGCGGCACCTTCAGCGCGACGACCACACTGCCATCCGGATTCACCGATTCGATCTCGCCGCTCATCAGTTGATCGGGTGCCTCCGGCGTCGTCGCCACCACGCGCGTGCCCGGGCGGGGTGAGATTCCGGCAAAGGTCGCCTCGACCACCCAGCCCTCGCCGCGACGAAGCAAACGCGCCGAAGGATCGGTGGGATTCAGCTGGTGGTAATGAAACCAGGTCGCGGCGGCAAAAAACATGCCCACCACCACGAGGCCGATCACCAGCCAGGTTCCCGAGACTTTCACAACCGCCCGATCTGCTGCGCTACTGCTCCGCCTGCTTCTTCGGTTCCGTCTGCTTCTTCGCCTTGCGGGACGGCTTGACGTGCTCCTGCCCGATCACGGGAAAGCTCATCTCGAGCAACGAGATGTCGTGCGCCGTGAGACCGCTCGGGATGGCGATGATGCCATCCTGCACCGGGCGGTTCACGTAAAGATCGATGACGTGGCGGCCGTTGAAAAACGCGATCAGGTAGGAATTCCGCCGCGACATCGTGTGCTGGGCAAGGAGGTTGCGGCCGTGATCGTCGAGTTTGAAATACGCCCCGAAGGTCCCCGAGTTGTCCTGCGCCGGGAAGGAATAATACGCGGTCACCTCGCGCTCGCTGATGAGCGGCATCTGCTGGAGATAGGTTTTCTTTCCATTGATGAGCTCCACTTCCTGCGAGAAATGGCCGCCCTCGCTGCCACCCTCGGCGTGGAAACGTATCGCCACCGCGGACTTCTTCTTCTGGGAGCCGGCATGCAGCATGCCGGGGGACCCAACGACCAAAAACAGGGCGAGCAATGCGGTGAGGAGCCTCATGCGACGGATCGTAGCGGAGCGGATAGGATTTGCAACCGCGCCCGGGGTGCGTTAACCGAGGGGCGATGCAGGCATTGCGCGTGGCCCTATTGTTGACCAGCGTCGTCTCCCTTGGCGGGGGCACGCTTTCGCCCGCGCGCGCCCAGGATGGCCAGTCGGTCGTGCCCGAGATCCCTGTCGAGGAAAGTCCGTTCTTTGTGCTCAACGACGAGGAAATGAATCCGGGACGCCGCGCGCGCCGGGAACTGAGGGGCCCCGAGTTCGACTACCCGCGCAACCGGGGCGCCGAGCAGAGTGCCGCGCAGATGTTCACCAGCTTCTTCACCGACATGTTCTCGTCGGTGAAGCTGGTGAAGAAGCGCTCTTCCAGCAAGCTGAGCGTCGAGCCCTCGAAGTTTTCCGTCGACGAGCGCCGCGAGGTCTCGGTGACCTTCACCGTCGAAAATCAAACCGGCCGCCTGCTGAAACTGGATTTCCCGACCTCGCAACGCATCGAGATTCTCGTGCGCGACCCGGCCGGCAACATCGTCGAGCGATGGTCGGATGACCGCGCGTTCCGCGACGAAGCCGGCGTGGTGATGATCAATCCCGGCGAGCGCATCCAATACGAGGAGCGCATCTCGACCCGCGAAATGGAGCCGGGCAAAACCTACACGATCGAGGCGTCCCTCGCGAACAACCCGGAATTCGTGAAGACCGCGCAGGTCACCCCGACCGGCAAGCCGCGCAACCTCCAGCCGCACCCGGAATTGTCCACTCGCAACGCGGCGCCTGCGCCCACACCCACCCCCGCTCCGGAGTCGGGCGAGGCGCAAACCGACGAACCGATCCAGGGCTGATCTTCGCGAAAAAATTCGTCGAAACCCTGACCAAGGGCATGGACGGTCCCCACGGATTCACAGAGACCGGCAAACCTGTGAAAAACCCGACGCCGCCCGTTCGGAATTTCGCTTGACCGCAAGAAGGAAAAGCGTTTTTTGCCGGACCAGAAAATAAATTGTTGTCAAAGCCCGACGCCAGACCTAACAGCTAGCCCCACCCAACCTATCAAGCACTCTCTTATGTCCGAAAAATCCATCGAAGATAAAGTCAAAGACATCATCGTCGAGCAGCTCGGCGTCACTCCCGAGCAGGTCACTCCGAATGCCTCCTTCATCGAAGACCTCGGCGCCGACTCGCTCGACACCGTCGAGCTCGTGATGGCTTTCGAAGAGGAATTCAACGTCGAAGTCCCGGATGAGGACGCCGAGAAGCTCCAGACCGTCGGCGACGTCATCAAATACATCGAGGACAAGAGCTCGAAGTAATTCGATCTCGGTTTCCGATTTTGCCGGGCAGGCCGCGCGAAAGCGCGGCCTGTTTCGTTTTCGGGCAAAGGAGGGAGCCCGGTCGCGACGATGCGAACCGGGCGTTCCCGTTATTCGTCGCTCTTGCTGAGCTTCGCGAGCACGCTGAAGTCCTCCAGCGTCGTCGTGTCGCCCGTGACGCTGCCGCCGCCGGCGATTTCCTTGAGGAGACGGCGCATGATCTTTCCGCTGCGGGTCTTCGGCAGCGCCTCGGCGAAGCGGATGTCGTCCGGCTTGGCAATGGGGCCGATGACGTTGCCCACGTGCTTGCGCAGCTTCTCCTTGAGATCGGCTGTGGGCTCCACGCCGCCCTTCAACGTGACGAAGGCGACCACGCCCTGGCCCTTGATTTCGTCCGGGCGGCCCACCACGGCGGCCTCCGCGACGGCGGGGTGCGCAACGAGTGCGCTTTCCACTTCGGCGGTTCCAAGCCGGTGGCCGGCCACGTTCAGCACGTCGTCGATGCGGCCGACGATCCAGAAATACCCGTCCTTGTCGCGGCGCGCACCGTCACCGGTGAAGTAGCAGCCCTTCACCTCGCTCCAGTATTGTTTCCGGTAGCGGGCCTTGTCGCCGTAGATCGTGCGCAGCATCGACGGCCACGGCTTCCGGACGACCAGCTTGCCGCCTTCGTTGTGGGCGACCTCGTTGCCCTTGTCGTCAACGATCGCGGCGTCGATGCCAAAGAACGGCAGCGTCGCGGTGCCCGGCTTGGTCGGGGTCGCGCCGGGGAGCGGGGAAATCATGATGGCGCCGGTCTCGGTCTGCCACCAGGTGTCCACGATCGGGCAGCGGCCACCGCCAATCTTGTCGCGATACCACATCCACGCCTCCGGGTTGATCGGCTCGCCCACGGTGCCCAGCAGGCGCAGCGAGGAAAGATCGTGCTTCGCCGGCCATTCGTTGCCCCACTTGATAAAGGCGCGGATGGCCGTCGGCGCCGTGTAAAGGATCGTCACACCGTATTGCTCGACGATCTGCCAGAACCGGTCGGGCTCCGGCCAGTTTGGCGCGCCTTCATACATCACGCAGGTCGCGCCGTTGGCGAGCGGGCCGTAAACGAGATAGCTGTGGCCGGTGATCCAGCCGACATCGGCGGTGCACCAGTAGATGTCGTCCTCGCGCAGGTCGAAGATGAATTTCGTGGTCGTGTAGGCGCCGAGCAGGTAGCCGCCGGTCGTGTGGAGAATGCCCTTCGGCTTTCCGGTCGATCCGCTCGTGTAGAGGATGAAAAGCGGATGCTCGCTGTCGAGGCCCACGGCGGGGCAGTTCGCATCGACGTAATCCATCTCCCGGTGCCACCAGACGTCGCGGCCTTCCTTGATGTGGATGTCGATGTTCGTGCGACGGAAAACGATGACCCGTTTCACGGTCGTGTTTTCCTCCAGCGCGTGATCGACATTCTGCTTCAAGGTCACGATCTGGCCGCGCCGATACCCTCCGTCGGCGGTCACCACGATGGTCGCGCCGCTGTCGGCGAGGCGGTCCTTGATGCTCTCCGAGCTGAAGCCGCCGAAGACGACGGAATGAATCGCGCCAATCCGCGCGCAGGCCAGCATGGCAATCGCCGCCTCGGGAATGAGCGGCATGTAAATGAGCACTCGATCGCCCTTCTTCGCGCCGTTGCGTTTGAGGACATTCGCGAACTTGCAGACCTCGCGATGGAGCTGGTGATACGTGAGCGTGCGCTTCTCGCCGGGCTCGCCCTCCCAGATGATCGCGGCCTTGTTCTTGCGCGCTCCGTTGAGATGGCGGTCGAGACAGTTCTCGCTCGCGTTCAACTTTCCGCCAACGAACCACTTCGCGAACGGGCATTTCCACTCGAGCACCTTGCCCCATTTCTTCTGCCAGAGGAGTTCGCCCGCCTGCGCAGCCCAGAATTTCTCGGGGTTTTTGATCGATGCTTCATAGAGCCGGCGATACTCGGCCATGTTCGTGACGCGGGCGGCCTTGGAAAACTCGCGCGACGGCTTGAAGACACGTTTTTCGATCAGGTGGGATTCGATGGCGTTGCTCATGCGGGGAAAGTCTTGAGGAGCGTCAAACATGGCGAAGGTTGCCCGCCGGTGAAAGACGGAAGTGAGTGGATTCGCTCCGAAATCCGGCACATGACATGGATCGGCCGTCCGTTCCCACTCCCCTTGCAAATCCGCTGGCAAAGCAGCCACCTGCAGCGAACCAGCGATACTGCGCCAGCCAACGAAACCGTGAAAAACACCATTTCGAGCCTTTTCGGTGGACTTCGCGGCGCGCCGGGCGGTAGCCAAAAGGGACCAACATGTCCAGGACGCCGACCATCATCTACACGAAAACCGACGAAGCCCCGCTGCTTGCCACCTACTCGCTGTTGCCGATCGTCCAGGCATTCACGAAGCACGCGGGTGTCACCGTGGAAACCCGCGACATCTCGCTCGCAGGCCGCATCATTGCGCAATTTCCCGAGGTTCTCCGGGAGGACCAGCGCATTGGCGACCACCTCGCCGAGCTGGGTGCGCTCACGCTCGAGCCGCACGCGAACATCATCAAGCTGCCGAACATCTCCGCTTCCATCCCGCAGTTGAAGGCCGCGATTGCCGAGCTGCAGGCGAAGGGCTACGCGCTGCCGGATTATCCGGAGAATCCCACGACCGACGCGGAGAAGGAAATCAAGGCCCGCTACGACAAGGTGAAGGGTTCGGCCGTGAACCCCGTGCTGCGCGAGGGCAACAGCGACCGCCGCGCGCCGAAGGCCGTGAAGGATTACGCGAAGGCCCATCCGCACAAGATGGGCGCGTGGTCGAAGGACTCGAAGACCCGCGTCGCCACGATGGACGGTGGCAATTTCTACGCGAACGAGAAATCCGTCACCGTGCCCGAGGCGACGGAGGTGAAGATCGAGCTCGTCGCGAAGGACGGCACGGTCACCGTGCTGAAGGACAAGCTCGCGCTGAAAGCCGGCGAGATTCTCGACGGGACGTTCATGAGCCGGAAGGCTCTCGTGAGTTTCCTCCGCGAGCAGATCGGCGAGGCGCACCGGCTCGGTGTGCTCTTCTCGCTGCACCTGAAGGCGACGATGATGAAGGTCTCCGACCCGATTCTCTTCGGGCATGCGGTGAAGGTCTATTTCGCCGACCTCATCACGAAGCACGGCGGGACGTTCAAGGAGCTCGGCGTGGACTTCAACAACGGCTTCGGCGACCTCCTCGCGAAGCTCGACAGGCTGCCTGCGGACAAGCGGGCCGAGATCGAGGCCGACATCAAGGAAGCCCTCGCCACCGGCCCCGCGCTTGCGATGGTAAACTCCGACAAGGGCATCACGAACTTGCACGTGCCCAGCGACGTGATCATCGACGCGTCGATGCCGGCAATGATCCGCGAAGGCGGAAAAATGTGGAACGCCGAGGGCAAGACGCAGGACACGCTCGCGGTGATTCCCGACAGCAGCTACGCCGGCGTCTACCAGGCGGTCATCGATTTCTGCAAGGAGCACGGCGCGCTCGATCCGCGCACGATGGGCTCCGTGCCAAACGTCGGCCTCATGGCGCAGGCCGCCGAGGAATACGGCTCGCACAACAAGACGTTCGAAATTCCCGCCGACGGCACCGTCCGCGTCGTCGACGCCGCGGGCAACGTGCTCATGGAGCATCAGGTCGAGGAGGGCGACGTGTGGCGCGCCTGCCAGACGAAGGACGCACCGGTTCGCGACTGGGTGAAGCTCGCTGTGAACCGCGCCCGCGCGACCGGCGTGCCGGCCGTGTTCTGGCTCGACCAGGGCCGCGCGCACGATGCCGAGCTCATCAAGAAGGTGAAGACTTATCTCGCCGAGCACGACACGACCGGCCTCGAGTTCCCGATCCTCGCACCGGCCGACGCGTGCCGGTTCAGCCTCGAGCGCATTGTTCGCGGTCTCGACACGATCAGCGTCACCGGCAACGTCCTGCGCGACTACCTCACCGACCTCTTCCCGATTCTCGAAGTCGGCACCAGCGCGAAGATGCTTTCCATCGTTCCGCTCATGAACGGCGGTGGCCTCTTCGAGACGGGCGCCGGCGGCAGCGCGCCGAAGCATGTGCAGCAGTTCCTTGCTGAGAATTACCTGCGCTGGGATTCGCTCGGGGAATTCTTCGCTCTCGTCCCGTCGTTCGAGCACATCGCTGCGACCTTCGATGTCCCGAAGGCGAAAATCCTCGCCGAGACGCTCGACGCCGCAACCGGCAAGTTCCTCGAATACGATCGCTCGCCCGGCCGCAAGCTCGGCACGATCGACAACCGCGGCAGCCACTTCTACCTCGCGCTCTACTGGGCCGAGGCGCTCGCGGCGCAGGACGCCGACGCGGAGTTGAAGGCGACGTTCGCCCCAATCGCGGAGAAGCTCGCGGAGAACGAATCGAAGATCGTCGAGGAACTCCTCGCCGTGCAGGGTCATCCTGTCGACATCGGCGGCTACTACAAACCCGACGACGCGAAGGTCTCCGCCGCGATGCGGCCAAGCCCGACCTTCAACGAAATCCTCGCGACGCTGTAACGCCGCCGAAATCGCTGACATCTGCGGGCGTTCGCGGATAAGCTGCGCCCGTGAAAAGCTCACCAGCGGTTCTTGTCACGGGCGCCGGCTCGGGCATTGGCCTGGCCATTGCCACGTTGCTTGGCAGGTCGGGAATGCGGGTCTTTGCCGGCGTCCATCGCGCGTCGGGAAAAGCGGTTCCGGAGTTTCGAGAGCTTGTTCTGGACGTCACGGATGAGCAATCGCTCGCGAACGGCCGCCGCGAACTCGAGGCCGAACTCGGCGACGACGGCCTCTTCGCGCTCGTGAACAATGCCGGCATCGGCGACCTCGAGCCGCTCGAGTTCACGCCGATGGCGCGTTTCCGGCAGGTGTTTGACGTGAATGTCTTCGGCACCGTCGCCACGACGCAGGCGTTCCTGCCGCTGCTGCACCGCGGTTGCGGACGTATCGTCAACATCGGGTCCGTGGGCGGCATGATCACGATTCCCTTCGGCTCGGCGCTCACCGCGTCGAAGCACGCGATCGAATCGATCAGCGACGCGCTGCGACTGGAGCTTTACGCGGCGGGCATCCATGTCACCTGCATCCAGCCCGCGTCGATCAACTCGGGTTCCGCCGAGAAGATTGCTGCAAAGACCGAGGAAACCATCGCCGCGCTCCCTCCGGACGGGCAGCGGCGCTATGGAGAGCAGCTTCGCGCTTTCACGAAGACGATGCTCGAGTCCGAGACGGGAGGCAGTCCTCCGGAGGTCGTCGCAGAGGCGGTGCTTTCCGTGCTGCAGGAGAAGGAGCCCCCGGCGCGCAAGCTCGTCGGCAAAGGCGGGCATTTGCTGAAGCTGCTCGCCCGAGACGTCCCCGACACGATGCGCGACGCACTGCTTCGCAAACATTTCCTCGGCGACCCGGGGTTCGGCTCGCAGTCGGGCTGATGCGGAAACTTCGCGGCTTAGTCGGATGACACGGAGTCCGCGACGACGGGCGCCTTTTTCGAGCGCGGTGGCACCGGCGTTTTTGGAAGGCCGGGAACTTCGTTGAGAAATTCGAGCACATCCGGAATGCGGTCCGGATAAAGCGTGAAGGCGTGGCCCTTCTCGGTCACGAGCAGGCGGACGGGGACCCCCGCCGCCTCGAGCCGCGAGCGCATGATCCGGCTTTGCTCCAGGGGAACGATGGGATCCTCACTGCCGTGAAAGAGAAGCGTCGGAGGATCGCCGGCACTCGCGTAGCGGGTGGGGCTCGCCTCCCTCGCATTGGACATGCGTCGTTCGACGCGCTCTCCAAGAAGGAGCGCGACGGGGTGCAGCGGATTGTCGCGCGCGGAGGGCGGAACAAGCGCAAGGAGATCGGTCGGCGGATAGAGGGCGGCCATCGCCTTGATGCTTCCGCGCGGAGGAGCGGGGCCCCAACCGGGATGCGACTCGCCCTGCGTGAGGCCGAGCAGCAGGGCGAGATGGCCGCCGGCGGATTGTCCCGCCACCACGAAGGCGGCGGGATCGAGATCGAGCTGGCGGGCGTTCTTCAGCAACCAGTCCGTCGCCATGCGGACGTCACGGATTTGCGCCGGAAAGTCCGCGCCCGCGGCGAGGCGGTATTCGAGGCTGGCCACCGCATAGCCGTAGCGCGGGAAATGGCGCACGAAGACGTCCTGCCGTTTGCTGCCGAGAATCCAGCCGCCGCCGTGAATCCAGATGATGAGCGGGTATCCGCCTTTTGGCGGCGCGGCGCGTGGATAGTAAATATCGAGCTGGAGATCCTCGCCCGGGATCTTCGCGTAAACGAATTCCCGGCGCACCGCGTCGATGCCCAGCACGTCGCGCACCTTGCGCAGCAGAAATCCTTCCCGCGGTTTCGCGGACTCCGCCGGGGCGGACGCGGTGGAAACGACGAGCGCCGCGAGGAAGAGAACAGGAATTCGAAGAAGACGCATGTCCCCCTTGCATCGTATCCGCGAAGGGCTTCGGCCGTCTTTGCGACGAGGCTCAACGCCGGCGTCGCATGCTGCTCTTCAACGAGCCCATGAGCCCGCGCACGATTGCCGAACCAAGTGCGGTGCCCGCGCTGCGGAGCAGGCTTTTCATCATGGCCGTGCCGGGCGAGTCGGAACGGGAGGAGGACGATCGTTTCGTGGTGGCGGGTTTTCGCGAGGAAGGCTTCGGCGCGGACGGCTTTTCCGCCGGGCGCACACTTTTCTGCAGCCGCTCGTAGGCGGACTCGCGGTCGATTTCCTGCTCGTAAGTGCCGAAGAGCGGCGACTGCTTCACGAGGCGCTCGAGTTCGGCATCGGGCAACGGAGCAAGCGAGCTGCGTGGCGGGTAGATCTTCGCCCGCTCGGCAGGCGTGGGCGAACCTTTCGCATCGAGGAACGACACGACCGCCTCGCCGACCTGGAGTTCGAGGATCGTTTCGTAGAGGTTGACGCCGGGCTTTTGACGAAACGTCTCCGCCGCAGCGCGCACGGCCTTTTGATCCCGCGGCGTGAAGGCGCGCAGGGCGTGCTGCACGCGGTTGCCGAGCTGGCCGAGGATTTCCTCGGGAATGTCGAGCGGACTCTGCGTCACGAAATACACGCCGACCCCCTTCGAGCGGATGAGACGCACGACCTGCTCGACCTTGCCGCGAATGACCTTCGGGAGTTCGTCGAAGAGCAGATGCGCCTCGTCGAAAAAGAACACGAGCCGCGGCTTGTCCGCGTCGCCGACCTCGGGCAATTCCTCGAACAACTCAGACAGCAGCCAGAGCAGCAGCGTGGCATAGGTCTGCGGCGAGTGCATGAGGCGGTCGCCGGCGAGGATGTTGATCACGCCACGGCCGTCGGGCGCCACGCGAAGAAGGTCCGCGAGCTTCAATGCGGGTTCGCCGAAGAGCCCGGCGCCGCCCTCGTTCTCGAGCGCGAGCAACTCGCGCTGGATCGCGCCGATGCTGGCGCTGGAGACCTGCCCGTATTCCGCGCGGATTTCCGCGGCATGCTCGGCGGCGAATTGCGCCAGCGCACGCAGGTCCTTCAAATCAAGGAGGAGCAGGCCGTTGTCGTCGGCATATTTGAAGAGCACGTTGATCACGCCCTCCTGCGCCTCCGTGAGGCCGAGCAGTCGCGAGAGCAGCAGCGGCCCCATTTCGCTGAGCGTTGTGCGAACCGGGTGTCCCTTCCGGCCGAAGACATCCCAGAAACAGACCGGGTAGCCGGAGAAGGAAAAATCCGTGAGGCCGAATGCCTGCACGCGTTCGTCGATCTTTGGATTCGACCCGCCCGGTTGCGCGAGCCCCCCGAGGTCGCCCTTGATGTCGGCGAGGAAAACCGGCACGCCGAGCTCGCTGAATTTCTCCGCCATCACGCGCAGGGTCACCGTTTTCCCGGTGCCCGTCGCGCCGGCGATCAGGCCGTGCCGGTTGGCCATTTTCGGATCGAGGGCGAGAGGGGCGCCGGCGAACGCCACGTCGAGCGGGCTTTGCATGGACGGAATTTTGAACCGGGAAGACGGTGGGCGCGAGGTCAATTCAATCTGCGGCCAGCTCGGGCTGCGCACGGGTGGCCGTCTGGAGCGCGTGCTGGAGGCTCGCGAGCTTGATCGGCTTCGCGAGGTAATCGGTCATGCCCGCCTCGAAGCAGCGCGCGCGGTCCTCCGGCATCGTCGCGGCGGTGAGCGCGATGATGGGCAGCGCTGCGGCGCGCTGCTGGAGCGGCGTGGCATCCGGATCGGACGCCCATTTGCGAAGGCTCCGGCTGGCCTCCCAGCCGTCGAGATTGGGCATTTCGCAGTCCATGAGGATGACGTCCGGCAGCGGCTCGTCCTGCTGGAGGAGCTGGAGCAGCTCGGCGCCATCCTGCGCCATGGTCGCGGAACACGAAAGCTTCTCGAGCTGGACGGCGAGAATGCGCCGGTTGATCGCGTTGTCCTCCGCCACGAACACGCGCAGGCCGAGACGCGCGGACTCCGGATTCGCAACGGGCGGCGCGGGTCGGGAAACGGCGGTCTCCGGCAACGGGAGCGAGAAGAAGAATGCGGAGCCGCGACCGGGCGCGCTTTCCACCGCAAGTTTTCCGCCGAGAAGCTCGACGAGGCGGTAACTGATCGCCAGGCCGAGGCCGGTGCCGCCGTAGCGGCGGGAGGTGGAGGCATCGGCCTGTGTGAACCGGCGGAACAGCTTTCGCTGCGCTTCGTCGTCCATGCCGATGCCGGTGTCTCGCACTTCGAAACGAACCGCGCTGGCGTTTTCCGACGGAGGAGGCTCGCTGGTGATCGAGAGCGTCACGGAGCCGCCGGCGGGGGTGAACTTGATCGCGTTCGAGAGGAGATTGAGCAGCACCTGGCGCAGGCGGAAGCTGTCGCCGAGATGGAATCCGCCGAGCTCCGGCGTGAGCCGGGAACGGAGCCGGATGTCGGCCCGCGCGGCGGCGGGCTGCAGCAACCCGACGCAATCATCGGCCAGCGTCGTGAGCTGGAAGGGCTGCTGGTCCAGCTCGAGCTGGCCGGCCTCAATCTTCGAGAGATCGAGCACGTCGCCGATGATTCGCAGCAACAACTCGCCCGATTCGGAAATGAGGCGGGCGCTTTCCGCGGCGCCGGACGGCAGATCGGATCGCGCGAGCAGCAGCTCGGAGGAGGCGATGATGCCATTGAGCGGCGTGCGGATCTCGTGACTCATGTTCGCGAGAAACTCCCCCTTGGCGCGGGAGGCCTCGCTGGCGTGCCTCGTGGCAATCTCGAGTTCCCGTGTGCGCTCGGCGACGATGCCTTCGAGGTTCTCGTTCACCGCGCGGGATTCGTTTAAGGCCTGCTCACTCCGTCTGTGGGCCACGGCGATGATTTCATCCAGCGCGAAGCCGAGGCAGAACACGACGCCGAGCATGATCAACCCGTCGCGCAGGAGAAGGTCCGCCGTGAAACGCAGCGTGCCGGGAATCGGATCGCGCAGCGCGACCATGTGGAACGCGACGTTGCTGCACACCACGACGAGGAGCACGAAAATGGCGGTCCTCCGGGACGCGAAGACGAGCGCCATGAGGACGAAAATGTAGTCCACGAGAATAAACTGCACCGCACCGCTGAGCGGCTGAACGTAGTCGGGCAGAAAGAACGCGAGCAGGTGCGTCGGCAGGATGCCGGCGAGCACGAGCGTTGACCCTGCAAGTTGAAGGTGACCCCTGCGAACGAGAGCGAGCGAGGCCAGAGAGGCAAGCCAGATGCAGGAAATGAACCCGAGCCGGAAGCCCACCGCCGGCATCTGCAACCACGCGACCTTCGCCATGTTGAGGGGCGCGAGCACCAGCAGGATGAAATTGAACGTCGCCAGCAGCCGCGCCTTGCGTCCGACAAAGAAGGGACGATCGCGATAGGCTTCGTCGAGTTGCTCGTAAAAAGCGGTCAGGGGATTGGGCATGAGCCGGGCGTGAGTTTAGGCGTGGAGACTCAAGTGGCGCGATGCCGATTTTTTCAAATCAGGCGTCGATCTTCCTGGTCGCATAGGGCAAGCCTCGTGCCGCACTCCTTGATGGAGCGGCCAGATCCGGGAAGCCACGTCGCGTTCGAAGTCCCCTCCCGTGCTTGCTGGCTCGGATCATGCTCACAACGAAGGAAAAAACCTTCGTCCGCATGACCCTCAACGAGCTTGTTACGACGACACGATCTCTTGCCCGCACCCTTTGCGCGATGTCGGAACTCGGCGTGCGCAACCGCCACGTTTACGACGAGGTCTTGCAGGAGGTGGTGGCGTCGAATCCCCGCATTTACGGCTCGTGGACCGTCTGGGAGCCGAACGCGCTCGATCAAAACGACCGCCGGTTTCGCAATCATCCGGGGCACGACACCACAGGACGCTATCTGCCCTTTTGGTTTCGCGACGGCGGGCGGATGACCGTGGAGCCCAACACAAACTACGACAAGCCCGGCAGCCTCGGCGCCTATTACCAAATCCCGCGCAAGACGCGAATGGAGCGAACCGTGCGATTCAGCGAATACGTCCCGCTTTCCGGCAAGCGCCACCTCTTCACCTGTCACATCGTTCCGCTGATGAGATCGGATCGCTTTCTCGGCGTGGCCGGCATCGACGTCGAACCGGAGATCATTGAAGAGGAGGGGCCGGCGGAAAGGAAAACCCTGACCTGTCGCGAACGCGAGGTGCTGCAATGGATCGCTGCGGGAAAGACCAACGCCGAGATCGCCGTCATCCTCGGCATCAGCATTCACACCACGAAGCGTCACGTGGAACGCATCCTCGAAAAGCTTGGCGTCGAGAACCGGCGCGGCGCGATGCTGGCCTGGCTCGCGGGATCGGCCCGATAGGTCCGAAGACCTATTTCCACACGTCTGGAGAATTCCTGAAGTTGCACATCGATGGGCACCGGAACTTCCCTTTGGCAAACTGCGATTGGGGTGCTTCGTCCTCGCGCGCCTTTACCGACGGCGATTCCCTGGCTCGCGATTGCCGTCGGCTTTGGTCTGCTGCTCCTCACGTGGCAGCTCGCCAGCAACCATTACGCCGGAGCCGGCCGCAGCGTGCTCTTTCCCTCACCGGAGGCGGTGTGGAAATCCGCCATACACTACACCGGCAGCTCCCCGGATTCGGTGCGCGATCGCACCACATTGTTCACCGATCTCGGCGCCAGCTTCACGCGCGTCGCCCTGGCGTTCGTGCTCGCCACGTTGGTCGCCGTGCCGCTTGGCGTTCTGATGGGTGCACTCCCCATCTTTGAAAAGCTCCTTCAACCAGTATCGGAATTCATCCGCTACGTGCCGGTGCCCGCGCTCATTCCGCTTCTCATCGTGCTCTTCGGCATCGGGGAAGCGCCCAAGATCATGCTGATCTTCCTGGGCACCGTGTTTCAGCTGCTCCTCATGGTGTCGGATGAAATCCGCCGCGTCCCGAACGACCTCGTGCAGGCCTGTTACACGCTCGGTGGACATTGGGACGAGGCGGTCACAAAGGTCCTGTTTCCCGCCGCAGCGCCGGGCATCTTCGACGCAATGCGGCTCTGCCAGGGCTGGGCGTGGACGTGGCTCATCGTCGCCGAGCTCGTGGCGGCCAACGAAGGCATGGGGTTCCGCATCCTCAAATACCAGCGGTTCCTGCTCACCGATAAGATTTTCGTCTACCTCATCGTGCTCGGCGTCGTCGGCCTTGTGATGGACGTCCTCTTCCGGCTCGCACATCGCCTCCTCTTCCGCTGGCAATGAGCTTCGTCCTCACCGACATCTCCAAGACCTACCGCTCCGGCCGCAAAACGATCGAGGCGCTGAAGCCCACGAGCTTCTCGGTCGAACCGGGCGAGTTCGTCTCGCTCATTGGTCCGTCGGGCTGCGGCAAAAGCACACTTCTTTACATCGCGGCCGGCCTTGAGGAACCCACATCGGGCACCGTCTCGCTCGACGGGCGCGTGCTGCGACATCCGGGACGCGAACGCGGCATGGTCTTCCAAAACTACACGCTTTTTCCGTGGCTCACCGTGCGGGAGAACGTGCGCTTCTCGCATCAGCTTCGGGCAAACATCGACTACACGCGGCCAGTCGGCGAAATCCTGCGAGACTCCGCCTATGTCGACCATCTCCTCGAAATCATGGGGCTGGAGCGATTCGCCGACAGTCTCCCGCGTCAACTCTCCGGCGGCATGAAGCAACGCGTCGCCATCGCGCGCGCCCTGGCGAACCGGCCGCGCATTCTCTTGATGGACGAGCCGTTCGGTGCGCTCGATGCCCAGACGCGCGAGGAAATGCAGGAGCTGATGGTATTGCTGCGCCTGCACGAGAGGACCACGATCGTTTTCGTCACGCACGACATCGAGGAGGCGCTTTACCTCTCCACGCGCGTGCTTGTCTTTTCCGCACACCCCGGGCGGCTCATCGAGGAAATCGCCATCCCGTTTCCCGACGACCGCACCCTCGACATCAAGCTCGAGCCCGAGTTCCTGCGCCTCAAGCGCCACCTCCTTGATCTGCTCCACGGCGGCAGCCGCACCGGGTTCGACCGCCATGCCATTCTCGCCCGCCTTAAAGGCGAGCCTCACACCAACACCGCAAACAACACATGAAAGCCACCATTACCGCCATCGTCGCGGCCCTCGGGGTCGCCTTCGCCAGCACCGTCCAGGCCGAGCCGTATCGGGTCGGCTTCAACAACTGGATCGGGTTCATCGCCTTCTTCGTGGCGCAGGAGAAGGGAATGTTCAAGGACGCCGGCCTCGACATCGAGGCGAAGTCGTTCAACGCCCCCGGCGAGGGCCTCGTCCCGCTCCTCACCGGCGATCTCGACGCACACCTCACCACGCTCGACGCCGTCGTCCTGAAATCCGCCGAGTCGCCCGGCAAGCTCGAGGTCGTCGGCCTCATCGACACCTCCGCCGGTGCGGACGCCGTCGTTGTAGCCGAGTCGGTGAAATCCGTGAAAGACCTCGCAGGCAAAAAGGTCGCTGTGACCGTTGGCGAATGCAATGAGGTGCTCCTCGTCAAGGCACTGGAATCCGCCGGCATGACCGAAGCCGACATCGAGGTGGTCAACATGGATCCCGACGCTGCAGGCGCCGCGCTGAAGGCCGGCGGCGTCGACGCCGCCGTGACGTGGGAACCTTGGATCACCCAGCTCTCCGGCGCTGGCTCAAACGTCCTCTACAGCACGGCCAACGCACCTAACGTTCTCCTCGACTGCGTCGCAATCACCACCGACACATCGAAGGCCAATGCCACGAAGGCCTTCCTGAAGGTGCTGAACGAAGCCACGAAGTGGGTAAAAGCCAACCCGAAGGAAGCAGCCGAGATTATCTCTCCGGTTGTGGAACTCCCCGCCGCCGAGATCGAGGACATGCTCACGAAGGTGACACTCTACGACGCCGCCGAAAGCAAGGCGCAGATGGCGGAGAACATTCCGACCGTCGCCGGTGAGCTGGCGAAGTTCTTCAGAAACCAGGGCTCCATCCAAAAGGATGTGGACGTCAAAACCCTCATCAACACCGGGTATCTCCCCTGAATTCCAAACGGGGGGTGCGCCATGCACCGCCCACTCCCCTCGATTCCTCATGTTCGGCCTTCTCATGATCGATTTTCAGCGCGACTTTTGCGCGCCCGGCGGCTACAGCGACCGCTGCGGCGGGCTGGACTGGGTCACGCCGATTCTCCCGCATGCACGCCGTCTGCTCGAAGCCGCACGCGCGGCCGGCGTCTTCATCGTTCACACCCGCGAGGGTTACGCGTGCGACCTCTCCGATCTCTGGCCGGAGCGTCTCGAGCGGTCCAAGGCCGCCGGCGCCGAATACGGAAGCCCCGGCCCGATGGGACGGCTCATGATTCGCGGCGAATACGGACAGGACATTATCGACGAGCTGGCTCCTCTGCCCGGCGAACACGTGATGGACAAAAACACCTACGGTGCCTTCGCCCGCTCGGACCTTGAATCGATCCTGAAAAATGCCGGTGTGAAAAAGCTTGCCCTTGCCGGGGTCACGGCGGACGTGTGCGTGCACACGACATTGCGTGAGGCCACCGACCGCGGATTCGACTGCTACTACGTGCGGGATGCAATTTCGACGTTCGATCCGGAAATCCGCCGCGCCTGCGAACGCATGGTCGAGCAGGAAGGCGGCATCTGGGGCCATCTCGTCACCGTCGACGAGATGATTGGAATCTGGAATTCCCGATAGGGTTTTGCCCTTTCACAAAAACAGCAGGCGGCTCCCGCGTCGAGAGCCGCCTCTGCATGGCGCTCAAGCCTTCGGCAGCTTGATCAACAGCCCGCCGTCCTTCCGGTCTAGCTGCATCTTGTCCGACTGCACCGGACCGGGCAGCGTGACCACCTGCGTGAAGTTCGAAGAGTGATAGCGATTCGCGCCGCTCGACTCGTTCTTCGCCGTGATCTTGAGCACGCGCTCGTTGTCCACGGTCACCTCCACGTTTTCCAGCGCCTCTCCCGGCAAACTGGCGCGAACCACATACTGGTTCCCCTCATCCTCGATGTTCACGCCAGTCAGCCCGGGCATGCTCGCGAAGCTGCTGAAGTCCGCGAAGGGATCCGCCTGCCCAAAGTTGCTCATCGCGTGATGCATCATTTGGTCCATGCGCCGCTGCATTTGCTGGAACTGACCCATCACATGCTGCATCCAGGATTCGGCGCTGGACGTCAGGAGCGACGGCGACGGCCCAATCGTGGGCGCGGCATTCTTCCTCGGCGTCCCCTTCGGCACCGTGACGACAAGCCTGCTGCCCTGCTGGTCGAAGGTCGGAGTCTTGGACGTGTCGGCGTCTGGAAGCCGCAAGCTTTGCTCGAATCGAACGCCGCCCGGCGTGGCCGACGAGCCAATCAGGAGGCTGTTGCCGTCCATGCGAATCGTCATCCGGGACTGCTGGTCACGCGGCGCATCGATCGACACGACGTAACTCTCCGCGTTCTCCGTCATTTCCACCTTCGCGTTGCTGACTGCGGCGGTGGGCTTCGAATCAGCCGCGGGCGGGTCTGCGGCACCAATTCCGGTCGACAACGCAAGCCCGAGAAAGACGACTGCCGCGCCACCGGCCAGCAGGAGCTTCCCGCGGCGGTTCAACTGGCTCCATTCAAATTTCAGCGATTTCATTTTCATGACTTCGTGAATTGAACTTCACCGGTCTTCGACACGGGCACCCGCCCGCGCGTTCAACGCTGCGCGATTGCGGCGTTACTCCGAGCGGGTCGTGAACGGCTTGCCCCTCTCGCCGGTAACGAACAGCACCAGCTTCGCAGGCTTGTCGCCGACGTTCGTGCCGTTGTGCCAGAGATTCACAACCTCCACGGACGCCTCACCCGCCTTGATCCGGTTTTTGCGGCCCCCTTCGATCTCCACCTCGAGCTCGCCCTCGAGCATGTAGGCGTAGCAGGGATATGGATGCCGGTGCCACCCGGTCTGGGCCCCGGGCGGAATTTCGACAATCAATGCGCGCACTTCCGGTTGATCCGTCCCGGGATACTTGATCGGCTGGCCGGCCGCATCCGTCACCGCCATTTCCAGCGGCGTCACTTTTACCTTTGGCAGATAGCCCTCCTCCGCACGAAGGCAGAACGGCAACAGGAGAAGCGCGAGTGCGAGCGCTTTCATTCCGCAAAGAGCTCGTGGCCGAGCACGCTCAGACAATAAATCGCCGCGGTCTCGGTGCGCAGGATGATCGGGCCAAGCGTCACCGGCAGGCAGCCGTGGCTCTTCGCGAGGCTCAACTCCGCGGGCGTGAAGTCCCCCTCCGGGCCGATGAAAACGGTAACCTCCTTCGGCCGGCCGTGCTGTTCGGAATACTCCGCAATCGTCTGCTTGATGGGCCGCGAATCCGCCTGCAACGAGCCGATGAGCATCAGGCCCGAAGGCTTGTGCTGTTCGAAGAACACCCGCGGCGAAACGGGCGTCGAGACTTTTGGAAGCCAGTTCTGTCCGCATTGCTTGCACGCCTCACGAGCGATGGTCTGCCATTTCTCCTGCTTGGCCTGGGCTTCCGCGGAATCGAGCTGCACCACCGTGCGCTCCGAGAGCAGCGGGGCAATCGCCGCCGCGCCGAGTTCGACCGCCTTCTCGATGATGAGATCCATGTTCCGCCCCTTCGGCACCGCCTGCGCGAGGGTGATGCGGCAGGCGAGCGGCGCCGACTTCGCGCGATGAAGAATCCTCAGCTCCGCCTCGCGGCGGTTCGTGGACAGGATCTGCGCGGTCGCCTCGTTGCCCTGTCCGTCGAACACAACCACCCGATCCCCCTCCTCATGTCGCAAAACGCCGAGACAGTGGTGCGCCTCGGGACCCGAGAGAACGAGGCGGTCCGTGAGAAGCTGTGACGGTTCGACAAAGAAACGATGCATCCGCAAAGCCTAACTTCCCCGGCGCATTCGAGGAAAGGACGCAGTCTTGTCCGGCTCGCGTTCGTAAATGAAGATGCCGCGCATGGCTGGAGACGCGCTGAACCTTTTCGAAATCCTCCCCGCACCGGGAGCCGGCGAGGAATTTCGCGATCTGGCAAACCGCGATGGCGTGCGCATCGAGCGCATTGTTTCGCGCGGCGACGTCACGCCCGAAGGCTTCTGGTATGATCAGGCATGGCACGAGTGGGTGCTCGTCGTGGAAGGCGAAGCCGAACTCGCGCTTGAAGCTCCAAATGAAGTGATCACGCTCCGCCGTGGTGACTCGTTCCTGATTGAAGCGCACAGACGCCATCGCGTGACGCGAACCGGCGATCCCACGATCTGGCTCGCCGTTCACTGGCCGGCCGCCAATTGAGAGAAACTTGCCAATAGAGACCTCGCTGCCTAGTCCTCTGGCATGCGACCGTCCCCAATCCTTCGCTGGTCCCTTTTTTCCCTCACTCTGCTCGCGGCGGCCGCCACCCCCTCGCGGGCTGAATCCATCGACCTCTCCAAATACGACGCCAGCTCGGAAATCCGCGTTTCGCAGGAGGGTGAGCTGATCCGCGTGGAATGGCCGGTTCGCGATGGCTCGAGCCGCTCGGTGACGTTGAGCCTCGATGAGAAAACTCCGCTCATCCGCGAATTCTCCGCGACGGTCGATGGCAAATCAAAGCCGGTCCTCGAGAACGTCGACCCTGTGACGTTGCTCACGGTTGGCACGCGCGACCTCACGCGCATCCAGGGTTGGATGGCGTTCTTCGACAATCCGAGAAAGCGGCCCTACGAGACTTTCCTCGTCCAACTCGAGCGCGGCGAGGCTTTCGCCCGGTCGGAAGGCAACCGCACGATTGTCTCCGTCGGCCGCACTTCCGCAGGCCCCTTCTCCGGAAACTTCCAGTTCACGTTTTATCCCGGCAGCCCGTTCGTTCGCGCGGAAGCCGTGATGAGCACCAAGGAGGATGCCCGCGCCATCATCTACGACGCCGGCCTGATCGCGAAGGATCCCTCCTGGAAAACGATGGCGTGGATCGACAATCGCACCGACGAAGCGCAATCCGAGCCGGTCGAAAAGGAGGTCGATGCCGAGCCGCTTGCCGTGCGTTACCGGACGATCGCCGCGCAGAGCGAGAATGGCGCCGTGGCTGTCTTCCCCGCACCGCATCAATACTTCTACCCGCTCGATTTCTCGGAGAACTACAAGTTCGTCTGGCGCGGCACGAACTTCCTCGGCAAGGCCCCGGGGTATGGTTTCGGCGTCCGGCAGCCGCCGGAGGGCGACGATCGCTGGGTTCCGTGGTTCAACGCCCCTCCCGGAACCGAACAGCATCTCGCCGTCTTTTATTTGCTGAGCCCGGGAACGGGTGAGGACGCAATTCAATCCGTCGCCACCTACACGCGGCACGACAGCTACAAGCCGCTTCCCGGCTACAAGACGTTCACGAGCCACTACCACATCGAGCACACCGAGGAGCTGCTGCGGAAACGCAAGGAGCAAAAGACGGACGGCGTGCCCGAGGGACTCGAAACCCCGGGATTCGTGAAGTCGTTCCATCGGCTCGGCGTGAACATCGTGCACCTCGGCGAGTTTCATTTTGGCGACACGCCGCACTGGAACCTCGAAAAGCGTCTCCAGTGGCTGAAGGCGATGCACGAGGAGTGCGCGCGGCTGTCCGACGACAACCTCCTCGTGCTGCCGGGCGAGGAGCCAAACGTGCATCTCGGCGGGCACTGGCTCAGCTTTTTCCCGAAACCCGTTTACTGGGTGCTCAACCGCCACGGCAACGCACCGTTCGAGCAGCAGGTGCCGGGGATCGGCACGGTTTACAGCGTTGGCAGTCCGGCCGATGTCCTCAAGGTGATGGAAAAGGAAAACGGCCTGATGTGGACCGCCCATGCGCGGTTGAAGGGCTCGACCGGCTTCCCCGACGACTACAAGGAGACCGAGTTTTTCAAATCACCACACTTCTTCGGCGCCGCGTGGAAGGCGATGCCGGCCGACCTCTCGCGCGACACGCTCGGCTGGCGCGTGCTCGACCTGCTCAGCGACATGAACAACTGGGGCTATCGGAAGCACATCCTCGGCGAGGTTGACGTGTTCCGATTCGATCCCGAGTTCGAAAACTACGCGCACATGAACATCAACTACCTCCCGCTCGACGAGCTGCCGAAGTTTGGCGACGGCTGGGCGCCGGTGCTCGATGCGTTGCGCGAAGGGAAGTATTTCGTGACGACCGGTGAGGTGTTGATTCCCAAGGTGACGATCGGCGGAAAGCAGGGCGGAGAAACGCTCAAACTGGGTGCGTCCTCGTCGGTCCCCGTGGAAGTGTCGGCGGAATGGACGTTTCCGCTCGCCTTCATCGAAGTGGTCTCGGGCGATGGCAGCAGGATCCAGCGCGAGCGGATCCCGCTGACGACGACCACGGAATTCGGCAGCGACACGTTCAAGGCCACGGTCGACCTGAAAGGTCAGAAGTGGGCGCGCGTCGAGGTATGGGACATCGCCGCCAATGGCGCGTTCACGATGCCCGTGTGGCTCGAATAACGCTCACAACGCCTTTGCCTTGATTCCGCTGAAGGTCGCATTTCGCTGGTCGCCGTTCGGGAAATAGTCCCGGACGCCGACCGAACCTTCCGCGAATGACAGGTCCTCCTCGCTGAGAACCTGCTTGTCGTTGAGGTAAACGTCGATCTTCGGGCCCTTCGCCACCACGCGCAGACGATACGATTTTCCGAACTCGATCGGTGCCAATGCGGTGGCGAGCTCGTGCCAGCTTCCATCGGCCTTGCCGAGCACGACCACCCGCTTTTCCGGTTGCAGACCGACGTAGTAGCCGTTGTAGGCATCGGCTCCCTGCGACGGCTTGGTGACGCGGAAGATGAGACCGGCTTCGCCACCTTCGCCAACCGTCACGTCCGCCTCATACTCGAGGTCGGAGAATTTCGACATCAACGCCACGGCCTTGCCGCCGGGCGCGGAATGCGCGGTGGCTTTCAGCGCACCGTTCTCGATCATCCATCCACCCGCGTAGGGAATCCACCGGCTCAACCCTTCTTCCTCAAAGTCCGGGCTAAGCTCCTTTGGCGCGGACTGCGGTTTTCCGAGCCACGGAAAGCTCGTCACCCGCAGCGTCTGGGAGCCGGCCGGCACGAGTTCGAGCGTCGTGAGCGGCGCATCGCTTTCCACAGGGCTCGGCGGCGGATCGAGCGCCACGCGTCCGTTCCACGCCAGCGTCCAGTCGGAAACGAGTTTGCCTTTCGCGACGAGGATTGCCGGTGGCGTCTTCGGGTCGTAGGGATTTTCGGGCATCGGCTCAGCCTTGAACTCGATGGCCGACGCAGGATCGGGCTCGATCGCTAGCGCATAGTTCCACGGATCGGCGGTCGTCACCTCAAGCGCGTCGAACCCTCCCGGCCTGCTCTCCTTCACATGCCAGTCCTGATTCAACCGCAGCGAATAAAGGAGCGGCCCGCGATGCACGGAGATGGAATTCACAACGCCGCGGTCGACCCGCACTTCCATCGGAAATTCGATCTCCACGCGATCGCCCGTCTTCCACTGCCGGTCGATGCGATGAAACGTTCCCGGCTTCGGATTCGCCACCGGCTCTCCATTCACCCGGATCACCGGCGCCTTGCACCAACCCGGGATGCGCAATTCGAGCGGAAATTTCACCGGCTTCGCGACCTTCACATCCAGCGCGATACGGTCCGCGAACGGGTAGTCCGTGGTTTCCTGGATCGTGGCTTCGACACCGTCGCCAACCTTCGCGGTGACGGTGGTGGGCCCGTAGGCAATGACTGCGAGTCCCTTGTCGGTCGTTGCCGCCCAACTGCTCTGGACGAACTTCGGCCAGCCCATGTGGAAATTGAAAATGCAGCACGGGTAACCCGACGGCGCCGCAGGGGTGATGCCGTTGGGGTAGTCCTGATTGAAGCTGAGGTGCCCCTGGACGGCTGTGACGGTATTCGGCAGCGCGTAGTAGACGTGTTGCTTGATGTCGGGCGTCAGCGCCGCGGGCAGCGCGTTGAATGCGAGTTCCTCGAGATTGTCGCCCATCCACGCATCGCCGAGGATTCGCGCAACGATCACGTCGCTCAGCATGCGCTCGACAGTCGAGCAGGTCTCGATGCCCTGCGTTGTGCTCTTGCCCGCGAGAAATTCCGTGCCGCCATTCATTCCGAGCGGCAGACCGTGATCGCGATTCAAATGCTCGAGGCCCTTTTCGATCGCCTCGATTTCCGTCTCGTTCTTTGAAATCAGATACGACAGCGCCGGCAGCTTCATCGCCTGCGGCACGTTCACATTGTGCTTCGGATGATAGTCCGTGCCGAAGTCGAGGAACCGGTTGTTCGTGTAAATGTCGGCCCAGGGATACGCCTGTTCCTTGAGCAGCTCCGCGAGCTTGAGCAGGGACTTGTCGCCATTTCGGTTGTAGAGCCAGAGGACCGTTTCGATTTCGTCTCCGGCACGCGCGCGGCCCCACTCCACCACCGGGCGTTTCGGCAACTCGCGCAGCATGTGCGCGTAATACTTTTCGAGGAACGGGATGATGCGCTCGTCGCCCGTCGCATCGGCGTAATCGCGCAGGATGTGTGTCATCACCATGCGGGGCCACCAATCGTTGTTGGATGACGGCCCGAAGAAGCCATCCTTGCGCTGGCTTTGGAGGGTCCACTCGATCCACTTCTGCGCCTCCTTCTTCATCTCTTCGTCGTCGAGGCCGTAGGCGAGCGAGAGGAGGCCGCGGACGTAGTAGGGGCCTTTCTCCCAATCCTCGCCCGTTCCTCCGAGCCAGGCGCTGTCGGGGCCGACGGCATCCATGATCTCCGGCAGATGGCCGGTAAGCCCGTCGCGCTGCAGCTCGAGCTGCTTTTTGAGCCAGCCCTCCGCCTTCACACTTCCAAGCGGGAGCGGGAGATAGGGAACGGGCTTTAATGGTGGACGGTTCTCAGGGTAATTCGCCGCGAGGACGGACGCGGCAGCAAGCACAAGCAGCGAGAGGAGGGGGACCGGACGCATGACCGGCTAGGGTAAAACGATGCCGTGGCGAGCGCGAACGATTTTCGCCTACGCGGACGCGATCTCGAATGCGGCGAATTTCGCCTTCGATTCCGGTGGCACGTGCGCCGTCACGAGCGCGTCCTCGCCCTCGTAGCGCACGGAAAGCACGTGCCCCACGCGATGCAGCTCCGCGAGCAAGGCCGACTCGACCACGGGAATCCGAAACTCCACGCGCATTCGCCACGCGCTGAGCCGCAGTTCGAGTTCCCCGATCAAATCCTCGATCCCTTCGCCGGATCGCGCGGAAATCGCCACGCTGCCCGGATACCGCGCCAGCGTCGATTCCACGATCGCTCGATCCGCGACGGCATCGACCTTGTTGAAAACAAGCACCGTCTGTTTCCCCTGCGCGTCGAGTTCGCGAATCGTCGCGTCCACGGCATCCATCTGCTCGTGAAAATGCGGGTGGCTGATGTCCACGACATGCACCAGCAAGTCCGCGAGCCGAACCTCTTCGAGCGTCGCCTTGAAGGATTCGATCACCGTGTGCGGGAGCTTGCGGATGAAGCCCACCGTGTCCGTGAGGAGAATCTTCTGCCTGTTCGGCAAAACGACCTGCCGTGTCGTGGGGTCGAGCGTCGCGAAGAGTTTGTTCTCAGCGAGCACGCTGGCGCCGGTGAGGCGGTTGAGAAGCGAGGATTTTCCGGCATTCGTGTAGCCGACCAATGCGGCGACCGGCCAGTTGTGCCGCAGCCGGCCTTCGCGCTGGACGGACCGGTTTTTCCGCACGTCCTTCAAGTCCCGCTCGATGCGCGCGATCCGCTCCTGCACCCGCCGGCGGTCAACTTCGAGCTGCGTTTCTCCGGGCCCGCGCGTGCCAATGCCGCCGCTCTGCCGCGAGAGGTGCGTCCACATTCGGGTAAGGCGCGGCAGCAAATACTGCAGCTGCGCCAGCTCGATCTGCAGCCGGCCTTCGCGGGTCCGCGCACGTTGCGCGAAGATGTCGAGAATCAGCTGGGTGCGGTCGAGCACCTTGCGGGACGTGAGTTTCTCGAGATTTCGCCCCTGCGCGGGCGAAAGCTCGTCGTCAAAAATCAGCGACGTCGCATGCGTGCGGCCGCATTCGCGCGCGACCTCCTGTGCCTTGCCTTTGCCGATGTAATAGGGCGCCGTCGGCTTCTCGAGTTTCTGGACGACCGTTTCAACCACCTGCGCGCCGGCGGTTCGGGCCAGCTGACCCAGCTCGTTGAGGGAATCCTCCAGATCCCAGCGACTAACCCCCTGCTGTTCGAGACCGACGAGAATCGCCTTTTCGGACACGCGGGGGCGGGGCTCGATCATGAGAGACGAAGGGCGCGAAGCGCGCTTTCGAGAGCGTGAAGGGAATCCTGCGTGTCGCTCAAATCCAACGACGGAAACGTAGTTTGGTTGCGAAACCAGGTCAATTGCCTTTTGGCGTATTTGCGGGTGGCGGTGACGATTGCCTCCTCGCATTCCTGCCGGGTCAATTCGCCTCGCAGCATCGCGGAAATCTCGCTCCATCCGATGGCGCGACGTGCGGTGGGCCCGGCCAGGTCTTGAGTCATGCGCACTTCCTCGATCGCGCCGCCCTCGAGCATTGCGCGCACGTTTCGTGCGATCCGATCGCGAAGCTCCTGGCGCTCGCGGACCAGCATAAGACCACACGCCTCGACCTTCCGGGAGGAGCGGAATTCCGCGAGGGGTCGGCCCGACAGCTCGCAGATTTCAATCGCGCGCTCGACCCTCCGCCGGTTCTTGATGTCCACCAACGTCGGAGCGTGTGGGTCTGCTTTTTCGAGGCGGCGCACCAGATCGGAAAGGTCCATCGCGGCAAGTTCCGCCCGCAGGGCGGAGTTGGCGGGCGGCACGTCGTCAAAACCAAGGGTCAACGCCCGCACGTAAAGCCCGGTTCCCCCCACCATGAGGGCGCATTTTCCGCGGGCATGGATGTCGGCCAGCGCGGAGGTCGCCAGTTTCGCGTAGCGATATGCGTCGAAGGACTCTTCGACCGGGATTTCTCCAATCAAATGATGCGGGACACGCGCCCGATCCGCGGCGGATGGCTGCGCGGTGAGGACCGGGAGGCCGGCATAGACCTGAAACGCATCCGCGCCGACAATTTCGGCGTCGAGCCGCGCCGCCAGCTCGAGGGCGAGGGCGGATTTCCCGACCCCCGTGGGGCCGACGAGAAACACGACGTTGGGCGGTGGAGATTCGATGTGCGAATTTTCGAATGCGCCGCGCACAAGGCAAAGAAAAAGGGCCGGCCCGCATCTGCGAACCGGCCCTTGAAGAGGTTGATGTGGGTTACTGCTCGGGCTGCTGCGAGCGCTCGTCGCGGCGTTCGGCGGCCTTCGCCCCGCTCACAACCAGCTTGCGGCCCATATATTCCTTGTCGTGCAGCTCCGCCACAGCGCGCTTGGCCTCGTCCACGGTCTGCATCTGGACAAAGGCAAAGCCCTTGGAACGCTGCGTCTGGCGGTTGCAGACGATCTCGACGTTCTGGACGAGCCCCACTCCGTTGAAGAGTTCGAACAGATCGCTCTCGACGGCATCAAACGAGAGATTGCCGACATAGAGTCGAGGGGTCGTCACCTCCACCGCCTCGGGCTTGCGCATGCCGGTGCGGGGGGTCTTCGGTTTCTCCTCAGCCGCCGGGGTGGCGGTGCTGCGGGCCGCCGGCTCAGTGCGCGGCGACGACTGGCGGGCGGAAGAGGAACTTCGCGAGGTCGTCGATTTGCCTCCGGTAAAGAAGGCAACAATTTTCTCCCAGAGCGAAAGCTTCTTGGGAGCCCGGCTCTCGGAACGCCGGGGGCGTGAGCTGGAGGTGTTGCTGTTGCTGCTCGAAGAGCGATTCCGACTGCCGCCGCGACGAGACCGGCGGCGTCCGCCCCGCGAACGGCGGGGTGCTTCTGTAGTGTAATTGGTTGACATGTTTGTAGTTACGGTATGCGGCGAAACGGGCGCCACGCGAGGCGTGTGCCAGCGACGAGGGAGAGTCCGTCACCTCGTGCCGCGATTCTTGATCAAAGGATGCCTCGTTTTCTGCGATGGAACGACCCTCGCTCTGATGCGAATTGGCCGACGTTACGCAAAGGCGGCGCAGCGAACGCAAGAACATCCAGACCAAAGCGACTCCATAAAATGGCCTGGCTGAGAGAGTTGCGATTGATTTGGCCGCCGTGTGCACGAATTTACACCCTTAACAGCGCCGAGTATCGGCGTAATACGCGGAAGATCAAGTTTGTTTGACACCGAACGCCGGACCGTCGGACCGAAAGTATGCAACTTTACCTCAGGAACCACGTTAACTTCAGTATATGACTCGATTGCACATCCTGCTGGGCGTGGCAGCCGTCCTGCTGGCCGTGGTCCTCTGGAACTGGATCTCCGGCTGGGGGCTGGTGACCATTCATGCCGCCGGACAGCCGCTGTCGAAGGTAATCCAGTCGATCGAGCGACAGGGCAACGTGAAGATCATTACGAACGCGGACCCCTCCACTCCCGTCACGATCGACGTCGTCAAGGTCCCCCCCGCGGAAGCCATCGATACGGTGGCCTCGTGGCTGGAGGCAAACTGGTCGGTCACCTATGTCGCGGGAGCGAGCAAACCCGAGGTCGCCACGGCGGTCCTTTCGCTCTCCGACGGAAACGCGGGTCGGGATTACGAGTATTTCAGTGGCGGGGGCGGCTTCATGAGTGGCTCGCTGCCCGTCGCGGTCGACCCGCGGAAGATGCGTTGGAACGTGTCCCCCTCGGAGAACGGGAAGCTGCAATCCTACCTCGAGCAGTTTGCGATCAAGACCGGCGCGGCGGCGCTGGTCCCGGAGGAGTGGAATCCCGAGGTGACCAAACCTCCGAAAGGCGGGAAGGCATCCTCTGCGATCCGGGATTTGATTTCCTCGGTCAAGGGCCATGTCGAGGAGATCTTCTACCTGCGGGCGTCGGGCTGGGCAGGTCGCGAGAACGGATCGGGGCCGCGCCCGGTTGCCAGCCGACCTGGTGGTCCTTCCGGCGGTTCTTCCGGCGGCCCTTCCCGCGGACGCGATCGGCGCAATGTGAATCCGGAGTGGATTGCGGAGCGGATGGAGCAGCAGATTGCCCAGCTCCCACCCGAGGAGCGGAAGCAGGCGCAGGCGGAGTTCGATGAGATGCGGGAATTCTGGAACAAAATCCGCGAGCTTCCGGAGAGTGAGCGTCGCGAGGCCGCGCGCAAGTTTTTCGAGGATCCCGCGGTGCAGGAACGCATGATGGAACGGCAGAACGAACGCGAGGACCGTCGCAGCCCGGAGCGGCGCGCGGAACGTTATCGCGAATACATTCAGCGCAAGAAAGCGATCAAACAGTCATCGTAACATGAAACGGCGGCGATTTTCTTCCGGCTTTACCCTCATCGAGTTGATCGTGTCCGTCGCGATCATCGGAATGCTCGCGACATTGTTCATCCCGCAACTCGGGACCATCCAGCGCCGTGCCGAGAGCGTAAAATGCGCCAACAACCTCCGCGGCATCGGCGCGGCGGTGGTGATGTATGCGGGCGAGCACAACAATCGGTTCCCGGTAATCGATGGGTCCCCGTCCTACAGCTACTACGGGGCGGACGACGAAGCCGGCTCGCTTCTCGGTGTGCTCGGCCCCTACGGGGTGACGCCCGCCATGCTCAAATGCGAGACGGATGTGCGCGGCGCGAATTACTACGCGAAGGAAGGCACGAGCTACATGTGGAGCCCGGTCGTGGACGACGAGATCTTCACCGCTCCAAAAATGGCATCCCGGCGGTCGGATGAAATGCGCCCCCGCCCCGCGAGCCGCATCCGGATTCTCTCGGACTTCCTCCCCATCCACGGCACGCACAACGGCCGGCCGCGCTCGAACCGGCTTTACGCCGACGGCCACGTCCGGTCGTTCTAAGGTCCTCTGCCGGCAATGCGGCCGCATCCCGCGCGCGGCCGCGCTCTAGATCTTCGTGAAGAAGGTGTCGCCCGGGCGGAGGGATTGCACAAAGGCCACGACGAGCTTCACGGCATTCTCCACGTCACGCAGATCCACGAGCTCGGTCGGCGAGTGCATGTAGCGAAGCGGAATTGAGACCAGCGCGCTGGGCACGCCTTCACGCGTGACGAAAATCTGGTCGGTATCCGTGCGGGTGGAACGGGACACCGCCTCGTGTTGGATCGGGATTCCATGCTGCGTCGCAAGGTCAATCAACCGCTGCACGACGAGCGGGTGATTCGACATGCCATGGGTGAGCGTCGGCCCGCCCCCGAGCACGATCTCGCCATGTTCCTTCGGGTTGATTCCCGGTGTGTCGGTCGCGTGCGTAACGTCGAAGCAAAGCGCGACGCTGGGGAACAGGCGGTGAGTGACCATTTGCACGCCGAAGGAACCGATCTCCTCCTGCACGGCGTTCACCGCCACGGTGCTTGCCCAGGTTTTGCCGGAGGCCTTCAGCTCGGCAAACACGCGCGTGAGCAGGAAGCCGCTGATTCGATTGTCGATCGCGCGGCCGACCATGCGGCCCGAGGGCAGCTCCTCCGCCTGATCGGCGAGCACCGCGGGATGACCGACGCGAATTCCCAGCTTCGCGACTTCTTCCGCCGAAGAGGCGCCAACGTCCACGAAATGCTCTTTCCATTCGATGATCTTGTCCTTGCCCGTGTCGCGCAAATGCGGGGCCGTGTTGCCGATCACCCCCGGCACCTCGCCCTTGTCGCCAAAGATGCGAAGGCGCCGCGCGCCGGCAATCGTGCGATCCGAGCCGCCCAGCGGCGCCATCGTGATGAAACCCTCGTCGCTGATGTGTTTGACGATCAGGCCGATCTCGTCGGCGTGGGCCTCGAGCATCACGGTAAACCCGTTCTCGCCCGCGATCGTCGCCCAGGCATTTCCGTAGGCGTCGCTGTGCACCGAGTCCGCCAGCTCGCGCATGCGATTCGCCCATACCCGTTGTCCTGGCGCCTCCCACCCGCTTGGGCTCGGCGTCGCGAGCAGCTCAAATAGAAATGCTTTTTCCTGATCGTTCATCGGCGTGATTCAACCACGGCCGGGGGCGCAAACAAAGATTCCGCTGCCGGCCACGCGCACAAAAGAAAAGCCGCCGGGCGCGTGCACCCGGCGGCTGGAAAGTTCCACGCGCTTCCGCGCGATCAGTTTCCCTTCATCCGTGCGATGAGTGTCTCGGCCATGTCGGCCGGAGACTCGGCAACGGCGATGCCGGCATTGCGCAGCGCCTCGATCTTGCCGCTCGCGGTGCCCTTGCCGCCGCTGACGATTGCACCGGCGTGGCCCATGCGGCGCCCGGGAGGCGCGGTCGCTCCGGCGATGAAGGCCGCCATCGGCTTCGAGCAATTTGCCTGTGCCCACGCGGCTGCCTCCTCCTCCGCCGTGCCACCGATTTCACCGATGAGAATGATCGCCTCGGTATCGGGGTCGTCGTTGAAAAGCTTCAGCGCATCGAGGTGCGAGGTGCCATTGATCGGATCGCCGCCAATGCCGATGCACGTGCTCTGGCCGTAGCCGCGGCTCGTGAGCTGCCAGACCGCTTCGTAGGTGAGCGTGCCCGAGCGGGAAATCACGCCAACGGTGCCGGGCTTGTGGATGTAACCGGGCATGATGCCGATCTTGCACTGGCCGGGAGTGATGATGCCCGGGCAGTTCGGCCCGATGAGCCGGCAGGGCTTGTCGGCCAGCGCGGCCTTCACCCGCATCATGTCAACGACCGGAATGCCTTCCGTGATGCAGACGACGAGCTCGATGCCCGCGTCGGCGGCTTCGAGAATGGCGTCGGCCGCGAAGGGCGCCGGCACAAAGATCATCGTCGCGTTGCAACCGGTCTCGTGACGGGCTTCGTGCGCGGTGTCGAAGACCGGAATCTTGTCATCGAACATCATGCCGCCTTTTCCAGGGGTCACGCCGGCGACGACATTGGTCCCATATTCGAGACAGCCCCGGGCGTGGAATGCGCCGGCACTGCCGGTGATGCCTTGGACGAGAAGGCGCGTATTTTTATCGACGAGAACGGACATGGAAGAGCGGCCTAGAGAGAGCGTTCGGGATGATTGGGTTTCTGCTGATGGAGGGCGAGGGTGTTGCCGTCGGGGTCGGCGACGAGCGCCATGCGGCAAATCGGGAAGTCCTGGATCGGCATCACGATGGTGACGCCGGCTTCTTCGAGCTTCTTCACCGCAGCGTCGAGGTCCTCGACTTCGAGGCAAAGTCCACCGCCGTTCGGATTCGGTTGCCACTGGTCGCTGGCCCGGGCGATCGCGAGCGTGTGTCCGCCGGGAATCTCAAACTCCACCCAGCCGACCTCGCCTTCGTGCTCGAAAATACTGCCTTCGCGCAGACCGAGGATTTCCCCGTAGAACTTGCGCGCCCGGGCGATGTCGGTCGCGGGATAGCCGGTGAAGGCTGCGAATCGAATGCCTATTCCGTCCATCAGGCGGCCTTCTTTGCGGCGGCGACGGCGAGCGTCGCTGCCTCGGTGAGTCCGGTTGCGGTCTCGATCGGGAGACCGGATTCGGCCAGCAGCTTCTTGCCGAGATCGACGTTCGTGCCCTCGAGGCGCACGACAAGCGGCACCGGGAGGCTCACCGCCTTCACGGCGTTGATGATGCCCTGCGCAATGATGTCGCAGCGCATAATGCCGCCGAAAATGTTCACCAGAATCGCCTTCACGTTCTCATCGGCGATGAGAATCTTGAAAGCCTCGGTGACCTGCTCCTCGGTGGCGCCACCGCCGACATCGAGGAAGTTTGCGGGCTCGCCTCCGTGGTATTTGATGATGTCCATCGTCGCCATCGCGAGGCCCGCGCCATTTACGAGGCAGGCGATGTTTCCGTCGAGGCCAATGTAATTGAGGTTCGACTTCGAGGCCTCCACTTCGCGCGGATCCTCCTCCGACACGTCGCGGAACGCCACGATATCGGGATGCCGGAACAGGGCGTTGTCGTCGAAGTTGAATTTCGCGTCGAGCGCCTGCACGTCGCCGGACTTCGTGACCACGAGCGGGTTCACCTCGACGAGCGAGCAGTCGCACTCGATGAAAAGTTTGTAGATCGAAAGGAAGAGCTTCGCGGCCTTCGGCATCTGCGCCGAGGTGAAGCCGAGCTGCTTGGCAATCTTCCGCGCCTGATAGGCCTGCAGGCCCAGCGTCGGATGAATCGGCTCACGCAGGATCTTGTGCGGACTCTCCTCGGCGACCTTCTCGATCTCCACGCCGCCCTCGGTGCTCGCAATGATGAGCGGGCTGGCGATCGCGCGGTCCATGAGGATCGCGAAATAAAACTCCTTCTCGATCTCGACACTCTCCGCCACGAGAACCGTGTTGACCACCTTGCCGGCCGGACCGGTCTGGTGGGTGACGAGCGTCTCGCCGAGCATTTTGCCCGCGAGTTCCTCGACCTTTTCCACGCTGTCGGCGAGATGAACGCCGCCCTTGAACCCGCTCTTGAAGGTGCCCTTGCCGCGGCCGCCGGCGTGGATCTGCGCCTTCACCACGAGGTTGTTGGTTCCCAGCCTCTGGGCGGCCTCACGCGCCTCGGCGGCGGTGGTGGCGGAGAATCCCTTCGGCGTGGCGACGCCGAATTTTTCGAAAAGCTGCTTGGCCTGAAATTCGTGAATGTTCATTCGTCGAGCGACCGTTCCTCCCTTAACTGCCGGTGCCGACGTATTGCGCCGTGTAGGTGTCCAACTTCGTCGTCTGGCCCACCTTCGGGGCGTCCTTCACATCGTAGACGTCGTTGCCGACGAGCTGCTGTGTCTGCGTATCAAATACCATTACGGCTTTCTCTCCCTGGATCTTGTCGTCTTTCTCGGTGTCCACCGCGATGTAGCGGACTTTCTTTTTCTGCATCGCTTCCTTCTGCTCCGCGTCCAGTTTCGCGTAGTAAAGCTTGGCCCGCGCCTCGGCGATTCGCTTCTGCTCCTCGGTGGCCTGGTGCTTCGCGACTACGTAGGCCGCCGTGCCCGCCAGCACTCCGGCGCCGATCGCCACGGGAACCGTGATGTAGGACGGCACCCCCGAGGCTCCCAGCGCGATGCCGGTTGCCGCTCCCGCGGTGGTGCCGAAAACCGCGGCATTTTCGCCGGGCGTGAGGCTGGAACAGCCCGAGACCGCCAGGGCAACGGCAACGGTGCCCACAGTAAGACGCGATGTCAGAGGTTTCATGATTGGAAATCGTGCGGTCTTTCGGCTTATCCCGTCATCCAGCCCATTGCAAGGGCGGACCCGATCAGTCTCCGGCTGGAGGCGTGAATTTCACGTCGTTTTCGCTGCACCACTGCCGGGCGGGGTCATTTCCGGCCTCCGCAGCCTTCACATACCAGGATTTCGCGGCGCTGAAGTTCTTGCCAATGCCGATGCCCTTTTCGAGGCACAGGGCGTAGTAAAACATGCAGGGGCCATTGCCCTGTTCAGCACCCTCGCGAAACAGGCCTACGGCCTTCTCGGGATTTGCCGGTTCGCCGGGCACCTCTCCGTTGGCAATCATCACGCCGAGATTGCCCTGCGCGTCGAGGTTGCCGTCTTTCGCCGCCTCGAAAAAGAGGCGATACGCTTCCGCCAGATTCGGCTTAATGGGGCCCGCGCCCTTGCGGTAGATGTCGCCGAGCAGGTTCTTCGCGCGTTTGTCGTTAAACGCAGAAGCCTGCGTCAGGTAGTAAACCGCTTTCCCGACACTCTGTTCGGTCCCGTTCCCGAAATAAAGGCACTCTCCCACGGCATACATCGCCGCCGGATTCCCCTTGTTCGCGGCGTCCTGATACCAGCGAAGGGCCTTCTCGAGACTTTTGTCCGTGCCCTTCCCCTTCGCATACATATCCCCCACCGCCAGCATCGCTTCGGAATTTCCGGCATCCGCGGCCAACAGGTAGTGCGTGAACGCCTCCTCGGGATGCGACTCCATCAAGGAATCCCCCAGCAGCATTGCCGCGGAGTCCGAGCCCGCCTGCGCGGCCAGCTCCAGCGGTTCCTTGAGGCGGGCAAGTTGCACGTCGCTCAGCACCGGACTCTGCGCCCGCAGCTTCGCGGCCGCCATTTCCATGCGCTCCTTGATGAGAGGTTCGTCCGGAAATTCCCGCCGCAGGTCGTCGAGGGCGTGAAGCGCCCCCGCGAACTCGTCGTTGGCGGTCATTTGTTGCGCTTCGGAAAGACCCTTCTCCAACGCGAGCTGACGCGGGTCCACGGGTGTGGGCTCGGGGGTCGGTTCCGGCGTCGGATCGGGTGTGGCGGCGGGTTCGACCACCGGCTCAGGTGTGGCGGCGGCAATCTCCTGGCCGGCGACCATCGCGTTGCGCAATCGCGGAACCACGAGCATCGCCAGCAGGGCGACGATGAGAAGAAGACCTCCGACCAGCACTCCGGCCAGAACCAGAATGCCACGCCCGCCTTTGCCGGAGCCGGTTGTCGCCGCAGCCGGCACACGTTCGGGCACGGGCGGAGGCTTCGGCGCCGCGGGCGTGGAAACAACCGGATCGCCGGCTGCATCGACGAGCGCGGAGACAAACGCCACCGGCGACGAAAAGCCGCTTGCCGGATCGAACGCCCGCCGCAGGACGAGGTTCGCCTCCTCGGAAAGTCCCGGGATCGGAACAAACGTCTCCGTCGGGTTCGCGGCGTGCACGCCGCCGAGCACTTGATAGGCGATCGCCGCCAGCGAAAACACAAACTCCCCCGCGGAATTCCCGTGGAACGAGCCGCGCAGCATCGCCGAGGGGCTCGCCACCAGCGTCTGGTCCGGGCTGGCCGGCGCGACATGCGAGAAATTCAGCGCATTGAACTTGGGAACGATCGTTCCCGTCGCCGGGTCCTTGGCGAGGACAATCCAGCTCGCCGAAAGCTCCGGGCAGGGAACCTGCGCCCGCTGCACGGCTTCGAGGCCGCCTGCGAGCGACGTGAGAATTTTCATCGCGTCGGCGACAGGCAGGCGTCCCTGCGAACGCATGGTATCGAGCAGCGACTCGCCCTCCACCCACTCACGCGACACGAAGCTGAGATGATGCGCACGCTCGAGCGAATACACCCGCATCACCGCCGGGTGCCGCACGGCCTGCAACGCGTTCACTTCGTTCTCGAGGCGCGTGTAGGCTTCGCTCGTCGGCAGGAGATTGGGGTTCAGGATCAGCACCGCGACGATCTCGCCGGTCTCGAGATTGCGCGCCTTGAACGTATTCCCGTATTGCCCCGGCTCGTAGCGCGAGATCAGCTCGAACCGCTCCGCGAGAACCACCCCCGGCGCCGGCTCGAGCGCGCTGGTGCCCTTTTCCTCGACCACGAGCGTCTCGGTATCCGGGTCGCCCTCGGCGGGCGCGCCGCCCGATGAGCCGGACTGCGCCTCGCGAACCGCCTCGATGCACGCCTCGATCTCGCGGCGCAACTCCGCCGGCGTTTGCGGGCGCCGGTCGGGGTCCTTCTCCATCATCCGCTCGAGCAAGGCCACGACCTGCCGCGGTTGATCCGCCAGCAGCTCGAGCGGCGGCTCGCGGTGCAAATGCTGGCTCATCACCTGCGCGAGCGATCCGCTGAAGGGCGTGCGCCCCGCGAGCATGTAATAAAGCGTGACGCCGAGGCTGTAGATGTCGCTGCGCGTGTCGAGCTCGCGCTCCTCGAGTTGCTCCGGGCTCGCGAAATGCGGCGTGCCGAGGAATCCGCCCATCGTCAACGTCGCGGTGTCGGCGCTTTCCTTGTCGGCCGCCTTGGCGAGGCCGAAGTCGATCACCTTCACGATGAAATCGTCGCCGCCGTCCTCGCGCACGAGCATGAGATTCGAGGGCTTGATGTCGCGATGCACGAGCCCCTGCTTCTCGGCGGCGGCGAGCGCCTTCGCGACCTGCGCGGCGATCTCCAGTGCCATCAATGTCGGCACGGCCCCCTCGCGCTGCATGTAGGCCTCGACGGTCTCGCCGTCGATGAACTCCATCGCGTAGAAATAGGCGTCGTCCTCGTTTCCGAGATGAAACACGGCGGCGACGTTCGGATGCCGGATCGCCGCGGCCGCGCGCGCCTCGCGCAGAAACCGCTGCCGCGCCACCTCGCTGTTGAGGTAGGTGGAGTTGATCACCTTCAGCGCGACATTCGTCCGCAGATTGGTATCAAAGGCTTTGTAAGTGATGCCCATGGCGCCACGACCCAACTCGAACAACGAGCCGTCGTCCCGGCGCAGAACCTCATAATGTTGAAAACGCATCCCTCGCGGTTGAGTAGGTAAGCCACCTCATGCGAATTGACAACCCCATGCGCGTCCCATGGTGGCTTTGGCCGAATGTCCTCAATCTCGACGCACCCCTCATCACCCTCGTCTGGCAGGAGCTTTTTGCCCGGGCGGCGGGGGTGACCCTCACCCTCGGCGAGCGCGCAGCGTTGTTCCTTGCCGTGTTTGTGATCTACGCGACCGACCGGGTGATCGATGGCATCCGGCTGCGGGTCAGCGAAGAAATGTCGCACCGCCATCGGTTCAGCCACCGCCACGCCCGGCCGCTCGTCGGGGCGATTCTCTGCGCGGTGGCGGTCGAACTCTGGCTGCTCGCCACGGCCGTTCCCGTCGCGGTCACGCTCGGCGGGCTGGCGGTCGGCGGCGTGGTGGCGGTCTATTTCGCGTGGAATCACCTCGCCGGCGAGCGGCTCGGCCGCGGCTGGTTGAAGGAACTGGTCGTGAGCTTCGTCTTCGCCGCCGGCGCCGGGCTCGTGCCTTTTGTTTACCAACCCTCGTGGTCGCTCGCGGCCGACATCGCGACCTTTGCGGTGGTGTGCATCGCGAATTGCATCCTCATTGCCCGCATCGAGCACCGGCGCGACCTGGCGCGGGGCGAGGTTTCCATCGCGAGAATCTTCCCGCCCGACGCCCGGCCCGCCCGCGTGCTGGCGATTGGCGTTGCCGTGGTGTTGCTCGGGGCCATCCTCGCCGGCGCCGGCTCTCCGGCGAGAGTGGGTGCCCTCGGCGCCGCCATGCTCATTGCCTCCGCCGGCTGGGTGGAACGCGCCGCAGGCGGCGACGCCGCAACGGTGTGGGCCGACCTCGCGTTGGCCCTCGGCGGAATCCTCGGCATCGCCGCAGAGGCCCTCACGCGATAACGGTCTCCCGACTCCGCCCCTCCATCTCGCGCTTCGAGACGCCACCCGCCTCCTTTGCGTGCAAAGACCCCTGCTTGAGAACCCAACCGGCCCTCTTTGCATGCAAAGACCCCTGCTTGAAAACTCAACCGGCCCCCTTTGCGTGCAAAGACCCCCGCTTGAAAACTCAACCGGCCCCCTTTGCGTGCAAAGAGCCCTGCTTGAGAACCCAACCGGCCCCCCTTTGCATGCAAAGACCCTTGCCTGATAACTCAAGCGGCCCCCTTTGCACCGCGAAATGCCTTCCCCTCCGCCCCATCAGCCGGGGCGGGACGCGCTAGAACGTGAAATCGAAATCGTCGTCGTCGAAGTCGACGCCCGGGAGCGTCGGCGTTGGCGTCGGGAAAAGGCCGGGCGTCGGGGTCGGACGGGGCGGGATGGGAGTGGGACTCGGCGAGGGGATGGGCTCCTCCCCGGCATCCGGGTCGTAGGCGAGGCTGCCCTTGTAATCGCCCTCCAGCTTCATCGACTGGTTCACGTAAACCTCCTCGTTCCACACGACCGGAGCCTCGAAGCCGTTCCGGGTCTCCCTGCGCACGATCACCCGCTCGAAGCCTTCCACCTCGAAGGTCAGCTCGCCATCCGAGTCGATCTCGATGCGACGATTCGAGACGCCGTCAAATTCCCCGACCTCCTGCACCTCCACCGGCGGCAGTGGCTCCAGTTCCTCGTCGTCTTCGTCAAAATCGTCCTCGTCCGGGGCCTGGCTCTCGATCCCGTTCGTTCCGCCCACCGTGGTCCACTCGATGTAGCCGGACCCCGACTCGCGGATCTCCTGCTCGATCTCGCCCTCGATGAGGTTTCGCGCAAAGCGCTTGTCGTTGGGCGTTTCAATGTTCGACTCCACCCAGCCGACGAAGTTTCCGCCCGAGACCCAGAGCTTCTCCCACATCTTCAGGCGCACTTCGTTCGGCGCGCTCCACTCCGTGTAGGTCTCGATGCGGCGCACCTGCCCGTTTTTCGCGGTGATGTTGACCTTCCCGTGCACGGCCCGCAGCGCACTGCTCTCGACCGTGAGACCCACGAACTCGCCGCTCTCGGCGATTCCCTCCGTCTCGACCCAGCCACGGACTTCCGCGCGAATCTTGTCATCCGCCAGCGCGCTGGAACTGAGCGCGATCAATCCCGCGAGGAGTAGCCGGTTCATACGATTCCAAAACGGTGCCATATTTCAGCCACACGGCGAGCGATATTTTCCGTGGGCCCACAGACTCTTGTGCGGGTTGCAAAGGGCGGAAAGCGCGTTTATACAGACGCCACCTCCGTTGTTGGGCAACAGCGCCGGAGACCCTTTCTACAGAGTGAAATTCACGGCGTTGACCTTCAATATGCAGTTCGGCCAGTCGTGGGATCCGACCGATCCCGACAACGCGCCGGTGGTCCTCGACGACACGATTGAGTTCATCTCGAGCTTCGACGCCGACATCATTTTCCTGCAGGAAGTCGAGCAGGCACGCCCCGGCGGCGAGCAAATCTGGCCTCCGCCGAATTTCATGGCGCTGAAGCACGGGCTCACGGGTTACCACTCCGTTTTTGCGTATCCCAAGGTGAATCCCGACGAGCTGCCGTTCGGCATTGCGCTGGCGATCTTCGCGAAGGCGCCGCTCACCGATTTTGTCGCCAGCGACCTGCCGCCGGCGCCCATCGAGTTCGAATTCGAGGGCAGAAAGGTGTGCCCCTCCCATCGCCAGCTCATCTCCGCGAAGGTGCGGCTCGGGGTGCACACCCTCAATCTCTTCAACACGCACCTGCAGGCGTTCTTCATGATCAACGGCTCCAGCGACGACCATCGCGAGCAGCGCGACCTTGTTCTCAATGCCGTGCGCGGGGTCGACGGCCCCGTGCTGCTCGCCGGGGATTTCAACTGCTCGCCGGAGGAGACGCTCGTGCAGCAATTCGCCGAAGCCGGCCTGCGCACCGCGCAGAACGAGGAGCCCACCTGGCGGCGGATGCCCTACGTGATGGACCACTTTTTCCTCAACAATCGGCTGAGGGTCGAGCACGTCGAGGTCGTGCCGACCTTGTGCTCCGATCACCACGCGCTCTTCGGCCGCTTCCGCATCGCGAGCACGCTCTAAGCCATGCGACTGGTCTCCTGGAACGTCAACGGCATCCGCTCCGTGCTGCGGAAGGACTTCCTCCCATGGCTCGATCGCGAGGATCCCGACATCCTCTGTCTGCAGGAAACCAAGGCGCGACCCGAGCAGGTGGCCGAAGTCGCCTGGCCGGAGCGCTACGAGCGATTCTGGAACTCCGCCGAAAAACCCGGCTACTCGGGCACGGCCATCTTCACGAAGACACCGCCGCTTTCGGTCACCTACGGCATCGGCATCGAGGAGCACGACCGCGAGGGCCGCGTGATCACTGCGGAGTTCGAGCGATTTTATCTCGTCAACGTTTACGTCCCCAATTCGAAGCGCGAACTCACCCGCCTGCCCTATCGTCAGGCCTGGGACCGCGATTTTCTCGCCTATCTCAAAGGTCTCGAGAAAACGAAACCCGTCGTCTGGTGCGGCGATCTCAACGTCGCCCACACGCCGATCGATCTCGCGCGGCCGAAGGGCAACGAAAAGAATCACGGGTTCACTCCCGAGGAACGCGCGGGCTTCGACGCGTTCGTGGCGGCGGGGTTCATCGATACGTTCCGCGAATTCGTGAAGGAAGGCGGCCACTACACATGGTGGAGCCCGATGGGCGGCGCGAGGGCGCGGAACATCGGATGGCGCATCGACTATTTCCTGATTTCACCCGGGCTGCGCCCCTCCCTGCAGTCGGCGAAGATTCACCCGGAAATCCTCGGCAGCGACCACTGCCCGATCAGCATCGAGCTGGCGCTCTGAGGCGATCCGCGACGGCAGCCGACCTCAGGCAGACACGCCCCGGCGGCTGCGGCGCCAGGCGAAGGTGACCGCCACAGCGGCGAACGCGAAAAGCACCCCGGTTCCAGGCTCCGGCACCGCCACGATCGTGCCGTAACCAAGATCGCGAAGGAACGCGAGGTCCAGCGCGGTGAGTTCCTTCCGAGTGCCCGGTAGGATGTTGGGATCCATCAGAGCCTCCTGCTCGATACCGGTGTAGATGTTGAAGCTCATCGTTCCGTCCGCGATGTGCCCCGGATGATCGAGACTGAGGAGGTCCATTCCGTTTCCGACGAGAGCGTTCACGTTGGAGCCGCTCCAGTTGGCCCCGCTGGCTTGATCGCCCCACGTCTCCGATGTGCCGAAGCCCAATGCGTGGACCATTTCGTGAAGCGCGACGGAATAGAAATCAAACTTCCCGGCTTCGACAGGCGAGTTGATGTCGAAGTGCCAGTCCGCGTCGGTGTCCATGGTCAGGGTGCCGCCAAAAAGGCCGTAAACCAGCGAGATCTTGACGTCACCATCACTCGCCTCCAGCGTGCCATTGATCGTCCCAATCTGCGGCCCGGAAGGACGGCGGATCACCGCGTTCGATTCCGCGGACACTTTGTCGACATCCGCCTGAAGCTGCGATTTCGAGGCCCCGTTGATCCATGCCGGCTCGAGAGTCATGGAAACCGGTCCCCCCACTCCCAATGTCCCCGGGTTGGCGAAGCTGAACGCGCCAACGTAAATCTTCACCACATCGGCTGCGATCGGCGAAAAGGCCTTCTCGACAATCGGACCCGTCACCGGATCCGCACTCGGATTTGTAAAACTCGTTCCCCAGGAGAGATCAACCAGATCGCTCGTGAAAAAGCCCTGATTGACGGAATTCAGCGATGGAGTCAGCGCATTCGAGAGATCCGCGGCTGCCTTCTCCAGCGCTGCCCTGGCTGCGGGGTTGTTGTTGTAAAAGTTCCCCGCGAACTCGTAGTCGAGCTGAATGGTGATCGCCTGACTCGTGCTCGCCAGCGCCAGAGCGCCCAAAAATCCAAGGATGGCCGACTTCATGATATTTCCGGAAAGCTCTTAGCTTCCCAGGAGCAAGTCAATCGGTAAGCCACGATTTGCACTTGTCTGAACCGCTGCTTCAGGCTCGATTCACGACATGAAACCCGTCGAAAACGAAACGATTTTGAACGCACTGAAGTGGCGCTATGCGACCAAGCAATTCGATCCATCGCGTCGCATCCCGCCCGAGGACTGGGATACGCTCGAGCAGGCATTGGTGCTCTCGCCGTCGTCGTTCGGCCTGCAGCCGTGGAAATTCCTCGTGGTAACCGACCAGGCGGTGAAGGATTCCCTCGTCCCGCTCTCGTGGGGTCAGCGTCAGGTGGCCGACGCGTCGCATGTCGTGGTTTTCACGGTGAAGCACCCGGTGGATGCGGATCACGTGCGGCGGCATCTTGAGCACACCGCCGCCACGCAGAAGATCGAAATCGAAACCCTCGCCCAGCTCGAGAAGATCATCCTGGGCTTCCTCGAGAATCCGCCGTCTTCGTTCAACCTTCGCGAATGGGCCACGCGCCAGGTTTACATCGCGCTCGGCACGTTCCTCACCACCGCCGCGCTCATGAACATTGACGCGTGTCCGATGGAAGGCATCGATCCCGCCGGTTACGACCGCGTTCTCGGGCTGGAAGGCACCGGCTACTTCACCGTGGCCGCCTGTCCCGCCGGCTATCGCGCGGCGAGCGACCACACCGCCGCACGAGCCAAAGTTCGCTTCCCACGCGAGCAGATCATCACGAGAATCGGCGCATGAACTCCGCGCTGAGGGGACTCATCCCCGTATTCATTCTTCTGCTCGTTATCTTCGCGGCTCTTTCGACGGTGTTTGTCATCGTCGATGCAGGACACGTGGGTGTTGTGAAACGGCTCGGTGCCGTGCAGCCCAAGCCGCTGGCCGAGGGCTTCCATTTCAAACGTCCGTTCATGGACGCCGTGGAGCAGATCGACATCCGGCTCATGCCCACGAACGCGAAGGCCACGGCGGCATCGCGGGATCTTCAGACGGTCTCGACCGAGGTGAATGTCGCCTACTCGCTGAACGGGGAACTCGCCCCGCTCACGTTCCAGCGCATCGGCGACACAGCGAAGGTTTCCGCCGCGTTGGTCGAACCCGCCATTCAGGAGTCGGTCAAGGCGGTGACCGCGCAGTATACGGCGGAGGAGCTCGTCACGAAGCGCGCGCTGGTCAAGCAGGCCATCCAGGCGGCCATCGAGGACTTCATCAACAAGACGCTCAACGAGAAGGGCATTGATAACGCGGTGCAGCTTGCCAACGTCGCGATCACGGACTTCGTCTTTAGCGACGAGTTCAATCGCGCGATCGAGTCGAAGGTGAAGGCCGAGCAGGAAGCCCTTCGTGCGAAGAACGAAAAGCTCATGCGCGTGACGCAGGCCGAGGCATCGGCCGCGGAGCGACAGCTCGGCGCCGACGCGGAGGCGTATTCCACGGAGGTTCAGTCCAAGGCGCGTGCCGAGGCGATCCGTCGCGAGGCCGAGGCACTTCGCCAGAGCCCGGAGCTCATCCAGCTTCGCGCAGTCGAAAAATGGGACGGCGTTCTCCCGAGAATCCAGGGCTCGAGCGTCATGCCCTTTCTCAACATCGGATCGCTGGAGGAACCCCGCGGCACGCAATAGTCCGCATGCCATGGACGTCGCGTTCCCCGAGGTGATGCCAACGCGGCTGCGCCCGGATGAATGGAGGGCGCGGCGCACTCGGCATGTGGAGCGCGTGGAACGCTGGACCGCACCGCACCTGCAGCGGGCATCGCGTGGCGAGCGGCATCCGGTCTACGATTTCCTTTTCGAATACTATTCCTTCCGGCCCGGCCAGCTCCGGCGCTGGCACCCGGGCGTGGGTGTGGTGATCGAGGAGCCGGACGAAACCTTCACCCAACCGCCGTATCAGTGGGTGGACAACAGCGCGACGATCTCCACCGACCATCTCGGCGCGAAACGGCTCGCCGCCATTCAATGGATCGCCGACTGGCTCGCAGCGGTCGATCAAAGGCCGCCGGCCTTCGGCTGTTTCGGACTTCACGAATGGGCGATGGTTTATCGCACGACGGAGGTGCGACACCCCCGGTGGCCGCTGCGGCTGGGTGCCGCGGGCACGGCGGCGGTCGTCGATTCAATGCCGATTCGCTGCAGCCACTACGACGCGTTTCGTTTCTTCACGCCTGCGGCCCGTCCCTTGAATCGACTGCAACCCACGCGGGAAACCGTTCAGCAAAACGAGCAATCCGGCTGCCTCCACGCGAACATGGACCTCTACAAATGGGCCTACAAACTCGCGCCATTCACGGCATCGGAGCTGATCGCCGATGCGTTCGAGCTGGCGTGGGACATCCGCGAAGTCGACATGCGCGCCAGTCCGTATGATCTCCGCGAACTGAGTTTCGAGCCGATCCCAATCGAAACGGAGGAAGGCCGGCGCACCTACGAGGGTTACCAGCGCCAATTCGCGGAGCGGGCCCGGCCGCTGCGGGCACGCCTGCTCGCGACCTGCCGGGCAATTTTGGAAAAAGAGTTGTGCGCGTGAAGGTCCGGTGAAATCTTCGGCCGCGATGCGTGTCTGGGTGCTGGTCGCGTGCTTGCTGGCCTGCGGGAGCGTTTGTGCCGAGCCCCGAAGGGTCCCGGAGATTTGGGCCTGCAAGGATGGTGACGGCGAGACGTTCGACCTCCTGCTCTGGCCCGATGGAACCGCCGTGTCGACCTGGGTGAAAGGGAACGACGGTGCCGCCGGCGAACGCGGAATCTGGCATCGCCTCGGGAGGAACACGCTCGTCCTGTTCGTCGACGGTTGGACGGACCGCCTCTCGACCGACAAAAGCGGCGAGACCCGTCACCAAGGCTACCAGCTCGGCACTCCGATCGACGGCGAGCCGACGAATGAGGGTCCGGCCCTGCGCTTGAAAGGCACGACCGCCGATGTCGTGGGTGTCTGGATTTTTCAGAATGCGAGCGGCGCCGGCTCCCGCTATGTCACGATTCGATCCGATGGAAAGGTATTCGCCGACGGGATGGCGGGCACATGGGTGCCAGCAGGCAAAGGCATTCGCTGCGAATGGGACGACGGCGCGATCGATCTTCTCTTCCCCCGCGGACCCCAGCTCCGAAGCTGGCCTCCGCGCGTCCCCACCCGCTCCACGCCACCCGTCGAATCGCGGCCGCTCCGTGTGGGCTCGTCCGACCTTCATCTTGTGCCATGAAGTGGGGTGCGACCATTTTTGCGCCGGCGCTGCTGATGCTCCTCAGCGGCTGTGCGCTGTTTTCCGACGCTTCGCGGACCACGAGCAACTGGACCGGTTCCTGGCAGCTCACCACCCCGGATGGGCCAGCTGACCTGCATCTTTACAAAAACGGACAGGCCGTGTGGCTCGGCCCGCCCGCCCCGAAAAGCCGCCTCGGCGCCCGCGGCTTCTGGCGTCCTGACCGACGTGGCATCACCGCGATTTTCGACGATGCACGAGCCATTGCCCTCAACGCTCGTGGGGATGTCGTCGAGTGGTCCGCGCTCGGCGGGAAAGACACCGCTCGATGGAGCGCCACCAGGATCGAGGGAGAAAAAACCGAACTGCTCGGCCTTTGGCGCCTGAACCCGGAACCCGAAGGCGATTACCTTTATCTCGCGGTTCGGAGCGATGGCAGCATCTCGAATTCCGTGAACCGTTTTCAGAATGGCACATGGGCCCCTTGGAAAAACGGGATCCTGTGCAGAAATCCGGACGGCTGGCGGGATCTTATCGTTCGCGACGGATCGACCTATCGAAAAATGTCATGGCCGCCCGGGGCATCGCAATCGGACCCGCCCACAGACACCTCCATTGCACTGCGGGTCGGTGAGACGCCGTTCGAACTCAAGTCGAACTCGGATTGACCGCCGGCGCATCCGTCGCCGTCCCAGGCGGTGTCGCAGCGTCGATACCCTCCTCCACGGTGGCCTCCTCCTTCTTGTCACTCTTGAGAGCTGCAACGTCACGCTCGATCTCGTTCATCCAGCGCTCGAAATCCCGGTGGGTCGGGTAGTCCTGCGCGATCTTGAGCTCCTGCGCCAAGGCCTTGTTGGGAGCTCCAATCACCTTCCAGTCCTGAGCCTGTTTCCAAAGCAGACGCGGGAGTTCCACCTTCCGAAACTCCTCGGTTTCCTTGTCGTTGTTCTTCTTCTTCAGGACCTCCATCCGATATCTGATCTCGTAGTCCCACGTCCACGCGAGAGAGGGATCTTTTTTCTCCCGAAGGAACGGCCGGATGTTCTCCTCCAGGATCGCGCCCACATCTCCGGGCACCATCGACCAGTTCTCCGGATCCTTGAAATGCCCCCGCAGCTCCATGGCCTGCGCAACGAGTCCACTGTCCACGTTGCCCGTCAGCATGTCGTCGACATAACGCCTGATTTCCGCGGGGCTGGCTCCGTTTTGAACCTGCGCTTCGCCCATCGAGTTCATGTCGCCAACGATCTCGCCGGTCACCTCCCGCTGCTCGTTCACGACCCGGAACTTCACGCGCTGGTCCGGCTTGTCGATATTGCGATGCAGATCGACCGCATCGACCAACCGGGCAAGATGCGCCCACACCTTTTTCTGCAGAGGCTCCGAAGACTCAAGGGTTGCCCGTTCGAGCGTGAGGGCAAGATACTGCAGGTGCAATTCCGCCGCCTTTTGGAAATCGCGGTCGCTATAAAGATTGCGGTTCGCCTTCTTCCATTCCGCAAAATCGACGTTTCCATTCTCCTGCCCGCGGAACCGGACCGTCCGCATGCAGTCGATGACAAAGTCACCGGCGGCCCCCGACTGATTCAGCACCGAGATGATCTTGGCATAGACATCCTTCAGGAATCGGATCCGTCCCGCTTCACGCACTTCCGCCAGAGATTTCACCTGTTCCTCGACCACGTCGAGTTTGGGAGGCGGATCATCCTTCACCACAGGGGTCGTGGCTTGGGAAAAAGCCAGAAAAGGTGCTGCCAGAGACAGCAGAGTGAGCGAACGCACGGGGAGGAGCATTGGTGGCGAAAATAGGTGTCTATACCAGAGTTGTCCAGCGGTGTTCATCTCCAGCGCTCATGGCATTACCACTTTGTCGAATAGATATTGGCTATCCGAAATCGATTGGATATTCACAGAGCATGGAGCTGCGACACCTGCGATACTTTCTAACCGCGGCTGAGACCGAAAGTTTCACCGCAGCCGCGAAACGACTCGGAATCGCCCAGCCATCACTCAGCATCCAGATCCAGCGACTCGAGGAAGATCTCGGACTGAAGCTTTTCGAGCGGGGCAATCGCAAGGTCAGTCTCACCCCTGCGGGTCGCAGTTTTCTCTCCAGCGCAAGCAATGCCCTGAAGGAGCTCGATGCCGCTGTCGCCCGGTTGCAGGACGGCATCGCAGGACGCGCCGGAGTCGTGCGGCTGCGCGTCGACGACGAGGCATGGTCGCCAAAGCTCCTTAAACGTCTGCGCAAGTTGAAACGGAAATGCCGCGGGATCGAACTGGAGATCGTAACGAATGGAGAAGGACCGGTTGACGCAACCATTCTGACCACACAAGACGCGGAGGAAGAAGGCTTCGAGCTGGAAAGAGCGGCCGTTTGCGTGGCGCTTTCCGCCAAGCATCGCCTTGCGGACCGGTCATCAATATCTTCACAAGATCTTGTTGGAGAAGTATTTCTGATCTCTCCGGAGAACGAAAGATCTGTCGCTGAGACCTGGCTTCTGACCCAGGTGCTCCACCAAGCCACGCCACTCTCCGCGATTGCAGGCTCCCTCGAACATCGCGAGCGACTGGCGGCGATTGGCCTTGGATTCGCCGCCAGCAGCTCAGCCCGCAGGGATCTCTGCTGCACCTCATTGATCCCTTTTGAACATGGAGAGGGCCAGCTGAGGACGCTCCTGAAGATCAATCCTCAGTCGGACGCTCCAGCGGTGCTGGCGTTGTCAAACTTTCTTCAGGAGAGCGAAACCGCTCCAGCCAGACCGCCAGAAGACTGAGGTCTGCGGGGGTCACTCCGGAAATCCGGGACGCCTGCCCAAGAGTCTCCGGACGCACGTCCGAGAGTTTCTGAACCGCTTCCTTACGCAGGCCGCGGATCTCGGCATAATTTACGGTAGGCGGAATCCTTCGCCGCTCCTGTTTTGCCGCACGGCGGATCTGATCCTCCTGACGCCGGATGTATCCCGCATATTTCGCGTCGATCTCCTGCAATCGCCAGACATCGATGCCGAACTCGTGCAGAAGCTCCTGTGGGAGATTCTCCACACTATTTTCGGGACGGCGCAACCATAGATCCATCGGGACTCCATCGAGTTGAAGCGTCGAGAGCGCGGTCGCCAGGCGCTCGCGCCTCCCCTGTTTCTCCTCGAATTCCTCCCGCCGCTTTCCGGAAACGAGCCCGAGCCGGATGCCTATGGGAGTTAGGCGTTCGTCGGCATTGTCCTGCCGGAGAAGAAGGCGATGCTCCGCCCGGCTGGTAAACATTCGGTAAGGTTCGTTGGTCCCGCGGGTAACCAGATCGTCGATTAACACGCCAATATAAGCATCCGACCGGGTTAGAGAGAGTTCCCCTCCTCCCCGGACTTTCAGCGCCGCGTTCGCTCCCGCCACCAGGCCCTGTGCGGCAGCCTCTTCGTAACCGGAGGTGCCATTGATCTGGCCGGCGAAATAGAGACCCTCGACCCGCTGGGTTTCCAGCGTGCGCTTCAGTTGCGTGGGAGGAAAGTAGTCATATTCCACCGCGTAACCGGGGCGCAGAATCTCCGCGCGTTCCAGTCCTGGAATGCTCCGGATGAAGGCGTATTGGACCTCATAAGGAAGGCTGGTCGAAACGCCATTCACGTAGACCTCGTCCGTTTGACGCCCTTCCGGCTCGAGAAAAATCTGATGGGTCGGCTTTTCGGCGAACTTTACGACCTTGTCTTCGATCGAAGGGCAGTAACGAGGTCCCATCCCCTCGAATTTGCCGGTGTAAAGGGGGGATTTGTCGAGATTACGACGGATCAGTTCATGGGTTTCCTCGGTGGTGTGGGTGATCCAACATGGAATCTGTTCCACGTGGAACTTTTCACTGTCCCACCAATTCAGCGTCAGAAAACCTTCGTCTGGGTCAGACTCGCGCAGATAACTGAACCGCGGTGGAGGATCATCCCCTCTCTGCAGCTCGCATCGACTGAAGTCGATGGATTTCGCCAATAGCCGGCAGGGCGTGCCCGTTTTGAAGCGCCCGGAGACAAACCCCAGCTCGCGCAAGCTGTCGCTCAAGGTGGAGACCGTGTCGCCCATTCGGCCGCCGACATGATTCTCCATTCCGACGTGCAGAAGGCCGCGCAGGAAGGTGCCGGTGGTCACCACAATCGCAGATCCGAAAAAGCGCACCCCGAACTGCGCCTCCACCCCCTCGACGCGATCGTTCTTCACCAGCAGCCGGCTCACACTCGCCTGCTTGAGGTCGAGCCCGGGGGTCCGTTCGAGAATCGCCTTCAACCGAAACTGGTAGGCCTTTTTGTCGCATTGAGCCCGCGGAGCCCGAACACTCGGACCCTTCCGGGCATTGAGCATCCGGAACTGGATTCCCGTTGCGTCGGTGTTGACCCCCATGATGCCCCCCAATGCGTCGATCTCACGCACGAGATGGCCCTTCGCGAGACCACCAATCGCCGGATTGCAGGACATTTGGCCGACGGTGTCCGCGTTCTGCGTCAGCAAAAGGGTTTCCGCACCGAGACGTGCCGAAGCGAGCGCCGCCTCGATCCCTGCGTGACCGGCTCCGATGACGATGACGTCATAGGTCTTTGGATAGTCAAACGCGCTCATGCAAAATCCTGTTCCACGTGGAACATCACGGTTTGTCCAGGATTCCCGCCATCGGTCGCGGCAGCAGTTCCGCCAGAGAACTTCGCCGCTGCTCCCCCGCTATCGTCACCGAGAGAATCTCCAGCGCAGGCGCAAACTCGGCCAGCACCTGCCGGCAGGCGCCGCATGGGCAGGCCGGTTCCGTGGAATCGGTGGCCAGAACAATCGCGTGGAACTCACGCACTCCGGCATCGATGGCCTTTCCCACCGCCACCCTCTCCGCGCAAATCGTGAGGCCGTAGCTGACATTCTCGACGTTGCAGCCGGTAAACGTGCGTCCGTCACGAGCAACCAGCACGGCCCCCACCGCGAAGTTCGAATACGGCGCATAGGCCCGCTCTCGAGCCCGCCTGGCCTCCTCAATCCATTCCGTTTCCACAGCGCGAATCTCCCCGACAGCCCCGGCACCAGCAAGCCGAAACCGGTATCGGACATTTCATGTCATATACCGCGATTCCATGTTTCCTTGCGCCGGGTCAGAGAGGTGCTTTAGTCGCGAACATATGGACGCCGCCGGTCTCGAGGCATCACCCGTCAAGGCTGTTTCCGAGGAGCTGGACCATCTCCGCGCGGAATTTCGCTCCGCTCTGGAAAACTACGCGACGCGGGTGGAGGCGGACATTGCCGGACTTCAGGAGACGGTGCTCAAACTCTCCTCGAAGGAGAAAATCCCCGCCGCGAAACTGCGCGACCTGCGGGACATGCTCACGCTTCTCCGAGGGTTTTCGATCAAACCCGAAAAGGGCAGACGCAAGGATCTCAAGAAAATCGATTCATTGCTCGATGACCTCGCATTGCTCCTCGAACACTGGTAACCGGCGATCCGGCCCCGCGATGCAATTCAAACCTACGCCTACCTTACCATGACCCCGCCCGTTAAATCCGCCTATCTGGGCGGCGGCTGCTTCTGGTGTGTCGAGGCCATCTATCAAAACGTCCCGGGCGTCGTGTCCGTGGAATCGGGCTACGCCGGTGGGGACACGCCGAACCCGACCTACGAGCAGGTCTGCACGGGCCGCACCGGGCATGCGGAAGTGGTCCGGGTCAACTACGACCCCTCGGTGACTTCCTACGGAGAGATTCTGGATGTCTTCTGGAAGGCCCATGATCCGACCACGCTGAATCGCCAGGGCGCGGATCGCGGGACGCAATACCGCTCGATCATCCTGACGCAGAACGACGAGGAAGCTGCCATCGCCCAAGCATCGAAGGCGGCGGCGCAAAAGAGCTTCTCGGCCCCGATCGTCACGGAAATCACGCCGCTCACCGCGTTTTATCCCGCCGAGCCCTACCATCAAAACTTCACAGCCAACAACCCGACCCACCCCTACGTGTGCGCGGTGATTGCGCCGAAGTTGGAGAAATTTCGCCACGGGACGAAATCCGCGTAGATTCCGGGCATGACGCCCGGCGCCACCACTCCCCCGCGAGGACGCGGCACGGGCACAAACCCGCCCAATCGCTTCGAGCGTCTTTCCGTCTCACTCGACGAGGACGCGGAATCGCCGACAGCTCCGCGAACACACTTCTATCGCGACGGGACCCGCTCGATCATTTCGCGAAACGACAGCCCCGACATCGGCTTCGACACGAGCATCAATCCCTACCGGGGTTGCGAGCATGGCTGCGCCTATTGCTACGCGCGGCCGTATCACGAATACCTCGGCTTTTCGAGCGGGCTCGACTTCGAGTCGCGCATCATGGTCAAGACAGACGCCCCGGAACTCCTCCGCTCCGAGCTGCAGAAAAAGACATGGTCACCGCAGGTGCTCGCGATCTCGGGAGTGACCGACTGCTATCAGCCCATCGAGCGCAAGCTTGAGATCACCCGCGGCTGCCTCAAGGTCCTGGCTGAATTCCGCAACCCGGTTGCCATCGTCACGAAGAATCATCTCGTGACCCGCGATCGCGATCATCTGGGGGAACTCGCGCGCCATCGCGCTGCAGCCGTTCATCTCTCCATTACGACGCTGGATGCGGACCTTTCCTCGAAAATGGAGCCCCGGGCGTCGCGGCCCGAGCATCGCCTCGATGCAATCCGTCTGCTCGCCGAAGCTGGAATTCCGGTCGGCGTGCTGGTCGCGCCAATCATTCCCGGACTCAACGAGCACGAGATTCCCGCGGTGCTGGATGCCGCAGCCCGTGCCGGCGCGACCTTTGCGGGCTACACGGTGCTCCGCCTGCCCCACGCGGTGAAGGACATCTTCCAGTCGTGGCTCGAGACACATTATCCGGATCGGGTGGATCGCGTGCTGGGCCGGATCCGCGAAATGCGCCGTGGCCAACTCAATCGCAGCGATTTTCGTGAGCGCATGCGCGGCTCGGGATTCCTCGCCGAAGAGATCGGGCGGCTCTTCCGGGTCGCGGCCCGTCGCGCCGGATTGAACCAACGCCGCTTCGAGCTCTCCACCGCGGCATTCCGCCGCGTCAGCGCCGGCCAGCTCGAGCTTTTCTGATCAGCCGGGACGGGAAGCCGCCGCCCGGTTTGCTTGCACACGCCAGTTCTGATCTCGCGCAAATTTTCCCTGTTGCCAATCCTTCACGGCTCGGAGAATACTGGAGGCTTGGCATTGGACTTTCTCCTGACACGAAAGACGCCGGCCTGAAGAAACCTTGCCCATTGTCCTAAATCGCATGACTCAAACAACCGCCGATCCCGAAGTCAGTCCGGTGGACTACGCGAAAGCGGAAATCAACGCGTCCCTTACCAAAGAGGATAAAATCCGATTCCTCCGGCAGATTTGTGCGATCCGGAATTTCGAGCGCATCGCCCTCAAATACTACAACGAGGGCAAAATGGGCGGCTTTCTCCACCTTTATATCGGCCAGGAGGCGGTCGCCGTCGGCACGTGCTCACTCATGGGCGAAGACGACCACGTCATCACGGCTTACCGCGATCACGGCCACGCCCTCGCCGTCGGCATGTCGATGAAGGAATGCATGGCCGAGCTCTTCGGCAAGGCCACCGGCTGCTCGAAAGGCAAGGGCGGCTCGATGCACTTCTTCGCGCCCGACAAGAACTATTGGGGCGGCCACGGCATCGTCGCCGGACAGACCCCGCTCGGCCTCGGCATTGCCTTCGCTTTGAAATACAAGGGCCTCAAGGGCTGCTGCATGACCTTCCTCGGCGACGGCGCCGTCAACCAGGGTGTCTTCCATGAGAGCCTGAACCTCGCCGCGCTCTGGGATCTGCCGGTCATCTACATCATCGAGAACAACCGCTACTCGATGGGCACGAGCATCGAGCGCTCCTCGGCTTACAAGGATTGCCTCGCCCAGCGGGCCGACGCCTACGGAATCGTCTGGGACGTCGCCAATGGCGAGGATCTCTACGAAGTCCGCGCCAAGACCGCGGTCGCGATCGATCGCGCGCATCGCGAATCCCGGCCCACAGTGCTCGAGGTCGACACCTACCGCCACTACGGCCACTCCGTCGCGGATGCGAAACACAAAGGCGGCTATCGCAGTGCCGAGGAGATCGAGAAATACAAGCAGTCCCACGATCCGCTCGTCATCTGGCGCCGGCGCCTCATCGAGGAAGGCATCCTCACCGAGGAGGAGGCGGACGAAATCGACAAGGAGACCCGCAAGGAAGCGATGGAAGCGGTGAAGTTCGCCGACGAAAGCCCGGCTCCCTCCATGGATTCGATTCAGGAAGACGTCTATTACGAGGTCGACCGCCAGACCGAAGCCGGCCGCACGGGCCGCCACTTTTTCAACGACTAAGTTCGCGCCGACATGCCACTCATCGAATATCGCGACGCCCTCAACCAGGCATTTGCCGAGGAAATCGAAAACGACCCGAATGTCTTCCTCATCGGCGAGGAAGTTGCTGAATACGACGGCGCCTACAAGGTCACCCGGGGTCTTTGGAAGAAATACGGCGACAAGCGCCTCATCGACGCTCCGATCAGTGAAGCGGGCTTCATTGGTCTGGCCGTCGGCGCTTCGATGCTCGGCCTCCGGCCGGTCGTCGAGCTCATGTTCTGGAGCTTCTGCACCGTCGCCTACGACCAGATCATCAACAACGCCGGATGCATCCGCTACATGTCCGGCGGCCTCATCAACTGCCCGATCGTCATTCGCGGTCCGGCCAATGGCGGCACGAACGTCGGCGCGACCCACTCGCACACTCCCGAAAACTGGCTCGCCAACATCCCCGGCCTGAAGGTTGTCAGCGCCGCCACCGGCTACGACGCAAAGGGCCTCATGAAGACGGCCATTCGCGACAACGACCCGGTGATGTTCATGGAGAACACCCTGCTCTACGGCGAGAAGTCGGAAGTGCCGGAGGAGGAGTATTTCATTCCGCTGGGCAAGGCCGACATCAAGCGCGAGGGATCCGACATCACGTTCATCGCGCACGGACGCGCCGCCCTCACGGCTCTCGAAGCCGCCGAGCGACTCGACGAGGACCATGGCATCCAGGCGGAAGTTGTCGACCTGCGCTCGATTCGCCCGCTCGACGAGGAGGCGATCTATCGTTCCGTCTCGAAGACCCATCGCGTGGTGCTGGTCGATGAGAACAAGCCGTTCTGCGGTGTCTCCGCCCAGATCGCCACGATGATCCAGGAAAACATCTTCGACGAACTCGACGCGCCCATCCGCCGCGTGTGCACGATCGACGCCCCGGCGATTTACAGTCCGTCCATCGAGAAGAACCAGCTCCCGACGGCCGAGCGGATCATCGAGAAGGCGCTCGGGATCCTTTAACCGTCGTCATTTTTTCTTCACCTATCAGCCTTAGCCTTTCCCAGCGATGCCAGTAGTCAACATGCCGAAGTTGAGCGACACGATGACCGAGGGAACCCTCGTCAAGTGGCTCAAGAAAGAAGGAGATACCGTCGAAATTGGCGACATCCTTGCGGAGATCGAGACCGACAAGGCGACCATGGAGATGGAGTCCTTCGACGAAGGCATCCTCAAGACCATCTACGTCAAGGAAGGTGGCAAGGCGAAGATCGGTGACAAGCTGGCGTTGATTCTCGCCGAGGGCGAAGAGGAAGAGGCCGCCACCGAGAAAAAGCCCGCGTCGAAAGCCGCCGACAAAGCCCAGGGTGCCGAGGAAGGCAAAATGGGCAAGAGCACCGAGGCCGCCGGCTCCGCAAAGAAGGCCGCCGACGCGCCGAAGTCTGCTTCAACCAGCCGCATCAAAGTCTCGCCGCTCGCCAGGAAAATTGCCGCCGAGCGAGGCGTGAGCCTGGAAGGCATTACCGGATCCGGCCCCGGCGGTCGGATCGTCGCAAAGGACGTTCCCGAGGCAGGTGCCGCCCGCCCCGCCTCAGCCACCGCACCCGCCCCGATCAAACTCGAAAATACCGGCGGCGAAGAGACCCGCATTGAACTCACCGGCATGCGCCGCGTGATCGCCGAGCGGCTGCTCGCCAGCAAGACGCAGATTCCCCATTTCTACCTCTCGATCGAGATCGACGCCGCTCCGCTCATGCGTCTGCGGAAGGAGGTCAATGCGGCCAACGAAGCTGCCGGCCAGCCGAAGACGACCGTCAACGACTTTGTCCTGCTCGCCGTCGCGCACGCCGCGAAGCAGTGCCCGAAGGTGAACGCCGCCTGGGGCGGCGACCACATCGTCCAATACGACAGCGTGAACATCTCCGTCGCCATTGCCGTGGAGGACGGTCTCGTCACGCCGGTCATTCGCAACGCCCAGGATCTCTCGCTTCGTGAGATCAGCACCGCGGTGAAGGATCTCGCAAACCGCGCCCGCAACAAGAAGCTCAAGCCGGAGGAATTCGCCGGCGGCACCATCACGGTCTCGAACCTCGGCGCCTACGGCATCGAGCAGTTCTACGCGATCGTGAATCCGCCACAGGCGGCGATCCTCGCGGTTGGCGCGATCGTCAACAAGCCGGTCGTCAACGCGAAAGGCGAAATTGTCGCCGGCCAGCGCATGAACATCTCGCTCAGCGGAGATCACCGCGTCGTCGACGGAGCCGTCGGCGCCGAATACCTCGCCGCCCTTCGCAAGCTGCTCGAAAATCCCGCGCTGATGCTCCTGTAGCTCGCGCACCCCGCACCACACTCATGGCCAACTACGATCTCATTGTCATTGGAGCCGGCCCGGCCGGTTACGTCGGCGCAATCCGCGCCGCCCAGCTCGGAAAGAAAGTCGCGGTCGTCGATTTCGAGCGCGGCGGCGGCACGTGCAACAACTACGGCTGCATCCCGACGAAGGCGCTGCTCAAGAACGCCGAGCTCTACCACGACATGAAGCACCGCGCCGCGGAGTTCGGCTTCAAGATCGAGGGGCTTTCGTTCGATTGGGAAAAGATCATCAAACGCTCGCGCGACGTTTCGCAAAAGGGTTCCGCCGGCCTCGATTTCCTTTTCAAGAAGAACAAGATCGATTTCATCCGCGGCACCGCCAGCCTCGACAAGGCGGGCGAAGTGAAGGTCGCGCTCGCTGACGGCAAAATGGAGACGCACACCGCGGCGAAGATTCTCATCGCCACCGGCTGCGTCTCGCGCGAGATGCCGGGCTTCCCTTTCAACGGCAAGACCGTCATCAGCTCGAAGGACGCCCTTCAATTGCCGGCCCAGCCGAAGAGCGTCATCGTGATTGGCGCAGGCGCCATCGGCATCGAGTTTGCCTATTTCTGGAATGCGTTCGGCACGAAGGTGACCGTCGTCGAAATGATGCCCAACATTCTCCCGGTCGAGGACACCGAGATCTCCGTGGCCGCCGAGAAGGCGCTCTCGAAGCAGGGCATCACGATTCTCACAAATCACAAGACCACCAAGACCGAGGCCACCGACAAAGGGGTCAAAATCACCGTCGCCGATGCCAAGGGCGCCGAGAAGGTGCTTGAAGCCGATCTCTGCCTCGTGGCCATCGGCGTCTCGCCCGTGCTGCCCGGCGGCAAGCTCAAGATTGGCCTCACCGACCGCGGCTACATTCAGGTCAACGACAAATACGAGACCACGGTTCGCGGCGTCTATGCGGCCGGCGACATCATCGGGCCGCCTTGGCTCGCTCACGTGGCCAGCTACGAGGCGATCCAGGCCATCGAAGGGATGTTCATCCCCGGCTGCAAGCCGAAGAAGGTCGGTCTCTTCCCGGGTTGCACCTACTGCCATCCGCAGGTCGCGAGCTACGGTCTCACCGAGCGTGCGGCCAAGGAAAAGGGCATTCCCTACAAGGTCGGCAAGTTCGCCTTCATGGCGAGCGGCAAGGCCCGCGCGATCGGCGACACCGAGGGATTCGTGAAACTCATCGTCGGCGAGAAGCACGGCGAAATCCTGGGCGCACACATCATCGGCGCCGACGCAACGGAGATGATCGCCGAACTCGGTCTCGCCATCAATTGCGAGCTCACGCTCGACGAATTGCACGATACGATTCACGCGCATCCGACGCTGAGCGAGTCGGTGCACGAAGCCGCGCTCGCCGCCGAGGGACACGCGATTCACACGTAAAGGCTGTCGGAGCGGGCCTCCCGCTTGCGCATTACCCACCAGGCCAGCACGCGACTCCCGCTCCGCCGAGGTGCGCGAGCGAGGAGGTGTTGCTGAGGCCTTTTGTCTGCATCACGACACCGACGATCTGCAACGTGATCCAGGCGAGGAATCCCGCCCATGCGGGAAGCGGAACCAGCGCACGAAATCCCAGCGCCTCATGATTTCGTGGTTTTCGTGGTGGGCCCTTGGAAAGGCGACGGGCGTCATGAGGTTTTTGCACAACGCACACGGCAGGTTCTCGACGGCTCGACGTTCCGCGCCTCGCGCCACAAACGATTCACCACATCGCGGTGATTGATCCGACGAACGACGCCAAGGTCACTCCCCTACCCTCACAGTGCGGGCCGCGCGATTGCTCCCCCGCTCCGTTTCGAGCCGCTCAAGATGAACCTGGCATCTCGGGCCTGAAGCATGGCGATTCGCTGGATCACGCGGAAACGTCCATTTTATGCGGTTTGCGCCGCGTCACCAGCCTCAGGGCTTGTAGGACTTCTCTCCCGAAACCTTGCCGTCCTTCGGATTCACCGTCAGCGTGTAGACCTTGCCCTTGCCGAAGAGAACGACGTCATAGCTCGATCCATTCTTGGAATGCTTGAGTTCCTTGATGTCGTCCTTGGGAACTCCCTTTTCCTGAAGATACTTCTTCGCCGCTTTCACGGCCTTTTCGGCATCGCTGGCACTCGAAGGGGTCGGCGTCGGGTGGGTCGCGGTCTTGCTCGCATACTCCCGCTGGATGCCCGACACGGTGTCCTGAATGCCCAGAATCGCGTTCAGCGTTTTCTTGTTCAGCTTCACCGCCTGTGCGTCACGGCTGAGTTGCCGGGTATCTTTCGCAACGGTGTCCAACGCTGCGCCAATTTCCACGCGGCCCTTACGCGCCTTCACGGTTTCGTTCAACGTCGTCGCGTCCTTGTTCAACCGCTCCACCGACTTCCAGAACGTCTCGTCGGCTCCCTTGGGTTTCCAACGCTTCTCGGCCTTCAAATATTCCTTCACCCCTTCCGAGAGGCTTGACGCTGCGTTGCTCAAGTTTCCTGTCCTCGTTTCAAGCGACGCGCCAACGGCTGTTCCGGCGACAATCAAAGCAATGACCAACGAAAGAAGCGGCTTCATCATGATGGAACGACTTGCCGGACAGCATAACCCACCGAATGCCCGCGCCCAGTGCGACTTTCTCCTTGGCCGGGCCGTCCGCACATTCTTCCATCGAGAAGTCGCGTGAGTTCCATCTTCTTCGACCGACCGAATGCGCCCGCTCCTCTCTGGGCTCGCATCGCCGTGCTCCTCACGATTCTTGCGGGCTTCGCCGCCATCTGCTGCTGGCTCCTGGCAGGCTCGCTCTCCAACTGGGAATCAGTCTGGCGCTACCGTCAGGTCTTCCTCTCCGGCTGGTTGCTCACGATCCTCATCGCTGCGGTCTCGCTGGTCGTCAGCCTTGTCCTGGGGCTTGCCGTCGCCCTCGCCCGGCGCTCCACCTTTCTGCCGCTGCGTTCGCTGGCCGTGCTTTACGTCGAGTTGATTCGCGGTTCTCCGCTTCTCGTTCAGATTCTGTTCTTCTGGTATGTGGTCGCCGCCCAGCTTGGCCTCACCAACCGCCTCTTCGTCGGCATTCTCATCCTCTCGGCTTTCAGCGCCGCCTACCTTGCGGAAATGATCCGCGCCGGCATCGAAAGCGTGTCCGAGTCCCAACTGGAATCCGCTCGCGCAATCGGACTTCACCCCACTCAGATTTACCGTTACGTCATCTTCCCTCAGGCGATTCGCCAGATCCTTCCGCCGCTGGCCGGCCAGCTTGCATCGCTGATCAAGGACTCGTCGCTTCTTTCGGTCATTGGTCTCTCCGAATTCACCCTCAGCGCACAACAGGTGAACTCCGCCACCTTCAGCACCTTTGAAAGCTTCCTTCCGCTGGCTCTGGGCTACCTGATCCTCACGTTGCCCATCTCCATGTTCTCGCGATTTCTGGAACACCGCTTCCGCTATGAAACTTGAGTTCCAGAACGTCTCCGTTGCCTTCGGATCGCACATGGTGATCGATCGACTCTCGCTCACGCTCGAGTTTTCGCGCACCCTTGCTTTGATCGGCCCCTCAGGCGGAGGCAAATCCACCCTCCTACGCCTCATCGCCGGCTTGATCACTCCCACCGCAGGAAAAATCCTTATCGATGGCTCTCCGTTGCCTGATTCGGAATCCGATCTTCGCACTCATCGATCAGCCCTTGGCATCGTCTTCCAAGCTTACAACCTCTTCCCCCACCTCTCCGCGCTGGAAAACGTCCGCCTCCCTCTCACGGCCGTCCACCGACTCTCCCTTGCGGAAGCTTCCTCTCGCGCCATGGAGATTCTCGACCGCTTCCGGCTCGGCTCCCATGCCCACAAGAAGCCGGCGGCGCTGTCTGGCGGTCAGCGTCAGCGTGTGGCCATCGCAAGGGCCGTTGCTCCTGATCCCGGACTGCTGCTTCTCGACGAGCCGACCTCCGCCCTGGATCCCGAGATGACCGCCGAGGTGCTCGACCTGCTGGCGGAACTTCACACCACCGGTCGGCGACTCATCCTTGCCACCCACGAAATGGGATTCGGCCGAACCATCGCCGATCAGGTCGCCTTTGTCGCCAATGGGCGGGTCATTCAGTGGGGCCCGCCGGAGGAGATTTTTTCCGAGCGTAGCTCCCCGGAAATCCAGGGTTTCCTTTCACGAATCCTGCGTTACTGAGACGCCTTCCGACTCTGGAGGGCCAAGTTGTTCACAACGTTAAGGGTATGGGATCATGGACGTCCCAAACCTCTTCTTCTTCTTAACGTTGTGAACAACTCGAATGACCGTTGTTCCTCGATGAATTCAAGGGTGTTCCACGCCGATTTGAGGCTGTGAATGAATTCGGACCGAGCCCGCAGCAGCTGTCCACAACTCGTGGAAATCCTCGAATAACCCCCAAACTGACACAAGAATTCAGAGGTTATTCACAACTTTCTCACGTCGGAAATTGCGCGGCCGTTAGGGAAGATACTGGGCGACGAGAACGCTGGTGAAATTGTAGGAAGTGAGCTTGGCGTCGCCCTTGATGGCGATCTGCGAGCGGCCCTTGCTTTGCTTGATCGAAATAATCTGAGGCACCCGGGAAATTTCGCCCGAACCGGAGTAAACCGAGCGCGTGAATTTGCGGAGACCGACTTTGACGCCTTCTTCGATGGCGATCTCGACATTGACCCTGCCGCCGCCGAGAGATCCGGAAACATCGGCGCGCTGATTGCCGATCCGGGTCGAATTGCCGAAATTTCCGGAGGACGGAACACCGATGCTCTGCGCAAAGACGACGTATCCGCCGCGGAGACCGGCGACATTGGTTTCAATGCGATCCGAGTTGGTCACTTTGAGAAGATCGACCTGCGCGAGGGCGGAGGCGATTTCGGAGGGATCGCGCGCGTCGGTGAATTGCAGGACGGCGAGATTCAACTGGCCGGCGTGCGCGAGCGTGGATGTAACGAGCACCGCGAGTAGAGAGAGGATCGGGAAGCGCATGCGCAAAGGCTTTTCAGAAGGCTCCAAAGCGTGCAACAGAAAAGCAGTGAGCGAATACCCAACCTGGATCGCGGCGGATGGCACCGAGTTCGGCTACCGCATTTGGAAGCCCGAGGGCGAAACGAAAGCGTGGGTGGTCGCGATGCATGGATTGAGCTGCCGCGCGGAGGACTTCGAGCCGCTTGTCGACACGATGAATCGTGCGGGGATCGCCATTGCCGCATGGAATCTCCGCGGGCAGGGGCTCGATCCGCAGAAGAGCCGGCGCGGGGCATGGCTGGAAGTCGATGGAATGCTCGAGGATCTCGAGGGGTTTGCGAATTTCATCGGTGCGGATCGGGTTTTTCTCGCGGGGGAGAGCATGGGAGCGTTGCTCGCGCTGCAGGCGGCCGCGCGGCAACCGTGGAGGGACCGGGCAATGGGATTGCTCCTGTTCGCGCCGGTCGTGGCGCTGGCCCAGCGAAATCCGCCCTGGGTCAAAACCGTGCTGCGGGTCATTTCACGACTCGCCCCGGGAGCCAGCCTCAAACCGAGCTGGTTCGTGCACGGCAAGGGGAGCTTTCCGAAACTCACGCGAATTCCCGAGCGGCAGCACGAGCTTGAAACCGCTCCCTACCGGCTGGGGCCGTTGACGCTGGGGTTTCTTGCGCGAATGGGCGACCTCATTGATGCGAGCGACGCCGCGGCGCAACGCCTCGACGTGCCGGTGGCCCTGTTTTCAGCCGGCCACGACGTGTTCATCTCCGCCGGGCAGACGAGGGCATTTTTCGAAAAAATTCGAACCTCCGAAAAATCGCACTTCGAGTTTCTGGAGAGCTATCACCAATTGCTCTTCGATCTCGACGCGCCGACCATTGCGGACGAGGCCACGAAATGGATCACCGCGAGGTTGCGGGCGGATACATCTCGTCAATCAGTGCCGAATATTTCTCGGTGATAACGTGACGCCGCAGCTTCAGGGTGGCGGTCAGCTCGTCGCCCACCTCGAACGGCTTGGGAAGAATCCGCACCGCGCCAAGCCGCTCGAACGGCTTGAAACCGGTCTCGTCGGAAACAAGCCGGCGCACCTCGGCTTCCAGCCGCTTTCGCGCCTCCTCGGAATCCGGCGCGATGCCCATCACCTTGAAGGCGTCCACATTCGGCACGATGAGCGCCGCGAGGTATTTTCTGTCCTGTCCCACGACCATGCATTGGTCGATCAGTTCCGAATGCGTGAGCTTGTTCTCGATCGGCAGCGGCTCCACGTTCTCGCCGCTCAGCAGGACGATCGTGTCCTTGCAGCGCCCGAGAATCTTGAGGCAGTCGTTGAACGTCACCATGCCGATGTCGCCCGTGCAGAACCATCCGTCCTTCATCACGCGGGCGGTGCCCTCGGGGTCCTTGTAATAGCCGACCATCACCTGCGGTCCACGCACCTGAATCTCTCCCCGAAGCCCGCGGCCCTGGCCCTTTTTCGAGGGGTTGGGATAAAGAATTTCTCCGGTGTTCAAATCGGCAATGCGCACCTCGGTGCCCGGGAAAAGCGGGCCGACCGTGCCGATCACCAGATTTTTCCACGTGCGAACGGCGAGCACCGGACACGTTTCGGTAAGCCCGTAGCCCTCGAGCACGGGAATGCCGATGAAATTGAAAAATTCGTCGACATGCGGTTGCAGCGCACCGCCGCCGCTGATCGTTCCGCGAAACTCTCCGCCGACCACGGCGCGAAGTTTTTTCAAAACAACGCCGTCGAGCAGTCGAAACGGGACGGTGAACACGAGCAGGTTCACACAATGCCCGGCGAGCAGAGCGAGCGACTCGGGCAGGGTGCGACCGGTCGTGTCGAGTTGCTGCCCCATGAAGAAGCGCTTCGCCCGATGCACGCGCACGGCGCTCGTGTAGGCGAGCGTGAACAGCGCCTGCTTCACCGCAGAGCCCTTGTCGACGTTCGCGAAAATTTTCTGATAGAGGCTCTCCCACAACCGCGGCGCCGAGCACATGATCGTCGGCTTCACGGTTTTCAAGTCCTCACCGATGTGCCGCAGGCTCGTGTAGTAGGTCACCAGGCCCCGGCTGATCGCGAGCATCTCGAACACACGCTCGTAGCTGTGCCAGATCGGTAGAATGGACAACGCGCGATCGCCGTGACGCAGTTCGAGCGGGAGATTCTCGATCTGCGATACCATGTTGGCATGGGTCAGTTGCACACCTTTGGGCGTTCCGGTCGTGCCGGAGGTGTAGATCAACGTGAATCGATCGGATGGCTCGATGCGCTCCATCCGCTCCTCGGCGCGACGATCTCCATTCGCGCGAAGCTCGCGTCCGCGGCTCTCGACTTCGGTGAGCGTCAGCGCGTCGCCGTCGCTCTCGAAGGAAGGATCCATCACAATGACCTTCCGAATACCGGTGACTCCGCTCGCTCGAAGTTTTCCCAGTGTCGCCGCGTTTTCGACGAACGAGATGCGGACATCCGCGTGCTCGAGGATGTAGCGAATCTCCTCCGGCGTGATGTCGGTTCCGCGTGGGACGTCCGCCCCGCCGCAAATTTGCACGGCGCAGTCGCAGAGAATCCACTCAAGGCGATTGTCGGCGAGCAGGCCGACGTGCTCGCGTTGCTCGACGCCCAGATCGATGAGGCCGGTCGCGAGATTCAGCCCGCGTTCGTAGAGTCCGCGATAGCTGGTGGGCGTGAAGGAACCGTCTCGGTTGCGCGAACAAAATGCGGGAGCATCGCCATAACGCGCCGCCGCAAGGCGGAAGAGATCCGCGATGTTCCGGGGACGGATCGGGTCGGACATGAGTCCGCTATCTTCCCGGTCGAGGTCCGCGTGGCGTGCCCGCCTCGCGGAAGGTGATGCGAGCCTTGCTCAAATCGTAGGGGGAAAGCTCCACGGTCACGGCGTCTCCAGGAACGATGCGAATGAAGTGTTTGCGCATTTTCCCCGAAATGTGGGCGAGGACCTGATGGCCGTTCGGCAGCTTCACGCGAAACATGGTTCCTGGCAAAACGTCGGTGACGACTCCCTGGCTGACGATGGCTTCCTCTTTCGGCATGAGCCGGCACATGTATTACGGGTTTGGGAGGAAATCAACCCATCTTACGAGGGAACCGAGATTTGGGAGGCCCTCGGCGTGCCAGGTGAGCGGGGGAAATTGCATCCGGCCCAGGGGAAGAATGATCGATCCGCCGAGTGAAACGACGCGGTTGGCGTAAGCTTCAGTGGCAGGAAAAATACCCACCGCCGCGAGCCAGGGAAGAATGGGAGCAAGGGCGGTGGGAAGGTCTGCCGGCAGCGGCTTGACGAAGACGACGCGGTTCAATGGTGACGTCGCGAACCACGAGTCCTCCTCGTAAATCACCGTCCAATCGGTGGAGTCTTCGCTGCACCAGATCTGCACCCGGGTGTCGCTCCCGGCGCGAAACGCATAGCTCGCACGCAAGTCGGCAATGGCGGCGTTCCCGCCTACGGTCAGCTCGCGCCGAGGAGTGGCGCGGTTGAATTCCTCCATGGCCTCCGCGAGACGGGCGGCGTAGGTGCGTGCGGAAAGCCCGCACGACTCGTCAACGTAGATGTCATGCGGCGACAGGCAGCCCTGCTGATCGTAGAGCGAGACATCCCGCGCCGCAGCCGGCGCCGAGGAGGCGTCCGGATCATCGAAGACAATTCCGAGACTCACGCGATGTCCGTGGGCCTGGAACGGAATGCCGGGCCGGACCCTCGCGCGAAAGTGGGCAATGGTCTCGTCGTCGCCAAACACGACCACAGCATCGGCTTGGTCCAGCCACGAGGGCGGAAGGGTGGGGGAAATCTCGATCGTGTCTTGCAGCGACGGCGGCAGCGCGTCGCGAAACGCGCCGACCTCCGGGAGTCCGGCCGAGGGGACCTTCACGAGGTTTCGCGAACCGAGCAACAGGCCGCGAACGAGCGTCTGCAGTCCGGCGTGCGGGGTGTTGCCGCTCACGACGTGGAGAATCGTGGACGGCGCCACGGCCTTCGTGAAGTGCGAGCCGTGCGGGCGGAATCCCTCCAGCGATTCCTCGTGTCCCAGCTCGGCGCGAAGGAGCGCCACGAGATCTTCGCGGCGCACCGGTCCCAGGATCGGAAAATCCTTAGCCGCCGCGGCGATCGCCTCGATCCGCTCCGCAGTGGTCATGCCCGGCTTCGCATGCGCGCCTCGAGAATCCACCGCCACGGCAGCGCGCCGTGGCGGAGCATCCAGTCGTTGAACTGCCGCAGTGTCCAGCCTTCGCGTCCGCAGAAATGCTCGTGCAGCCGCTCGACCTCGAGGCGGCCGAGCAGGTAGCTCATCGGCACCGTCGGCGAGGAGGTATACCAGTTCACGTCGCCACGCGCCCGTGCCCGGGTGAAGCCCACGCCATCCATCAGGACGCGACACGCGCCATCGTAGGTGAGCGATCCGTCGTGAAGGCCGCAGTCGATGATGATTCGGTATGCGCGCCACAACGCATCGTGAAGCTGCTGGAGACGCACGTTTGGCAGATCGACGAGCCCCTGGTCGACGCACATCTTCTCGCACCACAGCGTCCAGCCCTCGTAGAAGATCGAGTGCGCGAAGAGGCGCCGCAGTTTGCTCGGATGCTGGTTCTGAATTGCAAATTGCAGATGGTGTCCCGGATACGCCTCGTGTGCGGCGGTGAGCTCCAGACCGTAGTGCTGGCGAATCTCCGCGAGCCTCTTCGCCGGGTTGCTTTGCAGCAGGCTCAGGTCGTTCACCCAGAAAATACCGACCTGACGGCGCGAATACGGCGGCGGCTGATGATACGCTGCGGTGGGAAATTGATGCCGGAGAAATGGCGGCACCGGCAGCACGTCGAGGGATTCGCCCTTGGGCAGCGTGACAAGCCCCAGTTCGGCGACACGGTCTCGAACCCGCGTCGTCACTTCGCGATAGAGGTCGAGCAGGGGACGGTCGGGATTCCAGCGGCTGGCGGTTTGGTGCAGCCCCTCGGCCGCGCTCGAGAATCCGCAGCGCTTCGCCTCGGCCTGCAACTCGGCGTGCAGCTTCTCGATGAGTGCGAGCCCGTTGGCGCGAATTTCCGGCAGGGACTGGTCGAACCCAAGCCGCTCGCGCATGAGAAACTCGAATCCCTCGCGCCCGACCGCGTAGCCGTTCTTTTTGCCGGGCGTCTTGCGCTGAATCGCCTTCGCGTAATCCGCGGCCGCCTGCCTGGCCCCCGCGAGGAGCTTAGCGGTGCGGCGCGGATTACCCGAAACCTTGGTGAGCGGTGCCTCGAGACCGGCGAAAAACTCGATCGCACCGTCGCAGGACTCGATGGCGAGCCGGGTCCAGAGCGGGACGGGCTTGCGGAGATTGCGGGCGCCCTCGCGCAGATACGCGGGCAGTTTTTCCAGGCGTGACTCGATGGCGGGAAGGACCTTGCCCAGCGATTTCGCATTGCGCACGACGAGATCGAAAATCGCCTCGGTCGCGCCGTTGATGGAGCGCTGGGGATTGTTCCGCCAGCGTTCGAGGTCCGTCTCGAAAAACCGGCTCGTGCGCAGCATCGCGAGAAATCCCCGCCGGTCGAGATAATCGTCGCCGGTGAAGTCCGCCTCCGGCAGCGCCTCCACGGCCGAGAGGGTGCGGGCGACGAGGTCGTCCTGGGCGAGGTGTGTTTCCGTCGAATTGTCGCTGAGCCCGGCGTCGAACTCCTTCAATCCAAGCGCGCTGGCGTCCTCGGGAAATCGCTCGTGAGTCTGCTTGAGATAATCATCGGCGATGCGCCGGAACGCGCTCACGGAAGATGGCTGGGATTTCATCGTTTGCGACTATACCCGCGCCGGCGCAGACGACGAGACGCGATCGGCGCTATTGCTGGATGTCGAGGAGGTTGCCCTCGTCGTCGACCTTGGATTGCGCGGCGGCAACCATTTCGTTGGCGAGATCGCGCATTTCCTTCACCTCGGATTCCGACGGCGGGCGGTTCTCGGCCTGACCGGCGATCTGGCGGATCGTCTTCATTTTCGCGATCAGCAGCGAGACGAGCTCGGTGCGCTTCAGGCGCGGATTCAGCGTGTCGAGCCGGTCCACGAAATAGCTCATCACATCGAGGCGCCGGAGCCCTTCCGCGCGGGCGGGGGTGTAGTTGTTGGCCGTGGCGTTTGCCGCGAGCTGAAATCCGCGCAACCACCCGCCGAAGCTGATGAGATGGGCCAGTTCCTCGTCGTGGAGGTTCATCATCGCAGCCTCGACGTCGTTTTGCGTGCGGATGAGTTCCTCGCGCAGCCGCCCCCAGTCGCCGCGTTGCCCGAGATCGATCAAACTCGCGGCGCGACGCGTGAGGCTGTCGCCCACGCCGAGGGCGCGCGCCTGTTTGATCAAGGCACGGCCGATGTTCTGGATGTCCTGCGCGCGCTTGTTGATGACGATGACGAATCCATCGGCAACCAGGCCGCCGAAATTCAACGCGGTTTGAAAGCGGTTGGGATACGTCGCGTTGAGATCCGTCGACTCGACGAGTGCCATCGGAATCGGCTGAAAACTGTCGAGGTCGAAAAGAAGCTTCTGAATCTGGGGAGCCGTGACTTCATTGACACCGAGCTCCTCGCGCATGTGCTCCTCGGCACTCTCCTCCATACCTTCGGGAATGTCCCCGGACACGTCCTGCGCGACGCCAACCCGGAAACCGAGAATGGCTACGAGAACGAGCGCCGCCGATGGACGAAGGATCATGGAGGCCGGAGCATGCCATAATGCGCATTCCTTGTCCAATGAGCCGTCGTCGCCAAGATTCCGCTTTCGTTTGGCCCTTAGCGCGCGGAATAGTCTGGCATGGTCATCGGTGTTCCTCGCGAGCTGAAGGAGCAGGAAAATCGGGTCGCGCTGCTGCCGTCGGCGGCCTACCAGCTGACAAAGCGCGGCCATCAAATCGTGGTCGAGTCAGGCGCGGGAGCCGGCTGCGGGTATCCGGATGAGGAATACGAACACGCGGGCGCCCGGCTCGTGCAGGATCATGCGGAGGTCTTCGCCGCAGCGGACCTGATCGTGAAGGTGAAAGAGCCGTTGCCTTCCGAATACCCGCTACTTCGCAAAGGGCAGATTCTTTTTACCTATTTGCATCTCGCGGCGAGCCGGAGCCTCACGGAAGCGCTCATGAAAAGCGGCGCGACGTGCGTCGCCTACGAGACCGTCGAGGTGAACCGCCGCCTGCCGCTGCTCGAGCCGATGAGCGAGATCGCAGGGCGCATGTCGATCATTGCCGGCGGCCATTTTCTGGCGAAACACAACGGCGGCAAGGGAGTGCTGCTTGGCGGAGTGCCGGGCGTGCTGCCGGGCAGGGTTGTCGTGATCGGCGGCGGCACCGCAGGCGTGAACGCCGCCCGGATGGCGACCGGGCTCGGCGCGGACGTGACCATTCTCGAAGTCGATCTCGAGCGAATGCGCTTTCTCGACATCACGATGCACACCGCGCACACGCTGTATTCCAGCGAGGCGAGCCTCATCGAGCTGCTGCCGACGGTGGACCTCCTCGTCGGTGCGGTGCTGGTGCCGGGGGCGAGGGCGCCGAAGCTCATCACGCGCGAAATGTTGCGGATGATGAAACCGGGCACGGTGCTCGTCGACATTGCCATCGACCAGGGCGGTTGCGTGGAAACGTCGCGGGCGACGACGCACGATTCGCCGACGTTCGTCGAGGAGGGAATCGTGCACTATTGCGTCGCCAACATGCCCGGCGCCTACGCGCGCACCGCGACGCAGGCGCTCACAAATGTGACCTACCGCTACGTCGAGGCGATCGCCGATTACGGACTGGCGGAGGCGTGCCGGCGGTTGCCGGGTCTGGAGCAGGGCATCAATATTCAGGATGGCAAACTGACCCTCAAGGCGGTGGCGGAATCGCTCGGCATCGAGTATTCTTCCGTTTCCATCTGATGCAGCTTTCCGAATTGTTGCCCGAAATCGGGCGTCGTGCCCGCCGGGCGTCGCGCTCGCTCTCCATTTTGTCGACCGACACGAAGAACGCGATTCTTCGTGCCATGGCCGACGAGTTGCTCGCCCGGGAGGCGGCGATTCTGGAGGCGAATGCGCAGGATCTCGCCGGCGCCGAGCAGCACGGGCTGAATGCGGCCGCGATCGACCGTCTGCGGCTGAATTCCGCGCGGCTTCGCGCGATGGCCGAGGGGGTGCGCCGTGTTGCGGAACTCGACGACCCGGTGAACGAGGTCCTCGACGAGTGGATGCGGCCGAATGGCATCCGGATTTCCAAGGTGCGCAAGCCGATCGGCGTGATCGGCATCATCTACGAGTCGCGCCCGAACGTCACGAGCGACGCGGCCGTGCTGTGCATCAAGACCGGCAATGCCGTGATCCTGCGCGGCGGCTCCGAAAGCCTGCGCTCGAATCTTGCCATCGCCGAGGCGCTGCAGGCCGGCGGCGCGCGGGAAGGGCTGCCGGAGGATTCCATCCAGCTCATTCCCGTGACGGATCGCGAGGCCGTGAAGCTGATGGCGCAAATGGACGATTGCATCGACCTCCTCGTCCCACGGGGCGGCAAGTCGCTCATCGAAACCGTCGTCACGCACGCGCGCATGCCCGTCATCAAGCACTACGACGGCATCTGCCATCTTTACGTGGATGCGGCGGCTGATGTGCAGATGGCGGCGAGCATCCTGATCAACGGAAAATGCCAGCGTCCGGGCGTGTGCAACGCCCTCGAAACGCTGCTCGTGCACCAGGATGTGGCGAAGGAATTTTTTGCGGCGGCGGTGCCGTTGCTGGTGTCACACAAGGTCGAACTGCGAGCGGATGAAGCCAGCTTTGCCGCGCTGTCGGCGCTCGAGTATCCGCATGTCGTTCGCGCGACGGAGGAGGACTTTCGCACGGAACATCTCGCGCTCATCCTGAATGTCGCCGTGGTCCCCGATATCGCCGCGGCGATCGATCACATCGAGCGGCTCGGCTCGCACCACAGTGATGTGATTGTCACGCGCGACGAGGCGGCGGCGGAGCGGTTTCTCAACGAGGTCGATTCCGCGACGGTTTACTGGAATGCCTCCTCGCGCTTCACCGATGGCGGGGAATTCGGCTTCGGCGCAGAGATCGGAATCAGCACCGACAAATTGCACGCGCGCGGCCCGATGGCGTTGCCGGAATTGACCAGCTACCGCTATCTGATTCGCGGAACCGGCCAGATTCGCGAGTAACCTCGAATACTCCGGACGATGAGTGCGAAGTGCGTTTTTTATGAAGGCCGCGTGCAGGGCGTCGGGTTTCGCTGGACGGTGAAGCAGATTGCCAGCGGGTTCGACGTGACGGGGACCGTGCGCAACCTGCCCGACGGCCGTGTGGAGCTGCATGCGCGATCCGACGATCCCGGGGAGCTGGATGCCTTCCTCGAGGCGATCCGCACCAGCACGCTGGCGGGGCACATACGCAATGAAATCGTGTCCGACGACCCGAATCCCGAGCCGGTTCGAGGATTTCAGATCGTTCACTGATCAAGAAAATCTCGCCGGAGTCGCGGCGGATTTGTGATAGCTTCCGCATATGGCGACAGCGGTTTCCCTTCGAAATCTCACGCGCGTTTTTTCGATTCCGTTCAAGCGGCAGCGCCTCGTGGCCGTGCGGGATCTCTCGCTCGAGGTGCAGGAAGGCGAAGTCTACGGCCTGCTCGGACCAAACGGCTCGGGCAAGAGCACCACGATGAAAATGATCCTGGGCCTCGTCACGCCGACGTCCGGAACGGCCGAGGTCTTCGGGCACGACAGCCGCGCCTTTGCCGCGCGCAATGACGTGGGGTTCCTGCCGGAAAATCCCTATTTTTACAAATTTCTGACCGGCGAGGAGACGCTGCGGTTCTACGGGAAGCTTTGCGGAATGAAGGGTTCCGCGCTCGACAAGCGCGTGAACGAGTTGCTCGCGCTCGTGGACATGGAGGGTGCCCGGCATCGCCGGGTCGGCGGGTATTCCAAGGGAATGCTGCAGCGCATCGGCCTCGCGCAGGCGATCATTCAGGACCCGCGGCTGGTGGTGCTCGATGAACCGACGGCGGGCGTTGACCCGGCGGGATCGCGGCAGATTCGCGATTTGATTCTTGGGTTGAAAGAGCGGGGAATGACGGTGCTGCTCACTTCGCACCTGCTTGAGCAGGTGCAGGAGGTGTGCGACCGCGTGGGCATCATGGCCCGTGGCGAGTTGCTTCGCGAAGGCCGCCTCGACGATCTCATTTCCGTGGAAACGCAGACCGAATACGTCGTGGAGAACGCCCCGCCCGAGCTCAAGGCTGAGATCGAGGCGCTGGTCGCGAAATCGGGGGCAAAGCTGGTCGAGGCTCGGCGTCCTCAACGCACGCTCGAGAAGGTCTTTCTCGAGGTGACCTCGAAGTCGTGAACTTTTTCGTCACCGGCACGGACACCGAAGTCGGGAAGACCTTCTTTACCGCCTTGCTGGTGCGCACGCTGCGCGCGTCGGGAATTGATGCCGTGGGATTCAAGCCCGTGGCCTGCGGCGGATGGGGGGATGTCGATGCGCTCGTGGATGCTGCCGGTGGAGTCGAGGACCGCGCGGCGTTGTGTCCGATCCATTTCGCGATGCCCGCGTCGCCGTTGACCGCGGCCTTTGCCGAGGAACGTGTCGTCGAGCCGCGGAAAATTCTCGAGGCCTATCGGGCGCTGGCGGCACGGCACGAGATGGTGATCGTCGAAGGAATCGGCGGATGGCTGGTGCCGCTGACGCCGGATTATTCCGTGGCCGACCTCGCCTGCGACCTTGGGTTGCCGGTCGTCGTCGTGGTGCGCAATCGCCTCGGGGCATTGAATCACGCGCGGCTCACCGTCGAGCACATTGGCTTTCGCAGACTCGAGTGCCTGGGTCTCGTGCTGAACAACGTGGACGTGCCCGATGAGCCGGCGGCGCATTCCAATCGCGCGACTCTCGAGCGAATGAGCGTCGTGCCGGTGATCTGCGAGCTGATGCACGGGCAGACGACACTCGATTTGAGCGTCCTGAGACTGCCGGGACTTCGATGACGACGCTTGGAGGGACGGCGGCTGAGCCGCCGCCGGTGGAGAGCGCGGGCGGTGGCCGGGAATTGCTTTTTCGCGCGCGGGATCTCCGCAAGATCTACGTGACGGGCGAGGTCGAGGTGCGCGCGCTCGACGGCGTCGACCTCGATCTTTACGAGGGAGAACTCGTCGTGTTGCTCGGCGCGTCGGGAAGCGGGAAATCGACGCTGCTCAACAATCTCGGCGGCCTCGACGTGCCCACCTCGGGTGAACTCACCTATCGGGGCGAGGATCTCACGGGCGCTGACGAGAAGATGCTCACGCGTTTTCGCCGCGATGCCGTGGGCTTCGTGTTTCAATTCTACAATCTCATCCCGAGCCTCACCGCGCGGGAAAATGTCGCGCTGATCACCGAGATTGCGCCGAACCCGATGGCACCCGAGGACGCGCTGGCGCTGGTCGATCTCACCGACCGCATGGATCACTTTCCTTCGCAACTCTCCGGCGGGCAGCAGCAGCGGGTGGCCATTGCGCGAGCCATCGCGAAGCAACCGGAGGTGCTGCTCTGCGACGAACCAACCGGGGCGCTCGATGTGAAAACCGGCATCACGGTGCTGGAGGCCATCGAGCGCGTGAATCGCGAACTCGGCACACTCACGGTCATCATCACGCACAACGTCGCCCTCGCCGAGATGGCCGACCGGGTGATCCATCTGTCCGACGGGAAGATCTCGGGCATCGATCACAACTCAAGCCGTCGCTCCGCCCGGTCGCTCGAATGGTGATTCATCCGCTCGATCTCAAGCTCCTTCGCGATGTCGGCCACATGAAGGGGCAGATGCTCGCGGTGGCGCTGATCATGGCCTGCGGGCTGGCGATGATGATCATGACGCGCAGTCTCATCCTCTCGCTCGAATCGACGCGGGCCGCCTACTACGAGCGCTATCGCTTTGCCGATGTGTTCTCGGATCTCAAGCGCGCGCCAAACAGTCTGCGGGAGCGCATCGAGGAAATTCCAGGTGTGGCGGCGGTGGAAACGCGGATTTCCGGTCGCGTTCGCATGAATCTCCCCGGCCTCGACGAGCCGGCGGACGGGACGATCCTATCCATTCCCGAGGATCACCCGATGCGGTTGAACCAGCTTTTCCTTCGACGCGGCCGCATGCCCGAGCGCAGCGCCTCGAACGAGGTGGTGGTGAGCGAGGCGTTCGCGAAGGAGCATGGATTCGAGCCCGGCGACACGATCGACGTGATCATGTATGGCGCGGAGGAGACCCTGAAGATCGTCGGCATCGGACTTTCTCCGGAATACGTCTTTGAAGCGCGGCCGGGCGACACGCTGCCCGACGCGAAGCGGTTTGGCGTTTTCTGGATGAACGAGCGCGAGCTCGGATACGCCTTCAATCTCGATGGAGCATTCAACAATGTGATCGTCGACGTGGCACCGGGTGAGGACACCGCGCCGGTGATCGACGCGCTCGATCGTCTGCTCGAGCCGTATGGCGGACTCGTGGCGCACGACCGCCGCGACCATCCCTCGGCCCGGCAGCTGGATGATGAGATCGCGGTGCTCAACGGCCTGTCCGTCGCGTTCCCGCTCGTGTTTCTGAGCATCGCCGCGTTCATGACGAGCGCCGTGCTGTCGCGATTGATTCGCCTGCAGCGTGAGCAGATCGCGCAATTGAAGGCCTTCGGTTACTCGTCGCGGCAGGTCGGCGTGCACTACCTCAAGTTCGCGCTCGTCATCGTGATCCTGGGACTTTCGATCGGCGCGGTCGCCGGGTTCTGGCTCGGCGACAACATCGTCACGCTCTACCACAAGTTCTTCCAGTTTCCGTCGCTCGACTTTCAGCCGAATTACCGCGCGATTGCGGTCGCCTTTGTCGTGAGCTGCGGTGCCGCGCTGCTGGGCGTGATCGGCGCGGTGCGGCAGGCGGTGAAACTTCCACCGGCGGAAGCGATGCGCCCCGAGCCACCGGCGGACTTCAAGCCCTCGGCCTTCGAACGGCTCGGCTTGCAGCGGTTTTTCAGCCCGTCGCTGCGAATGGCATTGCGAAATCTCGAGCGCAAGCCGTGGCAGGCGACGTTCACCGCGATCGGCCTCGTCCTCGCAGCGGGCATTCCGATCGTCCCGGGAGCCATGCGTGATGGCGTCCATTACCTGCTCGATTTCCAATGGGATCTCGCGCAGCGGCAGGACATGACCGTCAGCCTCATCGAGCCGGGCTCGGCGTCGGCGTTCAATGACATCCTGCACATGCGGGGCGTGATGTCGGCGGAGCCTTTTCGCGCCGTCCCTGCGCGTCTGCGATTTGGCCATCGCAGCTATCGAACCGCCGTGACCGGCGTGCCGCCAAACACGCGGTTGAACCGGGCCCTCGACCGATTTGGAAAGCCCCTCCCGCTTCCGCCCGACGGCCTTTTGCTCTCGGCCAAGCTCGCGGAAATTCTCGGCGCGAAGCCGGGCGATCAAATCTGGGTCGAGGTGCAGGAAGGCCGGAGACCGCGAGTGCTTGCGACCGTGCAGGCGTTGATCACCGATTACGCAGGGTTGCAGGCCTACATGGATATCGACGCGCTGCGTCACCTGATTCGCGAGGGCGGCACGATCAGCGGTGCGCATGTCGCGATCGATCCGGTGCAGCGCGAGGCGTTCATGGAGGAGGTCAAGGAGGCGCCCCGTGTCGCGAGCCTCGGCATCAAGGATTCCGTGCGCGACAGTTTCCGAAACACCATCGCAGAATCCATTTCGCTGATTCAGGGTCTTTATTTTACGTTTTCGGTCATTGTGGCATTTGGCGTCGTCTACAACAGCGCGCGCATCGCGCTCTCGGAACGAAGTCGCGATCTGGCAACGCTGCGGGTCATCGGCTTCAGCAATCGCGAGGTCGCGGCCGTGTTGATCGGCGAACTCGCGATGCTCACGCTGATCGCGATCCCGATTGGATTGTTCGTCGGGTCCGCGCTGGCGACGTGGATCGTCAGTGCCGCGAGCACGGAGACGATCCGCCTGCCGTTGATTCTCACGCCCCGCACCTACGCGACAGCGGTGCTCATTGTCGTGAGTTCCGCGCTGGTTTCCTTCTGGGTGGTCAGCCGGCGCATTCGAAACCTCGACCTGCTGGGAGTGTTGAAGGCCCGCGATTGATGGAAGCGCCTGTGAGAAAGAGCACCGCCACATCGGCGCGCGGGAGGAAGCCTCGCTCGCTGCGCAAGTTCGTGCCGTGGGCCATCGGCGCGGCGATCCTCCTGTTCATCATCTGGGGCCTGCTGCCGAAGCCGATTCCCGTGGATGTCGGCGAGGTGACGCGCGGCCCGCTCGAGGTGACCGTGCTCGAGGAAGGCAAGACGCGTATCCGCCATCGTTACACGATTTCCTCGCCGATTCCGGCGTTTCTCCAGCGCGTGCCCTTGCGGCAGGGGGCGGAGATCGTCGAGGGCGAAACGGTGCTCGCGCGCCTCGCGCCGGCGCCCGCGAGTTTTCTGGATCCGCGTTCGCGCGCTCAGGCGGAGGCCGCCGTGCAATCGGCTCAGGCCGCGGTCAAGCAGCAGACCGCGCAGGTCGAAAGCGTGCGTGCGGAACTCGACCTTGCGCAAAAGGATCTCAAACGCAGCGAGCACCTGCAGAAGACTGGCGCGATTGCGCAGGCCGAGCACGATGCGGCGGTGAATCGCGTGGATGTGTTGAAGCGCAATCTCGACTCGGCGGAGTTTGCGTTGAAGGTCGCCCAGTTCGAACTCGAGCAGGCGAAGGCGTCCCTTCTGCAGATGGAGTCGCCGGGCTCGGGCGCCGACAATCTTGTGGAGATCAAGGCGCCGGTGACCGGGCAGGTGCTGAACGTTTACGAGGAAAGCGCCCGGATGGTTGCCGCGGGGCAGCCGATCATGGAGGTCGGCGACCCTCGCGATCTGGAATGCGAGATCGAGATGCTTTCCACCGATGCGGTGAACGTAAAGCCGGGTGCCGAGGTGGCGATTGAACAATGGGGTGGAGGCCAGCCGTTGCCCGGGCATGTGGTGCTCGTCGAGCCCGGCGGCTACACGAAGATTTCCGCGCTTGGCGTGGAGGAGCAACGGACGCTCGTCCGGGTGGATTTCGACAATTTGCCGGAAGGCGTTTTTGGCGACCGATACCGCGTCGAGGCGCGAGTGACGACGTGGGCCGGTGACGATGTGCTGCAGGTGCCGACGGGCGCGCTCTTCCGCCGTGGCAATGACTGGATGACGTTCCGTTTCGCCAACGGACGCGCGCAACTTACGAAGGTGGAAATTGCCCACAACAACGGTATCGCCGCGGAGGTTGTCAGTGGCCTCGACGTCGGCGACAAGGTGATCCTGCACCCCCCGGACACTGTGTCGAACGGCGCGTCCGTCGAGATGCGCGAACCGGAATAGAATGCTACGATTCCCGAAATGAAAACCGTCCTTTGTCTGCTTGGTCTGGTATTGGTCGGGTGTTCGGCGCTGCCCGAGCAGGGACCAAAAATGGAACGTCTCTCCGGAGTTCTGACGCTGCCCGGCACGACTGCATTGCCCGCCGGCACGACCGCGCGAGTGACCGTGGTCCCGGCAAGTGACCGTGCAGGTTCAAAGCCCGTGGCGGAAGGCGAGTTTCCCGCGAAGACCGGAGATTCCATCCCCTTCAAGCTGACGTTTCCCGAAAGCAAAGTCGCCTCGGGCGGGGAATACCTGGTCCTCGCGCAGGTGCTTTCTCACGGAAAGGTCTGGTATTCCAACCTGACGAGCCCGCTGCGCATCAGTTTCGTAGCGGAGCCGGGTGAGCTCCACATCCCGCTGCGGGAAGAGCCGCACTAAGCGGAGAGCGGAACGTTCTGCACACACGCCGTTCGAAGGGGAAATGCGCATTTCCCTTGGTCGCTCGCGCCCGGTTCAGCTGGAATGAGGTTGGGAGTTGCAAGTTTCTAGCAAAAGTCTTGACACGCCGCCAAGGATCCTGCATATAGCTTGCAAATACCTTTAGCGTCAAAGCCGCGAGGCTCCCGAACCCCCAGAAACCATACCATGCAAAAGAAATCCTCACTCTTGGTCTCAGCCACAGCGGCCGTAATGCTGATGGGCACCTCTGTCGGCTTCAGCCAGGTCTCTCTGGAGCATCGATGGGACATGAACAGCGTCAACGATATCGTTGGCAGTGCGAATGGCGAACTGGCTCCCGGGGCCCAGCTCGAAGGCGGTGTGCTTATCCCGGCAAATGGGGACAATCCAGCCGGCGGCACCGGAAACGGGTTGAATCTTCCGACGAGCGCGGTCGCCGGCCTCGACGGAGCGTTTTCGATCGAAGTTTGGTATACGCGCACCGGAGACGGGGTCTGGAAGACGCTTTATGCCTTCACCGGCGGTGCGGGGAACGACACCGACAATTATCTGATCGGGGTGCAAAGGCGTGGAGATCCGGCAGATACGCAGAGCTCGGCATTCAAATGGGATGGGGCTGAATACCTGACTCTAGGTGATCTCAATGCCGTGAATGAGCTCTCGCAGGTGGTCACAACCTACGATGGAGCAGGAACCGCGTCGTTTTATCTCAACGGAGTTCTGCAGGGCACCTTTACGAACATCGATCCCGCTTTCCAGCTGTCTTCGCTGACGACCCTCATGGGAATTGGCGGCAACAGCCCCTGGCCCGACGATGTGCTTGAGGGAACCATTTCCGACTTCCGCATTTATGCAGGAGCCTTGGACGCCACCCAGGTTTCGACACTTAATGGTCTCGGCGCGGACGCGACGAATGACCAGATCTTTGCCGCAGTGCCTGAGCCCGAGGTTTACGCCATGGCGATGGTTGGTTTTCTGGGGCTGTTCGTTTTTGGCCGCTTGCGTCGGATTCGAATAACGGCGTAAAGCAGGCTCCGGCCCTCGGGTCCGAGAACTCGTTCATGAGGCGGAGCTGGCGGCAGTGCCCGGTCCGCCTCCGCCTCACCGATTGCCCACAGAACCTAGTTCTGTGGGCATCGTTTGTAACCACCGGTTTCAGCGCCGTCCAGACGAGCCTCCTGCGCAAGACAACACCGGAACTCCTTCGCTTACCCGGATCGCCAAAGCTGTTCTTTAAGACTGAAAACTCAACGCCCCGATAGCGGAGAGCCTCAACTCCTTTTGGTTTTTCTGGCAAATGGGGCTCGCGGCAGATGGCGGCAAACAAATCTATTGACTCGTTGCCGAATAGTTTGCTATACGAGCTGCTATCCCCCGACGCCTTTTGGCGAATTGCTCGGCAATGATACCCTTCAAGGTGCCGAGGATCATAAACCCCAAAGAATAATCCATATGCGAAAAAAATACCTAACTTTGGTCTCCGCCACGGCAGCTGTCATGCTGATGGGCATTTCCGCCGGCTTCAGCCAGGTCTCATTTGAGCACCGGTGGGATATGAGTTACGACCCGGTTACCAAAACCTTTTTTGATACGGTTGGTGGTGCGAACGGCTTGTTGGTCGGCGGTGCTACCATTTCCGGAGGTGTGCTCATTCCAGTAAATGGTGTGAATCCAGCTGGGGACAGCGGGTAGGGAGTGAATCTTACTGCGGATGCTGTCGCGGGGATTGATGGAGCGTTCTCCATTGAAGTCTGGTATACCCGGGTCGGAGAGAGTGCTTATAAGACCCTTTTCGCGTTTACGGGTGGCGAAGGTAAAGATTGGGATAATTACCTGATCGCCGTGCAAAAGCGTGGGGGCAGTGAGCAAAGCTCCGCTTTCAAATGGAACGGAATCGAGAAACTGGCTTTAGGTGCTCCGAATGCACAAAATCAACTTTCACAGGTAATTACCACGTTTAGTGACGGGATTGCTTCATTTTACCTCAATGGAGTTTTGCAAAGCACCATTACGGACATCGATCCGGCTTTCCAGTTGTCGTCACTGACGACGCTCATGGGAATCGGTGGCAACAGCCCCTGGCCCGATGAGGTGCTCCAAGGAACGATTTCCGACTTCCGCATTTACTCGGGCGCTTTGGACGACAGCCAGATTTCGGCGCTCTATGCTCTTGGTGCGGACGCCACCAACGAGCAAATCTTTGCCGTCGTGCCTGAGCCTGAAGCATACGCGATCGGAATGCTGGCCCTTTTGGCGCTTCTCATCTACAGCCGTTCGCGCCGGGTTCGAATGGCGGCATAGCAAAAGCCGGACTTCGGCCTCTGTCTTAGAGGTCGGACCATCTGAGGCGGAGTCAGGTGGCGGTTGCCAACCCAGCTCCCACCTCACAGAAGAGCCCGCAGGACTATGGTGCTGCGGGCTTCTTCATTTCTAAATCGAATCGCGTCGCGGCACGAATGCTACCTTTGGGAAGGAGCGCGAATCTTCATCGGATGCAGCCCGGCACTGGTTCATCCGGGCGTGTCGGCAGAGGCTCTAGGAACTCGGCTGGGAGTCCTTTGTTTCCAGGGAATCCTCTTCGCGCGGGCGGCGCATGGCGAACACCAAACTTGCCAGCAGGGGTGGGACGGTCATGAAAGCGAGCAGACCCGGCGTCAGCTCCGGATCGTGGTGCGGGAGGTCACGGGCTGAGACGAGCGAGTAGATCATACCTCCCCAGATGAGGGTCAGCAGCACGAGCATCCAGACGAATCGCCGAACGGTGTCCGAGACGATGAAAAGAACCCCGCATCCGAGCAGGGTCGCGTTGAGCGGCGTGTTGTGGAGGGGCTGGAACTGGGCGTAGGTCGCGTAGGCGGCGAGCGCGCATCCGAATGTGATCATGACGACGTTGCCGATGCCGTTGAAGAGACCCAAGTAGAAGTTTCGAATCGCCCGCAGGAACGCATTCATCTGGACGCGAAAACGTAATCCAGAATTGGATTCGCGAAAGAAGTTCTTTGGTCACCAAACCAGCGTGTCCCGCACAAAGAAAAGGCCCGCCGTTGCGGGCGGGCCTTTCCGAAGAGGGCAGATATCCGCCTTAGTAGCGGTAGTGGTCGGGCTTGTAGGGGCCTTCGACCGGCACGCCGATGTAGTCGGCCTGCTTCTGCGTGAGCGTCGTGAGCTTGACGCCGATCTTCTCGAGGTGGAGTCGGGCGACTTCCTCGTCGAGTTTCTTCGGCAGCACGTAGACGGCGGGCTTGTAGACGTCCTTGTTCTTCCAGAGGTCGAGCTGGGCGAGCGTCTGGTTGCTGAAGCTGTTCGACATCACGAACGACGGGTGGCCGGTCGCGCAGCCGAGGTTCACGAGGCGGCCTTCGGCGAGCAGGAAGATCGCGTGGCCGTCGGGATACGTGAACTTGTCGACCTGCGGCTTGATGTTTTCCCGCACGATGCCGGGCGTCGCGAGGAGCTTGTCGACCTGGATCTCGTTGTCGAAGTGGCCGATGTTACAAACGACGGCCTGGTCCTTCATCTTCGCCATGTGATCGGCGGTGATGACGTCGACGTTGCCGGTGGTGGTCACGTAAATGTCGCCGTAGCCGAGCGTGTCCTCGACCGTGGTGACCTCGAAGCCTTCCATGGCGGCCTGCAGCGCGTTGATCGGGTCGATCTCGGTGACGATGACGCGGGCGCCCTGGCCGCGGAGCGACTGCGCGCAGCCCTTGCCGACGTCGCCGTAGCCGCAGACGACGGCGACCTTGCCGGCGATCATCACGTCGAGCGCGCGGTTGATGCCGTCGATGAGCGAGTGGCGGCAGCCGTAGAGGTTGTCGAACTTCGACTTCGTGACGGAGTCGTTCACGTTGAACGCCGGCACGAGCAGCTTGCCCTGCTCCTGGAGCTTGTAGAGGCGATGGACGCCGGTGGTGGTTTCCTCGGAAACGCCGCGCCATTCCTTCACGATCTCGTGGAAGATGTAGGGATTCTCGGCGTGGATTTTCTTGAGGAGGTTCTTGATGACCTGCTCCTCGTGCGAGGACGACTCGGTGTTCACCCAGCCGTCGCCTTCCTCCATCTCGTAGCCCTTGTGGAGGAGGAGGGTGACGTCGCCGCCGTCATCGACGACGAGCTGCGGGCCCTTGCCCTCGGGGTTGAGAATCGCCTTCCATGTGCAGTCCCAGTATTCCTCGAGCGTCTCGCCCTTCCAGGCAAAGACGGGCACGCCGGCTTTCGCGATCGCGGCGGCGGCGTGGTCCTGCGTCGAGAAAATGTTGCACGAGGCCCAGCGCACGGTCGCGCCGAGATCGACGAGCGTCTCGATGAGGACGGCCGTCTGGATCGTCATGTGCAACGAGCCGGTGACGCGCACGCCGGCCAGCGGCTTCTCGGCGGCGTATTTTTGACGGATGGCCATGAGGCCGGGCATCTCGGCCTCGGCGATGGTGATTTCCTTGCGGCCCCAGTCGGCCAGATTGATGTCGGCGACCTTGTAGTCGGCGGTGTTTTCGAGGGTCGTGCTCATGTTGATGGATTTCTGTTATTTGACGCCGGCGGCCTTCTTCAGCGCGGAGACCTTGTCGGTCTTCTCCCACGGGAGATCGAGGTCCTCCTTGCCGAAGTGGCCGTAGTTCGTGCTCTTCGAGTAAATGGGGCGCAGCAGGTTGAGCTGCTTGACGATGTCGGCCGGCTTGAAGCTGAAGACCTTCTTCACCGCGGCTTCGATCTTCTCCTCGGCAATCGTGTTCGTGCCGAAGGTGTCGATGTGCACGCTCACCGGGTGCGGGTGGCCGATCGCGTAGGCAAACTGGATCTCGCACTTCGCAGCGAGACCGGCGGCCACGACGTTCTTCGCGACGTAGCGGCCCATGTAGGCGGCGCTGCGATCAACCTTCGACGGGTCCTTGCCCGAAAAGGCACCACCGCCGTGACGGCCCATGCCGCCGTAGGTGTCGACAATGATCTTGCGGCCGGTGAGGCCCGAGTCGCCCTGCGGTCCGCCAATGACGAAGCGTCCCGTGGGGTTGATGAGATACTCGGTGTCCTTGGTGAGCATCTTCGCGGGCAGAACCTTCTTGATGACCTGCTCGATGCAGAATTTCTCGATCTCGGCGTGGCTTACGTCGGCCGTGTGCTGGGTGGAAATGACGACGTTCGCAATGGCGACGGGCTTGCCGTCCTCGTAAACCACCGACACCTGGCTCTTCGCATCGGGGCGAAGCCATTTCACCTTGCCGCTCTTGCGCAGGCGGGTGAGCTCGCGGCCGAGGCGGTGCGCGAACATGATCGGCGCAGGCATCAACTCGGGCGTCTCATCGCAGGCGAAACCAAACATCAGGCCCTGGTCGCCGGCGCCCTGCTCGGCGGTCTTTTTGCCCTCGGCCTTGCGGGCATCCACGCCCTGCGAAATGTCCGCCGACTGTGCGGTGAGCAGGTTCGTGATGAACACGGTGTCCGCGTGAAAGACATCGTCGTCGTTCACGTAACCAATGCCGCGAATCGCGTCGCGAATGACCTTGTCGACGTTGAACGCCTCGTCGATCGGCTTCGTCCTGCCGGTCTTCTTGTCCTGCAGCTTCGGCAGGGTGATCTCGCCGCCGACGACCACCGTGTTCGACTTCACGAAGGTCTCGCAAGCCACGCGCGCGGTTTTGTCGAAGGTCAGGCAGGCGTCGAGGATGGCGTCGGAAATGGTGTCGGCGACCTTGTCGGGGTGGCCTTCACCAACAGACTCGGACGAAAAGATGTAGCGACGAGGCATGGTGGTTGGAACTTATTAAGATATCAGCATGTATTCATCGGTTGTTGTATGTCCGCTGTCAAACGGGAAAGCGGCGCGGGCAACCGGGCCTTCATTGGGTCGCGAAGATCCGCTTCCGTCAGCGAGACCCAGCGAAAGCGCAACCAAACAAGCCTGAAGCGAGGGGTTTTCTGATTCGAGAAAACCTGCGATGTTCCGCGCGTTCCCATGGCCTCGCTCGTCAAATCCTTCCGTGTGTTGTCGGACCCCACGCGTCTCCGGCTGCTTCGGCTGCTGCGTGACGAGGAGCTCACGGTCGCCGAGTTGCAGGAAATCCTCGGCATGGGGCAGAGCCGGATTTCCGCCAGCCTCGCATTGGTGAAGCGTGCGGGCCTCGTGACCGACCGGCGCGTCGGCAAGAACATCTTTTACCGAGCCACGCTGCCCGAGGACTCGCCGCTCGCCAATCTCGTGCAGCTTGCCAGCGAGGAGATTCCGGAGGCCCGGAACGATCAGGCCGCGCTCAAGCTCACGTTGAAAAAACGCAAGGACCGGGCGGCGGAATATTTCAACCGGCTCGCGGGGAAATTTGGCCGCACCTACATTCCCGGGCGGTCTTGGCAGGCGCTCGCGCATGCGTTGCTGCACCTGCTGCCGCCGATGGTGATCGCCGACCTCGGCGCGGGCGAAGGCACGCTTTCGCAACTGCTCGCGCGGCGCGCGAAGAAGGTCATCGCCATCGACAGCTCGGAAAAGATGGTCGAGTTCGGAGCGAATCTCGCGCGCGAGCACGGATTCAAGAATCTGGAATATCGTCTCGGCGACATCGAGGCGCCACCGATCGACGATGCGAGCGTGGAGATCGCGCTGTTCAGCCAGGCGCTGCATCACGCGGCGCGCCCACCGGTGGCGATCGCGGAGGCCTTTCGCATCCTCAAGCCGGGCGGTCGCATTGTGATCCTCGACCTCGCCAGCCACAGCTACGAGCAGGCCCGCGAACTGTATGCGCATGTCTGGCTGGGCTTCTCGGAAATCGAGCTCGACCAGATGCTGCGCGAGGCGGGATTCGAAGACATCACGATCTCGACGGTGTCGCGGGAGAGGGCCGCGCCTCATTTTCAGACCGTGCTGGCCACGGCCGTGAAGCCGTAGGGCTGCGCGTCAGGGTTCAAAGAGCACGGTGCGCATCGCGAAGCGCCGGAGCTGCCCGTGCGGGGCGCGGAGGTAAAAGCGCAGTCGGTTCGCGCCGGGGTTCAAGGAAACGTGGGCACGCCAATGCCGGCGCGGACGGACACGCACGCGTTTTCCCGACTCCTCGCGGATCACGATTCGGCGAAGAAACATCGGTGTGGCGACGCCGCGAATCGAGATTCGATCCGACGGTGCAATGCGACGCTTTCCTCGTGAGAAACGGAGGCGCGGGGCGTTCTCGACGGCGAGTGTCAGCGAGATCGCGCGGGCGTCGGCGAGATCGCGCGATGTGAGGTCGTCGATGTCGGAGACGCGACTGCGCATGATCGTGTCATCCGCTTCGAAGTCGGGATGGGCCAGCCCGAGGACGTGGCCGAACTCGTGCAGCGCCACACGGTAAAGATCGGGAATGCGATTGCCCTCCGGGTCGTAGTGGAGCGGACCGGCGTAAACTTTCCACGGATGGCGGGGATTGAACACGAGGTGACTCTCGACGGTTTTTCCGAAGAGCCGCCGAATGGAATCCGTGTAGGCGAACTGGTCTCCGAAGTTCAGCCCGGGCGCGATCACGGTCGAGAAGTAGAGTTCCGTGAGTCCGTTCCCGAGGAAGGGCTGCTGGACGCTGGCCGGAGCGATCTCGATGAGCGGGATGCGCAATGCTGCATTCCAGCGGTCGGCGGCGCGGCGAATCGCCGCGAGCAGCACGTCGTCGGTTTCCGTGTCCGGCGCGCCGGAGACATCGGTCAGGACGACGATCGGCCGATCCGTCCACGAGGTTCCTTCGAAGCTTGGCGCGGCGCAAAGGCCGGCAATCGCCGCCCCCATGGCGACGAGGCATCCCGCATAAACGCGGAACGAGCGAGGCATTACTTGGGTTCGTCGAGCCACTCGCAGTAGGTTTTCACGAGGGCGTTGGAGATCTCGGTGAGACGCAGTTGCGTGTTGTCGAGGTATTCGTGGAGGCCGCAGAGGAAAATGCTGTCGATCGTCGCGTAGGCGATCTGCGCGCGCAGCATGCCGGAGAGGCGCTCGGGGTCATTGTGAAACCCGAAGACGCTGCTGCCGGAGATGCGGTGGATGGCGCGGTCCATTTGATCGACGCAGAACCGGATCGAGCGGGGGAAGCTCGGGTGCAGGATGAGAAACTGCGCGATTTCCGAGGCCGAGATGTGGCCGACGCGCACCTTCAAATACGCCTCGACGGCGCTGCACGAGCGCAGCACGGCCATCCATTGCGTGAGGTCGACATTGCCGCCGACCGGTTCACCGGTGGGCAGAAGGATGTGGTATTTGATGTCGAGCACGCGCGAGGTGGAATCGGCACGCTCCAGGTATTTGCCGACCTGGATGAAGTCCCAGCCTTCGCCGTGGGTCATCGTGGCGTCGGTGATGCCCTGAAACAAATGGGAGTCGTCGATGACGCTGCGATAGAAATCGAACGGCGTGTTCCGGAAGTCTGTGCGGGCCTTGTCGCTGCGAATGTAGAGATAGAGCTTGTTGAGCCGCTCCCACATCTCGCTGGAAATCTGCTCGCGCACGGTGCGGGCATTTTCGCGCGCGCGCGAGATGCACGAGAGAACGGAGTTCGGGTTCTGTTTTTCGAACGTCACGAACTCCATGACCGTCTCGGCCGAGATGCGGTCGTAGAGTTTGTAGAACAACTCCTGATCCTCGAGCGTGGCGAGCACGGGCTCCCAATAGCGCTTCACCGAGGTTTCGTCCGCATCCTCGAGATCGAGCATGAGCGACATGTTCACATTGAGCAGGCGCGCGTTGGTCTCGGCCCGCTCGATGTAGCGGCTCATCCAGTAACAGGAATCGGCAACACGACTCAGCATGATGGCAACCTCCTCACGACTGACTCTGGGTCATGCCGCCCATCGATTGTGTTTGCATGCCGTCGTCCTGATACTGCGACAGCCCCGGATCGTAATCATCGAGCACCCATGTGTCCTTGCTGCCTCCGCCCTGCGAGGAGTTGACGACGAGTGAGCCCTTGCGAAGCGCGACGCGCGTGAGGCCGCCGGGAATGATGGTCGTTTTCTCGCCGCTGAGAATGTAGGGTCGGAGATCGATATGCCGGCCCTCGATCACGCCGTCGCAATAGGAGGGCGAGCGCGAGAGTTGAATGACCGGCTGCGCGACGTAGCCGCGGGGATCGGCAATGATTGCCTGGCGGAATTTCTCGATCTCCTCCTTCGTCGCGTGCGGACCGATGAGCATTCCGTAGCCGCCGCTTTCGTTCGCGGACTTGATGACGAGCTCGTCGATATGCTCGAGGATGTATTTGCGATCGCTTTCCTCGGAGGAGAGATACGTTTCGACGTTTGGCAGGATTGGTTTCTCGCCGAGGTAAAACTCGATCATCCGCGGCACGTAGTAATAGGTGACCTTGTCGTCGGCGACGCCGGTGCCGATGGAATTTGCCAGTGCGACATTGCCTGCGCGGTAGGCGTCGACAAGACCTGGCACGCCGAGCACGGAATCCTTCCGGAAGACCAGCGGATCGAGGAAATCGTCGTCAATGCGGCGGTAGATGACGTCCACCTGCTGGAGTCCGCGCGTCGTCTTCATGTAAACGCGGCGGTTTTCCACAACGAGGTCCGCTCCCACGACGATCTCGATGCCCATCTCTCGCGCGAGGAACGAATGCTCGAAATACGCGGAGTTGTAGATGCCGGGTGTGAGCACGGCGCAGACGGGATCGGGCTTTCCACCGGGCGCGATGTAACGGAGCACGGAGAGCAGCTCCTGCGGGTAGCGATCCACCGGGCGGACGGGGTATTTCGAGAAAAGTCGCGGGAAGACGCGTTTCATCGCCTGGCGATTCTCGAGCACATAGGACACGCCGGACGGACACCGCCCGTTGTCCTCGAGCACGAGATACTGCCCGGTATTGTCGCGAATGAGGTCCGTGCCGCAGACGTGGATGTAGATGTTTTTTGGCACGTCGAAGCCCATGAACTCGGGCCGGAAATGCTTGGCGCTGCGGATGACCTCCTCGGGGATGACCTTTTCCTTGATGATGCGCTGTTCGTGATAGATGTCGTGCAGGAACATGTTCAGCGCCGTGAGGCGCTGGACGAGGCCTTTCTCGATGTGTGCCCATTCATCGGCGGGCACGATGCGCGGAATCAGGTCGAACGGAAAAATGCGCTCCGTCCCCTCGTCACCACTGTAAACCGTGAAGGTGATTCCCTGGCTGAGGTAGGAATTCGCCGCCATGGTGTTCTTGCGGGCGAACTCCTCGGGGTCCATTTGCCCGAATCGCCGCAGAAGTGTCGCGTAGTGAGGGCGCACATTTCCGGAGGAGTCGAACATTTCGTCGAAGAATCCCCCGACGTCGTAGTTGCTGAACATCCCCTCAGTCACTAGCTGGAAAAGTGCCAATCATGGCCGCCAATGCAAGACTGATGTCGATAAATGCCAATGGCGCGACGCACCGTTGGCTGCAGGTTGCCAAAAGCCCCGGGCGGTGCCGGCATCGCGCTTCGACGCCGGGGAGTTTTGCGCGATGACTAGATTTCGGCCCGGGGATAACTGCCGAGCACCTTCACCGCCCGGCATCTCCGCGAGAGTTCGCGCAGCACCTCGGCAAAGCCCTCGTCGCGCGCGTGACCGTCCACTTCGACGAAGAAAAAGACATCGTCGCTGCCTTTCGACGCCGGCCGGCTCGCGAAATGGCTGAGATTGAGGTCCGCATTTCGGAACGGTTCGAGCGCATCCATCAATGCTCCCGGCTTGTCCTCCACACGCAGCAGTAGAGTGGTGCGGTCGTTGCCCGACATTGCGCTCGCGGTGCGAGCCAGCACGAAATAACGCGAGCACTCCGCACTTTCCCCTGGTGTGCCGTCCGGCGCGGAAACGATCTCCGCGCAAATGGTCAGCTCGGTCTGGGCGAGCGCGTCGAGCGTCTGGCTGACCGCGCCATGGCCGGCGTCCTCAATGGGAACGACGCCGCAATCGGCCTCGCCCCTGGCGACGGACTCGAAGAGCTCCGGCACGTCGGAGAAGAACGAGTATTTCACGCTCGAGCCGAAGCGGGCGCGGGCGGCCTGGTGGCACGATCCGCCTTCCGCGCCGAAGCAGGCGATCACCACGTCTTTCTCCAGCGCCAGCGCGGCCGACATGATCTCGCGATAGATGGCGCGAATGGCCACGGGCGAGAGCGGGCCGTCGTTCTTTTCCACGAGGCTTCGCAGCAGCGCCATTTCGCGATCGGGTGCGTAGATGGGCAGTCCGTCGCGGCTCTTGATTTTGCCAATTTCCAACGCGAGCTGGGCGCGCTCGTTCAGCAGCTTGAGAAGCTGCGTGTCGATGGCATCGATCTTTTCCCGGATGTCGGAAATCTCGCTCATGATTGCGGGGTCGGTTCTTCCGGGGGCGTTTCCTGGGACGAGGAGGCTTCTTCCGCCGGAGCGGAATTCTCCGCCGGCGGCGCATCCTGGGCAGGCGTGGTTTCCCCGGCGGGCGCTGCGTTTTCGGCGGGCGCGCTTTCGGACTCGGCGGGTTTCTCCTGGGCACTGGCTTCGACCAGCGCATTGGCGGCGCGACGCAGCTCGCCTGCGTTCGGGAGCTCGTCGAGCGAGCGAAGCCCGAAATGCTCCATGAAATGGGTGGTCGTCTCGTAAAGCAGAGGGCGGCCCGGAATGTCCGCACGGCCTGCGATCCGGATGAGCTGGCGGTCCAGCAAGGTCTGCATTACGCCATCGACCGAAACGCCGCGCACAGCCTCGAGGTCGGCACGTGTGGTCGGCTGGCGATAGGCAATGATTGCAAGCGTCTCGAGGGCGGGCGCGCTGAGCTTGGCGGGCTTGGCCTCGGGGAAGAGCTGGCGCAGCCAGCGGGCAAAGGCCGGTGCGGTGACGAGCTGCCAGCCGGCGACGGTTTCCCGAATTTCGAAGGCATGGCCCGCGGCGCGATAATCCTCCGACAGCGCGTCAATGGCATCGATGATCGCGTCCTCCTTCGTCTTCGCGAATCGCTGGGCGACGGGGTCTTCCTTCGCAGCTTCCGCCGCGCCACGAAGCGCCGCCGCGATCTCCTTTGCGGAAATCGGCTTTTGCGAGGCGAAAACAAGCGCCTCGACGACGTGCTTCAGCTCCGGGCCTTCGGGAGCCGCCTGAGCATCTGTGGAATTCGGAGAATCGGTCACTTTTCCTCGACTGCAGGGGTGGAGACTGGCGCGACCCCCGTCTGGCGCTCAAGCCAGATTTCGCCGAAATGCTGGTCCTGCCGCACGCGGAGCTGCTTCATGCGGATGAGTTCCAGCATGGCGAGGAAGGTGACGACAATCTCGGTGCGCGTGGCGCGTTCCGGAAACATGTCCTCGAATTTCACGGGCACGCCGGCACTGACGATCTTGAGCACGTGCTCGATCTTGTCGGCGACGGTGAAATTCTCCTCGAAGATTTCCCGCAGGTCCTCCTGCTTCTCGGCGCGGCGCTTGAGAACGTTTTGAAACGCACGAATGAGGTCGAAAATGCCGACCTCCTCGACAAGCAGGTTCTCGGGCTCCGGCGCGAGGTCGGGAGCCGGGGGCACCCGGGCGAAAAGCTGCTCCTGAAGGGCCTCCCGGTCGCGAAGGTGCGCGGCGGCCTCCTTGAACTTTTTATATTCGATGAGCTGGCGGATGAGTTCCCAGCGCGGGTCATCCTCGTCGGCGTCCTCCTCGGCCATCTGCTGGTCGACGGGGAGCAGCATGCGGCTCTTGATGTAGAGCAGGTTCGCGGCCATCACGATGAACTCGCCGGCGAGCTCGATGTTCAGCATTTTGAACGCATCGAGATACTCGAGGTATTGCTTCGTGATCCGCTCGATCGAGATGTCGTAGATGTCGACCTCGTCCCGCTTGATCAAATAGAGCAGCAGGTCGAGCGGACCTTCGAAGACGTCGAGTTTGACTTTGTATTCGCCCTCCATGCGCGCGTGTGGCCCTGGTTGTTAGCGGGGCCTAGCGGCGGGCGTAGCCGCGTTTGCGGCTCTCGGTGGCGAGCTGACTCTTGTGCTTTTTCGTGCTGACCAGCTTGGTTTTCCGCTTGCGAAGCTGCCTCGCGAGCTTGTCGACCGTCTTGTCGATGGCGGCATAAAGATCCGTCTCGGCATCCTGGGCATGAATGTCCGGCCCGGGCACCGCGAGATGAATCTTCACCACGAACTTCTTGGTCTTCGTGTCGTCGTGGAGGAGCACGACGTGGGCGGCAAGAATGCTGTCGGTGATGGTCTCGAGGTGTTCCACCTTCTCAGCCACGTGGGAATGAATCGCGGCTGTCAGAGTCAGGTGCCTGGGGCTGAGGTGAATTTGCATAGGCTTAATTTGAACCTGCGGCCCGTCGCGCGCTAGAAAAATGCGGTGGGGCTTTGAGGCTCATTGGGGAAGAATGGCAAGATAGTTTCGAACGGCGCCGTGCTCCCGCATGTAGAACGGCTTCGGTTTTGTATCGACCCACAGGGCGCTGGACGAGCCGCCGTCGAGATTGAGCGCCCGCTCGATGGGGAAATCCGGGAAAACCTCCGATGACGCCAGCACGGCGCCGGCGTCGGCCAGGCTGACGTGCGAGAGCAGCAGGATCGCCCAGCGGCCGTTTCCATCGGTGGCCAGCACGGTGCGGCGGGCGATGCGATTCGAGTCCAGACCCACGGTGGCGGATCCCCCGTCGACCAGAAATGGACCCGCCTGCAGGGCGTCGGTGTCACCTTTGGAGGGCGAATACTGCGACGAGCGGAGCAGGCGCGGCTTTCCATCCGTCACGACAAACACCCCGCTGAGAAGCTTCGCGCGCTCGAATCCGTTGACCTCCCGGCCGTCGGCAATCATCAGGCCCACCGGCTTCCAGTCGGCGTGGAAATAGCCGCCATTGACTCCGGCAATGGCACCGGCGGCCTGCATTGCTTCGGCAAGGGTGCCCTGATTCGCAGTCGGATTTGCGATGACCTTCATGCGCCCCTGTTTTGCGGAGAAGAAAACCCCCTGCACCCGCACGGCGCGGCCATCCTGAATCGCCTCCCGCTCGATGAATTCCGCGCCACCCGGCAGTGTGGCCATTTCCTTGCGAAACTCGAGCGACCATTCGCCCTTCGCAACGGGCGCGACCAGTGCGAGCATCCACCACCAGAACTTCATGCGCCATACGAAGCGCACCGCGCGGCGATTGGCAAATGAATGCTTCAGCCCGCAGGGGATCGACGCGAAAGAACCACCCTGCCATCGGCGACGATCTCGCCCGCCACGCTTGCCGTGACGTCGAACGAAAAAAGCTCGCCCATGCCGCCGGCGCCTTCGGCGCGAAGCTCGATTCGCTCCCCGGGGCGCACGGCCCGGTGAAATTTCATCACGCGAATCGCGGAGAGCAGAAACTGCGCGCCCGGCTCCCGCGAGGCGCCGGCAATTCCCGCGATCTGCGCGAGAGCCTCGGTGATCAACACGCCGGGCACGATCGGGTCGCCGGGGAAGTGTCCCGCGAAGAACGGCTCTTCCGCCTGAAAGGTCTTCACGCCGGTGGCCACGCCGTTTTCGACCAACACCACGTCGTCGATGAGAATGAAAGGCTCCCGATGGGGAAGGCCGGTTTCCAGCGGGTCCATCAATCCAGCACGTTGGCCGGAACCTCGACGTTCAGATGGCAGCACGCCGTGCTCCAGGTGGAAAAGATGCTCATCGCCATCGTCGTGTTTTGCGAATAGATCATCGTCAGCGCCGTCATCAACGGATCGTGCACGATGATGGCCCAGCGTCCGGTGCTGCGTTCATTTCGCGACATGAAGAACTGCTGAAGCGCCGCGACATCCTCCTTCACGTGCTCGCCGGTCATGGCTTGCGAAAGATCGCAGATTCCATCGTAAGTCCGGTCGTAGCGTTCGTCGGCCCAAACGAGTTCCATGGCTTCGACCACCTCGCGAAATCCGATGGGGCCACTGAAACGTTCGATGATCAGTCGTTGCGGCGGAAGGATTTCGTAGCGAAAAGCCATGTTTTTGGGGCAGAAGCGCACCGTGCCTTTCCGGCGCGATCGACGCAAGCGCGTTTCCAATCGGCCGGCGAACGGGTATGCTGTCCGCGATGAATGCCGAGCGAGCCCGCATGGTGGAGCGAGATTCCGGGAAGGTCGATTGGGCGAAATGGGGGCCGTATCTCAGCGAACGCCAGTGGGGCACCGTGCGCGAAGATTACTCCGCCGACGGGGACGCGTGGACGTATTTTCCGCACGATCACGCCCGGTCTCGCGCCTACCGCTGGGGCGAGGACGGCATGCTTGGGATTTGCGATCGCGACTGCCGGATCTGCTTCGCGCCGGCGCTTTGGAATGGCGTCGACCCGATATTGAAGGAGCGCTTTTTCGGCCTGGGAAATCCCGAAGGCAACCACGGCGAGGACGTGAAAGAGGACTATTACTACCTCGACAACACGCCCACGCATTCGTGGATGCAGGCGCTCTACAAATACCCGCAGCGAGAGTTCCCCTACCGCCAGCTCATCGAGGAAAACGCGCGCCGCTCGCGTGCCGAGCCGGAGTTCGAGCTTGTGGATACGGGCATCTTCGACGAGTCGCGGTATTTCGATGTCTTCGTCGAATACGCAAAGACCGAGGCGGAGGACATCTGCATCCGCCTGCGCGCGATCAATCGGGGTCCGGATCCCGCGCCGCTCACCGTGCTGCCGACGATCTGGTTTCGCAACACGTGGTCGTGGGATCTCGATGCACCGCCGCCGCCCGAGCTGCGCGCCGAGGGGCCCGATGCCGTGCGTGCGCGGCTGGAAACGGGCGATGAATACACGCTCACCTGCGAAGCGGCGGAGCAATGGATCTTCACCGGCAACGACACGAATGCCGCCCGCCTCTTCGGCGCGAAGAATGCGTCGCATTATGTGAAGGACGCGTTTCACCGCTACATCATCAATGGCGAGCACGGTGCCGTGAATCCCGCGCATCGCGGCACGAAGGCGGCGGCGGTCCTGCACAAAACACTGGAGCCGGGTGAGGAGTGGACGATCAACCTCCGGCTCGCGAGGGGCGATTCCCGGCCCACGCACGGGGAGGATTTTCACCGGGCCTTTGCGGATCGGAAGATCGAGGCGGATGAGTTTTTCGCGGCATTTGCGCCGGAGGCCTCACCCGAGTGCCTGATGATCAAGCGGCAGGCGCTGGCCGGGCTGCTTTGGACGAAGCAGTTTTACTTTTACAACGTGCAGCGGTGGATCGAGGGCGACCCGACCCAGCCGAAACCGCCGCGGGACCGTGCACAAGGGCGCAATCTCGGGTGGCGCACGCTTTACGCGCACGACATCATCTCGATGCCCGACAAATGGGAGTATCCCTATTTCTGCGGGTGGGACCTCGACATGCAGAGCGTCGCGTTTGCGCCGTTCGATCCGGCATTCGCGAAGGACCAGTTTCATGTCATCCGCCGGGAGAACTACATTTCAGCGGGCGCGGAAACGCCGGCCTACGAGTGGAATTTCTCCGATTCCAACCCGCCGATCGGCGCGTGGGCGGCATGGCGTATTTTCTCGATCGACCGCGCGCGCTCCGGGAAGGCCGATCTCGATTTCCTGCGGGAGGCGTTCTACCGGCTCCTGCTCGGCTATGGCTGGTGGGCAAACCGCGTCGACGAAACCGGCAACGGCATCTTCGCCGGCGGTTTCCTCGGGCTGGACAACATCGGCGTCTTCGATCGCCGCTACCCGTTGCCCGATGGCAGCGTGATCGAGCAAAGCGACGGCACAGCCTGGATGGCGACCTACGCGCTGAACATGCTGCGCATCTCCGTGGAGCTGGCGCAGCACGACAAGGCATTCGTGCCGGCGGCGGACAAGTTTCTCCTCGATTTCATCCATCTCGCGTGGGTCGCAAACACGATCGGCCCCGACGGCATCTCCCTGTGGGATCACGAGGACGGCTTTTATTACGACGTGTTGCGACGGCCCGATGGAACCAGCGCGTTTCTCAAGCTGCGTTCCATCACGGGACTCACGCCGTTGCTGGCTGTCGAGACGCTCGAGGAAGGCATTCTGCAGCGTTGCGACTTTCTCCAGCGCCGGCTCGACTGGCTGCGCCAGCATCGTCCGCAATTTCTGGCCGCCCTCGAGCACCTCGACTTCAGCTGGGCCCGTGGCAAGAAGCTCTTCTCGCTGGTGCCGGAGGATCGCGTGCGCCGCATCCTCAAGCGCCTGTTCGACGAGGACGAATTCCTTTCGCCGCACGGCATCCGCTCGATGTCGCGGGCCTATGCCGACCAGCCCTACACGTTCAGCGAGGGCTCCGAGCACGCCACCGTGTGCTACAGCCCCGGCGACTCGCCGATCGCCATGTTTGGCGGAAACTCGAACTGGCGCGGCCCGGTCTGGGTGCCGGTGAATTTCCTGCTCATCGAGGCGCTGCAAAAGTTCCACTACTATTTTGGCGACGATTTGAAGGTGGAATTCCCCACCGGCTCGGGGAATCACCTCAATCTCTGGGAAGCGAGCCTGGAGCTTGAGCGGCGGCTCATTTCCCTTTTCCAGCGCGACGAGCACGGCCGGCGCCCCTGTTTTGGCGATGACGAGCGCTACCGCTCGGACCCGCACTGGAGTGGGCTGCTGCGGTTCTTCGAGTATTTCCACGGGGATACCGGCCGCGGCCTTGGAGCGAGCCACCAGACCGGCTGGACCGCCCTGGTCGCCAAGATGGTGCAGCAGACGAGCCCGCGGTAAAAAACCGGGAGGATCGAAAGGATCCGCATAACAAGCTGATCGTTAGCTATTTACCGGCTCAATTTTGAGTCCCCGATAAATTTTCGGAGAAAACTTTGAACGCGCTGTCGGCCGAAGGGTCAAACATATCGGTTAAGGCAGCGATTCGGGCCACAGCGGTTCAGTTTTTCTTTGTTTCTGAACATCCGCAGGTGGCCCGAATCATTTTTACCGGGCTTGCTGCGGAAGAGCCCATTTGTTAGGAGGGAGCCCATGCCTGAAACGGTGCTGGTGGTCGAAGACGAGCAGGATGTCGTAGACCTGCTCCGTTACAATTTGAAGCGGGCTGGATATGCCGTCTCCACCGCGGAGACCGGACTACGCGGCATCGAGAAAGCGCGGGCCGAGCGGCCGGATGTCGTGATTCTCGACCTCATGCTGCCCGAGGCACCTGGCGAAAAGGTGTGCAAAACCCTCAAGGAAGATGCGTCGACCGCGCACATCCCGATCATCATGCTCACTGCGAAAGGGCATCCCGCCGACCGGATCAAGGGGTTGGAGCTTGGCGCGGATGATTACGTGGCGAAGCCGTTCAGTCCGAAGGAACTGGTCCTTCGCGTGCAGGCACTCCTCCGCCGGTTGAAGACATCCGTCCGCAGCGACTGCCTGGAGGTCGACGAATTTTGCGTGGACAAGGGCGCCTTCGAGATTCGCCTTGAAGGCAAGAGGCTCGATCTCACGACGACCGAGTTCAAGCTGCTGACCTTGCTCATCGAGCGTCGCGGCCGGGTGCAGAGCCGTGAGACCCTGCTGCGGGAGGTCTGGGGCTACCAGAACGTCGTCGACACACGCACCGTGGACACGCACATGCGGCGCCTGCGCGAAAAGTTGGGCCGGCACGCAGAGCGATTGGAGACTGTTCGCGGCGAAGGTTACCGCTTCCGCGCGGTCGCAAAGCCTTGATCACGGCGACGGTGGTCGCAGTCGCCGTGGCAATCGCCGGGTGGCTGCTCTGGAGGGCGTGGGTGCGCCCGTTGCTCGATCTGCGGGATCTGATTCGCGCCATTGCAAACGGCGAAGCCTCCCAGCCGATCGTGCGATCCTCGCTGCGGCCTTTCACTCAGATTTCCGCCGATCTTCGGCGCGTCGCCGACCGGTTGCGACGCCAGCGCCAGCGGCTGGCCGACGAGGGTTTCAGCCTTCGCGCCATTCTCGGAAGCATGGTCGAGGGTGTCATCATCGTCGATCCCGCGCAGCGCATCCGGCTCGCGAACGACGCGGTTCAGACGATGTTCGAGTTCACGCAACCGCCCATCAACCGTTCGGTGCTCGAGGTCTTTCGCCACCCCGAGCTGGTCGCGGCGATCGACCGGTCGTTTCGCGAGGTGCGCACGGTGATTCTGGAGATTCACGAGGAATCGCGCGTGGGCGACTCGCGCCCGGATCGCTATTTTCGGATTCATCTCACCCCCCTGATGCCCACCGGCGGGTCCTCCCCCGAAGGAGTGCTGGCGGTGTTCGACGACGTGACGGACGTTCGCTCGCTGGAGGCGGTGCGACGGGAATTCGTCGCAAATGTCTCCCATGAGTTTCGCACGCCGCTGGCGATCATTAGCGGCTATGTCGAGACGCTGCTGGACGGCGCGCTGGACGATCGTCCGATGGCCGAGCGGTCACTTCAGATCATTCAGAAGCATGGAAAGCGGCTGAACCTGCTCATCGACGACCTGCTGGCCATCGCGCAACTCGAGCAGGGACGTCCGGCCTTGAAAACGGAGGTTGCCGATCTCGGGGAGCTCATTGGCCGGGTGGTCGAGCAGCTCGACGCGCAGATTCGGGAGCGGGAGGCCGGTATTCAACTCGATCTCGCGGAGCGAAACATCGAGGTCGACGCGCACCAGATGGAGCAGGTGTTCTTCAACCTGATTGGCAACGCGCTCCAGCACGGTGGCAACGAAATCCGCGTGACCGCGCGCCGGCGGAACGAGGAGGTGGAAATTTCCATCGTCGACAACGGCCCGGGGATTCCCTACCGCGATCAACCACACATCTTCGAGCGATTTTACCGCGTGCACAAGGATCGCTCCCGCGAGGCGGGTGGCACGGGGCTGGGCCTCTCGATCGTGAAGCACATCGTGATGGCCCATGGCGGCCACGTCTCGGTGCGAAGCACGCCGGGAATGGGATGCGTTTTCAAAATATCGCTTCCCGTGAGCAAGGCGGGGAGTTAGCCGGATAGAGCGGTGACAGGAAACAATCGGAAAGGATTGCGTGGGTTTCTCGTGGATGCGCCGGAGGCCGGCGGGCTCCGCGGGATTCGTGACGGTGCCGTGCTCATCGAAGATGGTGCGATCATCGCGGTGGGCCCCTACGAAGAGGTGCGCCGGGTGCCGGAAGCGCAGGGCATTTGCTGGCAGCACTCGCCCGAGGCCGTCATCACCCCGGGCCTCATCGACGTGCATGCGCACCTGCCGCAGTATCCCGCGGTGGCGAGCGTGGAGGAGGCGCTGCTGCCCTGGCTGGAGCGGCATATTTTCCCGCTCGAGAGAAATTTCAACGTCGCCACGGCGCGCGAACAGGCGCCGATCTTTTTCGAGGAGCTGGCGCGGAATGGCACGACCTGCGCGATGCTTTACACGACGATCTACGAGGAGAGCTGCGACGTCGTTTTCGAATGCGCCGAGCAGAGCGGGATGCGCGCGATCATCGGCAAGATCATGATGGACGACAGCAGCTACGGAGGGCTGCCACCGGAGAAAATCCTTCCGCTCTCCCTCGAGCAGAGCGAGCGGCTTTGCCGGAAATGGCACGGCCGGGACAACTGCCGCCTCGAGTATGCATTCAGTCCGCGGTTTGCCGTGACCTGCAGCGAGGAAATGATGCGCGAGGCGGCGCTGCTGGCGCGCAAGTTCGACGCTTACATCCAGACGCACCTTTCCGAGAACCACGGGGAAATCGACGCGGTGCGCCAGCGGTTTCCGCAGCACCCGAGCTACACGGCTGTTTATGCAGCATGCGGATTGCTGACCGATCGCAGCGTGCTTGGCCATTGCATTCACCTATCCGCGGAGGAGATCGCGTTGCTCGTCGAGGCGAATGCGGTCGTCGCCCATTGCCCGACCTCGAATCTCTTCCTCAACAGCGGAATCATGCCGCTGGACCGGCTCCTGGGGGCCGGGCTTCGGATGGGGCTTGGATCCGATGTCGCCGGCGGCCCCGAGCTCAATCTCTGGCAGGTGATGCGCTCGGCGATCGAGTCGCAAAAGGCGCGGTCGTTCTACGAGGCCGGGGTGCGGGTGCCGACACCGGCGGAGGTTTTCCACCTTGCGACCCTCGGTGGAGCGCAGGCGCTTGGAAAGGAAACCATCCTCGGCACGCTGGACATCGGGAAGGACGCCGACCTCGTCGTGCTCGATCTCGCGAAGGCGTTGCCCGGCCAGCCACGCGGAAATGTCCACGCCGACCTCTCGGCGGAGGAAGTGATCGCGCTGCTGGTCTACCGGGGCGGGCCGCAGGCAGTCGTCGAGACGTTTGTGCGCGGGCGCTCCGTTTATCGGGCGCCCTCTCCGTTGCTCCTGTAGCCGTCTACTTGACGACGCTCTTGTAGTCGCTGTCCTTGATGACGACCGGCTCGCGGGCCTCCTTGTATTTGCCGCAGGTGTAGGGGCCGCAGACATGCCCGTATCCGCAATACATGTCGCGGCGATTGGCGAGCGTGGTGCAGGCCGACAGGCCGACGGCAAGCAACGACAAACAGAGGAGGGCAACTTTCACGCGCTGAGAAAACCCATTCCACCGCGGGTTGTCAAAGCAGAAGCGCGTGAGAAGGAGTTGATGCGCGCGTGCCGGCTGTGCAACCTGACGACGCCGATGCCGTTTGCCGAAGCCGTTCATCACTTCAGTCCGTTTCTGATCGAATTCGGAAACGGGTGGGGCATTCGCTGGTATGGTCTGGCTTATGTCGCCGCGTTTCTCGTGGGCATCGTCCTTTATCGCTGGCTCGCGAAGAGAGGCTATTCCGATCTCAAGCCCGACGCGGTGACTGATTTCATCGTCTGGGGTGCGATCTTCGGCGTCGTGGTCGGCGGCCGGCTTGGCTACATGCTGCTCTACAATTTCCGGGAGATGGTTGCCGACCCCCTGAGCATCTTCCGGGTCTGGGACGGCGGAATGGCAAGTCACGGCGGCATCATTGGGCTGGCCCTTTACACGCTGTGGTATGCGCGCCGGCATCACGTTTCCTGGCGGAACATCGGCGACAACCTCGTCGTCGTGGCGCCGCTCGGCCTGTTTTTCGGCCGCATCGCGAACTTCATCAATGGCGAGCTCTACGGCCGCGTGACCGCGGTGCCATGGGCGATGAGGTTCCCGAAGGAACTTTACGAAATGTCCTACGCGCAGCAGGACGCCGCCATCGCCACGGCGAGGGCAATCAACCCCGCGTGGAACTCCATCCCGGTGATCGAGCAGGCAACGATCCATTCCGAGCCGCTGCGCCAGGCGCTCGCGCCGATGCTGCACCTGCGGCATCCGTCGCAGCTCTATGAGGCGGCATTGGAAGGCGTGGTGCTTTTTGCGCTGCTCTGGATTTTGCGGACGCGCGTCCGGCTCGCCAATGGCGTGCTTACCGGTGCGTTTTTCATCGGGTATGCGCTGCTGCGGATCGCCGGGGAAATTTACCGCGAGCCCGACGCGCCGCTGACCGGGCCGTTCACGCGGGGCCAGTTCCTTTCGCTGTTTCTCATCGCAATCGGTGTTGCGTTTCTCGTATCTGCGAAACTTCGCCCCACCTGGGCTCCGCGCTGGAGCCGCGGCCGTTAGAACGACCCGCCGATCGAGAGCGACAGAATCGTTTCCGGCAAGGCCTCGGCGGCTTCGATGAATTCCAGCGCGCGATGGCGGAGCTGGAGTCCGCCCGAGAGCGCGTTGGTCAGCGAAAACGACGACTCGGCTCCCAGCACGACGCCGGCGGAGGTGGGCGTGGAATTCAATCGCTGCTCCTCATAGCCGCCGCGCAGGCGCACAGTCGTGGTCGGCGTCAGCTTCTGCTCGATGCCGGTGTAGTAGGTGTGCGATTCCCACGAATCGTCGTGAAAGACCGACTCCGTCGAAAACGTCGTCGCGCCCGCGGTGAGCGTGGTTGCGGCTGTCGCGTCCACGAGAAGGGCGGTATCCAGGCCCGTGAGGATGCGCTCGCTTTCCGACACGTAACGCGTCGTTTCCTGTGCAAGGTAGGGCGTGGCGCGCAGGCGCACGGGCAGGAAGGGAAACTTTTGCTCGGCGAACAAATTGCCGTAAACGCGATCCTTTACGATTCCCGCGAAGTCACTCGCCTCGGCCTGGCCACCGGCCGTGCTCAAGGTAAGGCCGGGAATGAACGTCGTGCGGGCAACGAGCTCCATTTTTCGTTCGGACTGCGAGTTCCCTTCGCGATCGAATCGCAGCTGATGATCGAGCGCCGCTTCGAGGGAGGATTCCTCGGTAAACTGCGCGACGACAGCCGGCCTGTGCCCGAGACCGATGAATTGTGAGCGCCCGGGTGTGCTGCCCACGGAGAATCCCTCCTCGGTGCGCGCCTCGGCGGTGTATTTCACGAACAGGCCATAATCGGAAAACGGCTGGAAGGTCGCCGTCATCGGCTGGTCGCTGCGGCGGAAAATCCATCCGCCCGAGAACGATTTGTGCATGGAGCCGTTCGGCAGCTCGATGGAGAGGCCGTCGCGGCGGATCGTGAGTGGTTCGACGCGTTCCGCCTTGCGAATGATCACCTGCTGCGCGGTCGCGCTCACGACCACGGCAAACGACGTGAGCAGAATGGCGGCGGACATTCTCACGGCAGGCACTTTTCCGGCACTTGCGTGCCGAAGGCAACCCCCAATCGCCTTGTTTGCTCGCGAATCGCCCTAGCGGCCGCGCACGCGTGAGGTCCGGGTTCCCCGGCGCTCGCCCGATTCCTCCGTCGATGCGGGCTTTTGCGCGGGTTTTTCCTCCTTCTGTCGCTCGCGAAGTCGCTCCTGGGCGCGTTGCTTGATTTCCGAAGTGAGGCGGATGTTCGGCTTTTGCACGACCTTGATCTCGCGAAGCACCTCCACGCGGATCGGCACCACGCCGGCCTTGATCATGTCGATCTGCCGTGCGGCGCCGCGACTGAGGTCAATGATGCGTCCGCGAATGTAGGGGCCGCGGTCGTTGATCCGCACGATGACGGATTTGCCGTTGCGCAGGTTCACGGCACGCACCCAGGTGCCGAAGGGCAGCTTGCGGTGCGCGGCCGTTAGCCCCTCCGGATTGAACCGTTCACCGCTCGCGGTGCGGGTGTCCTGCCAGTAGTAGGAGGCCTTGCCCGTCTGCACCGAGACCGGCTTCGGATCGAAGATGACGGGGGCGTGGCCCGGGCGGTCGTCCGGCTGCACGATGACCTTCGGTCCGGTGCAGGAGGCGAGCACGACGATTGCAAGACCCGCGAGCAGGGTGGAGAAAAAGCCGCGCCAGAGGCGGGCGGAGCGGGGGAAACCTCCTCGAATCAAACGGCGCAGTAAAATCAACGCCGCGAAGTCTGGCAAAGCATCATGGGTTTGGGAAGCCTTGCATGCCTCGCCGCCCCGCTCTAATAGCGCGGCATGTCACCACCGTTTCCGACTTCCGCCGGTCTGCTCGCCCGGCTGGGTCCGGAGCTCACGGAGCGGCGCCGTCGCCGCGAGCTGGCGCTCTGGCGGAGGAAACGGCGGGAAGGCCCCTGGGCACTGGTGAGCTGGGTGCGGGTGCCGGTGGTGATTCATCTCGGACTCTCCATTCTCGGGCTGCGCCGGCGCGCCTACCGCGAGTTTCTCGACATTCGGGCGGTGGAGAACACCGTGGGGATTCGCAATCTCCCGCGCGCGTTCGATGGCTTTCGCCTGATGCAGATTTCCGATCTCCACCCGGATATCGACGACACGCTCGTGGACCGCGTGATTGAGCGAATTCCGCAGGGTGGCTTCGATCAATGCGTCGTCACCGGCGACTATTCGGACACCATCGGGAAACCGTGGGACCACGCCCTCGAGCTCATGCGGAAACTCATCCCGCACCTTGGGGCGGATCCGCTGGCCATCCTCGGCAATCACGATTTTCTCGCCGTGGTTGAACCCCTCGAGGCGGCGGGCCTGCGCGTTTTGCTCAACGAGAATGTGCGTCTCCGCCGTGGTGACGACTCGATCTGGCTGTGCGGCATCGACGATCCGCATTCCTTTGGCACGCACGACCTCGCGCGAGCGTCCGCTGGCATTCCCGACGGAGCATGCCGCATTCTTCTCGCGCACAGCCCGGAGGTGGCCGCGCAGGCCGCGGCGCTTGGCTACGCGCTGCAGCTCAGCGGGCACACCCATGGGGGACAGATCTGTCTGCCGGGCGGCGGGATTATCGTGCGCAAGGCTCCGGTTCGCACGGCATTGCTCGCGGGCGCGTGGGAGGAGGATGGCATGCCCGGCTACACTTCCCGAGGGACGGGAGGCTGCACGTATCCCGCGAGGTTGAATTGCCCGCCGGAAATCACCATTCATATCCTGCGATGCGCCTGAGACCTCTCCTGCTGGCTCTCGTTGCTCCGGTGCTTGCCCTCGCGCAGGAGCGGGTGCACGTCGTGCGATCGGGCGACACGCTGCCCCGGCTCGTCTTTTTGTATGGCGTGAGCGAGGAACGCATCCGCGCTGCAAACGGCCTCACCGGCTCGTCGTTGAGGCCGGGCACGCGCCTGGTCATTCCCGGGGGAGATGTGCCCATGGACCCTCCCGCGCGCCGGGCTGAGCCGGTGGCGGTGGCGCCTGCGGAACCCGTTGCGGTGTCCACGCCCGAGCCGGTGATTCGTGAAGCGCCTCGCGCAACACGAGTTGTCGAAACGGCCCCGCCGACGCCGGCACCGGCTCCGGTGCGGAAAGTCGTCGAGGAGGAAACCTCGTCGCGGCGCGCGTCGGGCCGCGATTTTCGGGACGCCATCGCGCTTCCCGCGTCGAAGAACATTCCCTACAGCGGCCGCTGGACGCCACCCGGCGAAAGCAGCCCGTGGGTGATGGATTGCTCAAACACCACGCGCTGGCTTTACCGCGAAGTGCTCGGCATCGAGCTGCCGCGCACGGCGTCGGATCAATACGAGTGGCTGCGCGCCCGCCGGAAATTGTGGAAGGCGCGCGCCGACTCGCGCTCCTTGCGGAAAAAGCTGAAGCCCGGCGACCTGCTCTTTTGGGAAAACACCTACAAGCCCGTGCGCAAACCTCCCATCACGCACGTGATGGTTTATCTCGGCACCGACGCCTCCGGCCGGATGATGATGGCGGGTTCGCAGGGATCGAGCGGCCCGGATATTTATCCCTTCCGCCCCGAGCAGAAGATGGGCGGTTACCGCGTCTTCCTTTTCTTCAAAAAGGACGGCCGCTTTGTCGCCTATGGCCGGCCGTGAACTGATCACCAACGCCGGCCGTTCCCGGCATTCGGGCGCTACTTCCGACCAACGGCGTTCGCCTGCAGCGAAACCGTCGCGATGTGATCCCCGCCGAACGTCATCCCGAAGTCTCCGAGAAGTGTCCGGGAGGATCTGTTTCCTTTTAATTTTATCGCGCAGTCAAATCCGAGCTCCTCTCCGGCGAGGGTGGTGCGAGCCGTGCCTTCAAGGCCGGAGGGACTGCTTTTCTTGTATTTTCCCTTCGCGGCGGGGGCGGAAGCCTCGTTGCCAAGGTCGATCCGTCTGACGCGCAGTTTGCCGTTCTGTTTCAGAGCCACCAGCATCTGGACCGGAACGACCGTGTCGTCCACCGAGACCTTCCCATTGATATACACCTTCCCGGTTCTTCCGCTCTCTGGCACTTTGAACCGGATTTTCGCCGTGCCGGGGAACGAGTAGCCCTGAAAGACGATGGAGAGATCCCCTTTGTAGGTGCCTCTAAACCGTGTGAAATTGGGTTTTCCCGCGCCATGGACCGGCGAGATCAATAGAACGGCCCCTGCCGCAATGGCGGCGTAGGTCGCGAAGTGAGGAAACATTTTCATGGTTCCCCACTACGGCCGGGGCCGGTGATTCGCGACCGATTTTTCTGGCGCAAATTGCCTGCTATCAATAATTTGCGCGTTATTGGTAGCAACATTTTCGGCAACATGCGGAAACGAATGGACAAGGAATGAAAGCCTTGACGGCGCGTTACAGAGGGGGCGGTGGCTTCCGCGGGTGGAAAAATGTCGGTTGGCAAAGCGGGCTCCGGGACGGTCCTGGAAGCCCCCGTTGACAGCTCATTCCTTGGGGCGGGCGGCGTTATCGGTATCCAGCCCCTTGTCCCCGAGCCAGTCCATCCACTGTTCCATGGAGCGCCGCATCCTTTCCAAATCACCGGCGTGTGCGGCATCCCCGGCGAGATTTCGCAGTTCCTCGGGATCGCTCTCGAGATCGTAAAGTTCCTCGGCCGGGCGGTGGTGATATTTCTCCACGAGTTGGGCGGTCACCGGGTCGCTCTTGGCTTTTTCGACCCATGATGGCCAGTAGCCAGTGTCCTGATGGGCGCGGTCGACATGGGTATGGAATTCGAGCGCGGGATCGAGATTGCGAATGTATTTCCATCGCTCCTCCACCACGGCACGGCTCGGGTAGAAGTTCATTCTCCCGTCGCCACTGTGCGTGGCGTGGACGCTGTCACGATGCTGCGTGGTTTTTCCCAACAGGACGGGAAGGAACGAGCGGCCATCCAGGTCCGGAGCCAGCGTGGCGATGTCCGCACCGGCGGCTTCCAGCAATGTCGGTAGAATGTCCACCCAGCTTACGAGGGCGGTGGTGCGCGAGCCCGGCTTTACGTGACCGGGCCATGCGACGAGGAGCGGCACGCGGAGCGAGTTCTCGTAGAGGTTCCATTTCTCGAAGGGAAACTGCGAGCCGTGGTCGGCGGTGAACAGAAACAGCGTGTCCTCCGGCAGATAGTGCTTCACGGCATCCCGGATCATCCCGAGATCGCGATCCATGTTTTTCACCGCGGAGAGGTAGTTCGAGAAGGCCTTTCGCGTCTTTTCGGTGTCGGCCAGCTTCGGTCGCAGGGAGATCTTTTGCGGCGGCAGAGCTTCCCGGTTCGGCCACGGCACGTGCGGCCAGTTTGTGCCGACCATCAGGCAGAGCGGCTTGTCCGACTTCCGCGTGCTCAACCATTCGACGGCCTTCTCGATACAGATGTCCTCGTGGTAGTTGAAGAACGCGGCGTAATCGAAGCCGTAGTCCTTCACGTGGTTGTAGTGCGAGACCTTTCCGATGGCGACGACCTCGTAACCCAGCTCCTGGAAATACGACGGCCATCCGCGGACCTCCTTCCGCACGCGCTGGTGGTTGAACATTGCGCCGCTGCGGACGCTGAAAAGACCGCTCAACAACGCGGCCCGGCTCGGCGCGCAACTCGGTGAGGCGACATAGGCGCGCTCGAACGTCATGCCCGCCTTCGCCAGCTCCTCGCAATTTGGCGTGGGAACCTCGGATTTTCCGTAGGGGGAGATGTCTTTGATGGTGAGGTCGTCCGCGAGGAAGACGACGATGTCAGGACGTTGCGCGGCCGGACTGCTGGCAACGATCGAGCTGAGAGCGGCTGCGATTCCGAGACGAAGCAGGGAACGGGAGAACGGCATTAATGAGGTGAAGGGGAGGCATTGGGGGCGGGCTTCAGGGTAGCGCGTCGCACCCTGAAGGCAACCGCTGAAAAAGCGAGTGCAGCCTGCGCTTTTCGCCGGCGGCCCGGCACGATACAAACGCCGCGTGCTGGAACGGATTTTCAAGCTCAGGGAAAACGGCACCACCGTCCCGCGCGAATGCTTCGCCGGGCTCACCACCTTTGCCGCGATGGCCTACATCCTTGCGGTGAATCCCGGCATTCTGGCCGAGGCTGGCATGCCTCGAGATACGCTGATCACCGCCACGGCGGTGAGCGCGGCAATCGGCACGCTGCTCATGGCGGCGTTGACGAATTTTCCGATCGCCCTCGCGCCCGGCATGGGCATCAACGCCTACTTCGCCTTCACGATTTGCATCGGCATGGGCGTGCCGTGGCAAAGCGCGCTGGGGCTCGTCTTCGTCAACGGCTGCATTTTCCTCCTGCTTTCCGTCACTGGCCTGCGCGAAAGGATCATCGATGCCATCCCGCACGGACTGAAGGTCGCCGTGACCGCGGGCATCGGATTTTTCATCGCGTTCATCGGCATGCAAAACGGCGGCCTCATCGTCGCGAATCCCGCCACCATGGTGTCGCTCGGAGATATCTCGAGCCCGCCGGTGGCCCTGTTTTTCGGTGGTCTGCTGCTTACCGCCGCGCTCGTGGCGCTGCGGGTGCCGGGAGCGATCTTGATTTCAATCTTCGCGATTGCGGCCATTGGCATCTTCGTCCCGGACGGCCACGGCGGCCGCGTGTCGCAGCTGCCTGCGGAATGGATTTCCGCACCCGCCTCGCTCGAGCCGACATTTCTGAAACTCAATTTCGATCTGTTCCGAAGCTCACCGCTGCAAGCGATCGTGCTGATGACCGCACTGCTCTTCGTCGACATGTTCGACAACATCGGCTCGCTCATCGCCGTCACGCGACGCGCGGGCATGATTGGCCCCAACGATAAAATTCCCAAGGCCGGTCGCGCGCTGGTCGCCGACTCGAGCGCCGCCATTCTGAGCTCGCTGCTCGGCACCTCCACCGTTGTGACCTACATCGAGTCGGCCACCGGCGTTCAAGCCGGCGGGAGAACCGGGCTCACCGCCGTGGTCACCGCCCTGTGCTTCCTCGCGGCGCTGGTCTTTACGCCATTGTTCGTGGCGCTGCCGGCCGTCGCGATCGCGCCGGCGCTCGTGCTTGTGGGAATCTTCATGTTCCAGTCCGTCACGGAGCTGGATTCCAGCGATCTCGTCGAGTTCGCCCCGGCCGTGCTCACGATCTTTGCCATGCCCCTTGCCTTCAGCATCAGCGCCGGAATGGGCATCGGCCTCATTTCCATCACCTGTCTCGCGTTGGTGACCGGGCGCCGCGAGCGATTGAATCCCGTGCTCATTGCTCTCGCGCTCATCTTCCTGCTCCATTTTCTGGAGAACGGGTTGATCCGTGCCATCAAAGACGGGCAGTTTTGATTGGCGGGTCCGGTGGCGCCGGCCTAACATCCCTGCAATGCCCACGCTCGAGGACCTCCAGGCTGTTTATAGCCGCCCGTTGTTCGATCTCATCGCGGAATCGCACCGCGTGCACGTCGAGCATTGGAAGGACAACCAGATGCAGCTCTGCACGCTGCTCAGCGTGAAGACCGGCGGCTGCAGCGAGGACTGTGGCTACTGCGCCCAGAGCGCTCGCTACCAGACCGGCGTGAAGGCCGGCAAACTCATGACCGCGGGGGAGGTGCTGCCGATTGCCCGGGCCGCGGCGGAAAATGGCGCGACGCGGTTCTGCATGGGCGCGGCGTGGAAGGGGGTGCGTGATGGCGACCCGAGGTTCGAGCAGATGCTCGAGACCGTCCGCGAGGTAAGCAAACTCGGCATGGAAGTTTGCGTGACGCTTGGGCAGCTCGGCGACGTCGAGGCGCGCAAGCTCCGCGAAGCGGGCGTCACCGCCTACAATCACAATATCGACACGAGCCCCGAGCATTATCGGAACATCGTGACGACGCACACGTTCGAGGACCGGCTCAACACGATCGCGTCCGTCCAGCGCGCCGGCATGGCCGTCTGCTGCGGCGGCATTCTTGGCATGGGCGAGAGCGAGACCGACCGGCTTCGCATGCTCCAGATTCTCTGCTCGCTCGATCCCGCGCCCGAGAGCGTGCCGATCAACTGTCTGATGCCGATGGAAGGCACGCCGCTCGCCGGGTCCAGGCCAGTTGACATTTTCGAGCTCGTCCGCCTCATCGCGACGGCGCGCATTTTCCTGCCGAACGCAAAGATTCGTCTCTCTGCCGGCCGCGCCCTGCTCACGCGGGAGGGACAGGCGATGTGTTTCTTCGCCGGCGCCAATTCGATCTTCTTCGGCGAAAAGCTCCTCACCGCGCAGAACCCTGCCGAGGACGAGGACATGGCGCTCCTGCGCGAGCTCGGCCTTTCGCCGCAGGCTCCCTATTCCGACCTCCCGAAGCCGCCGGCCCTCGAGGAAGCCGCGGTTCCCGCCTGATGAGCTCGCACATCCCGACGGCGACCGATTGGGGCCGCCCGATGTCCAACCGTGAGCAAAAGGAAGCCGTCGCCGCCCGGCTCGCCGCCCTTGTCGAGAATGGCCAGACGATCGGTTTCGGGTCGGGCTCGACCTCCTACCTTACCGCGCTTGCGATTGGCCGTCGCGTTCGCGAGGAAGGGATCCACTGCCGCGCGGTTCCGACCTCGATCGAGATTGCGATGGTTTGCCGCGAACTCGGCATCGATGTCGCCCAGCTCGGCACGGCGCAGCCCGAGTGGTGCTTCGACGGCGCCGATGAAGTGAACGCCCGCAACTGGCTCATCAAGGGCCGCGGCGGAGCGCTGTTTAAGGAAAAGATCGTTTTTCGCTCCGCTAAGAAGCGGTTCATCGTGGTCGATGCCTCGAAGCGCGTCGAGAAGCTCGGCACCCATTTCGCCGTGCCCATCGAGGTCTTCCCGGGTGCGCTTCCCCTCGTGCAGACGGAGCTCACCGCGCTTGGCGCCCGGTCCGTGGAGATTCGCTCCGGCGAGGGCAAGGACGGACCTACGATCACGGAGTCCGGCAACCTCATTCTCGACACGCGATTCGCGGAGATCGACGAGGGCCTCGAAAAAGCGATCAACAGCATCACCGGCGTTATCGAGAACGGCCTCTTCATCGGCTACGATCTCGAGCTGATCAGCCCGTAGCCGCCGGGCCGCTTCGGAATCCGCGCGCGAAAAATTGGCGCAGCGTGATCAAGCAATGCCGCCTCCGCAACCGCGGAGTGGCTGCAACGATCAGAGGCGGATCGGAAGGACGGCCCTTTAGCCCGTATAGGAGCTCTCGACCCGCTCGGCGACGTCCTTGTAGCCGTAGTCCACCTCGTAGATCTGCTTCATGCAGTCGATGGACTTCTCGTTGTTGCCCATCTTCTCGTAAACGAGGCCGAGGCTGTAAACGATGTCCTTCTTCACGTTGTCCATGCCGACGAGTTCGCTGGCGGCGTCCTCGAGGGTCTTGGCCGCGAGGTCGAGCATGTTGCGCGCGACGAAGCACTGGCCGAGCAGGTTCATGGCGCGGAGGCGCACACTTGGATTCTGCCGGGCTTTCTGCAGCTCAGGGATCGCGTTCTTGTAGTCGCCGAGGCGCACGAGAATTTCGCCGAGCTCGAAGCGGAACATGAGGTCGGTCGGGTTGCTGTCCACGCGGGCGCGCGCTTCCTGCAACTCCAGCTCCATGCGCTGCTTCTTGATGTCCTCGAGCTGCTGGCGGGCCTGCTTGGCTTCCTCCGACTCGGGATCCGCGGCGGCCAGGTAGGCTTCGAATTCCTCGATGCTCTGGTCGTATTGCTTGATGCGCAGGTCCGCGGCCTTGCGGACGAGCGCGGAGTCGGTGTTGTTCGTGAGACCGGCCGCGTAGGTATACCACTGCACGGCGTTCGCGAGGTCTTCCTTCTGCTCGTAAAGTTCCGCGATCTTGCGCGCGGTATCGACGCTCTCCGGGTTCTCCTCGTATTTCTGGCCGAGCTCGATGAGCTGCTGCTCGATCATCTCCGCAGAGCGCACAACGCGGCTCTGCTGCTCCATCGAGATGGCGGCTTCCTTGTCGCGAATGAGGTCGCGGTAGGTTGCGCCTTCCTTCTCCCAGCCGCCTTTCTTCATCGAGGCCTTCGCAGCGGCGTCCTTCCCGGCTTTGACCGCAATAAGGTCGGTGGGGTTGATCTCGGTAATCTTCGTGTAAACGTCGACCGCCTTTTCGGCGAGGTCGGTGGCGAGATACTGCTTCGCGAGTTCGTGCAGCATCTTCGTGTCCCTCGGCGCGCCTTGCACGATGGTTTCGAGCGCAAACGTGGCCGTCTCGGGCATGCCTGCGGCCATCGCCGCGTCGCGCAGCTGGAGGTTCAGCGCCTGGTTGAACGGATCATTCTCCAGTCCCTTCTCGATCTCGGCGATCGCGGCCTTCGGGTCCTTCTTGATCATGCCGCTGATCTTGATCGCCGACAGTCCGCCGCCGGAGAGCAGGCCCTTCTTGCCTCCGCCCGACTTGGCGATCTCCGCCTTTCGCAGCAACTGACGCCCGGCGAGAAAATCCGGCTCGGCGGCAAGCACGCCGCTCATCAGCTGGATCACGTATCCGTAATTCTTCAGTTGCATCGCACTCAGCGCCTTCAGCCAGGTGGCACGGTGCGATTCCGGGAGGTCTTTTTCGGTCTTAACGGACATAGGAAGGAACGTTCAATTTGCCCGAGACTCTCCGGCTTGAAAAGCCGTTTTCTTCCAAGGACGGCCGGTGAGCCACCTCATCGTGCGGTTGCCCATTGCACGAGGGCGCGGGCGTCGTTCGCGAGATGGTCGCCGAAGTTCTGCGGCCCGTGGTCGAAGAGCACCACGAAGGCAAACGTCGCCACGACGAAAAGCACGACCCGGTAGATGAACAGCGCGATGTTCATGAAGTGAGCGAGGGGTGAATGGAAAAGCCGGCGACGAACGAGCCGTTGGGCGCGATGACCTGGATGCCGTCCTTCTTCTCGAAAGGCTTCTGCGGATCGCTGTCCGGCAGTCCCCAGCACGGCTCCACGCAGAGAAAACCTTCTCCGCCGCTCCAGAGCGTGAGGTAGGGCACCTCGGAGAAATCGAGCCGCGTCGTGCGTCCCGACTCCGGATCCGCCACCCAGAAGACGCGCCCGGAGATCTTCGACAATTCGACCAGATAGGAGTCGGGCAGCTTCGCCTTGTCGAACGGCATTTCTCCACCGGCGTGCTCCACGGCCTCCACGCGGTCATCGAGAAAATTCCCCGGCGCCCAATGCCGCAGATACGTCCCCGCCGGCATCAACACCTGCGCGCTTTCCACCGAACTCACGCCAAAGCCCGGATGCAGCCCGAAGCTCACGTGCGCCTCCAGCTCCGGTTCGAGATTGGAAAACGCAAACTCCACGCGCACGCCGTCGTCGAGCAGCCGGTAGCTGAGATTCAGCGAGACCCGCAGCGGATACGCCTCGGGCGGAATGCGATCGACCGGCACGTGATACGTGAGCGAACTCGCATTCGGATCGAACGTCGGCGCGTCGAACGGGAAGCTGCGCAAAAATCCGTGGTTCCCGCCGCGAATCTCCACGCCCCGGTAGAGCGTGCGCTCGTGAAGCAGCCGGTGCAGGTAGTAACCCATCACCGTCGCGTGATTCGCCCAGCCCGAGGCCGGCGGTGCCGTTTCGCCATCGCGATACAAAAAGCCGCGCCACGTGCCGTCCGTCGCAAGCCGCGCGAGGCTCACCATTTCCGCTCCCACGCGCCGCAATTTCACGCGCACGCCCGTCGCGGCATTCTCCAGCACGTCGTATGTGCCGAACTCGTCGGATTCCACCTGGTAGATGCAGCTCATGAGATCGTGCCGTTCGTGGTAACAAAACGCGCCCCGGCCCGCGACCGGTTTTGTCGACTTTCGTTCCCCCGCCCCCGTGCCTATGGTGCCCCTCATGGCACTCGAGGTGTGGACACGACGGTTGCGGGAAATCTACGACAAGGCTCTCGCAAGGTATCAAGGCGGAGACCGCGATCTCGCGGGCTACTTCACCGGCGACGAAAAAGCCTTCCTCGCCTCCATCGGCATCCGCCCCATCAACGTCTACGATTACGTCGAGGATTTCGTGGATGCCGGTGAACCCGATTGGGACACCGCGCTGCTCATCATGGCCGCGCGCCGCGACTACTTTCTCTACGAGCAAAACGGCGTGCCCAACAATTGCGAGACCTCCGCCGACCAGCTCCCGCCCAAGAACGCCGAGATGGACGGCATCCCGTGGCTCCCGCGCATCATCGCCAAGGCCCGCTGCTTCCTCCAGGGCGGCCTCTGCCACGACATCATGTATTGCTGCGGTGGCGATCGGAAATTCCTTGGCAAGTTCGGACTCCACCCCGCCGACTTCCTCCGCGCCGTGTGGGCCGCTCACGAGGACGACGCGAAGATTCTCAAGTTCGTGAAAACGCGCGGCCGGCAATGAAGCCCGACGACGCCCTGCGCGCGCGCATGGAAAAGCTCGGGCTCCGCGAGTCCGACCTTCGCATTCTATGCACACGCGCCAGCGGCCCCGGCGGTCAGCACGTCAACAAAGTCTCCACCGCCGTCGAAATCACCCACGTCCCGTCCGGCGTCACCGTCACCTGCAGCGACTCCCGCTCGCAGCACACGAACCGCGGGCTCGCCCTGCTCCGCCTCGTCGAAAAGCTCGAGCAACAGCGCGCCGACGCCGCGCAGGCCCGCAAGGCCGCCGCCGCCAAACGTCGCCGCCAGCGCGCCCGCCGCAGCCCCGGGACCAAACGCAGGATGGTCGAGAGCAAACGCCGCCGCGGCGAGACGAAGCGCCTCCGCGCCCGCGTGACCGGTTGATGACGCCTCGCTCCGGCGGCGTGCCGTTCCCGGTTTCCATGCGGGGTCCGATCTGCTAGCCCTCGGAAGTCCTTTCCTCCTTCCCGCATGGCGATTGCCCACAAAACCTGGCGCCAACTTCTCGACATCATCCACGAGATGAACTCCGCCGACGGTCGCACCAGCTTCAGCGAGACGGTGGTCGAGGGCTTGAGCCGGATGATTGCGGCCGACGTGGTCGTCTTCCACGTCCTCGATTGCGAGACGAAGCGCATTCTCACGCACATGTCGCCGCCCGCACCTTACACGGAGGAGGAAATCGCCTACTACACGGCGCATCCCGACGGGCATCCGCTCGGGCGCCACTATTTTGAAAACCCCGACGCACCCGCGTTGCGCGTCTCCGACGTAATCGACGAGAAGGAATGGCTGGGGAGCGACTACTACCACCACTGCCTCCAGCGACTCGGTCTCGTTCACTGCGTCGTGCTGCCGGTGAAGATCGATGCCTCGACCGTGGTCGCGCTGTCGTTCAGCCGGCGCTCGCCGGATTTCACGCGCGACGACTGCGAATTGCTCGACGCCTTCGGTCCGCATCTGCGTCTCGCATGGCAGCGGCACAAAAACCCGTGGGCCGATCGCCGCGAGCTCGACTGCCGCAGGCAGCTGCAAGAGCTTGGCCTCTCGCCGCGGGAGAGCGAGGTGCTTTTCTGGATGACCGAGGGAAAGCTGAACCGCGAGATCGCCACCCTCCTCGGCCTGAGCCTCGCGACTGTGCAGGACTACGTCTCGAATATCCTCGAAAAACTCGGCGTCGAAAACCGCTACGCCGCGACGGTTTTCGCCATCGCCCAGCTTCGATAGGACGATTGCTCCCGATTGCCGAGGGCGCTGGAACTCGCGCTGCGCGTCGCCATCATCCCGCGCGGGACGTGCCACCCTCCCACACGAACAGCCGCCGCAGTTTTTCCCAGAATTCGCAACCCGCGAAAAACAGGCTCGCGAAAAACACGAGGTCCGCGATGACCAGGATGCTCGTTTTCGTGCCGCCGCCCGGCATCAAATCGGGCACGTAGGCGTAGAGCGTGAGCGGCACGCCGTTGAACAGGCAGCCGCCCAGGCCGAGATAATATCGCAAACGGGCCGCCCGCGCGTCGGAGGCGGCGTGTCGCTTCGTCGGACGGACCTTCCGGGCCAGTTTTTGATACTTCTCCTTTCCGAGGACGGCGGCCGCGACGAGGCAAAGGACTTCCGCCGGGCCGGCCAGCAGCCAGACCGGCCAATCGACCGTTTCCCCGCGAGACTTGCCCGCGAGCACGGCGACGACGCCGACCACGATGGAAAGCCCGGCCACGGCAAAGAGCAGCAGCCCGATGCCGTAGCGCCAGTCCCTGCTCCGGGCCGGTTGGCCGCGTTTGCCGATCGTGCGATCTCCGGTTGGAAGGTTGCGTGCCGCCGCCCGGCGTCCGGGCTACTTCCCGAAATGGCGGTCAGCGATGAGCGTTACGAATTCGTGCAGCAGCAGGCTCGCGGTCATGGCGCTGATTTGCGACGGATTGTCCAGCGGCGGGCACAGGCAGACGACGTCGGCACCGACGAGATTGAGGCCACGGAATCCGTCAAGCAGCTGCATCATTTCGCGGATGCGAATGCCGTCGATCTCGGGGTCCGCCACGCCGGGCACATCCGCCGGGTCGATGGCGTCGAGGTCGAAGCTGAGGAAGGTCGGGCTGTCGCCGACGACTTCGCGCACGATTTTCCCCACGGCCTCCACGCCCTTCTCGACGAAGTCCTCCGTGGTGATTACCGAGCGGAAGTTTTCCATCGCCCAGTCGTCCTGGCTGAGGTCGCCCAGCGGGCCGCGAATGCCGATCTGAACGGTTTTCTTCGGGTCGATCACGCCGTCCTCGGCGCCGATGCGGAAACCGGACGCCGTGTTGCGCGTGCCGGAGCAGGGTGGCGCGGCGTCGGTGTGGCTGTCGAAGTGGATGATCGCCACCGGCTCGCGAAAATGCGCGAAGCGGGCGCGCAGCAGCGGCCACGTGAGCGAATGGTCGCCGCCCACGCCGACGGGCAGAATTCCCGCCTCGAAAATCTTCGCGAAATGGGCCTGCGCGTCCTCGGCGGAGAGGTCGGGATTCAGCACGTTCGGGAACGGCACGTCGCCGAGATCGCGAACGCGCGCGAGTTCGAAGGGATTGATGCGGAACTTCCGGTGAACGCGGTGGTAGCTCGACGACCGGCAGCGAATCGCGCGCGGCCCGAGATACTGCATGCGCTCGATGGCGTTTCCTCCGCTGTAGGGATAGCCGATGATGCCGATGTCGGTGTCCTGGAAATCCGGCTGATGCGGACAACGCAGGAACGTGGGCACCCCATACCAATGCCAGTAGCTGGCGACGGCGGCGGAGGCGGCTTCGGGGGACAATTCTTCAATGCTCATGGATCGGGCGGGGTTGGAGTTGGGTTGAGAGGAAAGGGGGTTTCGGATCATCCGCGGGCGCGCTTCGCCCGGGCTGCAACGAGGAAAAATCCGATGAACAGGACCACCGCCCAGGTTGCCGGCTCGGGCACGGCGACCACCGCCTGGTAGGTCGCTTCCGCGATGTAATAATTTGTCAGCGTGGTGCCATGCGCGGCATCCCAGTAGAAATAGCCTTCCGGATTGGAGACCACTGTCCCATACGGCGGGTCTCTCGGCTCATAGGGCTCCGTCCCGTAACGAACGTAGGCCGTCTCCGTGACGTTGGTGAACCCGTATTCATACGGGTCGGACATGATCTCCAGAAACAGGCCGTGGACATCGACTTTGAACAGGGTGATATCCGCGAAGCTGCCGGACAAATTCTCGAAATGGTCGTCGAGCAGGGCGTTGACGGTGTCGACGAACGCGGTGGCCATCGGCCCCTTGACGGGATCGTTGACGTAGCTGGGGATCTGTCCCATCGGCGGCAGATTCGGCACGACGAAATATCTCCCGCCCTCCGAATAAAGCGTGGTGATCGCCAGTGCGATGTTGTCCGCCACCTGCTGCGGCGTGATCGGGTCGTTCTTCTCGACGTGGGCAAACACGTCGTTGGCCCCGCTCCAGATCGTGAAGAGTGTGGTGCCGACGTTTGGAAGGGCCGGATTCCCGTCGGCCAGCTGCGCGGCGTAGTTGCCGATCTGCAGGTGGAGGTTGGGAAAGATTCCGCCGTAGGTGCCCGCCCCGCTTCGGCTGCCGGCCCACGCGAAGTTCGTGCCGTTCATGTGGTTTACCCCGTCGTTCGGCAGCAGCGTTCCGAGGTTGCCGAAGCCGAGCATGGTGTTGAGCTGGTCCACCCAGATCGGGCCGTCGGAGAAGCGGTAGTTGTAGTAGTAATTGGGATCCCAGCCCGTCAGCCACTGGGCCGTCTTTTCGCTGACCCCCTCCGCGAGCAGCCAGTTCAGGTTCCCCCCATCGCTGAGGCTGTCGCCAAAGACCACCATCCCGTTGAACGGATAACCCTCCGCGCGCAGGGGAAGCGTCGGGATCGCCAGGCAGAATCCCACAAGCAGGTTGAGACAGAATTTTTTCATCGTGAGATCCCTCCGGTTCCGCCTCGTTATCAGAGGGCTGATTTTCCGGGTATCCCCACACATGGGGTGTCGCCCGCTCCGCATCTCGAAGACGCTGCGCCCTTACTCACCGGCGCCTGGCGCTCGCCAAGGCCGCAAGCCGGTCGCTATAACGGGGCTGTGATGAGCTCCGGGCGAAACAACCGAGCCGTCCCCGTGGCGCCACACAAACAGCAGATCCAGCGGCGATGAGTCTTCCCCACGAAATCTACGAGCTCTGGGACGAGCTGGCTGATCGTCCGCTGATCGAGACCCGCGAGGCGATCGATCTGCTCTTCCGCCGGATCTCCGGATGGATCGGTGCCGACAACGCCTTCTGGGTCGGCGTCGCGCGGGTGCGGGATACTTCCGCCGCGGAGAAGGACGTCCTTTATGGATGGCGCCTGCGCGCCGCGGAGCGCTGGATTCCGCGCACGGAGGAGAACCAGGAATTCATCCGCAAGGTGCTTGCCCACATGGAGCGCGATCCGGGCATGAGCACGCGGAAGATCATCAGCGAGGCGGGCCGGTTTCGCAGTTACCGGCTGCGCGACGGCTTCATCGATTTCGAGGCGTTCCGCCACACGCCGCAGTATCAGATGTATTTTCAGCAGGGCGGCATCACCGACCGCATCTGGTGCGTGTTTCCGGTGAATCCCGACGCCGAGTCGCTGTTTTGTTTCGACCGCATCCGCCGGCGCATCCGCTTCACGCTCGAGCACGAGCAGCTCGTGGCGCAGGCGCTCCGGGGGATCAAGTGGTTCCACCGCCAGCTCCTCCTCAACCACGGCCTGCTCGTCGGCAACGCCCCGCTTTCCCCGGCCCACCGGCGCCTGCTCCTGCAGCTTCTCTCGGAAAAGACGGAAAAGGAAATCGCCGCCACCCTCGGCCTCACCCGCGCCACGACGCACAAATACGTCACCGACATCTTTCGCAGCTTCAACGTCTCCAGCCGCGCCGGACTCATGTCCCTCTGGATGGGCGGCGGCTGATCAACAGCCCCCTTCTATTTAGCAGGGTGGTTTTCAACGGCGGGGTGGGGCAACGTCCTTGCAAGCGAATGACGAGACCATCCAAAGCCCGGTGGAGCGAAACCGTTACTCCCACCCGTGAGCCCGTGCCCCCCACCTCCAGCGGTCGCCTTGTGTTTTCGAGGATCCGAACCGTCGCCAGATGTTGGGTGGCGCTTCCGCTTCTGGTTGCCGGATTGCCTCATCCCGGCAGCGCCCAGATCACCCGCTCCGGCGCGGTTGGCGGCAGCAATCCCTTCTCGTCTCCGACATGGGACGCCGGAGACGTGGCGGTGGTTGGGGACTCGGTATCGGACGGGCGTCTGACGATCAACAGTGGCGGGACGGTGCTTGTCTCAGGTATGCTACTTGTCGGGGTGGGGCAGGGTTTATCAGGTGTTATCGATGTGAATGGCGGCACGCTGAATGCCGGCCCGCTTTTCTTTCTGGGGAATCCGGGCAGCGCCACGTTGATCGTTCGCAATGGGGGGACGGTTACGCTTCCCTTTGACCCGGCCGCCGTCGCGCCGGATTCCATACAATCCTTCCTTAGCGCGGAAGCAGGTGCGGGCACGAGCATCTTGATTCAGGTTGCCGGCGGGACGTTATCCACCGGCGAAAGGTTCGATCTCGTCGGCGATAGTAGCAAGGCGGCCACGCTGGAGATCTCTGACGCCAGCCTGGTGACCAGCTGGGAGGCGGAGCTGGAGAACGCGGAGGCGTATGTGAGCGGGGGAAAGTGGAACGTCTCCAAGTCGCTGGCTGTTCACAACCTTCTGGATATTTCCGCGAATGGTTCGGTGGCGGCGGCGTCCTTCCATAATTCCGGGAGACTGGTGATCCGGGATTCGGGCGCGTTGTCGGGCTCAAATCTGAATGTGGGAGGTGTGGAAATTTCGGGGAACGGTTCGATGTCGGCCTCAACCCAGGTGGCCTTCCGCGGCGGGAGCGTATCCGGGAGTGGCTCGATACACACAGGAACTCTTTTGGTGACCGGAGAAATGATGGTCCAGGAGTCGGCTACGGTGTCGGCCAACGACGGAAACATCAACTCTTTCGCCTCGCTTGATCTCTCTGGAAACGCCTCGCTGGAGGTGGCACAGAAATTCGACGCTTCCGGCAAACTGGTGATTCGGGACTCGGCTGTGATGTCAGTCTCCCAGCTTGTGGTGTCAGGCCAGTTGACCGAGGTGAATGGTGGAAGTGTGGATGCCGCCAACATCGTCGTCGGTGGTAGCAGGACCGGGACCCTCACGATCAACGACGGCCAGGTCACCGCAGGCGGAGTGTATTTGGGCTATGGCGGGACCTCGAAAGGCACGCTCCAACTGAATGGCGGAGTCCTTACAACGACCACCGTGTGGGGGGCTGCGACCGGAGGGTTCGGCGGTGGCGGGCCAGGGGTCGTTCGGTTCAACGGTGGAACGCTCCGCCTGTCCCAGGCAGGGGCGAATCTGTTTTCCAATATCAAGCTGGGAGACGTGACCCTCGAAGCCGGCGGCGGGACCATCGATACCCAGGGATTTGACGTCAGCACGGCCTCCGAGGGTCTGGATGGTCCGGGCAGGTTGACCAAGAATGGCGAAGGCAGGCTGACCCTCGGCGGAGCCAACACCTACGCCGGGGGAACGGCCGTTTCCGCCGGGACCCTGTCGGTTACAGGCTCGATTTACCACCCGGACGCCGAACTCTGGGTCTCGGGCCCGACGGCTGTCCTCGGAATCAGCGGGAACGGATCGGTGACCAATTCGGATGCGTCCATTGTCGGAGGCGAAGTGCGGGTTTCGGGCGGCCGTTGGACAAATACCGGCAGCATCGCGGTGGGAGGTCTCGTCCCCGGCCACCTCACGATCTCCGGCGGCGAAGTAACGGCGACGGAAGTTTCCACCGGCTACGCGTTTTTCGATACAGCGGAACCGTCCACCATCACCTTGACCGGCGGCGTTCTCACGACGGGTCAGGTCGTGAGGGCGGCTCCCCGACCGGCAACGGTGAGCTTCGGCGGCGGCACGTTGCGTCTTTCCGGCCACCAAAGCGACCTGTTCAGCGGCTTTGCACCGGGCTCGGTAACGCTCGATTCCGGCGGAGGCACCATCGACACCCAGGGGTTCGACGTGACGACCGCCCAGGGGCTGGGCGGAGTCGGCGGGCTGGTGAAAAAGGGCGGCGGCACGCTCACCCTGACCGGCGAAAACACCTACACCGGCGGCACCACGATCACGGAGGGCGGGCTGATGATCGGCGATGGTGCGACCGGCTCGATCACCGGCGACGTCGTCAACCATGGCCTCTTGTGGTTCAACCGCACGGGCACCCATACGTTTGAGGGCGTGATCAGCGGCACCGGTCTCGTCATCTCGGTCGGAGGAACTCTCATCCAGACCGGCAACCATCAATACACCGGCGGCACCATCGCAGGGGGCGGTGGCACCATCCAACTCGGAAACGGCGGCTCCACGGGCTCCGTGGTCGGCGACATCTCCCTCGGCGGTGGAATCTTCGGCACCGGCCACCTCATCGCCAATCGTTCCGATGAGTTCACCCTTTCCGGTGTCATCAGCGGTGTGGGAACCCTCACCCAGGCGGGCACCGGCACGCTCACCCTGACCGGCGGGAATACCTACACCGGCGCGACCTCGGTCAACGCCGGGACCCTGCTCGTCGATGGCTCGATCACAAGCGACGTCACCGTGCAGTGCGGTGCGATCTTCGGCGGCGGCGGCACGGTTTACGGACAGATCACCCTCGAGAGCGGTTCCGCACTTCGGCCGCTGGGCGAATTGAAAACGGAGATCCTCGAGTGGAATTCCGGTGGCACGCTCATCCTCCGGCTCGGAGGGGAAACCAGCGACAGCATCGACATGGACTATTTCACCGGCGGGGGTGAAGGCACGTTTGCGTTCACCTTTGAAGACGCAGACTGGCAGGTCGGCCAGACCTACACGCTGCTGGCGTTCGGGCACTCCACGTTCACCGGCACCAACTTCACCTTCACGAATGGCGGAGGCTTCGCAGGCACGTTCCTCCCGGGTGAGCATTCCCTCCAATTCAAGCTCACCGCGGTGCCGGAACCGCAAGCGTGGAGTCTTGTGCTGGTCGGGTTGATCGGAACGCTCGCGGTGCTCCGTCGTCGGTCGAAGTAGTATCCGCCGGGCGGTGGGGCTGCAGTTCGAGGGGATTGGCGGCCGGGCTTGGAATACGGGCTGGCATCCTTCAGGCTGGCAGCAGTTGCATGTTCGGCAAAGGGATGGCGTTCCCCGTGCGGCAGGATCTGCGCGACTGGGCGACGCAGTATTGGAACATCCTTCTCGGTAGGCGGGTGGATGCAAAGGCCGATGCGTGGCTCGTGGGGCCGATCGGAGCGGTCGGCGAGGATGCCGCGGGATTCGTGGAACGGGTCGCGCGGGAGCGGGGGCTGCGGATTGAGCGCGGCCGGCCGGGCGCGGGTCTCGTGGAGAGCCTGGAGGATTGGGGTGTCGCGGTGCGGCCGGCGATTGCGGAGTTTTACCGGCACACGGCGGACTACGGGTTTTCGGTGCGGACGTCGTGGCGGCCCGTGTTCGGGCCTCTGGGGTATCTCGTGGCGCATCTCTTCAGCCGGCGCGTGCAGCAGCTGAATGTGCCGCGCGACGGCGCGGTGGAGTTCGACACGGAGATCATCAAGCTCGTTCGCGAGGATGGGGAGCCGGAGTTCACGATCTGGCACCGGAGTCTGCGGGAGACCGGCGAGGTCGTATTTTGCGGGATTTACGCCTCGTGCCGGATTCCGTCGGGCGGGTTTTGCGTGAAGGCGATTTTTCCGCTGCCGCAGGGCAACGCGACGGTGCTCTTCCGGCCGGAGGTCGATGCGCGGGGGAATCTCCGGCTGGTGGGGTCGGGCCGGAAGGATGGCGACCCGGGGTTTTACTTCCTCGTCGAGGATGGGCGTGGATGCCTGTGGAAACACCATCTGCCAAGCCTGCAGCAGACCCTTTACGTCGCTGAACGCGAGGACGGCAGTCTCGAGGCGGAACATGTGCTCGGGCTGTGGTCGCTCGATGTTTTCCGGATGACGTATGCGATCGCGAAAAAGGACATGCCGGAGGAACGTGCAGTCGCATGCGTGAAATCCGACGGCTAAGATTCCCGCATCCCGATGGCAATTTACACCTACCACCTCGTCCGCTGCCCGGTTGGCGTGACGTTGTCGGCGCTCTATCGTCCGCCGCAGGGGGGGCAGGTGCCGGGGTTGATCCACGCGGAGTGCATGGCGCGGATGACGCTGGGCGCACCGGTCCTTTCCCCGGAGCGGATGCAGCTGCGCAACCTCACGGTGTTTGCCGCGTGGGAGAGCGAGACGGCAATCGACGACTTCCTGGCAAACACGCCTCTCGGCCGGAGGCTCGCGGCGGGCTGGCATGTGCGCATGACGTTCCTGCGCCGCTGGGGATCGGTGCGGGAGTTCGATGGATTGCCTGAGAGCGCGGGGCTGTCCGATCCCGATGCGCCGGTCGTCGCGGTCACGCTCGCGCGGATGCGGCTGCCCGAGGTGCCGCGGTTCATTCGCTGGGGCAAACCCGTCGAGGAACTCGTGCGGGATCATCCCGGCGCGCTTCTCGCTTCGGCGTCGATGCGGCTGCCGCGAACGGTTTCAACGTTCTCGATCTGGACCTCGCAAAAGGAGATGGTCGCGATGGTTCACGGCCACAGCGCGGTCGAGCGGCCAAAGCGGCATGCCGATGCGATGAAGGAGCGCGAGCGAAAGGATTTCCATTTCGAGTTCACCACACTGCGGTTCAAGCCCCTCGCCGAGCATGGCGCGTGGGACGGGCGATCGAACGTGATCCCGCTCTGAGCGAACCGTTCGACCACTTCCCCGCGATCCGCCGACCAACGAAAGTTCCCGGTCGGGCGCGATCGGTCGCCTCAGGACTGCGGGTCGAATCCGAAGACGCGCAGTTCCTGATCGCAGCGGCAGGCCTTTGCGATCCGGGCGGCCCCTGGCACGGCGTCCTCGCGGGCGGGGAGCTCCAGCACGGTGAAGCCCCCGTTGAGCGGAGGCGCCCACGGATACCCTCCCCCGGCCACGCGGCCGTCGGCCGAGACGAGCACGGGCGGCACGCTTTCGTCGATGCCGCCGCCAAACACGTAAACCCCGGCGGCTTTCGCCTCCTCGATCACCGCATGGGAATCGCGAACCACCGCCTCGAATTCGCTGTCCGAAACGACCATTGCCGCGCTGGGGAAGGAAATCAGATACTTGGCCATCGCATTCTCCTGCGAAGCACACTGACCGCGCGATCCCCGCTTGAACAGCTTACGCGAATGCCGCGCGTCGGTTCGCCGGGCGGTGACGCGCACCCGACGGCGAATGCCTTTGACTTGTCCGGCCCGCCAACAGAGCTTCGCCGCCATGTTGTTGAAAACCTTGGTCGGGACGGTGCTGATTGGCGGCGGATTTCTTTTTGGTTCCCTTTCTCCCGCGGCGGCGGCGATTACGATCAACATCACGAGCGGCGCGGGCGTGGTGAACGTCGAGACTTCGGGCACGTTCAACCTCGATGCCCTCGTCAACTACGTGGGCCAGGTGTCCATCAGCTCCTCCTACCTCTCCCCGGGTGACGGCGGCGTGGCCACCGGGATCGGCATCGGGGATCTTTACGGCACGACCATTTACGACCTCACTCCATACGGCGCGGACGGGTTGGCCTCGGGATCGGGCTTCGGCAGCGCTTTCGCCATCCTGCCAGCCGCCCTGGGGAGTCCGGTTTCAGTGGTCGTGCCGGCCGGCTACGTCTCGGAGCACTGGATCTCCAGCTCGGCGACGATCCCCGGCAGCATCGCCTCGCTTGGACTCACCCCCGGCGAATATCTCACGACCTTCAGCTTCCAGGGCGTCTCCGACACCGTGGTCGTCAATGTGGCCGCGGTCCCCGAACCTGCCTTGACGGCCCTTGCCGTCGTGGGGGCTGTGGCGGGCCTCGCCGTCATCCGCCGCCGTTCCCGGCGCAAATCGCTGTTTTAGGCCAATCTCGAAAGCGCGTCGGCGCGAGGGCCGTTCCGCGCGGTCGGCGGCGGGTGAACGTCGCGTCCTCCCGTGAATCCCCCGGCCATTCTCCCCGCACCGGTGCGACCGCCCCGTCTGGCTCTTTACGAATTCGCCGCGAGCCATTCGGCATACGCCGCCTCGTCGATCCCGCCGGCTGCGAGGGCGAGCGTCTGAATGACCGCGTCGGCCTCGGCGGCGCGAAAGGTGCGGCCATTTCGCTCGAGAAAACCCGCCCCCATCATGAACCCGGTGCGCTTGTTGCCATCGACAAAGGGATGGTTCTTCACGATGCCCGCCGCATAGGCCGCGGCCAGTTCCGCGAGCGTGGGCTCTCCGTAATGGAGAAGCTGCGGCGGCCGCGCGAGCGCGGATTCCAGCAATCCCATGTCGCGCACGCCCGCCGCTCCGCCGTAGTCCGCGAGCATGAGATCGTGGAGCGCGAGACACTCCTCCTTCGTCAGCCAGTAGGGCTGCTTCACTTCGCCAGCTCGCGGAGCGCGTTGCGATAGCGGCGGTTCAGCGACTCGAAGGTCGCCATCGTCTTGTCGAATTCGGGATTCGACGCGGTGAGCCGCACGCCATCCTGCGCCTCGGTCAGGGTGAGCGTGTCGCCCTCGTCGACCTTGAGATGCGCCAGCGCCTCCTTCGGCAACACCACGCCCAAGGAATTCCCCACCTTGCGAATCTTCACGTTCACGGTCATGGCTACAGAGTAGCCACGAACGTTATTACGGCAAGCTTCTGCTCGATCGTTCTCATTTCCGGTTTCCCGGCGTCCATCCGCCTCACGGGGGCGTTCTTGGCAGTCTGGATCCCGGCGGGATGGCCGTGCCGGCCGGTTACGTCTCGGAGCACTGGATTTCCAGCTCGGCGACGATCCCCGGCAGCATCGCCTCGCTTGGACTCACCCCCGGCGAATATCTCACGACCTTCAGCTTCGGCGGCGTCTCCGACACCGTCCTCGTCCACGTCGCCGCAGTCCCCGAACCCGATTTGACCGGCCTCGCCATCGTCGGGGCTGTGGCTTTGCGGTCATTCGCCGACGTTCCCGGCGTGCGCGGTCGATTTAGGACGGTGGGCCTTTCCCAGCGTTCACCTCCTTCGATTCGGACTTCGAGGTGTCAGCACGGATGATTAATCGGCTGAAACACGCATGCTTGAAGCCCGTCGCAGCGAGAACCAAAGCTATCGTCCGGCTCTTCAAGCGGCGGTCACTGCTAGGCTATTTAGATAATCGGGCAGTTCTGCCAGGCTCCGGATTGGACGCCCCGTCTTGGGATTTTCTACCGGGTGACGCACTCGTGACGCGCGATAAAATTCTTCTCGATCGATCGATAGGGTAAGCTCCGGCAGGCGGCTAGTTAAGCTATAATAGCTCCAGTTTCGACCGGTCGGTGCGTGTTCCGCCCAATAGACTAATCCAGTAATTTCTGGATGCTTCGATAGTTCTTCCTCCACACCTCTGGAAAGAGTTTCGTCGATTCCTGCGTAACCTGTAACGCAGATTAGATTAGGGTCTTTCCTAGATTAGACGGCTTGGAGCTGTGTAATCTATTGGGAGACAGTGAGAAACAGATATTTGGCGCATGCGAGGATTTCGGAGGCTCAATTTCGAGAGATTTTGAGGCTTTGGTGCGCGGATGTTGGAGCGCTGACGGCCAGCAAGCTTGGCGGGGTGAATAAGAATACGACGCATCGTATCTACGGGCTTTTGAGAGCCCGGGTTGTGCAGTTGGCCGAGGCGGAATCGGCACCCTTTACTGGCAGCGTGGAAGTGGATGAAAGCTACTTTGGACCTCGGCGCATTCGAGGGCTTCGAGGCCGTGGAGCTGGACGAAAGGTGGCGGTGATCGGACTGCTCAAACGAGGAGGAAAGGTCTTCTGCTCCCCGGTCATGGACTGCTCCAAGGCTGAATTGATGGGCGTCCTCAAGGGACAGGTCATCCCTGCGGGGAGCACGATCTACACCGACGGATGGCGCGCCTACGACGGTTTGGTGCTCGAAGGCTACAAGCTCTATCGCATCCATCATCACCAGAATCAGTTTGCCAGGGGACGGCGTCACATCAACGGGATTGAATCGTTTTGGAGCTTTGCCAAGCTGCGCCTGGCAAAGCTGCGGGGAGTGCGCTGGGAACACTTCTATGATCATCTCAAGGAAACCGAATGGCGCTTCAACCATCGCCATGATAACCTCTTTTCCTTACTCATCAAAAACCTCAGCTCTTCTCCTCTAATCTAGGAAAGACCCATTCAGATTCAGCACGCGATTTAGAAGCTTTCCTCGCCTGTCATCTTCATTATCTCTCGACAGATTCGCTCCGAGCTTCCGTTATCGTAAAATGCATGAAACTTCGCACGACACTCTACAAGTCTCTCCCTCCAACTCCCATTCATAACTTCTTTCAAATCGTGCAATAAATCGACATCCGACTTCGAAACGGGACCAGGCAGACTGCTATCATCAAAGAAATAAAAATCATCCGTCCCAACTTCATCCAGATCGTAGCAGTAAAAAAGAACCGGTCGTGCTAACAGCAAATAATCAATGAAGGCACTCGAATAGTCCGTGATGAGAATGTCACTCACAAGGAGCGTTTCCTGGGCACTCAAAACGCCATGAGGAAGGCAAAATACACGGTCCCCAAGTTGTCCGACTTGCTCGGTGGCGGACAGCGGGTGTTGCTTCGTCATGAAGACCCAATCTGATCCGAAAACCCGCTCCAGCTCAAGTTCGCGATCTTTGAAAAGGACTGGAGGAGTTACTTTTCCATAATTCCTGTGTGTGGGCATGTAGGTAACCACCTTCCTCCCGGAACAGTTTATACGTCGCTTCAATTCCTCCAAATATCCCTTGTCGTTAGCAAATGACACCAGGCAATCATTTCTTGGAAACCCAAGAACCTTCACCTTTTTCGATCGAAACGCACTTTGAGTGAAAGGAACAAAAAACTCCGAAATCGTCGTTATGAGATCGGCGTCACAATGAGGAATGACCGGATTCCACCACTGCCGCCTCTCAGGGCTGTTGTCCGGAACAATCTTGCTGGACCTCGCATCATATATGATCCGCTTCAAGGGAGCACCGTGAAATAAGTTCACAAGGAGGGTTTTCCCTGCATCAACCATTCGCACGTCCATTGTCGAAAGAGAGTAGACATACACTTCTGCGGTCATAACGTAGTAAAGCCCCGTCAACGAATAATTATCGTACGCCTTTCCTCCAATCTCTCGAGCTCTCTGAATTGCAAACTTCCTTCTGGAAATAAAGGCAATATCTATCTCGGGGTGATGCTTTGTGACGTATTCAAAAAAGCGCCATGAGTTTTCTTCAATCTCCGTATCTCGAGTGCCGCCTATAATCCATCGACGGCCTCGAACGCGCAAAGTCGCAGCAAATGGCCGCGTCAATACGAAGACGAATATGGTCAAAGCCTTTTTGATTACCGCGGAAAGACGTCGAAAACACATACGTTATTTGTTGCTCATCTAACGGATCCAAAGCGCCCTGTCACCTTGATGAAATAATCTTTAATAATCTGCAGCTCATCGGATATCTGCTTGCGCACAAGAACTGCCCCGGCGACTATCGCCAGAACTCCTCCCATCAGGCAGAATCCAAGTTGCAGCCAGTTGGACTCAAATATGCTGATTGATGAAATTGCTTGCGACGTGGAAAAGGCCAGCCCGGCGATGAACGCCGCCGGGATCAACGGCCTCAACTGCTCAAGAATTGACATGCCCAACACCCTTGCAGCACCCCTGCAGTTCAACAAAAAGGACACAATCGTGGCAGTCGAATAACCCGCTGCAATCACTATGACTCCATGTTTCCATGTAAATAACAGTACAAGCAGGTAAATAATCCTCTTGATGATCTCAAGTCGCAGATAAGACTTGGAATCCCCGACTGCACTAATGACATTCAAGTTGATGACGCTGATGGGTATCAACGCTCCGGAAAGACACAGTATTTTAAACAACGAAGCCGAAGCTCTCCACTTCTCGCCAAACAATCCCGTTATCAATGGCAACGATGCTCCGCCAAGAACTGCTATTAGGGGGGTTACGGTTAGACTGACCAGTTTTGAGAATCGAACAAATGCAGCGGCCAACTCACGGGGGTCGTTCTGCAATGATGAAAATACCGAAAACGTCACACGGTGGACTATGGCAACCAAATTGAAGGCAAGTTGGTTTTTCAAGTTCTCCGCTTGTTGATAGTATCCGAGCACACTCCCCCCATATGTCTTTCCTATCACCAACGTGTGGAAATTTAGGAACAGTTGATTAATGACTCCAGCGGTGGCAAGACGCACCCCGAAAGGAAACAGTTCCTTGAAACTTTTCAACGAGAATCGCAGGCTGAATCGAACCCGAGATATGATCCAAAGCAGGATCATCTGAATCCCCCGCTGACTTATCTGCTGCCATACCAGCGCCCATGCGCCAAACCCCCTCCACGCGAGCACGATACTTACGCACCCTGAAAACGTAACTGCGGGAAGCGATACCAGAAAGATTTTCTCGAATTTTAGATTCTTCTGAAGAATACTTAAATGAACCCGTCCGAGCGCATCCAGCGCGAGGACGACACTTAATGTTCTTAAAATATCCTGAAGAATCGGCTGACGGTAAAAGCCCGAGATAGGACCTGCCCCAAGCCAAAGAATCGTAATCAGAATTCCCGCAAGCGCCAGATTGAGAATGAAAATCGTTGAGAGATCGGCTGTTACAAGTTTCCGACGCTGAATCAAGGCTTGAGTCATTCCCGCGTCGACGATGCCTGTAGCGAGCGTGATGAATACAATCACCATCGCGACTAAACCAAAGTCTTCGGGAGAAAGTATTCTGGCGAGAGATACCTGAATAATAAACTGCACCCCACGACTCCCGAACACTTCGAGCGCACTCCATAACAGCCCGCGCGATGCGTGCTGAGACAATCCCCCGGACCTCATTGAGCATTCCTAACCGGAACTGCGACAGTCTCCCGCATCAATTAAACAAGGGTCTTTCCTAGATTAGACGGCTTGGAGCTGTGTAATCTATTGGGAGACAGTGAGAAACAGATATTTGGCGCATGCGAGGATTTCGGAGGCTCAATTTCGAGAGATTTTGAGGCTTTGGTGCGCG